>Ga0209172_10000016_pt1 | contig 572055 bp, 552 predicted proteins | sample LarsenN4metaG_FD_184113 | JGI IMG/M metagenome (GOLD analysis project Ga0209172, IMG submission 184113) | Hot spring sediment bacterial and archeal communities from British Columbia, Canada, to study Microbial Dark Matter (Phase II) - Larsen... ...
TCGGTCGAAGCCGATAACGCAGAACTTCGTCACTACTTGGCTCGGTTAGCTCGCAAGTCTCGCTGCTTTTCACGCTGTCCGTATGCCTTGGAGTGTGCCTTGCGTTTGTTTGTTTTCTGCTTCAACAGCAGGCAACTTCATAAGCAACACTTTCCAAATTATGCCTCTCATGTCATGGACTTTGTTAGCCCACTATTTTAGACACTCCCTCATTAAATTGAAACAGGCGGCAGGTTCTGCCGCCTTCAAGGATTGAATCTTTGCTTCTGTTTCAGAGAAGAAGTTTGCCGATGAGCACTGCAATGACGATGAGCAGGGTGCCGGCGCCCAGGAGCAGGGTCATGGTGCCATAGCGTTGGAGAACGTCAGTCACGATGCGCTGACTCCGCTCCGCCAGGTTTGCCTGCCCGGCGGATTCGCTGTAGGTCATTTTGAAGTCCGCGCGCTGGAGGAACCCGCCCGCAACGGACAACGCGCCCAGCGTGATGAGGATTCCGCCCGCTATGAAGAAGCCGTTGCTGAATGCCACCGGGTCATGCCAGTTGTTGATGAACCCGATGGACAGGACAAGGATGAATACGATCAGGGTCAGCCCCAGCACGATCCCTGCCAGCCGTAGAAAGTGGGCACTCTTTGATTCCATGGTTCCCTCCCGAGGATATGGATTTTCAATTCCTTATACGTCTTTCGTCTCCGCACGTAGCGAGTCACTCCACGTGATGCCTTCGCGCGCCAGATAGTACGCGCCCAGCAACGTGATGGGAAGCCACAACGCTACATGGAGCGTGAGCGTGTATCCGGCTGCGGTCGCCTGGTCCACGCCGTAGGCAGTGAGCACGGCAATCCCCGGAGCGTCGAATGTGCCGATATATCCCGGCGCGGAGGGGATTGTCGTTGCCAGGTTGACGATGCCGTTCATCAACATCAGGGCGAAGAACGAAACACTGAAATCAAAGGCGTGCATCACAAACCAGTATTTACCCGTCTCCAACAACCAGATGATGATCGATGTAAAAAAGACCATCAATACGTTGAACGGCGAGCGGAGCGATTCCAGCCCGTCGAGGAACTTGTTCATAATACTAATGATCCTCTGGTGAATTCTCTTCGGCGTGAACCGTTCGATCATCCACAAACCGACTTTTGCTGTGACGTGAGGAAACATCGCCGCCAACAGGAAAACCGCCAGCGCGCCGAGAAAGATCCCCGTGCCAATGACCGCCACCTGCTGGATGTTCCCCACGAAGCCGGAACTCCCGGTCAGTTTGGCAAGTTCCGGGAGGTTGACGAAGACAAACGCCAGCATGACCACGCCATCAAAGATGCGTTCCACGATGATGGTGGCGAGCGAAGCAGAAACGGACACGCCTTCTTTGCGCTTCAGGATCACCGCCCGTAGCACCTCCCCGGCACGAGCGGGATAGATATTATTGCCCATGTAACCGATGGTGGTGATGGGAAACATGGTCGCGGTGGGTATCTTCTTGATGGGACCGAGCAGGTAATGCCACCTCCATGCCCTTGCCCAAACTCCTACAAAATAGACCAGGATCCCCGGCAGCAGCCACCAGTAATTCGCTTTCTTGACCGCGCCCCAGAATTCTTCGAGGCGCAGGCCGCGTAATGCCAGCCAGATGAACAGGACGCTGATCAGCACCCCGAGCCAGAATTGCCATTTTTTCATGAGAGGGATTGTAACACGTAGGGGCGGGTCACCGTGCCCCTACGATATAATGATTTCATGCAGATCAACCATCCCGCGCCCGATTTTGAATTACCCGATTTGCAGGGAAAACTGCATCGCTTGAGCGATTTTCGCGGGAGGATCGTCATTGTCAATTTCTGGTCGGCGGAGTGTCCTCACTCGGAACGCACGGATCGTTCCACGATGACTTGCCTCGTACAATGGGGCGGGGAGGTGGTACTGCTTTCCATCGCGTCGAATCGGAGCGAATCCGTCCGGGAGGTGGAGGAGGCCGCTGTAACTCGGCGCCTGCCCACGGTCCTGATCGATGCGGAACACGTTGTCGCAGATCTCTATGAAGCGCAGACTACTCCGCACGCGTTCGTCATCGACCGGCAGGGAATCCTGCGGTATCGCGGCGCGGTGGACGATGTCACGTTCCGTCAGCGCAAAGCCACGCGCTTCTTTCTCGAAGAGGCGGTGGAGGCGCTGCTCGCCGGGCGCCTGCCCAAATTGATCGAGACCCCGGCATATGGGTGCGCCATCGTGCGGGAAATTTGATAGAATCCAAACGTGACCATCGATACGTCCGCTCGCGTCGCCTTTTTGAAAAAGATCCACCTCTTCCACGGATTGGATGATGCCGAGCTTGCGGCGGTTGCCGACCAATTGGATGAAAAGGGGTATGCCAAAGGTGAGGTGGTTTTTCAACAGGACGGTAAAGCCGACAGTTTTTACATGATCTACGCCGGGAGCGTGCGCGTGGTGCGCAAACAGGATGGCAGGGAAATGCAACTGGCGCTCCTCGTGAAGAATGATTATTTCGGTGAAATGGCTCTGGTGTCGAACCGCCGCCGCTCCGCCACGGTTACAACCCTTACGGACACCACCCTGCTGATTTTATCCCGCCAAAATTTCGAAAAACTTTTCAAAACTGCCCCTGAACTGCGGACGAACCTCGACCTCGCCGTGCGGAGCCGCAAACTGGCGCGCAGTCTGCGCTTTAAATGGTTGAGACCTGATGAGGTCATCTATTTCCTTGCGCGGAAACATCCGCTGGTCTTGTACCAGAAACTCTTCCTGCCTGTGGCGGCATTGGCTGTTCCATTGTTCTTTTTCTACGCGTGGCTGGTCATCCTCCCGGCATTGCTGGCCCTGTTTGCCGCGTTGGGTTCGTTGATCGCAATCGGGCTGTGGATCGCCTGGCTGGTCATCGACTGGGGCAACGATTATTACATTGTCACCAATCAACGTGTGGTCTGGCTCGAAAAGGTCGTGGGCATTTACGACAGCCGCCAGGAGACCCCGTTGAGCATGGTCGTTTCTGTGGGCGTCGAGGTGAATCAGATTGGGCGCATCCTCGATTACGGCAATGTGATCGTCCGCACCTATGTCGGCAGGATACCGTTCAGCAACGTGGATCACCCCGCCCAAGCCGCCAAAATGATCGAGGAATATTGGAACCGAACCAAAGAGGCGGCAGTCGGGATGGAAAAAGAGGCGATGAAGAACGCCATCCGCAAAAAATTGGGAATCCCGATTCCTCCCCCGCCGAAGCCTGATTCCGACACACCACCCCCTCCCCCTCCGCCCAAACGCGGGACGATTGCCATTCTGCGTTTCCTCGGCGCAAATACGCTCAAACTCCGCTACGAACAGGGCGAAACGGTGGTCTACCGAAAGCATTGGGTGGTGCTTGTGCAACAGGCATGGATGCCGTTGCTCGCCACGCTTGCCGTCCTGCTCATTTTTCTCTATCGCCTGTTCCAACTGGCAATTTCGCCGGATGAAGCTTTCATTTCCCTGCAGGGCGGTCTGACCGTGGATGCGTGGGCAGGCGCCCTGTTCATCGCGCTTTTCCCGTTTGCATTCTGGCTGGGCTATGAGATCATGGACTGGAGCAACGATAAATTCGAAGTGACAGCGGAACAGATCATCGACGTCGACCGCAAACCGTTCGGCACCGAAACACGCAACGCCGCACAACTCGAGAACATCCTGAGCACCAACTATGAACGTCTCGGCATCTGGGGCAACCTGTTCAATTACGGTACGGTCTACATCACCGTGGGCGGCTCCAAACTTGCCTTCGAGGATGTTCTCGACCCGGCCGGTGTGCAGTCGGATATCGACCGCCGCCGCATGGCCCGCTCCCAAAAGAAGAGTGAGGCAGCAGTTGCAGCAGAACGCGAGCGCATGGCAGAATGGCTGGTCACTTATCATAAAAGCGCCCAGGAATTCGCGAATGAAGAAAGGAAGAAAAGCCAGAAACCGGAGTAAAATCGGAAAACTTTGTATCGCAAGGAATGAATAGAGAATGACCCTCCGCAAGATTGTTACGCTCCCCGAACCCGTGTTACGCCGCAAGGCGAAACCGGTCACAAAATTCGACAAGGACCTCCAGACCCTGATAGATGACATGGTCGAAACCATGCGCGAAGCGCCGGGGGTCGGCCTTGCCGCGCCTCAGATCGGACTCTCCGAACGGTTGATTGTCGTCGAATATTACGAAAAAGAGGAAGATGAGGAGAATGAAGAAGCGCCCAAAAAAGTCTGGGCGGTTCTGAACCCCGAGATTGTCAAAGCCTCCGAAGAGAAGATTCTGGGCGTGGAGGGTTGTCTCTCCATCCCCAATCTCGTCGGCGAAGTGGAACGTCATGTCGAAGTGCAGATCAAAGGGCTTAACCGTCACGGCAAGCCGATGAAGATCAAAGCCAGAGGCTGGCTGGCACGCATCTTCCAGCACGAAATCGACCATTTGAACGGCATCCTCTTCCCGGACCGCGCGACGCGGGTCTGGCAGCCGCCTCAGGAAGTGGAAGAAGAAAAAGAGTTCTAATGACGTTCAAGCCCCGGCAATTAACCCCGGATGATCTTCCTCGTCTTCGACAGTTTTGGGTCGAACACTGGGGCGGCGAAATCATGATCACGCGCGGTAATATCTACCGTCCCGAACAACTGGATGGGTTCGTTGTGGAGGAAGACGGCGAATGGATCGGATTGGTCACGTTTATCATTACAGGAGATGAATGTGAGATCACCTCGCTGGATAGTCTTCGGGAGGGAAAAAGCATCGGTTCGACCCTGAGCAACAAAGTGATCGAAGAAGCACGTAAAAAGAAATGTAGGCGCGTCTTTCTGATTACCACGAATGATAATCTGTATGCGCTCGGTTTTTACCAGCGGCGCGGTTTCGAATTGGTCGCCGTCCATCGCGGTGCGGTGAACGAATCGAGAAAAATCAAGCCGACCATCCCGATGATGGGCAGCAACAACATCCCTCTGCGGGACGAAATAGAACTCGAAATGGTTTTGTAGGAGCGGGATCATCCCGCCCGGGGCGAGAATATCCCGCCTCTACAATACAATGTTTCTTAAACATCTTTCCCTCACAAACTTCCGCAGTTTCACACGTCTGGATATGGACCTGCCCAAGCGGGTCGTTTTGTTGACCGGCGCCAATGCGCAGGGCAAGACGACCGTCCTCGAAGCCATTTATTTCCTGGCAGCGTTCACCTCCTTTCAGACCCACGCCGACCGCCAGATTATCAACCTCGACGAAGCGAAGAAGGGATCGCTCACTGTTACGCGCCTTGTGGCGGATTACCAACGCGGCAGAAGCAAGCATCGCATCGAGACGCGGCTGATCCTGGAACCGACGGGTGTGGTCAACGGTCAGCGCTTGCGCAAGGAAGTATTGCTCGATGGTGTAAAGAAATCCATCAATGAGGTCATCGGTCATTTCAACGCGGTCGTCTTCGTGCCGCAGATGTCGCAGATCATCGAGGGCGCGCCGGAAGACCGCCGCCGTTATATGAACCTGGCGCTGGCACAGTCCACGCCGGCATATGCGCGTGTGCTCAGCGAATACAACCAGGCGCTCACCCAGCGGAATGCCCTGCTCAAGGCGTTGCACGAACGCGGCAGCGCCGCCCTGAGTGCTGCTCAGCCGAAGGGGAACGGCGACCAGCTTGCAGTGTGGGACGAAGCGTTGACGCGTCTCGGCGCGCAGATCATCTTATGGCGCATCGAAGCCGTCCAGCAGATCGAGCGACTCGCTTCGCGCGTCCATCACGAACTGACCCACGGATCCGAGATCCTGCGCCTCTCGTACGAACCCGCTTACGACCCGCTGCCGAAACCCAATGGACAACTGGGCTTGAAGATCGACACGGTCGTGGACCGTTCGGGACTCGACCTGAAGGATATCCAAACCGGTTTTCGCGAGCGGCTGCGTGACCTGCGTAACGAAGAGATCGCGCGCGGTGTGACGACAATCGGGCCACACCGCGATGAGCTGCGTTTTCTTGCCAATGATATCGACCTCGGCAATTACGGCTCGCGTGGACAGGTCCGTACAGCCTTGCTGGCATTGAAACTGGCCGAAGTGAACTGGATGAAGGAGCGCACCGGCGAATGGCCCGTCATCCTGCTCGATGAAGTCATGGCGGAATTGGATGTTCAGCGCCGCTCCGATCTGTTGAAATACATCGGTGAGACCGAGCAGGTGCTATTCACCACGACCGACTTGAATCTGTTTGAGCCGGACTTTGTGAGGAAATCCGAAGTGTGGAAAGCGGAAGGCGGCAGAGTGGAAAAGTGATTTATGAATGCTGAACCATTCTGCGTCAAAGCATCTCCACCGTGTCGAGCAAGGCGCTCCTCCCGGAGCGACATGGAAAATTATGACTCTATCCGATCCATTCATTCAATCCATCCTTGAGAAAATCGACTCACCCGAGGTCATCGGTGTTGGCATCGTGGGCAGTTACGCGCGCGGACAAGAGTCAAAGTTCAGCGATGTGGATGTCGATATCTTCGTCGGCAAACTTCCGGAAAGCGAATATGATCGTTATACCCTGCGCTATTGGGATGGCAGGCTGGTCAGTTTGAAATACACCCTGTTTGATTCCGAACTTGAAGCGCTGACCAATCCGCGCCGGGCGATCTGGGCGGTGCCGGGGTTGCAGGGAATGAAGATCGTGCTCGACAAAGACGGTTCGCTCGCTGAATTGCAAAAGATGGCACAGAAATTTGATTTTTCGCTCCTGCAACCCGCGGCGGACGAATTCGCCACAGAAGAGCTCATGGGCAACGCGGAGGAAGCGCACAAGATATTGAATGGGCTTGCCCGCGGGCATGAATCCACGGTGTTGTATGCCACGTGGGGATTGGTGAAGAACATGTTCGAAGCGGTGGCGGTCCAGCGCGGCATCATGATCGTCAGCGAGAATCGCTACTTCGACCTGATCCAGGATTCGGTGGGACGTGATACGAAGTGGGTCGGTGCCTTCCGCACCGCCTGGGGATTGGACTATGCCTCCTCCCAATACCAGTCGCGCGGACCTGCGGCGCTCAAGCTGTATCGTCTGACCGCCGCGATGTTCGATGGCTTGATCCCTGAGAAGCATCGGGAGGTCGTAAAACAGACGTTGAAACGTATCAAAGAAGCAGGTTACGAATGAGACCACTCGTCAAACGCGCAATAAAAATCCATGAACGATTGCTTGAATTTTACGGTGAACCGCTCTGGCGCAACCCACTGCCTGCCATCGATGAACTCGTCTCGACCATCCTTTCGCAGAACACGAACGATGTGAACCGCGACCGCGCCTTCCATGCCCTGCGCGCAAAGTTCCCCGCCTGGGAAGCGGTGCGCGATGCGAAGACCAGGGATGTCATCGAAGCCATCCGCCCGGCAGGGCTTGCCAATCAAAAAGGTCCGCGCATTCAACAGGTGTTGAGATCCATTACCGAAGAACGTGGGAATCTCGATCTATCTTTTCTTGCGAAGATGAGTGTTGACGACGCGCGCAATTGGCTGACGAAATTCAACGGTGTAGGTCCAAAGACTGCCGCCATCGTTTTGTGCTTTTCGCTGGGAATGCCTGCCTTTCCCGTCGATACGCACGTCTACCGCGTGACGGGGCGTATCGGACTCCACCCGGAGAAGATGACCGTTGAACAGGCACATCCTCATCTGGAAGGTCTCTTCCCGCCCGAGACCTATTACGCCGCGCACTTGAACATCATCCGATTAGGACGCGAGATCTGCACCGCGCGTAAGGCGAATTGTGGGATTTGTCCGATCCGTAAATTGTGTGATTATGGAAAAACACAATAATATGTCATTGCGAGGAGCGTTTGTTGCGACGAAGCAATCCCCAATTAATAAGGAGATTGCTTCGCCCTATCGGGCTCGCAATGACATATGATTATCTATTATCCCCATCCCCTCGAATCTTTCCCCGCTCCAAACGATCATACAACTTGGTGATGTTGTATTCGGCGATTTCATCGAGTGTTAAATCCAACTCGGTTGCAACCTGCGCGATATACCACAATACGTCACCGAGTTCGGCTTTGAGCGCCTCGCGCGTTTCCTCGCTGATCTTTCCTTCCTTATCGCGGAACACTTTTTTGATCTTGCCTGCCACTTCGCCCGCTTCGTTGACCAATCCAAGGGTCGGATAGATGACAGGATGCCCGATTGCCGGGTAGCCTGCGGTCTTGCGTGATTTGGCTTGATATTCGTTGAAGTTCATAAATTAATCTCTCCTGCCAACCCTCTCCACCACTCATCCTTTTCGCCCGGCACGAAGGGAACATAAAGCGCCAGCCTGTCGGCAATCCCATCATAGCGTTTTTTCAATGCATCAGCCAGTTTATCTTCCCCGGTTACCAGACAGAATTCGTTCAACATCTCATCGGTGATAAGCATGGGCATTTCCGCCCATTCGCCCTTCGACGCATGGACGGATAACTTCTCCGCCACACCAGCCCATCCATGCAGATCCATAACCGGACGGTAGGATGGTGTGGATGCATAGAACGATATCTGCGCGCGAGCAAAATTTATTTCTTCAGGCGTGGTGGCGACGAAGGCGTTCACGCAAACGGAAACATCCTCCCGCTTGCGGTTTGCTTTTTTCGCGCCTTCTTCGATGGCCGGTAATATCACTTCTTTCATGTAGCGAACACTATGGAACGGATGCGCCTGGAACCCTTCACAAAGCTCGCCTGCCAATCTTGCCAGACCCGTGTTCACGCCTGCAATATAGATTGGAATTTCTCCCTCACCCCGACCCTCTCCCAGCGGGAGAGGGGGAGGCTGGAAGAACGGCGACATCAACGTAATCTTGTAATACTCCCCGCGGTAGTTCAACTTCGTGCCATTTTGCCAGCAATCCCACAGCGCGTGGATCACTTCTATCTGTTCGCGTAATTTCTTCACCGGCGACTCGGGCCAGGGCATACCGAACCGCCGCTCGATGTGCGCTTTGACCTGTGTGCCGAGTCCCAGCAGGAAGCGACCGCCTGATTGCGCCGCCAGGTCCCAGGCTGTGTAGGCAAGATTCGCTGGAGAACGCGCAAAGGAAACAGCAATCCCCGTCCCTGCGCGAAGACGCGTCGTATGTTCGGCGATCAACGCACAAGGCAGGAAAGGGTCATGCTGAGTCTCCTGAGTCCACAGGGTGTCGAATCCAATGTCCTCCGCAGCCTTCGCAATGGCGGGGACATCTTTCAATCCAATAGGAGGAAGTGCAGCATCGAACTTCATATTTTCTCTCAGTCATTGCGAACGGAGCGAAGCAAACTTCTCATTAAGACCAAGATTTTTTCGTCGCTATCGTTCTTCACAATGATGTCAATCCAGCAGATAAGCCATGACCCAATTCGTCGTGGCGTTGAGACCATCCATGTGGGCGCGTTCATAGTTATGCGATGCGTCGATGCCGGGACCAATCAACGCCAGCGCCACATCGCCGCCTGCGCGCCAGAACGCTTCGCCGTCCGAGCCATAGAACGTGTATACATCCGTCTTGTATGGGATATTGTATTTCTCCGCCAGTGCGCGCAGTTTGTTGTTCAAGCCAAAGTGATACGGCCCGCCGCCATCCTTGGTGCACAAGGTAGCGTGGAATTCATCGGACTCCTGTCCACGTCCCACCACCGCCATATCGACCGTGACCAATTCCACGACATCGGATGGGATTCCCGTCGCCGCGCCGTGCCCCACCTCCTCATAATTACTGACATGAAAATAAACGGTTCGCGCGGGACTGAGACCTGCCTCCGTTAAAGATTTGACCGCCGCCACAAGATTCGCCACGCACGCTTTGTCATCGAGAAACCGCGAGCGGATAAAGCCATTCGTCACTTCTACGCGCGGATCGAACGCCACGCAGTCGCCGATGTTGATCCCCAATTGACGCGTTTCACTCTCGGAGTTGGTGCGCACATCCAAACGGACTTCCATGTGATCATCGTCGCGCGGAGTCTTGCTTCCCTCCGCGCCATGAACATGCCCCGACGCGGTGTCGATCAACACCGAACCGCGGATTTTCTCTCCCCTGGACGTGAACACCCACACACCTTCCGTCTCGACGCTTGACCATTGGATACCCCCAATACGGCTTAGTTTCAATCGTCCATTCGGCTTGATCTCCTTGACGACAGCGCCGAGCGTATCGACATGGGCAGTCAGGGCAACGGGCGGGAGATCATTGTCCACTTTCCACTTTGCAATAAGCGCGCCTTTCCGTGTTCGTGATAATTCCAACTGTTTGAATTGCGAAAATTCCCTCTCGACAAACTCAATGGCAGGTTCGGCAAAGCCGGTAGGAGACGCGATGTTCAACAACTTGACGAGAAAGTCGACAAAATATTCCTGATTGATGGCTGGTAACGACATGATTTCGCCTCTGATTTGTTTGAAAATTAACGGGTTGTCAAGTTACTTCCCAACATTCAAAACGGTAGACCCTCAAACTGACTGAACTTCTTCCGCCACTCCTGCGGAATGGAAATTGTCTTTCCGGTCTTATAGTCGTACGTCACAATGACTACTTCCCCCTTTGATAATTCCCTGCCGGTATCAGCGTCCACAATATTCTGCTTCCACGTCATGGACTTGTTCCCCAGCCGCGCCACGCGCACTCCCACTTTGATATTCCGCCCAAAATAGATCGGCTCCAGATACGTGAGATGCACATCCGCCAGAATGATACCGATCTCCATAAAGGACTGATCTTTGGTGAATAATCCCAGCTCGATCATGTAAGCGACGCGTCCCTGCTCGAAATAAGTCAGATGTCTGGCGTTGTTGACATGTCCCTGCGGGTCCAGATCCCCGTATCGCACTTCTACTGGATGATAAAAACGAAAATCACTCATGGAACGATTATAGTCGAAGACCTCAATCGTCCGCCTTTGCGAGTTGTTCCTCTGTCGCGACCGGGAGGGTGAAGTGGAATGTGGCGCCCTTGCCTGACTCACTTTCCACCCAGATGCGCCCGCCGTGCCCCTGCACAGCGAGGCGGCAGAAGGCGAGACCGATCCCCAGCCCGCCGGTCTTGTTCGAGCCGCGCAGGCGCGTAAATTTGTCGAAGACGCGCTCATGATCCGCGGCAGGGATACCGGGGCCATTATCTCTCACCCACATATGGACCCATTCGCCGTCCTGTTCCGCCCCCATCTCAAGTTTGCCTTCCACAGGCGTGAATTTGCTCGAATTCTCCATCAGATTGATAAGCACGCGCCGCGCCATGTCCTCATCCACCCAGATGAACGGAAGTTTCTCCGGCAGGTTCACGGCCAGAGTCTGGCGGCGTCCCTTGGCGACAGGCTCCACATCCCCCACCGCCTTTGTGACCAGTGGCAACGGATCAACCGCCTTCTTATCCGCAATAGGCTGGCCCGACTCGAGGCGGCTCACGTCCAGCAGGGAACTCACCAGCCGTTGGATGCGGTCGGTCGAATTTTCCGCGATCTTGAGGATCGAAAGCACCATCTCCTGATCCTGTTCGGGCACCAGCGTCGAAAGCACATCGAGACTCGATACGATATTCCCCAACGGCGAGCGCAGGTCGTGATAAATCATCGCCGTCAGATCCTCACGTAATTCTTCGAGTTTGCGGCGTTCAGTGATGTCGCGCAGGATCCACTGGATCGAATCCGCTTCATCGAACTCCACGCGGCGGGCGTGCACCTCGACGTGCATATGTGTCTCGTCGCGTTTGTGCATCGACGATTCATACGAAACTACCTGGTCGGCGCGCAGGGTCTCAAATTCCATGCCCGTCTTATTCCAGTTCACCTCGTGCAACTGGTCGATGGTCAGGGTGTGCAGTTCATCGTTGGAATATCCGCTCAACAGCACCGCCTGCCGGTTGGCTTCGACAATGTGCCCGTCCCAATCTGTGATGATCATCGGGTCGATGCTGTCTTCGAACAATTCACGATACCGCTGATGCGCGGCTTGCAGGCGCTCGAACAACTGCGCGTTCTGGATGGTCGTCCCCGCCAAACCGCCGATGCCGGTCATCACCAACAGGGCATCCGGGTCGAAGGATTTGGAGATGGGATTGATCGCTTCGAGGACACCGATCACGCGTCCCTGAGCCTGAATCGGAGCGACGAGGATTGAACGCATCTCGATTCCCCCGAACTTATCCGCGTCGCCGTAATTTTTATCCTGCCTGACATCCGGTACCACCACGCCGCGTCCATCGCGCGCCGCGTTACCCACGATGCCATCGCCCAGCGCAATCTTTCGCCCGAGGATGTTGCCGGCATTGTTTCCCGCTGCGGCGCGGAAGACGATATGCTCGCCGTCGATCATGCCCAACGCCACCGTTTCCACCTGCAACGCCTGCATAGTCTGGATCAGAATACGCTGGTACACATCCTCCTCGCGCAGGGAGGTATTCATCGCCGCCGCACCCTCCGCCAGCGCGGTCATCACGCGCGCCTGCCGCTGGCTTTCGGTGTAAAGACGAGCATTCAACACCGCCACAGCCGCCTGGTCGGCGATGGCTTGCATCAGATCGAGTTGCTCCCCCATGAACGAGTTCGGTCGCGAATGGACAAGCGTCAGCACACCCACCAGTTTTTCGCGCACCAATAATGGCACACAAATGGCAGACTTGGCGCCGGTCTTGTCGAACGCGTCGTCTGGGCGCATTAACCAGCGGTCGTCCTTGCTCGTATCCGGGACATACACACCCCTGCGATTGCGGATGACCCAGCCTGCGAGACCACGTTCCATGGTGTCGCGCATCTGTTGTGTGGTGTGCTCGTGGATCTGTTTGCCGTAGACGATGGTCGCGTCCATGGCTTTGCCGGCATCGTCCAGCACGACGATGCTGCAACGCTCGCCCCCCACATTCTGGATCGCCTCGTACAGGACGCGCTGAAGCACTGTCCGCAGGTCGAGTGCGGTGGCAACTTCACGGCTGACATGATAGAGGAGTTCGAGTAATGCTTTCGTGCGGTCCTGATCTTGTGACAGTGTCATAGGTTGAGTTGTCATGCGTCTGAAAGTATCTCCACCGCCTCATCCCTCGGGGCGGTGCCAGCAATGGAAAATGAGCAGACAAGTAAAGTATAGCACAATCAAATACGGTTACAATTGTGCCATGACCCTCGATCTTCCCCGTATTAAAGCCTTGTGTTTCGACGTGGATGGCACATTGAGCGACACCGACGACCTGTACGTCCAGAAAGCGAAACGCTTCTTTCCGCGTTTCCTCTTCCGTGACCCCGACCACGCCGCCCGCCGGTTCGTCATGTGGGTCGAGTCGCCCGGCAACGCCCTTCTGGGATTCGCGGACACGATCGGGCTGGACGACGAAATGGTCGTATTCATCGACTGGCTGTCCCGTCACCGAAAGACGTCCCATAAAAAATTCCTGCTCATCCCCGGCGTGGAGGAAATGCTGGTGCGGCTCAAAGGGAGGTATCCGATGGCGGTGGTCAGTGCGCGCGACGAAAAGGGGACGATGCGTTTTCTGGAGCAATTTAACCTTGTTAAATATTTCGACGCGGTCGTAACCGGACAATCGGTGGAGCACACCAAACCCTACCCCGACCCGATTCGTTTTGCGGCGCAAAAGATGGGCGTCAAGCCCGCGGAATGCCTCATGATCGGCGATACCACCGTGGATATGCGCGCGGGTATCTCCGCGGGCGCGCAGACGGTGGGTGTCCTTTGCGGTTTCGGCGAGGAAGCGGAATTGCTCAGGTTTGGGGCAAATTTGATTTTGAAAAACACAAGCGAGCTGGCAAGCATACTGTCTGGGAAAAAGTGACCGTCACTTCACAGATCATTTCCTCAACTCAGACATGCCGCCGAAATACAAGTCGAGATTGCGATCCTGGGCGATGGCTTCCAGCTTTCTGCGATATTCCGCAATGGCGTGATCTCCCACCAGCGGTCCGAACAGCCGGAAAATTCCCATTGCAAAGAAAAACAGCCTTTGAAGAAGCGGGATATATCCCCGCCGGAATTCCCCCGGCGCCCGCTCCAGAAAGCGCACGTCGCCCACATGGATGTATCCCATCGCAATCAACGGGATGACGGTGACGATGTCGGTTGTGTTCACCACGCGATACACCGGAGATTTGAGCTCCTTGTCGAACTCGACATTTCCAACGCGCGGACTTCCAAACGTGTAACAGGCCGCGATCTGGTCGCGAAAGACAGGGTTTTGCTCCAGGCATTGTGTGGCAAGGGTGGCAAGCGCCGCGCCGAGGGAATGACCTGTGATGTACAACGGGATGTCCCCCAGCTTGGCAACGCTTGCTTCGATTTCCTTTTCGACGCTTCGATAGGCATGAATGAATCCTTTGTGCACCCTGCCCTCGATGGCAGAAACCATCCCGGCTTTTACGTCCGTCAGGATATCCGTCGCTTTCGTGGGCTCGGTGCCGCGGAAGGCAAGCACGGCATACGACCGGTCATCCTTCACCACCAGGAAGGCCTGCGTATCCGTCTCCTTTGAGACGAATTCATCGACCCATTTGAAACCGCCGCCCTTCATTTTTTCCAAGAGAAGTTCCTTCGTCCTGCCTCCCTCCTCAAAATGTTCATACACCAATTGCGACATGGACGCCAGCACCCACGCCATGCGATCCGAGTAAGCGGCGCGTTTCACCGGCGGGTTCACCAGCAAATTATTGGCATGAAAATAATTCCTTGCCTCGACGCGTTCCTTTTCAGTGGTAAGCAATCGCTTTCGTCTGGGGGTGGTTTTGCCAGCCATATCACTCTCCTCTTCGACTTGGGTAACAACACTATACAAAAAACCAGGGTAAAAGTCAATTCACACACTTCGACAAACGGGCCGCGGCGACCTCACTCCATATCAGGATTGCCAGCAGGAAAACGTAGAAGGCGGCTCCTTTCAAGGCGAAGGTTGGTCCCGCCAAAACGACTGTCAGCCACGTACAGGCGGAGAGGTCGCGCCAGCGCGCGTCTGCCCGGAAGGCGAATCCAAGCAGGAGCATGGCAGGCATGAGCGTGAGCCCAAGCAGGACAAAGGACAGGTCATGCAGGCGTCCATGCCAGGTGGCGGGTGTGGCACGGATGGTCGGGTCGGTAGTGAATGCCAGACCCGCGAGCGCGACCCCGGCGAGGGACAATGCAAAGGTCGAGAGAAAGGTCACTCGTGACGGAGGCAGGCTGAGGCGCAGACCGGAGGCGAAGAGCGTCATCATGAATCCGCTCAGGAGGAAGGTCATGGTCATGATCCAGCCATGGTCACCGAGCGCCAATCCGCTGGGCCAGTCGAAGGTTGGCGCGTGAAGCGGATGCCATCCGAGTGAAAGCAGAAAGTCGTATTTGAGAAATGTGAGGGTCGAGAGAACCCAGCCAAACAGAAAGGGTCCGACCATCCCGGCACGCGCGGCGAGGCGGATCATCTTGTCAGGTAGACCAAGAGGAGCGCCAGCAGTCCCGGCAATGCCTGCATGTACAAGATGGAACGCTTGGCTGTGAAGCCGCCGTAAACCCCGGCAATGACGACGCAGACCAGAAAGAAAATCTTGATGGAAGCATCACCGGCAAGGAGTCCTCGCATCAGACCCGCCGCGAGGAAACCGTTGTACAGTCCCTGATTGGCGGCAAGTGTGGCGGAAGCTTTAGAATACTCCGGGGTCATCCCGAATGTCTTTCGCCCAAAGGGATGATCCCAGAAGAACATTTCGATAGCGAGAAACCCCAAATGCAAAACAGCGACCAAAACGACTGCACTGTTCGCGACAAAATTCATGTTGTTATCCTTTTTATTTCGGTATCGCTCTTGGAGCGATGACCCATAGCGCCAATAAGATCAATCCGCCAACCATGAACGGAACCGGCGCGCCCAGCCATTGAAAGAGCGACCCATAAAACAGCGGGGCAATGGCGTTTGCGGCGCTGTACATGCCGGAGGAAATGCCGAGCATGCCGCCCACTTCGCTTTTGTCGGATGATTTGGTGATGAGGCTGTTGACCGCCGGTTGCAGAACTCCACCGCCCAGCGCGGCAGGGAAGCTGACGGTCACCAGCCAGAGAATCCCCAGCCAGCCGCGCGCAGCCTGTTCCGGCAATTGGATCTGGATGTTTTGAACGGACACGCGGACAGCACCCTCGCCCGCGAGGCTTTCCATAACTTTCCCCTTCTCGTACCAGGGGACAGGGATCGCAGGCGTCAACGCAGTGCCGATCAGACCGATGGCGAGCGTGGAAACGCCAAGGATCACCAGCCAGCGGTCGCCTTTCTGTTTGGACCAACGACCGACAAATCCGCCCTGCACGATGATAATGAAAATGCCCGCCAGCACGAATAGCCCGGAGGTGTCGCGCGCATCCATGCCGAGGCGGGTGAGCGTGAACAATGAAAAGAGTTGTTCGTATCCGCCGAAGGCGATCTGGTAGAAAAACATCAGGAGGAGCAAAAATCCGATTTGCGGACGGCGCAAGGCTTCGAGCATCGCGCCGAGGGTGAACTTTCTCTTGAGTGCCGAGGCGGAGTCGGAGGTCAGGGTCTCGCGGAACCAGAATGAGGTCAAAAGAATGGATACGAAGGAGAAGAACGCGGCTGTCCACGCCACGGCTTGGTAGTTCTGTCCTGTGGCGGCGAGCACGACAAACGCAATCACGGGGCCAAACACAAATCCCAGCCCGAACGCTGCACCTACAAGCCCAAGCCCCTGTGTGCGCGTCCGTTCGTTGGTGCTGTCAGCAATGGCAGCTTGCGCGGTGGAGATGTTCGCGCCGGAGAGACCGTCGATGATGCGGGAAAGGAAGAGAAGCCCGAGGGTGTTTGCAAAGCCAAGCAGGATGAATCCGGCAAACGTGCCAATCTGACTGGCGACCAGGACCGGCTTGCGACCAAACCGATCCGAGAGGCGACCCAGCAATGGCGCGCCGATGAATTGCATGAGCGGGTAGGTGGCTTGCAAAATGCCGATGACCAGCGGCGTGGCGCTGAAGCGCGCAGCATACAACGGCAGGAGAGGGATGATGATGGACAGCCCAAGCAGATCGACAAATACGATGACGATGATGGGCAGGATGCGTTTGAAATCGAGTTTTTCAGACGTTGGCTGTACAGTATCCATGAATGGGTGAAGTTCCGTACGGTCAGGGAATGAGGGAAAGGCCGACCAGCATCAAAAGGAAGGATGCCAGCAAAATGTAAAAATTGTTGAGGAAGAGCGTTTTATCGTCGGAAGCCTGCCACAAGATGGAAAGATGCGGGATCATGGCAGCGATGAACATGACGATCGCGTGCAGAATCCGGTATGTGGGAAATCCAATCCCGGCAAAGCCTGTTCCAAAAAAGAAGACCAGCCCAAACACACCCTGCAAATCCATCAAGCCGGTGAAGACGGCCACAAGGCGGCGGTCGGTTTTGGTGAAGATATTTTCATTGATGTGGCCTCGCACAAACCGAATGATACAGTACATACCGACCACCAGGATCAACCAGGGGACCACCCAATGGAGCGCGCCAAAAAGCCGAAACAAGTTTCTTTCCCTTTGAATGTAAATGAATATTCTGCGTTATCGACTCAAGCCGCCGGGCAAAACCAGCAGACCAGCGATCACCAGCAGGACCGAGCCGGTCACCGCGAGCAGTGAATTGCGGAAACGCGTCTTCGAGTCGGCGTTCTTCCAGCGTGCCGGCAGATGGGCCGCCACTGCAGCGAGGATCATCGCAACCCCATGCTCGATGCGGTATAACGGGAAACCCGCGCCGGAGAAACCGTTCCACACCAGGAAGACGATCCCAAGCAAAGCTTGCAGATCCATCAGACCGCTGAAACCGGAAGCGAGACCGCGGTCCATACCTTTGAATTCGCCGCCGCGCAGCCAGCCAAGAACGAACTTGACTATCGCAACCGCCGCCACGAGCAGAATCAGCCAGCGCAAACCAGAGTGAGCCATAAAAAGTATGTCCATTGTCAATTCTCCATTCGCCCGATTATACGACAGGGCTGTTCTCACGTATAATTCAAACAGCAGCACCGGAGGTACCATGACCTACACATCCATTCTTGTGGAAACGCGCGGGCAGGTGGGACTCATCACCTTGAACCGCCCGCACGCCTTGAATGCCCTTAACACCGCGCTCATGCAGGAAGTGATGGGCGCGCTCGAGACGTTCGACAAAGACGAGAACATCGGCGCGATGGTCATCACCGGCAGCGACAAAGCCTTCGCTGCCGGAGCCGACATCAAAGAAATGGCGGACAAGTCCGCGCTGGATATGACGACCACCGATCTGGTGGCGATCTATGGCAGGATCCGCACGATCCGAAAGCCGATCATCGCGGCGGTCTCCGGCTGGTCGCTGGGCGCGGGGTTTGAACTGCCTCTCGCCTGTGACATGATCATCGCCTCCGACACCGCCAAATTTGGACTGCCGGAAGTGACCATCGGCGTGATCCCCGGCGCGGGCGGCACCCAGCGGCTCGTCCGCGCGGTGGGCAAAGCCCTTGCCATGGAAATGATCCTCAACGACCGCAAACTTACCGCCCAGGAAGCGCTCCACTACGGATTGGTAAACCGCGTCGTCCCGGTCAGCGACTACCTGAATGTAGCCATCCTCCTGGCGGATGAGATCGCCTCCCGCGCCCCCCTGGCTGTACGCGCCGCCAAGAGAATGATCAACCACTCGTACGAATCCTTCCTCAACGATGGGCTGGCGGAGGAGAAGCAGGTCTTCTACAGTTTATTCAATACCGCCGACCAAAAAGAAGGCATGCAGGCATTTGTCGAAAAACGAAAACCGAATTGGACGGGAAAATAACATGCCGGGGTATGCCGAACTAAAATCTGCGTTTGAAGCGCTGGGACTGGTCGATAAACCCATCATCGCGCACGCGTCGTTGAAGCCGTTCGGCTATGTGCAAGGTGGTGCGGATATTGTCCTGCGCGCCATGCTGACATCGTTCAAAAGTATCATGATGCCCACCTTCACCTATAAGACCATGGTCACACCGGAGGTTGGACCTCCCAACAATGGCATCAAATACGGCGCGGAAAAAGACCTGAACAGGATGGCGCAGCCCTTCACCCCCGATATGCCTGCTGACCCAATGATGGGCGCCTTAGCCGAAACCTTGCGCAACCACGCCGCCTCCAAACGGACATCCCACCCCATCCTGTCGTTTGCAGGGATCAAGTCGGACGAGTACCTCGCCGCGCAGACCCTCTATGAACCGCTGGCCCCTATCGGCGCGCTGGCAGAGGCAGACGGCTGGGTCGTGCTTGTTAACGTCGGGCATGACGCGAATACCAGCATCCACTATGGAGAGAGACTTGCCGGGCGTAGGCAGTTCATCCGCTGGGCGTTGGTCGGCGACCGCGTCGTGGAATGTCCCGGCTTCCCCGGCGATTCGACCGGTTTCACCGCTATCGACGACTACATCAAGCCCGATACCCTTCGCGTGGACATGGACGGAGATGCCTTCATTCAAGCCGTCCCTTTGAAACGACTACTGGGAGCAGTGGGGGAAATGATCAAAAAAGATCCGCTGGCGCTACTTTGCCAGCGGATGGACTGCGAACGGTGTAATGCAATAAAAAGGTAGGGGCATCACGCGTCGTGCCCCTACAAAATCACTGGAACGTAATCTCCTCCACACGCCAGCTTTCTTCGCCCATCAGTTTCTTCAAACGTTCGAGCAATTCGGGGCAGACGCGTGTGGTGTCGCTGGGAAAATCGATCAGATAGGCTGAGCCATTCTCGAACACGTGAAAACTGAACCGATCCCGCCCATGAAACGAGATGAGCGTGCCATAAATCGTCTTAATGCGGCGCTTGTCACGATTCCTGTCGCCGGTTGAACGCAGGATGACCGTGATTTGTTGCGGCGGGTGGGTTTGATCCTCTTCCTTTGCCAGTGGAATATAGATGGAGGAGACCATCGCTACGCGCTCCGCCTCGGTTTGATTCTCCTCAAGGTCATTAATCACAACCGGGGCAGTTTCCAATTGGACACGCGGCGGCGTAATCTCTTCGTTTTTCTTGAACTTCGGCTCCGGTTTGGAGGCGAGTACGGCATCTTCGAACGATGGCTGCCACTGCGTCTCCCAGTCATCGGGGAAGTTGTCTGGCGGCGGCGGCATATCATCCCACTCTCCCTCGATCTCCCCGGTTTCCCCTGCAAGTGGGGGAGTAATTTCAGCAGGTTTCTCCGCAACCTGTTTTACCGGCGGCGGGATGACCGGCTTGGCGGGAATATTCTTTGTCAGCGGCCCCTTCGGTTTGGGTTGTTGTTGAATGCCCTGCCTCACCGGGTCAGGCTTGGGCGGGACTGAACTCGACTTGGGTTGAGTTGATTGGATCTTGAGGTCCCGCACGTGGCTGTCCGGTTTGGGCTGGGAGAGTGTTTCCACAACGGGATCAGGCATCGGCTTCGACTGAGACGCAGAGTCTGCGCTGAGCGAAGTCGAAGTGTCCTTCAGCGGTTCAAGAATCCTGATCTCCGTCCGCACGGTGTCCACCAAAATCTTGGGCGGGGTGCTGTTCGTATCCACCTTGCCTTCGACGATCACGATTTGACCGACGGTCATCTGCTCGCGGTATTGCATCCAGGTGCGCGGGAAGAGCACAAGATCGAAGTTGCCCTGAATGTCTTCGAGCGTGACAAAACCCATCGGCTTGTTGGTTTTGGTGGTATATGGGCGAACGCTCGTGACGAGACCTGCCACACGGACTTTTTCCTCGTGTTGCGCTTCGCTGAGTTGCCCCGAGAAATAACTGACAATCTGGCGGAAGGTCTCTTGATACGGCGTGAGCGGGTGGTCGGAGATGTACAGCCCGATGAGTTCACGCTCCCAGTTGAGCATTTCGCGTTTATCGACGTTGTTGACTTCAGGAAGCGTGATCTCCTCGACCACGCCGGTCGCTTCGCCGAAGAGGGACATCTGCCCCGACTCAGCCGCGCGGAAATGATTGTTGCTGATGGACACGATGCGGTCGAGCGAGGCAAGCAACGCGGCGCGGTTGCCAAAGACATCCAGCGCGCCGACTTTGATAAGGCATTCCAGAGCGCGTTTGCCGACCGCACGCAAATCAACGCGGCGGGCAAAATCATTGAGGTCTTTGAACTTGCCGTTCGCTTCGCGTTCATCGATGATGAGCCTGACCGCGGCTTCGCCGACATTTTTCACCGCGCCAAAACCAAAGCGGATGTTGGGTTTGCCATCGACATCCTCGATGGCAAAATCCCAATGGGAGGCGTTGATCTCCGGCGCAAGCACGGGCACGCCCATGCTGCGCGCGTCAGCCACATAGAGCGCCACCTTTTCGGTCTGCCCGGCGGAGGCGGAGAGAGTGGCTGCCATGAATTCGGCGGGATAGTGTGCCTTGAGGAAGGCGGTCTGCACCGCGATTACGCCGTAGTCGGCGGCGTGAGATTTATTGAAACCATACCGTGCGAATTCCTCCCAGTCGCTATAGATGGCTTCGGCGGTTTCCTTGTCCATGCCTTGCTTGACCGCGCCGGTGACAAACTTGTTGCGGTGTTTCTCGATCTCTTCCTTCTTCTTCTTGGAGATCGCCTTGCGCAACTCGTCCGACTCGGAGGGGGTATAACCCGCGATTTCGACTGCGGCGCGCATCAACTGTTCCTGGTACACTGGGATACCGTAGGTATCCTTGAAGATCGGTTCCAGTTTGGGATGGCGGTATTCCACCTCCGCCTCGCCGTGCATGCGCGCGATGTAATCGGGGATGAATGCCATCGGTCCTGGGCGATAGAGCGCCACCATGGCAATGATGTTGTCGAGCGTCTTGGGCTTCATTTCGACCAGCCAACGCGTCATGCCGCCGCCTTCCACCTGGAAGACGCCTGCCGTTTGACCGGTGCCCATCAATTCGAACGCTTTTGGATCATCGAGTGGGATATTGTTCAAATCGTATTTGACACCGTGCCGCTTCTCGATCATGTCGCAGGCTTTCGCCATCACAGACAGGGTGATCAGCCCGAGGAAGTCCACCTTCAACATGCCGAGTGAATCGAGAATACCCATTTCGAACTGCGTCACCGTCTTGATGGGGGTCTCTTCCGAGCCGGAGGTCGGGCGGTGAAGCGGCAAATATTCGACAATCGGTTTGTCGGAAATCACTACACCGGCGGCATGTGTCCCGGCGTTGCGGACGGTGCCTTCCATTTTGGCGGCGGTATCGATCAACTCGCGCAGATGCGGTTGTGTATCATAAATCTCTTTGAATTCGGGGATTGCCAGCGCGTCTTCCATCGTGGTATTACGCCCGGAAACGAATGGCACCAACTTTGCCACGCGATCCACCTCGGGCAACGGGATATCCATCACGCGCGCCACATCACGCAGCGCGGCTTTCGTCCCCATTGTGCCGAAAGTGATGATCTGCGCGACCTTGTCGTTGCCATATTTATGCACGCAGTACTCAAGCATCTCGGCACGACGATCATCGCGGAAATCAAGGTCGATGTCGGGCATCGAGATGCGTCCCGGGTTCAGGAAGCGCTCGAACAGCAGATTGTGATGCAGTGGGTCGACCATCGCAATTTCCAATACATAGGCAACAATCGAGCCCGCCGCAGAACCGCGCGCGTTGTACCAGATGCCATTCTCCTTGGCATGACGGCACAGATCCCACACGATCAGAAAGTAGGCGTCGAATCCCATTTTGTGGATGACGCCCAACTCGTAATCGAGTCTCTCTTGGACCTCGGTGCTGGCGGCGCGTTCCCCGTAGCGTTTCTTTGCCCCTTCCGCACACAGATGGCGCAGGTAGGTCCCCGCCGTGAACCCTTCCGGGACGGGGAAATCAGGCAGATGATAGCCTTTGAATCCCAGGTCCACGTTGCAGCGCTCAGCGATAAGAAGCGTATTACTCAACGCTTCAGGCACTTCCGCGAACAAGGCACTCATCTCCGCAGGCGTGCGCAGATAATACGAGTCATCCGTCATGCGCATGCGATTGGGATCGCTCAATAGGGCATTCGTCTGAATCGCAAGCAGGATATCCTGTAGACGTGAGTCACCTTGATTGATGTAATGGACATCGTTCGTAGCGACATATTTTGCCGAATAACGCGCACCCAGTTCAACCAACCGCCGGTTCAAGTCGGTGATCTCTTTGATATTGTGCTGTTGGAGTTCGACAAAGAACCGGTCCGGTCCGAAGACATCGTAGTACCAATTCATCCGTTTGACGGCTTCTTCAGGGTCATCATTCAACAACGCTCGGGGAATCTCGGCGGACATACAGCCGGAGGTGCAGATGATCCCCTCGGAGTGAGCCGCTAGAAAGTCATGGTCGATGCGGGGATAGTAGTAGAAACCGTCCAGTTGCGCGGCGGACGAAATCTTGAGCAGGTTGCGGTAGCCCGTCTCGTTTTCCGCCAGCAGGAGCAGGTGGTAGGAGGAACGGTCCAGTTTGGAGTCGCGGTCGCCCATCCCGCGTGCCGCCATGTAGGCCTCCACACCAATGATCGGTTTGACCCCTTCACTGGTCGCCGCCTTGTAGAAATCGATGACGCCGAACATCGTGCCGTGGTCGGTGATTGCCACAGCGGGCATGTCGAGTTCCTTGACGCGTTTGACCAGCTTCTTGATATTCGAGAAGCCGTCGAGCATGGAATATTCAGTGTGAACGTGAAGATGAGCGAACGACATGGGCGAAAATGATTATAGCACGTGTGTTCGATTATGAATTGGGCGGGAGGCTTAAAATATTTTGCGTCCGTTATCCAATCAGCCTTCAATGAGTGCTTTCCTTTTTGCGTCCCGTTCCCGCTGCGACAAGAAGCATGACAGCCAGCAGAATCACCAGCCAACCCAAAACCGGTGTGACAAGGATGGCATAAAACTCCAGGAAAAAGAATCCCCATAATGGACCCAACAGGGCGACAACAAAGAATATCCCGCCATCTTTCAATGATAATCGCCCATATGCGCGCCATAAATTATACGGGACAACCCGCGCTGCCATGTTCCCAAGGAACAAGCTCAATGTTGCAGCTATGAACTCGATCCAGATCGTAGATTCGAGCTGCAGATGGTAACGAATAAGGACAAGCGGGAAAATAAAAAAGTAGCCCAGGTTGAATCCGATGCCGGCCCCTTGATATGTATACAGACGAAGCAAACACAGATTAACTCCGTTTTGTTGCTTCCAGTATTCATTTTCCCTGGTTTTAACCAGCAAGCCAATACACAGAGGGGCGGTCAATGTTCCGCCGATGAACATAATCACGGCTCGCACGGCAGATTCATGGTCGATAAAGGGCCAACGCAACGAAGGCCCCATCAACCACCAGGTACCCAGCCAAATCCAAATCCAGAAAATGGCCCCGGTCGAAATCGAAGCATGGTCCATTACCCACCGCATCAGCGCGGCAAGCACTCGCGGCCAGACCGGGGATGGACCATCCTCTACCTGTACAATCAACCTTTGTAATTCCTTCCGGGGGATGGAAAAGAAATCCGTTAGAAGCAACAGAGCGGAAGATTGAGTATTCCCATACTCACCAGCCGATGGGCGCAGATCCTTTTTTTCTTCTGTCATCCCGCCAAATATTTTCTGCATCTCAGCAGTATCAAGCGCCTTGTAATTCCCAGCTTCCAGAAGCCGATTGGCTTCGGCAGGCGTCCTTATACCCCCACATTGATGCAAAACCTGTATCAGTGCGGTCAACACGTTGCGATCCTGCACACTGATCCTGCTTTTTCCGCGTTCCCAATCACTGACCGCCGCGCCGCTAAAACCAAAATCCCCCATTGCACGCCCCATCAACTCGCCCAGACGTTCCTGCGAAAGTCGTTTCTGCGAACGGTCTGGGTCGTTGCTGGTTTGCCGAAATGCACGCAGGGTTTCTCCAAATGTATTCACCGGCCATACCTTACATTCACGATCACTTAAGAAGATTCAAGCAACGCTTGTGGATTTTTATTCTGCCTGACTGTATAACATATCCATCAACAAGTTGAAACCGATATCCCGAACCTTAACAACTAAACCATCTGCTTTACTGTCCACAGAACGTTTATCCGTGTTCCCTGTTCGGGTTTGGAATCAAACCGTATCGCCGCGCCGATCAGGCTTGCCCGCTCATGCATACCAGCCAACCCATAGTGTTTGTTGGCAAGCATATCATCCAATTTGAGGTCGTTCTCAATATTAAAACCGACCCCATCATCGGTCACCATTATGTCTATCGTTCCTGCAGAAAGTTCTCCTGTAATGGTGATTGACCTGGCACGAGAATATTTCAAGGCATTCTCACAGGCTTCCTGCACGATACGACATAGATTGTGCTCCACGACCTCAGGATACTTCCACTCCCCATCCGTCCGAATATCTGAAACAATCAACACCTTATCCTGATTTCTCTCGGACAGGTTATCGACCAAGCCATCCAGCGCAAACTTCAAACCATAGTTGAGAATGGGTGGTCTGAAATCACTGACGATCTCCCGCACCCGGCTGATCACGCCGCCATACGATTTTTGGAACTCCGGCGAGAGAGAGAGCGAATCGTTCTTAATAAGGATGGCAGCCATTTCATTAAGAACGCTATCGTGCAGGTCGTGAGCCAGCCGAAGGCGTTCCTGTTCATAACGATTGATATTCGCTTCGTACATCGCCTTGAGGCGTTCTGTCTGGATGATATTGCTCAATGCAACAGCGGTTTGATTGGCAAGCGATTGAAGAATCGGAAGTTCCGCTTGTGGATATAGATCATCGGGATCGCGCCGACCCAGTAGCCAAACGCCGATCAAATCAGGGCCAAATTGCAAAGGCAGGGTCAGGTGGACCCAGTCGAGGGGCGAATTTATCTTGAATGACGGAGACAGTTGTCCTGTCGAGAGGGAAGCGAACAATTCTCTCAACGCATCCTCCCGAACCTGATGTTGAGTCACGTTTTCTAAAAGCATCACCTGCACCGACGCGTCCGGATTTCGCACAAAGGCATACTGCCGTATCAACAGGCTGGGAAACACCTCGTCCCTGAGCAATTTCAACAAGCCCGACAGTGTGTCACTGGTAATGATACGGGCGGAATAACTCTCGGCCAGACTTTGGCTGGGCAACTTGATGCCCAAGATGCGCCGTTCGACAAAGGATTGGAAGGATGGAAAGACCAGAATACTTACAAAGACAGCAAGAAGGGTGATTGTGATATTGATAAATACAGCCGCTTCGCGAGAGACGTTGACATATCGTAAAAATCCTACGAAAAGCAGGAGTATCACCCCCAGCAGGATCAGAAAGAGGTAGATGGAGATGGCGCGATTGGTGCGGAGCTCCAGCCCGCCCAGGTTACGCCGGTACAAAATATAAAAGTAAGCGCCAGGCAGGATCGGCAGGGACAGGATCGAAAGCGGTCCCATATGCGGTGTACGTCCACTGCTGCCTATCACACTGACAAATATTGCAAAGCTCATGGACAGTAAGGCGGCGATTGCCAGAATGCTCACATCGCGGCGATGGTCCGGCTGAAGGACAAAGTGTGCGACCAGCAACAGGACACTTCCTAAAAAGGCCAGCGCCACAGCCAAAAAGTACGATGATCCTGGAGACGCCGCGAGCAATTCTCTGACGGCAGTCAGACCACAAGCGGTATAGAAGACAAATTGCAGCCAGCGCGGGATACGATGCAGGGAACGAGGAAATATCCAATGAAAATGAAGATAGACGGGCAAAATCAACCAGGCAACGACCCGCAAGAGAATCGGACTCCACAAGATCTGGTACGAGGACACACTCCCCAACATGATGAACATCCCGGTCAGGTAATTGGAAGCGATGAACAATCCCCAGCGCTTGTCCTTGGGACGCATGAACAATTGGGTGGACATGCCGAAGAACCAGAAGATATACGCCACCCACCAAACGTTGAAAAACCGGGATATGAATTCCGAGTCGTTGAGTCCGGGATATACCCAGGAAACTGTCATTTCCCTTCCATCACGCAGGACGGTGATCTCAATCTCTTCACCCTGTTGAATATTACTAAACAGGTTTAATGTGGCACTGTTCTGATAGTCTTCAAACGTGGCCGAGCCTACGCGCTTCAGGACATCTCCAACCACAAGATGGGGTGCAGAAACAGGAGTCAGGTCTTCGTAGATGGACAGGATGGTCCCATCCGTGGGGTTAAAGTAAAAACCCGGATAAGGCGCCATGAACAGAAGCCCGTATGTAAACATCAGTAAAAAAGCAAAAACGAAGCAAGAAAGCAGGATACCGGTCAAGAACAGGGTGCGGGAGGGTGTGGTTTTCATAACGGTATCTTTCATGCCGCAGTTGAAAAAGGAGGTGATGCGATTATAGCGTAAGAAGAAAACAAAACCCAAGATTCGTCCACAAATATCGTCAAATCCAACATTTTCACAGGAGGTTCTTCCATGAACATGCAAACTTTTTACCAGCGGCTGTCCGTCAGGCCATCTCAGGCACATCAACGTCGTCTCGCTGGGTTGACTCGGGTCTCCCGTATTCAGATATTGAATGCCACCAGCGATATCACCTGGCTCATCTGGAAGGCTGAAACACCTGGTACTTAACAGATGTCAAACCATCCCGCAGGGAAGTCATTTCCTGCGGGATGACATTTCCATTTTTACGGAGGCACAATGGATTTTTTCTCTCAAGTAGTCCGTGATTTTTCAGCTCTGCCCTGCATGGAATCATGGGACAAAGCACAAGCCATGTTTCAACAGGCCGCATCCAAGAAACCTGGCCATTGGTTCATCCCCGTCCGGGCTTGTGAGGCAATTGGAGGATTCCCAGAACAGGCTGTCCCTGCCATGCTGGCAGTAGGTTGTGCCCATGTGGGGATCCTGCTAGTGGACGATATGCTGGACGACGACCCACGCGGGGAGTATCACCACAGTGGCATGCCTGCGGCATCCAATATGGCTTGTGCATTTCAAGCCGCCGCACTGCATTCCATAGCCCAGTGCACGAAGGATGCATTATCCAGATTGGCAGCCTTAAATAGTTTCAATGAGATGTTCCTTTTTACAGCGTTTGGACAATTCCTTGATGTGCAACCCTTATGGAATGAGTCGGTGTATTGGCAGGTGGTAAAGGCAAAAAGTTCTCCCTTCTTTGGTGCGGCTTTACAAGTGGGTGCACTAGCCGGTGGCGGGACGCTGGAAATCGCCACCCAGTTGAAACAATTAGGGTACCTATACGGCGAAATGATTCAAATCCACGATGACATGCACGATTCGATGGAAATACCGGCAAATCCGGATTGGCTCCAGGGTCGTTCCTCATTACCTATTCTGTTTGCATCCCTTGTGAATCACCCGGAACAGGCACATTTCATCGAATTAAAAGAACGCATTAATGAACCAAGGGTATTGGAGGAAGCGCAGGAAATACTGATCCACTGCGGAGCAATTAGTTACTGCGCCGACCAGCTTATCGAAAAACATGATGAGGCAAGAAAAATTTTGGACAGCATCCCCCTTGCAGACCCCAAACCCATATCAGCCCTGATAGACGAAGTCATCACCCCGGTTCATAAATTGCTGGAAAACCATGATATATGATTTTTACAATTCTCTCGAGACCTGTATGGTGGGAGGCTCGGGAGAAATCAGCCCTAATTGCCGCGCCTTGGTAACCGCGGCAATACGGGTGCGGACGTTTAATTTGATATAGGCACCCGATAACAGGTTGCGGATTGTCGAATTGGAGATGGACATTTTCTCAGCCAGTTCCATTGTAGTACTGTCAGGGAAGGAAAGGCACAGGGAAAGCGCTTCCAATTGTCGCTTCGATAACAGCGGCTGATTTCCAATCGCCTCGCTTCGTAAAATAGCATCATTTGCCTGGCGACTCAAATGGATTCCTCCACTGAAAACTGAAATCACCACATTCTCCAAGTCACGGAGGGTGGATTGGTCGTCTTTTAGGATGTATCCGCTGGCGCCTGCCTCCATCACCGCACGGATCAAACTCCGTTCGGCATGCATACTGATTACCAGGATCGTCAAATCGGGATAATTTTGTAATAAGGTGGGAATAGTATGCAGGATCGGATATGGATTGGGATTCTCTGGGGATGTGGGGACGTTTATATCCAGCAAAAGCACATCCGTGGGATATTCCTCCAGCGTCTTCTGAAGATCCCCCCCATAATTCACAGCAGCAACTACCTCTACGCGTGGACTGTTTCCCAGTCGGAACCGGTACCCATCGATAATAGTTTGATGATCATCCAAAATCGTCACACGAATTTTTTTTGACATCTGACTCCCATCTCTGGACAACTCAAGAGTAGCAAAAATTACAATCAATTACAAGACCTTTTCAAAAATCAGTACAAATGTCTACGCTGTAACCATTCCCGTCTATTGATGACCAGCACTAGAGAACATACAATCATATTAAATCTGTTCGTAATTTCGGAAGGGGACTTAAGGGGGAAGTTATCATGCATGGAGTGAATGTCAATGTATTGACACTCACTCCATTTTTATCGGGAATGTGCTTGAAGATAAGAAGGACAGGGAAAATAAAAGCCCTCCACGTGGAGGGCTTTTAAGTCGAACGTTTTGTGAGCGCGGAGAGATTCGAACTCTCAACCAACGGCTTAAAAGGCCGCTGCTCTGCCGTTGAGCTACGCGCCCATCACAAAAGCGGACTGCATTCTAACATGGGAAATAGGCACCGTCAACGTGAGTCCCCGATTGCCTGTCAACAGGACTACAAGGTTAACAATCCTCCAACGTAAGACATCCGCGATACAATACATCCATTCTAGTGGAGGCTGCAATGGCTGATGTATTACATGTTGACGAAGGAAATTTTCAAAGCGAAGTGTTGAATTCCAACGAGCCGGTGCTGGTTGATTTCAGCGCGGTTTGGTGCCAGCCGTGTAAAATGCTCGACCCGATTGTCAAGCAACTGGCTGGAGAGTGGGACGGCAGAGTAAAGGTCGTGAAGATTGACGCGGATGAAAATCCCAATCTCGTGATGCAATACGGCGTGATGGGCATCCCTACCCTGCTTTTCATAAAAGGCGGCGAGGTTAAAGAACGTGTGACCGGTTTCCTGCCCAAGGAAAAACTGGCGGCAAGGCTGTCCCCCCACTTTAACTGAAAGTTTCTGCTCAAAAAGGCGCGATAAAAAGGTATCGCGCCTTTTTTGCTTAATTCCTCATCAACCGCTCGAGTTCTTCAAAACTCACACGGGAGGTCAGGTCGAGGCTGAGCGGGGATACGGATACCCAACGCTTCTTCCGCAGGACGTACACATCCGAGTCTTCGGGTTCATTTTCCAGCTTGCCCGCTTCGCGGTAACCAATTGTGCCTGGTTCGCTCCACGATTTGCGGTTGGGAGCCAAAGGCTCGTAATAACGCTGGGCGGACACACGCGTTATCTGCCAGGGGGTATCCACGGTCGCGTCCCAAGGCACATCCACTTTCAGGAGATGGACATCTGGCGGGAATTTTTTCTCCAACAACATGCGCGCAAACCGCGCGGCAAACTCTGCTGCCGTCGAAAAATTCACCTCGCCGGAATAAGAGAGGTGATACTTCGAATCCGTTTCCAGGGAAATCGCCATGGCAGGGATTCCCAGCGAGGCAGCTTCCATCGCCGCGCCCACGGTCCCCGAAATCGTCACGCCGGACGCGACATTTTCTCCATAATTAATCCCCGACACAACTAGATCAGGTTTAAACTTCAGGACTTCCAACACGCCATGGAGGACCGATTGAGCCGGACTTCCACCAACGGCGAATACGCTCCATTCCTGACCGTTGACCTGTACCCGTTCCTCACGGATAATCCCATCTGACGTGTTGGGCAAACTACGCCCCGCGCCCGAGGATTGATCACGCGGCGCGGTAACGGTGACAAACCCAAGGTTTGAAAGAGAAGCGGCGGCGGACCAGAGTCCCGGGGAGCGAATCCCGTCGTCATTTGTCAGGAGAATCTGTGGTCTTGTCATGTTATCCAATCATACTGTGAGAATGTTTTATGGAACTCGTTTGCCATGAAATGCGAACAAAAAAGGAGCGGTAAACCGCTCCTCCAATTGGCGCCCTCGGCGCGACTCGAACACGCGACCTATTGCTCCGCAAGCAAGCGCTCTAATCCACTGAGCTACGAGGGCATACTCGCACTGATGTGCGGTGCCAGTATTGGCAGGCAGGGATTCTAATTCATAATCAGGAGCCGGTCAAGAACGGAATTCAATGATGATTTCCGTTCACCAAATCCAAGAATTCAGGTACGAGCCTGGGGTCGAAATGTTTGCCGGACTGACTTTTTATGTAATGGATTGTATCATTCTTCGACCAGGCACTGCGATAGGGGCGGTCAGAGGTCAAGGCATCATATACATCGACCAGGGCAAACATCCGTGCCGGGAAGGGTATCTCCTCGCCCGCGAGGCGGTCAGGATACCCTGTGCCGTCCCATTTTTCATGATGCCAGTGAGGAATGTCCAGGGCAGGGATCAGGTAGCTTACAGGAGAGAGCAATTCAACAGCAATGCTGGGGTGACGACGCATAATCTTCCATTCATCGTCTGCCAGCGGACCGGGTTTGAATAGGATCCGGTCTGGAATGGCAACCTTCCCAATATCATGCAGGATCGCCCCACGACGAATATGAACGATCTCTGAAGCGTCCACACCAAGCCGGGTTGCCAGTTTTACGGTCGTATCGGTGACGCGCTTGGTATGTTCCTCCGTCTCCCGATCCCGCAGATCCAACGCACGCGATAACCCCTCGATCGTAGCATCATATGCCAGGCTCAATTCGAAGTTTGACCTTTGCACTTCCTTGAACAACATGGCATTGTCGATGGCAATCGCCGCCTGCCCCGCGATCATGCCAAGGAAATCCAGCCAGTCTGCATCCGGGTGCAGGAGTGAACGATGAAACAATTCGAGGACGCCGAGTACGCGTCCTTTTGCCATCAACGGTACGCCATAGTAGGTGACAAATCCCTCGTTATGGAACAAAGGAGAACGATCGAATTCTCCATGGTTGTCTCTAAGATCGGGGATGCTGAGCATCTTTCGATGCAAAGCCACGCGACCCGCGTATCCCTCTCCCAGTTTCAGGCGGGTGTATTGAAGGCTTTTCGACCGAAACCCTCTATCAGCCGTGAATTCGAGCAGGTTTGTTTTTGGATTCCAAAGGAGGACGGAAGCCGCGTCGATCTGCAACAACCCGGACACTTGATCAAGCATCAGGGAAAGGAGCAGGGTCAAATCCAGCCCGGAGGCGATGGCCAGGTCAATCGAGCGAAGCGCGGAAAGTTGGCGCATCTGCCGCTTCAACCTGTTCTCGGTTTCTTTGCATTTGGTGACATCGCGCGCAGTGAATATCATCTTTGTGTCTGAAATGGGGACCAGGCGCGCGTCGAACCAAAATTCCTGCCCGGATATGGACAGGTTATATTCTAGGGTGTTCACATCTCCGGTCTGTTGCGCCGAGAGCAAGGCATTATTGATTTTTTCCGTCAGGTGAGGAGGCAGTAAATCCTGAATCTTTTGGTCGACCACTTTTTCAGGAAGTATATGGGACAGGAATGGTCTTGAGGCGTAGTCGATGATTTTCCCGTCGGTGTTGAGGATGAAATTTAAATCAGTAAAAGCTTGAAATGTGACATCAAGCTCAATATCAGACTCCGACAGATTCAACAATGTTTTTTTCATCTTCAACAAATAAGAACAGACGCGGGGCGCAGTGATCCCCTACTCACTGCGTCCCCAACTCCGCCGCGTCATCCGATATGACATCTTGTGTATGACCTCTCATGCACGAATTATTTTGTGCATTGCAGGCGCAAGTTTCTAACAGCGCAGTTGCTTTTGCAGGAGAGGTCTATTCAAATTTATGCACCTGTGACGTAAATATCAAGCCTTCTTCAATGCGCGATTCACTTTCTGGGCAAAATCGGTCAGGTTTTCGGCACGAACGCTTTGGATGATCGACCTTTCGTGATCGGTTAAAGCAAAGGTCTGTCCCAAATATCCGGTTGCCAGTGCCCTCTCAGGTTCACGAAGCAGGGTCTTGCGGAATTGGTCGCTGACGATTGCAGCGGCAAACAAACGGTGCAGACCACTTTTCTCCGCAGGTACGCTCCGATAACTAAAGGAAGGGGCAGGGTAGGCTTCCAATGTGAGCATCGTCATGATTCTCTCCTGTTCCGAGCAACTAGAATGGGCCACCACCACCATCTGAGGGTGCCTTGGTAAGAACAAGCCCTGCCAAGATAAAGGCAAAATAGGCGAATTGAATGTAACGGCGGTCAATCTTGGCGACCAGAAGCTGAAGATGGGCAAATGTGTTTTTCATTGGGCAATACCTCTTTCTTGGTTTGATATGCCCAATAATACATCCCCCCAGGATGCAAAACAGGATGCAAAATTTTCTCTTTTTTCCCGCCCTATCGGGTGAGTTCCCGATAGGTTAGCTCTGTTTCATCGGAAGGGGTCAATCCAAGCTCGTCCAAAGCCGCTTTGCAGGCTTGATATCGGCGTGCAATGGAGGCGCGGTCCCCAAGTGCTGCATATGCCCGCATTTCCAGTTGGTAGATTACCTCACGAAATCGGTCTTTCTCGAGAGCCGTCTGACAGATCAGGAGGCAACGGTCCAACTGGTTGGTATCCAGGTATAGCTGGGCCAGCTCTTCGAGTACCAAATTATGAGATTGATCCAGCCTTTCTCGTTCAGGGGCTGCCCAAAGACCATCCACCTCCATAAGAAAGGGACCGTGAACCAGATCCACAGCTTTTTGCAGATGGGCAATCCGATCGTTCTTATCTTCCGATTTGTGGGCGCGTAACACGTGGGAATCAAACGCTTCGACATCATACTCATAGTCTAGCGCCCGATTGAAACAGTAATATTCCTCTTCAAAAACGATCACATTCTTACCGGCCGCGCGCCGCAGACGGTAGATCTCGTTCTTAAAACGTGCTTTTAGCATTTGAGGGTCATCGGTTTCTGGCCAAAGATTTGCCCCCACCTGTTCCTTTGTGACCATATCTTGCCTGAGCAAAAAAAAGAAGAACAAGTCGCGCACAGACTGGGTCCGCCAATCGGACATTGTAATTACCCTGCCGTTGACACTGACTTCGGGACGACCAAAGGCACGTATCGTCAGACTTGCCGGAGGCATCTGGATGGAATGAGCATAACGGCGCAATGTTCTGCGAATCGATGGCAATTTCATGCTCAAACGCTGGGACTTTTCCAGAAATCCACCCAACAGACGCCCGATCTGCACGTCAGTCTGCATATCTTTCAAACAGGGACTTGCCTGACGAATAGTCACAAGCAGGGCATGGTTGGGAGCTGCACTTGCCGATAACAGGCTCTGGATCTCGGCACGCGCTTCGTTCCTTTGTCCCATCTGTTCATAAGCCGCCGCGAGCCAGATCACACTCCATAATGTTTCGGTATCCCGTCCATCCTGGGTGAAAAAGGCCTTGCATTCCTTCAAAAGCGGTATTGCTTTTCTAGGTTCAACCTTGAGTATATGGAACCTTCCCTCAATCAGGTTCCAAAGACCCCGTTCGTAAGCCGATTGGCTTGCCTTCATCTTTTTTCTGAAAGTCTTAATGATTTGACCGGCTTTTTCAATATCCCCTTGCGAAAGAGCCAGTCCGGCACGGGCAACAATCAGATAATTCGATATAAAGAACCCCTGAAGTCCACTGGCTACTACTTCCGCCTGTTGATATGCTTCCAGCGCTACCTCGAACTCCTCCACCTCACCATATAAATCCCCCAAACCGGTCAAGATCAAGGATTCGGCTCGTTGATTTCGGCTTTTGCGGGCGCAGGCAAGTCCGTTTTCGAACATTTCAGAGGCAAGTTCATATTCTCCCAATTGGTGATAGAGGACTCCGAGGTTATTCATAATTTCAGACTGCGCATATAGATCGCCTTCCGTCTTTTTTATGCTCAGCGCCTCATGATATGAGCGCTTGGCGGTTTCAATATCCCCAATCGCTGCATGTACCATTCCGGTTTCCATTAATAACGTTGGAATCCTTGCTGTCTCCTTTAAAGCAATAAACAACGATAACGAATGCTCCAAGGATTCAACCGCTTGTTTCGACTCTCCTAGCCTGTAGTGATTCAACCCCTTGAGCCGCAGGCTCTCCGCGTAAAATATTTGAAATGCGGATTCCATTTCCGATAACCTCAAGGCTTCATTTACATCATCAAGAGAGGCTGAGTAATTCCCGGATAAACGGAGAGTATTGGCACGACGAATCAATGCGACAATTAAACCGGGGATATTATCCTCCTTTCGATAAATATCAACGGCTTTGTCGAGCAATTCCTTGGATTCCGACAGATTACCCTTCATTGCCAGGATGGGTCCTCGCAAAGAAATCAATCCCGGCCGGGAGCGGACGATTGCCGGCGGCAGGCTGTTGATCCATCCCTCCAGTGTGACAAGCGCACTCAACAGCATGGGGGTGCCTGCTCGTTCGATCACGCCCGCCAGCGCATCGATGTCATTCAATTGTCTGCAGGTGAAATAGGCTTTCTCCCACTCACCGGCTTTTTCATAGGCTTTGACCATTCGTTCCAGGATGGGTTGCACCTCCTGAGGGCGTTCTCTCTTGAGGCGCGTCTGGAGAAATTCACGAAATAATGGATGATACCGAAGCCAGCGACCATCCTCGAGCGGGAGGACGAAAAGATTTTTCTCGAGGATCAAGCCCATGAGTTCGGACCAATTTTGAGGTCCAGAGTGAAGCGGTGACAGGACGATTTCGCAGAATTCCGCATTGAACTCCTCCGGTAGGGAGGTCCGCAGGAGGAATTCGCGCACGTACTCCGGCTGCTGGTCCAGCACCTGGTTGCCAAGATAGGCAAACGTATTTACGCCCGAGATCCGCGTCCCCCCCGACAGGTTGGAAAGCAACATGCCGGTAATCCAGCCGCGCGTCTGTTCCACGATCTGGCTGGCGGTATCCTCCGAGAGATGCTGGTGAAAGTTCTGGGCATATAATGCCTGGACTTCGCGCGGCACGAAAGCCAGTTCATCCTGGCTGAGACCGGCAACCTGTTCGCGTGCAACCATAAGGGTCACATCATCCAGCGCGGGGAGGGTGCGCGAGGAGAGAACGACATGACAGTTTTCGAGCACCAATTCGAGGAACCGGTTGAGCAGGGCGGAAATGACTGGCACATCATCCACGAGATGGTAATCATCGATGATCAGGAGGAAATCATTTTCTGTTTTTTCGTACAACTCGTTGGTCAACGTGACCAAAAGCGCTTCCGCATCCTGCTCCATCGACCTAAGTTGGTTCAATTGGAGACGCGACATTTCGCCAACCCCCGGGAAACGTTCTGCCAGCGATGCGATCAAATACGCAATGAATCTTTGAGGGTCGCGGTCAAGCAGGTCGAGTGAAAGCCAGCAGACCGGCAACTTGACATGATGTGCCAGGTCGATCAGCAGGGAAGTCTTGCCGTATCCCGCCGGGGCGGAGAGCAGGATGAGTTTGTTGTCGAGCAAACCTTTTAAGCTCTCCAACAGCCGAGGGCGGGAGAGCAATTCGTCGCGACGATTGGGGACGATAATCTTGGTTTTGCTGATCGGGATGGATAGAGGCATCTTCAGACGAACTCTTTCCTATTGTACGTATTCCATAGGGTTTCGTCGTTTTGCGTTTCCGGATCCGTCGGAGGCGCCTGCACTCCGTTACGGATTTCTCAATTGTTCCAACATGTGGGCATGGATGCCGGGCGTCGCGGCGAGTACTGATTGCGGCGGGGATATGTAATCGGGACCGCCATCCACGCTTGTGACAAGCGCTCCCGCCTCCTCACAGACCAGACCACCTGCCGCGACATCCCAAGGCTTGAGCGCCAGTTCCCAGAAACCATCGAAACGACCGGCGCCCACGTAACACAGGTCAAGCGCGGCGGAACCCAGTCGCCGCACTCCCTGCGTCAGCTTTCCGAATTTAACGAAGTTGGCAAAATTGTCCTGGGGCGTGTTCCATGCATCGTATGGGAATCCTGTTACAAGCAGACTTTTCTGCAACTCCGTGGCGGATGATACCTGCAGCCGGCGTCCATTGAGATACGCGCCCCTGCCGCGCTCGGCAATGAACATCTCGTCACGAAGCGGATCGTAAACGGCACCCAGGCTGGTCCTCCCGCCCGAGGCGTAGGCAATCGAAACGCAAAAGATGGGGATATGGTGAGCATAATTCACCGTCCCATCCAGCGGGTCAATATACCAGATATATTCGTTGCTACCCTGAATAACCCCACTCTCTTCGGAAAAGATATGGTGCCCGGGAAAATCCCTCCGCACCTCGCCCAGCAGGTATGCTTCAGATTGGTGATCCGTTTCTGTGACGAGGTCGATCACGCCCTTGTAGTTCACCTGATGCTCCTTGTTATACCCATCCCGGAGAATCGCGCCTGCTTGGCGCGCCAAGTTCTCAATATAAGCCAAGGTAGGTTGCATGCTTAATCCCTTAAGAATCAACGATGGGAAATTGACCTATCGCTGAACAAAATGTTTATTTTTTCAGTTCGTCGAGGGTCTTATAAATGTCGTACAACTCGGTCTGGATCTCGTCGCGGTCGCGCACAGATTGCTGGAGCAGGGCCTCGAACGCAGGTTTCTGGTCGGGTGGGAGCGTGGGCAACAACCGCTCGGCACGCGCGATCTGCGTATTTTTATGACGCAATTTATTCTCGAGGCGCGTGCGATAGCCGTCATAGAATTTTTCCATATCCAGGGGATGGGGTTGGGTGAAAGGCTGCTGAGTCACCAATTCTGCCACGGTGAGCAGGAAATCCTCGGTATCGATCGGCTTTTCCATGAAACGCGCCGCACCCAAACTCAATGCAAAATCCTTGTCTTCAGGGGTGACATACGTGGCGGAAAGAAATACCACAGGGATGGCGCGCGTTTCGGGATTAAGCCTCAGCTTTTGAACGAAGGCATAACCATCCAGTTTGGGCATCAGGATATCTGTAATGATCAGCACAGGTTTTTGTCTGGCAACGACTTCGAGCGCCTCCTCGCCGTTGCGCGCCGTAAGCACCGCATAGCCTTTGAACCGCAGTGTGACCTCCAACAGTTCAAGGACATTCGGGACATCTTCGACAATAAGGATCGGTCCATATAAAGTGGTCATATGTTCATTTTAGCCGCGTTCCGGGTGGGTAACAAGTCCGCATCTACCTTTGACATGAAAATGTCACCGTTAAACTCGAATCATCCAATCCGATGGTATTGCTCCATGGTCGTTGTCAGGAAGCGGTGGCAATAAAGGCAGGGTGCCTCTCGCCCATAAACATGAACAGGGCACTTGCGTGCCCTGTTCGATGGTTTTCATCCCTGCTAAAGCAGGGGGCATGAATCAATTATTCTTTCACTTCACCGTCGATCACATCGCCGTCGGTCGAGCGCGGCGGTGTGGAGGGCCCACCCGGCGCTTCGGGTTGAGGTTGTCCCTGGGCATAAAGTTGCTGGCTCAGGGCATGAAAGGCTTGTTGCACCTGTTCAGTCGCCTTTTGGATGCGGTTGATGTCATCGCTTTGCACCGCGGACTTGAGGTCATTGATCTTGCTTTCAATCGCACCGCGCTCCGCAGAGGGAACCTTATCACCCAAGTCGCGCAAGGCCTTTTCGGTCTGGTAAATCAAGCTGTCGGCGGTGTTGCGGGCTTCGATCAATTCGCGGCGTTTCTTATCCTCCGCTTCATGAGAACGCGCTTCATTGACCATGCGGTCGATATCACTCTTGCTCAGGTTGGTCGAAGCAGTAATGGTAACCTTTTGCTCTTTACCTGTGGCTTTATCTTTCGCCGTCACATGCAGAATGCCATTCGCGTCGATATCGAACGTCACCTCCACCTGCGGAATGCCGCGCGGCGCCGGCGGGATACCGTCAAGCCGGAAGCGGCCCAGCGACATGTTGTCCGCCGCCATCGGGCGTTCGCCCTGCAGGACGTGGATGTCCACGGCGGTCTGGTTATCGGCGGCGGTGGAGTAGATTTCGGTCTTGCGGACCGGAATGGTGGTGTTGCGCTCGATCATCTTGGTCATCACGCCACCGAGGGTTTCGACGCCCAGCGAGAGCGGGGTCACATCGAGCAGGAGGATATCTTTGACCTCGCCGCCCAGCACGCCACCCTGAATCGCCGCGCCGACCGCCACGACCTCATCGGGATTGACGCCTTTATTCGGTTCCTTGCCGCCCGTGAGTTTGCGGACAAGTTCCTGCACCATCGGCATGCGGGTCGAGCCGCCGACCAGCACCACTTCGTCGAGTTGATCCGCCGTCAAGCCTGCATCTCTCAGTGCGTTTTCGAACGGTTTGCGGCAGCGCTCCAGCAGGTCTTCGGTCATCTGCTCGAATTTGGCGCGGGTCAGTTTCAATTGCAGGTGTTTCGGTCCGTTGGCGTCAGCGGTAATGTAGGGCAGGTTGATTTCGGTTTCCATCACCGAGGAGAGTTCGATCTTGGCTTTCTCTGCCGCCTCGCGCAGACGCTGTAACGCCTGGCGATCCTGGCGCAGGTCAATGCCCTGTTCCTTCTTGAACTCATCCGCCGCCCAGTTGACGATGCGCTGATCCCAGTCATCGCCGCCGAGATGCGTGTCGCCGTTGGTGGCTTTGACTTCGATGACGCCTTCGCCGACTTCCAGGATGGATACGTCGAACGTACCGCCGCCCAGGTCGAAGACCAGAATGGTCTCGTCCTTCTTTTTATCGAGACCGTAGGCGAGCGCGGAAGCCGTCGGTTCGTTGATGATGCGCATCACTTCGAGACCGGCGATCTTGCCCGCATCCTTCGTCGCCTGACGCTGGCTGTCGTTGAAATACGCCGGGACGGTGATGACCGCCTGCGTGACGGGCTGACCGAGGTACGCCTCGGCATCCGCCTTCAACTTTGCCAGCACCATGGCGCTGATCTCCTGCGGAGAGTATTCCCGGTTCATCACGGGGATTTTCACGCGCACATCATCGGACGGTCCCTTGACCACATTATAGGAAACCATTTTGCGTTCGACTTCGGTCTCATCAAAGTGACGACCGATGAAACGTTTGATGGAATAAACCGTATTCTCAGAATTGACGACTGCCTGCCGCTTCGCAGTTTGACCGACGAGTCGTTCGCCGTTTTTATTGAACGCCACCACCGAGGGGCAAAGTCTGCCCCCCTCCGCGGTCGAGATGACGGTCGGCGTTCCACCTTCCATCACCGAGACAACAGAGTTGGTCGTGCCCAAATCAATGCCAATGATTTTGCCCATAGAAATCTCCTTGCTTGGTCTAAGTGACAGTCACCTCGCTGGTGACTGTCACTTGATGGCTACATCTTACCCGCCCAATGCAAGAAAACTGTTAACATCACATAGAAATTACACATGATTCAAATCCCCAGCCATGGAAAAACGAAACACTTTGTGTCGCCGGGCAACCGGTTTACAAACAAAAAGGGACTGACGCTTTTGTCAGTCCCTTGAAAATTCTCAGATCCGCTAATCGGTGATCGTCAAATTCCCAGCTGCCATCTTCACGACAATCGTGAGGTCATGCCCACTTCCATCCTGGGTGTACTCATTTCCATTTTGCGCCCACCCCGAACTATGATTGACGCTCACCAGAGCGCCGTCCATGGTCACCTTGGCATTGACACCCTTCGGGATGATCAATTGCACGTCACCCGCGCCCGCCTCTATGGTGATGACGGCATCACGCTCCAGGACGCCAGTGAAATCCAGGGTGTAATTACCCGCGCCGCCGGAAAACATCAGCGTGGAAAAATTCGCATTCGCGAGTCCGGTCAAACTCACGTCCGAAGCGCCCGTCTCATAACGCAGGACCGACATCTCGGTACGATTCGGCTTGGAGAAAGACAGATCCACATTCGCCGCGCCGTCCGTCACCGTCAGGTTCGTGAGCGCAAGTCCACCCAGTTCAAAGGTCCCATTATAGGCGCCCGCATTAATGGTCAGGTCGATGGGCGACTTGCCCAGTTTCAGGTCCCATTCGTTCACGATATCCCTGGGGTCGACCAAGCTCTTGAAATTTTCATTCTTGATTTCGACGCTATTGCCATCAATGACGATTTCGGGTTTGAGTTCTTTGAAGTTATAGACAGCCGTACCATCGACGAGTTTATCGCCCCCGCCAGGGGACACCTTCAACGTGCCCGCTCCAAACGAAAGGGTGAGGCGCATCTCCTCCGACCCTTTGCCTGCCACTGTTATGGATTCCTTGACTTCCGGTCCCGGCTCGGACCGCTCCGGCAGGTCAACGGAAAAACTACATGCCATGCCTGCCAACGCAAGCACAAGAATTGCTGAAAGTACTTTGACGTTCATTGGGAATCTCCTTCTGTGCCTTATACGAAGGAGACTGGATATGGTTGCAAAATTGATCATGTTATTGCGAGGAGCGCCTTGGTCCCACTCGTAACGACAAAGCTATTCTGCCTTGCGCCCCTTTGGCGCATCCGGCATTTTCAACGCCGCATTTAATGCATCATGGATGGAACGCACTTCGATGATTTCAATACCGTTAGGATAAGGCTCGGCTTTTCGTAATGCCTTTGGGACAATGGCAATTTTGAATCCCAACTTCTGCGCTTCCCGCAGACGCGCCGGCATCTGACCGGGCATGCGCAACTCGCCCGCCAGACCAATCTCCCCGATCAGCACTGCATCCGCCTTGACCGGGATGTCTCTCCATGAGGAAGCGATCGCCACCGCGACAGCCATATCAGCGGCAGGTTCATCGATCTGCAAACCACCGACCACATTGGCGAAAATATCCTGCTCCGCCAGCTTCAACCCGGCGCGACGCGTCAACACCGCCGCGATCAACAGCAGACGGTTGAAGTCCACGCCGTTGGCAGTACGGCGCGCGTTACCAAATTGTGTCGGAGAGGTGAGTCCCTGAATTTCGACCAGGATGGGACGCGTTCCTTCCATCGTCACCGCAATCGCAGACCCCGCGGCATTGATCATTCTCTCTGCAAGAAATGCTTCAGATGGGTTTGCCACTTCAACAAGTCCACCTTCGCGCATTTCAAAGACGCCCACTTCGGAGGTCGCACCGAAACGATTCTTCACCGAGCGCAGCAAGCGATACGCCTGGAAGCGGTCGCCTTCGAGATAGAGCACCGTATCCACCACATGTTCCAGCACGCGCGGACCGGCAATCGTCCCCTCTTTGGTGACATGCCCGATAATGAAGACCGAAATGCCGCTGCTTTTTGCCAGTTCGCGCAACTGCGACGAACACTCGCGCACCTGGCTCACAGACCCCGCAGACGAATCCATGTTGGAAAAATACGTGGTCTGGATTGAGTCAACGATCAGCAAATCCGGTTTGACTTCGTTGACGTGGTTCAGGATGATTTCGAGATTGGTCTCGGTAACCAATAACAAATTTTTCGGGAGTTCCTGTTTGCCATTCAAACGGAGCGCCCGCATCTTGATCTGCCGCTCGGACTCTTCCCCTGAAACATACAACACGCGTTTCTGCGCCGCCATTTCCATTGCCATTTGAAGCATTAGCGTGGATTTACCGATGCCCGGGTCGCCGCCCACCAGCACGATGGAGCCCGGCACGATCCCGCCGCCGAGCACGCGCGCGAATTCCTCCATTGGCACGCGAATGCGGTCTTCGGCATCCGAGGAGACATCGCCGATCGAGCGCGGTGTAGACCGTCCCGTCAGCCCGCGAACCGCAGTGGATTTCGTCACCGGCTCATCGTGAACAACTTCCTCCACCATACTGTTAAACGATCCACACTGCGGACACTTGCCCATATAAGACGCAGCCACGCGCCCACATTCCTGACAGACATATCGTGTGTGTGATTTTGCCATATCAATTCCATCCCCTCTCCCCATGGGAGAGGGCTAGAGTGAGGGTAGTGATATCCAGTATAACAGAATTTATGTTCTATGCTCTCGATCCCCGCTAACAAGGAAGTCAGGCTGTAGCCGTCACTGCATAAACCTGGTTCAACATCTCCAGGAATTCCCCCGAGGGTCGCTCTTTCAAAATTTCTTTGCGCGAGTCGCGGTCGAGCGTTTTCAACAGCAGATACTGCACGGCATATTTACGGAAGAGTCGCTGTCCATCCTCTTCACCATAGAATTGAATGCTCTTCGCCAAATGCTCATGCACAGTTTGATGCAGCAATTCCGCTGAAACCTGCTCCCGGTCGAGACGTGCAAAGATCCATGGATTGGCAATGGCGGCGCGACCGATCATGACCGCGTCGCAGTTCGTATACCGCCTCATTCTCTGGATGTCCGCCACGGTTCGGACGTCGCCCGAGCCGATGATCGGTATCTTGACCATTGACTTCACCTCGGCAATCGCGTCCCAATTCGCATTTCCGGCGTAACGCTGTTCCTTCGTCCTCCCGTGGATGGCAATCAGCGAGCCGCCTTCCTCCTCCACGATGCGGGCGATCAGTTTGTAATTCTTATTGCGCTCCCAACCCAGGCGCATTTTCCCAGTGACAGGAACCTCCAGCGCTCTGACCAGCTTACGGAAGGTGCGCGCAACCTTGAGTGGCGTCGGCATCATGCCTACCCCCGCGCCCCGATCTGCAATGGATTTGGCGGGGCAGCCCATGTTGATATCGATGATGTCCGGTTTCCACTCCTGCACTTTCAGCGCGGCTCTCAGAATCAGGTCCGGGTCATCGCCGTAAAGTTGAAAGGTAATGGGTCGCTCGGCTTCTTCGAAATACAGCCGCTTGGCAGGTTCCTTCGAGCGGCTCAAAATCTTCTCGACTTTGACGAACTCCGTGTAGCTCATGGCGGAACCAAGCTTCCGGCAGAGAGAACGGAAGGGCCAGTCGGAATAACCGTCCATGGGCGCAAGAAGCGCATCCCCGTAAATAGGGACGTCACGTACAAAGAAATTGGGAGTCCGGGTTTCGTTCATAAAGCGAGATGTAGTATAACAAAAAATCAGACCCTAAAGGTTTTCGAGACCATTAGGGTCTTTGCAAACTACACCGGCTGCTTCTTCAGCATCTCCAAAAAATGCTTGCGGAACTTGGATACTTTCGGAGCGACCACTGCCATGCAATACGGCTGGTACGGATTGCGGATGAAGTACTCCTGATGGTACTCCTCCGCCATGTAAAATTTGTCCAGTTTCTCCACCTGGGTGACAATGGGGTTGTCCCAGATCTTTTGAGCGTTCAAGTCCTTAATCAATTCCTCGGCGATCTTCTTCTGTGCGTCATCGTGGTAGAAGATGGCGGACCGGTATTGCGTGCCCACGTCGGCGCCCTGGCGGTTGAGGGTGGTGGGATCGTGGATGGCGAAGAAGACGTTCAACAGGTCGCGGTAGGAGACAACGTTGGGGTCAAAATGGATTTGCACCACCTCAGCGTGTCCTGTATCGCCGTTGCAGACAGCGCGGTAGGATGGGTTGGGTACATGTCCGCCAGCGTAGCCCGATTCCACGGCATGGACTCCCTTGATTTCGTCAAAGACGGCTTCCAGACACCAGAAGCATCCCCCAGCCAGCGTTGCGGTTTGAAGACTGGTGTTCATATAAATACTCCTTTTCTATTTCTAAAGTCTTACACTTCATAAACAACACGACTTTGCAAAAATATATTATCAAACAATTACGAAAAATAGGGGCAGGTCTGAGACCTGCCCCGCAAAATGATCCATTTTGACCTTATCTATACCGCCGGGATTTCTGCCTTTTCCGGTTCGTTTTGGCGTTCGAGAATCACTTCCCCATCCGAGTCAAGCGTGACCAGAATGGTATTCCCGTTTTGGAATTCGCCGCCCAGTAATTTGTCGGAAAGCGGATCCTCCACCTTTTGCTGGATGACACGCCGCAGCGGACGGGCACCAAACTCGGCGTCGTAGCCCGCGTCTGCCAGGGCGGCGAGCGCTTCGGGTGCGGCGGTCAGCACCAGGTCATGTTCCTTGAGGCGGTCTGCCACCTTGTCCAGTTCGAGCCTGACGATCTTCTGGATATCCTCCTTGTTGAGAGCGCGGAAGATAACAGTCGCATCGAGGCGGTTGATGAACTCCGGTCGGAAGGCGCGTTTGAGCGAGTCGTTCAGTTTCTTGCGCATATCTTCGTAGGAGAGACGTTCCTCGGTGGCTTCATCGCGTTTGAGCGCAAAGCCGAGTGACGACTGGCGCTTGATCACGTCCGCGCCGATGTTGGAGGTCATGACGATGATGGCGTTGCGGAAGTCCACCTTGCGCCCTTTAGCGTCGGAAAGGTGACCCTCTTCCATGATCTGCAACAGCATGTTATGCACTTCAGGGTGCGCCTTTTCCACTTCATCGAACACGACGATGGAGTACGGGCGGCGGCGCAGCGCCTCGGTCAACTGACCGGCTTCTTCGTAGCCGATGTATCCGGGAGGCGCGCCCACCAGACGGGAGGCGGTGTGCCGTTCCATGAATTCGGACATGTCCAATTGGATGGCGGCTTCTTCGCTGCCGAACATGAACTTGGCGAGCGCCTTGGTCAACTCGGTCTTGCCGACTCCGGTCGGACCGAGGAACATGAACGAGCCGATTGGACGCTTCGGGTCTTTCAACCCGGCGCGTGCGCGGCGCACGGCACGGCTGATCGCCACGATGGCGTCGTCCTGCCCGATGATGCTCTTGCGTAATTCGTCTTCCATCTTGAGCAGGCGTTGGGATTCCTCTTCTGCCAGTTGCATGAGCGGAACCCCCGTCCACATGGAGACGACCTCGGCAATATCCTCCGCCGAAACGACGGGGCTGTTGGCGCGGTCCCAGCCTGTGCGCAGGCGTTCGATCTGTTCGGTTAATTCGATCTCGCGCTCTTCCCATTCCTTCACATCTTCGGCGTTGCCTTCTTCCTGCGCCAGCGAACGGTTCTGGCGCGCCTGGCGCAGCTGACCGAACAGGTCCTTCGATTCCTTCGCAGCAGCGCTCTTGTACATGCGCACGCGCGAGGACGACTCATCGATCAGGTCGATGGCTTTATCGGGGAGGAAACGCTCCGTCACATAGCGGGAGGACAAATGCGCGGCGGCTTCGAGCGCCTCATCCGAAATGACCAGATGATGGTGTTCTTCATAGGCCGAGCGAATGCCCTTGAGAATCTGAATGGTTTCCTCCTCGGAGGGTTCTTCTACGGTAATGGGCTGGAAGCGGCGCTCCAAAGCGGCATCCGATTCGATGTGCTTGCGGTACTCGTCCATGGTGGTCGCGCCGATGACCTGCAATTCGCCGCGCGAGAGGGCGGGTTTCAAAATATTTGCCGCGTCCACGGAGGAACCGGCGGCTCCCGCACCGACGAGCATGTGAACCTCATCAATGAACAGGATCGCGCCCGATTGCTTCAACTCATCGATGACGCGTTTGAGGCGTTCCTCGAACTGACCGCGGTACATCGTGCCCGCCACGAGCGAACCGACATCGAGCTGCAACAGTCGTTTATTCATCAGCGGCGCAGGGACGTCGCCATCCACAATGCGCTGGGCAAGACCTTCCACAATGGCGGTCTTGCCGACGCCCGGCTCACCGATGAGAGCGGGGTTGTTCTTAGTGCGGCGCGCCAGAATTTGGATGACGCGCTCGATCTCCATCTGGCGGCCGATGACGGGATCGAGTTTCTTTTCTTCGGCTTTGGTCGTCAGGTCGGAAGCCAATTGATCGACCAGCGGGGTTTTTGCATTCGGCTGGGCGCCACGCGCCGGTCCCGCGCCTGCAGGCGTCGGGGAGGAGGAAGCGGATTCGTTCAAGACGCGGCGGGTCTGCCTGCGAATCTGGTCTGCCGTCACGCCGAGACGGCGCAGCACTTCCATCGCGGTGCTGTCCACACGCACAAGCCCCAGCAGGATATGTTCCGTGCCAATGTAATGATGCCCGAGGCGGCGTGCTTCCTCCACCGCATGTTCGAGCACTTGTTGCGTATCCGATGCCAGTTCGATTTGAGTTGAGTCGAAACTGACGGATGTATTCGTCACGCGGCGAATCACTTCGCGCACGCGGTCGGACGTCATACCCAACTCGCGCAGGACGCGTCCAGCCACCCCACCCTCTTCATCCATTAATCCCAGTAGAAGATGCTCGGTTCCAATATTATTTGTGCGAGCGCGTTCCGCCTCCTGATGCGCGAGGCTGAGAACACGCCTTGCTCGCTGTGTAAATCGCTCCATTCCTGCCATAGTTTTCTCCTGATAAGTACGATGATTCTACCAAAAAGGCGGATGACTCCGTATAGGAAAATGATTAGAGTTTGGATACAATAGTCCTGTCAAAATTGTACGGCTTCCTCATGATAACGCTCATGAGGGTAGAAGAAGTCATCCATACGAATATTACGGACGGATCATATGAAATCGATTTGTATTTTTTGCGGCTCGGCGGATGCGGTTCACACCGACTATCTGACTGCTGCCCGTCAAACCGGGCGGACCCTCGCCCAAAGGGGACTCCGCTTGATCTACGGCGGCGGGAAGACTGGCCTCATGGGGGCGGTCGCGAACGGTGTGCTTGAAGCAGGCGGAGAGGTGGTCGGCGTGATCATCCCTTCAATGAACACGAAATCTTTAGCACATGACGGACTCACCCGCATGGAGGTTCCACCCGATATGCACGCCCGCAAAGCCCGGATGCACGAACTAGCGGACGGCTACATCGCTCTGCCCGGCGGATTCGGCACTTTCGATGAACTCTTCGAAACCATCACCTGGGCGCAGACCGGCGCCCACGAGAAGCCGGTTGGTCTGCTGAATGTGAAGAATTACTACGCGCCCCTGCTTGCCGCCATCGACCATGCCGTAGCGGAGGGTTTCATCTTCAAGGAACATCGCGACACCCTGTTTTGTGAATCCGACCCGGAGAAGTTATTGGACGCGATGGCAGAGTACGAGCATCCGCATGAGGCAGTGAAGAGATGGTTAAGGGAAGATTGAAAAGGACGAAAAATGAACATTACATACCTTGAGCTTACGGCAAAAGATTTGCAAATTCAAAAAGATTTTTATTCGAAAACGCTCGAATTGCCTGTGACATCATCCAACGCGGCGCTGGAGGTGCAGGCTGGAGCAACCATCCTTGTCTTTACGCAAGCCCAGCCCGGTTTCGACGGCGCGTACCATTTTGCGTTCAACATCCCCGAGAACCAATTCGATGCGGCAGTCGAATGGAGCGCCGGTCGTTTTCCGTTGCTCCGCGACGACACCGGAAAGGGAATCTTCGAATCCAAGTCCTGGAATTCGCACTCTGTCTATTTCAAGGACCCGGCGGGAAATGTGCTTGAGTTCATCGCCCGGCACACGATGGATAATGCCGCCGAAGGGGATTTCGACAGCGGGCAGATCCTGAACGTCAGCGAGATCGGTCTGCCCTCGGAGGATGTGATTGGGCTGGCAAACCGGCTTTGTACAGAACTGGGAATATCGGTTTTTCATCAACAAGCCAACGAAAGCTTTACCCCCGTCGGCAATGACGACGGATTGTTCATTCTGCCGGTCAAGGGCCGCATCTGGATGCCGCAATCCGGTGTGCCTGCGAAACTACTTCCTGTTCGAGTGGGAGGAAATGCGAACGGCAGGAAATGGGAAGTCCGTGGCGTGCCTTACGAGATTAAGCTTTTGGCATAAAAAACGTCCCGAAAGTCTCGCTGGGCCTTCGGGACAGTGTGCGGAAGTTTCATCAACGGAACGGCGGCGGAATATTGATGGTCGGGACGATCTTCGGTTTTTTGGTGGGTTGTTTATCGGGTGGGACGCTCGTCGCAACGATTTCCGGATCCTCGATGAACGGAGTCGCACTTTCTACGGGGATTGGAGTTGCCTGCTCCGGGTAGTAGAACGAGTCGATGGGGGGCAGAATGCTTTCAAGAGTCTGTGAGTCCAGTTCAGATTCCAGACGGGTGCGTACTTCCTTGTATCCCTCCAATGCCCGGGACCAATGGGCGGGGTTGTTTACGGTCACATTCATTTCGTTGATGCGGCGGTTGGCAATCAAAAGGTCCGTGCCAACAACGTCGGAAGACACGATGCGCCAGGCGCGTTCGCTGACAAGTTTCCAGCTGTAGAGGGAATCTCCGGGCAGGGCGCCCTGGGCGTAGACTGTCCCAGTGACGAGCAGTGCCAGCAGGATAGCGGCAAATCCCGCCGCCAGCCTGCGAAAGGCAAAGCTCGTGCGGGGCTTCCTGCGCGGATGGGATTGCATGTGCAGTGTCAATTTGGCGCGCGCCCGGGCTTTGAAGGCGGCAGAGGGATGCACTTCTCCGTCTGCGCGGAGGCGCGTGGCGGCAGCGAGGAGCGGACTGAGTTGCGCGGCATGTTCAGGATGACGCGTCAGGCAGTCGTCCAGCGTGGACGCGCCGGAGGCAATATCGGTGAGACATTGATCCAGGATCTGATCAAGATCGCTCATGATGGATTTCCTTTTCCTGCATGTGTTTTGAAAGGGTCTGCAATGCTCTCATCTGCAAGGCGCGCACGGCGCCAGAACGTTTGCCCATCGCTGCGGCAGTCTCCTCGGTGGATAACCCGGATATGAACCTGAGAATGAGCACCTGTTGTTGTTCGTCGGTGAGACGTTGCAAGGCTTCACGCATGTCCCGCTGTTCGGACCTGCCCTGTGCTTCTTCATCAGGGGTTGGGGTATCCGCCGCGAGGTGAACAGCTTCATCCAGGTCCACAGTCTGTCGGCGGGAACGGTAGTAATCGATCACAAGGTTTTTTGCGACTGTGTAGAGCCAGGCAAGGTAAGGTGAACCGCCCGCCTGGTAACCATCCAGACTTTCCCATGCTTTGAGGAAGACCTGTGAGGTGAGGTCTTCGGCGAGGGTATCGTCCGTGACACGAAAATAAATGTAACGGTAGACGCGTTCGACATAGGCATCGTACAGTTGCGCAAATGCCTCAGCGTCACCGGATTTGGCTTGCCACACCAGGCGGCGTTCCTCCGGCAAGGAGCCGCTGGTGTGGGGGAGGGAAGTGGTTTTCACGTTTCCAATGGTTATAACGGATTTTGAGAAAATTTGTTATGCAATACCGCCCCAAAAACAAAACAGGGTAGTCCTGTCGGACTACCCTGCCACAACTCACGGACTAGAGGTCGCTGGAATCGAGCCGTGATTCAGATTCGCATCCGTGACCACCCACGGCTGGACCATTCTGAAAGAGATTTTCCTGCGCATCGAAACTTCCCCGCTGAACCTCCGTCGAACGGAAGTGATCGAGGTTGACCTTCGCGCCGCTGACCAGATGGGTGCCGGCCCTGTTTCCCCAGGGCGAAGCGCCTAAAACAGTGGTATAGATCCCCACGATCACCCCGAGACTGATCAGAACCGAAAGAAGGACACGAGTGGATAACTTGGACATGATAGTTTCTCCTTGTTAATCTGTTCTGCCTTGTTGATGGTTGCGTTGCACGAGTTGACCGGAATGGAGCCACCCTGTTTGGTTACAAAAATTATACCCAATCGTATCCAATTTAGCAACAAACGCTCATGTTTCATTAATAATGAAAAGGCGGTTCTTGCGAACCGCCTCCTTCCTAGAAGCCTTCGAGTTTGCTCAGGTCGGCAAGTCCTTTGGACAAACTGGCAATTTGACCGACCAGCGCAAGCCTATTATGTCTCACTTTTTCATCCTCCGCCATCACCAACACTTTATCGAAAAAGGCATTGATAGCCGGGATGAGTTTGACGACAATCTCCAGCAGTTCATCGATCGTGGATGGCGGGGCAGTAACCGTGGATTGAATTGCCCGGTACAAATTCTTCTCCTCTGCTTCCATCAATCTGCCTTCATCCACCTCCCATTTTCCGACATCTTCGGATTGACTCCGCAGGATACGAACGCATCTCGCGTACCCCGGCAGGATACTGGGCCAATCAGCGCGTCCGACCCACGCCTGAAGCTGTTTCACCGCCCGGGCGGATGCCGCAGGGTTGGCGGATTGCTCCGCAAGGACAGCCTCGACGACATCATATTTGTAGCCGGACTCATTCAACACAACCTTCAGACGACCGGCAAGAAAGTCGAGAATCTGCTTCTGGATCTCGTCACTGACATTAATGGGCTGTATCCTGGCGGAACGTTTCACCGCTTCGACCAGATCGAAATCGGCGTCATGTTCGATCAACGGCTGGACAATCCCGATGGCAGCGCGGCGCAGTCCGAACGGGTCCTTCGCGCCGGTGGGAGCCAGCCCCGCCGCGAAGAGACCGACCAGTGAGTCGAGCCTGTCGGTGAGCGCGACGACCAACCCCGGCTTGGACTGCGGCACGGTCTGATATTGCTCGCTGATGGCGACAGCAACATCCGTCGCTTCACCGCTTCGCAACGCATATTCACCGCCGATGACGCCTTGCAGCGAGGTCATTTCGGTGACCATCTGCGTGACCAAGTCCGCTTTGGCGAGGTAAATCGCACGCGCCAGCGCCCTGAGCGTTGCCGCATCTTTGATGTGGAGCAAGTCTGCCACTTCCGCGCCGAGTTTCAACATACGGTCGGCTTTATCGAGCATGGAACCGAGTTTGGTATGGAAGGTCAGCGAAGCAAGTTTCGGGCGGTATTCTTCCAGTTTGAGTTTGACATCTTCGCGCACGAAGAAGTTGGCATCCGCAAAACGCGCCCCGAGCACATGTTCATTCCCTTCGCGGACGGTGTCTATGCCGATGTCGTCGCCGTTGCGGATGGCGATGAAGTGAGGAAGTAACTGGTAATTGGTCGATTGATCATTGGCATTGGCATTGGCAACGGGAAAGTATCTCTGATGCTTTTTCATTACAGAGATGAGTACATCACGCGGTAACTGCAAAAATTCAGGGTCGAAGCCGCCCATGACGGCGGTGGGCATTTCGACGAGGTTCGCCACTTCATTGAGCAAACCCTCTTCGATGAGAGCTTCGCCGCCGACAAGGCGCACCGCTTCGTTGACCTGCTCAACAATCGAAGCTTTGCGTTCTTCTTTATCAAGCACGATACCTGCTGCACGGATAATATCGAAATATTTATCGGCGGAGGGAATTTTGATTTCGGGAGAGTCGTAGGGACGAAGTCCGCGGGAGGTGTCCCCGCTTACCACGCCCGCATATTCGAACGGGATGACCCTATCGCCAAGCAATGCCACATACCAGCGGATCGGACGTGAGAATACCGCGCCTGAGTCATTCCAGCGCATGGACTTTTCGAACTTGATGCTCTCGACGAGTTTCGGCAAGGCTTCGGCTAAGACTTCGGGCGTTGGGCGTCCCTTTTGTTTGACGACGGCAAAGACGTACTTGCCTCCGCCTTCTTCGCGGACTTCCAAGTCCTTGGTGTTGACATTATTCTTTTTGGCAAAACCCATCGCGGCGGGAAGAGCGATCCCATCTTTATCGAACGCCTTATCCGCGGGCGGACCTTTTACCAGGTCTTCGCGGTCAGGTTGATTCGGGGAGAGAGAGTCGATCGAAACGACGAGCCGCCTCGGGGTCGTGAAGACGCGGATATCCCCGTGGGTGAGGCGAAGTTCGGCGAGCAGTTGCGGGATACGAGTTACAAGATACGCGTGAGCCGAGTCGACGTCGTTCGCAGGAAGTTCTTCGACACCAATTTCAAGTACAAAGTTTGAAGGTTGCAGGTTGGAAGGTTTGAATGTTGAAACCTGCGAACTTGTAACATGCAAACCCGTGTCTTTAAGAAGCGGATACTCAAGTTCTTTCCTCTGCTCTTCATATCCCTCCGCCACGCGCCTTGCCAATTCTCTCATTCTCCTGAAAAACGCTTGTCGTTCAGCGACAGAGATCGCGCCGCGGGCGTCGAGGATGTTGAAGGTGTGCGAGGATTTGAGGACATAATCGTGCGCGGGGACAAGCAGACCCTGTGCGAGACAGGCGTCGGCTTCGGCGGAGAAGAGTTCGTACATCTGACGGGCGCGCTCGACATCGGCGACCTCATAATAATATTTGGAGTGCTCGAACTCCTCGCGGCGGATGATCTCGCCGTAGCTCACGCCCGCGCCCCACTCCTCGTCCCAGATGGCTTTGGCGTTGTTGAGCGCGATGAGGATGCGTTCGAGCCCGTAGGTGATCTCGACCGAGACGGGGTTGAGAGACACGCCACCCATTTGCTGAAAGTAGGTAAACTGCGTGATCTCCTGCCCGTCGAGCCAGACCTCCCAACCCAAACCCCACGCGGAGATGGCAGGCTGTTCCCAGTTGTCCTCCACAAAGCGGATGTCGTGCCGGCGCGGGTCAATGCCAAGCGCTTTGAGCGACTCGAGATACAGTTCCTGCGGGTTTCCCGGATCAGGCTTGAGGATGACTTGAAACTGGGTGTGCTTTTGAAAGCGGTTGGGATTCTCGCCGTAACGCCCATCATCTGGGCGGACAGACGGCTCGACGTACGCCACGTTCCACGGTTCGGGTCCGAGCACGCGCAGGAAGGTGGCAGGGTTCATCGTCCCTGCGCCTACCTGGGTGTAGTAGGGCTGGGTAATCAGGCATCCGTGCGATGCCCAGAAGTCCTGGAGTTTGAGGATGATGGATTGGAAGGAGGATTTTGGCATTGGAGAGTAGAGAGTAGAGAATTGGGATTGGTAATTGTGAGGAGATTATAACTGATGGTTAATGGAAGATGGATAATGGGTAACTCATCCATTATCCATCTTTTTACCGGAGTGTCCATCATCCAACACATAACCATGTCATTGCGAGCCCGAAAGGGCGAAGCAATCCCAGAATTTGCGAGGAGTTTGCTTCGTCGGGCTATCGCCCTCCTCGCAATGACGGAAGTTGTTGATTTCGATGTTAGACACTCCCTACAATATTCTGACAAATGCCTATGGGACAACATGACCGTATCCCCAAAGTAGAGAAGGGGGACCAGCATTTCATCTACAGTAATTATCTATACGCAACAAAGAAGCAACCATCATCTCCCTGACCAAATCTCTGCCGGCTTTTCCCCTTATGACCTGCTTTCCAAATGGTGCAACAGCAGGAAAAAGGAAATAATGACACAAAACAAACGCTATGAGTTTTGTTCCCTCGGCGGGAGGAATGAGCGGGGTTGGTACATTCCTTGGGTACAAATTACCCGGTACCGAACCGACGTATTTGATAGGCGATAGTACCGTAGTACCGGCTTATGCTATACTTGCGTGGGAAGGAGACAAATATGATCGACGCCATTCAAATCCCGATACTGCTCAAAGCCATCGATTTCATCTTCGACGAAGGGCGGAAGATCCTCGAAGAACGCCGGGCACGCAGAAAGGCGGATGAAGCGTCCCTCCAGAGCGCGGGTCAGGAACCGGTAAAGGACGTCTCCCTTGCCGAGGAGCCGAAGGAGGAACCGGCGGCGGAAACGGTCAAACAGGAATTGCTCGCTTCCAAAATAGACGAACTTCTGTGGCGGAATCACGAAGGGGAGGTCCAGCACCTCGTCCGCCTGCTGGAGACCTATTCCCGCAATTACCATCTGGCAAAGGAACAATATGCGAAATGGGGCGATGCATTAGTGCCGCCGATCATCGTTCACAACATGACCGAGGCGGAAAATTCCGTGATCGAGACTACCAAGAAACTCGAAGGTGTCCTTTCCAGGGTCTACAAAAAGGACATCAACCCGGGCAGCTAGGATAGACGGTGTGGAATGGAAAACAAGGAAGAAATCACCCATCTCGAGACGATGATCTCGCTGCACAAGAAGAACCTCTACTCTCTCGAAGAGATGCTGGCGCGTTATGGAGCCGACCAGCCCCTGCACCTGGTCAACAGCATCACCATGGAGAAGGAGGCGATTGCCAGGTATACCAAACAAATCGAGAGTCTCACCGGCAAGTCCAAAGAAAACGAAAAAACGAGCTTGATGGCAAAACTTCCCCGGCGTCCGTATTTTGTGGGCAGAGAGCAGGAGTTGAAGACCATCCTCCAGTCCCTGCAGCCGAGCAGCCGTACCTTCATTATCGGGATCGAAGGGATCGGCGGCGTGGGGAAGTCCGCCCTTGCCATCGAGATCAGTTACCGCTGTATCGAGAACGATCTCTTCGAATCCGTAATCTGGATCTCCGCCAAGGAATCCATCCTCACCCTGCATGGTATCGAGCCGGTCATCCCCGAAGCCAAGACCCTTTCGGATATCCTCATCACCATCGGCACGAGCCTGGGGAATCCCACCATTGGGAATCTGTCGATCAAGGACCAGATTACCCGCGCTTACAATCTCATCGCCAGGCGCACCACGCTTCTTGTCCTCGACAACTTCGAATCCCTCTCGAAAAGTGAACAGCACGACATCCTGGAGTTTCTGCGGAATTCGCCAATGACGCTCAAGGTGGTCATCACCTCGCGCGAGAGGGTCTCGGAGGGGCAGATCATCCGCCTGCAGGGCTTGTCGTTCGAGGAAAGCAATGCCCTCCTCGACTGGGAATCCCGGCAGAAGCACATCCACCTCACGAAAGACCAGAGCAAGTATCTCATCGACCTGACTGGCGGGCTTCCGCTGGCACTGTTGTGGGTGCAGGGGCAGATCGCCGTCCTGGGATATTCGGTCACCCAGGTGCTGGATAAGTTGAGCCTCGACGCCGACATCCCCATCCTGCAATACTGTTTCAACCACAGTTGGAATCTGCTGGGGCAGGCGGACGCGAAGAAACTGCTCTTCATTCTGGCGTTGCAGCCCGACCCCGTTTCGAGGACCGCACTAAAGGAGATCAGCGGCATCGAAGATAATGACAGCTTCGAGAACGCCATCAGCGACCTCCTGCAATTGTCGCTCGTCGAGCACGAGCACGACAAGGATTATTTCAGCATCCTGCCCCTGACGCGCAGATACATCCGCTCGCAGTTTGCAACCAACCGCAAGTTCATGAAGCAGGCTGAATTGAAGACCGCCCAGTATTACGTGGATCTGCTCTCCCAGAAGAGTAGTTTCAAGGAATGGCGCGGTTACGACGACCTGTTGCAGGACCGGAACAACATTCTCAGTGTCGCCCAGTGGTGTTACAAATCCATTCAGAAGAAACAGGCAAAATCCGGCTCCCTTACGAAACAAACGCGGGGGATTGCCGAGATCCTGGTGCAAATCGGCGTGCACTTCGGCAGCGTCTTGTGGCAACGCGCCTACTGGTATGATCGCATGACCCTGGCACATGCCGCCCTGCACGCGGCGAAACTCATCCCGGACTGGAAGTCTGTGAGCACCTTTGCCCGGAATATTGCCTGGATCTATTTCTATCAAGGAGATTACCTGAGGGCGCTGCATTGGGCGGAGGAGGCGCTTGCCGCCACAACCAAGACGGAGGATCCGCAGTTGATCGCCGCCGCCAAACGCTCCCTGGGTACCGTGGAACTGCGCCTGGGGAATTTCGACCGGTCCGAAAAGATGTTGATGGATGTGTTGAAAACAAGCGAGGAACTCGCCGAGGACGATTACGGTATCTACAGCAAGGGGTTTGTGCAATATGGGCTGGGCGACCTGGAATACGAACGCGGGAACACCGCGAAAGCCAGGGAATGGTATCAAAAGGCCCTCGAGACGTGGCAGGACCCCGTCCGTAAGGACCCGATCCGGCACATCAGTCTGGCGTTGAATGGATTGGGGTTTGTCGCCTTGAAGGAAAGGCGATATGAGGATGCCAGGAACTATTTCCTGGAGGGCATTCAGTCGGCGGAGGAATTCGGCAGGGTTGATGAAATTGCAAAGGGGCAGGTTGGGCTGGCGTCCGTTTACCTTGAGACAAATACCGACCTGAAAACCAGCCTGATACTCGTCATCGAGGCAATCGAGAGCTTCCAACAACTGGGCATGCAATATGAAATCCAGAAGAGTCAGGCGCTCCGAGAAAGAATCCTGAACACCAACCCCCAGATATTGACATCTGATTGATCACTAATAATGGATAACGAACTGAAGATTTTCCTGCAATCCTTCAAGGAACTGGAGAATCTATTCCATGCATTGCCGATCTCGGAAACCCAGTTCCAGCAATTAAAAGGAATCCTGTCTGGCATTGAGAAGAACGCCAAACATCTGGCATTGTATGATTCGATCACCCATGCCCTGAACGCGCGGGCGGGAAAATGGCTGATTCCCGCCGAAATCATCAAGGGCATGGCAAAGATCGATATCTACGATTTGCGGCAGGCGAATAAGGTGTACGGCGTGTCCGTGGTGGATTCAGAGTTGCATAAACTGGCATATCAGTTCATGTCCATTTTCACAATCGACAAGGGGGATTTCGTCCGTCGTTCGCCGGGCAGCGACGAGTTCAGAATTTTCTCCACATCCAAAACGCCGCACGAAATGAAGCGGCTTCTGTCAAAGCTATACGCAAACCAGGAAATGGATTCGCTGTTGACATGGGATTTTGGCGTGGGGCTTACAGAAACCGAGGCGGAAAACGAACTGCAAAAACAGCGAAAGACCTTCCGTCCCGTGGTGATCCGGCAGACCATTCTGGAGAGTCATTCTGAAATTCCACGACACATGGAGGAAAGCAGCAGTTATCAAAGTTGGAATGAGTTTAATATGCCTTACGATAGGCTTATTGATACAATTTGCTCGTTCGCATTGCCCGCCACCATCGAGCAGCAGGCGACCGAGCAGGTGAAGATCACCAAAAGCATCGTGGAGAGCATCATCACAAGAGAACCCCTGACAGGCGCGCTCAACGGACTCGGAGCGAAATGGTACCTGGAAGGTGCGGTCGTAAAAAGCGTGGCGTTGACGGATATGCTCAATATGCACGAGGGGAACTCCCGGTATGGGAGCGCCGCCATAGACCAGGACCTAAAGCGGTTCTCGAACGTACTTATTAAGCATTTTCCGAAAGATGAAGGCTTTTTACTGTTTCGGTCCGAGCGTGCAGGCGACGAATTCAAAATCGTATCGAAGAAAGACGATGTAGCAGAACTGGAAGCCAGGCTCTGCACCGCCTGGCAAAACGACCTGCACCGCGGTCTGCTGGCATGGAATTACGGTGTCGGAAGGAATTCTGCGGAGGCCCATGTCAACCTTTACAAGAACAGGTTGAAAGACATAGAAAGCACGGAAATGTTCAGTTCAAATGGCAGGTCCACCTTCATTATCGTCAGACCCGAAAGCGAAGACTATACCCGGCTGTATCAGCTTTCCGAGGAGACTGCCCGCGTTGTGGAAGGCACGCCCATCCTCGACCTGCATCTGACCGTGCAAGCCATTCGCAACGTAAAGGACTATGGCGCCTTGAAAAAACGCCTTGAAGAATATTCCCGAACGTTACATCCATTCGAGATAAAAGTCAAACATATCGCCAGGATGAACATCAATAACCAACAGGGACGACTGTGGCTGCTGGCGGAAAAGAACACCTTTTTGGAAACCATGTACATCGACATTAGCCGGATCGCCCAGGAATTGGGATGCGAAAGCTATCCCTACAAAGCTCAGGACTGGTTGCCGCATGTGAAGATTGTCGAATTATCGGAAAATGCTTCTCCCCAGATTAAAGATCCAAAGTTTGGCGCCAGCAGTGGAATCACATTTACCGTAAGCCGCTTTGAGTGGACTGTGCAAAAGGAACCAGAACGCTGGGATTTACTGGACCAATTTCCATTTTCAGGGTAAGCCTTCCGCCCAATTGCAAGTTTCAAAGGGTATTTTCAAACGCCCAGGCAAGGACAAGCACAAGTGGGATTTTGTGAATTGTGCTATGATTTATACTTGAATTTCACAAGTTTTTGTTACATTTTATTACAGTCCACAGCGACTGCATATCGTGTCGCTTAACTGTGGAAAAACCCAAGGGAAAACAGGTTCATGTCAACCATCCTCATCGTCGATACCAACCCAACAGACCGACGGTCATTCGTTACCCTTCTAAGCGACTTTGACCACCGCCTCCTGGAAGCTCATGACGGAGCAGAAGCGCTGGAACTGGCGCGCGCCGAACTTCCCGACCTGATCATTACCGAGGTGCTCATGCCAAGCGTGGACGGTTTCACGCTGGTACGCCGTCTGCGCGCCGAGCCCCTGCTGGAAGGGGTCCCGGTCATCTTCCAGACCGCCAATTACATGGAAGCGGAAGTACGAAAACTGGCAGAAGCGACCGGTGTCCGGCAGATCATCGGGAAACCGGCTGAACCGCAGGAAATCCTTCGGGCGGTTCATGAGGCGCTCAAAAAGCCGACCACTCCCTCACGCCTGCCCCAGACCGGACAACTCCAGCGTGAACATTTGCAATTGCTCGCCGATAAACTCTACCAAAAGAACCAGGAACTGGAGAGCGCCAACGAGCGCCTGCGGAACCTCTCGCTGACCGATGAACTGACCGGCCTGAATAACCGGCGCGGCTTCCTGATCCTGGCGGCTGGGCTGCTGAAATTCGCCCGGCGCGCCGGGCATCCTTTGTGTCTCTTGTACATCGATATGGACTGCCTGAAGAACATCAACGACACCTTCGGGCATACCGAAGGAGACCTTGCCCTGACGCATTTCGTCCGCATTTTGACCGAAACCTTCCGTGATTCGGATGTGATTGGGCGCATGGGCGGAGATGAGTTTGTCGTTCTGACAATCGACGCCACGGAAAAGGATATCGCCACCATCCAGGCGCGTTTGCAAAGCAATGTCGACGCCTACAACCTTCAATCCGTGCGCGGGTACAACCTGTCCTTCAGTTTGGGGGTCGTTCAGATCGATCTGGATTCCACCTTCACCATCGACACGGTCCTTTCCCAGGCGGATGCAATCATGTATGAACAAAAACGGCTCAAGAAGGGCAATTCATCCAACGAGAATCACGCCAGGTAGCAAAGGTCACATTCCATCCCTGCTGCGTAATGGGACAAACGCGACTGGCAGTAATGCTTCATGCTGAAAGGTATCCCCCTCACGCGTCCATAATTCCAACTCCTGACGCCCGCTCTCTCCAACAGGCAGAATCATGCGCCCAGGGTCGTTCAATTGCTCGAGCAGGCTCCCCGGTACATGCGTCGCCGCAGCGCTGACGACGATCGCATCATACGGTGCGGCTTCAGCCCAACCTATCGCCCCATCCCCAATGTGAACATGAACGTTCACCATGCCAAGGTCGGCAAGGACCTTCGCGGCGCGGTCCGCCAGGGAGGGGATCAATTCGATGGTATGCACCTCCCGCGACAGTCTGGAAAGAATCGCCGCCTGGTAGCCGGAGCCGGTTCCCACTTCGAGGACGCGTTCCACACCGGTCAGATCCAGCATCTGGAGCATGTACGCGACAATAAATGGCTGTGAAATCGTCTGTCTGAACCCGATGGGCAACGGGCAATCCTCATATGCCCGGAACTGCAACTCGTCCGGCACAAAGAGATGGCGCGGTACCGCCTCGAACGCATCCAGCACCAGCCGGTTGCTGATCCCGCGCCCCTGAAGCTGGCGCTCCACCATGTCTTTTCGTTCCTCACGAAAATCCCACATCACGACACCCTCCCGCGAAAGATGCTGCATAAAAATTATACGCCGAACGTCAACGGTTTGATTCGGCTTTCCCCCGCAGAGTGCGAATCAATATCCTGTACCCGCCCCGTTCGAAAACATCCACGCGATGCAGGCGGCGCAGAGAATCGGGCATGACACATTTTTCGAGCCGGACAGGTACGATAAAGACCTCGTCGCGCGGAAGGAGGCTCGCTTTGCGGAGCGCAAGTCTCAACTCCTCATGGCGGTATCCCCGCCGCTCGTTAAATGCGCGCGATAAGCAGACGATGATTACATCGCATTTCAAGATTGCCCGGCGGATCTCGTATGCCCAGTCCTGCCCGGGCTGGAGGTTTTCCGTATCCAGCCAGGTATTGACTCCATCCCGAACCATGCGGGCATGGAGTCTGTGAACGATTTTCTTGTCGCTGTGTGCGTAAATAAAGAATGCACGGACAGGATGAGCTGACAGCATCATTATCGCTTCCTTGAAAACCGAACGAACCTTCCGTTTACGGCTCTCAAAGTAGCCTATCCGTGTTAAAAGAACAATCCCCCGGCGGGGGATTTAAAGGGTGAAACTTGGATTAACCCATGGGGTGAACTATATCCAGCCGCCAAAATCCCAGCCATCCAAGATCTGGCGCAATTCCAGTTTGCTGTTCACGCCAAATTTAAATAATACGTTTCGGATATGTGTTTTGACCGTATCCGGGGAAAGAGACAACTTCGCGGCGATTTGCCGGTTGGTCAGCCCGAGGCAGGTGAGCGCGACAATATCCCGCTCACGCGGAGTGAGGGATTCCCATTTGACCCAAAGTTCCTCCAACGAGCGATATCTGCTCAACCCGGTGGACAAAAGCTCGGGGACCAGTTCGCGTTCGGGGCGACCTTCCTGACGGGCAAGTGTGGAAAGCGCCATTTGCAATCCTTCGTCGATCTCGTACACGCGGGGACCGGGCTTTCCACGTTTGCCCATCCATTTCAACAAAAATTCCAGTATGGACATTAGGAAGGATTGTAGTGGAACAAATGTTCTATGTCAAGTTATACCGAAGTACCCTCACAAAATGAAACATGCGATGCTCTGGAGCAGTGGTTACATAATCGCCCCGCGTAATTGTCTGGCGAGTTTACCGAAATGCAGAGTATAGCGAATATCATCCTTCCTTGGACGTGGAATATCAACTTCCATATCCATTTTTATTCTGCCGGGGCGCTGTGTCAGCACCAGAACGCGATCTGCCAAGAACAGTGACTCATTGATGGAGTGCGTCACCATGATGACCGTCTTCTGCCGCATTTGCCAGATACGCGAGAGCTCCGTCCACATACGTTCGCGGGTCATCGCATCGAGGGAGGCAAACGGCTCATCGAGCAGGAGCAGGTCGGGGTCATGGATGAGCGCCCGCGCAATCGCCACGCGCTGCGCCATCCCCCCGGAGAGGTCATGGGGGAGCGCGTCTTCGAATCCCTGCAATCCTACCAGCTCGATCATCTCATGGGCCTGAGCAATAGCCGTTTGCTCCGGCACACTCCTGATTTCCAAGGGAAGCTTGATGTTCTCGATTACTGTGCGCCACGGCATCAGGTTCGATCCTTGAAAGACCATGCCGATGCTGGGTTGTTCGCCGTGACCAAATGTGAAAGAACCGGAGGTAGGTTTGATCAATCCGGCAAGGATGCGCAACAGTGTGGTTTTGCCCGAACCTGATGGGCCCAATACGCATACAAATTCCCGCGGACGTACGTCGAAGGTAATGGCATCGAGCGCGTGTAATCCTCCGTTGTCGTTGGGGAACACGGCGGTCAGGTTGCGGATGGTAAGGATGGGAGTGCGGATCATTCGACACGGAAGCGCCAATTACAACTTGTAACTGGCACGTTGGAGTTACGGAACGAATTCGTTGGTGAAGGCTTTGCTTAAATCCTGTTTTTCGGAAAGCAGTCCCATATCGAACAGGACGGTCTGCATGTTCTCCCAGGCTTGCGGGTCGGAATAGCCAAGGCGGTCCGCCTTCCATTGCTCAATGGATGTTGCCAGGATCTGCTTCTGCAAAGCCGGGTCCAGGTCGGCGAAGTTTGGGATGTACGGCTCACTCAACTGGAAGGCTTCCTCCGGGTTCTCGATTGTATACTTCAACCCTTTGAGGAACGCGCCGACAAACGCGCGCACCATGTCAGGATTTTCTGCAATAACCTTCTCGCTGGTAAGGATCCCGTTCGCGGCGAGATTGGCGTAATCCGCCACACGCAGTTCGGTCACGGCAATGCCGCGTGTGCGCAGTTGGATCGGTTCATTTGCCGTATATCCCACCACCACATCCTGCTGACCGGCTGCCATCACTTCCACCTGATTGAAACCGATCGCGTCGAGCGTCACATCACTTTCACCAAGTCTGCCCGCAGCCAACAATGCACGCAAACCAATATAATTTGCGCCGAACAGACCAGGCAGACCAATTTTCTTTCCTTTCAGGTCTTGCGGGACCAAAACATTCGCTTCGCTTTTTGCCACAACCGAAACAGGGTACTGCTGATACCACGCCGCCACGTATGTCACGGGCAGTCCTTTGGCGCGCGCCAGCAATACCTGTTCCCCGGAAACGACCGCAAACGGAATTTCACCCGCGCCCACTAGCGCCACGCCATCGGTCTCGAACTTGTAATCAAACTCGACCTCGAAACCGGCATCTCTGAAATACCCTCTTTCAACGGCGACATATAACGGCGCAAACTGGATATTGGGGATGTATCCCAGCGGCAGACTGATCTTCGTTAACGCGCCCGCCTCATTCATGGACTGAGGGCTGCCGCACGCCGACAGAGCGATTGCCATCCCAAACATGATCAAAACTACTTTGCGAAACATGAAATCTCCTTTTCAATATCCGTCACTGCGAGAGCGGTGCAATTCCGCCCCCATCCCCCGATTACGTTGAGAGTTGTTTCGTCGTCACACCCTCCCGCAATGACGTTAATTTTGCCACTTCAAAAACCGCTTTTCCAATAGCGTGACAATGCCGTATAACATCAACGCCAGCGCGATCAACGTAAAGACCGCTACAAAGACCATCGCCGTGTCATATTGGAAATCGCCCAACTGCAACAGGAATCCCAATCCCTGCTCGGCGCTGACGAGTTCGCCAACGATTGCGCCGATGACCGACAGCGTGGCGCCAATCCGCAACCCGCCGAGAAAAATTGGCAGGGATGCCGGGACTTCCACCTTCCAGAGAATCTGCGCACGCGTGGCATGGAGTGAATTCATCAAATCGTAAAGGGCTATCGGCACGGCGCGCACACCGACAATCGTGTTCACCAGCACCGGAAAGAACACAATTAGGGCACAAATGGTCACCTTCGAGAGGATCCCGTCCTTGAACCAGATTACCAGTAATGGGGCAATTGCCACGACGGGAATGGCCTGACTCGCCACAATGTACGGCGAAAGGAGCCGCTCCAGTGTGCGTGATTTGGCAAGGATGTATCCGACCACGGTCGCGAACAGGACCCCGGCAAGGAGTCCCAGTACAATTTCAAGCAGGGTAATACCGGTGTGATAGGGCAGGCTTCCGTCCCCTACGGCTTGCAGGAAACGATTCCAGACACTAAACGGTGATGGCAGAATAAACTCAGGAATATCTCCATAACGCGTGAATATATGCCAGCCGATAAGAAAGGCAACTACAGAGAGGAGGATGGAAATCAGTCGTTTGGTCATTGGTCTTTTCCCTCTCCCACTGGGAAAGAGAAACTGAGGGTAGGTCAAACAAAAAGCGCCTCGTGAGGCAATGCTTCGGGGCGCAGAAACAGGACTCGGCGGAAAATGACCCGAAAAAGCCCCGAAAACAATTTTGTGTTTTCGGGGCTTAAGTCGAATCAGACTCGCAGTGAGCCTACATCCTTCTTCTATCCAGACTATCACTGTCGGCTCCGGAGTTCCACCGGATCATGCGTTTGCACGCTCGTGGGCTGTACCACCGATCGGGAATTGCACCCTGCCCCGAAGGTTTCTATTTGGTTGCTGTGATTATATCAATTATGCTTTGACAATGCAATCGACCGGGCAGACACTGACGCACTTGGGAGAATCGTGATGTCCGACACATTCAACACAGGTGTTCTGGTCGATGACATAAGTGACGCCATCCCCTTCACTGATGGATTCAGTCGGGCATTCGGGTACGCATGCGCCGCAGGCGATGCAGTCTTCAAGGATTTTCATGGACATGGTCATTTCTCCGTAAAAAGATTTGGTTTGACTACAAAAGTAACGCCTGGCGGGTTCAGCGTCAATGGACGATTATCTTTTATTTGGTGAATTTTGTCATATCGGGAATCTGACGGAGGTATAGTCCATGCGTCTCCTGATGAGTTAAAGAATAATGTTTCTAAAAAAGGATGGCGACGGTTTTCTCGTCGCCATCCTTCGATTACTTCAATTGCGCCTTGATCTTCTCAGCGGTCTCTTTGTAGCCTACCAGCTTGTCTCTTTCCTTTTGGACGAGCGCGGCGGGGGCTTTGTTGGTGAAGTCGCTGGAGAGCAATTTCTCTAGGCGCTCAATGTGAGACTCGGCTTCCTTGAGTTCCTTCTCGAGGCGGGATTTCTCTTCGGCAAGGTCCACCATACCAGCGAGCGGGAGGTAGATTTCCACGGAGCCGATCACAAGGGCGGTGGCATCGGCGGGTTTCTCCTTTAGTAATGGGCGAATCATAATTTGTAATGGGTCAAGCCCCGCGAGTGAAGCGATGATTTGAGACTGTTCTTTCAGCAAATCGGTCTTTACGCCTGCCACAAAGGTTGCCGCGATCTTCCTGCTGGGAGCTACGTTCTTTTCTGCGCGCAGGTTGCGGATGGAACGTACGATTTCCTGGATTAACTCGAAGTCGGCGATCTTGTCTGCTTCCCAGCCTTCAAGCGGACGTGGTTCGGGCCATTTTGCCACGATCAAGGCATCGGGCCAATCAGCGCAAATATCCTTCAAGGGTGATTCTTGTAACGTCTTGCGCAGGTGTCCCCAGATCTCTTCCGTCACGAACGGCGTGAAGGGGTGCAACAGACGGAGGGACATATCGAACACGCGCGCCAAGGTGTCGGCGGCGCGGGAGGCGCGCGATCCACCTCCTGCAAGTTCCAACTTGGCAATTTCCACATACCAATCGGCGAAATCCGACCAGATGAAGTCATAGATTTGTTGTCCAGCCTGCCCGTATTGGAAGTTCTGGAACTGGCGCTCTACATCGCGGATGAGTTGTTGCAGCTTTGCCCAGATCCACGAATCAGCGAGGGAATAATTGGGAACTGGCGATTGGGGACTAGTCTCTGGCCTCTGATCTCCCAGGTTATCTATCGCGTTAATCAAGAAGCGTCCCACGTTCCATAGTTTATTGGCAAAGTTGCGGTTGGCTTCCACTTTCTTCAGACCGACATTGGTATCGTTGCCAGGCGTGGAACCCACCAACAGCGTGAAGCGCAACGCATCCGTGCCAAATTGATCCATGACATCGAGAGGATCAATCACGTTGCCTTTGGTCTTCGACATTTTCTGTCCGTGCTCATCGCGCACCAGCCCATGCAGGTATACGGTATGGAACGGAATCTTGCCGGTATATTCCAATCCGCTCATGATCATGCGCGCCACCCAGAAGAACAGAATATCGTAGCCCGTCTCCATGTAGGAGGTGGGGTAGAAGTATTTGTAATCGGGCGTTTCTTCGGGCCAGCCGAGCGTGGAGAAGGGCCACAAGCCGGAGGAGAACCATGTGTCAAGCACATCTTCGTCTTGATGAATATCTTTCGAGCCGCAGATCGCACATTGGGTCGGGTCTTCGCGCGTGCAGGTCATGTGCCCATCGGGACAGTACCACACCGGGATGCGGTGGCCCCACCACAACTGGCGGCTAATGCACCAATCCTTGATATTCTCCATCCAGTTGTAATAGATCTTCTCGAAACGTTCAGGCACGATCTTGATACGACCGTCCTTTACGGCTTCGAGCGCCGCCTTCGCCAACGGTTCAATCTTCACAAACCATTGCTCGGAAATCATCGGCTCGACAATCTCCCCGCCGCGTTGTGAGCGTGGGATGGTGGTCCGGTACGGCTCTTCCTTGATGACGAGACCCGCTTCCTTCATGTCTGCCCACAGATTCCTGCGCGCCTCGAACCGATCCTGACCCTGGTATTTGCCTCCGTGTTCGTTGACCTTTGCCTCCACGTCGAGCATGGAGATGATGGGCAGGTTGTGACGATGCGCAATGGCATAGTCGTTCGGGTCATGTCCTGGTGTGATCTTCAACGCGCCGGTACCAAACTCCATGCTCACGTATTCATCTGCGATCACGGGGATCTCACGATTCAGGATCGGCACGATGGCGGTCCTGCCAATGAACTTCTTGTAGCGGTCATCATCGGGATGCACTGCCACTGCTGTATCGCCGAGGATGGTCTCCGGTCGAATGGTTGCCACCGGAATGAACTCGTCCAAATCCTTCAACATGTATTTGAAATAATACAGGCGGGCTTCCTCCTCCTCGTATTCCACTTCGAGGTCGGAGACGGCGGTCTTGAGTCCGGGAGACCAGTTAATTAAACGAGGCCCGCGATAGATGAGTCCCTTTTCGTAGAGGTGGACAAACGCCTCTCGAACTGCCCGACTCAGTCCATCGTCCAGCGTGAAGCGTTCGCGGCTCCAGTCGCAGGAGGCGCCGAGGCGGCGAATCTGGTTCGTGATCATGCTGCCGTATTTGCGCTTCCATTCCCAGGTGCGCTCCAGAAACTTTTCGCGTCCCATTTCCTCGCGTGTCACCTCTTCGGTACGCAGGATGTCGCGCTCCACCATAAGCTGGGTGGCAATACCGGCATGGTCGGTGCCGGGCACCCAGAGCGTGGAGTAACCCTTCATGCGGTGATAGCGGATCATGAGGTCTTCGATGCTCACGAACATGGCATGACCGATGTGCAGTTCGCCCGTCACGTTCGGCGGCGGGATGGAGATCACAAACGGTTCGACATTCGGGTCGAAGTCCGGTTTGTTCGGGTCGTTCCACGGCTTGAAGTAATCGCCCGCCTCCCACATCGCATAAATGCGCGGCTCGGTGGATTTGAAATCGTAGGCTTTGGGCAGTTCGTGTTTGGTCATACTTACTCCTCTTGTTGTGTCATTGCAGGCGAAGCGAAATAATGGCTGATTAAACAAAAAAACGCTTCGTCCAAAAGAGGACGAAGCATTTGCTCCGCGGTACCACCTCAATTCACCGTTTCCGGCGCACTCTGTAGCTGACAACCATCAGCCTTTGCTATAACGGGCAACCCCGTGCCGGTCTACTTTTTTACCAAGCGCTGCTAGCAAAATTTCTTCGGCAAAACCATCAGGCGACTTCAGCACTGCTTTCCTGTGGAGACTTTCACCGTTCGTCTCCTTCTCTATCAGGTTTCCAGACGCGTACTACTCCTGAATGACCAGATTATATGCAGGTGGGAAAGAAGCGTCAAGAATGAAGTGCTATACTTGCCCTACCACGCTCCAAGGATTTTTCCGTCCATGCTCACTCCTCTGCAACTGACTCTCGCCGCAATCTCCGCCCTCGCCGCGGGCGCGGTCAACGCCCTGGCAGGCGGCGGGACACTCATCACCTTTCCCATGCTCACCTTTGTGGGCGTGCCGCCCGTCGCCGCAAATGTGACCAACACAGTTGCATTATGCCCAGGCTATTTTGGCGGGACGCTGGCACAGTGGAACGACCTGCGCGGGCAACAGGGTCGGTTGTGGCTGATCATCCCTGCCAGCATCGCCGGCGGGGTGGCGGGGGGCTATTTATTGCTTCTCAGCGGGGAGAAACTTTTCAGGGAATTGGTGCCATATCTCATTCTGCTGGCATCAGGATTGCTTGCGATCCAGGACCCGGTCCGCGCCTGGTTGACGCGTCGCATGGCGGCAGGGCAGAGTTCCAGCCTCGAGAAGGTAGTGTGGCTCCCCGTCGGCGCGGCATCCGTCTATGGCGGGTATTTCGGCGCGGGTTTGAGCGTGATCGTCCTGTCTGCCCTGGGATTAACGCTCGAAGATTCGTTAACGCGCCTCAACGCGTTGAAACAGGCAGTGGCGTTCAGCGTGAATGTCGCCGCGGCGATCTTCTTTCTTTTCTCGGGGCAAGTCGTTTGGTCCGCCGCGCTGGTTATGGCGGTTGGAGCATTGCTGGGCGGCGTACTGGGCGGAAAACTCGCAGGGAGGATCAAACCCTCCACACTCCGCTGGACGGTGGTCGTCATCGGTGTGGTCATTTCCATCCTCTATTTTGTGCGCGGGGGATGATGGGGAAAAGAGGGGGCAAAACGATAATCGAATTCTAATGTTTCGTCCTTGACAAATTAGAACAAGTGTTCTATATTTACGGCATCGCTGTTCTTTGTGATTTGTGGTCACAGACCACAGGAGGTTTCCATGAATCGTTCAATGCCGCTCAAAATGCTCCCCCTGCTGAAAGGCACTGCCCTGAAACGTGGCATGATCTTCGGCGGGATCATCCTCATTGCCCTGCTGGCGTTCGAGGTCTTCAACTATTCAAGCACGTCCTTCGCATTGCATGACATCCTTGGGGATCTCGCTTTTGGACCGTTCAAATGGGCGACCATCCTCGCGGTTGCCTTCTGCGGCATTGACTTTGCCGGAATCGCCCGCATCTTCACCCCCGAACAGGGACGCGACGAACCCGCCGAGGTCTGGTACCTTTTCGCCGCCTGGTTCCTCGCCGCGGCGTTTAACGCCACCCTCACCTGGTGGGGGGTCTCTGTTGCGATTCTCAAGCACAATGCCGAAGGCGGGGTCCTGCTGGGTCAGGAAAATATGACCAAGTTGGTACCCATCTTCGTTGCCGGGATGGTCCTGCTGATCCGCGTCCTGTTGATCAATACCTTCTCCATCGCCGGAGAACGCCTCTTCTCGCTGGCCGACGAGCGCCAGACTCAGTACCAAAACAAACCGAGTTACCGCCCGAACGAGTCGCCTCGCTCTCCCAATACAGCCTTACCTCGCCCTGCGCCCAAGCCCAATCCTGTGAATATCTCACAACCGGCTTATTCCGAGCCAACTTACCATCCCATTGGCATGAGCGCGCAGGAGCGCAATGACACCAATACATATGTGAGGAGGTAGCCTATACCCTAAATTCACTCCCTGCCACTTGTAAACCTCCTACAATTGACATCCAACATCACAGACGCCGCGTACGCGGCGTCTGTGATTCATCAAATTGCAGGGTGGTCTTGTTTCAACTTCGTCCAGATCGAGACCCTCATCGGGCGGAATGCCGAAAAATAGAGCAGAGGACGGTACCCCAGCCTGCGATACAGGTGCATCGCCATATCGGAGGGAATCAGCACCATGCGCTTCAACCCAAGTTCGATTGCCTGTGCATGAGCGCGTTGGACAAGCGCTGTCCCCAGCTTCTGCTTGCGGAATTTCTCCAACACGTATAACTGGTTGATATAGCCTACTCCAGGATGGACGGTTACCAGTTGGAGCCAGCCAACCGCCTCTCCACCGACCTTCACATAGAATGAGTGAATATGTTTATCGCGCAGGGTCTGCACATGGATACGTTCGCCTTCGGATGTGAGGCTGTTGTTGGCAGATTCCGCCTGCTGGATGGTGGTCGCTTTGAAGACATTATTCGGAATGGTGGTCGCCTTTGCGGGCAGATCCAAGCCGAGAATGGGGCCCGTGCGGACAAATTCATGGTCGAACCGTGAAAAGGTATCCTTCAAGCTTTGGTCTGAGGGTGCGGGATGGAATACATCGATGACATACTCCCTGTCCGCCGGGAGGGGGTAATCACGGACAGCATTCATAACGGCCTGTGAATCGGCGCTGAGAGCGAGGAATTCGTAGTGAAACGAAGCGATTGGCGCATTCTCATAGATGGACACGCCAATCGGTCCGCGCACCTCGTATTTTGTTTTGTAGATAACCTGGTACACATGATTGTATGAGGCGATCATCGCCTCCACGGCCCACCAGTGTTCGATGTCGGGTCGATTGCTCATGCAATTAAGACGCAGTCTCCCGTGGTTGGTTACGATTTCTCATCTCAGGGAGGAAAATCTAACGGTTTTTTCACAATTTTTGGCGTGTCTTGTGTTTTCTACGGCTGGAGGGTGCTTTCGCCGTTGGAAAGCACGTAAAAACTGCGCCCATGGTCAAAGACAAAATCGGTGACGATATAGCCCGCAGCAAAGGCTGTCTCGAAGATCTCGCGCGAAAAGAAACGCCAGTCGCGCGCCAGCGGGAAATCCGCCTCCTTCAGCGCGTTGAAATCGGATGGAATCTCCGTCAGCAGGAGGTGTCCTTCGAGGGGGGAGAAATGCTCAGGCGGGCGAATCCAGCCTCCGGCGGTGGAGGAGGCGTGTGTCTCATAGAATGGGTGCAGTTCGGCCTTCGAGAAGTCATCCAGTTTCAATAGACGGCGCGGACGTTTACTCAAACGGCGTTCGACCCGGCGGGTGTTGATCCACCAATCCACTTGGAAGCGGTCAGAGGGCAGCCCGGCATTGAGACCATCGCGCATGTCGCCGTATTCGGAGCGGCGATAGGTGTTGCAGACCGCGCCCAATTTGGCGATGTTGAGATGGGCGTTGCGGCTGAGCAGTGGATCGTATGTCCACGTGATATGATCAAGCCCCTGATGGCGGACCATCTGCCATTGCGCCCGCTTCAGCGCGAAGCCGAGACCTGAATCCCGATACTCCGGGCGGATGCCCATCATGTGCGAGCAGTGTTTGGGGCGCGGACCATCCGGTGTGGATTCGAGACCGGGGAAGCCGAATACAAAGCCGACGATGCGGTCTTCGACGAACGCGCCCGCCACGATCCCGCCATTGTGTACCGCGGTGATGAGCATGTGCGCGGGGACAACGTCGGTTTCACTGCCGGGCCATACGGCGCGTTGCAGTTCTTCCACAGCGGTCATTTCTTCAGGGGTTTCGAGCAGTTTGATAACGGGAGCAGACATGGGTTAACGCGGGATGCGGAAAGTTTCCTGTATTCTTTTGGTGAAATTGGAATACCACGGCTTGCGTACGAGGTAATCGAGTCGGTAGGTGAAGCGCGCCGGCATCAACCCGAAGTTGCGCGGGAGGTTTTCCACGGGGCAGGTGCGGTTCACGGCAACATAGTCGAGCCAGTAGGTGGGGATGTTGAAATCCGGGATGAACGAATCGAGGGTGACGAACAGGGCGCGCATGTATGGCGGCGGGATGGACGCCAGCAGGCGGCGCGTTCGCGTGACGTTCATCAGCGTTTCGTACACCTGCCGCACGGTGAAATACTCGCCGCCGCCGATCTCGAAGGTTTGGTTGCGCATGTCGGGGTTGTGCAACGCCCAGGTAAGACAGGTAACGAGATCCTCCACCCAGAGCGGCTGGATCAAACTGCGCCCGTCGCCGGAAATCGGGACGATGCCAGGCGAAAGACGGATGAAACGCGAGAGGTTGTTGGTAAAGTGGTCCTCGGCGCCGAAAACCACCGAGGAGCGTATGATGGTGTAGGGAACGCCACTCTTGCGGATATGCTCCTCGGCGATGCCCTTGGCTTTTTGAACAGGAAAGGCGGAGGCGCGGTCTGCGCCGAGGTGGCTGACGAAGATGAGGCGTTCGATTTCGGCTCCCGCGGCGACTTGTGCCAGCGTGCGAGTCCCTTCGATGTCTGTGGTGAAAAGGTTGCCGCGCCGTCCCTGGGTTGCCGCGGTGGCGAGGTGATAAACCTGTTTGATGCCGCGCAGGGCGGCACGCACGCCGCGCTCGTCGTTGAGGCTGACCACCGCCACTTCCACTGGGACGCCCTTCGGCAGACGCGGTGAACGCGGCGAAGGGCGGAGCAACACACGGACCTGCTCTCCCGTTTCGGATAGCTGACGCACAAGCGCGCGCCCGATGAAACCGGTCGCGCCGGTGACAAGAATCATGCCGAGGATTATAGCAGATGGAATTAATACCGAATCAAATACGCCCCGGCGGACCTGCAGGCGGACTTGTTCACGGGTTCAGATATTCCTTGATCTTCCCCTTGTAATCGCTGTTGTTCTCTTCCGTGATGGTCTTGGGATAGACGATCTCATTCTCTGCCGCGCTATACACTACCATCACCGAGGAACCCAATTCCGAAAAGGCATACTTGGCTGGCTTGGTGTTATAGATGAGCTTCTTGAGCGATGCCGAAACGCCGTTCACCAAGATCAGACAAATGGTGTAGACATAAGAGGCCCGTTCGCCGCTCAATTCCTTGGTATATTGCTTGATCTCTTTCTCCAATTCGATAAAACGATCATCATCCAGATCATTTTCTTCCAGTACGACAAAGCGGTGGAATTCATCCAACGTGTTGAACATATACTTATTGGTTTTTTCCAGCGCCTTCTTGAACTTCAATTCACCAAACCGTTCCTCCTCCAGTTCGGCATAGTCATCCCGGAAAAGTCGTTTGATGACATCATTCAGGTAATCGTCATAACCGCCTGACGAAGCTGGAGCGGGTGTTTCCGCCTTTTTGGGGGCATCCTGCTTTTTTACATCCCCGGCTTTGGGAGAGGATTTCTGCGGGTCAGCTTTGACCGAAGGAGCGGACGCCTTGCCCAGGCGCTTCTCCACCCCGCTGATAATGCTTGAAAAATCACTATTCTCATGCATCTCCGGGGTTAGGGTATTCATGTCTTTCAAGAAGAAGGTTAGATTCGAGATGTTGTCGCGGATCTCATCATAGCTGTCGATCTCTTCACGCATCCCCTGCAGGTTGGCGGAGCTGACCGTCCTCATTGCCTCGTCCAATTCCTTTAGTTTATCCTCCCAATGCTTGATGTACTTGATGCGATTGACCGGGTTGTAAATATCGGCATCCGCCAACACAATCGGAAAGATGCGGTCATAGAAATCCTTGTTCTTGGCGATCTCCACAAGTTCAAACATACAATTGGGCGATTTCAAATACTTGTCACTGATAACTACAATGACGGCATGTCCGCGCCCAATTTCCTTCATAAAGTCACGGATCATGCCTTTAAAACCCAGATCACGCTTATCACGGATGATCGTTATACCTTTTGCTTGAAGGTCGGCATCCAGCTCGTTTACGATGCGCTCGCTCTCACCGCCCCACGCGTATGAAATATACACCTGCCGATTGTCATCACTCATATTGCCTCGCTTGGAAACCAACAGATCTATGACTTGCTCGGCATATTATAAAACTACTTTTCAGATTTGGTTTATGCAAATTGAGGTTTATTCAGAGAAAGCAGATACCGTCTGCAATCGCTTTACCAGGAAAACGTTTTGAAATTCAATCAAACGCGCAGAATGCAATGACAGAGAGCTTTTCAGAATTGGCTATTTTTCTATAGATTAAACCAATACGTTCCTACCGCAATGACAAGAATTGCCCCCAGCGCGCGGCGGACGCCCACGCCCGAAAACCTGACCGCGCCGAGTTGACTGCCAATCAACGCGCCGACCAGCCCAACGACCAGCAGGGGCAGCCCAAATTCGTCAAGCGAGAATGTGCCATTGGTAAAGCGCCCAATCAGTCCGCTGACCGAGTTGATGGCGATGAACGCTCCCGCCGATGCGGCGGCTTGTTTGGAAGTCCCCCAGCCCGCGAGGATGATGAGCGGGGAGAGGAAGATGCCGCCGCCAATGCCGATCATGCCCGAAAGCAGACCAATGAGCGCGCCGCTTGTCAACGCCGCCCAAAGCGGGACGGGACGCGGAGTCCAGTCCGCTTTGTCGGAGAGAACGGGGAAGAAGGTCATGCGTAGGGCGAGATAAGTGAGAACGGCATAGAGCAGGGTGAAGTAGGTTTGCTCGGTCAGTTTGAAGGTCCCGCCGAGAAACGCCGCAGGGATGGAGGTAATCAAAAAAGGGATGAGCAGTTTCGGGCGGAAGTGTCCCGCGCGGAAATAACTGATGAAGGAGATGGTCGAGACGAAGATATTCAGCATCAGCGCCGCGCTTGCCATGACGTTGGCGGGGATGTCGAAGAAACTCATCGCGAGCAGGTAGCCCGACGCCCCTCCAAAGCCCGCGCTGGAGTAGAGGACGGCGACGAGGAAGGCGAGGAGGAAGAGGAGGGGGTGGGTCATGAGGAGAAATTGGTAATTGGTAATTGATAATTAGTGATTGGGAGATGGGAAGCGGCAGGGAGAAGGGACGTGTAATAGGCATTTCCCGCGCAGGCGCGGCAGAGGGTGAGACTGCCGCGTTTGATTTCGCGCTCGTTGATGATTTCCTCGCCGCAGGCATCACAATTGACGCGCACGCCCGGGCGCGAGACGATGACTTCAATGGGCGTGTTCAACGCGACGGGTGCGACGGTGAACATCTTCTCATCGGGCATGACCTGATAGGCTTGCATCTGGGCGAAGTAGTGACGCGGCTCGTCGGGGGCGTAGGCGTATGCCTTTTGGCGGATGTCCAGCGCGGGCGCGACGCGCACCACCTGACCCGTGACCGTATCCACGAAGACGGCGGCGGTCTTGCCGTAATCTTCCACGCGGAGAGTCCGATGCCCGGCGGTGCAGTCGGTGGCGGCGATGACGCCATCGGCGAAACAGCCATCGGTCTCGACGATGACGAGCAGGCGCTTTTTGTCGGGAGGCGCCTCGAAGCCGAGGGCTTTCATACCGAGCAGTCCCAGCCGCACGCCGAGAATCTGACGCGGGCAGAGGTGGGAGTGGTGGCAGGAGGATTTTTGGAGGAGGTCTGATAGGTTCATAGTCGGTAGTCCTGTAGCCCAAATCTTTGATTGGCGTGCGCAAGTCGAATACTTGCGGTACGAAAAACGCCGTCCCGGAAAAGAGACGGCGCAATGGGAGCAGGCGGCGGGGTCTCCTTTCCAAATGCGGGGGGCAGGGGCGTTTCCGCCCGCTACCTGGTATCGCAAAATGAATCCCCTATGGGGACAATGTTTTGCGGTACTGTCCTGCCGCCGTGGCAGCGCAAATTAAACTTTGCGGTGCTGTAGGCGGTCAGACTTCGGAGAAATGCTTCGAGTGTAGCAGAAAACGAGTAATCAAGCGAGTGATGGATGTCATCCGAACTATCACAAGGGGTGTATGGGGGGCCCTGATGTCCAGCCGTATTTCTCGACCAGCGCCGCGCCGGCTGCCGATCAACGCTTGGCGACCAACTACGAGCGACTATTTGACTTTCTCCGCGTCTTGGAAAGATGGAGCATCCCACATGGCAAGGATATTCATCGTCACAGAAAATGACAATTGTTACATTCAAAAAATCGAATATCTTGCTATGATATATTCAGGTTTATGAATATGAAGAAACCATCCCTGTCCCAAATTTCCAAACAAATCGCCGCGCCACTCGAAGCAATTGCCTCTCCGCAGCGCATCACCATCTTGCTCGCCATTGGCAAAGGCGAAGCCTGCGTTTGCCATCTGGAAGCCGCACTTGGCTGGCGGCAGGCATACATCTCCCAACACTTGATGGAGCTCCGCAAGGCGAACATTTTGCAAGACCGCCGCGAGGGGCGCTATGTTTTTTACCGACTGAAAAACACCTCACTTTTGGACCTCATCACTGCCGCCGCATCCCTGAGCGGACTCTCCGCCGAAACCGTTTCTGCGCTCACCAACGCGCAGGCACATCCCACCTGTGAATGCCCGCAGTGTGCGTCGCCCATCATCGCTGTCGAAAGTCTGAAATCTGCATGAACCTTCTTTCCTTTCTCACTGACCTCCTCCATGGCGGACTGGGCAACCTCGCCGCCTATCTCGCCGCGCATGTGCTTTTGTGCCTGCTCCCCGCCTTCTACATCGCGGGCGCGATGACCGCGCTGATTCCAAAGGAAACGGTCACGCGTTTCCTCGGGCGGAACACCCCCAAATTCATTTCGTACCCCGCCGCGGCATTGGCGGGATCCGTGCTGGCGGTCTGCTCCTGCACCATCGTGCCGCTCTTCGCGGGGATTTACAAAAAGGGTGCGGGGATCGGTCCCGCCATCACCTTCCTGTTTTTTGCGCCCGCCGCCAACATCCTCGCCCTCATCTACACAGGCGGAGTCATCGGCGTGGACCTGGCCTTCGCGCGTTTCCTCCTCTCGCTGGCGTTCGGCATCGGCATCGGCATGATCATGGCGCTCATCTTCCGCAAAGACGACGCCGCTCACGACAAAGCCACCGACACGATGTTTGCGGGTCAAGCCTCCATGCGCCGCGCCGCGTTGATCTTCCTGCTGGTGTTGATCGCGCTTCTGCTTTCCGGCACGCTCAAGATTGGCTTGTTGACCAATTCCTATGCACAAATTACGCTTCCCATTTTAGGAATGGACAACTTCCAGGATTTCCTCTACCGCCTCGTCCCGTTTGACGCGTCGAAAGGCGAGGAGGGAGTCACCGCACAGGGAGCGATTCTCATCGGTCTGCTCATCCTGATTGGGCTGGCATCGTGGAAGGGAATCGAACACATCCACGAGGGCTTCAACCGCTGGACGTGGGCTTCGCTCGCGCTGGTCGGCATGACGCTGCTGGTCGCGGCGGTGGGCATATCCCCTCATGCGGGCGGGCTGGATATTCTTATCAACGGCAAATTCTTCGGCGTGCTCGCCGCGCTCGTCGTCCTCGGCTGGATGCTGAAAACCAAACTCACCGAAGACGAGACGCGCGATTTCCTGTGGGAATCGTGGAAGTTCGTCAAGCAGATTTTCCCCCTGCTGGTGGCGGGCGTCTTTGCGGTTGGCATGATTCGCGTGGTCATCAAGCCCGAATGGATCGAAACGCTCGCGGGGCAAAACACCCTGCTGGGTAACCTGGCAGGCGTGGTCTTCGGCGTATTCATGTACTTCCCCACGCTGGTCGAAGTGCCGATTGCCAATATGTTCCTCAGCCTTGGGATGCACCGCGGTCCCCTGCTGGCGTATCTCATGTCCGATCCCGAACTCAGCCTGCAAAGCATCCTGATTGTTTCCACCATCATCGGGCGGCTCAAATCCTGGACCTATGTGGCCTGGGTGGCGCTCTTCAGCACACTCGCGGGTCTGATCTACGGCGCGTGGGTGGACGGCGCGAGCGTGGCGCTGGTTGCGTTGTATTTGCTGGTGTTCCTTGCAGTGTTGGCGGGAGCGCTGTGGCTGGTGAATCGCCGCAATTCGCTGGCGGCGCTGCCGCAAAAATCGTAACCCCGTGTTCGTGCCGCAAGCTTCGGTTTGCGGATGTATTGTATGAAAGGAGACAGACATGAAAATCCAAATCCTCGGCACAGGCTGTCACAACTGTCTAGAATTGGAAAGACGGCTGGCGGAAGCCGTCGCCACATCGGGGCGGACCGACGTGGAGGTGGAACGCGTGGACGACGAGAAACTCATCCGCCACCACATCCCGCTCGACGCGATTCCCGGCCTGCTGATTGACGGAAGGCTGGTGAGTCAGCGCGACGTCCCAACCATTGAAACCCTGCTGGGCTGGCTGAAAGCCGTCCCCGCGTGAAACTCTCAGGCCCTACAGGTTCAGAGGCCTTTAGGGCCTTGACCACAATCATTCAAGGAGACCAACATGCTCACCATCAAAATCCTCGGTTCTGGCTGCGCCAATTGCAAACGCGTGGAACAGATTGCGCGCAAGGTTGTAGATGAAATGGCTTTGGAAGCCGAAATCATCAAAGTGACCGATTACAACGACATCATGGCCTACAACATCCTATCCACGCCCGGGCTGGTCGTCAACGAAAAACTGGTCTGCGCGGGGCGCATTCCCACTCCCGCCGAAGTGACCAGCTGGCTGGCAGATGCACTGCAAACCGCATAATCATTCTTAACAAGACGATAACAATTAACCATTGGTCTACTCGATAGAATGGACAAAAAAATCGAGGAGATTCATATTATGAGACGAGTTTTGTTCTTATGTACCGGTAATTCCTGCCGTTCGCAAATGGCAGAGGCGATTGTCAATGCCAGATTGGGCGGGGAATGGCAGGCGGTGAGCGCAGGGACGAAACCTGCGGGCTATGTCCACCCCAAGGCGTTGGAAGCGCTTGCAGAAATTGGTATCCAGCATACGGGTCGTTCGAAGCGGGCGGACGAATTTCGGGATGTGGATTTCGACCTTGTCGTTACGGTGTGCGATTCGGCGGCTGAAGAATGTCCCGTCTGGTTGGGAAAAGGAAAGAAAATTCATCACAGTTTTCCCGATCCTGCAGTGACTGATAACATGAATGATTTTCGCTCGGTGCGCGATGACATTGAGCGCGTGATGACTGAATTGCTATCGAAATTTTAATCAGGAGAACTCCATGACCCAACAAACCAGTGTATCCAAACAATTGTCTTTTCTTGACCGCTACCTGACATTGTGGATTTTCCTTGCGATGGCGGTGGGCGTTCTAATCGGGTTTCTCTTTCCAGACGGGGTGAAGCAATTCAACGATACGGTATCGGTGGGAACGACCAACATTCCCATTGCAATTGGTCTTATTTTGATGATGTATCCGCCGTTTACCAAGGTTAAGTATGAGGAATTGGGGGAGGTTTTCCGCAACAAAAAGATCCTGACGCTTTCGCTCATCCAGAACTGGGTGATCGGACCCGTCCTGATGTTCGCACTGGCAATCATCTTTTTACGCGGTTATCCCGAGTACATGGCGGGGTTGATCATGATTGGTCTGGCGCGTTGCATTGCAATGGTCATCGTTTGGAATGAACTGGCGCATGGTGACACGGAATATGCTGCGGGGTTGGTAGCATTTAATAGTATCTTTCAAGTTCTGTTCTACAGCGTGTATGCCTGGATGTTTATTACTGTTCTGCCGCCACTGTTTGGGTTGACCGGCTCGGTGGTGGAAATCACGATTGGTGAGATCGCGCAGAGTGTGTTCATTTACCTGGGCATTCCCTTCCTGGCTGGTTTCGTGACGCGTTTTGTCATGTTAAAATTCAAAAGCAGGGAATGGTATTACACCCGGTTCGTTCCGCGCATCAGCCCGCTGACGTTGATTGCCTTACTCTTCACCATCATGGTCATGTTCTCGCTCAAGGGAAATCTCATCGTACAGATTCCCGGCGACGTGGTGCGGATCGCCATCCCGCTTTTGATCTATTTCGTAGGTATGTTCCTCGTCTCGTTCTGGATGGGGCACCGCCTCGGCGCGGATTACTCCAAGACGACCACGCTTTCCTTTACTGCCGCCAGCAACAATTTTGAGTTGGCGATTGCCGTGGCGGTGGCAGTCTTTGGTATCAACAGCGGCTCGGCATTCGCGGCAGTGATCGGTCCGCTGGTGGAGGTGCCGGTGATGATCGGGCTGGTCAACGTAGCGTTCTGGTTGCAAAAGAAAATGTACAACGGCAACGTGGGGGCATCTCCTGCCATTCTTGCTGCGGCACAGGAGGCTTGTCCGCCATACGAGGAATTGATCAAATAGATTAAATTTTTGGGCGGAGAATATTCTCCGCCCTTTTTATACCTGTTTCACTCTTATTCGCGATTTAATTTTTAAATTGCGTTTTTATGGTATAAAAATTCTGGTCAAAGGTAGCAACCTTTGGGGGGAAGCCAAAGAAAGGAGTGAAACAATGAGAACAAAGCTGACCAAACTCTTCAAGGAATTTTTCGACAGCGAGCAGTCATCGGGAATCGTCCTGATCTTGTGCACTATCGTCGCCATCGGTGTTACCAACTCATCGCTAGGACATCGTTTCCTGGAATTCTGGCATCTCAAGATCGGGATTGAAACGGAGACCATCTTCCTCAAGCAGAGCATTGAACACTGGATCAATGACGGGCTGATGGCGATCTTCTTTTTGTTGATCGGTCTGGAGATCGAGCGGGAACTGTATCAGGGAGAGTTATCCGATCTAAAGAACGCGTTCCTGCCCATCCTGGCCGCCATTGGCGGGATGGGCATGCCTGCGCTGTTCCACTTCCTGTTCAACGCGGGCACTGCAACCCAGCGCGGGATCGGCATTCCCATGGCAACCGATATCGCCTTTGCGCTGGGTGTGCTGGCGTTACTGGGTAATAAGGTCCCCGTCTCATTGAAGGTCTTCCTCACCGCGCTTGCCATCATCGACGACCTGGGAGCAATCATCATCATTGCCATTTTCTACGTGGGCGATTTCTCGTTCGTAAACCTGATGCTGGCGCTGGGGATGTTTTCCGGGTTGCTGATTCTGAACCGGCTGGGAGTGAAGCGGCTGGTCTTCTACTTCATTCCGGGAATCTTTATGTGGTACTTCATGCTCCAGTCGGGAGTTCACGCCACACTGACGGGCGTCCTGCTGGCTTTTGCGATCCCGTTTGGAGATGGGAGCGAAACATCCCCCTCCTATAGATTGCAGCACATCCTGCACAAACCTGTGGCTTTTCTCATCATGCCAATCTTCGCGCTGGCAAACACCGGGATTGTGCTCGATGGGCAATGGATGGACGGATTGGGCACTCCCAATAGTCTGGGCATTCTTGCCGGTCTGCTTCTGGGAAAACCGCTGGGCATTTTTCTATTCAGTTTTGCGGCAGTCAAGGCGGGTATTTCAAAACTCTCCGATGATGTATCCTGGAAGCACATCCTTGGGGCGAGTTTTCTGGGCGGCATTGGCTTTACCATGTCCATTTTCATCACACTCTTGGCATTCAGCGATCCCAACCTCATTCAGGGATCCAAGATCGCCATTCTGTTGGGATCACTTTTGGCGGGCATTACCGGTTTCCTGATCCTGAACCGGAACTCTTCGCCGCCCCCGGTCAACCAGACGGATTGAGATGAGTTGCGATGATCGATCTTCGACCTCACCTCACCTTTCTCTATGGAGACGAGCAGGCGACTCTGCTGCTTGCGCGCGTGGAACGGCTCTTCGCAGACTACCGTCCTCGCATCATGCCACGGGACGGCGGACTCAGCGAACGCGACTCGATCCTGATCACCTACGGCGACCAGGTCCAATCTCCGAACGAAAAGCCCCTGCAAACGCTCAAGAAATTCTGCGATGCCCATCTGACCGATGTCGTCAGCGGAATTCACATCCTGCCCTTCTACCCATGGACCTCCGACGACGGCTTCTCTGTGGTGGATCATCGTCGCATCGACCCCGCGCTCGGCGAATGGGATGATGTCACGTCCATGCAAAACTTCCGTTTGATGTTCGACGGTGTCATCAACCACATCTCGTCTCGGAGCGCATGGTTCCAAAAGTTTTTGCAGGACGACCCGCGCTACCGTGACTATTTCATCGTCGTCGAGGGCGAGCCGGACTTGTCGCAGGTCGTGCGTCCACGCGCCCTGCCTCTGCTCACGCCGTTTCAAACTCCATCAGGTGAGAAAAAAGTCTGGACGACCTTCAGCGCCGACCAGATCGACCTCAACTTCAAAAATCCCGATGTCCTGCTCGAAATTCTCGACATCCTCCTGCTCTACGTTGAGCGCGGCGCAGACTTCATCCGCCTCGATGCCATCGCCTATCTATGGAAGGAAATCGGCACAGCCTGTATTCACCTCCCACAAACGCACTGCATCATCCAATTCCTTCGCGCCGCGTTGAACGAAGTCGCGCCGCATGTGCATCTCATCACCGAGACCAATGTGCCACACGCTGACAACATTTCCTATTTTGGAGACGGAACAAACGAAGCACAACTTGTCTACAACTTTGCATTGCCTCCCCTCACGCTTCATGCTTTCCACACCGGCGATGCGCGTATATTGTCGGACTGGGCGCGAAAATTGACCCTTCCCTCGGACAAAACAACCTTCTTCAACTTTCTCGCCTCTCATGACGGGATCGGGCTAAATCCCGCCCGAGGGATTTTATCCGCCGCCGACATCGATTCCCTCATCGAAACGACCCTTGATCACGGCGGTTTGATCTCCTACAAGCACAATGCGGATGGGACACAGAGTCCATACGAAATGAATATCAATTACTTTGACGCCTTATCCAGCCCAAATGGGAATGAACCGCTTGATCTGCAAATCGATCGCTTCCTTGCCGCGCAAGCCATCATGCTCTCGCTCGTTGGCGTGCCAGGGATTTACTTCCACAGCCTCTTCAGCTCGCGCGGCTGGCCAGAGGGAGTGAAGTTGACCGGTCACAATCGCACGATCAACCGCCAGAAATGTCAGTTTGATGAAGTGCAAAATCAACTCGCGGACAAAAATAGTTTGCGTTTCAGGGTTTTCACGCGTTATCGTCAATTGCTGAAAGCCAGAAGCAATGCTTCCGCATTTCATCCACATGGCACACAAAAGGTCCTGGATTTGCATCCATGCGTTTTTGCCATCGAACGCGTTTCTCCCGATGGGCAATCCCGGGTGTTATGTTTGCACAATATCGGTCAAACGCGTATATCGTTTCTTACAAAGTACGAGTCGGCATTTGACCTGTTCGAGAATCAAAATATTCAGATTTCAAACATCACACTTGAGTCATATCAAGTCCAATGGCTCAAATTAAGTTAACCTTGTCGCTGCAAGGAACGCGAAACTTGACGAACCAATCTCCTGCAATGGCAGCATTCCATGAACAAGAGATTGCTTCGCAACGACATATAAACAGACACCGATTCGCGATAAGTGTCTCGAAGGTCGGGTTTCGCTCTCGAAATCGTTCAACCACAACCATCGAGACGATTCAAAGGCTTATCCCGAATTCGGCTAAACAGAATAGAGGTTCTTCATGACGCCATCATCCCGCCACATCGGTTTCATTTCCACCCGCTTTGCAGGCACAGACGGTGTTTCTCTCGAAACGGCCAAATGGGCGACTGTGCTCGAACGGCTCGGACACAAATGTTTCTATTTCGCGGGAGAATGCGACCGAAACGGCGATCACTCCCACGTCGTGCCGGAGGCGTTCTATCGCCATCCCGAGATCGATAAATTGAACCAGCAGGCATATTCCGGCAGTTGGACAGTCACAAAGGAAGCACGCGCCGCACATCCGGAAATGACGAAACTGCAAAAGGATTTCTTTTCCATCTATGTCCGCCCGCCCGCGATGACCCGCCGTGTCAACGAACTAAAAGAATACTTCAAGGAAGAACTGTACAAATTTGCCCATCGTTTTGAGTTGGAAATTCTCATCATCGAAAACGCGGTGACAATCCCGCTCAACCTTCCACTGGGGCTGGCGCTCACTGAGTTTATTGCCGAGACGGGTTATCCCACCATCGCACATCATCATGACTTTCACTGGGAACGCCAGCGCTTTCAGGTCAACTGTGTGGGCGATTATCTCGCTGCGGCATTCCCGCCAACCCTGCCTTCGATCCGGCATGTGGTTATCAACACAATCCAGGCACAACAGATCGCCTCACGTTATGGTGTGACCGCGCGCGTCATCCCCAACGTGATGGACTTCGACTCCCTGCCGCCCGCCCCGGACTCCTACACAGAAACGGTCCGTCCGGACCTTGGAATTGAACCCGGTGAATATTTTTTTCTGCAGCCGACGCGCGTCATTCAACGCAAAGGCATCGAACATGCCATTGAGTTAATGCGTCGCCTCGACCTGCCTGCCAAGCTCATCATCTCGCACGCCTCCGGCGACGAAGGCACGGACTACGAGCACCGTGTCCGCGAATATGCCAGTCTGTTGAATGTGACGGTCCGCTTCGAGTCCGATCAGGTGCAGGACGCCCGCGGCATGACCAGGGATGGGAGAAAAATCTACACGCTTGGCGATGTCTACCCATTTGCAGACCTGGTGACGTACCCCTCCAGCATCGAGGGATTTGGCAACGCCTTTCTCGAAGCCGTGTATTACCGCCGCCTGATCCTGGTCAACAATTACTCCATTTATGAAGTGGATATCAAGCCAAAGGGATTTCATACCGTCTGGTTCGATGGTTTCATCAGCACCAGCACATTGGAAGCAGTGCGCCATGCGTTGAAACACCCCGAACAGACGCAGGAATGGACAGAGATGAATTATCAACTTGCCAGACGGTATTTCTCCTATACCGTTCTCGAACGGCGGCTGGAATCCATCGTGGCCGATTGCCTGGGATATCAGGTATGAACATTGCCCTCCTGCATTATTCCGTTCCTCCCATCGTCGGCGGTGTGGAAAGTGTCATTGCTCATCACGCGCGGCTGATGACGGAAGATGGGCACTCCGTGCGGCTGATCGCGGCGCGCGGCAAGGCAATGAACGGACAAATCCCGCTCACAACCATACCGCTGGCGGATTCCCGCCATGAGCGGGTGATCCATGTCAAGGAACAATTGGATTCTGGAAGGGTGAGCGCAGATTTTGAATCCCTGCGCGAAGAGCTTGTCAACGAATTGCTGACCGCGCTTTCAGACGCGGATGTGTTGATTGCCCACAACGTCTGTTCGTTGAATAAAAATCTTGCATTGACCGCCGCACTTCATCGACTTCATCGATCCCGAAAAATGCCGCGTCTGATCCTCTGGCATCACGACCTTGCATGGACCACGCCGCGCTACCTGCCCGAACTACACGACGGTTATCCCTGGGATTTACTTCGCACCGATTGGATGAACACAACTCATGTGGTTGTCTCTGAGTTGCGCCGCGACGAACTGGCGGATTTGATGAGGCTGTCCCCCGACACCATTCATGTCGTTCCCAACGGGGTGGATTTGAACAGGTTCTACAAACTTGAACCGCTGACACAATCCCTGCTTGAGAAGACAAAATTACTGGATGCCGCACCGATCCTGTTATTGCCCGTCCGTGTGACACCGCGCAAGAATATCGAACTTGCATTGAAGGCCGTTGCAGAATTGAAAAGGGATTTTCCTCAAGCCGCACTGGTGGTGACGGGTCCACTGGGACCGCATAACGCCAGCAATATCACCTATTTCGAAATGCTCACAAACCTTCGGAGACAATTGGGGGTGGAACGTTCCGTCCATTTTCTGGCTGAACTGCATGACGGATTCCTGCCCGATGAGGTCATTGCGGATTTTTTCCGCGTGGCAGATGCGTTATTCTTCCCCAGCCGCGAGGAGGGATTTGGCATCCCATTGATCGAAGCCGCGTTCAGTCGCCTGCCCGCCTTCTGTGCGGATATCCCCCCGCTGAGAAGACTGGGCATGGATGATGCGACATTTTATTCGCCCGACGAAAACCCTGCCCGCGTCGCAACATTGATTGCAGAACATTTTCATACCTCCCTGCCTTCACGACTCGCCATGCGCGCGCGTTCCTCGTTTCGGTGGGAGGCGATCTATCGTCAGCAGGTGAAGCCCCTCTTGAAATGATCATGCAAGAAAGGAAATTGAAATGCAAAGACATTCCGGATATGTGCCCATTCATACGGTCCTCGTTCCCTTTGTTCACGAAGGACCGGGCTTTCACGCCATGGAAGCGGCGCGCCATCTGGACGCTGAGATCATCCTCGTAGGTGTCGTGGTGGTGCCACCTGATCAATCGCTGAGCATGGGGGCGGTTGGCGCGCGCGCCCTGCGCCGACTGTTCCGAATCTACGGCAAGGACAAACACATCACAGGCAAGACGCAGATCATCGTCTCGTATAACCCATGGAAGGAACTGGCAAAGTTCATCCAGGATGAACAGCCGGATCTGCTCTGTCTCGAATTTGAATCTCACCTCAAGGCATTGCGCGTCACTGCGGCGGATGTGCTGACCAACCCGCCCTGTGATGTCGCGCTGGTGCGGGGGAAAATTCCCAGCAAACCGAATCAGGTTCTGGTCCCGGTGCGAGGCGGTCCACATGCGGAACTGGCGTTGCGCGTGGGGCTGGGATTACATCCGAAGGGAGTCACGGCGCTTCACATCCGACGGACAGATGATCCTGAAGCCGGAAGTGACGCTCCGTTCAAAGGGCTGGACCGCGTCCTGAAGCAGATGCCGGAGGTGCAGAAACAGTTTATCGTCACGGATGACGCGGCTGGGTTGATGATGGAAAACGCGAAGAAGGCGGAGGTCATTATTTTAGGAACGACCTCCCAGCCTGTCAACAGTTCCGCCTCCTTGGGACCGTTTGCCGACCGAATCCTGCGGGAGGCGCCGGGCGCGGTGATCGCAGTCAAAAGCGGACGTCCCCTGCCACAGGCGGTCTATGATGAAAGCGCCGGTGTGCAGGCGATCTCGATCCTGGTGGATAAATGGTTTGCAGAAAACACCTATTCCGCCGACGAATTTGCCCATCTGCGGGAACTGGTCGAGTCAAAACGGGGGCAGGGGCTGAGTATCAGCCTGGCCCTGCCCGCTCTGAACGAGGAGGAAACGGTCGGCAGGGTACTTCGCATGATGAAAAAGGAGCTGATGCAAAAGGTGCCGTTGCTGGATGAGATCGTGTTGATCGATTCCAATTCAACCGACCGGACGCGCGAGATCGCAAAGAAGGAGGGGGTGCCGGTGTACATCCATCAACATTTGCTCGAGCGGCTGGGAGCGCGGCACGGTAAGGGTGAAGCGTTGTGGAAAAGTTTGCTGGTGACGCGCGGCGACCTGATCATCTGGATTGATACGGACATCGTCAACATTCATCCGCGCTTTGTATACGGGATTATCGGTCCCTTGTTGATGAATCCGCAAGTCCAATTCGTGAAGGGATATTATCGCCGCCCCTTAAAGGTGGATGGAAAATTGCAGGCGGGCGGCGGCGGGCGCGTCACGGAGTTGACGGCGCGCCCGTTGCTGAACCTGTTCTACCCGGAACTTTCCGGTGTGGTCCAGCCGCTTTCAGGGGAATATGGGGGCAGGCGCGCAGCGTTGGAGCAGGCGACGTTCTATTCCGGTTATGGCGTGGAGACGGGCTTGCTGATCGATATTTACGAACGATATGGGCTGGGCGCCATTGCCCAGGTGGATCTGCTGGAACGGATCCATCACAACCAGCATCTGGAAGCGTTGAGCAAGATGTCTTTTGCCATCATCCAGACGGTCATCCATAAACTGGAGAAGCGCTTCGGGCGCGCCGTGCTGGAGGATGTGAACCGCTCGATGAAGTTGATCCGCCATAACAATAAGGGGTATTTTCTGGAGGTCGAGGAGATCGCTGAACGCGAGCGTCCGCCGATGATCGACCTGCCAGAATATCAGGAGCATTTGCGAACACTGGTGAAGAAGTAGACGGCAATTACCAACATGGACCGTCCCGAAAAAGGAAAGTGATCTCGCCACCCATTTTTGGTATAAAATTTTTACAAAAAGACACGCTTCCATTTGGAGACCTTATGACCGTATCCTCCTGTATGAAGAAACATGTCGTTTCCATCCCCGTGACTGCCACCATCCGCGATGCTGCAGCGGTCATCGTCAATAAACATATTGGGTTATTGCCGGTCGTGGAAAAAAACGGCAAACCCGTCGGTGTGATCGGGATTCGCGACCTCTTAACCCTCGAATTGCCCGATTTCGTCAGTCTTGTTGCGGATGTGGACTTTGTTCACGATTTCGGCGCGGTCGAGACGACTCGTCCCTCCGCCCGGACGCTGGATAAATCCGTCAAATCCCTGATGAAGCCGCCCATCGCGGTGGAGGAGGATTGCGGACTTCTGCGAGCCTATGCGCTGATGCTGCAACACAACCTGCACGACATGCTCGTCGTTTCAAAGGATGGAAAGTTGATCGGCGTCGCCTCACGTGTGGACATCGGTGTGGCAGTCCTTTCGAGTTGGGAAAAGACATGACCCTGCCTGCCATCCTTGCCACGGTTATTTTTTTCGGAAGTCTGATCATCATCTTTTCCGAAAAACTTCACCGTTCCATTACGGCCATCGCAGGCGGGGCGTTGATGGTGATTGTGGGACGCGTCCTGCACTTTTATTCGGAGGAAGCCGCCCTGGATGCCATCGATTTCAACACGCTGGGGCTTCTGCTGGGTATGATGATGCTGGTCGCAATGCTCGAACCGACCGGGTTCTTCCAATATCTTGCCGTGCTGGCGGCGCGCGCCTCCAGGGGCAAACCTGTGCGTCTGTTCGTCCTGCTGGGAATCATCACCACCATCCTCTCGATGTTCCTGGATAACGTCACCACGGTGGTGATCATCGCGCCGGTCACGCTCCTGATCTGCGAGATCATCGGTATCAGTGCGCTTCCGTTTCTCATGTCGGAGGCGCTGCTCTCCAATACGGGCGGTGTCGCCACCCTGATTGGCGATCCGCCCAACGTGTTGATCGGTTCGGCGGCAGGATTTTCGTTTACGGATTTTCTCATCCATTCCCTGCCCATCGTGTTATTATCATGGGTAGGCGCGTTATTCCTGCTCCTGCATCTCTTTAAAAAAGAATTATCCAAACGTCCGCGCAGTGTCAAGGCGGTGATGCGTTTGAATCCCGCCGAGACGCTCAACGAGCCACTGGTGGCGCGTCGCATTTTGATCGTGCTGGCGGGGGCTATTTTGTTTTTCTTTGTCCATCATGCATTGCACGTCAGCCCATCGCTGGTCGCGTTGAGCGCCGCGGCGGTGGCGCTGGTCTGGGTGCGCCCGAACCTCGATGAACTGTTCAAACGCATTGAATGGAGTGTGCTGATCTTCTTCGCCTCGCTCTTCGTGATGGTCGGCGGGTTGGAATCCGCCGGGGTATTGGAATCAGTTGTCGGGTTGCTGGAACGGGCTTCCAGCGTCCCGCCTCTTGTCTTTGGCGTGGGGCTTATCTGGATCGTTGCGGCGTTATCTGCCGTGGTGGACAATGTTCCGATTACAATTGCGCTCATTCCGGTGATACGCGGTCTCGGCGCGTCCGGCATGGAGGTCGATCCGCTGTGGTGGGCGCTGGCGTTCGGCGCAGGTTTCGGCGGAAGCGGGACAATCATCGGAGCGACTGCCAACATCATCGTCGTGACGCTGTCGGAAAGAACCCGTCATCCAATCACATCCAAGCTCTGGAACAAGCGCGGGCTCCCTGTGATGCTGGCAACCTGTTCCATCGCGAGTATTTTATACGCTATACTATATTCAACTTTTTGACCGTACCGATGAATCGAAAGTGAGCAGACGGATATGAGCGAAAAAGACATCCATCGTTTGTTGTTTGCCGTTGTGCAGGAGCAGGACATCGACACGGCGACTCGCGCACTCGAAGCGTTGGGACTGCCGGTTGTCTTTCTCTCCAGCGCAGGCGGATTTTTAGGGCGCCGCAACGCGACGTTGTTGATTGGTTTGCGTGAAGGCAAGGAGGACGAGGCGATCAGGTCGCTGGAGGAATCCTGCCGGCAGCGCATCGAATATCTCACCCTGCCGCTGGAGGGGTCACCTCTTCCCATGCCCGCGCCTGTTCCCGTTACCGTGGGCGGCGCGACCGTTTTTGCGTTACCCGTCGAACGCTTTGAAGAAATCTAAGAGGAGTGTGCCTCATGAAAATGATCATCATGATCATCAAAGATAACGAAGCGGATGCCTTGACCCAGGCGCTCACTTCCGCCGAATACCGCGTGACGCGTGTCGCCTCCACCGGCGGATTCCTCCGCAGCGGATTCGTCACCCTGCTCCTCGGTGTGGACGATGACCGCGTGGATGGCGCCATCGATCTGGTGCGCAGTAAATTGAAACCATCCACCGGGACGGAGAAACGCGCCACCCTGTTCGTCATCCCCGTGGAGCGATTCGAGCAGGTTTAGCCTGGAACAAATTCGTCACAAAATCAGTCCAGTAGGACAACCCAATGGAGACACCGAGAACGCTCTCTTCGTGTCTCCATGTTTTTAAGCCATTGCCTGGAATGTTCCGAAGGCTGTTTATAGGAGTTCCAATGGCTTTCAGCCTTCGGGACGATTGAATCTAATTACGAGGAATGACTATGAACAAACGCTATTATCCCGTTGTTGCCTTGCTAACCCTGGCGCTTGCCGTAACGGCTTGCGTTCTCCCGGGCGGGGGGGCGCCTGCCCCCGCCGAAGACCAGGTGGCAACCATCGTCGCATCCACTGTACAGGCGCTGACCCCGGCTCCGGGTACGGAATCAACCTCCACCCCCGAACCGGAAGCGCCCACCCTGCTTCCGCATTCGCTCTACTTTCTCGGCAACGACGCCACCGGTCTCATGCAAGTATTCCGCATCGGAAAGGATGGTGGGACGCAGGTACAGGTCACATCCGAGCCGGTCAACGTTGGTGATTATGCCGTCTCGCCCATTGACGGAAGTGTGGTTTACGTGGTCAATAACCAGTTATTATGGGTCGCCGAGGACGGCTCCGGGCGAAAACTGCTGGTCGACGGCGGCGCGGTGGATGAAAACAATCCATTTTTGAGCAATATCACCAATCCCGTTGTCTCGCCGGATGGCAGGGTCATTGCCTACGGTCATAAGGGGTTGAATTTCTACGCGCTGGAGACCGGTGTGTCCAACCGCGTGCTCGATAACCAGTTCGATGACTTGGGGAGTGGCATGTTCATTCCGAAGGAATTGTACCTCCCTGAAAAATATTCCCCCGATGGAAAGAAACTGCTTCTCACGCTTGCTTACTACGAAGGCGCCTCTGCCGCGGTCTATTATCCCGACAGCAAAGCTCTGGTGCGCCTGACAGGCGGCCAAGATGCCTTGATCTGCTGCGGCGAAGAGGAGTGGACGGCTGATGGTTCAGCCTTTTATATGGCAAACCCCAGCATGGGCATGTTCAGTTCCGGGATGTGGCGGGTGGATTCGTCCACCGGCGCGGTGACAACGCTTCTCCCCGGCGATGCCGGCGGCGGGATGTATAACCTTCCTGACGAGCCGTTTCTTGCCCCGGATGGTCAGTTGTACTATTTCCATGCAAAGGTTGCCGCGCCGGAGGGTTTTTCCAATCGTAACCCCCTGCAGCTTGTTCGCTCCGCCCCCGATGGCGTGACTGACCGCACCATCCTGCTCCCGGATACCTTTGAGGCGATGAATGAAGCCCTTTGGGCGCCAGATGGCAGTTTTGTCATTGTTGCATTCGCCCCCACCCTGGAAGTCTATTTTGGCGGGCAGGCGGAGGTTGTTTACACCGACGGCAGTCCCGGGGTGGTGTTGACGTCCTTCGCTCAAGACATGAAATGGGGGCCATAACCTCGCCGGTCCGCTGGGCACCCTCCCCACATTCCAAGAACGCGGGTTTGGGGGAGGGGTCTATCCTAATACAAAATTATCGATCAGCCTTGTCTTGCCGATGAAGACCGCCATGGAAAGCAGGGCTTTTCCTTTTATTTCATCCAGTTCCTCAAGCGTGTCGTAGTCGGCACAGGAAACGTATTGCGGTTCAGCAAGCGGCTCGCCCGCCAGCACATCCCTCATCTTTCCCCTAATTTTTTCCGCGTTTCGCTCCCCTGCTTCGTATAGCTCTTTCGCCGCGCTCAACGAACGAAAGAGCACCGTGGCAGCTTTGCGCTGTTCGGAATCCAGGTACACATTGCGGCTCGACATCGCCAACCCGTCCAGTTCGCGTGTCGTCGGGCAGACCACGATCTCAAGTGGGAAGTTCAAATCCCGCACCATCCGACGGATGACCGCCGCCTGTTGGGCGTCCTTCTGCCCGAAATACGCCTTGTGCGGCTGGACGGCGTTGAACAGTTTGGCAACCACCGTCGTCACGCCCCGGAAGTGACCCGGTCGCATTGCCCCTTCGAGCGGCTTGGTCATCGCTTCCACCTCCACCCAAGTCTGATACCCTTGTGGATACATTTCCTCGGCTGAAGGCGTCCAGACCACGTCGGTGAAGGATTCGATCAGGCGGAAATCCCGTTCGAGGTCGCGCGGGTACCGGGCGAAGTCCTCCTTCGGTCCGAACTGGGTTGGGTTGACAAAGATGGAGACGAAAACGTGGTCGCATTCCTCTCTTGCACGGCGGATGAGCGAGAGATGTCCTTCATGCAGGTAACCCATCGTGGGCACGAGCCCAACCGTTCCTGAGAAGGAGAGGCGGGCAGAGCGGAGGTCTGGCAGGGTAATTACTCTTTGCATATACGAAATATCCTATCGTTGACAGTATTAGAAAATCTGTGCTAAACTTGTTTTCCAACCAACTTAGAAAAGGAGAAAAAATGGCTTACTCACACACGAATTCCAAGGGCGTTACCTATTACCTGCACTCCAACGGCAAGATGTTCTTTTTCTCGAAGGAGATTAAGGAAAACGCACTCGATGCGGTTCCTGCGGGGTACAACGTCGTGGAAATGAAAACGGGCATGCTCGTTCTGAAGAGGAACCAGCCGGCGCCCGAACCCGCTGCTGAAAATCAAGCATAGGCAACGGGCACAGTATAACCCTGTTCGCAACAACCAAATCCGTTCTTTTAGATAAAAGGAGACTATTTATGACACATAACACAGCATCTAAAAGTCCTGAACACCAGAAAGCGAGGGAGCTATGCCTGCACTAAACCGCGTCCAACTGATCGGCTACCTGGGCAAGGATCCCGAGAGCAAATTCACCCCCACCGGCAGGAAAGTGGCTCATTTCAGCCTTGCGGTCAGCAACCGCTGGAAGAGCAAGGAAGGCGAGACCAAGGAATACACCGAGTGGGTCAACGTGGAGGCTTGGGGGCGCCTGGGTGAAATCTGCCAGGAATACCTCAGGAAGGGGAGCCTGGTCTACATCGAAGGACGCTTGAAGACGGACAAGTACGAAGACAAGGGTGAAACGAAGTATTTCACGAAGGTTGTTGCCCTTACCCTGCAAATGCTTGACCGCAAACCAAGTGAAGAGCCGACGATGACCGTTGAAGAGGATGCCGCAGAATACGAGGCATAACTCTCACAGGGTTTATACAATCAAATAAACGAAACGCGAGCCGTGTAAATGATGGCTCGCGTTTTTATTTTGACATTCCCTGTCACAAATATTTGTGAAATCCATAGTGAAAAGGGGAGTCAGGGAGTATGCGACTCGCTGACCGTTACCTTATCAAAGGCGATGATGGCAGGGACATTCTCAAAGGAGGACGCCGTGATGCCGACCTTGCCTCCCACGATTTCGAAACGGGATACATCCACATTGCGGAAAAGTTTGCCATTCATGTAAAGGAATAAGGTGGCACCCTGACAGGTCAACCCGATCTCCTGAGGAGAATTGTCGAGTTTGATATATTCGGACTCCCCCGATACGATGGGAAGGTAATTGGCAATGCCGGTATCGAGCCAGGCGCCGTAGAGAACGTTATAGGTTCCATCGTTGGAGACATTGAATTCGATCCAGCCTTTTTCTTCGGAGTAACGGCAAATCAACCCCGCGGAGGACAGTTCGCCGGCGCGGGGCTCAAAGGTTGTATCCACGCGGACATCGACATAGTCCTCCGGTGCATAGAGCACGTAAAGCCAGGCATGCGGGGTGTCCGCCCGGAGGATGAGTCTGCTGTTCTCTGTGCTGACATTTGGGGCAGTATCGTTCCCTGCCTGGAGGGCGACCCACCCGGCAAGGGATGCATCGAATTCATTGGTGAAGAATCTCGGCAATGGAGTTGGAGAAGGCTCAGGAGTGGAAGTCGGAGCAGGGGTATCGGTGGCAGAGACCGGCGTCCGCGAAGGAGAAAGCATTGCTGTGGGGGAAGACAACGGTTCGAGGGTGGGCGTCGCCGATTGGCAGGCAGTAATCAGGAGAAGAAATCCGGCAAGCAGGAGTTTTTTCATGGCGTTTCTTATAACATAAAAGTCCAGCGCTCAGGCTGGACTCTTGGCTTGAGGCTTTGCGCAGGCTCAATCGCAGTATTGGACACCCATAAAGCAGGGCCATTGATCCGCGAGCAGCCCGATAACGCTGGATAGCAGGAAAAACGAAATCAAGACCACGATGACTAGATGGAAAGGGTGGGCCAATAGGCTGCCTCGTTCCCGCAGAGTTTTTACAATTGGGCCGCCGGCAATGATCCCTGCCGCTATCGGGATCGAAATCAGAAGGAGGGAGATGACCTGGCCGGGAAGATAAGCTACTTCAGGGTTTGGGCCATTCATCAGACGTTCCAGAGGCTCCCAACCGATGGTCGTTAATAGGAAGAGGATTACGATGAGAAGGACAAGGGTAAGGCTAACCATTAAAGCAGGCTTGGGATTTATGAGGAGTGTATTTCCCTGTGTGTCTGTGGGGTTTGCCAGTCCATGATTGCCTGTTCGCCCGGCCCGCAGGATCGGCAACAGGATGAGGCTGACGGCAAACAGGTTGAGCCACAGGACAAAAAACAACATAAAAGGAAAATCTTCGTTGAAATTCCGCCTGTTGACGATTTCCATGATCATGAACGGAAGAATGAAAAGAAAACTGATGACTCCCGATGATCCGAGGGTTCTAAATGCGGTTTGCATACTGTCTCCTTCTGTAATCAGTAATAGACGTTCCCGAATAATCCCCATGGCAGTTTCGATGAATGTCCAAATCACAAAGCTGAATAATCTCTTCTTCGCCTGTCGCTTTTCATTGCAGAGATCACTGAACGTTTGCTCCATTGATTCTGCAAATTGCTCCCTGAACTCTTTCGGATAGAATGAGATGAGCTTCTTGTAAAGGATACGAGTGATCCATGCATCAGAATTCATGGGCAAAGGTCTTTGGGTAGAGTTTCCGTTCCTGTGCCAGGGTGACAATGTGTTGATAGCGTTCCAACTCTGCCACAAGCGCCTGGACGCCAGCGGCGGTAAGTTGATAATAGATGCGCCGCTCATCATCCATTTCGGGATCGACTCGCCTGTCACTTTCCCTGACCAGACCCGCGTTGAGCATCCGCTTGAGCGAGCCGTAGAGCGTGCCGGGGCCCATACTGACTTTGCCATCCGAATCCGTTTCGACCTGCTTCATGATTCCATAGCCGTGACGTTCTCCACGAGAGAGCGCCAGCAGTATGTGGAACACGGCTGGAGTAAGGGGGGATTTCGAATCAGTGGTTGCCATACTCCCATGACTATATCCGCGACGGATATATTTGTCAAGGAGATCATTAACGCAAAGACCCAGTCGATTGACTGGGTCTTTGCGTAGTGGAGATGCCGGGAATTGAACCCGGGTCCGAAAGATTCGACCCTCGGAAATCTACGAGCGTAGTCGGTCGAGGTTCGTCATCGCAGAGGTCTCGCCCGACAAGAACTCCCTGCGACCAGCCGCTGATCTTTCGCGCCCTTAGCGGCGTCATGCGCGGCACTCCACCTTTGTCTCGCCCGATCCGTCACCCGGCGGAGAGCGGTGCCGGCGGACGCAGCCTCATCAAAGGAGGCTGACTGTTATGTCATCGCTTACGCAGCGAGGGGCATAGCAGCGTAGGAAGTGCGGTTGGCACTTGATTGTTTGCGCTGAGTTATCGAGTTCGGCGCCTCTCGGCTCGCATTCCGGGACCAGCCTCTCCCGTCGAAGCCTGTCATCCCCATGGGGGGGAACCTTCCCCGGCTCTTCGGGAACAGGTCTCCCAGATTACACTTCCATTATAGCATAGCCAACAGTGGCGTACTGTATGATATTCTAGCCTAGAATCATACCAGATTCATCTTGCTGATCGGTTTTCGCCCAAATACAATGCAGGGCGCGCCCGCTCTTTCAATGAATTTCCAGGGAATCTTGCCCGAAAAGGGGCTTTGTGCTAGACTGTCATATACCAAGATTGCCAAGGGATTACCATGAGCGAAAAAATCCTTATCATTGATGACGATCTCGACACCCTCCGGTTGGTTGGACTGATGCTCCAACGGCAGGGCTATCAGATCAGCGCGGCGACCAACGGTCAACAGGGATTGGACAAGGCGTTCGAAGAGGACCCGGACATGATCCTGCTCGATGTAATGATGCCGGACATGGATGGATACGAGGTCACGCGCCGCCTGAGGCAGAATCCCTCCACGATGGAAACTCCCATCCTGATGTTTACCGCCAAAACCCAGCTCGACGATAAGGTCATTGGGTTCGAGGTGGGCGCCAATGATTACCTCACCAAGCCGACACATCCCTCGGAATTGCAAGCACGCGTGAAAGCCCTGCTTTCACGTGCCAGTGAAAAGAAAGGCGCCGCAGCCCCGGCCAAAAGCGAGAACTTGGGGTTTGTCGTCGGTGTGTTGGGCGCACGCGGCGGATTGGGAGCGACCACGCTGGCGGTTAATCTCGCAGCCGGGTTGCATTCCCGCACAAAAAATGAGGTGATTGTTGCGGAGATGCTTCCGGGGCGGGGCACGCTGGCGTTGGAACTGGGGGTGGCAAGTTTCAAGGGGTTATCCGATTTGCTCAGCGTAACCAAAACCAGCGAACTAACGCGCGATCGTGTGCGCGAAGCATTGACACATCATGCGTCGGGAATGAAGATGCTGCTCGCCTCCGACCGTCCGAGGGATATGCATTTGATCAACCAGACTGCAAACTACGAAACTGTCGTTTCCATGCTCGCCGGGCTGGCGCGTTTCGTTGTGCTCGACCTGGGCGCCGGGCTGCAGCCCTTCTCGGAAAAACTCATTTCCCATTGCAATGAAATGATGGTGGTGCTCGAAGGCGTTCCAAATACGATCATCCTTGCCAGGGCGCTCATCGATGATATCGCCGCGCTGGGGACAAACATCAAGAACATTCATGCCGTGTTGAATAACCGCATGCGCTCCGATACACAACTCCCGACCAGCCAGGTACAGTCAAAATTGGGACACGAGATCGTCAGTACGTTGACCCCCGCCCCTGAGTTGTTCATGCAAGCCACGCGCATCCAATCTCCCGCGGTGCTGTGTCAGCCGGAAAGCCTGACGGCGCGGCAAATCACGAAGCTCGTTGAATTCGTCACCGAGCGGGAGGCGCTTCCTCGATGAGCGACGCCGCCAGTCCGATCGAGGACGCGGCGGAACTGTTCCGCGAGGCGAAGCGCGTTGTGGCGCTTACCGGAGCGGGGATTTCAACGCCTTCGGGCATCCCGGATTTCCGTTCGGAGGGGACAGGTTTATGGTCCCGCGATGAACCGATGGAAGTCGCATCGCTCAATACATTCCGGACCTTCCCCGAACGATTCTTCGAATGGTTCCGCCCGCTGGCAAGTCAGATCTTCAACGCGGAGCCAAACTCCGCACACAAAGCCCTGGTCGAGCTGGAGCGAGCGGGGCATGAGATGACGATTGTCACACAAAATATCGACGTGTTGCACCAGAAAGCCGGCTCGAAAAATGTGGTGGAGATGCACGGTTCGATACGCACCATGTCCTGCACGCAATGTTTTAACAAGTTTGAAACGCGATTCTTCATCCAAGATTTCATCGACAATGGCGTCATTCCAAAGTGCCCGAACTGCAATGGCATTTTGAAACCGGATGTGATATTGTTTGGAGAGCAACTGCCTCAAACGGCATGGTTCGATGCGCAACGAGCGGCGCGTCAGTGCGACTTGATGCTGGTCGCCGGTTCATCGCTGGAGGTCCTGCCTGTGGCGGGGCTGCCGATGCAGGCGCTCGACCGCGGCGCACACCTGATCATTATCAACAACACACCCACATATCTGAACGTGCGGGCGGACGTCGTCATTATGAACGATGTTTCCACCACACTCCCTGAAATAGCGAAACGAGCGATCCATGGCTGAGATCAAAACACAAACCCTCGACAGTTACCTGCGGCTTATCGAAATTTCACGCGACCTGGCATCCACCCTCGACTTGAACACCCTGCTGGATGACATTGTGCGCGCCGCGGCGGACATCACCCACGCCGAGGCTGCCTCGATCCTGTTGTACGACGACATGGCGCGTCAACTCTACTTTCAGGTTGCCACCAATATCGACGAACCGACCATGCGCGGACTCATCGTCCCGCTCGACAAGAGCATCGCCGGTTGGATCGTGACGAACCGCAAATCGGTCCGCATCGACGATGCCCACAAGGATGACCGTTTCTACAGCGATGTGGAGCAGACGGTCGGTTACTCGACCAAGTCCATGCTGGGCATCCCGCTGATCACGAAGAACAAGGTAGTCGGTGTGCTGGAGGTGCTGAACAAAAAACGGGGCAAATTTACCGACCCCGACGAATCCATGCTGACCGTGCTGGGAGCGCAGGCGGCGGTGGCAATCGAGAATGCTCGTTTGTTCCAACAATCGGACCTGATCGCAGAATTTGTGCACGAGCTCCGCACACCGCTGGCCTCGCTGAGCACCGCCACATATCTCCTGCTCCGCCCGGAAATGTCCCACGAGCAAAGGAGCCAGATTGTCAACAACATCCATAATGAGACATTACGCCTGAACTCTCTCGCTTCCTCCTTCCTTGATCTGGCAAGGCTCGAATCGGGGCGCGTGCAATTTCGCAAGACGAAATTCAGCACCGCAGACCTGCTCTACGAATGCCGCGACGTGATGATGTCGAAGGCGCAGGAAAACAGTATTCAAATCCGTGTGGATGTACCCAACGACATGCCGCTGATGGAAGCCGACCGCGACAAAATCAAGCAGGTCCTGCTCAACCTGTTGAGTAACGCCATCAAATACAACCGCCCCAACGGCTCCATCATCATCACGGGCAATTACACTGACGATGAACTTTCCATGGCGATTCAGGATACCGGCATGGGCATCCCGGACGAGTCCATCCCCCATCTTTTCGAGAAATTCTACCGGGTGCGTGAGCACGAAGGCAAGGCGACCGGCACCGGGCTGGGGCTTTCCATCTGCAAGCAAATCATCCAGGGGCACAACGGACGCATCGAAGTGAAAAGCAAAATGGGGGTGGGCACCTCATTCACAGTATTCCTCCCTCGCGCCAACCGCACATTACCGCGAACGGAATGAAGCGTCTGAGAAAGGTCCCGGACCCATCCCAAACGTTGTATCATGGTTGAATCAACACTTTGAGCACCCCGGTCTCCGCGGCGTGCTCAAATGCTTTTAGCGCGTTCTCCAGCGAGAATTCCGAATCGATCAAAACCATCGGGTCCACTTGTTTGGATTCCATCAGGCGCAGCGCCGGTTCGAAGGGACCACAGCGCGAACCAACAATGTTGATTTCGTCCACAACAATGGACGAAAAGTTAACGCTCATCTCGCCCTTGTAAGTGGACTTCAGCACCATCGTTCCACGCGGTCGGATCGCTTTTCTTGCCAGGGAAAAGCCACCCGGCGACCCGGTCGCTTCCACTACAATGTCCCAGCGCCAGGGCTGGACATCCTCTTCGGCAATGGACCTGATCCCGCGTTTTTTCAATAAACTTTGCTGATGCTCATGCCGCGCGACCACTCGCAAATCGCAACCGGTCAGTATCAGCGTTTGGGCGATGAGTTGACCAAGCCGCCCGGCGCCAATGAGCAGTACACGATTGGTTGGCCTGACCTGGATCTGATCCTGGATTTCCAGCGCCGCGGCGAGGGGTTCGGTAAAGACCGCCATCTCGTCTGGGAGAGAATCGGGGACACGATGTAGATTGGCAATTGGCAATGTGGTAAATTCGGCAAACGTTCCGTCGCGGTTGACGATTCCCAGCACGGTGCGATGTTCGCAATGGGTCGGACGTCCGCTCAAGCATTGTTCACATTCATTGCAGACCGCGTTGATCTCGCCAACCACGCGTTGCCCGACCCAGGATGGGGCATCGGCTTCGACAACATCCCCGACGAACTCGTGCCCGATGATACCGGTATATGGATAATATCCCTTCACCAATTCGAGGTCGGTACTACAAATGCCTGCCTTGCGAATCTTGATCAGGGCTTCGCCCGGCTTGCGCGGCCGGGGTACATCGCGCAGGTCAAGTCTGTTATTTTCAAGCCAGAGTGCGTTCATCCTATTCCTCCGCGACCACCCACCGGTCGCGCCCGCGATTTTTCGCTTCATAGAGTGCAGAATCGGCGCGATTCAGCAGAGATTGCCAATCTTCCTTATGCAGCTTGTATTGTGCGATACCGATGCTGATGGTCACGATAATCTCCTGTTCGCCGATCAGGATCGGCGAGGAGCGGATTTGCTCGCACAGCCGTCCCGCCTGTTCGACGGCCGCTTTAACCGTGCTGTGCGGCAGAACGATCAGGAACTCCTCGCCGCCGAAGCGTCCGATGGTATCCGGGTGGCGGATGTGATTGCGGAGTTTTCCGGCAAGCCCTCTCAGCACTTCGTCGCCTGCGGTATGTCCATAGGTGTCGTTGACCTTCTTGAAGTGGTCGATGTCCAGCATGGAAATGGTCAGCGGCGTGCCATAGCGGTCGGAGAATTCCACCGCTTTTTGCAGATCGATCATGACCTGGCGGCGGTTGGGGAGGAAGGTCAGCGCGTCGGTGTGGGAGACCTCATCCGCCTGGGCAAGAACCGCCTGCAATTCCGCCTCCTTGCGCGCCAGGAGTTGTTTCACCTTCTGTAATTCCGCCTTCACATCCTCGAGGTCCGACTTGACCTGGGCGGGCTCCGCCACGAAGAGGATGAACTCATCCGGCAGGGGGAGGAGGAAACAAGTGTAGGCGTCCGTGCGATCTCCCTGAAGCAGTTCCAACTCTCCCTGGGTTTTGACGCGGTCGTGGGTCACAGAGGAAAGCAGCAGGTCGAACAGATGCCTGCTCGCAGGAGCAAGGAAATCCCGCAACAGGGATGAGTTGTATGCCCCATCCTTCACCAAATCGAAAGGATGATTCCATGAGATCAGCGTTCCGTCCTCACTTAACAGGACAATCAGGGAGCGCGTGGATTCCAAAAATGGTTCGAGACCATGATTGGCAAACCGGGACAGGAGCAGGTCGAACCCGACACGATTAGCGCGCACCCCGCCTCCCAAATTGACGTTCAAGCATGTCCACAGAAAGATGGATCATCGTCGGGCGCCCGTGCGGACAGGTGCGCGGGGAGTCACAGGCTTCGAGGTCAATAAGTAAAGCGCGTTGCTCTTCATTGGAAAGCGCCTGCCCGGCTTTGACCGCCATGCGTTTGCAGACGCGCGCGGCAAGTTTCGCCTCGATCTCATTTTGCAGGGGCGCCTCATCCTCTTCGAAATCCTCCACCAGTGCGCGCAGCGCTGCGGACGGGTCACTGCCTGTGAATAATACCGGCATGGCGCGTACCTGGAAGGTGTTCGGTCCGAATTCCTCGACGTCGAAGCCGAAGTGTTGCAACGTGGGTAATTGGGCAAGCAGCAATTGGGCGGCTTGCGGCGGGATTGTCACGACAACAGGCGTCAGCAAGGATTGCGAGGGTATCTTCTTCAGATCATGTTGTGCCATGAGTTTCTCGAACAGGACACGCTCATGCGCGGCGTGCTGGTCCACGAGGTACAAGCCGTCAGGTCCCTCGGCGACAAGATATGTCGCGCCGATCTGACCGATGAGGCGCAGCAGGGGGATGCGGGTTGTTGACGGAAGTCCGGCGGGAGGTTGGTAATCGGTACTTGGTGGTCGAGTTGACGAAGATTGGATGCCGGTTGCCAATACATCAGAATCGCCATTTACCGACAACTCTTCATCGTGCGCAATGCTCCAATCAATGCCGGTATTCTTTGATTGTGCAGGAGGTACGGTGCGCGTCATCCCCCACAAGGATGGCGCGACATTCGGCACCGGAGAATACGCCAGCAAAGCCTTGCGGGCGGACCGTTGCACGAAACTGAAGACTTTGTCCTGATTCCTGAACCGCACCTCGGCTTTGGCGGGATGTACATTCACATCCACTTCTTCGGGATGGATTTCGAGGAACAACGCCGTAAGCGGATACCGTCCCACCATGAGGAGGGTATGGTAGGCTTGCAGTAATGCGGTGCTAAGGGCGACATCCTGCACCCAGCGTCCATTGATAAAGAAGGTAATCTCCTTGCGGTTGGAGCGGGTCAACGAGGTGGGGCTGATGAAGCCCGTCAGCCGGTACCCATCTTCCTCCGCCATCACCTCGAGCATCTGTTTTGCCACATCCACACCGTAGAGCGCGGCGAGGATGGCGCGCCGGTCGCCGTCGCCGGAGGTTTGCAAGATGATATTTTTCCCGTCGGATAATTTGAAGCGTTTGTCAGGATATGCCAGCGCGTAGCGCGTGACCAGCGAGTCGATGGCGCGGCGTTCGGTGACATCCGTCTTCAAAAATTTCAGGCGCGCCGGAACATTATAGAACAGATCTTCCACCCGGATGATGGTGCCAACTGTGGTTCCGACTTTCGTCAGTCTGCCGTTCCTGCCGCCTTCCACCTTGAGGCGCGCGCCTTCCTTCTCTTTCTTTGTCCGAGAGGTGACGGTCATCCGTGAAACGGATCCAATCGAAGCCAGGGCTTCACCGCGGAATCCCAGCGTGGAAATGGAAAAAAGGTCATCGGAGCGGACCAGTTTCGAGGTCGCGTGACGCGAAACAGCCAGTTCTAATTCATCGGAAGGGATGCCCGATCCATCATCTGCAATCTCGATCAATTTTTTCCCGGCTTCTTCGATGGCAATAGTGACCGTGCGCGCGCCGGCATCCAAGGAGTTTTCCAGCAGTTCCTTGACCACCGATGCAGGACGTTCGATGACTTCACCCGCGGCGATCTGCGATGCGACTTCAGGAGAAAGCAAGCGAATGGGCATGATGCGATTATAACGCCTGGCACGAATAGAATACCCATCCGGTTCATCATGAAGTTAATGAAAATGAAAAGAGTATTGCCATTTCTGAGCGCATCAATCGACCTCCGGGCATCGTGACGGTATAATCGTCTCATGCGTTTTTCCACCATCTTTTTCGACCTCGACGATACGCTCTACCCCGCCTCCACAGGTTTGTGGCGCGCCATCAAGGAGCGCATGAACCTCTACATGCGCGAGCGCATGGGCATCCCGGAGAACGAAGTGCCGATTTTGCGGGAACAGTATTTCAAAATGTATGGGACCACGCTGCGCGGTTTGCAGGCGCGTCATAATGTGGATGCGCAGGATTACCTGGCTTTTGTGCACGACCTGCCCCTGCAGGATTTCCTGACCCCCAACCCGGTTGTACGCGAAGTCATCGCATCCCTGCCCGGACGGAAGTTGATCTTCACCAACGCGGACGTCCCCCACGCCCGACGCGTCCTTGCCGCGCTCGACCTCGACGGTCTTTTCGACACCATTGTGGATGTGAATGCGGTCGCGCCGTATTGCAAACCCATGCCCGAATCGTTTGCCATTGCGCAGGAACTGGCGGATGAGCCCGATCCGCGCAAATGCGTCATGATCGACGACCTGCCGCGTACCACGCGCGCCGCGCTCGATGTGGGCATGGCGAGCATCCTGTATGGAACAGATGAACCCACTCCCGAAGCCAGCGGTGTCTTCACAGATTGGCGCCACCTGCCAATTCTTTTGGGTGATGAATAACCTGCCCTGCCGGGAGTCAAGCCCCAGGCAGGTGAACGGAGAATGAAATGGAATCAGACCGAATTGTGATTGGAGCGCTGCTCTTCATCCTGCTCGTCATCGGCTCCAATATTGTCATGTACGCCATCGCACGCGGCGCAGCCAAAGGCGGAGACTCGCGCTGGATGTCCGCCTTGAAAAATTCCCTCAGCAAACCCTTGAACGACTCGCCCGCGAACAAATCCATGGACGAATTGCGGAAGCGCATGGAAGAATTGGGAAAGAAGAAAAACGAGGAATGACGGCTGGATTTTTACACTCCTTTTACACCATTCCAACATAAACCCGACAATTGATTCATGATGCATTAATCACAGGGTAGTATCTTTACTCTGTGATTTTCGTATATTTTCACGGAGGCTTTTGTGAATAAGACCCTTAGAGTGATCCTGGTGACAACCGTTTCTGTCGTGTTACTGGCTGGCACTTTTTCCGCCGGTTTTTTGGTTGGGCATCTTATGCCGTTCGGCGGACAACTTCCTTCAGTAAGCGACCTTCCCCCGTTCGTACATCCCCCGGTCTCGTCTGAACAACAGGCGTCCACGCCGTCGGACGTGCAGGAATTGTTCAAGCCCTTCTGGCAAACATGGAACCTCATTCACGAGCAATATGTCACTCAACCGGTGGATGACGTCAAACTCATGGAAGGCGCCATCAATGGTATGTTACAGACCCTCGATGTCGGTTTGAATTACTACGAGAATTCCGAAGCCTTTGCAGAAAGTAACGATTATCTCAACGGCAGGGATTACGAAGGGATCGGCGCGTTTGTGGACATTGAGGGCGATTACATGACCATCATCAGCCCGATAAAAGGCTCGCCTGCCGAGAAAGCCGGTTTGCGCGCCGGCGACAAGGTCATTGCCATCGACGGCGAGGATATGACCGGCGTTTCACCGGAAGCGGTCCGCCAGAAAGTGCTTGGTCCCGAAGGCACGACCATTGTCGTGACGATCCTGCGCGAAGGCGTGGAACCCTTCGATGTGAGCATCACCCGCGCCAAGATTACCACTCCGCTGGTGGAATCAGAACTGCGCCCCGACGGTATCGCCTATGTGCGCCTGAATACCTTTGGCGATACTGCCGATAATGAGCTGCGCGCCGCCATCGAGGAAATGCTCGCTGAAAGCCCGAAAGGACTGATCCTTGACCTGCGCTATAACGGCGGCGGGTACCTCGATCAAGGCATCGCGGTCGCATCCGAATTCCTCCCGGCGGACCAGGTCGTTGTGTACGAACGATACGGCGATGGAAGACTTGAAGAGAACCTGTCCACCGGCAACGGCGTCGCGCTCGACATTCCCATGGTGGTGCTGATCAATGAAGGCTCCGCCTCCGCCTCCGAGATCGTGGCGGGAGCGTTGCAGGATTACGGACGCGCCAAACTAGTCGGTGTGACCACCTTCGGAAAAGGCTCAGTGCAGAGCGTCAATTCGCTGAGCAACGGCGGAGTGGTAGCCATCACCAGCGCCCAATGGTTGACCCCAAACCGGCGGCTCATCCAGGATGTCGGTCTGACCCCGGATGTATATGTTGAATACACCCAGGAGGATTTCGAAGCCGGGCGCGATCCGCAACTGGATGCCGCTGTCGAAACCTTGATGGCGCTTCTCAATGGGAGCCCATTGCCGACCTCCATGCCCGCGCCTGTATCGACCCCTGTCCCATAGTCGTGACTTGAAAGGAGATTTCAGATGTTCTTCTTTGACCCAACTTATCTTATCTTCATGATCCCCGCGTTCATTTTGATGGGGATCACATCCTGGTATGTGCGCCACTCCTACTCCAAGTGGAGTCAGATCCGCGCAGGGAGCAATCTCACCGGCTATCAAGCCGCACAGCGACTGCTCTCCACGGGCAGTCTGTATGGTGTGCAGATCCGGGGCACGGCGGGCGACCTCACCGATCATTACGACCCGCGCGACAAAACCTTATATCTGTCGAACGGCGTAGCCAACAGCCCCTCCGTGGCGTCGGTTGCCATCGCCGCGCATGAACTCGGTCATGCCATGCAGGATGCCGAAGAGTACTTCCCGCTTCGCCTCCGCGCCGCACTCGTTCCCATGGTGAACATCGGCTCCAACCTCGGCTGGCTTCTCATCATGGTCGGTCTGCTGCTGCGTGCAACCGATCTTGGGATCGGGATTGCCTGGCTGGGCGTCCTGTTCTTCGCCGGAGGCGCGGTCTTTGCCCTCGCCACCCTGCCCGTGGAATTCAACGCCTCGGCGCGGGCCAAGCAACTGCTTGCGCAAACCGGCATCATCCGCACCGACGAGGAGATGCGCGGCGTCAACCAGGTGCTCAATGCCGCCGCCTTGACCTACGTTGCCGGGCTGGTCACTGCCGTCCTGCAACTGCTATACTACGTCTTCCTCGTCGGCGGACTTGGCAGACGCAGAGACTGATCGAATCTTTCATCCACCCATGACACCCGCGAGAATGTTTTCGCGGGTGTTTGTGTATAATCCCTGAAAGATGCGGAAATTCATATTCATTCTCCTGCTCTTTCTGGGAGCCGCCTTTGTATATTTGAGCTTTGGGGAACTCGAAAGCATCATGGAGACCCTGCGAATGGGGAATATCTGGTTTGTCCTGCTGGCGATTCTGATACAGGGGCTCTGGTTCTTTATGCCGGGACTTACTTACCAATCCCTGTATCGTTTGCTCGGCGTGGACATGAAATTATCCAGAATGACCCTCCTGTCCGCCGCCGCGAATTTTGTCAACACGGTCGCGCCAAGCGCCGGCATGGGCGGCATGGCGGTTTTCATCAGCGATGCCAGCCGCAATGGACAGTCGCCCGGCAAGGCGACCGTTGCCAGCATGTTATCCCTGTTCCTTGATTACATTGCCTTCCTGTGTGTGTTGGCCCTCGGGTTGATTGTCCTCTTCCGCCGCAACGACCTCGACCCGACGGAAATCATTGCATCGGGTGTGATGTTTGCCATTGCCGCCGCGCTGGGGAGCCTGCTCTATCTCGGCTCCAAATCCGCCGAGACTTTGGGGAACGCGCTGGCGCGGATGGCGCGGTTCGTCAACCGCGTGGTGCGCCCGTTCATCCACCGCGAATATCTCAGCGAGGCGCGAGCACATGAATTCGCCCGTGAAATGGCGGAAGACTTGGGTTCCCTGCCGGAAAGGCCGCGCAGTATTGTCAAACCCCTGTTGTTTGCGTTCGCAAACAAAGCGCTCATGATATGCATCCTGATGGCTTCGTTCCTGTCTTTTCAGGTTCCCTTCTCGGCGGGAACGATCATTGGAGGATTTGCGATCTCCTACCTGTTCCTTGTCGTTTCGCCCACACCGTCCGGCATCGGAATCGTGGAAGGGATCATGCCGCTGGCTCTCTCCTCTCTGCGTGTACCGTGGAGCCAGGCAGTAATCATCACGCTGGCGTACCGCGGCATCACATTTTGGATTCCCCTGGGGGTTGGAGCAGTCTCATTTCGTATGTTGAGTCGGGCTGAAAAATAGGAATCTGCCAAAAATCTGTGCGAACCGATGGGGCGCTTGTTTCGGTCCGTTCAGGGCTTTACCCTGATTGTGCTACGCGCCGACCCATCTACAGAGCATGTATATCCGAAGTTGCCGGGTATCGAGAAGGTAAAGGAAAAACTATCCCCCGGTTTCAGATCGCCTGAATCGAAATACCGGCTTCCGTCATCGAGGGGCTCGCTTTGCACTATATGAATCCGGCTTCCTTTGTTGACCCAAATGACCTGTGTCCCTGCCTGGAGGTCCAGAGACGGGCAATTGATGTCCGTAATCAGCACATTCATGGCGGGCGCGGCAGTGGTCGGTTCCGCCGAGGATTTCCCGGAACAGGCAGTGAGCACAAGGATCATTACCCCCATGCCGGCATAATGGGTAATTCTCTTGATAAGGCTCATTCAGAATCACTCCTAATTAGGAGGAGTATAAGCATTTTGGGTCAAATGGTCAGGTCATCGGAGGTACCATGCAGCCGGGAACACCGGTGTTGGAATATCGATTACCGAAAGAATGTACCCCGTTTGTATCAACGCTGTTCTTCTTCAAAACCAAATTAATGATTGGAGACTGAGGATCAAACCTCAATCTCCAACTCCTGGCTTGATCTTCACTATTCCCTGAATATCCTCACATGCCTTCTTGGTTCCTTGCCGTACGAATGACTGACCAACTCGGCATTGCGCGCCATTTCGTGCTGTAGTCTCCGCACCAATGACGGCCCCGGGGGCAGGTCCACCCAGCGTTCGCCGTTGAGCACGGCGGCAATTGCCTGCTGCGTTTGCTCCTTCACGCCCTTCATATCAGACGAGGTGAATTGCTCCTGCGCCAGATTGAAAAGATCGCTCAGAAACTGTTCCATTTGACTGACCGTGTTGGCGCGCAGCACATAGATCGGTATGCCGCGATGCTCCGCATCCACAATGGTCTGCTGGCGGTCGCGGTAATACGTCTTCAACGTGACCAGCGCGTTGGCTTCGCTCACATCCTTCACGATCACAGCGGGCACGCCCAGCCGCTTGGCGGCTTGCATCAGGCGGTTGCGCGCCACGCCATGCGGATACACTTTGACGGTCTGCAACACGCCGCGGACCGGTTCAAGACGCGGGGCAGTCGAGGAGGGCGCTAAGACGGGAGTCGACTCGTTGATAATGGAGGCAGGCTGACGTCCGCGCCGAGGCGTTTGCGCTTCTTTCGCATCCACCCGCGACGAGGAAACGGGTTCCGCTTTCTCGATCTTGATCTTACCATTCTCGTCGCGTGTTCGGACTTCGGGAATGAGCGGATATCCGCGCAGGAGCGCATCCACTGACGCCATGATGTCGAGATGGACCGTGAACCGGTCGCGGGTTTGGATTTCAATCAATACGTCGAACGTGGGCGGGGCGCGTCGTTCGAGGACCGTCTTCTGGGTGCCGCGCCGGCGCGCCTCCTCGTCCGACAGGGTAACCGCTTCAATGCCGCCGACGAGGTCGCTGAGGGTCGGGTTCAGCAAAAGGTTGTCGAGTGTCTGACCGTGAGCCGTGCCGATGAGCTGGACGCCGCGTTCGGCAATCGTGCGCGCGGCGAGGGCTTCGAGTTCGCGCCCGATCTCATCGATGACGATGACTTCGGGGTTGTGGTTTTCGACTGCTTCGATCATCACTTCATGCTGGAGCATGGGTTCGCGCACTTGCATGCGGCGCGCCTTGCCCACGGCGGGATGCGGCACATCGCCGTCCCCGCCGATTTCGTTGGAGGTATCCACGATGACGACGCGTTTCTTTTCGGCGAGGATGCGGGCGGCTTCGCGCAGGAGGGTGGTCTTGCCGACACCGGGACGACCGAGGATCAGCACAGACTTGCCCGATTCGATAATGTCCTGAATGATGTCCACCGTGCCGTAGACGGCGCGCCCGACGCGCAGGGTCAAGCCGACGATGTGCCCGCGCCGGTTGCGGATGGCGGAGATGCGGTGCAGGGTGCGTTCGATTCCGGCGCGGTTATCCGCGTCGAATTCACCGGTGCGCTCATCGACATAATCGATCTCGGCGCGTGTGATCTCGGTCTCACGCAGGCTGATTTCTTCATCCACAAAGCGGACGGTGGGGATACGCCCCAAGTCCAATATGATCTCGAGCAGGTTCTCGCTATTGTTCGCCTTTTCCACCGCATGGCGGATGTCGAGCGGGAGAACATCGAGAAGCGCGTCGAGGTCGTCTGTAATTTTTAATTGAGTCATATGGTTTCGATAGTGGGTAATGGCAATGGGGATTCAGTACTTGCGCCGCCGAAGGTCCCTTGCTTATGCGGCTTACAGAGGGTTAGATGCGGTTCACCATGGAAAAGTTCCTGCCTGTTCTATAAATGTCAGGTTTCAAGTTTGGTCCTGCCGAGTGGTTCCATATCTATTATACGTGAATTGGGAGGGAATCTCTCAGGACAATTTGGTTGCGATTAAGCAAGGGGATGAATCAAAACAGCGGCCGTCTTTTTGCCGCTGTTTTGACAGTTGGAAGCCTTTATTTCCCATACTTGGCGCGATCTTCCTGGCATGGACACAATGCCCGCAGGTAGTGCCAGTTGTAGATGCCGTAATCGTGACCGTCCTCCCAGACGATGGTCAGCGCGTAGGAACCGACTGCCACCACGTTGCTGATGCGCGTGGCCGAAGAATCGCCCAGTCGTTTGGTGAACACTTCCGCGTCAGGCTCAGATTTCATGTTTTCGTGCCCACCGCGGCAGGAGGCGCAGGGACAGGCGGCGCGCAACAATTCGAACGGATAGACGCTCGTGTGTCCATCGTTCCATGTGACAATGAATTCCTTGTTCTTTTTGTTGGCGGTAATTCCGGTTGGTTTTTCGTTCATGAATTCTCCATATCTCGTTGGTTGAGTAGTCCTACAAAAAAGCACGCGGCACTACCTGCAAGCACGAATCGTTATGGCGCTGGAATATAGGTCAGAAAATCGGATGCCGCCCAACCGACACGGGTGTCATCGTAGGGCGCGACCAGATACCACCAGGTGTAACCATCCACTGTTTGCGGGCCATCCTGCACAACGAAGACCTCCGAGTCGTAGCCCAAGAAGACGAATTCGCCGTCCAGGCCGGGTGTAGAGCGGATGCGCAATCCCTGCCCCTCGGTGCCGGAGATTTGCACATAGTTGCCAATGGCGATCCCCGTGGGGATGGGAGTCGGTGCGAAAGGGTCGATGGTCGGTGTAGGCGGCGCGCTGGAAGTCAGCGTTGGGGCGGGGATCATGGTCACATCCGCGGGGGCAAACCCCACTTCCGAGGAGCGAGGCGGTTTTGTCCATCCGATGGAAATGGCGGTGATCAGGGTCAGAAACCCCGCGAGCAAGATCGCTCCCAAGATGACCCATCCGTTAAAAAGTTGACGGGCATTCATTCGATTATTTTTCCTTCAATAACTCCATGCCGCGCGGCGGCATGAGCATTCTCAAGGCGCGTTTTTGTACTTTGATTTCGGCCTTCGTCGCCGAGCCGCGCGGCTCGCCGTCTGTTTGCAGCCAAAAGGGAGTATCGGTCTCCACGCGCAGGCTGTTGAATGTGATGCGCCGCGCAGCGTCGGACGTGATGTGGTTGCCGCGCCACAGATCGTAGGCGTGACGGAGCGCGTCGCCAAGGTTGCTGCCGCTGAACAGCCAGATATCGAGCAAACCGTCGTCAATGTAGGCATCGGGCGACAGGTTCGAATACCCGCCCATGTAATGACGGATGTTCGTTGCCACAGCGAGGACGAACCGTCCTTCCACCTCATGGTCGTCCACCCAAAACTTCAGCCGCATACCGCTCCATTGCGCCGCATGCCAGATGGTCTTCGCCGTATATTCGGGCATGGCAAAAAATTTCTCCAAACGGATGCGCGGTTCGAGCGATTGGATGGTGAGAGCATCCAACCCGATGCCCGCCCACATCATAAAGGAATACTGATTGCAGACGCCCACATCCACTGAGCGGATGGGCGCATCGGCAAGGAGGGATGCGTTTTTACGCAACACCCACGGACGAACCCAGGTGAAGGGACGCAGTCCGAGTTCGATGCTCCACACATTTGCCGTCCCGGCAGGCAGGACTCCCAGCGCCGTCTCGGAGCCAATCAAACCGTTGACGACATTCCCGATGGTACCGTCTCCGCCGACGGCAAAGACTGCATCTTTTTTCTCAGCCGCCGCCTGTTTCGCCAATTCAATGGTGTGCGCGCCGCTTTGGGTGGCTGCCGCCTCCACCGCCCACCCCGCGGACTCCAATTCCTTGATAACCGATTTGATGAATGGCCTGACGGAAAACTTTCCTGCCGCGGGGTTATAGATGATGGTCGCACTGCGCATGGACAAGATTATAACCGCCCCCGGTCCCATTCCGGTCTCCCCGATAGGGGCGGTGGGGGTAATGATATAATCTTTTCAGTATGGAAGCAGGCACATTACTCAACAACCGGTACCAACTCCTCGAACGCATCGGCACAGGCGGCATGGCGGATGTGTTCCGTGCGCGCGACCTGATGCTCGAGCGCACGGTCGCGATCAAAATATTGCACGAAACCTATTCGAACGACAAAGCCTTCCAGGACCGCTTCAAACAGGAAGCACGCGCCGCGGCCAATCTTTCACACCCGAACATTGTCACCGTGCATGACTTCGGCTTCGACCATGGCCAACTGTTCATCGTCATGGAGCACATCCCCGGCAAAGACCTGAAGACCATCCTGCGCCAGCGTGGACGGTATTCGGTGGAGGAGGCGATTCCGCTCATTGTGCAAGCCTGCGCCGGGATCGGCTACGCCCACCGCGCCGGACTTGTCCATTGCGACATCAAACCACATAACATGATCGTCACCCAAGATGGACGCCTCAAAGTCACGGATTTCGGCATCGCCCGCGCCCTTTCCACCATCATGCCGGACGAGCGCGCCGATGTGGTCTGGGGCTCGCCGCAATATTTCTCGCCCGAGCAGGCGGTCGGCGAGGCGCCTTCGCCGTCCTCCGACGTGTACTCACTGGGCATCGTTCTCTATGAAGTATTGACCGGCGCGCTTCCATTCACAGCGCCGTCGAGCGAAGAACTGGCGCGCATGCACCTGGAAGAACAGCCCATCCCGCCGAGCGAATACGTTCCCGATATTCCGCCCGCCCTCGAAGAGATCGTCCTGAAGGTGCTCTCGAAGGAACCCTCCGCGCGCTACCGTACCGCCGACCAACTCGGACGCGTCCTGCTCCGTTTCGGGACCCAACGCGATGTGGTCCCCTCTCCCGCCTTGAATTTGACCCCCGAAGCGACAAATTCCTACCAGCAGCCGGAGCCGCCTTCTTCCAAGCCGGAGCCGGTCTTCTCGCTCCCGGAAATCGCCGTCCCCGAAGTGGAAGTCTCCATCCCGGAGATCGATTGGGTCTCTGTTGGGTTGGGGTTGATCGCGCTGATTGCGGTCGGCGGGCTGATTCCATTTTGGATTATTATCATCAATTTATATAATCCGTGACAATCAAAGTGACTGTCAGATGGAGAACGACGGTCACGTTTGCACTTAATCCATGACCAACAAATACGTTATTGCCCCCTCCATCCTCTCAGCAGATTTTTCCCGCCTCGGCGAGGAGATTCGCACCTGCGAAGCCGCGGGAGCCGATTGGATTCACGTCGATGTGATGGATGGACATTTTGTCCCGAACCTCACGATGGGACCGTTTATTGTGGAGCATTGCAGGCGTATCACGAACCTGCCGCTGGATGTCCATTTGATGATCGAGAAACCGGAACGGTATCTCGAAGCGTTTGCCAAAGCGGGCGCCAGTGGATTGACCGTGCATGTGGAGACCTGCCCGCATTTACATCAGACCTTGCAGGATATCAAGTCACTGGGGTGCAAGGCGGGCGTGGTTTTGAATCCGGGTACACCGGTCGGGGCGCTGGAATCGGTTCTCCATCTCGCAGATTTGGTACTGGTCATGAGCGTGAACCCCGGTTATTCCGGCGGGAAGTTCGTGTCCGAGTCCTTCGCACGAGTGGCGGAGGTCCGCAAGCGGTTGGACGCAATCGGTTCCTCCGCCTGGCTGGAGGTGGATGGCGGCATCAACCCGGAAAATATTTCCAGGATGAGAGATTCCGGCGCCACGGCGTTCGTCGCTGCGACGGCTGTGTTCAAACATCCCCAAGGCACGGCGGTTGGAATCAAAGCATTACGCGATGCCATTGCCAGGGTCGAGACGCGGTAACGTCGAAATCCCGAAGCACTCTCCCCGGAGAGTTGCTTGGTGGCGTTGAAAGCGTCACTCGCAACGACAGTATGGCCGATTAAAACAAAAATCACGGCGTACACCGTGACCTTTGTTCGTGAGTGCGGGGTTGCTTACGCCGCGGACTTGCCAATCGACTTGATGCACTTGGCGCACAGGAGTTTGTGGGTTTTGCGACCCTTTTCCATCACCAGCGTCTTCTGAAGATTCGGCTTGAAGGAGCGGTTGGTGGCGCGCTGGGAGAACGAGCGATTGTGCCCGAAGGTGGTGGTTTTGCCGCAGTTTGCGCATTTAGCCATGAGAGAACTTCCTTTCTTGCTATAATTCCGATATGTCGCCTTTTTGAAGGCACGGCATTTTACCATATAACGCAACCTTCTTCAAGATAAATTGTTAAGTAGATACGAGAGGAACCTATGGGAAAAGATACGACATCACTGGGCGGGATTCACATCTCCCCGAGCGCGGTGGCGACCATCGCCTACCATGCCACGCTCCAATCCTATGGCGTGGTAGGGCTGGCGCCAAAGAACCTCGCAGACGGCATTGTGCGTTCGATTACGCGCGAACCGTCGCGGGGTGTTTTTGTCAGCTATAACGGCGAGGACATCGATATTGAAATCCACGTCATCGTGGAGTACGGGACGCGCATCAATTCTGTGGCGGAAAGCGTGGCGAACACAGTCCGCTATCATGTGGAAAAGGCATTGGGTTTGAAAGTGAATAAAATCGACGTTCATGTGGCGGGGCTACGCGTGAGCAATACCGACTAGGAGCAGAAGAAACGATGGCTGTAAATACTGCGCGCGTAGACAAACTTCGCAAACGCCAAATCGACGGGCAATCCCTGAAACGGCTGGTGGAGGCGGGACTTGCCTGGCTCCGTACCAACCAGCAGGTTGTCAATTCTCTGAATGTATTCCCTGTGCCGGATGGGGATACCGGTACGAACATGCTGCTCACGTTGACATCCGCCTACAACGAGATCAAGGACTCCGGCGAGAAACATCTCGGCAAAATGGCAGGCATGGTGGCAAAGGGCGCGTTGATGGGGGCACGCGGCAATTCTGGTGTGATTCTTTCTCAACTATGGCGCGGGTTTGCCCGCGGCGTGCAGGATCATGCCACGCTCGACGCGGAGACTCTCGTCAAAGCATTTGCGGAAGCGCGCGATACAGCCTATAAAGGGGTGGTCCGCCCGGTGGAGGGGACGATTCTGACCGTCGCTAAAGGAGTCGCCGCGGGTACGGAGGCAAGCCTCGGGTCCGCGAAGGACGCGGTGGATATTCTTGAGACAGCGGTCGCGGCGGCGGATGAATCCGTCAAACAGACTCCCGAATTGCTCCCTGTCCTCAAGCAGGCTGGCGTGGTCGATTCGGGCGGTAAGGGGTTATTCTTCATTCTGGAGGGGATGTTGCGGCACGTCTATGGCGAGTCACTCGATACACCTTTGGCAAGTGTGCAGCCGCTCTCGGCGATGAATCTCGAAAACGCGATGCAGGAGGTGGAGGAAGGACAGGACTACGAAGTAGTCGTGGATTTTTTCCCGAACAGCGAGTTTGAGCTGCAATCGTTCTATGGCAAGCTCGAAACGATGGGCACCTCGATCCAAGTGGGTGAGGGCGAGGGTATGTACCGCATGCATATCCACGTGCCGCTCGAAAAGCGCTATGAGCCGATTGATTACATCATGGGCATCGGCACCATCACGAAAGTGGCGATGGAAAACCTGCTGGCGCAGATGGACGACATCCAGAAGGGTGCCTCGCAACAGCCAATCAAATTCAGCGCGGTGGAGCCTGGGCAGATTGCCGTGGTGACCGTTTCGCCGGGGGCAGGTTTGAGCCGTATCTTTGCCAGCCTCGGCGTTGCCGCGGTGGTGGCGGGCGGGCAGACGATGAACCCCTCCACGCAGGATATTTTGAGCGCGTTCGAAAACCTGCCGACCGACAAGGTGATCATCCTCCCCAACAACAAAAATATCGTGATGGCGGCAAATCAGGCGAAGGAAGTGACTGTGAAGCAGGTGGCGGTGGTGCCGAGCAAAACGGTCCCGCAGGGACTCGCTGCCATGCTTGCGCTTCAACCTGACGGGGAACTTGATTCCGTCGCCGAGAAAATGACCAAAGCCCTGAGTATGGTCAAGACTGGCGAGATCACCATTGCCGTGCGAAACGTGGAGATCGATGGCGTGAACGTGAAGGAAGGCGAGGTCATTTCGCTGCTGGATGGGAAACTGGTGGCTTCATCCGGGTCGGTGGAGGAGGGATGCCTGGCTCTGCTCGAAAAAGCGGATGCCGCCGGGCATGAACTGGTCACGCTCTTTTACGGGCAGGATATGCCGCACGCCGAAGCCAATCGCATTGCGGATGTGATCCGCGGAAAGTATCCGAATCTGGAGATCGAAGTGCAGGAAGGTGGACAGCCGCATTATCACTTCATCATCTCGGTGGAGTGAAAGCAGTTCACCACAAAGAGCACGAAGACTAAAAACTTCGAGAGGGTTTGAAACCCTCCCGAAGTTTTTTAATCGCTGTTCTTCACAATCGTTGCCGGCCCACCTGCATGAGCAACGAGCACATCTTCCACACTTTTGATCTCCCGCAGGCGTTTTTCGACGATATGTGCTTCCGATTCGAGGGTGATAACATGCACGTTAGCGCCTGCATCCACAGTATAGCAGGCGGGGATACTTTCATTTGTTCTCCACATGCGGACACTGTTCATTACATCGAGCGAGGCGGGTTTCCAGTAATGCAGCGCGGGCGTGGATGTCATCATCACGGAATGCATCATGTCCGAATCAAGTTCCACGATGGATGCGAACGCGTCGAAATCCTTCTCTAGGATTGCCTTACGGCAAATCTCCAGGCGGCGCGGCGCGTCTGCCACACGCGCGGCTTGCAGTGGACTGGTTGGCGCAATGGAGTGTCCCTCGGTGGAACCGGTCTTTTTGTGGGAGGCGCTGACGATGGCAACACAATCCACCAATTTCCAATGATCCGCCGGGGCAATCGAGAAGGCAAACGAGTCTTCATCGGTCGTTCCCACTTGCCACTCCACAAAGCCGCCGGGGATCGAGCGCGAAGCGGAGCCAGAGCCGCGCCGCGCGAGGCGCGAAAGCTCCGGTTCACTGAGGTTAAGTCCCGCGGCTTTGCTCCCTGCCACTGCCAGGGCGGCAAATGCCGAGGCGGAGGAGGCGATCCCCGCACCGGATGGGAAGTTATTCTCGGTAATAACCTCGGCACGGTCATGAATGTTTGCCATGCCGCGGATGATGTCAAGGATATACGAGACGCGGTCCAAGCCCGCACCGGTCACCTCGCGCCCGTTGATGATAAGTTCGTCAAACGGTAATGAAGGCTGAAAGCTGACCGTTGTCCGCGTGCACAGCCCGTCAAGGTTCATTGAAATCGAGCCGTTCATGGGCAGACGCAGGATGTTATCACGGTTGCCCCAGTATTTGATGAAGGCGATGTTGGCAAAAGCGACAGCCGTTGCTGTGGGGTTACTAGACATTTGACGTAAATGACCCTTTCATTATCTTCAATCGCTAGTGTACCACGAACATCTAGCATCTCCAGCACCTGCCGTTTTTGTTCGAACGTTGCAGTATCCAACACATCTTTGATCGTCTCACAAAACAATCTTATGTCTTCCACTTGGGCATCAGACAAAACCAATTGTTCAAGAAACGAGGCAATTTCCGCCTGTTCCTTTCGAAGATTACCTATATTTTCTTCAAGTCTCGCACGTCTTTCTGAAAGCATATCACGTTCAAAATCTCCTGACAGGTACAGGTCCAGCAACTTATTTAATTGCTTTTCATTCTCAGCTATATGACCTTCTATCAACTCCAACCGGGCTGTCAAAGCCTGATTGCTCCTGCCTTGTTCCTCCTGTCGATCCTGTAAACCGGCAACAATGTATTCCGGATGCTGAATGATGTTGACAAGCCATGCCCATACCGCATCATCAACATCTCTTCCACGAAACATGGGCATATCACATCTCTTGATAGGCCGTCTTTCTGTTGCTTTGCAGTAGTAATAGGTATTCTTCTTTCTTGCGCGACCCTGATAAGTAAAGCCGCACTTGGCACACCTTAATCTTCTCGCTAAAAGATATTCATGCTTTAAGTGTCGATCTGCCTGTGCAAGATTGAATTTCATTCGCGCCTGCGCCAAATTGAAAGTCTCCTTATCAATGATTACAGGTACAGGGACGCCCACCCATTCATCCCGTGAACGAGGTACCTGTTTGCCAAATCCACATTTTGGCCTGGCAGGTCTTACCTTTCCATCATCGATTACCTTCGTCTTGCCATAATGCCAGGTGCCAGTATACGTCTCGTTTTTCAAGATGTGCCTTATCATTTCAGGCGCCCACGACCCAGGCTCATATTTCTTGTAGATGTGTCCATGTTTATCGCCCCGGGTGATGACCCTCATTTCGGTCAATTTTTTGGCAATGGCATTCATGGACATCGGACCACTATCGCCATCTCCTCTCAAATACCAATTGAAAACATTGACAACAATCTGCGCCTCCTCTTCATCCACTTCAAGCCAGGACTTGTGCGGCTCAGTAATTGTTTTATATCCGTAAGGTGGACGTGACCCGACAATCACAAACCCACTTTGCGCCTTGCCACGTTTTCCCCGCTTGCTTCGTTCCAGAATCTTTGCCTTTTCATATTCAGCAATACTGGCACGAATCTGTTTTTGGAGCCGGCCTTCATCGCTATTGTCATATTGACCAATCACATATTCAACCGTGACTCCCAATCGCAGGAACTCCTCCTCGATCAGCGCCTGATAAACGCTTTTTCGGGCAAGGCGATCAATGTCGTACACGATAATGACATCAATGGGTTCCTGGGCAGCAAAATCCCGCAAGGCATTAAGTTGAGGGCGATCAATGGTTGCACCGCTGTAATCCTCGGAGAATGTCATTAAAAGGACATAACCGCAATCGGCGGCATATTGCTTGCAGGCATCGACCTGGGTGTTTAAACTGTAGCCCTTGGTCTGTTCATCCGTACTGACTCTGGCGTAAATAACCGAACGCTTATTCATGAATGGTTTCCTTGTTGGCATTTGTCAAAATGCCAGCCGGGCCGGTCCGGCTGGCAGCAGTCAATCAATTCTGGACAGGGGATTTGAGGAAATCCTTCATCTCGTGAAACAGTTCGGGACCCAGCACCTGGATCTGCTCATCAATTCCAAGACCTACGCCATTGATCAGGTCGGCAAGCAACATTCCCATGTTGCCTTCAACCTCGATCAGACTGGAACTTCCGGCAGCATCCTGCCATTCCTGACGGATGCGCGTGAGCGTGCCTACCAGTTGAAATCGTTGTGTGGAAGGGGGTTGAAACATGTGATTCTCCTTTTGGGGTTGGGCGACCTGTATTCCCCGGCTGGAATACAAATCGCCCTGATGGAATCCCACCAGGGCGAATCAAAGGGGCTGTATAATAATACCAGCCCTCCCTCCGCTCTAGCCGGTGGGTTGGGTGAGGGTCGTATTGGTGCTACGAACACCAGTACGACCCGTTATTCTGGCTGTTAATTTCATTGCCAGCAATGAAATTATAGCACAGGTTTTACGGTTGACAAGTCCCCGTCATCAATCACGTTATGGCTATGTTGTTATGCCTTATTTCGTTTGGGTTTACGACCGCGCTTCTCTCCGTGTTGATCCCTGCTCTTCAGGAATTCCTGCAGGGATTTGCGGCTGACTTGCCAGGATTGCCCCCACTTGCGACCTGTAATTTTTTTGGCGCGCACCAATTTGCGGATGTAATCCAATTCATATCCACTGATCTGCACGGCCTCATATGTTGTCAGCCAATCTTCCATAGATGTTCGCGTCTCCAAACGATATTATAACGTTGTGAACGGGGAATTTGGAACTGGTGTCCCGGATGTAAATGTTCTGAAGCGGGGTATAGCATCCAGGACTACGGTTACTCTACGGAATAAAGTCCGAGAATTGTATGACTTCACAATATGAACGAATAAGAGGAGAGCATAACGGAAAGAAGGTTCCGGTTTTTTTACAACCTGATTCAGGGTCATCCACCCACACCATCAACTCCTGGATAATCCCGTAGGGAGTTTCGTATTCCAAACCGTAGAGTTTCCGTACTGGGGAATGCTACTTAAGGGTTGCCGCAAGGCAACTCTTATTTTTCATTGCAGTGAAAGGAAACCATGCACAAGAAAATATTCCATGCCCATTACAGGGCGATGCCGTTACAACGTCAAAGAAAATTGCAGTTCATCCAGGCAGGAGAATCTGCATGACCGTGGCAACTCCCTCTGAGGAAACAAAGCCAGACCTGACCCCGGAACAGAGAAAGGCACTGGGTCGGGTCTACAGCTACCTGATGGACATTGCACGAAAACGATTGGTCCAAAAGAATGCAGCTGCCAATCCACAACTGCCATCAGGAAATGTTGATGGTGACCAGGGAAAATCCGAGCACGCAGCCGATGCTCCACAGAGTCCAGCGCCGGCATAATCATGCAATCGAGAACATACACAGGTTGTGCGATCAGAAGGAAGGAACAAGCACACAACCTGTCCATCGAAATTCCGCCAAATGATTCCAATTTGCAAAGACCTTTCAATTTGCATTTTTAAGGGGAGTCATGCCCAAACAAATGACTAAATCGTACAAATAGGGTAACAAATGTCATTTGAGATTCGCAGAACCGGTACTAAAATATCCCGCTTTTGACGTTTAGTTTTGAGGTCAACCATAATGAACCACTTCAAAAGGATGTGGGGTCATTATCTGGCGCTGGTGATCGTGATTACCATCCTGATTTTCCCCATCTCCTGGATCTACAGGCTAATTCATCGATACTACGGACCCGAGGATGCCCTCGTGTCCCTGGTCGTCATATCCATTGGGATCATCATTCTTGGAATCCGGGGCGGCAAATACGCTTATACACTTCATCGCTTTGTCCGGGACGAATCAGAAAGAAGAACACAAGGGGATGGAAAACAGGTTGTCTTTGAAATGTTCGGGATCGAATTCTATCAATCCGGTTCTTCCCAATCAAACCCCGTGGCACCCCAAAATGAAACCATCCAACAAGATACCCGGGACGACCATGACGATCTACAGGATCTGATCTCATCCGGAAACCGCAAGCGCCGTGGAAAACAAACCCGCTACCCGGAAGACAGAATCCGCAGGGTGGTACTGCGCTGGGAACGGCGCGATCCATCCTTCTCCGCCAGAACCCTGGAGGAGTTTCTCGAAGAGGAATTTGGCTGTGGACCGGATGGTGTGCTGCTGGTACCCACCTCCACGTTTTATGACTGGCGGCGCAACGTATTAAAGGAAATAGAGGAAAAACAAAGGAAAACCCTGACAGAAACACCCTCGTAACCAGCCCGTCGGAGCCAGATCAAGAGGAAAATAATTTCCGTAGATATCCCGTAATCCAAACCGTACAATTCCCGTACTCCCAGATGCTACTAATGAGCCGCCGACAAAGCGGCTCATTTTTTTCAGCATCTGAAGGGAACACTATGGCAAAGATAATCGTGTATCTGGGCGAACAGGAACGCGAGGCGCTGCAACAACTTGCACAGCGTGAAATGCGCGTGCCGCGCGCCCAGGCAGCCCTGATCATTCGCCGGGAATTGACCCGGCTGGGCATGCTGCCTGAACAGGAAAAAATACAGGAGATAGAGCGACCGGAAGGACAACCGGCGGAGGTGCAACCATGAGATGTTCAACCTCTTCCGCAACCATCAAGCACAGTTACCCTGTTGTTGGAGGGGCATGGACTGCCTCTCCAACAACAGAGTGCAGTGGGATTCGACTCCAGCCCGGAACGCACAAGGGGGGCGATCATGTTTGACGCCATCAGCGCCGTGTTATCAGGGGTTCTGCTTGTTTTCCTTTCCATGCTGGGGGGCGGGATCATTTATTTCCTCCTGCGGGATTGTTTGAAACGCCATATCCGGCACAAGGACCAGGAGGAGTCCTCATGAGCACCAGGATCATTTGTATCGCGAACCAGAAGGGCGGGGTCGGCAAGACCACCACTGCCGTGTCGCTGGCGCATGGCTTGACCCAAAAAGGAAAACAGGTTCTGCTGATCGACCTGGATCCGCAGGGACAATGTGCCACCGCTCTGGGGCGCAGTCCCGAGCCAGGCGTGTTCTACCTGCTCACGATGGGACATACGCCGCAGGAGACCGCCTTCCTGAAATCCTGGGTGCGGTTGTCCGGACGCGAAGGTCTGTACTTGTTTCCGGGGGACCAGCAGACGATGGCAGCCCAGACCGTGCTCAACGCACAGGACCAGCCCATCTCCGCCATCCGGCAATCGGTCAGTCGTTTTTTCAGGGAGGGACTGCACTACATCATCTTCGATACAGCGCCCAGCGTGGGCGGCATCCAGGAACGGGCGGTCTGGGCTTCCGATCTGGTGATCGTGCCGACTGCCACCGAATTCCTCTCCGCAGACGGGCTCGGCAAGGTGCTGCGCATGATGAGCATCCTGCAGGAAAGGAAGAACTGGCGGGGCAATCTGCTAGGAATCCTGCCGACCTTCTTCGATGAACAAACCCGCGAGAGCAAAGCCACGATGGAGAATCTGCAGGAAAAGTTCGACGCCAGCATGTTGCAGCCCATCCATCGTTCGACCCTGCTGCGGGAATGTGCCGCCGAAGGGAAAACCATTTTTGAGTTCGATCCATTGTGCCGGGCTGCCAAGGAGTACCAGGCGCTGGCCCAACATGTCATGAAGTTCTAGGAGGCGGAGATGAATCAACGACGCGATCCCTTTGAGACTGCCGAGCCTGCTCCAACCGTCCCGGCAGTTCCCAATCTCTACGACTCCCTGCGTGTGGCAGCGCCGCGCAAGCGCAACCGGCAGTGGGAAAAAGGACAACAGAGCCGCAAGGTGGTCTATCGCGGCATCGATCCCAAGCTGGCCTTGAAGGTCAAGGCAATAGCCGACGACCTGCTGGTTCCCTCGGGTGAGGTGGCGTGTGCGGTGCTCGACTACGCCCTGCGTTCCTATGAACGCGGGGATTTCGATCTCCATCCGCGACCCAATCCGGAACGCATGCGCATGACGCTCTTCCCACAAAGTGGCGCCTCACACCCGATCAACAGATCTCAACGTACTGTGAAACAAAAACAACCGGAAGCCTTGTGGAAGGTCATCACCACCTGGCGTGGCTTCTCTCCTGAACTCAAACAGGAACTGGCAGCGCTGGCATCCGACGATGGCTTGCATGTACCCATCGGGGAATTGATCACAGCCCTGCTGCGCTTTGGTCTGAAAGCCTATGAAACCGGATTGTTGGTACTTGAACCCAAACCGAAATCCACCACATTCACTTTAGCGCACAAAGGCAAATGATGACGTTCCGCCAAAAAAACCTTTTTCAATGGAATGAGATGAGGAACGCAGGCGGCATGGACAACGTGCCGCCTGCGTCCTGTCCACGTTCCGCCCACGCATCCGCCTACGTTGCCGCCTACGTCGAACGCACAGGAAGGGCTGAGGTGAAAGAATTCCTGTGCGAACGGTTTGGGAGACCTGTGGAAAAAAACAGGCTTGTTTCGCGGGGAGGTGTTGCATGACCGATCTTCAACAGGCCTGGAGTTCCGTGCTGACTCAATTGCAGTTGGACATGCCGCGCGCCTCGTATGAAACCTGGGTGCTGGGAACGCAAGCCCTGGAATTGCAAAATGATGTGCTGCTTGTTTCCACACGCAATGCCTATGCCCGTGACTGGCTGGAGTCAAGACTGACCAGCACAATGCAGAGATTACTGGTTGGGATTCTGAATCGTTCCGTCTCTGTGAAGTTCGTTGTTGGCGATGAGTCACAGGCAGAGATGGAGATGGAAACCGAAGCAGATGAGATGGAAGAATCGGAATTAAACATCGAGCCTGTGCAGTGGCTGGATTACGACCGCATCGTCCAGCCGCACAAGCAGGTCGTGGTGAAAGGCTACTTGCGAAGACTGGGGATGGAGATCGGTCCCAAGGCGGTCTGGTTGTATGTTGGTTTCCATCAAGCGGCATGGCGGGTGCAGGAACAGCAAAATGCATCTGGAAAACCACTACACAGCCATGAGGTGAAGCGTTTCAGCGCCATGAGCAACGGCGCCTTCTGGCGCTTGTTGAAACACGCCGGCATTCAGGGACACCTGACCGGACTCGTGCAACGGGTCGATTCCCAGGATGCGCGCCGTTTCCGACGCGGAAGGGACGGACGTCCGCATCGTGCACCGATCCGTTACCAGGTCTGCATGACCCCGCGCCTGACCCGTGCCGACGCCACGGCGGTGCATCTGCGATTGAAAGCGTTGATCGAAAAACACAATTCCATTACCAGCGCCTTGCAGGAAATGCTGGCAGTCGAAGATGTCATGAAACTCCTCGATCCGTTGGACGTGAAGTTATCCCATCCCCCATTGAACACGGTGATGGATATGGTGAAGCTGGAAACAGGTGAAAACTTTTCACCTGAAAACTTTTCACCTGAAATCGAGCGTCTGGCGCAGGAACTGCATCGCAGGATCATCAACTGCCTCGGTGACATCCACATCCCGCACTACTTCATCACGGAAACCATCCAGCGCTACAACCTGACGCCCGCGCAGGCCTGGCTGATCACGGTCGCGCGCGATATGGCATTCATCAATGCCCGCACCGGCGAGCGCCGGGATAGGGTGACATTCAAGTGCGGATATCAGGAGATGGCGGAGTTGATCGGTTCCAACCGTTACAAGACCGTACAAGCCTGGCTTCAGCCGCATTGGGCTTCGCAACAACGTGGGGGCAACCTCTCCCGCTTTCTGCAGGAAATCGAACTACCTGATTCAAAGACCTATGCCGACTTGCGCGTGGAGTCCATGCCGCGTGCTTTTCGGGTATTGCTGGACGAACCGCTGGACGCAGATGGGAGCATTAGGGTGGACGCAAATGGGAGTCATATGGCAGACGCAGATGGGAGTAATAGCTGGACGCAAATGGGAGCATTAGCAGACGCAAATGGGAGTCATATGGTGGACGCAAATGGGAGTGATTTAAACTCTTTTAAACACCCCTTAAACACCGACAAGAAAAACACTTCCACCACCCAGCACGCCCAAAGCGCGAAAGCGGCGGAGGCGGTCGCTCCTGATTTTTGGGAACTTGAACTTCTTCTTCAGCAGAATGACGTGCATCCCAAAGTCCAAAAGGAACTGCTCGAAGTTCAAGCCTCCGTGCATGCCTTTGTCTCGTGGGTGCTGTATGTCGCCAGCCCGCAAAGTGGGAATCTTTCCGATCCCCTGGGCTATGCCATCAGCCGATTGCGCGAGCATCCCCTGCGTGAAGCGCGCGGAGTCTTTCGCCAATTCGCCGACCTGACACCGAAGGAGTTGCTGGCGTTGATCGACTCCACCCCCACCCGGGCATATGAACTGCCCACAAAAATTGAACATCCCCTCGCGCACGCCTGGAAAAAGGCGATGGGTTCCAACAATCCAAGGCTGCCCATTGTGCGCGAAATTCTCTTTGGCGAAGGAGCCAGTGAATAACATGCAACTACAGTTTCTGATCACCTCCGAACAACGCGCCTCCGGCGCGATGTTCATGGAGTCGTTGAATGACACGGTGCTGGCGTTCATCTATCCCACGGATGGCAGGCGCACCTTCCATACCTTTTTCTGTCCGCCCATGCGCATCATTGCGCTCAGCGCGGATGGACAGGTGGTGTTCGATGAAGTCATCACCCAATGGCGCTGGGTGAAATTACCCGTTTGTCGTTACGTCATTGAAACCGGTCCGAAGGTGGACTATCGCCCGTATCTCCAGACGGTGTTGTCGGTTGCGCCGGACCTGCCGCAGCTGGGCTCAATGGATCCCAGCCTGCGCATGGACAGTTTGTTGTTTGCATTGCTGGCGGAAGCCGTCGCCGACATCCGCCGCATCCGCGATGCCCATCGCGGTGAGGTGCGACCCGAAATCCAACGACACCGGTTCGAAGCCTGGGAACGCGGGCAGATCGTGAGTTCCGCCGGGTTCATCCTGGATTTCTCGCGGGCATGGAATCTGCCGGATGGCGCGGTGAAGTTATCGTATTCCGTCCTGAAAGCCGAGGAGCCCTATCTCGATGAGATCGTGGCGGCTTCCGTTGCCGGCATCCCCTGGCGGCACGAGTTTCCAAATCACTGTATGCGTTGCGGCAAGTCCGCTTCCTGGCGACCGATCCTCAATCCCCCACCGAACGCACCAGTGGAAATTCTGTGGCGTTACCAGCGTCCGGAGAATGCCATCCCGATCTGTCATCACTGCACCGAGACCATGAATCTCCTGCGGGATGAGTCGCTGCAACTTGATCTGGTCTGGGGACTTTGGGGACCGCGCTTCGAAGCCTTCTGGGGGTGGCATCGCGCAAGGAAAAACAACCGTTTACCGAGAAATTGGGACATGTACGCCCATCCGCTCTGGCCGGTAGACTTTGGCGGAAAAAGGTGGGAGACGGGCAGCGGCGCTTTGAAGTTCGCCGAACCGCGTCCGCCGCATCAGGTCATCCGGGATGAGCAACATATGCAAGCCTTGCGCCGTGGGTTGTTCAGCAAAAAATTTCGCGGGCGACAGCCGGGCGAGACCCCCTTGCAGAAGTTATTAGACTTCCGCCTCGAAATTCCACAAGGAGAATCCTGATGACCATACTAGCTTTCCTCGGCGCGCTGAGTTTGAGCGTGCTCGCATTTGAACTACTGAATGTATTCCAGAATGCCTTCAGCACCTTTGGCGGCAACCGCCTGAGCCACTTCACTTCACAACCCCAAGCCAAACGGCGTTCCACCTGGGAGGCGTTGTTGGTGGCAGTATTGCCTGGACGCTTTGATCCGGATCAGGCAAAGAACATGGGGGATGTGATCAGCCTCTTGAGACGCGCCGGCTATCCCTACGATACCCCCGGTGAATTCTATGCCGTGGCGATCCGCGATTTCTCGACCTTCCTGCTCGTGGGCGGGATGTTGGCAGGAGCGTTAGCCGCCATAAACATCATTGTTGTCGCGCCGGTGATCGCCATGATCTTCATTCTGCTTGGACTGCGCCGACCCTATGTACGCTTGAAGACTCTGGCAAAGAAACGCGCTGAGTCGTTGCGCAATAACATGTTGATCGGTTTATCTGTGTTGAGTTCGTTGTTGTCCTCTGGTGTGGGTGTGCAGGAAGCCTTGCGCCGCGCCTCGACTGTGGGTGGTCCGTTTTGTAATCTATTGGGTTTACTGGTGGCACGTATGGAAGTGGAGGACTTTACCAAAGCCATCGATGTGACACGCGCGCACCTGCCCGATCCGAAGGATGTCGAAGCCAATCTCTTTCTACGCGACATCTACGATTTCTTCGCCAACAATCGTCCCGTGTTATCCAGTGTACAGGGCTTGCAGGAGTCGGTACATCGTTCCGTGGTGGAGTCTACTGAAGAACGCGCTGCTCTGGTGCGTCAACGCGCCGGCTTGTTTGGCGTGATGGCGGTCTTGGGTTTGGTGTTGGCGATCATCGCGCCGTTTATGGGAAGTGGATTGATGTAATGCCGGGCTCACGCTATCCGAACGTATATCATCTCTTCTGGCGTTCGCTTGCGTATTGGATCTTTGTCACGTTGGCAGTGATCGCTGCCTTTCTCCTTGTTCGCAAGTTAACCCTCTGTTGGACTCTTACTCACCTGCCGGGCATCCCCCCGGCAGAGTGCGCCATCCAGACCAACCCAACGTCCGAACTGCCGGCAGCCCCCGATGCCATAGATTCCAATGCCATATTGATCGAACCCTCTGTTCCTGAGTTGGAGCTACCCAGATGGGATGGCGGGGGGCGGATCAATATTGCCATGTTTGGCTTGCGTGGGGATGAGCAGGATGGCTGTCCAAACTGCACCGATACCATCATGATCCTGACCGTGGACCCGCTCACGAAGACCGCCGGGATGTTATCCATTCCGCGCGATCTGTGGGTCAATATTCCAGGGGCAGGATATGGACGCATCAATATCGCCTGGGCAATCGGCGAGAATGCCAAACTTCCAGGCGGCGGATCGCAACTTGCGATGCAGACCGTTTCACAGTTCATTGGGGTTCCCATTCATTACTATGTGCAGGTGGACTTTGGGACGTTCGTGTCGTTCATCAACCTGATCGGCGGCATTGATGTCTATGTCGAAGAGCGCATGGTGCTCGACCCGGAAGGCGCAGGAACAGACCACTTTGTCTTGGAGTCCGGGGACTACCGTCATCTGACCGGCAAGCGCGCCCTGGCGTACGCACGCTGCCGACATGAATCACAAGGATGCTCAGGCGGGGACGTGGGTCGCGCCAAACGCCAGCAACAGGTCATCCTTGCGATCCGGGATAAGGTGTTGGAAGGGGAGACCTTTGCCACATTGATTACCCAGGCACCGCAGTTGTATGCAGAATTCTCATCGGGTATCCACACCAACCTGCCGCTGGAGGATGCGATTCAACTGGCAGTATTGGCGAAAGATATTCGGGTGGAAGACATCCAGCAGGGTGTGATCGATACCACGATGACGATCCCAACTAATACGACCATCAATGGGGTGCCCGCCAATGTGCTGCGTCCGGTTCCCGATCTGATCCGCATCCTGCGCGATGAGATATTCGTGCCCGGTGGACCCTTGAGCCCAATGGCGCAGGGCGATGCCGTGACGTTGATGCAATCTGATGAGGCAAAGATACGATTGGTCAACAACACTTACACTGTTGACCTTGAACAACGCGTAGCTGCTTTTCTGAACACCCAGGGTATGCAGGTGGTGGAGTTTGGTGGGACGACCGGATATTCCAGCCATACAAAGGTGACCTTATATACGTCCAAGTTATATGCCCTAAAGTATTTGAAGGAATTATTTGGATTGGAGAGTTCACAGATCGTCATCCAGCCTGATTCAGCATCGAAAGTGGATTTGGAAATACGACTGGGTGAGGATTGGATGAGTAAATTCCCAAATGGGTATTAGACTAACGTAATTGATTTATAAAAAAATAGAGAGCACTTGGCTACTTAAGGTTTATGAAACCTCGAAAAACCAAATGCTCTTAATAAAATACTTCTCTAGTTACTGAGAGATTATCACATTTGCACTTGTGCAACCCGGCAAGGCGCAATGGTTGGCAGTCTCGCTCCAAAACTGGATGTTGTTGTAATCAGCGCGAAAACGATAATTCCCTATAGGAAGTGTGAATACTACCTGTCCATTAGCATTTGTAATTTGATTGTACCCAGTGTACGTTGTGCCATTGAAGGCATACACTTTAATCCCGGATTTGGGCAAACTGTTCCCATCTTGTACAGTAACAGTAATGGGAACCGTCACGGCAATGCCGACGGTATCACACCCGGGCAATGTGCAGTGGTTGGAGGACCCACTCCAAAATTGCGTGCCATTCAAGTTAGCATGGAAACGGTAACTGCCTTGCGATAGGGTGAACGTAACTTCTCCGCTCGCGTTTGTGGTCGCATTGTAGCCTGTGTAGGTCGAGCCATTGAATGCATAAACCTTCAGCCCAGCTTGAGGAGCGTTATCGGTATTCGATACATTCACTACAATTGGGTTGGTAACGGTGATATCGGCACCCCCGCAACCTGGAATATCACAATGGTTGGAACCACCGCTCCAAAACTGGGTACCATTGAGGTCTGCGCGGAAACGATAAGATCCTTGCGGCAAAGTAAATGTAACCTGCCCATTTGCATTGGTCGTGGAATTAAAGCCAGTGTAGGTTGAGCCGTTGAAAGCATAAACTTTTACCCCAGATCGCGGCAGGCCGTCTGTATCCAAAACGGAAACCAACAATCCATTCGTCACTATAACTTGCGCACTGCCGCAACCGGGAAGGCTGCAATGATTAACCGTGCCACTCCAGAACTGTGTGCCGTTAAAGTCAGCGCGGAAGCGGTAGGTACCTGCAGGCAAAGTGAAGACCGCCTGACCGCTGGCATTCGTAGACTTGGAGTAACCAACATACGTTGTGCCATTGAAGGCATAAACCGTAACACCCTCCTTTTCAGCACCTTCAGTATCCTGCACGGTAACCGTAATCGGGATGGTTACCGTTATCTGAGAGTTCCCACAATCTGGGATGTCACAATGGTTCGATGTCCCGCTCCAAAATTGTGTGCCATTCAGATCCGCTCGGAAGCGGTAGCTTCCCTCTGGTAGTGTGAAGCTGGCTTGACCATTCGAATTTGTTAATGTGTTATAGCCGGTATAACTCGTACCGTCGAAGGCATAAACTCTCAAGCCTTCCTGTGGAACGTCGTCTGTATTCAAGACGGTCACCACAGTGGGTTTTGTAACCTGAATGTTTACATTGGCACAGCCAGGGAGAAGACAATGGTTCTCCGCGCCACTCCAAAAATGCGTGCCATTCAGATCCGCTCGGAAGCGATAGTTGCCAAAGGGAAGAGTAAAGACAGCTTCTCCGTTTTCATTCGTTGTGACATTATATCCAGTGTACGTTGTATCATTGAAAGCGTAGACCTTGAGTCCTGTCTGCGGCAAATCATCCGTATTTCGGACGGTAACCACAAACGGGATCGTGATCGCGACTTCAATATTGTCACAATCTGGCAAATGGCATTGGTTGTTTGTACTGCTCCAAAACTGTGTACCATTCAGGTCCGCACGGAAGCGATAGCTACCAATGGGAAGAGTGAAAACCGCTTCTCCAGTTCCATTGGTTGTGAGGTTATAGCCTGTATACGTTGCCTCATCAAAGGCATAGACTTTGATGCCTGGCTGTGGTTCATCATTGGAATTCCGGACTGTAACGGTAACCGGCTCCGAAACCGTGATTTCGGCATATTGACAATCGGGTACATGACAATGATTCGTGTCATCACTCCAGAATTGGGTGCCGTTTAAATCAGTTCTGAACCGATAATCGCCTGCAGGCAGGATAAACGTAACTTGCCCATTTTCGTCGGTTTGTCCGTGGATTCCTGTATAGTCAGCTCCATTGAAAACATAAGTGTTCAGCCCTTCTTGAGGGACATTGCTTGTATTCAGGACTGTGACGACAACATCTTGTGGACCAGGATCTGGAGTATCGATGCGTTCGAGTTTAAAGTAGGACCAATCCATTTTCAAATCGGAACTACCTGTTTCCCAGGAACGCCCAATCAACCCAACATAAGTGGGTATGCGTGAATAACTTTGGGTTGAGAGGAATGTCCAATCGGCGTCACCGTCACTCTTGTACAAAAACGTGTAATTTTCGCCGTCCTTTTCCAAACGCAACGTGACCGGCAAGCTCTCGGGATTTTCGAAGGAGGTACTCAAGTTTCCTATTGAGAAGTTGCGCAAATTCCCATCATCCACCATACCAAACCAGAGTTGATCGTATTGATCAAAACCAACCTCCAGGGCTGCCCAATAACCAGAATCAGGAGCAGCCGAAATGGCTTCGAGCCGGGCTTCGATCACCCAATCCTCATTGCCCATGTCAGTGCGGCGGAGTTGGGGCGCATAATCTTCCGCCACCCAATGCTCATAGTATTGACCCGCCGGAAGAATCATTTGGAAGGATCCAGGAACTTCGGTCAACGAATAGGTTGGGCCCGCTTGCGGGACGTACCATTCCCAATTGGAATTCAGTTGCGGTCCATCAAATTCATCAAGTACGACCTCATTGCCAGGAGGCGGGGTTGGTGTTGGTGTGGGCGGGACTGTTTTGATGATCGTATATGTTTCACCAACCGTGTATGGAATGCCAATCAGCGAATTCCCAGTTGGGTCGGCAATATCGGTAGTATTTGAGAGATCCAACCGAATGGTGCCGTCCCCAGTGCCGGTATTGACCCAGACTGTATAGCCCGTCTCACTGCCCTCGATATAATCTATGAACGCATCAGAAACACCGCTTGTTGTGAGCACAAAATCACTGATGTCCACATTTTCCACTGGCTCAGAAAATGTGACTGTAAAATCCACGCTATCGGAGTTCGTTGGAGTGGCGGAGTTGCGGGTAATTGATTGAACGGAAGGTGAACCTGTATCGACATATTCAAATGCACCCAAGTCAAGGTTGGGTATGCCATCCCCGTCGCCGTCGATCAAGAATTCATGCAAAATACCTCGGTCGCCAGCGTCAATGGCGGGCGAGCCGGGAGTAAGCCGGTAATCACCATTGGCTGGGTTCGCAAACAGTGGATTCAAATCGAATAAATTATCATGTTCGTTTGAGTTTGCGCCCAGATCGCCAGTTTTCCAGTTGTTGGGTGAGCAATCGCCACCATTACAATCATAGAACAGGTTATAAGCGTACTCAACCGCCCCATCATTGGCTGATGCGATATGAATCGGAGCTATGTTTTGCCCGGCAAAGATGTTATTGCGGATCACGCCGGTGGAATTCGCGTTTGCAGAGACAGTAATTCCGTAATCATTCCCAACAAATGTATTGTTTTCAACCGTGTAAGTGGTGTCGTTTTGCACATACACGCCACCTAAAGCATTATTTTCAAAGACAATTCTAGAAATGTAAGCGTTCTCAACCCCATCTTCTACTTCAATGGCATAGCCTGAACTATCTTGCAAGGTGAGACCGATGAGTGAGACATTATCTCCTGTGATTCTCAGCAATGGTGCAGGGGTTGTTTGTAAAGATGGGGAGGCGAGTTTGAGAGGTGATTCACTAGAAAAGTTTTGGGCTGGGATTATGGTAACACTTTGCCCAAAGACAGTTACTCCTTCAGGGATATCTAGTGTATTACTAATTTCATAAACTCCAGGTTCTATTAAAACAACATCTCCAATACTGACTTCTTGAATACCAGACTCTAAAGAAGTATTTTGAGTAAGGTATTTTGTTTTTCTAGACTTATCCCACTGATTTTTTATATAAGAGGCTGCGTTTGAGAACACAGTTTCTTCCGTTATTTCTCCTTCTATTCCTAAACTATATTCAACTAGATCCAAATCTTCATCGTTGATTCCAAACGCAGAATGATCAAAATTTTGACTGCCTATGACCAAAAAACCGTCATCAACTAAAAACGCTTTAGCATGTAACCCAGGTATGCTATCTTGATTAGGATTATAGAATCCGATGATATCTTCAGAGGTTTGGCTGCCTGATGACTCAATAAAGTGCCAGTTCAAGAAATTTATCACCGATGGGTTGTTATAAAAAGAATTAGCAAAATCTTGTGAAACAATGATATGAATTTCGGCATTATCGGATGCTGAGAGGAGAGCAGAAGCATATTCTAGCAACCCATCTTCTTTATATGCTGGCACATCAAAATTTAGAGGAGCACCTGGAAAAACAGGAGGCACACCAACTCGATTCTGAAAAACATAGACCGAGGTCTCAGCGGATAAAATTGCAGCCTCTATAGCCTTATCTGCCGTTTTATCGTAATGGTCTCGGTATAGAGGTAATGCAATATCATCACCAGTTGGGACGAAAAACCAATGTGTAGGGTTTTCACCAATCTTTGTATGACAAGATCCCCAACCGATAAGAATAATGATATCAAATAATGCAACATCTTCTTCTGTGCATAAAATTTCACTGTCTTCCCATAATGAGTCGAAAACCGCCATGCCATTCGCGGCAATAGGACCTGAAACTTTTATTCCTAAATCGTGATTCTTTGCATCAAGGTCAACAGTTTGAAACCCATATTGAGGATGGTAACCAGAGACAATCATTTTATTATTATCCACCACCATCAGCTTTACATGGCTGTGAATACCTGGAGGTAAACCTGAGCCAAGTCCAAAATCATATAATGCTACCTCCACTTTCCATATTCTTCCATTTGGTAATATTTCGTAGATTGGTATGTCAAGTTCTTGTATTTGCTCTAAAACATTAAACCTTTGGTCAGTCCCCGGTGCAGGAGAATCTAAGTTGATGGTGTTAAATTGAACCCCTAACAAAATGCGAACTTTCATACCATGAGGATATTTATTTTCATTTTCTTCATTAGTAACTTCTAGATGTAGTTGTTGAATACCAGCAAGAACTTGCTCACCGGGAACAGGAAGTTCAGAGCCATTAGCTTTGTCCCAAAACATGATTGTAAATGCCACTTCATGTTGAGCAGAAAGTGCTAATTCAGCCCATTCTTCAAATGCTTCAACCCCATTTTTTCGGGGACATAAATTACTTCTTCTACTAAATTTTTACAATAATTTAAGAAAGGCATATTTTGGATTTCATTCAAAACTGCTATGCCTGCGTTTGTGGTGGGTGAAATGCCTTCACAAGAGTATGTAGGAGAATAAAATATATCCAAAATTCCAGAGCGCGAATCGCTCCATACCAAATGTAAATTGTTACTTGAATCTTTTGCAAGGTCGGGTTGACTCCCTCCGCTTTGAATGATTACTGATTCAGCCCAACTACTCCCTTGTCGCGAGGCTTCATAAACTAGACCATTCGCACATGCCAAACGCGGGAGATTACTTTCATCTGTAATCAGACTAAGTTCAGCGCATATTGTGCTGGTAAACACGTTTTCTGTTGAAGACCAAGTTGAACTCGTGCTTTCTTTTGACCTATATTTAGGAGGCGCGTTCGTATTCCACCAAGCGGCATGAAGTTTATTATTTACATCCACATGGATTACGGGAAGCCAACCTGTTCCAAGCGTTTGATTGGCTGACCAACTTCCACCAGAGTATTTGCTATAAAAAATGCTGGTGCTGGCGTTCATTCGCAATAAATGAAAATCTCCATTTGAATCACCAGCCACTACAGGATAATAATAAGAGCCTGTCGCCAAATTGCAACCTGTTCGGTTAGCAGGCGGAGTACCAAATGCAGACCATAGGCTGAACATGGTGTATAACCGATTATTCGGTTCAAACGACATCCAAGCCACCATCAGGTTATCATTTCCATCTATTCCGATAGATGGGTCGGTGGATTTCCAATCGCCGACAAAAGAGCCACAAGCATCACCGTTAGAAAGAATTGTTGGATTAGTAGAGCAACTTGATATATACCCATCTTCTTCATTTCCTGTAGTTTGGCAATTGCTGTAATGAATTTCGTAATCATCTCCATGGTCACTATCTGTTTCTTGCCAAACAATATGTGCGATTCCTGTGCTATCTACTACAATCTGAGGAGCATGTGAATGGAATGAAGGGCTATTAGATACATTGACAGGCAAGGATTGAGTGGTTTTATCTACACCTATCCATGTATAAAAAACTTCTTGATTTCCATTGACAGTTTCTCTCCAAACAATATGTAAATTTCCAAATTCATCTGCGGCAACTTGAGGTTTAAGAGATTCGCTGACGGTATCTGAAATATTGACTTGCGCTGCCCAATCGCCACCTAATTTTGTAATAGATTGTAGGCTAAAACTTCGAAAGCTAGATTCACTTTCAATTTCTGGGATTTCCAGTGGTTCAGGTGTGGCTTCTGGGGAGAGAAGTGTTTCAGAGGGAGTAGGAGTTTCTGTTTCAAGGCTTTCTTCTTGTGCAAAGGCAGGTGGGAGTAGAAATGTAAATGAGATAAATGTGGCAAAGAGAAAAGCCATTCCCAGCCATTTGAACAGATTGCGTTGTGCTTTCATGTCATCCTCCTGTTATGAAGTTCTTAGGGTAAATTTAGCTTTAGTATTGGGCTTGGTATATAATAAACATTACTTATACCTGGAAGGGTAAGTAAATAGTCGCCACTATCTTGCACAACCACTCCACTTTCGTCATAATACCATCCTCTAAAATACCCAAACATTCCTGCATTTACTGGAATACGTTGATTTGTTTCCATAAGATAAATTCCGTCAAAACCAGCATAATATTTATTTTCTGGGGAAGGAATATTGGTATGGTAAAGAGAGAAATCTATAATTTCATACTTAATTCCTAATTCTTTCAATAAGTTTTCAAGTCGTTCTCCCCATTCTTCTGTGTCAAGAGAGGATTTACGAAAGATAACATTTCCACCCCGCTCAAGGTCGGAAGATAAGCCAATTACACTTTGCATTCTGTGATGGAGAAAAACATGATCAGCGGATTTAATATACTCATAATATTTAGGGTCAAATCTTCCATCTTTTAGTGGAAGTTCATTTAAATCAATCAATTCATAGCGTTTGCCATTTGTTAAATCAAGAACATAATGAGGTCGATAACCATTTCTATCTGGATCTCCATAACTGCCCCTCAGCCATACCAAATCCGAACTTAGAAAAATCCCTTTATCTAGCAAAAGTGGGTCATTGGGGAGTTTTCTTTTTTCTCCCGTGCGTAAATCTAATAAATACATCCTGCCAGTGCGTACTTCACGGACAAATAATGTCTCTCCATCTGGCACACCACGCGCTCCAGGCTTTTTACAAGCGGAAACGAGTACTTCAGTGTTGGGAGGAATATCTTGGTCTTGTTCTGTGCATAATTTCCAAAATAATATTTGCTGTGGCAAGTAGCAACTTAATAATATAAATAGAATTACCCCTAATAAGTATCGAAGGGGTTTATTATCTTTAAGTTTTTTCATTTTGATTAACCTCCCTTCCAATGCCATTTCCTTTGGCGGTTTGCGGAACATATTTCCACTCCTTTTTGTTGCACATAGGGTAGCAAAATTCAGCGTCAAAGTCAACGACGAATGTCACGAAGTTTTTCATTTGTTACATCCGGGAACCGAAGCGCGGCAATCGTTCGCCGTTCCAGTAGGCGTAATAGATCTCCCATTTGTTTCCTTCTACCACCTCCGCCCATACCATGTGTATTTTTCCGGCAGAGTCAACGGCAATAACGGGGTCTATGGAGGCAGTATTTGTATCTGAGATATTGAAAGCGGGCCAGATCGATTCGAGAGCAGAGGACTCTGCTTGCATAGATTGGAAAGGAGCAACCTGTCGTTCCGCCTCCTGTGCTTGAACCGGCGTCTCTTCCGTAAAGGCAGTGGGTGTGGCGGTTGGGAAGAAAGTGTTATCTCCGGTCGTTTCTGTTGGGGTTGCTGTCGCTATTGGAGACTCTTCTGTTTCTAAGACAAGCGTGCCGGTCGGGGTTGCTGTTGGAATAGGAGGAGTCCCTTCCTGCGCAGACACAGATGGCAGTGTAATAGAAAAACTAATAAACAGGAAAACTATCAAAATACCAATCAGCCACTTGTTAACGCAACTTGATTTCATAAAATTCCTCCAGAAGGATTTGATTTTTGTTGCATGAAAGGAACTTTGGTTATATTGAAATTTGGTTGTTTATGGGGTGGGTAAATTTAATTTCAAAATAGGGCGTGGCACTGAAAAATATGATCCTAATAAGGAATGGCTAATAAGGAAGTAACCATCCTGTTTAAACACCACTCCGCTTTCATCATAATACCAGCCCTTAAAATTCCCTCCCATAAAAAGACCGCCAATATATTCACGGGTCACGAATGGAACATCAGATCCTGAAAAATAAACTCCATCATTACGAAGAATATACTTTCCTGTAGGGGATGGAATATCCTTATATAGCGTGGTCTCAATATCTATGATTTCATACTCTGCACCCAGTTTGTTCAATAATTGTTCAAGTATCTTGCCATGTTCGACCCCTCCCCCTGATTCGAGAGCATATTGAGATAAAATAACCAATTTGTCAGGCGAAGCGCGAAAATCAGGGGATAAAGCTATTAGGTAGTTTTTTGAATGATGAATAAAGAACGAATTTGACGACTGGAAATATGAATAATATTTTGGATCAAAATATCCATTTGCTTGTCGCGGCAGCCACGTCAAATCAAAAACTTCGTAACGCCTGCCATCCTTAAGGTCAAGAATAAAATGAGGACGAAAACTTGAAGTGTTGCTTGGCATACCTCCACTTCCCTCTAACCAAACTAATTCCGAATTAAGAAATACTCCCTTATCCAACAAAAGCGGATCGTCAGGTACTTTATTTTTTTCTCCCGTGCGCAAATCCAATAAATACATTTTACCTGTTCGTCTCTCATAAACGAACACAGCCTCCCCGCCAGGCACGCCGCGCGCTACAGGTTTTTTACAAGCAGAAACAAGCACCTCGGTGTGGGGAGGACGGAAAATATCTTCTTTGAGGCACAACGTAACGAACAGCAAGTTTGGCAGGTTGAAACACAGCAATACCAAAAGCAACACCCCTAGCGCGAATCGAAGCGGTTTGTTCTCTTTGAGCTTATTCATCTTTCTTCACCTCCCTCTCAATTCTGTGATTCCTTTGGCGGTTTGCAGAACATATTTCCACTCCTTTTGGTTGCATGTAGTGTAACCAAATTCAGCACCGAAGTCGAAGACGAATATCACTAATTTTTTCTTGTACCACATTCTCAAGTGAGGATTGAGAGCGAGGAACCGCTAACTTACAGACAGAACAGACTAGTCCTTAAACGACACAAACGAACCTCCCCGCTCAATATCTCTGTAATATACCGGCTGGCAGTTCAACTGCCAGCCGATTTTCATTTCATAAGGAGATTCCATGTTCACTTTGTTCAAACGCTTCATCCGCGAAGAGGATGGTCAGGACTTTGCCGAATACGCCCTGATCCTGGGCGCCATCGGTGTGGTCGCGATTGCCGTGATCGCGCGCTATCGCAACGAACTGATCGCCGCCTTCGAAGCCGGCATCGAAGCCCTGCGCATGGCGCGAGGCGGCTAGAGATGTTCCGCTGGAAGGAAAAGGGGCAGGCTATGGCAGAGTTTGCCCTGGTCATGCCGATTCTAATTCTGCTTATGTTCGGCATGACCTTTGCCGCGTTCTATGCCTTCCGTTCCGCTGCCACGGATTGGGGGGTGTTCATAACCGGTGTTGCCTCGGGTTCATACAACACACCTGCCACCGAACATGCCCGTGACAATGTTTTATGGCCCGACCTAGCAGATCGCATCAACGCCGGGCAGACTGGTCCACGTCAGGTGCGCTCGCTGATCAGCGTAGAGGACTCACGCAATTGGATCTTTGGCATTCGCCTGATCGAAGCCCAACGCGCCGAGACAAACTTTCGCCTTTGGCGCTTCTATCCTGGTCCGCCTCCTGTTGGAGGGTTCGAATGAAAACCCGTCATCGAACAGGCGAACGCGGACAAGCTCTTGCTGAGACCGCCTTGTTCGCGATGCTGGCAGTCATTGTGACATTCGGTCTGCTTGCCTGGATACCGACCCATCGAGCCCGCACCGCAGCGACTGCTGCTGCTTATGCCTGCTCGCAATTCCTGTCGCAATCACCTGATCCCGCGCGCGCCCGAAGCAATGCCGTGAATGTCGCCTGGCAAACCCTGAATGCCGATTGGTCTGCGACCGCAGGTGTGCAATATCGAGTGCAGGTCTCGCCACCCGGTGGACCGGGAGAACCGGGTCAATGCTTGGTCTCGTTTCAACCGCCGACCTTGTTCGACGGTCTACTGGGCTTGAGCCAAAGCGGATGGAACAGTGAGTGGTTCATCTCGCGCTCGGAGACCTGGAAGGCAAAGTGGCGATGAAGATCACACTCAAAGAACGCGGACAATCCGTTACCTTGTTCGCCATCCTGATGCCGATCATGTCGCTCTTTCTGTTGGGCATCCTCGATTACATGGTGACCAATGCGCGCGTGATGGAGACTGTCGCAGCCGCCGACCTTGCCGCCCATGCCGGTGCGCAGGAGATCACGGTCCTGCCGGATGGAACCATCACCGCGACCACTGCCGGCAATGGAATTGCCGCAACCTACTTCAACTCCCAACGACCGGGATCGGCACAACTGACCTCGGTTTCCTGCGGGCGACATCAAGGTCGTCCCGCCTGTTATCTCACCGCACACGTTCGATCTGCCGGGTATCTCTTGCCCGCCCGCTGGGTGACCGTGCGCGCCATTGGCTATCTGGCGCACGGCGTGACCCGCGAAGATCAATAACTTTTTTGGAGAAGAATGAAATCCCTTTGGAAAACGATCCAGGATGGATTGACCTATACAGACCTGGCTGGAAAACGACAACCGCGCGTCTACACCGTTGTGACCGGCTTGATCCTGTTTTTGCTGCTTATGGCTGGCGGTATGGCAGGACTCAATCGTTATTGGATGATGAGCCGCGTGCAAGCCACACCGGAACCGGTCTCCATTCCAACCGAGACCCAATCCCCAGTGGGGACCGAAATCCCTGTAACAGAAACCACCACGGCAGAAGTCTCGTCCGGCTGTCCAACTGACTCGAGCAAGTGGTCTTTTACACCAACTACGATCAGCGAGACTTATCAGGTCATTCAGCCTGCCTGTGTCTATCAAGGCTTGGAGAAGACCATTGCCTGGGCATTGGTGGTGCGTCAAGGATACAGTCGCGCCGAAGCTACTGAACTGCTTGGGTTCAGCGAGATGCCCATGCGTCAGATGGAGACGGTGACCATCCCGAAGAACGCAAGTGAACTCATCGATGTACCGGTTAGTTTCACCCCAACCCATCCTGAATTCAGGGAATGGCGGCTTGATGCCAATGGCAAAGCATCCGTGACTTATGCGCTGCGCGGTTGCTTCGAGACATCATCCGTGAAAGTCAATCGCGTAGAAGTATGGGGCGGAGAATATCCGGTGATCTGTCTGGTAGTGGAGGATGCCGAGAATACCCGGATCCTCTATTCCTTGAATGATCACATGTACACAGCGCCTGCCACGCCCATGCGTTCCTTTCTGCTCTTTGGGTATCTTGGCGATGGGCAGTGGGTCTGGTTGGGGACACAGACCGAACCGAAGTTGGAAATCGCCAATGCTGAGGAGATCGCCAGTGACCGCCTGGCCGTGGCAACCATATATGACTCCCAGCCCTGGGATGCGAAGTGGTTGAGCAACACTTACCACCTTGACATGCAATCCTTGCCGGTGGACTGGCAGTCGTTCACGAATGAAAACGAGAAGCAATACATCCTCTCCGTCTTATCGGGAACTGCGCCATGAAGCGTGCCGGTTTGTTTCTCTTGGTACTCGTACTGATCTCCATCCAAGCATCGTCTGTGCTGGCGCAATCCGCACCATCCTGTTCCTTCCAGCCGGACGGCAGTATCGTTTGCACGGTCAGTGGCGGAGGCGGTGGTGGCGAAGAGGAAGGTGAAGAAGAAAGCGGGAGTGAACCTCCAATTGAAACTGTCTGTGTGCCTGGTCAACACATGACCTACCAGTTTTTTTCATATGATCCTGTGTCATCCACCTGCATGGTTTCCCCGGTGATGGTGGATAATTGCACTGGTATTCCTTTGGAGTCGTGGAGCATCCTTACCGAGGTGCCCTGTTCGCCGCAGGGAACCGGATCTTCACCGCAACACCCCTGCACGGATTTCGCCATTGGCGCCGGTGGGATCACCTGTACCAATGGCGATTGGAATATTTCAGCGCGGGTCACCTTTCCTGAGATCTATCTGGATGTGCGCCCTTATCCAGCAACTCTGGTGCGTTGGCCGACCACAGTTCGAAATGGAGGTATGCCAGAGTCTTCCGGGTCAGGTGGCGTGAATTATGTTCCCAATGGTGGCGGTTCCCCCGGCAATCCCCAGGTGGGCGACTGGCGAGACCTGCGCTTGATCTTGACCCTGCGTCCGGCAGGTCCGATGTTCGTAACCCTACCCCTGATTGGAGACCTGATGTTATCCAATGGCGCAAGCCAAACCATTCAATGGGAAGTACCATCCCATCCGGCTGTGGGAGCGACCACTCTCGCAGGCAGTGTCAGTGGACTGGATGAACTACCCGGAGACATGCCTTTGTTCGTTGGCAATGGGCGTGCTCCATACAAGTTGTTCTGGGAGTTACGACATCAGGAGTATGAAGCCATCGAGGGCTGTCTTCCCGGTCCGAACGGCAGGGGTAGTTACAACTGCGGCGGCGGAACCGGACATCGCGGCATCACTGGTTATGAATGGAAAACGCATTCCAGCGGAGGCGAGATTCCCCCGTCTGCTGTAGCAAACCTGCCTGCCGCAAGGATGGCGGATATCAACAATGATGGCACGCCCGATGCCTATTGGGACATCAACCTGACCCTGCGACGCATGGATGATGCCGGCAGTATCAGCAATCCTCAATATCAGCGTTCCTGGAATTGGGGCGGGATCATTTATTGGGCAGTGCGTGAAGGGCAGGGACAGATCGGCTGGCCGGGGCAATAATCTATTCATAACAATCGTTCCGGCATAAGCAAGGGCTTGCATGGATCAAGAACTGTTTGTATCGCCCGATCCAAAAGCCTGTAATAACGCTTTGTGTCCAGCTTTCCGGAGTCCAATGCCTCCTCCAATTCCCAGGCATGGACTCCGGTTCCATTTCGGGTAAACAGGAATTCCAGAGATTGACCGGGAGCGAACTGCCTGCCATATGCCTGCAACTGCCGGGCAGCGCGTGCAGCTGGAGAGGGAGTCTTATAGGCTTCAATTGTCCGACTTAACCTTTGGCGAATGACCAATTCTTCCAATGGAACACGTCCGATTCTGATGTCCCGTTTTGCGCCTTCCACCAACGCCATAACATCCGGTATGCGGTCGGCGAATTCATGTGGGGTATTCGCACCTGCCAGAACTTCCAGCGCCTTCAATTGAATCTTCCTCACCCACAGGGTTGTATCCCTTCTACGCAACTCAATACCGCGATATTTGAGCGTGCCATCCTGGAAGGTCCCAAAGTATTGGTTGGGCACAGGCACACGTGCATCCCGCTTGGAAGCCAGGAATGCGACCCACTTGAAGACTCCCTCCAATGCAATTGGAATGCCTGTTTTCTCCTCGATGGCATTCATAAGTGGCGTAAACTCGGACGGTTTGTGAAACCCTTCCTGTTGAACAAACAGACAATCCACATACATATGCAGGACTGCAAAGCCCATGTCTTCCGCAACCTCCTTGGCTTGCAGCATCAATTCACGGCTCATGGCAGTCACAGCTTCATGCGACTCTATCTTTCCAAAGCGGGCGTTCTTGTATCCCAAATATCCAAAGCACACCACCAACAGCCACTTGAGCGCTGAGGCTCGCGCCTTGAGGATTTCCACTCTGCAATCCCGTGGATCGAGATCGGACAAAATGTTCTTAAGCATCAAGCGCTTTTCCAACAGGGGGCGCAGGGTTTTGGGAATCAGACCTTCGGGTGCATCTTCCAGACTAACTGTCTCCGGCGATATATTATGTTTGACCATGATTGCGGGATACATGGAAGAGAAATCGATCTGAGCCACATTCCCATGCAGTCCGATGATGGGCTGATAGATCAGCCCGCCATGATCGGCACGGATCAATTCTGCCAGCGTCTTCCTGCTCTCGACTTGTTGCTTTTGTACCGGAATCATGATGTTGTTTCGCAGGGCAGTCAGCATCTGCATGGCGGTGATCCCCGCGCCGGGAGATTTACGCGCCATCTCCTGCACACCAATACCCGTGACGCGCGCCTGTTCCATTGCGCCTTCCAATCCGTACTCGCCGAAGGACATGGCATTCTTGCGGTCGATGTGCCAGCGTCCGAATAGATGCGCCTGTGCCCCACGATAGGTTACCTGTCCATAGGCAAAGAAACTGTTGGCTTTGCGCGTCAGTACTTGTCGCTCCCGATCCCGATTTAGGTTCAATTCGATCCCGGTTTCCTTCTCCCATTGGCTCAACAGCGGAAACAACCAGGTATCTCCGTAATCCGTCAGGATCAGGTCGGGGTCGATGCGCTGCAGGTCGGCTTTCAAGCTGATCAGGAATGGTCTTGGAGATTCCAGGGAGAGGCTGTATTCCCGTTGGTTGTATTTCACCTGTAGGTGTTTGGGTTTCCGAACAGCAGGATTGCATTCCGGGGCAAGCGTCAGAATGCGCAGGGGAATCGGTTTCGGATCGATCTCCCAGGGTGAGGATAAAGGCTCAATGGTCTGTACCCATTCCCCTTCCAGCATGACGCGGCAACGCCCAAGTAGATGGGTATTCGTCTGTGCAATGAAACGCAGGGTGATGGGAATATCTACATCGTAATAATCCAGGGATGGAAATTGCCGTTGCAGGTCCCCGAACAGGTTTTGGACATGTGCTGGGTCAGAAGTAGTGATTGCCATCACATCCCGTTCACCAAGAAATAGATCGCGGCGGACGGTTCGTTCCAGCCTAACGTTCTTCTCCCTCAAATATTTCCACGCTTGCCGCAGCAGGGAGAAATCCCCCGCCACATAGAGCGTGATGTCAAAATCCATGCGTAGATGCAGACGCTTCCCATCATCCGCCAACAACCATAGGGTAATGCCGTCCTCTTCCGCATATACATCCAAGAGCCAACCAATTGCCTCGGTCATGTTTCGACACAGCTACGCTAGTCAACCAGAATTCTTCTTGATCAGCTCTTCGACCTTTTGTTCAAGAACAGCGATTTCCTTTGACTGTTCCAACAACATGGCAAGCAAAGCAGATTCAAATGGCAACAGCGACTCAGCCTGTCCGATGGCAGCAATATGCCGACGCGCGGCGGCAAAGAGACCATCGAAGATATACTGATCACTGCGGCGCAAGGTGCGTCGAAATGCCGCCAGGTTGGCTTCGGTTTCGTTTAGTAACTGGGTGATGGTGACGAGAGTACGACCCATATCATTCAGAAGAGCGACGGTTGGGTGGGTCCGCAGACAGGTGCTTCCTTGATCATCACTTCATCTGCTTGCGCGCAGACCTGCTCAAGCAGAAAAGCACGTTCCTCCGCCAAAGGTGGTGCAAGAGTCAGGATGACTGGTCCAGAGATTACGAGGCGTTGGATTTGGCCCAGACAGGATTTCAATAATCGATCTGCCTCATGCATTGATACATGGTCGTCATAGAAAGTGTTCAATAGATCCAGAATCACACAAGGTTGATTACGAGACGAAGTGGAGCACAACAAGGTGTTCATCTCATAGCAGGTAAAGGCGCGCCGACTGAATAGTCGATTGGCAGCACTTGAAATATCCACCGTTTTTCTGCGCAGGAATGTGGCAACCTGATATGGTCGATAGCGATTGCCACCATCCAGGATAGTCACTGCGCCACGCAGACCAAGTTCGGCGATCAAGACCATGCTTTCAGTGCGTGCAGCATCCGATGCGTAGACCACAATCAGCTTGCCGGTTTTGAGAATGGGAAGTATGTCCATGCCGACAGAATACAACCTTCCCTTCTTATAAGACAGCCCCCACCTGGGTGTCAGATGGGGGTGTTTTGGGGGTACTGGATTTGGGGGGAGGGTCGGAGTATGGGTCTATCTCTGCCGTTCCCACTCGTTGAAATCCCAATGGGAGAACAGGGCACGCAGATCATTGCGCTTGTTAATATTAAACTTGCGGAATACGGACGAGATGCGGTCCTTGACTGTATCCGGGGAAATGTTCAAACGAGCAGCGATCTCACGGTTAGTATACCCCAGGCACACGAGCGCAGTCACGTCCCGTTCACGGGGCGAGAGGGATTCCCACCTGTCCCACAACCTCTCATTGGCGGTGTATTGTGTCAGACCTGCGGCCAGGATATCGGGGATCAAATCGTGTTCAGGACGGCCTTCGTCAAAGGATAGGGTGGAAAGCGTGACGTGCAGGCTTTCACTCGCATCAAAATGGTAGGTTCGAGGACCGGGCGTTGGACGCAAGCCTATCAGGTACAGAAGACGATCCCAGATAGACATACAACTGGGATAATATCAGAACAAATGTTCTTTCGTCAAGCGTCAGGGGTTAAAAATGCAACGCCCAGGGTGAGGGGGGCACCCTAGACGTTGCAAAGATATTTTACCAAATATTTCATCAGGCATAAAACCTCTGTCGCCAACCCCGGATTTGAATCAAAGCGACACGTTCACCATACCCACCCATTCATTTATATATCATCAGCAACCAATGACCTGGTTGCTTTTTTATCTTCTGGCAGTAAGCCTGTACGATCTGCGTACCCGTCGCATCCCAAACTGGTCTACCTACCCATTGATCCTGGCGGGCATGATTGCGCACTTCCCCGGGCATATGGATTTGTGGCTGGCATGTTTTCTGCTGCTTTCCGCCTGGGCAAACGGATGGATGGGCGCCGGAGATGTAAAACTCTGGATGGCAGTTCTTTGGGCGTTACCCTATTCCAATATCCCATCCCTGATCCTGCTGGTCTTCCTTTCCTTTTTGGTCACCAGCATCCTCCAATTCTTCTGGAGACTCTTGCAAAAACAGTCCTTGACCGGCACAAAATCCCCCGCCGCATGGCGAACAATTCCATTTCTCCTGATGGTCTGGCATGTACACTGATCTCTTCCTTGCCATGCTCAATCCCAAAAATGCGCGCGGGAATCCCATTCTCTCAGCCATGTTGTATTCCTTCTGCCCTGCGGCTGCACGTTGGTGGCTGACAGGTGCCGACCCAACCCCGCCCTTCGATCCCGTCTGGAAGTCTCTTGAAGATCTATCCACAGGCAAGACCCTGGCGGAATTCCTAATCCAATATGGTTTCGAAGACCTCCTCGATGAAATTCGCTCCAATATCCGCAAGATCGAGGAATACCGCAACCATCATAGTGATCTCCGGTCTCCGGAACTCATGCCACTCTTTCGGGGCGGGGATATCCCCCTGAGTCGCCGATATGGTTCTCAGAATGCGATCAACAACCTCGGCGGCGATTGGCGCAACCTGTTCATCTATGTCCGCACCTGGGCGTTCCTCTCCCACGACTGGCGCAGCACTATGCTGATTGGACGCGACACTGGCTACACCCTGAAGGCGGAAAAAGTATGCCTGACCCTTCCGCCTGATGTACGTATGCCTGTCCAGTTCGATGCCTGGGTCTGGCAGGTTCAAGTGGGACATGTGACTGAAACCAGGATTGGTTCACTCCTCTCTAATGGCGAACAGGATCAACTCCGCTTTTCCCTGCTAAGCCGCTGCACAACCCTGGGAAACCAGCCCTGGCCCAACACACCAGCCATCTATTCTTTAAATCGGGAAACCGGTGAAGCAAAGTATTTTGATCAACTCCTCGCCAACCGGGATCTGGAAAAAACGGTGGAGTCCCTGTCCAACCTGGCGAAGAAGGGACCGCATCCACCCTTGAATGCCCTGCAACAACCATCGATCTGTAAACAATGCGGTTATCAGCAATTGTGCTTTACAAGGAACTATATCTCCCAACACGTCTTGAAGGGTTTATGAAAAAATTCCGATTTCTCATTATCTGCATAATCTTCATTGCACTACTTGCCCTCGGTAATCTGGCGATGGCGGTCACACCGGTTCATGCCTCCGGTGCGAATCTGCTCCTGACTCCCACGCCCACGATGACGGTCACCGTCACGCCGACTCCACCCGCAGGAGGCGGCGGCAACACAACGACAACCACCATCTCACAGATCTTCAATCACCTGATCTTCCCTGCCGAAACCATCTCGGAAGCGCTGGCAGGCATCTTCGATAAAGCCGCCGACAAGGAAGTGCGTGCCATGAGTGAGGAAGTGGCGCGCTGGACCAGCGTGATCGGTGAGATCGTGCAGGCTCCCAGTCAGGGCGATTACAGCACGGTGGCGCAATCGAGTCTACCCGTTGCGGCAGCTCTGGCTCCTGCTTTATTCTTATTGAGATTGGCACTATATCACTGGGGAAGATTACTTGGTGATGATGACAGCGGATTAAGGGTGATCGGAGATTGGGTAACCGCTGGCGTGCTTGCCCTTGCCTCCGGTCCATTCCTCGATCTCATCGTGCGACTCGGGTGGTGGATGGTCGGGAAAGTGATCGGCGAAACCGGCGCCTTGGCAGTCAGTTTTGTGGAGAACACCACTGCAACATCCATTTTGTTGGGACTTGCAAATCAAACCTTCCTGGGCAGTCTGTTGAATATCGGGCTTTCCATCGGTTCATTACTCGCGATTGGCGGAATGTTGTTTGCGTTTGCGTCCGCTAATGCCGTTCTATTCATCCTCGCTGTTCTTGCTCCACCACTGGCTATTGCAAGTGTTCTACCTCAAGCAACCTGGTTGCGTTCGTTATGGATGAAGGCAGTGATCCTGATTGCGCTTCTTCCCATTGTTGCGGGTGGAGTCTTCAAAGCAGGCATGGCAGCCAGCACCTGGATGGGACAGCAGGGCATCCTGTCTGCCGTCCTGCGCGTGATCTGGTTATGGGGTGCAACCGGATTGTTGTTATCCTTGGCAGGCATCCTGGGCAAGATGACCATCTCCACTACCGCAGATGCCTTTGGCGGGATGATCAAGGCAGCGCAACAAATCGTTTCCATCGGGATGTTGGCTGCCAGTGGCGTGGGAGCGGCGGGAGCTGGTGCTGTTGGCGCAGCAGGAGCGACAACAAGTGCGGGCGCATCTGCAACATCAACAGCCACGAGTGGACTCACCGGCGCAGAAGCTGCAATGGGGCATTTGAATGCAGCACAGCAATTGACACAGCAAGCTGGAAATCTGGAAGCAATGGGACTGCGTGCCCCGGCTGCCTACAATCGTTCCCTGGCACATGGGCATGAATTGGCGGCAAGACAGGCGGAGTTGGGGGAACGTATGCAGCGCTTCAATGGTGCTCCACCCTCATCACCTTCGGATGATTTTGGTTTCTCGCCATCCGTGAATGCCTCGATCCAATCCAGTTTCAATGGTTCGCCCCAGGAATTCCAGCAGGGCTTTCAAGCTATGTCCTCGGATATCACCCAACATGGGATGGATCCCAATATCTTTGCAGCACAATACCCGCAGGAAACGGCGCAGATGACGCGCGCCTATCTGGATCATTCGGAGGAGATCATGACAGCACGCGATCCTTTGATGCGGGCATCCGAACTTGGCAACGCAACACGGGTGAAGGAGATACTCACATTCATGCCAAACTCCAGGGATGAAGAGGATCGCTCATGACCCTCGCAGAAACCTTTGCACTGGTCTCCTTTTCCATATTCAGTTATGCCGACTTGCGCTATCGCCTGGTGCCAGGGATTGAAGTCTTTCTGTTTGGAACGATCCTATTGACACTTCCCATTACTCCTCTTCAAACCGGGATCGTATTGCTGGCATGTCTTTGGGGCATCTTCCGCAATCTATCCGGATGGTTCGCTTTCCCGTTGTTGTTCTACCCACCTGTCTGGCCGGTATTGCTCACCGGATATGGGTATCGCAAGAGCATTATTGGCAGGGCAGATTTGCTTGCAATCAGCGGGCTTGCCTGTCTTTTTCCATTGCCCGCTGTGTTGTTATCCCTGTTCGGTTTGGAAGTTTGGCGCAGATTTTGGGTTCGCAGACAACATGGGGACATCCCAGCCCTGCCAGGTCTGTTGATTGGTTTGATCGCATATCTTTTATTGCGTTTATTCCTACAGACTCCATAGCGACACGAGCCGCCATCCCCCAGCCTCAATTGAATAATATACCTCCATGCCACGCTCCGGAACCTTGGGCAACCCACAGCCCTACACTCCCTTTGGTGTCTTTGCTGGCCTGTCCTTCTGGGGCGGCGGCTTGACTCTCCTCGCCGCAGCGCCAGGAATCGGAAAGACTTCCTGGCTGCTGCGGATGATCTTCGAATCTGCCTGCCAACACATCCCTGCCGCGATTGGCTGTTATGAACACACCCCCGAAGAATTACGCTTTCGACTGTTTCTGCAAACAGAAGCAATGACAAGTGGGCCTCATACGCAGGCATCACAAACTGCAGTGGAAGCATCTCTGGCGCGCGCCAGTGAAGCAGTATTGCTGTCTCTCAATTCCCGTGAAGATACAGTGCGCGCATTGGAAGACATGTTGATCCACGACTATGCTTTCCCCGTCAAAGGACCGGCCCTGATCGCTGTGGATTATCTCAACCGTGTGCCCGTGGTTGGCTTGACCGGCATGATGAATGAAGAAGGTCGCAGTGGGGAAGCAGCCGCCGCCTTACGTGAGATGGCACGTCATCATGGCTGGGCGATCATCGCAGCTGCTGCCTTGAAATCTGAACGCTTCAACGATGGCGACGATTTATCCGCCTTGTTAGGCGATGAACGAGTTCCTTATGAAGCGGATCGCGTCCTAGTGGTGAATCGTACTGGTGATGTCCGTGAGTGCGGCTGTGCTCCGCTGGAAGTCCTGACCCTCAAAGACCGCACCGGACCGGCTCGACGCTGGTCGATGCAATTCTGGGGCGAACGTTTCTATCCCGCACTTGAAAATGAATTCCACAAACACGATCCGATGGTGATCTCATGAACGAAGTTTCTTCCCTTTTATTGACCTTCCTGCGCGAAGCCTGGGTTGCCCTGGCAGGCGCATTTGTCGCCTTCGCACTGCTGGCAGGCATTGCCCAGATTTTGCGCGTGAGTTCCGCTTCTGTGTTAGGCGCGAATCTTTGGGTGTGGGAATCCGTATCTGCGTTGATCTCCATCGTTGTGTTGGGTTTATTTGCCTTCCTCGGCATTCCGCAAATCGTGAGTGCCCTGCAATCCACGCTGCCCGGTGCAGGTGGATGTGGACCGATCAGCGAGTTAGGCACGCTTGCCTCCGGATTGATCGGCGGACTGGCAGCCCTGCGCATGTTGAAGGCAGCCTTCATCACGATGTTCTCTGCTTCGATTGGTGGTGCGTCTTCCTTTGCCAATGCGTTGATCGAAAGCGGTGAAGCGCTCTTTGGCATGATCCTCGCCAGCGCCGCCATTCCACTCACTGCATGGTTTCTCGGTACTTGTTGAAATTTCAAAGGAGAATATTATCTATGTTCGATCCCATTATGGAACAGATCCTGTCCATCGCCCGCGACGCCTGGGCATTCATGGCGGGGCTCTTGATCGTCGTGGCGCTGCTCGGCGGTTTGTATTACATCCTGCAAGGCACGGCAGGCATGGCGTTCGGTGGCAGTCGCATGACCTCGATGGCAATCATCGGGGTGGTCGGTCTGATCATTATTGTGTTGTTCGCCTTCCTCTTCCTGCCGCAGTTGGGTGAAATGTTGAAGAACTTCCAACCCAAGCCACCCTTTTAGGAGAGGCATGTTCAAAAACCGCGATCTTGGCATCCTCGGCGCTGGCGCATTAATGGCAGTGCTGTGTTTATTCCTTCCGCTATCCTTCACTGGAAAGGTGGTGATCGGTTTTCTGGTGCTGGTCGGGTTCATGGCGCTGGCGCTTCTGCGCCTTGGACCCGACCGTGTCCCGCCCGAAGTCTGGTTGATGCGCCGTTTTCGATATTCGATGCAAACAAGGCAGTTTGTCAATCAGCAGACGGCAAGCAAAAAAACTGAGGCGGATCGATCACCGAGACCAAAGGTGGAACGACCTTCACCCCGGCATGAGCAGCCGGCACCGGTTTTCGATTCGAACGCTACTCACACCCGTCCTATTGATCTGGCATGGAATGAAGTCGGCGTCTATCCGTTGTTGACCGTCCTGCTGGGTGTTGTGGGAATTTACTTTACCGTCTGGCTTGCGAACGGTGGCGCGCAGGAACTCGCATTTTGGTTTGTATGGAGATAGCATGATCACATTGATTTCAATCATAGGTGCATTGGCGCTGGCAGCCATCCCGATTGCCTTTGGCTGGCGCCGCACTGTGGATGAAGCAGGTATGGCGCGTGCGATGGGTATTGCGCAACCGAAGAAAAAATTCGATCCCGAGAAATTCGCGCGTCAAACCGGAACGGGACTGGCTTTCAACCAGATCGCGTATGGTTTTCTGGCTTGGGTTGGTGGTGGTTTGGCAGGCGGTATGTTCCTTGGTTTCTTTCCCGCGATCCTGTTTGCCATTGCCGGTGGTTTGTTGTATGCCGGGACGCTTTCTGATAAACGGCAGGAATTCCGCTTGAAGCAAGCGAAGGATATTTTGCGCGGATTGGGTGTTGTGGAGACTCTGCTCTCACAAGGCAAGCCTTTAGGTGATGCTCTTGATGATGCAGCGCAAGCCGTAGGTCCCGATGGCAGGATGGTGTTGGGCGATCTGGTGGTACTTTTGCGCACCGCGCCTGCCGATGAAGCGGCGCTGGCTGTTCGTGAATGGACAACTGCTTGGGACAATCCGGCTGTGGATATTGTTGCCACTTCACTACTCGCCTCTATCGAGGGGCGCATCGAGATTGGACCCTTGGTGGCATCGTTACGAAAGACTCTTGGGACGGTTGTGGAAGTCTTATCCCGTGCGCGTGCAGCCGCCAAAGGTGTGGAATGGCAGGCACGCTTTCTCGCGCTCTTTCCACCGGCTGTCCTGGTATTGATCGCCATCACGACGCCGGAAGTTGGGAAGTTGTATTCGGGCAATCCCTTGTTCTTGTCACCGGTGATTATCGGCTCTGGCGTTTCCTACTGGCTCTCGATGCGCATGATTCGCAATGGCTTGTCCATTGAAGCCTCGATGGGACTGCAAGCCGGACAGCAGGGCGAGATTCGTCTGGATCGCCTCGGACGCGTTCTGTAATGAAAGGCTTCGTCCGGTTTTCCATCGCCTTGATGACCGCCCCGTTATTATGTGGGGCGGCTTTGGTGGTGGGATATGTGATGTTAGTAGTCATGACCATTCCACAACTTCCGGCATGGGCGCAGCCGGGTGTGGAGCAATGGCTGTTCGATATTCCCCAATATGCGGAAAGCACTGATAACGGTTCGTATGGCAATTCGCTGCCATCCGGCATGAGTGCTGTTCCCTTCGATGGCTATGTTGGACCGGGTTCAGAGATCTATGGTTTGCCGCTGACCGGTCCACTCCAGCATTGGAGCGATTGGTATGACAAGCCTCTGCTGGGTTGTGTTTTCCAGGACCCGCATTACCAATCCCATACCGGTGCAGATTTTCCAGTGAACGAAGGCACACCCATTCATACCACCATTGCAGGCAAGGTCGTGTGGGCTGGCTCGAACGGTCCGTGGGGAAATCTGGTGGTGGTCGAGAACAATGGCTATCAGGTGTGGCTGGCACATTTGAGCAGTGTCCAGGTGATGGAAGGGCAGATCCTGAATTATGGCGACGTGGTGGGCTTGAGCGGCAACACCGGCAATAGTACCGGGGCACATTTACATTACGGCATCCGCCAGAAGACGGGCGAACAAAGCGCTGTCTGGCTCAACCCACAAAACTATTTTACGGCTGATGAGTACATCAACATTGGATGTTCGGATTAGCGCATGACTGTTCAGCTTGGTGAAGTAACCTTCTCCGATTGGATCAGCCTGGAATATGAGGGTGGTTTTACCGACACCTTCATATTCGATATAGATGCCTTGAATGGACTACCGCCATTTGTTTTTCATCCCCTCCTGCAGCGTCTGGTTGCCGAGTTGGATAAAAAAAGACCTGGCGCGTCCCTTTGGATCCGTGTGACATCTCCCGGGGAATGGTATTTGATGGAGGTCAAACGCTCCATGACAGACGGGTTTTCCGTTCCATATGTTGTCACTTCAAAGGACAAGACTCCGGATTATCACAGTTTCTCTTTTGGTCCAAGATTATTTTCTCCTGCACTCCCTCGTCCTCCCAAGATGGATGATGAGTTCTCCCATTTCTCTCGCGAAGAGTTGAAGTGTCTCCAGGTTTTGACCCGAAACCGAAAAGGAAGCCTTGAGGAAATCGCTTCTCTGGTGGGTCTTCCTGAAGCACCAGCTCTTAACATTTTGCAGGGGCTTCAAAAGAAAAAAAAGGTGGTATTCAAACTTGGCGAGGTGTTCCAAAAAGACAAGTCGAAGCCAAAGAAAATGGATCCATACTGGATGTGGCATCCGACCCGTAAAGGAGTATCCGTTGCTTTGCGCAGTTGGGGGGCGTCAAAGGGAGTGGATTTTAGCGGTGTGAAGGAACTGAACCAGCACTTAATCGGGACACCACATAGGGCGAATTCCCGCAGGTGGCTGGCATGGCTGCGATCCGCCTATCCGCTCACCGAAATATGGACGGGTTGGACCGAAGTGCAGCTTCCTGAAATATCTGTGCGCCCTGATGCACTTGCCTGGGGGCGAATTCAAGGCTTCGAGACCTTGTTCTGGCTGGAGCTTGGAGATGAACATAAAAAAAGAATGGAAATACAAAGAATAACCAGAATACGGCTGGCATCTGCACTAGAATTCTGCCAACAGACAGGTGTCCGCCTTGTGTACGCCCAGGTAAGCCAACCGTGGGTACAAAAGGCGGTTGGTATGGCGCTCAGTCCATTGCCACCGGATATGGCGGCGGTGATGGCAAGTACACGCAGATTTGGGAAATTGCCGACTGTGGAGTGGGGGCAAAGAACATTTTTGTGATAACCCTAACGCGTTTTATCCCTTAATCCTAGTTAGCCAAAATATCCTAATTGTCATTGTATAATTGTTGTCTCAAAGTGTAAGCCTTCTGCAAGAAGTTTCCTGGCAATTTGACAATACAATTATCTACTTCAAGGATCTAAGGTGGCAAAAATATACCCAGAACACTTACCAGAGAGTGTAAAAAGTGATCCCAAGAGACAAGCAGAAAGAAAGGTTTTCGATACGCTCTCGAAATTGGGTTCACTCTTTGTCGTTTTTTACAGTGTCGCTTGGCAAGCACGAAGAGATGGCTATTCCCGCGATGGAGAAGCGGATTTTGTTATAGCGCATCCCGATTATGGTGTGCTAGTTCTAGAAGTAAAGGGCGGCGGTGTTGCATATGATGCGACTACAGGGCAATGGACAACCACAGATCGATATGGAGAAGCCTTTGTTATTGATCCTGTGGAACAGGCTAAAAAGAGCCATTACACTTTGTTAGAAAAGCTCAAAGACTTGACTGAATGGGACAGCAGTCGATTTCTCACGATTGGACATGCAGTTTGCTTCCCAGATGTAGTCATTGGGAGCAAGGCATTGAAGCTAGATCTCCCCCGAGAAATTGTTATTGATCATGATGACTTAGAAAAAATTGAGGAAAATATCCTGCGTGTGTTTGACCATTACGCCGAAAAGACCAGACGTGCGCCTCTAGGAAAGGATCGTTTAGTAACCGTTGAGTCTTTATTGGCTCGATCATTCAACATTAGAACCCCCTTAGGAGTAGAGTTAGACAAGGAAGATGAACGCCTGATTGAGTTAACAGAAAGACAATTCTCATTGCTAAATTTTCTTGCTTCACGTCGCAGGGCTTTGATTGCTGGGTGTGCAGGATCAGGCAAGACCATGTTAGCAGTCGAGAAGGCTCGGCAATTGCACGAACAGGGGTTCAATGTATTGCTCACTTGCTTCAACTCAGCTTTAGCAGAAGACCTTGCTAAACGATTACCCGAAGTGACCGTATTACATTTTCATGGGCTGTGCAGAGAATTAGCGAAAGAAACTGGCTTTACGATTCAAACGATAAAAGACCAGCAGGAATATTACGACATTGCCCTACCTGAAATGATGATGAAGGCAGTTGACGAAACAGGGCCGATGTTTGACGCAATCATTGTAGATGAAGGTCAGGATTTTCTTGAAACTTTCTGGATAGCACTAGGAAGCCTTTTGAAAGAAAAAGAGGGAATTTTCTACGTCTTCTTTGACGATAATCAAAACCTGTATGGTGGCGCATCTCTTAAAGGTATTGTGGACGATGAGCCATTCTTATTGTCTGAAAACTGCAGAAACACCAAGGCAATTCATAAGGTCGTGAGTTCGTTTTACAGTGATCGAAAGAGGATTATCTGCAACGGTCCAGAAGGAAGAACTCCCGAGTTGCATTTATATCAAGATACGGCAGATATACTTAAGGGTATACAGAGTGTGTTGAATAAGTTGGTCAACGAAGAGCATGTGGCGACGGAAGATATAGTAATTTTGACGCCTCATGCGCAGGAGCGCACCGCGCTAAAAATTGGTACAAAGCTTGGGAACTTCATCTTGACAGAAAATCTGCCTCACCGAAGGAATGAAATTCAGACAACAACGATTTACAAGTTCAAAGGTTTAGAGCGCAAGGTTGTCATAGTTGCCGAGGTGGATGACAAATTCAAGTACAATCCAGAAACACTCATGTATGTGGGAAGTTCCCGCGCTCGCACTCATCTGTTATTTTTTGTTAGCCAAAACGCACCTATCGAAATAAAATCTCAAATCGAAGCAGCTTGCAAACTAACCCGATAAATTCAGGAAGCAGACCTATGAAGTATCGAGATTTAATTCAATTTGAACCCGTCATTGACGTTATCCAACTTCGCCAGGCGGATGAGAAGAAACGCGCTGAGAAGTTGGTTTCGACGTACGTAATCTCTGATCGCATGACGGATGTCATTCTGCATCGTATTTTGCCAAGCCTCAGCATCAGCGGCGACAAGCCAGGCGATGGTTTGTTTATTGTTGGCAACTATGGTACGGGTAAATCGCACCTTATGTCCATCGTGACAGCAATTGCTGAGCATAAGGATTTATTGAAATACGTAACTCATCCTGCTGTGGCAGAAGGTTTGAAACCGATAGTGGGAAAGTTCAAAGTGGTTCGACAGGAAACAGGCGCGACCGCTAAAAGCCTTCGAGACATTGTCCTTGAAGATATCGAAAAGCACCTGAAGGAAATGGGAGTGAAATATAAATTCCCATCGATGGAAAAGGCTTCGAGCAATAAAGAACTGATTATCGAGATGATGGAAGCGTTCCAGAAAGTTTATCCTGGCTATGGTTTATTGGTAGCGATGGATGAATTACTGGATTATTTGCGCGCACGAAAAGACACTGAATTGGTATTGGACCTGAATTTCCTGCGCGAAATCGGCGAAGCCTGTGAAATCACGCCATTCCGTTTTATGGCTGGTATTCAGGAATCGCTATTCGATAGCCCGCGTTTCCAGTTCGCAGCAGATTCGATCCGCCGTGTCAAGGCAAGATTCGAGCAAGTACGCATTGTGCGTGAAGATATAGCGTATGTGGTTTCGCGCAGATTACTTGCAAAAAACGATGGACAGCGCAAGATGATCCGCAAACACCTGGAGAAATTCACCAAGTTGTACACATCGATGGCGGAGCACATTGACGAATATGTGGAACTCTTCCCTATCCATCCTGCCTATCTGGAAGTATTTGAGCAGGTGAACGTTGTTGAAAAACGCGATCTTTTGAAAGCGCTCAGCAAGCAAATGGAAAGCATGCTCGATCAAGATGTTCCTGTCAATGAAACAGGTTTGTTTTCTTTTGATTCGTATTGGGCAATACTGAATGATGATCCATCCTATCGTTCCGTTCCTGAAATAAGAGATGTGCAGGACAAGGCACGGGTGTTGGTAGAACGCGTTCGGACAGCTCCCAACGTTAAAGATTATCGACCTGCCGCAAACAAGATCATCGCAGCGCTGGCTGTTCATCGTTTGACGTTGAATGATCTATACGCACCAGTGGGTTTGACGCCTGCTGAGTTGCGTGACCGTCTATGTATATACCTACCCATCCCTGAGCAGGATGCCGACTTTTTGTTAACTTCGGTAGAGGCGGTATTACAAGAAGTCTCCCGCGCGGTGAATGGACAGTTCATCTCACATAACACCGAGAATGATCAATATTATCTTGACCTAAAGAAAGATATTGACTTCGACGCGCTGATTGACCAACGCGCGGCTTCGCTAGATGAAACGCAACTTGACCGCTATTTCTTTGATATGCTGGCACGCGGATTGGAATTGACAGATAGCGCATATGTGCCAGGCTTCCGCATTTGGGAGCGCGAACTGGCATGGGCTGGGCAAGGTATGACTCGCAAGGGATATGTCTTTTTGGGCGCGCCAAACGAGCGTTCCACTGCCCAGCCTGAGCGTGATTTCTACATTCACTTCTTAGCACCATTCTCATCACAGAAAATCAAGTTGGATAAAAAGCCCGACGAAGTATATTTCTCGATTGGTCAGAAGGATGATGATTTCGAGCAGACGATGAAACGCTACGCAGGCGCGCGTGAGATGAGTTCGATTTCGTCGGGGAGCAATAAAGAACAGTACGAACGCAAGGCGGATACATTTGCTCGCAAATTGAACACTTGGCTGCGCGAGAATATGACGCGGACAATCGTCATTCGCTTTAGGGGCGAAGAGATGACCGTGCCAGAGGCGTTGTCGAAACATCGCCTGTCCATTCGTGACCTTTCCTTGCGCGAGCAGGTTTTCAAACTTGCTTCGGCGTTTTTGAGCGAGCAATTTGAAAAGAAGTATCCGCTTTACCCGAAGTTCAGCGGGATTGACTTTACCTTTGAGACCTTGACCCAAGCCGTGGATGGAACGCTGCGCGCGATCGCTGGAAGTTCCGCGACCAAGCCGGCGCAGGTTGTGTTGGAAGGATTGGGACTCGCTCATATGGAAAACGGCGAGTTGACCTTCACCACCGAAGACAGCACGTATGCAAAGCATGTCTTGAAATCTTTGTTTGCGTTGGATGCTGGAAAAGTTTTGAACCGCAAAGATTTGATCGGCGGACCGAACAACGCGGAAGTGGATCTCAAATTCGGGTTGGAGCCTGAATGGATGATGGTGGTTTTGCTCTCGTTGGTGAGACAAGGCGAAATGACGCTGAACCTGCCTGGGATCAGAATCGACTCGACCAATCTGGATGAGGCGGCGCGGATGGGCGTGGATACGCTGGTCAAGTTCACAGCGGTCAGCCGCCCGAAGCCAATCCCCGAACAATCTCTGCGGGTGTTGTTTGCCAGCCTTGACCTGCCCGAAAATTTGGTGACCGATTCCAAAAAACTGGAATTGGCTCCCATTCAGTTGGAAGCGTCTGTCAGCGCGGAGTTGAATCAGGTTGTGCGTTTGCTGGAAAATCTGCGCGAAGGTCCGCGCTATTGGCGCGAGTCGCTGTATTCGGCGGCGATGTTGCAGGAATTGCGCAGTGAGTTGACCGAGTACAAGAACTTCCTCACTTCGTTGCAGGCGCTGAACAGCCCTGGCAAGTTGCGCAACTTCTCGACGGGACAGGGTGAGGTACGTCAGGTGATGCGGACGCGCAAAGTGGTGGGCGAGATCAAAGCCTTGTATGAGTTGATCCAAGCCGTGCAGCCGCAGTTGGATTACATCTATCAGGCGGAAGTGACTTTGCCGCTGGATGATGCGTGGCAGAAGTCCATTGAAAAAACGCGCGCGGAACACTTGAAACTGTTAGCCACGCCTGCTGAGCGGACAAAGCCCGCCACGATCTCACGCCTGAAAGGCGGACTCTCCAATTTGCAGGACGCCTACGTAAAGCGCTATGCGGAATTGCACGCCTTCGCGCGGTTGGACTCGTCGCTCGACGCGCAGAAAAAGCGCGTTTCGGCAGACCCGAAATGGGTCCAGTTGCGAGCGCTGAGTGGACTCGACTTTTTGCAGGGAAATGATCTGCGCAAGTTGGAATCCCAGATGGGCGAAGTCCGCTCATGTCCCAATCTGAATCCGAAAGATATGCAATTCACGACCGTTTGCCCCGCTTGTGGATATTTGCCGCGCACGCAGGGCGTTGAAAAATCGGCGGGGCAGCAATTGCGTGAAGCAACCGAAGGTTTGGATGGTTTGCATAAGCAATGGATCAATGCGTTGATCGCCAGTTTGAAGAGCGAGAGTTCGCAGAAGAACTTGAAGATGTTGGGCGCGAAGGAACGCGAGCAGGTAAACGAGTTCCTGCAAAAGAAGCAACTACCCGAAAAGATCACAGACCGTTTTATTTCGGCGTTGAAGGATACCTTGCAGGGATTGGAGATCGTCGAGTTTGAGGGCAGCGACTTTTTGCTGGCGCTCACCCGACCTGGAATGCCCTGCACACCCGAAGAACTGAGCGCGCGGTATCAGAAATTCCTTGCCGAACACATGCAAGGCAAAGACCCAGCCAAAGTCCGAATCCGTATTGATTGGTAAACGAACATGTCGAGAAAAAAGCAGAACAACGCTGAACAACCCGAATTGATCGCAGAAGAAGCCGCGGAGTATATCGTCTCGCCTGATGAAGAAGCGCTGCGCGAAGAATATCGCAGACGGCTGGCAGAGATGTTGAAAGACCCCGAGTTTCGCAAGATCGAAGGGTTTCCCATCGGTGAAGATGAAGCGATTCTCGCGCTTTCTGACCCACCTTACTATACGGCTTGCCCCAACCCATTCTTGAATGAGATCGTGGAAAAGTGGCGCAGTGAACGCGCGGCATTGCGTGATGAATTAGGCTTGCCCAACGATGAACCTGCGGGGAGCAAATACATCGTCCGCGAAAATATGCCGACCAAGAATTACCACCGTGAACCATTTGCGGCGGACGTTTCGGAAGGCAAAAGCGACCCGATCTATAACGCGCACTCGTATCACACCAAAGTTCCGTATAAAGCCATTATGCGCTACATTCTGCATTACACCGATCCTGGCGATTTGGTTCTGGATGGTTTTTGCGGTACAGGTATGACAGGTGTTGCGGCTCAACTTTGTGGCGATAAAAATACTGTGGAGAGTCTCGGCTATTCCATCAAAGATGGAGTAATTTACGATGAAAACAATATACCTTTTTCTCGACTAGGTGCGCGAAAAGTTATCCTGACTGACTTATCCCCAGCCGCTACTTTCATTTCTTATAACTATAACAAACCTGTTGATTCCTATGAATTTGAAAAGCGGGCAAATATTGCACTTCTAGAAGCAGAAAAAGAATGCGGTTGGATGTATGAAACCCTACACACTGACGATAAGACCAAAGGGAAAATTAATTATACGGTTTGGTCTGATGTATTTATGTGCCCAAATTGTTCTGCGGAAATGGTTTTTTGGGACGTAGCGGTTGATCAAAAAAAGGGAGTAGTTCGTGAAAGTTGGCAGTGCGATCAATGTCATACACTCCTGTCGAAAAACCCCGCAAAAGATAGCGGAGCGATAAAAATTGAGCGAGCATGGAATACTGTGTTCGACCGTGCTCTTGGAACCGCAGTACGTCAGGTGAAACAAAGCCCCGTAATGATAAGTTATTCAATTGGAAAAAAACGCTTTGAAAAAAGACCAACAACTAAAGATTTAGATCTTATCAAAGCAATTGAAGACTATGAATTTTCTGGTCGGTTTCCTTCGAGTCGAATGCCTGAAGGAGATGAAAGTCGAAGAAATGACGAAATTGGTATCACACACACTCATCATTTTTATACGATTAGAAATTTGACAGCCATTTCGAATCTTTGGCACAAGTCGACCGACTCATTGTTTCATTGGGTCATTACTGGGATTCTTCAAAGAGCAAATAAGCAACATCAAATTGCTATAAGCCGTGTTGGAACCGATATAAAACAAGTGGGCGGAAAAACAGCAGGACATCGTCGTGGAACTTTGTACGTGCCCTCTAATCAGGTTGAATTTTCAGTTTTTGAGTTATTTAGAGAACGGCTAAACTCAGTAAAAAAGGCTATATCGAAAAAATTTAGACTTGAAAGTTTTCTTATAAACACAGGGTCAAGTGGCAATTTTGAAATTCCCAATTCAACATTAGATTACGTGTTTGTTGATCCACCTTTTGGTTCTAATATTATGTATTCTGAATTGAATTTTCTTTGGGAATCATGGTTAGATGTTGTAACTAATAATTCGCTCGAAGCAATAATGAATAAGTCGCAGCATAAAAGGCTTTATGAATATCAGGATCTTATGGGAGATTGTTTTCTAAGATACTACAATGCTCTTAAGCCTGGGCGATGGATCACTGTAGAATTCCATAATTCTCAAAATGCTGTTTGGAACGCCATACAAGAGGCGTTGTTGCTTGCAGGTTTTATGGTCGCTGATGTACGCACTTTAGATAAACAAAAGAAAACACATACGCAAGTTACTGCTGCTGGGGCAGTCAATCAAGATTTGGTAATTTCTGCATATAAGCCAACTGCTGAATTTGAAAAACGTTTCCTTGCTGAAGCAGGTAGCGAACAGGGTGCATGGGATTTTATGCGTGAGCACTTGGAGCAACTACCATCTCCAGGCTTGAAAGATGGGGCAATTCAAATATTGCAAGAACGATTGCCTTATTTACTCTATGATCGTATGGTAGCGTTTCACATCCAGCGTGGTTTAACCGTTCCGCTTTCTGCGCCTGAGTTTTATCAAGGCTTGAGTCAACGCTTTTTGGAGCGCGAAGGCATGGTCTTCACCGCCGCCCAAGCCGCCGCCTACGATAAGTTACGTCTGCAAGCCGAGCGCGTCGAGCAACTGGCGTTGTTCGTCACGGATGAAAGTTCCGCCCGTCAATGGCTGCGTCAGGAATTGGAGCATGAGCCAAAAACGTATGGCGATCTCCAACCGAAATTTGTCCAGCAGTTGCACCAGTCCAAGTATGAAGACCTGCCCGAACTCAAAGTCATTTTGGAGCAAGCCTTTTTGCAAGATGACAAAGGTCGCTGGTATGTCCCCGACCCAGAGCGCGCCGCTGACCTTGAAAAATTACGTCAAAATGCTTTGTTGCGCGAATTCAACGAATACCGCAAAGGCAAAGGTAGGCTGAAAGTCTTCCGCAGTGAAGCCATACGCGCAGGGTTTAGCAACGCTTGGCGCGAACGCGAATATTCCATCATTGTCGAGATCGCCGAGCGAATGCCTGAATCTGTTTTGCAGGAGGATCAGCAATTGCTCATGTACTATCACAACGCTGGGCTGCGTCAGTCCAGTGAGCCCAGACAGGAAAATCTACTCTAACCACTAGGGAGGAAATTATGTCACGTACACTCAAACAATGGGAAGCATATTTAGTCGGGGCAATGCCGCGTGTTCATTTATTGAGTGAGCTTGGCCTCAATTACGAGGATATGCTGGAGATCGCAAATCTCATTAAAGGTGAGAATGCCAAACGCCCCAGTCTTCGTCAAACCACTACGTATTTGGTTGGTAATTTTCCATGCACTTTTGTCGCTTTTTTAGCGGCATTTGCAGCCCAAAACACTGAACGTGAATTTTGGGACGCGCTTGGAAGACTGCTAGATGTCAGCGGCAGCGATCTAAACAATGCAAACTGGCGAAAACCATTTATTGAAATTCTGAAAAAAAACAAGAAGCCAACCTTTGAAAATGTCGGTCACTTATACGTTGGCAATATGCGCATTCACGGCGGAATCCCTTCTTATTCTTTGAGGGATTTTTTCGCGAACATGCTCATGCCTGCGATTGAAAAACCCGAATACATTGAGTTGCAAGGCAGAGAATTATTGGATGCATTGTTGAGGCGTTCGGTAGTTCAATTATTTACCGACTCTACCATCCGAAATTTTTTTGAATTCAGCGGCGATATTGGCTTGGATTTTTTAGAGTCTAGCCGTCGTGTTGCACTTACGTATCGTTCCAAAAGACAAATTCTTCCAGACCATACTCTCCCCGAATATGTCATTCAAAAACTGGTCAGTTTTCTTGAGTATCAGGAAGATGAAGTGCATGGACTACGGCGCCCACGAATCAAGTTCGATGCTGACGGGGAAGGTCTCCTGCTGGAATTGCCAGAAGAACCGTTGAGCGGCTCAGATGTGCTCGGGAATCAAGTCCGCTGGCAGGTATTCCAAAATCAAAAACAGTTGAAAGAACTGCGCACACGGATTATCCGCAGCGGCAGAGATATTCATACGGAACAGCAAATAATTCCGCTTGGTTATATGATTGAGCCGTTTCAAGTCACATTTAGCATTCCCAAACAGGACGGTGAATTCAATCTGCTCCGCGAATGGACGTTTGAACTCCGCTCGCAGGATGCTCCTGATCTATTAGCGTTCCGCAGTGAAGATGCAAGTCTCCTGCGCTGGTCGCAAGCGCTTCCTGCTCAGGATTTTTTGCTGGTCTATCCCAAAGATATTTCTCTTGAATTTGAAGGCGACGCGCACCTCATTTACTCGCCCGATATTTACGCAGAAGGCTGGCATAACTGGAAGGCGGAGCACCGCTCGCTCGAAGGCGCTTTTTCCCTTTCTTTGGTTAAGAACGGCGAAACGCTCGCAGTCATTCCAATTCAAAAGCAACTGGAATTGCCCCGCCTTACTGGAAATCTTTTCACGCCCAATCTTGATTCTAAACCGCTATATGTTGGCAATCCACCCACGTTGAGAATTCCTCTTCGCCCAGGCACGACCGTAGAGAAGGAACTCAAACGCTGGCATGTTGAGATCAATTCCGCATGGGAAGCAGAGCCGCATTGTCGTCAGAGTTTCAAATTAAGTGAAAAGCCTGAAGCCATCATAGAAGATGAATCTGCAATCGAATTTAATCTTACTACCATATTAGGCAGCGAACCCAAAGGGACTTATACATTACACGTGCGCGGTCCCTTGGAAACCGACATCGAAATCCCCTTTCGTGTATGGCCTTCATTACATATAAAGGATTTACCGGAATTTATCCTACCTACAGAAGATAAAAATGTGACCTTGCATTTTGTCGTACCCGTTCACGCTTCTCTGGAGACACAAGCGAGTGTCACAGGCGTCAATGTGACGGGACAATATGGGCAATACACTGTGGAGTTGGATGAAACCGCTTCGCGCCTCGACCTGAATTTGGTTTGGTCCCAAGAGACTTCGGCAATCCATGTGCCATTTTCTCTCCCTGTTCCACGCATTGAATGGCGTTTCGTTTTGGGTGAAGAGGACAAATTCGAATGGTCAAACCGTCCAATCCGCAAGCCTGTGGATGCCTTCCTGCAATCCAATCAAACCGCGGCGTTGCTTGTTCGTATGCCAGGAATTGAAAAGCACACCAGACAAATGATTGTGCGCTTAATAGATCCCGAAAAGCCGAAAGAATTTTTGCAGGAATTTCAAGTGCAACCCAGTGTTTTGGGAAGCGATCATGTCCGCTTCGCACTCAGCGCAAAAGATACAATCCGCCAGCACACAGATATATCTGTTTTTGAATTTCAATTGTTGATTCCAAACACGGACGGTCTTTACCAGTCCGTTACTCTGCTCTCTTTTACGCGCGACATAGATGTATCGAATGTCCGTATTAAGCAAACAGATGAAGGCTTATTCCTTTTGTGGGATGAATCTTCCCCACTGCGAAATCGACGCGTGTTCATTCGTTCCATCTGGAAGCCCTGGGCAGATGCCTGGAATATCAAAATCCCTGATGATGCGCGGGGGAAATTCGACTTGCTTGCCGCAGGATATGGCTTACCGCCATCCTGGTATGAAATCCATTTCTATGTTGCGCCATCCTGGGAAAAGGATATTACATCCGCACCTGAGCATTCAACCTTTGTGGTAAAGATGATCTCGCCTGAAGAACAAATTGCGTGGTTGGAAGAAAATCTCCGAAAACGCCCCGAAAATTCTTTTGTCAATCACTTTGAACGCGCATGTGTTTATGTCACTACGATAGATACGAGTAAACGTGAACAGGAGGTTCAGTTTTGCTACACTCACATCGAACAGGCAAAACCGAAAGACCTATTTGCGTTCCACGAATGGCTTGAAAAACACGACCCAATTACCAGACGTGCAGTCCGAATGAAGATGTACAATCTTGAACAACTTCAGGGATTGTTTTCTACGTACAAACCTGGAAGCGAATTCCGTCAAAAATATCAAAGTTATATTCCCGAGACGAATATCAAGCCTGAAAGCGCTATTTTGTTGGTTGAAAATGAAAACGACCCGCCTATTGTTTTTCATGCCCTGCGCGAATTGGCAAAGAAAAGAGATAATCGTTTTCTAGGTGTTATTGCAAAAATGCTGGAGGCTGGACGCCTGTCAGATGCGGATGCAATTGAATTACTCAGGCTGGAAGAAGAACATTTTGTCTCGGCATTGAACTCCAGCCAACCCGTTGGAATTAACTTACGATTATTGTCTGGCTTGTTGCGCGATAAAGATAAATTGCTTGATACGCTTTCCAACGAGAAAATAGTCGGCCTCGCAAAAGCAGAACTGGATACTCAGTCAATCAAGAAATATCTCGGTATATTGATTGAACGTGAAGATAAGTCTGGTTTGGAATACATCATGGAACTTTTCCAAAACGGACGCTTGCTCGGCGATGAGGTCACTGAATTACTGAGCAAAAATCCAAAGTTTTCAATGCATGTCTTGTTGTCAGATCCACATGTACATGCAAATTCTGTACAGATTTCAGAATTAGCGCAACGATTCCCATATGCAACTGGACATGTTTCTGCGGGAATGTTTGTTAAAACGCCTGCTGGTTGGGGCGAGATCACTGGAATCAGAGGAGTAAATGGCATCAGTTTAAAAACAGAATTAATCGAAGAGGGAGAAGTCAAGTTTTATTACGTAACTTTTAATTCTGATTTAGATCATCCGATTAGAGGAGTTATTGATGTTGATAAACAAGAATTGCGATTACTCAACACAGAACAAGTATATAAGTGCGGAAACTGTGGGTTTGTTTCAAACTCCCAAAATTATATTGTACGGTTTCACACACGAGAAATGCACAAAGGATTAAGTCCTGCATTTAGGCCAATTCCATCTCGCACTACTATTAGTAATGATCTAGAATTTAGCCAATCGAAACCTGAAAAATAAGAGGCACCAATGGCAATTCATCCACTTGAAACGACAAATCATATCCGCCAAACCTATCTACGCTATTTAAAAACGATCAAGCCATTTCAAGATGAAGGTTTTCGTAAAGCCTTCGCAGATGCTATTGACGTACCAAATTTATTGGTAAAAGGTCCGTTAGTTGAGATTGCTTTGCCATACAGAAAAGGTAAAAGCATTAAGGGTTTGGTGGAAGAAGGTGTCCTATCGCCAAAATTCGCCGAATTAAATTCACCTGATCTGCCTTATGATCGTCCGCTTTATTCCCATCAAGTTAAGGCAATCAAAAAGGCTGTTGCAGGCAGGAATTTAGTTGTCGCAACAGGTACTGGCTCTGGAAAAACAGAGACTTTCCTAGTTCCCATTTTGAATTACCTTTTCAGGGAAGAGGAAGCGGGAACGTTGAGCCAACCTGGTGTCCGTGCCATGTTGCTCTATCCAATGAACGCGCTAGCGAACGATCAAATGAAACGTTTGCGCCGGCTTTTGGAAAACTATAAAAAAATCACCTTCGGTCGCTATATCGGAGAAACAGATACTTCTGGTGATAGAGAAAAAGCACTAAAGTCTTTCAAGGATATTTACCCGCAGGAAAAGACTTTAGATAATGAGTTATTTACCCGCAAGGAAATGCAGGAAAACCCGCCACACATACTATTGACCAACTATGCCATGTTGGAATATTTGCTTTTGCGTCCAGCAGATTCATCGTTGTTTGATGGTCCTACAGGGAAATCCTGGCATTTTATCGCGCTTGATGAAGCGCATGTCTACGATGGAGCCAATGCCACTGAAATGGCAATGCTTCTACGTCGCGTTGTTGATCGTGTTGTTGGCGCTCAACTGGGTAAGTTGCAAGTCATTGCCACCAGTGCGACTCTTGGGGGCGGCAGGAAGGATTTTCCAGAGGTTATACAATTTGCCATTAATCTTTTCAACAAGGATTTTGCCTGGGTGGATGATGATCCCAACTTGCAGGATATTGTGGAAGCAGATCGTGTACCAATTGAGAATCTTGGCGAAATCTGGGGCGCAGGAAATCCTGCTCTCTATGCAGAATTGGCAGAGCTGGTAGAAAACCGTCCGTCCGACAACACAGCGGTCATTGGCTATCTCGTCAAATTTGAAGCGTTGTTTCAAAAGCATAAAATACCCGCTCCTCTTCAAAGCGCCAATGATGAAGCAAAAAAAGAAATATCTGCCGCATTACAGCGTTATCTTTATGAAATCCTGCGCGGCGACAAGAATGTTCATGCAGTATTAAATTCCCTCAAAGAAAAGAACGCCCGTCAACTGGAAGATATTGCAAGGGATGTATTCCCCAATGCCTCTGACGCCCCCGAGGCGTTGATTAACCTCGTCACCTTATCTGTCTTTGCACGCGCAGATTTGGAGAGTATGCCGCTTCTGCCCGCCCGTTATCATGTTTTTGCCCGCGCGCTGGAAGGCGCTTTTGTCTGCTTGAATGAAGACGCTCACAAAGATCTTCCTGCCGAAAAACGGGAACGGTTGTTCCTACACAGACAAAAATATTGTCCTCACTGCAAGAGCCGTGTTTTTGAATTAGCAACCTGTACTCGTTGCGGCACTGCCTATTTGATCGGAGAGGAAAAGCCCGGTAGTGAGATGGAAAGCGATAAAGATGGTTTTGTGCCAATCCAGAGCGCAAATTATTTGCTCCAAAATAGCGCAATTTACAGCACGGCGGTGGCAAAGAAAACGCACTACTACACAGTTATTTCCAAGTTTTCTGAAATAGATGAAGATGAGATTATCGCGGATCAAGACGCCACTCCTGACGATCTAAATGAGAATTTACAGCCTAACGAACTTCAATTATGCAGTTCGTGTGGACAAATCCAACCTCATGGTAAGCGTATATGTGATTGTAAAGACTCGCTTATAAAAATAAATGAGGTGGAACTGGGTCGAAAACAAACCTTGCACCGATGCATTAGTTGCTCTACAAGATCTAGCGGTGGAGTCGTTTATCGCTTCCTTACAGGACAGGATGCCCCGGTCAGTGTTCTAGCGGATGCTTTATACCAGCATATCCCTGCCTCAAAAGCAAAAGACAAAGATGAACTACCTGGTCATGGTCGAAAGATGTTGAACTTTACGGACAGCCGGCAAAACGCCGCCTTCTTTGCGCCCTACCTTGAACGCGCCCATGAGCGAAATCTGCGCCGCAGGTTAATCATGATTGCTCTCAAAAAAGACCCAGAAGCAAACAAGGGGCAACTCCGTTTGCATACGGTTATGGAGCGTTTGAGATATCGGATTGATCAGGAAAATGTATATCCATCAAACGAAACCTTTAATGATAAAGAACATCGCGCTGCAGTGTGGATGATGCAGGAATTTTCTCCTTTGGATCGCCGAATTAGCCTGGAAGGACTTGGCTTACTGCGTTTTGAACCTGATATCCCTGAAAGCTGGGATGTGCCTGATTTCCTTCAATCAGTTCCGTGGAACTTTAATCGCGAACAAGCATTTCGCTTAATGGTAAATCTACTCAACACATTACGCTATCAAGGTGCAATTACCTATTTGCTAAATGAAAAAACAGATTTGCTGCATGATGCCAAAGACAAAGGTTCTTTTGCGCCGCGAGAAAAAGAATATTACGTTAGGGGAGCAGACAGTGTAGCAAAGAAAGGTGTTTTTAGTTGGACGCCTACGGCTCATGCTAATGCGCGCCTCAATTACTTGAAACGGATTCTTGCTGAAAAGAAGTATCCAGAATTAAATGCCAATGACGTCGCCAAAGATTTACTAGCTGAAATTTGGAAATATTTAACTTCACCATCCAGTCCTTGGCATAGTTGTTTTGAGAGTAGAGATTTACCAGGGATAGGAACCGTCCAACAACTATCACACAAAGTATGGAGGGTTGTTCCAACGAATGACGACTATTCTGGTTGGAAGATTTGCAATAAATGTCAGAATATTACATTTGGAGATGTTGAAAAAGTTTGCGCTACTTATGGCTGTTCAGGTCATCTTGAACAATTAACAGAAAAATCCATTGGATTTAAAGATAATTTGTATCGCGATGAATATGTAAATAGCGACCCCAATAACCAGCCTGCCGTACTCCTAGCAAATGAACACACCGCGCAATGGACTTCACGCGAAGCGGCAAATGTCCAGAACCAATTCATTCAAGGCAATGTGAATGTTTTGAGCTGCTCCACCACCTTTGAATTAGGTGTTGACGTTGGTGATTTGCAAGCAGTTGTCATGCGCAATATGCCCCCCACGACCGCGAATTACATACAACGAGCAGGGCGTGCAGGTCGTCGCACAGATTCTGCGGCATACGTGTTGACTTTTGCTCAAAGACGCTCTCACGATCTAAATTATTTTACTCAGCCCGAAAGTATGGTTTCGGGAAAAATTAAACCCCCGATCGCGGTACTTTCAAATGAAAAAATTGTTCGTAGGCACCTGCATTCTATAGTCTTTTCCGCATTTTTCCGATGGGTATTTGAGAATTACGGACGAAAATTCGATAATGTTGGGGATTTCCTACTGGACGAAAACGGTGAGAAAGGGATTGACCTACTTAATAAATTCCTGGAACAAAGACCGATAGAACTTCAGGAAGCTCTTGTTAGGGTTATTCCAGGCGGGCTAGTGGATAATCTCGGAGCAAAAGACTGGACCTGGATAAACGAATTAACAGCGCCAACTGGCGCTAAGCCAAAGTCTCTTGATTTAGCAGCACAAGATTTTCTGAGTGAAGTCAACAAGTTAATCGAACTGAGTGACGAAGCTCAGTCTAAAAAAGATAAAAAAGGGCTATTGGAAGCTGTTAGGCTACTAGACATTGTTAAGCAAATCAAAGAGAGAAAATTGCTTGGATTCCTTGGAGCAAGAAATGTTCTCCCCAAATACGGCTTTCCCACAGATGTGGTTGAATTAAAAACAAATCATCTTACGACTAAAGAGGCTTCAAAAGTTCAACTGGAGCGCGATTTACGAATGGCGATATCTGAGTTTGCGCCGGGAAGTGAAGTTGTTGCCGCAAAAAGAATCTGGCGTAGTCGTGGAGTTCGATTGCTGCCTAACAAGGTTTGGGAAGAAATCCATTATGCAGTTTGTAAACAGTGTAAGAGATTCCATTGGGGATACGCCGAAACGGATGTGCCTCCAATATGCGCGTCCTGTGGGGAAGCACTTTCTGGAAACACTGAAATGAAAGGAAAGTTTATTGTCCCAGAACAAGGGTTTGTAGCGGCGAGCGAAACTGAAACTCCAGGTGAAACTGCTCCACAAAGGACATATGCTAGTCAGGTATATTTTACCGAGTATAGATCTTCGAAAGATGATCAAGATGAAGAAAAAGAATTAGTTATTGACGAGAGATTAACCTCTTCAAATCTCACTGTATTTACCGGGCATTCTAATCATGGTTGGCTTGCCTTGGTTAATAATGGTTTCGGTCGCGGCTTTAAGATTTGCAATTGGTGTGGATGGGCAGAACCAGTTCCATTAGCGCCTGGAATCAAAGACACGAATAAACATAATAATCCTTTGACAGGAAAACCTTGTAATGGAGGCACCAAACCATATCACTTGGGGCATAGATTTATGACTGACGTGCTTGAAATCAGCCTTGATGGAAAAGAAAGATTCTTATATCGGCGTTCTTCGATGATGTCTTTGATGTATGCACTACTAGATGGCGCGAGCGACGCTTTGGGAATTCGTCGTGACGATGTGGATGGTACTCTTTTCTATAAGGATTTTCGCAAGCCGCCTCACCTGATTCTTTACGACACAGTCCCTGGAGGCGCTGGCCATGTGGAACGAATTAACAATAAATTATTTCAGGTGGCAGAGTCTGCACTGAAAAAGGTATCCAATTGCGAATGTGGCGAGGATACAAGTTGTTATAATTGCCTTCGTAACTACCGGAATCAGTTCTATCACGACGATTTACAGCGCGGTATGGCGATTAAATTACTGGAAGTGATGTTGAATAAATAGATGTCTACATATCTTGTAGGTTTTGATCGGTTCATCGCCCTTGATTGGGCAAATTATGCGCTCGAATTATCTTTGCACTCTGAAGATAAAGATACCTCAGTCTCTCAACTGAAAGCATGGTTATCATCGCGAGTTTCTGGAAACGATGCTATTCGTAAAACATCAAATGTTCTTGGAAGATTGTGGTTTGATGTAAACGAAGAAAAGAGTTACTTTAGGGCAGAAGCTCATCACATAACCCAAGTTGCCAAGAAGTCCGATAACGTCATATTCCATTGGGGAATGGCAATATTAACCTTTCCTTTTTTTCACGAAGCTTGTTTTCAGGTCGGGCGTTTGCATTCACTACAAACATCTTTTACGCGCCAAGAAATCCATGTTCGAATGGCAGAAAAATATAGCAACCAAGGAACTATCCCAAGATCAATAGATCGAATATTACAAAGTCTTGTAGATTGGAAATTACTCGAAAAAGTTTCTACTAGAAATTTAAGCAGTCAACACCACAATACCACCGATGATCGCGTAAAAAGGTGGCTACTAGAATTAATGGTGTATTCTGCTCGGCAAAAGAGAATACCTCTAAATAGCTTTTATAAACTACCAGAGCTATTTGCCTTTGAATTCAACGGTGATGTTGCCCATATAGCGAATTCATCAAAGAAAGTAAAGATTGAAAGGGACGGCGGAAATATAGAGTATATAAGCTGGCGTTATTAAATACGATTACTTGATTTAATCAAAAAAGCCCTGGATTTTCAACCAATTAGGGGCCAGCTATTTATTAAGAAGATACTTTCCTGCTATTGTTGCATCCATACATTTGAGATCACTCTTCTGCCAGGGACTTCATGTAAATGATCATCATCCAATGTCTTATAATTAGGTGATGAAGAGAACTGTTACCATGTCTCAATGCCTTGCCATGCTGGTGCTGGCGTTTCGCGAGGAGTCGAGGTAATTATGGCTATCCCAAACGGGTTTGACCCAATCACTCTCAATCAATGGCTCTGGTTTAAGTATCGTTGTCAAGAGAGTTCTCCAACGGAGTTTCAAAGACTCTTTGAAGATGTAATGAAGCGGTACAAACCAGAGTTCATGCAAATTAAACCTTATGGCAATATTGGTGATCGAAAAGCAGATGGGTTATTTCGCGCCGAAGGTGCCGTTTTTCAGGTCTATTCACCTGATGAACTTACTCAGGCAAATGTTGTAAAAAAGGTAGATGAGGATTTGGAAGGTGCTGTCAGTGAATGGGGCGATGATATTAAAAGCTGGACATTTGTATATAATGTTCGACGCGGATTGCCTCCTGATATACCAATGATTCTGAACGGAAAACAAAGGCAATATCCCCACATTGCGATCAGGGATTTAAGTAACGATGGGCTTTGGGAAATACTCCGCGCACTGACTCCTCAGCAAAGAGCGGAGATACTTGGTACCCCTATTGGGTACGAGAAGTACTTCGTACATTCAGAGAATGATGACAGTCTGCACTCGACGGAAGAAAACAATGACTCGTGGATTGTTATCATTCAGGACATAATTAATCCGATTGACATCCCCGCTGTAATTGACGCGTTGAAGCCATCGACAATTTTTGGCGCTCCAGTCTATCTTCGTCCCAATATGGATTCTTGGAATGATGCGGCAATCTATCAGAGGACATCGATATTAGATTTGTTTGAAAAATGCCGAAATTCTTTCCCGGCACATTTTGCTGTTTTTAGCATCGCGCCGATACCGCTGATCACACAGCTTGGATTTCTCTTGACATACAGTGTTCCAACTCGTTATTTCAAACTACATATAGACTCTCAATCATGGAGCTGGCCAAACGAATCAGCTGATTCGCGGTTTATCGTAACTGGAATACCTGTTGAGTTGACCCCATCAAAATGTGATGTAATCATAAGAGTTTCGTTGAGTGACAAGATCAGCAAACTTGATACTGAAGAAATTATTCCAGATTCACCTGTACAAATAGATATAACTGTAGATAATCCCGGATTAACTTGGATAAGAAGCCTGGATCAAGTTAGTGAATTTGCCACAGTTTTTAGAGAAGTGCTTGCTGAAATACGACGAAAGATACCAGACTGCCAATCTATCCACCTTTTTATGGCTGTTCCCGCCCCAATTGCGCTGGCGGCCGGACAACAAATCAACCCCAGAATGAATCCACCTGTTTGTCTTTATGAATATGCCCGAAATCAAAAACCTCGATATCAATATGCTTTCAGTTTGGAATAAGAGGGAATCAAGCTTAGTTTTTCAAACTCTTCAGTTCTGCGATAGCCTTTCCAGACATTTATCTGTTCGGTTCCGACGATGACAAAAAAGAGAAAATTGCTATCGTACTGATCGTGATTAAGTTTGTTTTTCCAATTATCAATATCGTGTACAGAAGGGCTGGGGACAACTTCTGGATGTGTATGCCACTCACCCAAATAGTTGCATGTCCCTTTGCTGGATGTCCAAGCCTCGTAAATTTGTTTTTGATGAGTCCCTTTGGAGCGAAAATAATTATATCTTGAGCGTATATCGCCTTGCATCGGTATGGTAATGCGATCCACAACTACCTCATCGTTGCCAATCAAAAATCGTCCTAGTAAAACGCCTCCAGATTCCTTCTTTTGAGGTGAATTTTGGATAAAACGCTGCATTCCGGACAATGCTCTTGGACCAATCTTGATTCTGTTATTGGCATTATCAATAAATGTGAGATGTGACATCGGGTAATTATACTTAATCGTACAGCCATCATGAGCCGCAGATCGGACAATTTGGATTGTAAACTTTTACACCATTATTGGTATCTGCAAAATCAAAATTGATAAAACGATCTGAAACTTGAAACCCCACATCTGCCAGATCATCTGCTTCGCCTTTCCAGGAATACAATGCATTAGCTGTAATTTTTCCTGATAAAACCTTGAGTGAAAGGCGGACTGCAAGGGAGGCTGTGTTGCCAGCATCTAAACTGCCAAACGGAGTAAACCGATTTGCACAGCCTGCTATATCTTTTGTGAATGCCTGCCCTGGTGCTACAAAGGATGCCCTGTTAGAAAATTCGCCGTAGGGTTGCATGGGTGTGAATAAACATTGAAAACAACCTTTGCCATCCAAGTTGGCAACCAATACATGTCCGCCAATTCCATAAGGCTCAAGCCAGGAGTACAGAATTGGCAACCGAATACCTTTTGCATTAAATAATCTGTTGATCATTAAAGATACATTATCATCTCCTGTCGCCATGATCACCAGATCAAACTTCTCCATGTCCAAAATGGACTTGGAGATGGCTTCTTCAAACTTAAGAGCAACTGTTTTGATTTTTACGTAAGGATATTTGCTTTCCAACTCCTTTCGTAAGCTTTCAACTTTGGTTTCGCCAACAAATTGCTTGCCAAGTGGATTGCGAAAGGTGTTTTCATACTTGAAATTGTCATGATCTATTAGGGTTAGGTCGAGAATGCCGCTTTGAATAAGCTGAAAAGCAATAAGCCCACCTACTGCCCCGCAACCAACTAAGGCAATTCTCTTGTTTTGAAACGAAGCGTTTGCACCACCTCGCGGCAATAAGTAAGACTTGTCTAGCCTTAATAGTGTAATTGGTGTAATTCCTTCAGCGTTTCCGTCATCATTTAGCGGGTGTGCCGAATATACTGCGGAAAACTGAACTCCAAATAACACCACTCCCCCGCTGGGTCTGGGAAGCCCAAATATGACAACTTCATTCCTCTTAAATTTTTTTGTTAACTTCTTTAGGAGTTTTCTATTGGAAGGGGATATTCCTTTTAGAATAGTTTTTCGTACAAGTTTGGCAGTGAGATTTTTCTGCGTGAACATGTCGATGAATGTGCCTTTCTGAAGCGGCACATAAATCCCGTTGTCATGCGATACTGTCCTCGATTCAATACCAAATTCAATCGGCGTCGAGTCGTTATCGCTTAGGTACGCAATATCGATCTTGTCGGCTTTGTGGCTCCCTCTGGCAACAACAATTTGCCTTACTTCTGGTGAGGGATTGATTAATGATTTTACAGGAATGGTCTTTTGATACGAACGCCAATACGCATCGAACTCATCGACAAAATCCCATTTGTTCTCACCTGAAATTCCCTTTTGAAGCACGTCTATTGTTCGTTCAATTGCATCTGCCAATACTCTTTCTGGTACAGAGGAATCAATAACCAAATTCTCCTGTTCTGAATAACAAACAAAACCATCATACTCAATATGCGGAATATTTTCTGGTAGAAATTCTTTTTCGAGCACAATTATTGGAAGAGTTTGTGGAAAATCATTGTTCAGTCCAATATGAATTTGTACTTTTTTTTCATTTAAGAATATTTTGGCGCTGGCAACAACAAGGCTACCACGATTTATGGCAGCCTTGTTGTTTGTTATTTCTAAATCAAAGATAGACTTATTTGCCTGCAGAGATTGCAGTTGTTCTGTTAAGTATGCGATCTTCTCGCTTTGTTCTACAATCATACGAATCAAGCACTGCTGCTAGATGAAATAATAGCGGGGCTGCGCTTTTGTGCAGTTTCTTCAATTTCCGGTAATGGGAAATCGTCCCCAAACTGTCTTCTCAAGATCATGCAAGCCTCACGCGGGTCTGTTTCATCGCGAGCAGCCATCAAAGTGTCGCGGAGTCGTTCAAGCTTTTCTTTGAGATCCGTCATTTGAATATCGGACATTTTCTGAAACAAGTCGTTGTACGGTTGCACTGGTAAATCAGACTTGAGCCTAAATAATGTTTTTCCATCCTCTACAGACACCGCTCGAAATCTATCGATCATGGCGTTTACCAAGCCAAGCATGGCTTCAAGATCATTGTACTCATAACTCATCTTTACTGCATCAGAGAGGACTTTTGAGACAGAAAACCAATGATAACCACACACAGCTAAACTAACACCAATAGGCGCACTGTGCCCATTGGGCGAAAACTTCACATCCTTCCATCGCTTCAGGTCACGAATCACGCGACGAAACTGTTCTCGATCTTTTTTGTCGGAAAACCGTTCAGTAATAACTTTTATCAGCCCTTTCGGATCATCAATTTCCCACTTCTTCTCCACTTCTAGTGAAGTGGGCTTTCCCCTGGCAAGATAAATATTGTTTGAATAACCATCACCTGCATAAACCGCAAAATCAACATGATATAGGGGTTCATCATTCTGATGATATTGCACTGTAACACACGGTTTCTTTATCTTAACATCATCGGTATGTCCATACAGCGCATCAAAAACCCATTGTTTTACCACGACCGGATTAGGATAATCATCTTTTTTGATTTGAAACTCAAGCCCAACGTCAATATCATAATCGCTATCTAAAGGTTTTACGCCTAAATTCATTGCATACCCACCCTTGTTGAATTCTACAAATGTTGGAGGGTTTTCACATATTTCTTTTAGTCTGCCTCTGAGTTTTTTAATCAGTATGTCCCGCTTTTCCCTCAAGATTTCATTTTCATCGTCCATCTTAATTGCATCATGAAATTTTTCAAAGTATGTTTGTAACCCGGCCATATTCATTTTCCTCATTATTAAGTGGTGAAATTTGAAACGACTTTTTTATCATAGCACCCAGCATCCTACGAGGCAATAGACAGAACTAGTGTTCTAACATTATTCTTACACAGGTATATTCGGAGACTTAAAACAAAAAGCCCCTGATTTCAATCAATCAGGGGCAAGCTTTCTATATAAACCTGTACCTCACCAGGTATTGTTGCAGCCTTTCATGCGAGATCACCCTTCCGCTGTAGTCTTCCTGCCATGAGCCATCTTCCAGTGGTGTGTACACCAGCGGCTTCCTCGCCGGCATCACCAACCCGCATTGGAATGGTAATCGGGTCTCGAACAATCGTCGACGTTCCTCTCTGCGTCTGCGAAACAACTCTCTCTTGCTCAACCGCTCGTTTGGCAATTCACCCGTAAAAAGTGGTACTTGCACCTGGACTAGCGTCTTATCAGAATAAGCCGTGCGAGAACTTGGTTTACTCTGGACGCGAACACGTCTCGCAGAGGTGGACTTGATCCCCGCACACTTGGGACCCATACCAATTGCAATGCTCAGGGGAGATTTCAAACGCCGGCCACATTTCTTGCATCTTGGTTGTTTTTCCATCATAACCTCCATTACAGGATACAGCAGTCCGGGCTACACACCCGGACTGCTGTCGTTTCCTGCATCAACTGTGAAATACAGGGCTTTAGAAAAGGGATACTTGATTTTGAGTCGTTTGCTTGGAACGCACTCGGCTTGCCGACCTCCCCACCACACCTTTGTTGGTCATCCAGTCAGACCAGGAAACCGTCTTGGGCATTTCAGGGACTGGTAACGGCGCACTTGGAACTGTCGGGCAACCCATTGGCGAATTGGAAACCATCACTTCATCGGCAAACAGCGATTGCAGATCTGGAAGATCAGCCGCCTCCAAGGCTTCACGTGCCAACTTCATGAGGATGTCACCATCTTCTTCCGGAACGATAGCGCCCCCGACCTCGTCCCCATACAGGAGTTGCGCTGCCTTCATTTTCTGACCCATCAATGCCAGTGCTCTTGCCTCCATCGCTTCGCTGTAGACCGAGAAGATTGCCTTAACTGGTTTGGTTTGACCCAACCGCCATACCCTACGCACAGCCTGCCACAATGTATAGAGACTATATTCGATTTCCGCGAAGACCACAGAAGAAAAAGCAACCAAGTCGAGACCTGTCTCCACCAATCGTGGATTGACCACCAGCGCATCCAGACCAACCACCCGCTTCGCAATCCATTCCTCGCGTTTGCGTGGGTTGACACCACTGGTTAATACTTCCGCACGCACCCCACCATCCCGCAGGACTTTCAAAATGCGATCCTGAATGTCGCGGGTTCCTGTTTGGCGCAGGTAGATCAACACCTTGCGTCCCTGCTGGCGTTCGGCTCGACAAAAATCCACCAGCCAAGATTCCTTGGGCATGGATTCCTCGTCAACTACCGCCGGCAATTCCATCAGTTCCTTTCGTCGAATGACTTCTCCTTTCTGATTGACCTCATCCACCTCCACCACCTCATCGCGGAAGGCAGAGTTTGGTCGCGCCAGAGTCCACTGTAGCCAGGTCGAGAGATAGCGCCTGTTCTTGATGGCAAGGTCGTACAATTTCTTTGCCATCACACGATATTGGTTGCTCTGTTCGTCAGTCATCTCCAACGTCACTACCTCCTCGGCATAATGAGGCATCGCCAGCCCCAGGTCCTTAAGGGAGAGAAATATTGTGGTGTCCAACAGACGGTTTACAATGGCAGGCGAAATACCAGGCTTTTCCTTTGCCTGATTTTGATAACGCCGATTCCCAGTGAAACCATCTTCATCACCATCCTCCTCGGCGCGTTTGCTCTTGCGGGTCATCTCCAACACACCATATAACCGTGCCCAGCGTTTTTCATCATTGAAGGCAAAATCCTTGCGAACGCCAGCGTTCAAGCGATGGAGCAACCAGAAGATGGAAGTGCTCTTCCCACCGAAGAATGTCCCAGTCAGAGTCAATGCATATTTTGTTGCTTCGACAAGTTGATGGAAGGCAACACCTCTGTCGCTAGCCTTGGCAGAAAATTGGTGAACCTCATCTGCGATCAACAATTTAAATTCACCCTTGGCATGTTTGGCAATGTAATCGGCAATTGCCCAACGGCGACCTATGAATTGGAAGAGCGGCGTTCCACATTTTCGCTTGCCCCATACCGGATTGCTATGTTCATTGCGCACCAGACGTTTATGATCATCCAGTTCATAGCCCGAAATTTCCGCCTCGCAAAAGCGTCGTTTATCGCCCAGGTCATCAAGCGTGGTTGCAACCTTGACGAAGCCACCCGGTAGATCGATCTGTATGGGTGAACCACAAGTCGGGCAGCAGAGAGCTTCAAACACCCGTCCATCCTCATCATCCACAAACTTCTTGCGTACCACTGCATGTTCCCAGCCAGCGCCATATTTTGCGGATGTGTGGGCAATGACAGCAACAGGCTTTTTACCAAGTTCCCCTGCTTTATAAAGTTGCAGGAACCTGCGCACATCATTCACATCGCCGGGGTCGTCTGCATTACGACCGATGCGAGTGATTTCCATCGCCTTCGCGCCAGGAATTGTTTCTTCGATTTCCCGAATCCACTTTGGAACAAGATGCGGCGGGCAGAGCACGATGGCTGGGTAGGCATTGAGTAATTCGAGAGTTGCTGTGCCTAAAAGAGTCTTTCCTAGTCCCATTTCGCCTTGAATGTTCCCAACACCATTCTTGCAAATTGATCGAGCGATTGCTGTTGCTGCATGCCGTTGTGCCGGCAACAGCCCTGCCTTCTCCTGTCCGGGCAACGGCTTGCGCTTCGTTCCAAGGCTGTCCAATACAGCAGTCTCTTCCGGAGTCGGATCGAAGTTGTACAAAGGTCGATATGTTGACAGGATGTGTGCCCCAATCTGATCCCCATACTTGTGCATGAACTTGGAGAGCGGATCAACGGTATCAATGATCTCAATCCCGCTTTGACGCAGAATGGCAACGGTGGAGACGAAGCGATCACGGAAGATTTCAGAAGTCACATTGCCTTTCTTATCTGTGTTCTCCTCGACCTTCTCTGTGACTTTCACCACCCGACCTTTGACCAGCATGGGCTTGCCATCTTCATCGGTCAGCCGCAGTGTTCCCATCATGCCGGACGCCATCAACATCGCGATATGTCCCTTCTTCAAGGGCATGACTGGTTGCTTCAATTCCCCCAAGCCACGTGAGGGATTGAGCAGGTCCAGCCATTCTTTCGAGGAATGCAATCCGCGTTTCTGGGTTGCATCCACGATCTCTTCCGGTTGCCAGTCCAGGCGGGAGAAACGGATGGGTTGCCCTCCCGATCCTTTGTCTGATGCCGGAAGCAGTTCATACAAAGGTTCATCCACTTCCACCAACATGGGCGGTTCGACATCTGCCCAAGCCTGCACCTGATGGACTTCCTCATGAGATGGAATCTTGTACTTCACCCGCTTGGTCGCCAGCACAATGACCTGATTGAATCCGGTTTCGGGATAGCGGTAGATACGAATGTTCTCGTAATACCCAGCCAGATGGGACGCCACATCCAGGTCGCGCAGAAGTGGATGCGGAACGATGTAGATCAAGACACCGCCACGAACCAGTTTGGGCGTGGAGGATTTTAGGAACTCCAATTCCAGGCGTTTCTGGTCACCAAGACGATCATGACTATAGGGCGGGTTGAGGAACAACAGAGTGATGGACTCACCCGTCAGATGGCAGGAACCCCAGGGCGTATTGAACAGGCGATCCATCTTTTCAGCAGCGAGTGCGGCACGGGCTGGGGAAAGTTCCGCGCCCCAACTCTGGCAGTTCAATGCTTTTGCCAGAATGGAAGCTGCTGTACCTTCACCGGCACAAGGATCGAGCAGCCTGCCGGACTCGGCAGGCTTGAAATATTTTGTGAGTAGTTGAGCAACGGTTTGGGATGTTTCATAGAAACCGCACTTTTCGATTGCGGGAGGACGCATTTTGTATCTCCTTTTGAAAATAAAATCCCCCACACCGAATGGCATGGGGGATCAGGTTGATTTTTGTTTACTTACTTCACCTTACAGAGCAACCGCCCGGCGATGTTCACAAAGCCGAGCGGTTCATTCTTTTCAAGGTCCACAAACTCCGGCAATCCGCGAGACCAGTCCGACTCCGAATGACGGAACTGGATCACCAACGTTCGATGTTCCTTGCGGAGATCAGTCCATAACTGCCAGACTTCTCCACGTCCATCACAAGTGGTGAACTCGAAGCGCTGGAGGGCTGCTTCTGCCACAACTTGTTTCCTTGTCTTCACTGGAATTTTCACATCCACGAATTTCAGTAGATGCTGCCAGTCGGCTTTGCGCATTTGCGCCAGCCAGTATGCCAGAGGATCGTTCGAATTCAAGGCTTTGTTCATATCGAAGATCTCCTCTGCGGGAACGGAACGTAACATGGGTTGCCTCCTATATCTTCAAGACTTCCTGCTCCAGCAGGTTCTGTACCAGGTCCTGCCAGGGTTTGGACAGATCGAGCCTGACTCCCCCACGGCAATCCCCACCCGTAACCAGCCGCTGGATGTATTCGACATCCAGCGCATACTCCCAAAGCGTCTTTGCCCACGCGTCCGGGATGGGAAAGGCGAGCGTCTCCTGCAGGCGTTTCAGAGTCAACGCCTGCAACTGCGCTTCAACATTCCCATCTTCAAAGACCAGGGCATAGGCGGCATCGTCCTTTGCCTCCCACTTGCCAGGCAATGCCTTGCGGCAGATGATCCCGGCGTGCAAGACGTTGAACTCCGGCAGAGGATGGGTCAGCATCTTCACTTCGCCGTCTGCCAGCACTGAAGTGCCACGCATGGAACAACTGCCCTTGCCACGGATCAGCGACGCCCAGAGACTCTCCACGCTGGTCTTGTGAGCGGCGATGCCGACATACGCCAGTGTGTGCTGATAAGGTCGATCCTGCAGCACTGCAAAGCCGGTCACATCGGCGCGTGTATGGGCATTGGTCAGGGCGGGGATGCGTCCTTCCGGGTAGAGGTGCTGAACAGGAGAGACATCCTCCACCGGTTCGATACGATAGACGTACACACCAGCATTGACCCGCACCAATTCCTGGTTGATGTCCCGCAGCAATTCATGCGCGTTCAAGCCCACGTTGATCGCAGTGAAGGTGATCTCGATCTCCTCCACCTGAATGCGGACGGTGCGCGCGTTCAGGTCCACAGTTGCGCTCCCCGGCAACCACTCCTTGATGTTCTTCAAGACAGGCGGCAGATCAGCGCCGGGAGACGGCGTAAACCACAATGCCCCATGAAATGGAACATTGGGAACCGACTCGAATTTTCCATACGGCGCGGTGTAACGGTCCCGCCCCAGGAACTCCACATCGGGCAGGTCGTTCAATGCCGGCAGCCAGAACTGTTCATAGGAGGACACGAGAATCTTTCCATTTGTGGCTGCCTCTTTTTGAGCAGTCCTCAACTCTTCAATTCGTTCCTTGATGTATTCATCTTCATACGGTTCAATCCATGCGAACATTATTCCTCCGGAGTAGTGATGGTGAGATGGAAATCCAGCAGCCCGAAGACCTCCCCTTCCTCGGGGTCGTCACCGGCTGTGACCGTGGGCTGGTATTCGGTGAGATACCGCCAGTCCAGGATGTAGCTTGTCTCTGAGCAGATGCCGTTCCCGGTCAGCAGTTCGGACATTTCATCAGCGACGGAGTCGGGGTCGGCGTCGGCGGCGACTGCGATCTGGATGGTCAGGATGCGAATCTGCTGATTGGGTTTTACGGCATGCATGTTTCCTCACTTTCCTCCACATGGATGCTGTCCTCCTCGCGCACGACCGACAGCCACGGCCCGACCTCCTCCGAATGGCGCGGTTCACAACCGATCAGGATCGGCACGTTTGGCGTTTCGTCCGCCAGCGATTTGGCAAGCGCGAGCGCCTTCGGCAGATTGCCGTGAATGTGGTCCGGGAATAACCCGATCTGATGGGCGATCAGGTTCCCCTTGCGCCACACCTTGAAGACACCTTGTACGTTCGGATAATGATCTTCGGGCAGGCGTTTCCAGTCCAGTTGATATTCCTGCAGGGCAACCTCCAGCGTGATCCAGGTGATGCCCAGTTCAGGGTCATGCCCTTCAAAGAGATCCTTCAAGACTGCGACCGCGTCATCCTTTGTGATCGGGATGCCTGTGTTCAGGGCAGTTTCCAGCAGATCACCGACCTGCCAGAGTGGGGCGATCTTGTCCTGCCAGTAGTGGTGCAGGATGCGAAGTACATCCTCATTTGGAATGTGTAGTTCGCTGGCAATGGAGTCGGCCATTTCTTCAATGACATAATCGTTCATGGTTTATTCCTTTACAGATGCAAATGCGAATGGGTCATGCCATCATCACCAAGCAGCGAGTAATGAATGGCATAAGCTTTTCGGATGTAGCGGCGTGCGCCGCGTTCGAAGCGGAAGAGGGGTTCGTTTTCGTACAGATACTTCCTGGATGTACGGCGGAAGATCGTCCAGCCGATGGCATCCGGCGCGCCAGGTTGACTGCGCTCGATCTGGACGTGTACACCGCTCCGCAACAGGGACAGAGTCTGCTCCAGAGTCAGCGGAAGCGATACATCCGGCATGGTTGCCTTGAAGGGCAGGATGACCAGGTCCGGTTTGGTCGGCATCATGGTGTCCCGTCCCCTCGTGTATCGAGCCAGCGCTTTAGCTCCTGCCTTTCCTTTTCGATCTGCTGAATGAGATCCTCACGTACCTGCTTCTCGTCCCAACCGGTATGATGTGCATCTTCCAGTTCCTTCAAGAATTTGGTGATGTCGCGCTTTTCCTCAGGGACAGGATCAAAGGTGGGATCGGCGGTCGCCTCCACGGAGACATACTCATGCCAGGGATGATCGTCCTCGCTTACGACAGCGAAGAAGCGTTCCTCAACCTGCACCTGCCGGGCGATGAAGAACAATCCATCGGAGAGAAGGGAATGTATTTGTTTATCAACTTCCTCAACGGTCAACAGGGTTTCATTCGAGAGGATGACCTCACCATGCTGCTTGTAATTGCTGGCATCGCGGTACATGTAGACAAAGCGGATGTTAGTCATTCGAGACCCTGCCTCCCTCCGCCCAGCCTTGTGCCTTGATATTGCGTGCCCACAAGTTCAGGAAGGAGGAGACATCCTTGTGAAAACGGGTGTCGATAAAGGTCTTCCCATCCCGTTCGATAAACTTCGAGCGATACCCGAAGAAGGCTTGGGTGATACCGGTCGGCACCCAGGATGGATAATGCAATTCCACATCCGGGTCGGCGATCAGGTCGCCGTTCTGCTCGAAGTAGTGCGCGACACTAATCATCTCACCGTGGCGTTCGATCACCAAAGGCTGGTAGCCGGTCTTCTCAAAACGCACATGGAAGGAGTTCTTCGTTTGGAAATCCTCCAAGACGTTGTGTGACTTCAACAGGTGTTCGATGGTTTCTTGAAAGAGTGTGGTCATTTTGGTTTCTCCATGAAAAGATTGGAGGGCGACATGGTCGCCCTCCAAATGTCTATTGATCTATTCGTCCCAACCGCTGATGCTGTCTTCCATTGCGGCTTCCAGCCAACCGTCATCACCGAGACGGGAGGCGTTCTCGTATTGTTCAACGAGTGGACCTTCATCCGGTTCGATGTCCGCCTCCTGGTATTCGTGGTCGGGACGCAGGATGACATCCGCCGGGAAGTCACCCGCCTTCCAGATCTCCAGGGTGCGTGCGACCACATAGCCAGGCTTGCAGAATTCCTGTGGGTCGAGTTCCGGTGAAACGATCACCACGTATTCATCGGAGTCGGAGATATAGTGCGCCAACATGTATGGTCCGATCTCGGAGAGCGCAGCCTGTTTGTATTCAAAAGGCGGTAATGGCACACCGGCTTCGCCAAACAGCCAGGTGATCTTTTCCTTGAGCCACTCGATGTCGGCATCGCGATTGAAGATCGTGCGGCGCTGGAAATCACGGGGGATGTCGGTCAGGTTGCAGAACTCATCTGGTTTCTGCTCTGCCAGGGCATATGCGGAGGTTTCGATCTCCAGACCGACAATGATGTCTTCCTCCCACTTCCAATGCACACTGCCGACATACTCACAGGGCTTGGAAAACGCGCCGGGATTCATCACGATGCCATCCCAGCCTTTGGGATGATCTTTGGGTGTACACCAGACCTGAAAGCCGCCGCTACCCGCTTCGAAGATCGCGGCAGAATGGGGATTGGTGGCGATATCGAGTTTGCGCGCCAGGTCAAGTACGGGTTTCATTTTTTGATGTTCAGAATGGTGGGACATGATTTGCTCCTTGTAGTTGTGATTTGGATCTATCCGCCGCGCGGACCATCGTATTCGTATTGATGATGAAATTCATCGATCCCCTCGGACCAGCGGGCATGTCCGCTGAAGCCCATGCCGCCTTCGTAGTATTTCAACTCGAAGGTGTGATCGGGGAATATCGAGGAAAGTTTTTCGATCACGGGGATGGGCGGACTCCAGGCGGTATCGAATTCCAGGAAAGCCTGGATGGGTTCGGCATCCGGCAATGGACTACCACATTGCTGACAGGTCAGGACGACCATCGTTTCAGTCTTATGAACTGTCTGGCAGTAGGCGCACTTGGAAGTTTTGCGGAGAGGTTTGGATGCGTCCGCGCGCGTGGTGAGATGGACATGACAGGCGTTCCATTTTGTCTGCCAGTTCTCGCAGGTCCATTCATAGCCGCCTGAGTTGAAGCCATCTTTGAGCCACGGTGTACCAGGCTCCACACCATATTCCGCACCAAGCGCTTCGAGTTTTTGTTTGCGCTGCGGGTCATCGTTTGCGATGGCGTTCAGTTTTTCCCGATACTCCTCTGCACGTTTATCCATATCGCGATAGATCTGCGGATAGGGAATGATCGTGTTGAAGTCCAGGATGCGGACATCTTCATCCTCCCCGGATTGGGAACGGATGGTTTCGAGCACCTTGTTGACATCGGGACCGGTGATGGTCAGTTCGTTATCACACCAATTTGGCATGAGATTGCTCCTTGTGTTTGAAATAGTTCCTGCCGGCTTGTGACCGGCAGGGTGGGATTTGGCGAATATTCAGCTTGATCCTGCGCATCGCATTCCAAGGCAGTGGAGAGTTCCTCAGGCGTCATGCTTTCCTCGACGATGAGCTGTTCCATGCGCGGGTCGGAGCGTGCCAGGCGTTCGGCGTCAGCGGCGGTGCGGATGTCTGGATTGTTTCTTCCATAGCGGGCGAAGTAACCTGCCCCGACGCGGCTTACGAAGGGACCGATGACCGCCTTGTATAAATGTCCGTGAGTCTGTTTTGTGGGTGGCATGGCAGAGTGAAACAGGATCAGATCATCCTCTCCACGCTTGCCTAGATAGAATGGCATGTTCCCTCCTAAAAATCCTGGATCAGTCCCAGCAGGATCAGTTGTTCCTTTTCCTCGACATGCAGGCGCAAGCTGGTCTCGATGAAACGGCCGCTGAGCTTGTCGTCGCGCAGGAAGTCGAACGTGAAGGAGAAGGACGGACGCTGGTCAAGAACCAGATGGTGATGCGCCATCCAGAGTGCATCATAGAGTTGCTGGTCGTGGTCATCCTCGTCATCGGCATGGATGGGCATCAAGGCATCACTCAATGACTGGCTGATCTCCACTTTTTTGGTGAAACCAAGACAGGGCGCTGCCCAGCCTGCATCGAGCCAGATGGTGTTCTTGAGGATGCTTTTTACAGCGGGTGCAACAGCAAAGATGAAATTGAGAGTCAGTTGTTTCATCCCGCCTCCTAGTTGAAGCCCAAGCCACGTTCCTTGAGGCTGACCCACTTGCCCTGCCCGATCACGAGATGGTCCAGCAGGTCGATGTCGAGCAATTTGCCGGCCTGCACAATGGCGCGCGTGACCGCCACATCATCCGGCGAAGGCGTGGGGTCACCGGAGGGGTGGTTATGAATCAAAATCAGGGCAGAGGCATGGCGGCTGATTGCAGCTTGAAAGACCTCGCCCACCCGCACCTGGGAGGAATTAACCGATCCTTGATACACCTCCACGATCTCCAGAACGCGGTTGCGCCGGTCCAGCAGGATCGTTCTTAAATGTTCCTTTTCGAGCAATGACATTTCAGCCTGAACCAATGCGGCGGCATCAGCTGGTGAGTTGATCGCCGTGCGTTCATCACCCGGCATACTCAAACGCAACCCCAGATTGAGCGCCGCCTTGATGCGGATGGCGGTTGCCTGATTAATGCCTTTTACTTTGGCGAGTTCAGAGGGATGCACCTGATACAAGCGGCGAATATCGCCATCGAAACGAGCCAGCAGGGCCTGCGAGAGTTCGATCTGTTTCTGCCCGCCGATCACAGCCGCCATGAGTTCGGTGATGTTGCAGGCATTTGCATTTTGAGTAATGCGGTATGCGGGTTGTTCGCGCAGGGGCATGGTTTTGAGGATGGGTTGTTCATAGGTGGACGGGGATTGGAGCAACAGGGAATTGTTGTCGTTCATGGGACTCCTTGGGAAATGAAAGACGGCATGGAGTCATTGGCTCCATGCCGTCTTTGTGAATATGGTTTGCTGGTTATGCCATTGCCATTTCGGGCAGAGAGATGGCGATGGCTTCATCCTCCGGGAAGGGATCCTTGCTGCCCTCCACCATCATCGGCATGATGACCGCTGTGAAACTGCCGGCTTCGATCAGGATCGGTTTCGTGTTATTCGTGATGCGCATGACCAGTTCACCCTTGCAGGCTTCTGCCGCGCGTTTCAGGAAAGCAGCGGATAACCAGGCTTGGGCGTTCTCACCGCTGGCAGTCCCTTCCAGGATGTTGCGACCCTGTCCGGTTTCGGTTTCCGCTGACGCGATCTTTGCGACACCATTCACGGCTTTGAGGAAGGTGCTTTGTGTGCCCATCGCATTGACCATGCGGATGGATTGCATCAGACTGGGTTGCTGGATTTGAAGGATGGCGATGGCGTTTTGACGAGCTTCATCGATCAGGGTCTTGATCTGTGCTGATGGGAAATTGCCGTCCGCCGTGACGGTTGCCAGAGTCAGGTCTTTGGAGTCATCAGGGTTGGTGATCTGGAAGATGTAACGGTTCTCACCTGCTGTGCCCATGCGCACGGTGTCGCGGTCATCGACCAGTGTGGATAACAAGCGCGCGCTGCTAAGTGGCAAAGATACGGAGGTTTGATTTGCGGGTCCTTCAATGCTCTCCAGCACGAGACCGGCAGAATATCCATCTGCGGTCTGCGCCATCACCGTGTCGGAGTCCAGGATCAGGTGAATGACCTGCAGGACGGCACGCGAGTCATCCGTGGAGGCAAAGGGCAGGGCGCGCATCAAACTGCGGAAGATGGTTCCGGAGAACGTAGCAACCGTTTGAATGCTTTCCTCGCCGATGACCGGCAGTGGTTCATCCACAATGCGCAGGCTGGTGCGGTTGGAGGTTCCCTGCTGGATGACCAGCGCAGTCCCATCCACATGCAGGCGGATCTGCCCCGCCAGAGTCTCCACAACGGCTTTCAAGGTGGCGGCATCCACACAGACGGAAAGGTCTTCACTGCAATCCACATTCACCGTGGAACGCGCGGCGGTTTCTCCGTTGAAGCAGGACAGGTGCAGGATGCCATCGGTATTCACATCCAACCGCACAAGGGAGAAGGCGGTCATCAGTGTGCTTTTCGTGCTGGCGCGGGTCACGGCATTCAAGGCCGAGTGAAGCAGGTCTTGTTGAAGGGTGATCATGGGTTGGGTTCTCCTTGTTGCTGTTCCAGGAAGTCCTGCAGGATCAGGACATCCAGATAAATATGGTTCGCGCGTTCCTCAGGCGAGGCGCTTTCGAAGTGGGATTCTTCGTCCTGCGCGAGGTAGTCCAGGACTCTTGTTAGCGAACGGATTTGTTCGGCGTTCATTGCGTGTTCTCCAAAACGAGAGGCTGTCCTGTTGGACAGCCTCTCGTGAAACGAAGGTCTAATACGGAATGTCATCCTCAGCAGGATCAGCCTGCGCGACAGCAGGTTCATTGTTCTTGTTGTCCAGGAAATGGATCTCAAGAACTTTGAGTTCATAATCCGCCGCAGCCGTGCCATCCTGTCTAACCCAGATGCGCGGACGACCCGTGACTTTATCCGGCGTTAGTCTGCCTTCAATCAGGACCTTGCTGCCTTTTTTCAGATACTGGTTGCAGACCTCGCCCAACTTGCCCCAGGCAGTACAGCGGAACCAGGTGGTGACCTTGATCGTCTCGCCCTTTTCGTTGGTGTACTGGTCATTGGTGGCGACATTGAAAGTCGTCACGGCTGTGCCAGCCGGGGTGTAGCGCATTTCCGGTTCACCGCCGAGGTGACCGACGAACACGGATTTGTTGTATTGCTTTGACATGAGAGTCTCCTTGTTACGATGTTTGGATTTGGAATTACTTGCAGATGTCGCGCAGTCGCTGATCCATTTCATACTCGCCAGAACCAACGTATTGGATGAACCGCACGATGAACCAGACCGCCCAGATCAGGATCAGGGTGGCGATGATGGAAGCGAAGATGGTGAGAGCAGACATTTTGTTTTCTCCTTGGGAAAATGAAAATCGGGGAGCGATGCAAGATCGCTCCCCGATTCAGGGAATGGTTGGATTTAAATTTATAGAATGGACGGCCACCATCCGCTCAGGATGGCTTCGTCCGGGTCAAGCTGATCGGGAGGTCGCAGGGTGCGCACTTTCGCGCCACCGTGTCGGATGGATGCCGACACACTTTGCGCCCATTCGACGCCGGCTTTGTCCGGGTCGCGCAGCAGCAGGTACTCGTACTGCGGATGTTCGCGGAACCACTGGTGCATTTTTGCAGATGGACTGGCGCCGTTGGTGTAGACCGCGACCGTGTCGGCTTCACGCCCCAGTTGATGGATCTTCTGGGCGGTGATGAGCATGTCGAACAGTCCTTCCAGTACGATCAAGGTGCGCGTGGCGGGAGTGATGCGCCAGCTTCCGAGCGGTTTTACGCGATTGCCCCAGGTCTTGTGATTCTTGAGCGGCGTGAAATTGCGCGTGCCTTTGGGCAGTTGCTCCTCCGGGATGTAGCGCACGTTCATCACTGCCGGGTGTGTGGGCGGGTCGGCATACACCACGCCACCCGCCCACAGCCAGATGCCGTCACGCCGCACCATCATGGATTGCCGTGCAGCATCGATGATCTCACGATGGACTCGTGGAACGGGAATGCCATAGCCAAGTCCGTAGACCAGTGCGGTATAAGGTGTCACGCCGCGCCCCGCCAGATAATCCCAGGCAGGCGAACGTTGGACGATGGAGCGCGCTTCCGACACGGCTTCATCAAGCAACTGCACCTGTGTCGGCGGGCGTTTGGGGCGTGTCGGTGCGGTCGCCGATACACTTGGCTTCCATTCTTGACCCAGCTTTTTTTGTAATGACTTCAACGAACCGCCACTGGCGCCACAGCGCAGACACTTCCAGTATCCGCTCTGCAGATTGACACCGAAATTGGGTTGCCCACCCTCCCCTTCCCGACTCGCGTCGTTATGGAAGGGACACCAGAAGATGGCCCAATTGCGATGATCCTCCACTCGAACCGCCGTTCCCAAAATTTCTTCGGCGGCGGATAGGATGTTTTCCATGTGCTTTTCTGCGACCTCCTTTTCGTCTGACTATTTGCCGATACAGCGTACGATGGCAGCCATGAGGACCGTGAGCCAGTGATGGGGCTGGCTGGCGGCGATGGCGACCAGGATGAGAAGCATTGCGAAGGTTCTCATGATCTATCTCCTTGTTTGGATGGATTAAATGGTCCCAGGGAGAAGGCATGATCACGCATCCGCGCAGTCCGGTGTGTCGGCTCATTCCACCTCCACGCTCGCCCAACTGGGCGCGGTGGTATACACGGCTGCATCTTCGTGCAGCAGTGTAACGTCAGCGGTATACAGGTAGTCCCCTTGCTGTCGTCCGGCGGAGGCGGCGACGTTGATTGCCTTGCCGTTCACGATCACCATGCGTTCATTGGCTGGGAGCGGAAAAGGTGCGTAAATCTTGACGGTTTTTACGGTTGTGATATGATCGGGCTTGTACATTGTTACACCTCGAAACCGTCCAGTTGCTGCTGGGCGGTTTCACTTTTTATCTGTCGGGCCTCTCACCCCGGCGAGTCCTCGCTGTCTTGTTCCGCACACAGGTGCGGTAGAAAACGAAAACGGGCGTTGGCATGGGAAATCCATGCACAACGCCCGTTTGTGTTGAGGGGGGTATTCAGTTTTGGGGTCGGTTCGATCAGCCTCCTATGAGGGTTTCAAGAGAACTTTTGATACCGACACACCGATAAAAACCATGATGTGTGTCGGTTCCGACATTGGGCTTGTTGGGGAAACTTGAACCTGTCCTGATGGGTTCCCATTTTCCAAATGTTCGAGATTCCTTTCAGTGAGTTCAAACAAATTTCCAAACAAGCCTGTTTCTAACATGGGGAAGCAGAAATTATGGGTGAATTGATTTGGGGATGGTGAATTTGGGCTCCTTTCGTTGAATGGATGGTGGGGATTGGATACAACAGCAGAAGCCCGGCGGTTTGCCAGGCTTCTTGAAGAGTGGAATGGATTGTGGAAAATAGGAACAGTGCGGATTATATGGAGTTTGAGGAAACTGTCAAAGTACGTAGGCGGCAGATATTCCCCTTAATATCATTATGCGACCTGTAAAAACGCCCCTATTCCCTACGGGTGAACTTGTGCGCGGGGACCGGGAAATGCAATCATAGGATGCCATCGGACACATCGAATATCCCTTTTCCGGGGATTATTCGGAGGCGACACGTTCCTCATACCCCCTGACAGCCTTTCGTATCATCGCGCAAAAAACGAAAAAGGATACGAAATGGACATCAAACAAGAATGGAAAAAACGCTTTACATGGATCGTGCTTTTGGTTTTGACGCCGGCAGTATTATTTGCTTGGCTTAACTTTCAGCAATTGGCTTCCGCCTGGACGGTTTCGAATGAGACCCGGCAACTGGAACGACGAGCCGCCTTTGCGCCGGAAAATGTGGAAAATCCTGCGCCGCTCACGGATGATTTCGAAGCTGGACTTTTCACGGCATTTTGGGATTTCACGATCATCAACGGCGCCGGGCAGGCATCGAACGAAACCGCCTGGCACGCGGCGGAAATGGAGATCGATCATCAACTCACCCTCCGGCATGTCCAGGACCCGGAGTTCGAGACGGAAAGCGCGGACTGGCATGAACCCTCCAGCGAGCAATACAACAATGTCACGTTGATCGGCGGCAGTGGCTTCCAGCCTACATCATCGAGCGACGTGATCGTGGAATTCAAAAGCCGGGTGGACGAGAATTTTTATGGAACGGCGGGAGTTGTCCTGCAGCCACAAGGCACACTACAGGCAGATGGTCTCTTTGCCAAGCCGTTCGATATGTTTGGTTTCTCAGTGATCGGTAATGAGTCATCCTTCAATGGCGCCAACGGTTCGGTTTGTTATCTGGCGCTCAATTGGGCGCCTGTTCAGGTCGAAGCCATGAACGTGGACCCGGAACTGTTGCACACCTATCAAATTCGCCTGCATCAAGTCAGCAGGATCAAATGGACGGGAACCGTGTCGGTGGATGGATCGGAACTGTGTCGGATGACGATGCCGGCATTTGGACCGCTGGAGATCCAGGTCTGGAGTGACAATTACCTGGTGAGCACCCAGCCGCAGCGATGGTGGCAGATCGCACCGGTCCTTGAGTTGGGTTTCCAGGATGGTGGGAATAAGGAGTTTCATCTGGATGACATTCGTATCTTTGAGGAGGTTCAGGAATAAACAGGCACTGATCAATACGCCCGGTCGTGAACCGGGCGTATTTTTGTGGGAGCGGTAAGCGACACATGCAACCCACCTTGTCCTCCTGAACAGTATAGTCACGCCCATGAGTGAGTCGTACCAGTCCAAACAGGAACGCCGGCAACGGTTGTTGGAGTTAATGCCCGAGGGACTTCGTCCGCACGTCTCCGTGCGCAATATCGAAGCCGTGGCAGCGCTTTCCCCGCAGGCACAGACACGTTTGCTGGAAGCTGTTCAAGCCGGGCTCAAGCGATTGCCGCGTGCCATAGAACAATTGCGTGCCGACCCGCAGACTTCCGTTGCAGACCTGTTCGATCCTCCTGCACAATCTGAAACCGAACTACCTGTGCAGAGCGACTCTTCATCCACTGGACAGGAAGTGGCGGATCTGATCCAGGAATGCTTTCCAGATATGCCGCGTGTGTCGGCGGAAGCGCTGGCAGATGCAGATGTGATGCAGGTCGTGCGATCCGTTGCAGAGACCCATCAGCAGATGTTCAAGTCCAGTCATATCAAAACGGATTTCGTCATGCTGACTTTATATGGATTGGTACGCCAAACACTCGAACGACTCGAAGAGATGATTGAAGAAACCCCTGCCCTGCGGCAGGCATTTGAAAATACCTACGAACGGAGAAAAGAAGAAACATGTTGAAACGAATTGCCTCGACCGGCGTGAACCTGGTGGTGCTGGGTGTGTCGGTTGGAATCTTTCTGGTGGCGTTCATCGCCTTGAATGCCCTGGGTGCGGCGCAGAAGCCGCCCACCATTTCTGTGTTGTCTGCCACACGCGATTTGAACATTGGCGATGTCATCACAGCCAGTGATCTGGCAGTCAAAACTGTCTTTCAGGATGACAATGCCAGTCTGTATATCCCCGGAGAGGAAGTGACCGGGGTGGTCGGCGGTGTGGTGGCGCAACCCATCTTCAATGGACAGCCCATTTTTCGTTCGGCGATCCTGGCGCAGGCAGCGGAAGGCACTCGCCTATCGGCTGTGTTGGCGCAATTCCCCGGTCATAGTTTGTTCCCCTTGCCATTGGATGCGATGAATTTGGTATCGCCGGATGCAGAAGCGTTTTTACCTGGAGACTTGATCGGTGTGACGGTGGTGATCAGCACCCGACCGCAGCAGATGAGCACACCGACTCCGATGCCGGAACTGGTCATCGATCCTGGGTATGTGGAACCAACCGTCCAACCCTCGCCGCTTGAATTGGAACAGGCAGATGCCATTAACCGTTCCTTCCCGCCACTTGCCAAGGATCTGTTCCCGATGGGTGTGCGCGTGATCGCGGTACAGGGCTTGCCGCAACAAACAGAGGCTTCTGAAGACAGTGGTTCCTTCAACCTGGACACCCAGCCGAAGATGTTAATCCTGCTCGTTCCCAATCAAAGCCGCGAAGTATTGTCGCTTGCCTTGCAGCAGGGAGATCGTTTGGTGATCTCGCTCATGGCACGTGGTGATGAGACTCCCTCTGCCGGCTTTACCTATTGGGACTTTGAGGATTTGTTCAAGCAGGATCGCGAAGAAGTCCTGGGAGGAGGACAGTAATGCAAGTATTGTTACTCGGTGCAGGGACAGTCACCTCGCGTTTGAACATGCAGCTCGCGGAACAAGGTCATTCTGTTATCGCTCAGATCGCGGCGTTCACCCCACAACATATTGACCTGTTCGATTTCCGTGCCCTGGTTGTAGTCTCACCGGAGTCGTCGGTATCTCCGGAGAGTCTGGTGAAAGCCGCCGAACGTGGCAAGTTGATCTTCGTAGTCGCTGGCGTCGGCGATGGCATGGCGTCCTGGGCGAATGGGGTCGGTGTGCCTTCGATAGCCTACCCGCCTTCGGATGTGGACATCAACAAACTCTATGAAGAGATGCGCCGTGCGGATGCCGGCAATCTCGCGGCAGACGATCAATATCGCAGGGCTGTCTTGGGTAGCGACATGTCGGCACGTATTCAATCGGGAATGGCGGTGCGGAAGATCGCCATCACTTCCCCCAAAGGTGGAACGGGTAAGACGACTGTAGCAGTAAATTTGGCAGTGGCGCTTGCTTTATCTGGTATCACAACATACTTGGTGGACGCCGATGGCAATGCTGGCGCACTGCAATACCACATGCGCATGGAACGGGTGAATACCACCATGATCGGACTCTTGCGCCGTGAGATCGCCAAAGCCAACAAAGGCGTGATGGGCGATGTGGCTTCGGGTGCGGCGTATCTCAATGCCTTCACGCCATTGGAAAATTTACCAACCTTGCGAGTCCTGCCGGGACTCATCACCGATGATCTTGGAGATGAAGTCTTGCAACAGGAAGCGAAAGTCGCTGAGGTCATTCAAGGTTTGTATGAAGCTGGTGTTGCCGCGGGCGGTGTGGTCATCATGGATGTCGGCATCAATCCTGCACATGTCGTGCATCGTGCGGCATTGAAAGCCGCCGAAGGGATTGCGATTGTGATCAAACCCGAAATTCCCGATCTTGCTGAGACCCGCAGATGGATCGCACGCATGATCAACTCGCTGGCAAGTGTAGTCGGCAAGGGCAGCGCGCATGAATTCGTCGGCAGCCGCGTCAAGCTCTGCTACAACCAGGTGGTGGGCGATGGATTCAAAGCCGCGCACAAGATGTTGCAGCAAGCCTTGAGTGAGGACAAGATCGAACTTGCCTTGATCCCGAATGGCATCATCCCTATCGTGGATCCACGCCTGGCAGCCCAGGCTGTGAACTCGGACCGACGGGAAGATATTTTGATCTGGCGTTGCAAGAAGGAGAAGCTGGAGGAACTCGGACCGTTCGCCGATTCATTGTTAGGCTTTGCATCTCATTTTGTTCCGGCAGTACGCGAAGGCGCATCCCGGATTGGGTTATTGCCGAACGCTCCCAAAAAGCGCGGCTGGTTCGGGAAGGGTTAAGCCATGTTCGATATTGCCGGAAAAACAATGAAGCCTGTTTCTGAAGGGCGATCTTCGGATGAGATGGAGCGCTGGTGGAGCATCCTTGCTGAGGAAGGACGTGCAAAGAAGGCGATTGAGTCTTTGCAGAAAAGCATGACTTCCACGGAAATCGAAGCTCTGGCTCGTCAGGTCTTTGAAGAAATAAGTGTTCGTGCGGTCGATGCAGGCGTCTCCTTACCCAAGGAATACATCCTGCGTCTGATCGGTGAACTCTCCGGGATGGGTCCTTTACTGGAACTCATTGCCCGTTCGGATATCGAAGACATCGCCATCAACTTGGGACATATTTATGTATACACTACCAGTAATGGCTGGGAACATGCGGGGACAGCGCCGGATGGGATTGGCGATGCGCTACGAGTCATGATCGACCGCGCTGGACAACGTGCGCCGACACCGGATTACCCGGTTGCAGATGCGATGCTGCAGGTCATGGTTCCGCTTGTAGATGGAACCGTGCGTAGGAAAGGTGTACGTATCAATTACGTCATGCCGCCCGCATCGCCCTATGGAGATACGATCACTTTGCGCGTCTCCAATTACCGCACAGTATCCGACTTGACTCAGGGTAGTCTGGCTTTACTGTGTCAAAACAGACTTCCCCCTGTGCCCCGTCCAAAGTTCGATTCGAAGGATTTTCCACGCGGCAATGGCATTCTGACTCCCGAAGCCGCCAACTATTTATTGAGCGTGATGGTACATGGCGGCACATTGGTTATCGCCGGCACCACCGGATCGGGCAAGACCTTTGTGGGGCAAAGAATTCTGCAGGAGATGCTGGACTACTACCCCCGTGGTGCGATCCGTTTGTTTATCGTGGAGGATAGCAATGAAATAATTCTGAACGGTTGGAACGGCGATGGCAAAACAGATACAGGCAACATCATCTACACCGTGACGCGTCCCGAGATCCGTGGTGGTCCACCGCCGGTCACCATGTATGACCTGATCCGTTCCGCGTTGCGTTCCCGTCCGCATGGGGTCGTGATCGGCGAAGCGCGTGGAGCCGAAGCATGGGAATTGATCCGTGCCGCCGCGACCGGGCATGGACATTCTGCTTTCACCATCCACGCCACCAGCGCCGAGCATGTCTGGCCGCGCTTTTTGCAGGTGGTGCAGGCGCATCCGGATGCAGCGCGCATGTCCGAGATCCAGATCGCGCAGTCCTTTGCCGAAGCGGTAACTGCGGCTGTGTACATCGAGCGCAATCCACAACACGGACAGATCGTGCGTGAGATCGTGGAGGTCTCCACCATCGTGGAACGCACCGCTGCGCGTCCTTCGTTTTCCCCGTTGTTCAAGTTTGAACCGGGCAAGGGCTTGATACCAACAGGCAACCGCCCGATGCGTCCGGGCTTTCGTGCCACGGACTTGAATATTTCCGAATCCATATTCAAACCATAGGAGACCCACATGATAAAAAGATCGAAACGACTGCCTCAAATGATTGCAAGAGGCTTTGAGGTCATGTTGAAGTCCATTCCTGCAGACGCTCTGGTCAACCAAACCGAGGCGGAAGAGGCTGTTCAACGCTACCGTGTTCGCCCGGATAATCATCTTACAAGTGCGTTTTCCGATCTGTTACAGGAGATAAATCCTTGTATTGATTCGGAAAAACTGCAGGAGGCAGACGTTGATATCGCCCTCCTGCAAGTGAAGGCAGACCTTAAGTCATGGAGTTTCCAATGAATGGTGTGGGAACAACCCATGCTTTTGTGTTGAGTAAAGGGTTTACGCAGGTTGGTAATCACTCGGCATTGATCGGCGAGGATGATACCAGGCGCCTGTTTGCCGAAGTGTATGCCGACCCGGATCGTCCCGATGTGCGACCGCAGGAGGCATACAAGTCCATTCTCTCATCGATCCAACCAGGTTGGACATTACGTTTACTCCAATTGTTCTGGCCGGACCCGGAACCGAGGTTGGAATTCCAGAAGCAGGTTAGCCAATGGGAAACTCCTGTTTCAGAAGGCTTGGATATTCTGCATCAGGGCTTATCGCTTTCCGTGCAGGAATATCCACTTCCCTTTGTGCGGCGAACCGTATTGGAATTTGTATTACCAGGCGATGAAGGCACCGCCTGGTGGGAGGGGCTGAGTGGGTTGTGTGCCGGCTTTGGGTTACGAATTCGATATCTGGATCAGAATGCAATTGAAGGCTTGACCCGCTGGATTTTGAATCCGAATATGGAATATAAACAGTCTGAAATGCCGCAGTCTTGTGGGGCTTGAGCGCATCGAAACTGTGGCTACAAAGGTTTGATATACTTAATTCTATGTTTCGTGTCATATTCTGCGAGATAAACTGCGGTCGAAAGCCAGTTGGATTTCAGCTCAAAAAGACGGAGGTCATTCATAAATGAAAAAGAGCGTCCTTGTAGTAATCTCTATTGTATTGTTGGTGGCAGCTTGTTCACCAACAGAAAACCCGGCACCAAACGTACCAGAAGTTACATCAAACACAAATGCCGAAGATGCGCCCCCGACAGCATCTTCGGCATTTGTGCCTACCCAAACATTAGCTCCCACTCAAGTACCCGTTACAAGAGAACTCCCCGAGGATGTTTCAAAGCTAATTACACGAGGACCCGTTTACAGCCTGGCGGTGTCGCCCGATAAAAAATTGATCGCTCTTGGGGCTGCCGGGGGAATATATTTGCTTGATGGTGTGGACTACCACGAAATCAATTTCCTTCCAGCAGAAAACTTTGTGCAATTGGTCACCTCTCTCACTTTTACAGCCGACAACAATCGTTTGGTCGCTTCTGCTTATACAGATAATGTCAATAACCGATTGTTTGTTTATGACCTGGACAAATCCGAGATGATACATAAGATGGATGGGATTCCCAATCCAATGGGGACAAATCCCGGTATGAAAGTAACCACTACGCAGATTAATACGAATCTAATTATCGCTTCACTTCTTAATAACGCATTTTCGTGGAACCTGGAGACAAATGAATGGAAACCCTTGTTTAAAAGCGGTGATCCCATCTGGGATATTGCACCCTCATCGGATGGAACAGTGTACCTGGCCACCGGGGAACGGGTGATTTCCATAGATCCACTCACAGGAAAAATTATTAATCGCCTCGAAGGGGTTTTTAATAGTAGGACACTGGGTATTACGGTTTCTCAAAATGGGAAGCTTGCTGCGGCTACACAAAAAGGGCGTGTCGTAGTTTGGGATGTGGAAAACGGGGATATTATCATTGATGAGAGCTATGATGGTATAAACGACCAATTAATATATGCCCTTTTGGCACGCCCGACATTTTCGGAAAATGATGAATTTGTTTTTTATGCAGAAAAGGACGAGTTATCAGGATGGGATACCCGGACAGGGGAAAAAATCGCAGGGTTGAAATTTAGCAATCCGGACGCCCGCCAGCACTATTTTACACATTCGGTGTTGCTTGCCGGCAACCGCATTCTGACAGTGGACAAGCTTGGCGAGATTAACATCTGGTCGCTGGATGAAAAGGTAATCATCTACACTTCCAATAAATTTACCCCAGGTGACCCTTACTGGGCGGCCATATCCCCGGACGAGAAAAAAGTTGCCGTTGCGCAATCAGACGGATTTGGAAGTAATGGGCTTAGGATATACGATGCCATTTCAGGCGACTTATTACATTCGATAGAAACAGAATCGTACCAACAAAATCTTAGATATTCTCCGCAAGGAACCTATTTACATTCAGACAGTGGTATGTATAACGCTAAAACATACACATGGGTCTGTGGCAGCCGGTTAATATTTTACTCAGCAGATGATGGCATGTTTGCATACTATGCTCAGGAGAATGGAAGTTTATTTTTAGTCATAGTCAGTATGCCTGATTGCAAGGTGGTCAGGTCTTTTGAAAATAAAGAGGATAACATACTGGCAATTTCAAGAAATTTCGATTACGTATTGAGTTCACAAGGCGGCAGCCAGCTGGATGTTTTTGATGTAAAAACAGGGGAATTACGTAAAACTATAACAATAAACGCATTTTCACCATCGGGAGCAATGACCAATGACGACGGAAAGTATATCCTGCTCTTCAACCAGAACCAAACAAGGGTGTACGATATAACAACTGGGGAGGAAATTGGCAGGATAGCAGGTACACCACTTCGGTCAAGATGGAGCAGGGATTTCTACCCAGTGTTTTCTCATAATAAGGTAATTATCGATAATGGGATTATCGAGGTATGGGATATAGAAAAAGTTGAAAAAACGGTTTCGATTACTGGATTTGATGAGTGGCTTGACTCTTACGATATTTTTGATGTTTCGCCGGACGGAAAATTACTTGCCGGATCAAAATCGAAACATGGTGAAGGAAGCCAGGTCGATGTTGTAGACCTATCCACGGGTCAACTTTTATATAGTTTCCTGACTGGTCCCGAATACTTTTCTTATGGGACTTTATTCGAATTCACGCATGATAGTCAAAGATTACTTACCAGTTCCCGTTTCGGGCAGGTTATTCTTTGGAATACGTCACACTAATAACTGTTTAGTTGGTTTATCAGAGTCCGCACAGGGTATGTACTAGTGTTTCGTGTCAGAGCCTGTGAAATAAACGGCGGGACAATAATTGCAGTCACCGCCCAACAAAGCTAGTCCTGAGCCAGCCACAGGCTGCCGACCCTAGCAGCCTGTGGCTGCGTGCGCACATCCTCCATACCTTCCAAAGGACATCTGGATGATGTGCGGCAAGGTGCAGGCGGGCAATTTTCTGCCTCGGAGCATTTTTTGACAAGATGTAGTCGCTTACAAAAAGATGGCTCAGATCATTTGAAAATGTCAAATGATTGAAAGCACAAATTGGGATGATATATTTCAAGGGTTGTAGATCAATCAGCAGGCATGGCAATAGTAAATTTCTGTATATGCCCATCACACTGCCAGGAATTAAGACAAGAACCTTATATAAAATATAAACAATTTTTTCTACTTTGAAATGGAAACAACTCGGTCCGCCCGCAAATACGGCTCCCCGCGTTCCCTGTCCATCTCCATCGCTCCTGTGATCAGCAGGGGCGTGTTTGCATCAAGAAAGGATTTTGCGGCCCGGTACACATCCGGGAAGAGAATGACATCCAATGTCCCTTGTAGATCTTCGATGATCAGGAAGAGCATCATATCGCCCTTGGCGGTGCGACTGCGGCGCGAGGTCTGACGCACGCCGGCAACAGTCACACGCCGACCGATTCTTTCCACGGCATCTATGGTTGAAATGGCTCCAGTGATCTTATCCAGTACCAATTCCAACGGGTGCGCCTCCAGGCTGGCGCCAAGGATTTCCAACTGGGCATCCACCTTTTGTTGCAGAGCCCAATCCTCTTCACTCGTATCCGACCAGGCAAAGAGGCTCATCTGATCCTGCTGCCAGCCACCGATTTGCAGTCGGCTCAGGATTGCAGGGATCTTTCCAAAACCATCCAAGGCTCCGATCTTCGCTAGGTGTTCCGCCTCTTGGTTGCGTGGGTCTACACGTGAAAGGAAATCATCCAGGGAGGTGAATGGTGCCTGTTGGATGATCCTTCCAATGGTACGTTGCGTCAATTCCTTGACCTGCCCGAGACCCATAAAGAGCGCGCGATCTTCGGTGTCGATCAATCTTTGCACAGAGAACTGATGCTGAGAATAATTCACATGTGGGGGACGGACTTTCAAGCCCAGTCGCCTGGCTTCACTCAAGTAAACGCGCTGACTGTAATACCCTCCCCAGTTGGCAAGCACCGCCGCCATGAATTCTGCCGGAAAATATTGTTTGCACCAGGCGGATCGCCAGCCGATCCTGGCATACGAGGCGGCATGGGCTTTGGGAAAGCCATAGCCGGCAAAGGCTGCCATCATTTCCCAAATGCGTTCGCCAGTCTCGATAGGAATACCGTTGCGGGCTTGTGCTTCTGACACGAATTTTCTTTCCAACTCCTGCATTTTCTTGCCCGGATCAAAATGACTCATCGCCCGCCTGAGCAGGTCGGCTTCGGCAAGACTGAAGCCTGCCAGTTCATTGGCGATCCGTAAGACCTGTTCCTGATACAGGATCACCCCAAAGGTTTCATCCAACAAAGGCGCAAGCGCCGGGTGTAGATGACGGACAGGTTCCTCACCTTTGAAGCGGCGCACAAAGGCATCCTTAAGTCCACCGCTCAAGGGACCTGGGCGATACAATGCCAGAGCCGCCATTATGTCGTCTTCTGTGCGGGCATGGATCTCACGCAAAGTGGCGCGCATCCCCGGACTTTCGATCTGGAAGCAGCCAATGGTCTCGCCCTTCTCAATACGATTGGAGGTGGCTTCATCGACGGAGGGAGTTGAGTCCAGGACAGATAAAGGAGTTGCGTATTGTTCGGGCTGACTTTGCTGCACGAACTCCGCCACGTCGCCGACAACAGTCAGTCCACGAATTCCAAGTAGATCGATCTTCACCAAGCCCAAGGCTTCCGCTGAGTTGAGATTAAGTTGCGTAATGACCACGCCCTTGCCGCCTGAGTTCATGACTGGCACGAGATCAGTCAGTGCTCCCGGTGCGACAATCACTCCTCCTGGATGCATGGAAAGATGACGCGGTAATTTCAGGATGGCTTCGGCGTCATCAAAAATGGATTGGTAGTTGGGATAAGTTGTTCGAAGTTCTGCAAATGGTGAAGGCGCAACTTCTCCATCCTCGGAGTCGAAGCGTGCCCACCAGGCATGCGGTAATTGGTTGGCAAGTTCGCGCACCTTGGCAGGTTCCAAGCCGTATGCCTTGGCGACATCCGCGAGTGCAGAGCGTGGACGATAGCGGTTAATCGTCCCCACCATTGCTACCTTGTCCACGCCATAGGTGTCGAAGACATGCTGAATGACCGAATCTCTGCGACGCGAACACAGATCGGTATCAATATCTGGAGGTGTAACACGTGCTGGGTTGAGGAAACGTTCAAAATACAAATTGAGCCGTAGTGGATCAGGGCTGGTGATGCCCAGACAATGAGCAACAAGAGATGAGGCTGCAGAACCGCGAGAGGAATAAGGCACTCCTGTTTCACGGGCAAAGTTCAGGATGTCTTCGACGATCAGGAAGATCGACTCAAACCCCATGCGTTCGATCACGTCTAGTTCATGATTGAGGCGTGTTTGGATCTGTGGTGTGATCTCGCCATAGCGTTCCTTCGCTCCAGCTGTGGCTTTGTCGCGTAAATGCTGGGAGACTGTCACACCTTCCGGTAATGGAACGATAGGCATTTGAGGGTTGCCAAGTGGCAGATCAAAACTACAACGTTCGGCAATGTCCGCCGTGGTATGTAGAGCTTCGGGAAAATCCTTGAAACGTTCTTCGATCATTTGCGGCGGCATGAACCAGGCATCTACTGGGGCAAGAGCATGCTGAGGAATAGTGGCAACCGTTTGATTTAGTCGGATGGCGGACAACGTTTTTTGCAATCGGGCTTGTTCGGAGGTTTGGTAATAGACCGGATGCGCAATTACGGTCGGCAATCCAAGCTTGCGTGCCTGCGCAGATAACAAGGCGGCGCTGGATACATTTCGCAAGGGGACATAAAGGCAACCTGTAAATCCATCTAGCAAATTATGAGGGTTTTCACATAAGGCGATCAGGTCTTTGGAATAGGTAAAAAGCATCTCCAACGAACAGGGAGCATCAGGATTATCGCGCAGAGCCAGAACACTACTCAGCCGACAGAGGTTGGACCAGCCGTCGACACTCATTGCCAGCAATTGAAGCGGACCCTGTGGCAGATCGATCTCCAGTCCGATCACAGGTTGAATGCCGGCATCCTGGCAGGCTTTGACGAATTCGATCGTGCCTGTCAGCAGGTGATGATCGGTCAAGCCAAGTGCAGACATGCCACAAGCCCTCGCCGCCTGTACCAAATCAGTTGGGGTCAACAAGCCTTCCTGCAATGAGAAGGCGGAGTGGGTCGCGAGATGAACATACATCAGGGCAATTGTAAACGTTCCCGGCATCTGAGTAATGACTTAAAGCGCGTGCAGGACGCAGTTTGATGGAAAATGCAGGCAGGATTTTGCATATGCTTTGAATTAAGTTTGCGGTTTTTGGATCAATATGCGATGAATCGATTTTTAGACTGGATGAATATACCTCCTTGGAATCCCCCCCCGCCTCTTGAATCGAGAAAACATTATTCATTTCGAAGTATACTTTTTGAAAAGTGGGTATATACGAGCACACATCAGCTATTTGGAGATATCGATTTCCGGTTCATTTTCTTCATCGTAAGGAGGTGTGTAATGAAAAAACTGGGGCTTTTCGTCATACTAATGATTTTTATAGTTGCCTGTAAACCGACAAACGCGGTACCCACCGTATTTGGCTCAACACAAACACCCTTGCCGGTGGTTTCCGCAACAACAGAAACTGATCAATGGCGGATTCTTGAAAGTCTGGCAACAGCAGCACATCCAATCCATAAGGAAAACCCGACCAATGAATGGTCCCAAAATGTTCTGGCGGAAAATTTGCTCTTTTCATCCGGGTTGCAAATCAGGATTAGCCTAGCTTCATCTACAGGGGCAAATGGGATTCTGTTTACCGCTACCCGGCCTGGCGATACGTTATCCGGTCAACCCTTCTGGGAAGGGCATAAACGGCTGGAACTCTTTTATGAAAACGGGATGATCAACGTACTCTTACGGGATGGGTCAATGGAGGAACCTGTCTATTCAAACCAATTTCAATTGGAGGGCAATCATAATGAGTTATTGCTTGTGTTGGATCAACATGCGCGGAACATTGAAATCCGGCAGGTTGACAGAGTCCTCTTCGCAATTTCACCTGCAGAGGTGGGGGATTTTACAGGCGGTCTTTTTCCAGAAGGAAGAATATTGACAGTGGAACTGTCCAGTGCCCCTCAATCAAAATGTGATGTGACTGAATTGACTTTTTTGATCCCCCATTCGGATTTTGTAAAATTACCCCCCACCGGTACTCCCAATGTGCAGCTTCCGGATTTTGTCATTCCAAATGGGTTGGGAGTCAACGTTCATTTCCTGGTTGGACAGCCCTGGGAACTGGATGCCATTGAAGAAGCCGGTTTTGGACTGGCACGAGCCGATGCATACTGGTATGAAATCGAACCTTCCAAAGGCGTGTACGATTTTTCAGCCACGGATATATTCGTAAAATCCCTTACCCAACGCAACATCCAGGCCATGTTTTTATTAAGTTCAGGAAATCCCCTCTATGATGATGGATTGGCTCCACATACAGAGGAGGGGCGCCTGGCCTTTGCCAGATTCGCCGGCGCGCTGGCGGAGCGCTATGCCGGAAGGGGTATTATTTGGGATCTCTGGGGGGAGCCAAATGGCGAGTGGAGTTGGAAACCCGGACCCAATGTTCAGGATTATGCATCGTTTGCGCTGGAGGTTATCTCCTCCATCCGGCAAGCCGACCCAAGCGCCATTATTGTCGGCCCGGGCATTTGCTGTTTTGAAGAACCCAATAGCTGGTATTTTTATGAAGAGTTGGGCAGGCAGGGTTTGTTTAATCAATTTGACGCGGTTGGCATCCATTCCTATAACTACCCGGTTTTGGCACCTGAACAAGTGCCAACTCTATACGATCATTTACGAAAAATAGTGGATACCTACAGTCCGGAAAGAAACATTCCCATCATCAATAACGAATATGGATATTCAACAGGATGGCCGGGCATTGATGAGACACGCCAGGCTGAATATTTGGCGCGCTCCTGGCTGATCAACCAGGCCAACGGTGTGAATCTAAGCCTATGGTATGACTGGAAGGATGATGGTCCAGACAAAAATGATCCGGAGGATAATTTCGGCCTCAATGATGTTAACGGTCGCCCAAAGCCCGCATATATGGCAGCCAAAACGCTCATGCATACCCTGAAAGGGTATCATTTTGATCGCCGTATTTCGTCGTCAAACGACGCTGCGTATTTATTACTCTTCAGCAATGGGGAGGAATCAATCCTGGTTGCATGGACATCGGGCACTACTCACCCCATCTCCCTTCCTCTCACAGGCGACGTGTCAATCGTATCCATGTTGGGCGGGGAAAGTATGCTTGCAGGCAATCCGCAAGGTTTGACGATTATGCTGAATAGTTCGCCTCAATATATTATGCTCGGAAGGCAGAAAATTCAATAGATATCTGATCTAAGGTATTTATTCGGTAAAGGGCAATACCTTCGGGGCGTTCAAGGACGGGAAGAGCAGGGGGCGCTGGATAAAAATTAAGAATACCAAAACGACACGGACGGGCCACCCGTCCGTGTTTTTTCATATCATCCCGCGTATGTCATTCGATCACCCCATCCAAATCCCCTTCATCCTGCGCGGTCAGGAAGTCACCGCAAAGGAGCTGCTGTACCAAAGCCGGGACGGAACAAATCAGTTCCATTACCCCGACCCGCGCCCCCTACTTGACCGGATCGTGCTTTCAGATCCCACCCAACTCCAGCATGACTTTGCGAATGTCCGTGTCAGTGAGATCATCGACTTTCTTGCCGAAGCCGGCAAAGCCATGACGCTCAACCATGCCCGCATGGAGCAGGCTTGTCGTTTCAGTATTCCGTTCAGCGCTTTGCCGGAGTCCATCGTGCGCGGCAGCTATGACCTGATCCCGATTGTGTTCTCGAAGCTGGCGTTGCACACGATGGTCGAGAATGAGATCGGCTCAAAGTATCTGGATGGCTGGGTCGAGATGCCCTATGCGGACAAGATCGCAAGACGACGAGCCTATGGCTCGCGCAGCCTGCATTTCATCTCCGGCAATGTACCGGTTGTACCTGCCCTGAGCATCGCCCGCGCCGCGCTGATCAAGTCGGACAATATCATCAAGGTCACGCCCAACGATCCGCTCACCGCCTCTGCCATCGTCGGCGCGATGATGGATGTCGATCCGAATCATCCCGTGACCAGACATTTCTCAGTCGTATATTGGTCGAAGGAACTGCATGACTTCGAACATGAACTGATTCAGCCGCGCTATCTGGAAAAGATCATCTCGTGGGGCGGCGCGCTGGGCGGGATCAACTCAACCCTCAATCATGGCATTTTGCAGGCATCCGGAATCGATGTGATCGCATTAGGACCGAAGTTCAGCATCTCCATTTTGGGTTTGGAAGCATTCGAGTCTTCTGAAGAAATAAATCGTGTTGCTAAACTCACCGCCAAGGATGCAGGTTCATTCAACATGGAGTCCTGCGGTTCGTCGCGTTTCCATTTTGTGCAGGCGTCTCCGGATCAGGCGATGGAATATGCCCGGCGCTTGTACGATCACATGCAGCAGCAGGACCCATCCTTGAGCGCCATGCCGAAGAATTTTCCGGCAGACTTGCGGGATGAGATCAACGCTGCCCGTGCCCAGGATGATTTCTATTATGTCGTCGGCGGGGACAGGAACGAAGGCGCTGTGGTGGTGAGTCTGGCCGGCGACCTGCCCGACTTCTTCCCCATGCATAAGGTGGTGGTGGTTATCCCCTTTGAAGATCCGCTACAAGTCGTAGATCGCATTCATCCTTCCACACAGACGGTTGGCATCTACCCCGAAACTCTCAAGCAACCCTTACGCGACCTCCTGGTGGCGCGCGGCGTTTGTCGTTTCATTTCCATCGGACACACCGTGGACTATTCCATCGGCGGTCCCTTCAATTCAACCGAGATCATGCGGCGCGCCTGCCGCTGGATCCTGGATGAGTCCTATCCCGCCAAATGGGAACTGCCCGGCTTCTATCTGCGCAAAGCCTGGCAGATCATCAAACACCATATTTTTTAGGAGATTCATTTCATGACCAACTCTATTCTTTCGGGTCCGCCCGAATCCTGGACACGCCTGCCGGTCCAGACCTTGTTCTCGCTTTCCAAACCAGAATTGGATTCTTTGCAATTACATTGGGCACAAACCCGCTTCCAACATTTACAGGAGCGCATTCCCGCCCTGGATGCTTTGGCGGAAAAGCAGGGCGTGAAGATCATCACGGACTTTGAGACTCTTGCAACCATCCTCTTCACCCACCAGGTTTACAAGAACTATCCCTTTGCGTTCATCGAACGTAAGTTGTTCACCGAGTTGACGCGCTGGTTGAACAAGTTGACGGCGCATGACCTCTCCACGCTCGACATGCGCGGCGTGAACACCATCGATGAATGGCTGACGCGTCTGGATGAAGCCGGCATGTTCGTCTTTCACTCGACCGGCACGAGCGGCAAGTTGAGTTTCTTCCCGCGCAGCCAGACAGAAAAGGAAGCCTGGGTCGAAGGGACCTATACCTTTCTGGAAGCCTTCATGCCCGGCATCCGCGATCTACATCTGCCTGTTTTCTGGCCTGCCTATCGCAGCGGGCGACAGGCGTCCATGCGGCTGATCACGCACTTCGGTCCGGCGCTCGCGGGGAGTGAGGCAGAGTATCACAGCCTGTTCAATGCGCCCATGTCGGCGGATTTCATGTCACTGGCCATGCGCATGAAACATGCCCAGGAACACGGCGACCTGACGGCGATGGATACGATCAAAGCCATCTTCAAAACGAAGGGCGAGATCGTCACGCTCAAGGCACGCAAGGCAGGTCTCACCAAAAGTTTCTTCGACAAGATGGTGCGCGAGTATCGTGGTAGGCGGGTCTTTCTGATGGCCTCTGCCACGGATCTCTTGGATGTGGCATTGGAAGGGTTGGCAGCCGGACAGGAGCAAGTCTTTGCGTCCGACTCGGTTCTTTTGACGGGCGGCGGTTTCAAGGGACGCCAGACCATTGCCGACTGGAAGGACATCCTCAAAAAATTCTACGGTGTCGATCAGGTCTTCATGTCCTATGGCATGACCGAACTCAACACCTATAACATCGCCTGTTCAAAGGGTGTTTATCACGTCTTCCCTTGGAACATCCCGATGGTATTGAATCAAAACGGCACGCCTTTACCCCGTACTGGGGTGCAGACCGGTCGCGCTGGCTATTTCGATCTGCTCGCCCAGACCTATTGGGGCGGCATCCTGACCGGCGACCGCATCACCGTTCACTATGATGAGGAATGCGGTTGCGGCTGGAAGGGTCCGTGGATCGAGGACAACGTGCAGCGTTTCAGCGAACTGACGGGCGGCGAAGACATCATCTCCTGCGCAGGCGTGCAGTCTGCCTACAGTGATTTCATGGAATACATCGCCGCCGATGTGCCGGAAGGAGAATAGGCAAATGGATATCGCCGCTCTGACCATGTTGGTCTTTGGCATCATGATCGTGGGGTCCGGTCTGACCGGGCTCTTCGCGCCGCAACTTCTTTTAACTGTGCTGGGTATCACGGACACCGGTTCTGCCACTCTACTATTTCTGATGGCGACCTCCCAGGCGTCACTTGCGATGGGACTGTATTACATTCTGGCATCCGTCAACGAAACCCGCATCTTCTTTCAATGGAGTGTGCCGCTGCGGATCATCAACTTCATCGTGTTTGCCGCCATAATCCCGCTGGGCATCGCGCCGATGCAATGGCTGCTGGTGGCTGGACTCGAACTGGCGGGTGCATCGGCAACCGCGATTGCATTGGCTTCCAAAAGCGACTTCATTTACAACCCGTTCGATGTGTTACGGATTGCCAGCCTGACTCTGGCACTTGTTGCAGGCATACTCGCATTCAAGCCATTTGGAATCTATGGCAGCGCCTCCGCCTTTCTGCTAATCTCCAGCGCCGGCATGATATATGCCTATCACAGGTTTAACCCGGTACAGATAGGGGAGCAGTGATGCGGCATCCTTCCTTTGAGTTTCATTGCATTCCAGTCGGGATCGACAACTGTTATCTGTTGCGCGGGAGAACCACCATCCTGATCGATGCCGGCGCACCGGGGCATGTGAAGGAGTTTATGCGCGGCATGGATCGCCTCGGCATTTCGCTGCGGGAGATCGAACTCATCCTGTTGACCCACGGACATGCCGATCATATTGGCTGTTTGCATCAAATCCAGACCCTCACTGAGGCGGAGATCGCCATGCACGAGGCGGAGTGTGCGTGGGTTGAAAGCGGTGAACCGGATCTGTCGCCTGGCGTCACTCTATGGGGGCGCATGTTGGCTGGCTTGGGACAGGTTTTATACAAACCCCGTCTGTATCCCCGTGCGGTGGATTATTCCATCACCACCACCCTATCCTCCCTGATGAAGCTGGGCTATGGCTTCCCAGGACAGGTGGTTCACACGCCAGGTCATTCGCCCGGTTCGATCAGTGTTCTGCTTGAATCAGGCGAGGTCTTTGTGGGTGATCTGGCCATGAATGCCTGGTACTTGCGTTCGACACCGGGGCTGCCGATCCTGGCGCAGGATATGGATCTGGTGGTGCAAAGTTGGAAACGGCTGATCGGGATGGGCGCCAGACAGGTCTACCCGGCACATGGAGCTGACTTCCCGATTGAGATCATCCAAAAGGAAATCCAGGCATGGGAGCGCAGGTCTGGAACTCCGCAATAAATGGAGCGGCATCCTTAGCGACACGGACGGAGCACCTGTCCGTGTCTTTTTGTATCATGCCGTTCATGCCTGAACCTCAAGATCAATTCGTTGCCTCCATTGCTTCAGAAGCCGTGGAAGTTCTGGAAGATCATCTGCTCTTTCCGGGTGGATATCTATTGCCTCTTTCCGCGCGTGGCACGGGTGTGCCCGGCATGACCGACCGCCCCTGGTCACGTTTATCAGCGGATGTCTTCTATCCCAATCTGCCGGTGATGTATTCGCTTGCCATGCACCGTGAACCGCCGGATGTTCTGCGCGGTTCTCTGCGTGCAAGACGCACCTTATTCGAAGGCTTCATGATGGCGTTGGCGGAAAAGACCGGTCGCCGTCCTTCGATGGCGGAACGTTCTGCAGACCATGCGATGGATGCCGCTGAGTCGGAACTGACCTTTGGTAAACCCGCCTTCAAGATCGCCTTGATGAGCGCCCTCTTTGTAGAGCGCAATCGTTTTGAAGAAGCGGAAGCCGCACGACGAGTGATTGAGTCCAATCTGCGTGCGCGTGGTCTCACCGCACAAAGACTCTTCTACATCGCCGAACGTGCGTTGCATCATTTCCAGCCTGGAGGAAAGTTGTTTCCGGGATTGGATGAGCCAACACTGTTTCTTGAAGAGACTCTGCCTTTGATGCCTGCCCCTTCCAGGCAGGTCATGCCGGTCGAGGATTCGGTTTGGATCGGGACTCACGCTCGCGATGGACGCGACATCCACTTCTCGTTTACCAAAGGACTCGACCCGGCTGTTCCGCCTCCACCCCATGCCACCACCCTCATCCTCGGTGAACCTGGTGCTGGCAAGACCAGCCTGTTGCGTTGGATCATGTTGCAGCGTTTGTTGCAAGGACGCACAGTGATTTCCATTGATCCCGAAGGCGAGAACAACAAACTCTGTGAAGCCGTGGGTGGCAGAGTTGTGCCGGCTGGTATTCCTGAGGATAAAGAGACCTGCCTCATTCATCCCCTGCAGGGCGAAAACCCGGCGGAGTTATTGCTGGCTGTCCGTTTCCTGCTCGCCTCCCTCGCTGGTGAGTCGGTCTTATCACCTGGTGTACAAGCTGCCCTGCATGAAGCGGTGAAACGCCGATGGGATCGCAGACCCGGTGCGATGTCCATCGCGGAATTTGTGGAGACTCTGGGAACGATCAATGTCCCGGAAGCTGCCATGCCCTTGGCATTGTTACGTCCCTTTATGCGCGGCGGACTCTTCGAAGGTTTCTTCGATAGACCCAAAGCGTTGTTATCCCCCCACTTCCCCGCCGGTCAGTGGTGGAACTTCGACCTGTCTTCTTTACGTGAAGAAAACCGTGCCATCGTGCATTCAGTCCTGGCATGGTTTCTCTATCATGCCGTCACGGTCGGCAAACAACCGATGGACATCTTCATCGATGAGGGCTGGCGCTTGTTGCGCAGTGGTCCGTTCACAGATCTGTTGGATGAGCTCGGCAGGCGCGCACGTAAACGCGGTGTCGGCGTGACGCTCATTACCCATCTGCCTGCTGACCTCATGAAAAATCCCACCTCGTTGAGTCTGGCATCCACAGCGTTTATCGGTCGGCTGGGACCGGACGAAGCTTTTGCCTTTTATCGTTCCCTCGGCGTGCCGGAAAGCGAAGCCAGGAAGAATGCTGAGACTACTTCACGTTTGCCTCCGCGTGTATTCCTCGCAGCGCCATCTGCCGGACGCGGTGCTTTGTTCCCGGTGTTGGTCTCCATCCCACCGACATGGATCCAGTTTTGGAAACAACTTGGGGCAATGGGAGTTCAGCGATGATCTGTATAAATTGCGGCTATGAACATGCTTCTGCTCCAGATCAATGTCCATTATGCAAAGGTGAATGGCAGGGCTGGGAACTGCTCTTTGCGCCGCATGCTTTGGACGATTTGCGCGCCCAGGTCATGGGCTGGATCGCGCAGCTGCCATTTCCCACCCTCATGGAATGGATCGCATCACCAAAAGGATTGCGTGTCAGGTTGTATCTGCCGCCGCATGTGGCAGAAGGTGTGATGAATTCCTGGTCTGCCATGACCGGGCAGCATTCCAGATGGCGCAGTTTGGGAGTGGTAAAGATTCAATTCGATGGATATGCCCTACACACATCGAACCGTTTGCCGTCGTTGATCGCCTCTGCCAAAGATAGCGACCCCCTGCTTGCCATTGGCAGCCGGCTGATTAGTGCCGCAAGAGAAGGAAAGGATGCCACTCTGCGCCTATGGCTGCTTGGGAATGAAGATCAACTTCAGGAAAAATTGCGTAGCTTGTCTTCCTACTCGTATGGCACCGAAGGCGGCGTCGGCAATGACACGCCGAATTCCTGGGGCATGCAACTGGACTTCCTGCGGGCAGGCTTATTTTTCGGGATGATTATGGCGGGCATCAGCGGCGGCATTCTATTTGCCGGTTGGTTCAATCCCTTTGCGGTCTCCATGTTCGTGATCGCCGGCATCACGATCTGCCTTGCTTCGGCACTTGGTATTCGGGACTGGCTTGCTTGGAGATCGATCCCCAAGGAAGTTGTGGAAGTGCGTATCCAACAACCGCTCTTGAAGGTTGCTTTTTCCATCTCTGAACCGATCCAACTTCCGCTACTCGCTGGTGAACAATCCTGGCAATCCATTGAATCAGTCTGGCCCGCCATCCAGAAACACACCTTCCCATTGCCAGCTGGCGAACTCGCTGGACTGATCGCCCCGCTACAACTAGGTGAAGGATCGGGCTTGTTGGACCGCGCTGTCTGGCAGGAAGTGCCGGCGCCGCCGCCGTCCCAACCTTTGCTCGAAGCAGGTTTCAAGATCGGGCAGAGTGTCGCCACTGGTGCGCTGGTCGGCGTCGATCCGGATGGACATGGTCTCGCGACCGGAGGTAGCCGTTCGGGTAAATCTTCCTTTGTGTATTCCATGCTGGAGCAGTTGATCGCCCGTGGCGATGATGCCCCAGGCATATTTTTAGTAGATCCACATGTTTCATTGGCAGATGCCTTCCTCGATGCAATTGCACAATTGCCGGAGGAACAAAAGCAAAAAGCGATCCAGCGCTTACGGGTCATCACTCCGGATCAGCCACAGGTCATTCCCCTGAATCTGCTTGCTGTCCCCGACTTCACCTGGGCGGGCAATGCCATCGTACAGGTCGGTCGGCGTATTTGGGATGACTACTGGGGTCCACGTATGCAGGCGGCTCTATTGGGATTGTTTCGTCTCGCGCATGTCTGGAACCAGCACCATCCGGAAGCCGGGCTGGGACTCCTGCATATCGTTTTCATGGCTTTCAATAAGAGATGGCGGCACACGGCAATGGCGTTGCTGCCGCCCGGCGAACGTATGGGTGCCCTGGCGCTTGATGCCTTGTTGGGTCAGATCGGGGAGGAGGATAAAAAGAGTCAGAGCTGGATCACGGAGGTGATCAGCCCGGTGCTCTCCAAGGTCATGGCATTGGAACTCTCGCCGTGGTTGTTCTCCGCCATGCACCAGGAAAGTTTTGTGGACCTCAATCAATGGATCGACGAACGCGCCTGGATCGTCTTGCGTCTGCCTTCCGGTGAAATGGGGCGGGAAGGGGCAAGGTTAACTGCCTCCGTTCTCTACAACGTCTTCGAGGCTGCTTACCGCAAGGCGACCTTGGAGAAGCCAGTGCCGTTTTATTTCATCGTCGATGAAGCGCAGGAGATCGGGTCAGGGATGCGTCTGGAGTCCATGTTAGCGGAAGGCGCGAAGTTCGGCGCACGCATGTTCGTGCTGGCACAGTCGCTTTCGATGATGCGCAAGGTGGAAGGCATGGAGCCGGTTGTGCAGGCCATGCTTGCCAATACCTCCACGCAGATGTTCTTCTCGCCCGATCCAGAAGATGCCGACCTGATCCGTGCCACCTTGAGTTCCACCGTGCGCTACGGAAATATGACTCTCGATCTGCCTTCTTTGCATTGCTGGTTGCGGGCGCGTATTGGCGGGAGATGGCAGCCGCCGACCCTGACGCAGATCAAACCCCTACCGCGTGCGGATGCCGCGAGAGTCCGGGCATTGATCGAGGAAGTGATCGCGGTCCATCCCAGGGATTATCTGCCAGCGAACGGCTGGCAGGAGAAGGCATCACGTGCGCTGAAGGACATGCTCCCCAAGGCTCTGGCACCCCTCCTGGGTGAGTTTTTAGCGGCGTGGATCGAGGAGCAAAACAACACCCAGATCCATCAGCCAGCGCCAGTGGAGGATGACCGGAGATTGGGTTTCTGATGACAGCGATGATGTTGCGTTTTCTATTGGTGGTGTGTGGCGGTTCGCTTGCCTGCGTATTGACGTGTATTGGCGTTATTTATTCCGCCTGGAGAATGTCCCGGCGAGACAATGGATGGGATCGATGAGTGAGTTAAATGTTTTGATCGAGCAAATGGTATTGGATATTGGAACGCAAGTTTATCAACTCGATGATCTGCGTTTGCGCATGTTCATGAATTGGCTGGCGGCTCATAGTGGCAGGCTGAAAGCCCTCACAGGCAATGTTCTCGATATGGATATCGCCGTACTTCGAGGGTCGGAGATGCAGGAGCAGTTCAAGTCGGCTTTGAATACCTGGCTGGAGTCCCTGCCGGCGCAGGGCATGCTTTGGGAATACCGCACCATCTCCGTCGAGATCGTCTGGTGGCGCAACCTGGATCCCGTGCGGTTGAAGATGATCGTGGAATCAGAGGCAGGGCAGTGAAATGATGCGTTTCCTTGCGGGCTTGGGTGTCGGCATCTTTGTAGGTTATCTGCTGGGGCTAGTGATCCCGCTCCAGGTGTTCATGATCGCCTGTCTGGTGCTTCTGGCCCTGGTGATTTTGTTGTTCTTCCTGTTCCATCTCGGCGTCCGGGATTTCCAGGAATATTAGGAGTTAGTTATGAAGCGTTATCAATGGATTGGGATAATCCTATTCCTTCCCATTCTCTTTTTGTGGACCTCCGCCTCCACTCATGCCGCGCCTTTGGCGGCGTATTCATTGCCGGAGGGTCGCACCTATGATCAGGCGCATAATTCCGGGTACATCGACTGGAGTGGTTCTGCCCAGTATGTGTACATCACCCATCGCGATGGTTCGTCGCTTCCACCTGAGGAAGGTGGAACATTTTGTGGTTCCAATTGTTCCGAGTGGGTCACGCGGCTGGGGAATGGTAGCGTTGCCAGCGGTTTCTTTGACCGCGATGTTTCGTACTTCGAGATCATGGTCGGTTTTACGCCGGACTCAAGTGTGGGCAGTGCGGTGCTGCGGGCGTGTTCCTCCGTGGACACATGGTATTTACGTACAGGTTCTGGACTCCCAGGGTTTGTGAGTATGGCGATTGCTGTTCCGTCAGGATGTCGTTCCTGGTCTTTAACCGCATCAGGTGGATATGTGGATTTTCGTTCCATCGACGTGGAATACATCGGTCCGCCTTCCACTGCCACACCCACCCCGTCGCGGACACCCACGTTTACACCGACCATAACTCGCACGCCGACAGCAACCTTTACACCCAGTCTGACACCGACGTTGACCTTCACGCCGACCATGACGTATACGCCCACGGCGACCTATACCAATACCCCATCGCCCACACCGACGCCGCTGCCGCCGCAAATTACAGGAGTTGAGGTTTGTGATCTGTGGGGCGATGCCGGTTGGTGCCGAGGGAATGAGACTCTGGAACTCACTGCCAGTGACCCACAGGGGTTTGATGTGACCATCACCGGTGACTTGAACGGAGTACCGTTTACATGTGGAGATTCCTGTGACCTGCCTTTACCGGAGGGAATTGGTACAGCCAACTACACTGTGACTTCAACCAGTGGGCGAACCGCCAGTGGTTCATCCACCTGGCAGCGGGATGGGACTCCACCTGATCTTGAAGTCAGCCTTCCGCCTGTGGATGGCAGGAATGGCTGGCACATCTCGGAAGTGGACTTGTCTGCTACGGCAACAGACGTGATCTCTGGACTTTCATCCCTGCTGGCAAGCGCTGATGGTGGAGCTAGTTGGGTCACTCCACCCATGCACTTCACAGATGGGTCACATGCTGTCCTCATATATGCCAGGGATGTGGCTGGAAATGAAGTGACGGTATCCAAGGTAATCCGCATAGACACGGTTCCTCCGGTCACTCAAATCACCTCCCATTCCAATGGAGAGGTTGTGCAGGGCGATGTACGACTCAGTGGAAGTTTGGTAGATGGTATGTCCGGTCCGGAAGGCGGTGAAGTCTCGGCTGATGGAGGAAACACCTGGCAGACAGTCTCGATGAACACAGGAGATGGCTGGTCTTACATCTGGCATTCCGGTGAAGTTCCCAATGGCGAATACACCATCCAGATGCGCGGCAGGGATCGCGCCGGCAATGCTGACGATTTGGTTTCAGTTGCGTTGACTGTGGACAATGCGCCGCCTGCTGTATCGATCACAGAACGATGGTGGATTTGGGAGACCGGAACGCTGAAGGTTTCCCCCAATCACTTTCCAATTGCCAGCATCCAGGTGACCATCCGTGATCCGCAAAAGCGTTGGAAGGAGGTGGTGTTGGACTTTGATCCCGGCAAGAATTCCTATGTCGTGAAATGGGATCGGCGCTTCGCGGATGGAACACTAGCGCCAGCAGGGGAGTACCCAGTTCTGGCAGTAGCATGTGATGTGAATGGATTATGCGGGCAGGATACGGGTAGGATCGTGATCCCGGAGGTGGCAACATCGACCGTCACCCTGACACCATCTCCAACAGCGACCAGCACTTTGATGCCTTCGATAACGCCAGTAGCAACACAAATACCGCCGACGCCGACTTCGGTATTGATTACTACTGTGCCGGAAAAAACACCTGAGCCTGCTCAATCCACCCTACCGCTGTGGCAGATGATTGGCTTACTAGGTTTATTCATGGCAATTGCGTCCGCAAGTTTAGTGGATCCACGCCCCAAAGCTTTGGAACGGCTGGGCGAAACGTTCAAGATGATGTCGCAGACAAAAAACGACTCTCATAACAACGAATAACGAAAAGGAAAAAAACATGGAAATAATTCTTGCAATAGTTATAGCGGCTGCAGTAATCTTCTTTGGGGCATTGATCAGCATGGGGAATGACCGCCAGAAGAAGGCAATTGATGGGTTGAGGGAACAAGTGGTGCTGTGGGCAGTGCAGGATTTGAAGATCAAGCGCGAACACCTGAAACAAACTGTGCAGGTTCCGGATCCGCTCCAGTGGTTAAGCCAGGTGGCTGGCAGGGTGCTGGGTCAGGAAGCCAGTTTGCAAATTCTGGAGGCTTTTCAGGAAACCCAGTCCATTGTTTGCGTGGATGCCTCAGGAGAACATAAAATGATCTTCACCATTCATTCGCCGGGTGAGATAAAAAATCTGGTGTCGGGAAGGCAGGCAAAGCTTTCCGCTTATGCTTCGGGAAATCCGCTGTTATCCCTGCCCAGAAATGTAGTTTGTCTTGAATTAAGCATATTAAATTGCGGCTATATGTTTGATCTTGAATTCCCCCATGCCTGGGGCAAATTAACTGGATGGAGTGCAGAAAATAGAGATAGGTTCTGGATGTACTTGGCGCCCTAATAATCGTTACTCAAGTCTCCTCAAACTGATAGCCGCCAATGAGAATCGCAATGATCTGAACAAAATCCGATAGTTGCGGTTCTTCAGCTTGACTTTTAATTATTTCTGTTCTAAAATCTAATTTAGACTAGACTAAATTTATCGGCATTATCCGTATTGGAGGTTTATATGAAGAACCAACTGAGTCGGCGGGATTTCCTGAAACTGGGGGCTTTCGGTGTGATCGGGGCTGGAGGTGCGACTGCCATCATGCAGCCCAATGGCAATTCCCACACACGCCGTAATCAGCCTCCCATGCAAGGCATGGATCATGGAGGCGGCGTCATCCCAGGCACGGGTGATGTTGACTATGATAAAAATGGCTTCAATCCAGGGGACATTCTCACCGACTTCGATTACGGAAAAGTATCGACCCTGCCAAATGGCAGGACTTTACGGGAATATGAAATCACTGTCATCAACAAGAATATTGAAGTTGTGCCCGGCATCGAATACCCCGCCTGGACTTACAACGGGCGCATTCCAGGTCCAACCATTCGCTGCACCGAAGGCGACCTGATTCGCATCACGTTGATCAATGGCAGCAACCATCCGCATAGCATGCACTTTCATGGCTTTCATCCGGGGGCGATGGATGGCGTGCCGGGATCGGGTCCGGGCGGTTATGTCGAACCAGGGGACAGTTTCACCTACGAGTTCGATGCGGAACCATTTGGTCTCCACCTTTATCATTGTCATGTCTTTCCGCTGGCGCGCCACATCGCCAAGGGTTTGTATGGCACATTCATTGTGGATCCGAAGGAGGGTCGCCCACCCGTTGACCGTGAAATGGTCATGGTCATGAGCGGTTTCGATGTGGACTTCGATGATGTCAACGATTTCTATGCGGTCAATGCCATACCGTTTTACTATCAGAACCATCCCATCCAGATCAAGATCGGCGAGAAGATCCGCATCTATCTTGTGAATATCCTGGAATTCGATCTGCTCAATTCCTTCCACCTGCACGCCAGTTTCTTTCATTATTATCCAACAGGCACCAGCCTGTCCCCCTCCGAGTTCACGGACACGATCATTCAAGGTCAAGCCCAACGCGGCATTTTGGAGTTCTCATATAAATATCCTGGCATGTACATGTTTCATGCTCACGTGACCGAATTTGCAGAACTTGGCTGGAACGGCATGTTCGAAGTAACCGAATAGTTTTAGAGGTATGTCATGACTCAGACCCCGTCCAATCGCTTCACCTTCCGGACCTTTATCCTACTGCTCATACCGATCATCCTTCTCGTCGGCGTGATCGTCCTTTTCCTTTCCACAGGCGGAGGATTGAATCTCGACTCTGCCGCGCCCGTGGAGAATCTGGATGTCGAACGGTATGTTCTCAAACAAGGCAGCATCGAATTGCAGGTGCGCAACACCGGTCCGGAGGAAATTACCATCGCCCAGATCATCGTCAATGATGCGGTCATGCCTTTTGAGGTGCATCCGGATGCAGTCATCCCTCGATTGGAGCGCGCCACCGTTACCATCGCTTATCCGTGGTCGTATGGTGAGGCATATGGTTTGATCATCTTTACCGGAAATGCCATTCCCTTCACACTGGACATCCCGGTTGCGTTCGAAACGCCTCAACCGGACACTGCCACCTTCTGGGGATTCACACTCATCGGTTTGTATGTCGGCGTGATCCCGGTCTTCCTGGGAATCTTCTGGTTTCCGGCCTTGCGGCAAATGGGACGCCGGACCATGACCTTCCTGATGGCGGCAACGGCGGGTTTGCTGATCTTTCTAGGGCTGGACACGGTGGCGGAAGCGCTGGAGTTTGCCGGGAGGATCCCTTCCGCTTTCCAGGGGATCGGCTTGATTGGAATCGGCGGAGTGGCAACCTTCCTGTTATTGGAGGCAATCTCGAAACGCCAGTCTGAAATCACCGGCAACGAAGCGGATAAACGGCTGACGATTGCCTTTGTGATAGCCGTTGGCATCGGCATTCACAACCTTGGAGAAGGACTGGCAATAGGCGGTGCTTATAATGTTGGCGAAATTGCACTGGGTACCTTTCTGGTTGTCGGATTTATCATTCAGAACATTACTGAAGGACTGGGTATCATTGCGCCGGTCCTGCGTGATAAACCCGGGATTGGCAGACTGGCGATCATGGGAATGGTCGGTGGTGCACCTGCCATCCTGGGAGCCTGGATCGGGGGATACACTCCTTCACCCTTCCTGACTGTGCTTTTCCTTGCCATCGGCGCAGGCGCGATATTCCAGGTGATCTACGAGATTGCCAAACTGGTTCAAAAGGACACGCAACGCGAAGCCATGCCAATGGTAGTCTTTGGTGGCGTTCTAACCGGTATGATGATGTTGTGGGTCACTGGGTTGTTGATCAAATAGGAGCATTCCGATGGAATCGTCCTTGACCATATCCATTCAGGATTATCTGAAGCACATTTACGAGTTGACCGAAAGCGGCGGGAACGCCAGCACGAATGCACTTTCCGAACGGCTCAACGTCAAGCCGGCCTCCGTGACAAACATGGTGCAAAGACTTGCCGCCGCGCAACCCGCCCTGGTCGAATACCAGAAGCATCAAGGGGTTACGCTAACCAAAGAAGGCAGGAAAGCCGCTTTGGAGGTTATCCGGCATCATCGCCTCCTGGAGGCCTGGCTGGTGCAGACCTTGGGCTATTCGTGGGATGAAGTCCATGAGGAGGCGGAACGGCTTGAGCACGTCATTTCGGAGGATTTTGAACGGCGGATGGCAGCGGCAATGGGACATCCCCTGCGCGACCCGCATGGGGAATTAATTCCCACCGCCGATCTGGTCATGCCATTGGAGGATTCAACTCCTCTCTCCGCCCTGCGCCCAAAACAAAAGGCAAAGATCCAATGTGTAAAGAATGCAGATGCGGAATTACTCCGCCATCTTGAAGGTCTTGGACTTCTTCCCGGCGCGCAGATCGTGATCATCGATTATTCATCGTTCGATCATAATCTGACCGTGAAGTCCGGGACAAAAGTCAGCGTTCTTGGATTAAATATTACCAGTAAGATATTTGTTGAATATCCAAGTTAAGAGAGATGTATGTTGAAGAAAAGTATTTTCCTTTTGATATTGATTTTCCTGTCAGCCTGTCAGTCTGGTGGACCGTCCACCAGACTGACAGTGGAGTTGAATGACTTTTCAATCACCCCTGCGCAATTGTCCGTGCCCGCCGGTTCGGAAATTCAGATCCGCGTTGCCAACAAAGGCACAGTGGAACATAACTTTTATATCATGCAATATGGTGTGGATGTCGGTGATATGTTTGATGAAGAGGATCTCGCCAATGCGTACTGGGATGTGGATGTCCAACCTGATGAAAGTGTGGATTTAAGTTTCACAGCACCCGACCAGCCAGGTATATACCAGATTGTGTGTGGCATGCCAGGACATTTACAAGCTGGCATGGTCGGAACCCTGGAAGTGGTCAAATAATCGGGATCAGAAGCCAAGAGGGTTAGGTGAAGAAAAACCGGGAGATATATTCTCCCGGTTTCATCCTGTTTACAGACCTATCTTATTTACCGATGGTCAATCCCGCCTCCTCCCAGGCAGTCGTGCCGCCTTCCAACATCCAAATGTTTGTGTAGCCTTCACCCAATAACGTGGCGACTGCTTTTTTCGCCATGCCCGAAGTCAGGCAGTACACTATGATCTTCGCCTCCTTCTCGGCTGGCAGTTGTTCCATATTTTGTTTGATCTGATCGTACGCGATGCGTAAATCTGTCTGGGGAATATCACCCTGCCAGGGCGTGTGAACATTGATCATAATGAAATCCTTTCCTTCGAGCATGGTCTGTAATTCCTGAACAGATACCACCCGGTAGGGATTTCCATTCAGATCGGCTTGAATGCCGATCTGTTCCTCAGCCTGACAGGCGACAAGTATCAATACACTGATACTGATCAGCGCCAGAAGTGTTTTACATCCTGCAATCATTCTTGCTCCTGCCATGTTTTCCTTATTTTATGGCTCGACGGGATAACCGGCATTCATCCAGGCTTCAAAACCACCGAGCATTGGGGTAACCTTGTTGAATCCGTTTTCAAGCAAAATGGACGCCGCACGGGCGCTCGATTCTTCGCTGGGTCAGGTACAGTAGGTAATGATCCATTGCGCCTGGTCCAATTCCGTTAGACGCGTTTCAAGTTCGGCAAGCGGAATGTTGATTGCACCGGTAACGTGGGCAGCTTGATATGCTTCGACAGAACGTACATCCACTACGACAGCGGTACCTTCCTCCAGCGCAGCATTGGCATCGTTCAAGCTTACACGTGGAATCTCCGGGTACGTCTCTTCTTCATGGGATGTAACAGGTGTCGGGGCAGCTGGAGCATTTTGATTTGCCAACAGGATTGCGGCGGCAATCAACAAGAGCCCGCCGCCAAGTGCGAAGAAGAGGGGAACAGGGGATTTCTGATTCTTTCTTTTTTTCATAGGAGCTCCAAAATAAATCAGGCTAAGGCTAAATCGTCGATGTAACCGTTGCGCGGACATCGAGATGGGTGCAGTGATCCAGCAAAATATTTGATTGAAAACTTAAACGATGGGGGGATGTAAAACTGGAAAGACTCGTTCCAATGATCGCAAATTGAGTCGAATATTCACTTGCTGTGCGATTTCATGGTTTGGGTCAGCCAGGCATGGCGCAGAATGAATACCGGTTTGCAATTGACATACCAGGCAAGTATCCAGGTTTGATGACCTGGCATCCTCCTGAGCCCGGGATACGCATTCACACAGGGGGGCGGCTGGCAACACGTGCGCAGACAACCCCACCAAAAAAAGAGCCAGTGTCACAATCAGGAGAACACGATGAGATCTGTTCATATTTACAATGGATTGCCTTCCACATAACCATTATACTTTGGGCGGCAATCCCCTGGATAATAGTTTGGTTAAGGCTCGCGTATCGGAACTTCGATTGTTTTGGCTCCTGCGTGTTCAAAGTTGAACACCAATATAATTGTTTCGCCAACCTTCAAATCCTGCGTTAATTCGACGAACATTACATGCAGACCGCCGGGCTTGAATTCCACTGTGCCTTTGGCAGGCACAGGCACAGACTCCTGCATTTGCATGGACATCACGCCCCCGTCCATTTCCATGCTCATATGAACTTCTGTAGCGGAGGCAATTTCCGAACTGACACTTAACAGGGTGTCGTCCGTTCCCGCACCGTTTTCGATGACAAAATAAGCAGCACCGTTCGCTCCCACGCTAGCGGGGCGCGCCCAGGCGCTTTGAATCGTCAACTCCTCGGATGAGCCGCCACACGCTCCAAGCAGTAAACTTGCAATTAGCAGTATCAAGAGTACAGAAATATTCTTCATTGTCTTCTCCAGTTGGGCAGGTTTTATTTATTTCTTTGAACCAACTCGTTAATAATATCTGTTACATTTGCATCATAGGGAATGATCTTAACAAAATCCCCACTTTGGTCAATAACATACAAACTGGTGGTATGGCTCATGGAGTAACTTCCCGCGTTGTCTACAACCTGCTTTTCCACAACCAGTCCAAATTCCGTCCAGATCGGTTGGAGTTCTTCAAGACTGCCGCTCAATCCGATGAATTCAGCATCGAATTGCGCAACATAGGCTGCGACTCTTGCGGGAGTATCTCGTTCGGGGTCGACGCTGATCATCACGAACAAGACCCTGTTGGCATCGTCGCCTAATTGATCATGCACCTGGTTCAATTTGGACAGGGTCGTCGGGCAGAAATCAGGGCAGTTTGTATATCCAAAAAATACCAAGATGAGCTTACCTTTTTGGTCGCTGAGGCGAAATGCTTCACTATTGGCAGTTTGCAATTCAAAATCAGCCATTGAATGCGGGGGTTCAAGGTAATGGTCATGAAACGGGAAAGGATTGATGAGCACCACCGCAAGAACTACCAACAGCCCGAGAAGCATGACGATAAACGAGAGAGGTAAATTGATAAGTTGTTTTTTCATTCAACCATCTTCCTTGGGATACTATTCGTAAATCGATCAACGTTGCAGGGAGGAGAATCAACTTCCATATGCAATACCTTCGTTACCTGGATTGTTTCAAAAGCTCGTTCAGATCGTCAATCATCTCGATTGCAGTGGTTCCATACGGAAAGGTCATGAGCAAATTACCGCTTTGGTTCAAAACATACACGCTCGACGTGTGACTCACCAAATAACCAGCCGCACTGCCTGTTTCCTGCTTCTCAACAAAAACTCCCAACTCCTTCCAGATCGAATAAAGCGCTGTCATATCACCACTCAGTCCAATGAATTCAGGATTAAATCGCGCGGCATACTCGGAGACCTTATCAGGCGTATCGCGGTCGGGATCGGCGGTAATCATTACAAAGCGAACTTGTTGCGCGTCCACCCCCAGATTATCGTAGACCTGTTTGAAGGTTGCCAGGGTGACAGGACAAACATCGGGACAACTGGTATACCCAAAAAAGAGCAAAATGATTTTGCCTTTTTGATCGCTCAATCGGAAAACTTCTTCGTTGGAGGTTTGAAGGGTGAAGTCAGTCACAGGCAATGGAGGGTTGATAATCGTGCCGTGAAAAGAATAGGGTTTTCTGAAGACTACCTCCACTAGCATCGTTAGCCCAATGACCACCGTCACGATAAACAGAACAAAATACAGATTCTTCTTAATCATGTTTCTCTCTTATCCATTAATTTTCTCGCGCCAAACATTCCAAGCCCAAGGGCAGGCACGGCGAGGAGGAATAGAATATATCCATGCCCCTGCCACGCCAGTACAATCCCTGCTATAAGCATGAGTAGACTAAGGGTGATCATCAGGACAGCCAGGATTCTATCCACATGGATCGTGTCAAACCCAAATACGGCGATGGAAAGCAGGCTGATACCTGACAATATCATCACCGCAACATCCACGGAGTGTGGCAGAACTCCCGGAATCAGAACAAGGATGTATAAAATAAACCCCGCAAAAAGCAGACTCCAATGCCACTTCATGCAGATTTATAACCAAGCAACCTGAGCGCATTTGCTACAACAACCAACGTACTGCCTTCATGGAAGATAATGGCAATACCGATGCTAACAATGCCTGTCAGCGAGGTGATGATCAACAGAGCAATGACACCCAGCGAGATGAACAGGTTCTGCATGATGATGGAACGGGTGGCGCGTCCTAATCCAACGGCAAAGGGCAATTTACTCAAATCATCGCCCATCAGGGCGACATCCGCTGTTTCCAGCGCCACATCGGTGCCTGCGCCGCCCATCGCAATGCCGACAGTGGCGTTTGCCAGTGCTGGCGCATCATTCACGCCATCGCCAATCATGGCGACCTGCCCATATTCCCGCACCAGGTCGCGGATCACGGTTAGTTTGTCCTCGGGCATGAGGTCGGCGCGATATTCGGTCAAGCCGATTTCCCTGGCGATGGCAGAAGCAGAGCGCGTGTTGTCACCCGTCAGCATGATGGTGTGTGTCACGCCCGCTTGCTTGAGTGCTTTCATCGTCGGCGCGGCTTCGCGGCGCAATGTATCTGCCAGCGCAATCAAACCAATCACGGTTTTATCCTCTGCGATCCACATCAGGGTCTTGCCTGATTGTTGCAAGGTATCTGCTTTTTGAAGCGCATCGGCGGGAATTGTCACCATTGCCTCATCCATTAATTTGCGATTGCCAATCCAGATCGTTTTGCCGTTCGAGACGGCGCGCAGACCGCGTCCTGTCAGCGACTCGACTTCGTCCATGACGGAAACGGGCAGACCCTGAGCCGAGCGGACAACCGCTTGGGCAAGCGGATGTGCGGATCGAGACTCCGCTCCCGCCGCAAGTGACAGTACGTTCGCTTCCTTCCTACCCGATTCCTGAATCGCCGCCACATCCGTCACCTCAGGCTGACCGTGAGTCACTGTGCCCGTCTTGTCGAAGGCGATGGCTTTGAGGCGACCAAGATTTTCGAGATGCGCGCCGCCCTTGACCAGCACACCGTTACGTGCGGCTTGCGCCACACCTGCGAGAATGGTAGCGGGCGTGCCCAGCGCGAGGGCGCAGGGCGAGGCGGCGACGAGCAGTGTCATTGCTCGAAGAAACGATTCGCGGAAGGGAAAACCGAACAGCGGCGGCACGACGATGATCAGTAAAGTCAGGATCAATACGGCAGGCACAAAAACGCGCTCGAATTTTTCAACGGTCTGTTGCGTGGGCGATTTTTGCGCCTGCGCCTCTTCCACCATTTTCATTACGCGGGCGAGCGTGGAGTCTTTCGCCAGGCGCGTCACTTTCACTTCCAGCGCGCCTTCGCCGTTGACCGTGCTGGCAAAAACATTATCGCCAACTGTTTTATCCACAGGCAATGATTCGCCAGTAACCGACGATTGGTTAACACCAGAATTTCCATCCAGGATGACTCCATCCACAGGGATGCGCACACCTGGGCGGACGATGACGATATCATCGAGTTGAAGTGATTCAACAGGGAGTTCCTGCTCCTTGCCACCCCGTTTTACGAGGGCAGTTTTTGGCGCGAGGTCTGCCAGCGCGCGCACCGCCGCCCGAGCCCGATCGAGGGCGCGTTCCTCCAAGGCATGACCGAGACTAAATAGGAAGAGCAGCAAGGCGCCTTCGGCAAACTCACCGAGGAATGCTGCACCAAGCGCTGCCATCACCATCAACAGGTCAGTATCGAAGTGTTTCTCTTTGATGGCGTGCCAGGCGTGTTGTGAAATATCCCAGCCGCCGAAGATGTAGCCGCCGATATAAAGCGCAGTGGCGATGAATGCAGGCAATCCGAAGAAGGTTTCCCCGAGCCAGCCAATGAGCAGGAGCAGCCCTGCCATGAGACTGAACAACACTTCGCGGTTTTCCCTGTACCAACTCCTCATTCCTTCGATGGGAATTTCATAACCCAGCGAGCGCACGCGCTTTTCAATGGCGGAACGATTGACCTTGTGCGCGTCAAACTCCACCCACATCTTTTCTGCGGGGTAATTGACATTGACATTCAGCACGCCATCCATGCGTCCCACGCTGTGTTCGACAACCAGGCTGCAATCCGAGCAGTCCATTCCTTCGATGGGAATGAAAGCATGATGATAGCGGTTGGCAATCCCCGCGCCAGCGCGTTCCGCCATGCGGCGCACCTGTTCGAGGGTGAGCAGGTTGGGATCGAAGTGCAGGCACAGGTCTACGGGCGATTTCTCGCGTTCGAGATGGGCGCGCAGGATGCCCTTTTGGTTTTGAAGTGCGCCTTCCAGTCGGTTAAGGCATTCGTCCTTTTCGTCTTCCACACCAGGCAACAGGAGGGGGATTTCGAGTTCTATTGTTTTTTCCATATCGTGATCCTATTAAATAATGTATGACTTATGACAAACAGTCTTCACCCATCCCAACGGAATGGGCAGAAAGGGCATGAATCAATATTGGACTTAGAAGGTGGGAGGGTGGGGAATGTTTAGAACAATGTCCAGCGTGCAGGTGTCGTCCTGGGCAGGTTCGGGAGCGTTCCCCGATTCGCTCCAGGATGGCTGTACACTTACGGGTACATTCATGCCGTGATGAAAAGCGCAGTTCGTTTCGGAGAGGAAGTGATGCGATCCGCTGGCTGGCGCAACCAAATGTCCAGCAATTCCTATCAGGAGCAGGATAAGCAGAAAAGCCAGTGTGAGTCGTTGCAGCGTGTTCACCATGTTACCCGTGCAAAACGTGATCCAATCCGCGCTGGAACAGTTCAATGATATGGTCATCATCGATACAGACAAAGACGTTACGTCCCTGCTTACGGGTGCGGATCAGACGCTTGTCGCGCAAGCCGCGCAGTTGGTGGGAGACAGCGGATTTGGTCAACCCCAGACGCTCCACTAACTCGCCAACACCAACTTCCCCATCGAGCAAAGCACTGATAATGAGAATGCGTGTCGGGTCGCTTAACGCATCGAACAGGTTGGCGAGATCGGAAGCGACTGCGGGGGTGACCTTATCTTTTACCATGATTAGATCCAGCGGCGCACATTCATTTGGTACTTGCGATAGCCCTCTCCATATTTCTCTGAAAGGAATGCTTCCTCCAGTCGCACTTGAATATGGATCAGGACAAAACCAAGCGCCGCAACCGTCAGGGTGACGGCGGTGGGCAATATGAACAGCAGACCCACCAGCATGACCAGCATCCCCAGGAAGATGGGATTGCGCGAGACGCCAAACAAGCCATGCTGAACCAAATTGGATTCGTTTTTTTCATCGATACCAATCCGCCACGAGTCGCCCATTTGGAGTTGCGCAACCAACACCCAGATCAAAGCAAGAATGAGCAATACAATTCCGACAACCGTCAGCGGAGAGGAATTCATCCATATGATGGGAGAAAGCCATTCATAATACCGTTCCAGGAAGGAAAATATGAACACGATCAGTGCAGTGACGATCAGGGTAAGACGAAACAGTTTACCAACGAAGTCATGAACCGTATCGCCATTTCCCAATTTATAGGGGTTAATGCCTGTACGTTTCCAGGCGATGTATGAACGCCAGAACATGGCAAGACCGAAAAACAACAGGAAGTAGATGGGAAGGAAGATTCTTAAAATGGTAATCATAGGCATCTCAAATAGTTGAATAGTTGCTCAACCATTTGGGTATTTTACGACCCTGTCGGGATTTCGTCAAGGTGAAAAACGAGACGTTTTTGAGGCATTTACCCAAAATAACCTTTACCATATCTTTATAGTCGCTTTACACCCTCTTCAATGGTCAATCCTATACTGGTGTCATAAAACAACACACGGCAGTGTGATGACAAAAATAGGAGACTAACCATGAACAAAACTTTATCCACAACCCTGACCATCCTCGCAGTCCTCGCGCTGGCGGCGGTCATTTTTTTCGCAGGCAGCATGTATGCCCGCGCCAACGTGTTTGGCTCATCCATGATGAATGGCTATGGCTGGAACAATAACAACGCCTATGGACCGTCCATGATGAACGGTCGTGGACCTAACATGATGGGCGGTTACGGCTGGAGCAACAACAATAACTACGGACCGTCCATGATGGACGGTCGCGGACCCAATATGATGGGCGGCTATGGATATACCAATACCAATGTCACCCCTCTCACTATTGACCAGACGAAAGCCGCCGCCGAAAATTATTTGGCGAATCTGAACAATTCCGATCTGGAGATTACTGAGATCATGATCTTCGATAACAACGGCTATGTTGTCGTCAAGGAAGCCAGCACGGGCATCGGCGCCTTCGAACTACTTGTCGATCCCGTTTCGCAGACCGCCTATCCCGAACACGGACCCAACATGATGTGGAACCTGAAATACAGCGGACTCAACCACAATAATATGACACTTGCACCTGACGCAAGCGTAGGTGTGGGCAGCCTTGGTTATGGAATGATGGGCGGACAAGGGATGATGGGCAGTAATGGCATGATGAGCGGCTGGGACAACGCCGCCCCATTGGATGTGACTGCCGAAATGACAATCTCACCTGACCAGGCTGTTCAATACGCCCAGCAATATCTTGATACAAATTACGCAGGCGCCACCGCCGCGACCGATCCCGCGCAGTTCTATGGTTATTACACCCTTGACTTTGAAAAAGACGGCAAGATCGTAGGCATGTTGAGCGTCAACGGCTACAGTGGACAGATCTTCCTGCATACCTGGCACGATACATTCATTGAGGAAACCGAGTAAGGTTCAGCCTAAATTACAAGATGCGCCGGGATAAGCCATTCGGCGCATCTTATTTTATGCAGGGGAAGTTACAATACTGATAAAAATCTCAGTTTATTATCCAGCCACAAGAGTTGCCCATGACAAAAATACTGGTTATCGACGACGAACCGTCCATCGTCAATCTTGTTACCGCCTATCTCAAGCCCGAAGGCTATGAGATTTACACGGCGACGGATGGTCCGTCGGGTCTTAAGTCTGCCCGCGCTTTCAAGCCCGATCTCATCGTCCTGGATATCATGCTTCCTGGCATGGATGGAATTGAACTGCTCTCTCGCTTGCGCCGCGAATCAGAAGTGTATGTAATCCTGTTGACCGCAAAAACCGAAGAGACCGACAAGATTGTTGGTCTTTCCGTTGGCGCAGACGATTATGTGACCAAACCATTCAGCCCGCGCGAATTGGTGGCACGAGTCAAAGCCGCGATCAGGCGCATTCAAACGGGATCAGGCTCAGGGTCCGAATCGAGCGTGCTGTCCTTTCGTCATTTGCACATGGATGTTGGCGCACGCATTGTCAAGGTCGATGATCAAGCGATTGATTTAACCGCCATCGAATTCGATTTGTTGAAGGCATTGGCTGAAAACCGCGGCAGGGTTCTAACGCGCGAGCAATTGCTGGAGAAGGTATGGGGCGGCGAATACTTTGGCGAAATGCGTGTCGTGGATGTGCATCTCGGACATGTCCGTCAGAAGCTGGGATATGAAGATTTAATCGCTACGGTGCGCGGCGTCGGTTATAGATTTGAAGATGAACCAATGTAAGTGAGGAATGATGATTGAGTATTTCCGCCGTCACCTGGGCGCAAGGCTGTTACTGTCCTATCTCGTAATCATTGTAGTCGGGGTGCTGGTGTTGGTAATTGCCAGTCAATTCATCCTGCCGACCTCCTTTAACCGCCACATGAATGGAATGATGGACGGCGGCATGGGAATGGGGATGGGTATGAACAATTCGATGGGACAACTGTATGTGGATTTCCGTGCCAGTTTCAACGAAGCCCTGATGTATGCAACGCTTGCAGCCATGCTTGCCGCATTCATTCTTAGCTTGTTCTTCAGTCGCAGTGTGATCGCTCCCATTCAGTCCATGTCGCTTGCCACACAACGAATTGCCGATGGACGATACGACGAACGCGTGCAAGTCAATGGTAATGACGAACTCGCCCAACTTGCAGTGTATTTCAATCAGATGGCGGAAAAACTGAATGAGGTGGAATCCATGCGTCGCCGACTTATCGGTGACGTCAGCCACGAACTGCGCACACCACTCACCGCCATCAAAGGTTCGATGGAAGGATTGATGGACGGCATCCTGCCTGCTACCGACGAAACTTATCAACAGGTCCATGCTGAGGCGGAGCGGCTTAATCGCCTCGTAAACGATTTGCAGGAACTCAGCCGTGTGGAAGCCCGCGCTTATCAACTGGAAGATCGCCCCGTGGATGCATCCACGCTGGTGCGAACGGTGACCAGGCGCCTTTCCCCTCACGCAGAATCGAAACGCATCCTACTGGACTTTGAACTGACTCCTAACCTTCCACTTGTCCTGGCTGACGAAGATCGCGCTGTGCAGGTGTTGACCAACCTGACAGGCAACGCTTTGCAATATACGTCAGAAGGCGGTAGAGTTACCATTTCCGCAAAGAGAATCAATCATGAGATCCAATTTTCCATTCGCGACACGGGTATTGGAATTCCACCCGAACACCTCTCGCACATCTTCGACCGCTTCTATCGCGTGGACAAATCCCGTTCACGGCAGGCAGGCGGCGGAAGCGGCATTGGCTTGACAATCGCACGCGCCCTCGTCGAAGCGCACGGCGGGCGCATCTGGGTGGAGTCGGCGGGAGATGGACAGGGAAGTCTATTTGCCTTCACGCTTCCCATCGAAAAGAAATGATCCAGGCAAAATAAGAAAACAAGAGAATTGGTTTGCAGGCGGATACATGCTTGACCAATGTATGGTCTGGGGGTAATATCACCACATGCTGATATGATGATATAAGAGGAATCCATATGCTTCTCGTTGCCAACCCCAAATCCATTGATATTCAAGCCAAACTCTTTCGCGGCTTTTCCGATCCATCCCGTCTTTCGATTCTCAGCGCCCTGCATGGTGGTGCCCTGACTGTAAGTGAAATTGTGGAAGCGACAGGTCTCACACAATCAAATGTATCAAATCACCTTGCGTGTTTACGCGATTGCGGTTTGGTGGCTGCCGAGCAACAGGGACGTTTTGTTTACTACGAATTAAGCGACAAACGCGTGGGGCGACTGCTGATCCTGGCAGATGAACTTCTCGCTGATGTCGCAAAAGGCGTTTATGAATGCACGCGCTATACCATCAAGGATGCCAAAAATGGCTAACCCGCAGACCCTCGAAATCCCCATCTCAGGCATGGACTGTGCCGAATGCACCATGCACGTTCAACATGCCATCGAAAAATTGCCTGGTGTGCAATCCGTAAATGTATTCCTTGGCACCGAAAAAGCCGTGGTGAGACTTGACCCCGCGCAGGTGGACATGTCCACCATCCGTGCCGCCGTTCAGGGTGCAGGTTATGACGTGCCCGCTTCAGACTCACCCAAAGTTGATCCTGTTTCGATGGGCGACTTCAACCGCCGATTGACGATCCTGCTGGTCAGTGTGTTTGCCATCATTTTGAGTGTGGTGATCTTCGGCGAAGGCTTGGGCTTATTCGATTTTCTCAATGAACTGATCCCCTTCCCGCTCGGTGTCCTGTTCGTAATTGTAGGCGGTTATCCCGTCTTTATGAATGTCATTCGTGCCACATTGAAACGTCAGATCATTTCGCACACCCTGATGACCATCGGTGTCATCGCGGCGTTGGTCGTGGGTCAATGGGTTACGGCGGCGCTTGTGGTCGTCTTCATGCGCGTCGGCGATTATGTAGAGAATTTCACCACCGAATCTGCCCGCCGTGCCGTGAAGGAATTAACATCCCTTGCTCCTCAAACCGCCCGTGTGGAACGCGATGGAACGGAAGTGGAAGTGCCAATTACCGAATTGAAAGTCGGTGAAACAATCATCGTTCGTCCTGGCGAAAAGATCGCTGTGGACGGTGAAGTCATCAGCGGTCAAGCCACCATCGACCAATCCGCCATCACAGGCGAATCCATGCCCATTGAAGCTGCGAGTGGTACGCATGTTTATGCCGCAACGATCGCCAAGCTTGGTAGTCTGCGCATCCGCGCGGAACGAATCGGAACAGACACAACATTCGGACGCGTGGTAAAGATGGTGGAGGAGGCAGAAGCGCATCGCGCCAATGTTCAACAGATTGCCGATAAATTCAGCGCCTGGTATCTGCCTGTGGTCGCCGTGATTGCAGGGCTGACCTTTCTATTCACCCGAAATCCATTATCCACTGCCGCCGTTCTATTGGTTGCCTGTTCGTGTTCCTTCGCGTTGGCAACACCAGTTGCCATGCTCGCCTCCGTGGGCGCCAGCGCCAAACGCGGATTGCTCATCAAAGGCGGCAAGTATCTTGAATTGTTGGCGCGTGCTGATGTTCTGTTGGTAGATAAGACTGGCACGCTCACCCTCGGACAGCCGCAGATTACGGATGTCATTTCGTTGAATGGATTATCGCGCTCAGACCTGCTTGGTCTTGCCGCCTCTGCCGAACGCTATTCCGAACATCCGCTGGCAGAAGCAGTGCGTGTGATGGCTCGTGAGGAAAACGCCGCATTGATCGAGCCTGAAAAATTTGAAGCCATCCCTGGACATGGTGTTCAGGCTATTATCAACGCTCAGACCATTCGGATTGGAAATCGACGTATGATTCCCTCCGCCGCATCATTGCCCATTGCCACAGATTTGGAAGCCCAAGGCAAGACTCTCCTGTTCATGGAACAGAATCAGGAATTGGTGGGCGTCTTCGCAGCCTCGGATACTTTGCGTTCCGAAGTGCCAAACGCGCTGGCTGAAGTTCGTTCGCTTGGGATTCGATATATTGAACTGCTCACGGGAGATAACGAAAGAACGGCTTCCGCGCTGGCAGAAAAACTGGGCGTCTCCTACCGCGCAAATCTACTGCCTGAACACAAGATCAATGTGGTCAGGGAATATCAGGCAAAGGGACATGTGGTTGTCATGATCGGCGACGGCGTGAACGACGCACCCGCGCTTGCCCAGGCGGATGTCGGCATGGCAATGGGCGCAGCAGGAACGGATGTCGCCATCGAAGCGGCTCACATCGCCCTTATGCGCGAAGACTGGAATTTGGTGCCCGATGCCTTGAAAATAGCCATACGCACCATGAAGATCGTCAAGACAAACCTGGCGTTTACTACCATCTACAATCTTGTGGGATTATCCCTGGCAGCTGTTGGCGTCCTTCCGCCTGTTCTTGCCGCCGCCGCACAATCCCTGCCCGATATCGGCATCATGGGTAATTCAGCAAGATTGCTGAGGCACAAATAAATCAACTGCCTTCGGAAACTCCGAAGGCAGTTTTTTATCTTGTTGACACACTGGCTGGGATTTGGTTCTTCCCTTGAAGAATCAATATGACTGCCAAAATTACAAGGTAGCCTACATAAGCGCCGACTTCTGTCAGGGAAGGATTACCGTTGTATCCGACCAGCGCTTTGAGAAGCAATCCCACCTCACTCTTGTCGCTCAGAATGGCATTGATGTTCCAGACGTTTTCGATTACTGAAGGAATGATCCCTGCTTCATTGAACTCGTGAACTCCCAGCCCAACCAGACCCGCCGCAAAAATAACCAGAAGAATGTTGGTTACGCCAAAGAAATTACGCAGACTGAGTCTCATGGTGGATGAAAACACTATCCAACCCAAAAACGCCGCACTGATCAAGCCAAGTAATGCGCCGGAAACCGTTTGCAACGGACTGGAAGTCAGTCTTGCCGCGAGCAGGAACAACGCCAATTCAATCCCCTCGCGGAATACTGCCAGGAAAGCCAACGCGAACAGGGCTTTCTGTCCCTTGCCCAGCGCTGCCTGGTTGGTTTGTTCCTCAATTTCACTCTTGAGTGTACTACCATGATTTTTCATCCATAGGATCATCCAGGTTAGGACTCCTGCGGCAAGAAGCATGGCAATGCCCTCGAAAATTTCCTCGCCTCTACCTTCGAATTCCATTCCAAGCAGGTTAAGAGCCAGCGCTGCGACAAGACTTAACAGTGCGGCTAAGCCTACACCTCGCCAGACGACGCCGTTCATATCCGTGCGCTTTAGTTTTACAAGGACTCCCAGTACGATGCCGATGATCAGGGCGGCTTCCAGACCTTCACGCAGTGATAATAGAAAACTTGCAAACATTGAATATAGACCTCCAGATCTTAGGGGATCCAATTGGATAGTACATTCACAATCAGATCAGGATTCGCGGGATCATTTGTTTTCAAATGAACCGCAAAGTTGTGCGGGCCATCCATGCCTTCGTGCATCATGAAGACACTGGATTCGACAATGGTGCTTTCGCCAGGTTTGAGTACCATCGAACCGATGGTTAGTTGAGGTGGTCAGCATCCCTCCAGTACTTCGATGTACGGGTCTTCCTTGAAGCGCAGTGTGCCATCCCCGGTATTGGTAACTTTGATCGCGAAAGTCTTCTCCACGTTAAACTTCACATCGCCATAGTCAATCAACTGTTGATCCACTGCGATCGACGGCGTGCTGCCACCATCCCCCTGACGCGCGAACAGAAATACTGCAAGGGCGATGAACACTCCGCCCAGCGCCAGAAACAGCCACGGGAACTTCTGCTTTTGTTTCTGTCTCTTATGTTTTTTGCTCATAGAGCCTCCTTAATTTCCATATTCAAACTGGAACGAATAGATGTATGCGATCAGGTCCCAGATTTGTTTTTCGGTAAAAATGACGCCCCACATGGGCATCCCTGTTCCCATGCCTCCGCGTAGGATTTTCCCTTGTAATAATGCAGGGCTTGCACCAAGCATCCGCCGCGGATCGGTGAAATCCACAGGCACTTGCATCACCATATTCATTGCGCCCTCCATTGTTTGCATGGAGGCTTCACCTGCCTCGGCAAGATCGTCGGCAAAGACGCCATCGCCTGCGCCATTTTCACCGTGACAGGCGGCGCAATTTTGGGCGTAGAGTTGTTTCCCGTTTGCAAGGGATTCAGGGGTGGTATTGGATTGCCAGAAGTAGGCGACTGTGTCCCAGCGTTGGGCTTCGGTTAGGGATGTGTTTTGTAAACTTTCAAAAACCTCATAAGGTGAATGAGAACGATAGTAGTCGGCAGACTGGTCAATTGGTAAATTGGCTTCCAGTAATTGACCGCTGGTCGCCGAAGGCTTTCCTGTTGGAACAACAGGCGCGTCGTGCGGAGCGTCAAGGTCGAGGTTGAGGGAAACGTAGAGGGGAACAGAGGCAGGCTGGGGGTCAGTAGAAGCGCCGCTGACTTCTATTGTGCCGCGCATGCGCCAGTGGTTGAGTCCGCACCAACGCGTGCAGAAGAAGGCATAGATTCCAGGCTTGTCGAAGTTCAATGTGACCTCGGTAACTTTGCCGGGCAGGATGTCCACACTTCGCATGTCCATCTGACCGACTGCAAAACCATGTACAACGTCATCGGAAGTGATCTTTAGATGAAGAGGCTTGCCCACTTCTGCTTGAATGACATCGGGATTCCAGCCGCCATCCTCCGCCATGCGTGCGTGGATCAAAGGTGTGCGTGCCCAAAGGAATAATGGAGCGCCAACGGCAAGGAGTATCCCTGTGATAATCAGGATGCGTGAGATGAGTTCGGAGCGTTTCATAGCAATAACCAGAGCATGAGAGAGGTGGCGATAAAACAATATATGATCACTGGAATGGGTGAAACCTTTACTTCACCTGCGGCTTTTTGCGCGGTGCGCGCCGACCAGATCAAGCCGCCAACCAGCGCCAAGGTCTGTGCAGGTGCGAGAATGGAGGTGAACATCGGCTGCCATGCTGCATGGGCTGTGCCAAAAAGATTCCACCCAAGCCCCAGTGGGTCGGAGAGGGCGGCAAGGATGTAAGAGGCGTTGGTGAGAACGAAGGACAGGCTGAATGCCACCCAGAACATCAAACCCAATGGGATCAGGGCGGTTGAGAGTGATGCAAATCTTTGTTTAAGTGGAAGCGTATTCTTCTTGTTTAGAATACCAAGCATGAACAAGCCAGGCAGAATAACGAAGATGATCGCAAGAAAAACGATGGCATAGATGAACCAGGAGTTTGAACTGACATTGTAGGCGGCATCCTTGAATGCGCCCCACGGACCCAGCAGGACGCCTGCATAGATAATCGCCGAGCCGAGCATGATGAAGGCTTTGAATGCTTCGTCCATGCGAGTGGATGGTTTGGCAAGGTCAGCGGAGAAGGGACGCAGGTTGACGGCAATATTATCATGCGGGCAGGTGCGGATACATTCCATGCAGAGTCCGCAGTAAGTATTCTTTGTCAACCCGCCGGGGAAAACATCCCACGGACAGCCATAACCTGCTGAAGAACCGTTATAGCATGGCTTGCCTTCACAAGTGACACAAACCTGCTTATCTTTGATGCGCAATTCGATAGGGGCAGTTTGGGAATACAGACCGATAAACCCGCCAACGGGACAGAGATAGCGGCAGAAGGCGCGGCGTTCAAAAACTGTGCTAAGTCCAATGGCGGCGAAGAGCATGGCGGCAAGCACAATGCCTGTGATGTTTGGGGTGGTGAGCAGAACACTGCTGAAAAGAGCGAGAAGAAGAAAAGAAATATTCTGCAGCCAGATATTGCGGAACATCTTCGGTACGCGGAGATTGAGCCACTTCGGTCTTTTGTCGGGGGGACTCAACGCTGCGCCACGCTGTAACCATTCGCCTGGAAGCGGGATCGGGCAAACCGCGCACCATCCACGCCCGAAGAAGGGAACCGCCACAAGAATCAGAATAGCCCACCATGCAATCCACACGAAGACAATGCTAAAGTTATGACTCCCGACAGGTGTTCCGATGAGTCCCGCAAGGATGGCAAAGATGTATCCGATCAGCATCACGATAAAGACTGCCAATTGGGGGTAACGGCTTTTGAGAGCGTTCTTTATAAAGGGAATACGGGTAAGTTCGATGCGGTTCATAATCTACGCAACATTTCTTTCTTCTTTTTTCAAGATGAAAGAAGAAAGAGGAAAGAAGCCAATCACTGTCAAGGACGCAAGCCCTATCGAGCGATATAGCCAGTCATTTCTTCCAACAATTAGTTTACCGATCATGAAGGGATGCATGGCTCCGCAGGTGATGTTACAGCGGAAGCGGAAAGAGCCGGGTTTGTCGGCTACGAAGGTCAGGGTTGCAGATTGACCTGGGTCGGCTTCGACGGAAATATCGTAATCATCCACATATAAACCGTGGACAACATCCGTGTTGACCAGTTGGATGGTCACTGTATCGCCAGTGTTGACTTTAAGTTCGGAGGGAGAATAGGCAAACTGGTGCGCGTCAATCTCAAAGGTCCGTTCTTGAGGCGCAATGGCTGGAACTGGCAGGGGCGCGAATGCCACCGCCAGTCCTGCCATTACAAGGAGGAGAAGAGAGAAGCGCGGGTTCATCTGGTTAGGGAATATTGGATCGCCCGTATTTTGAATAGGTTGTGTCGATGTATGCCCTGGCATCCTGCGGACTTTTGCCCTCGTTCAGCATGCGCATCACATCCTGGGTGATGTCCACGCAGATGGAGCAGCCGAGGGCATGATTGTCGAAGGTGATCTTCCCGCTGGCATCCACATCCGAAACGTAGCAATCATAATTGGAGGTGTGACCGATGTCGCCGCATCCGCAATAACAGGGAATATCCTGCATGATGTCGGGATTGGCGGTATTAAACTGGTACGCCTCTTGCACTGCCACTGGAGCGGATTGAACATCCATTGGCATTTGGTCCAATGGCGACATGGCAAGATGAACTTCACTTGAACTTGATGTGGAACAGGCTGAAATTGCCGTGCCAACCAGCGCAAGCACAATTAACAGGAAAATAAATTTATTTGCTTTTGAAAACATATTGAGCCTCCGTGTTCGGATGGCTCAATAGTAGTCTGACAATTATGTCCGTTCCAGCGCAGTACGGCGGATAGAGGTATGCGCCAAATGGCTTATGATGAATGTCATCTGGTGCAGGAGGCGAATTAAGCGTTGATCACCTGTGCCTGGTAGTTATGGCGTCCATCATTTCCCGCCCCAACCACTGCCTGAACAAGCATCTCGATAGAGACCTTTTTCTCATCGAAGTACACTTCTGCCATGCGCATGTTCAACAGCACATCGGCGTCATGGACGCCGTCCAGCAACAACAGACCATTACGTACACGCGTGGCGCAGTTAGGACAGCCCATCCCTGAAACGGACAGCAGGATTCGGTCAGCAGACTGGATGATATGATCCAGCGCGGACTTTTGGATCGGTTCAACGTGGCAATTGTCGCTCATGATGATCTCCTCTCAATTGTGTTGCTTTACAGGATAGTGTTGGACTTTCCTTGCCTTTTCGCCCAATTCGGGCTTGGCAAAGGTTTTGGGGGAACGCTCAAACTGCGCCTGGCATTGCGGACAGCATAGAAAATAGTTCACACCTTCAAACTCGATGGTGATGTGGGCTTTGCCGCGATTCATCCGTTTGCCACAGACGGGGTCTTTGAATGACATATGGATACTCCTTGGTAAATGTATTCCTTCATGTATTTTTTTGATTTAAGTTAACTGACTGAGTGTAAAACGCCCAAGGCTGGGAGCAATCTCAATCCGCAGGATGGAGTCTACAAGATCTGACATTAAATGCAGAGAGGCATCTTGCCTATTCCGGGTATACGCCATTTTGCGGATATTGTTTTTCAGGTAGTTTTCATTTGAGCTGTGTACCCTTGGATAAGCAGGAATGCCTGTGTAGCTGGGTACAAAATAGTGCCTTCATGGAAAATAATTTGATCAAATAGTCGTTCATATGAAGAAGATAATAAACACCAAACTCGCAATATTTTTCCTACTGGGGTCAATTGTTGTGATTCCCCTGATCTATTCCATTCCTGCAGTTCATGAAAAAGTTGCATGGCGAGTCAATGAAGTATTGGCACAAACCAAGTATGCAATCTCGCCTCCGGAGAAAGTGGTATTCGTCCCAAAGGAAGGTTCCACAACTGAAGCCCCTCACCCAACTGTGACTGAGACGGGTCCCACTCCCCAACATATGCCTGCGACGACGCCGACCCTGGTTGTATCGCCAATACCATTACCTGAAAGGATAACTCTCATTGGCGCCCAGCATGAATATCAAACCTGGAATAACTGTGGCCCGGCTACCTTGGCAATGGCGCTTACTTACTGGGGATGGGACGGCGATCAGCGACCTATTGCCGCCTTCACCAAACCCAATTCGCGAGACAAGAATGTAATGCCTGATGAACTGTCCGATTATGTTCTGGAGGAAACGGGATTTGAAATTGTTTACCGTACAGGCGGTGACATCGAACTGCTCAAACGCCTGCTGGCTGCAAAATTGCCGGTGATCATCGAGAAAGGCTTCGAGGGACGCGATTTCGATGGTTGGATGGGGCATTATGTCCTCGTGACCGGTTACGATGAAATCGAAGGCAGGTTTATCGTTCAGGATTCGTATTATGGTCCCGATCAGTCTATTCAGTATGAGGATTTGGAGAGTAATTGGCGGGCGTTTAATTTCACATATCTTGTTATTTATCCGATTGAACGGCAGGAAGACGTGGTCGCGATTTTGGGATCCCATTTTGATGTGGAAAACAACAACCAAAGCTCAGCACAGGTGGCAAAGGAAGAGATCATCCAATTAGCCGGAAGGGATCAATTTTTTGCATGGTTCAATCTGGGCAGCAGTCTGGTTCAACTCCGGGATTATGCCGGTGCAGCCGTGGCGTATGACAAAGCATTTGCCATGTATCCTGATATTCCAGAGCAGGAGAGACCCTGGCGTATGATGTGGTATCAGACCGGGCCGTACTCGGCATATTTTTACACAGGACGTTATCAGGATGTGATTGAACTTGCCACCACCACCCTCAAGGCTATGAGTGAACCGGTTCTCGAGGAGAGCTACTATTGGCGCGCCCGTTCCCTTGAAGCATTGGGGGATAATGATAGAGCCAGAACGGATCTTCGGAATGCCCTCAAATACCACCCCAGTTTTGAGCCTGCATTAACCCGGCTTCATCAATTGGGAGATGTCCCTTAGAACTGTTGCAGATTCATCCTTCAATCCTGTAATTCCGCATCATCCCCGCATCCTCATGTTCGAGATTGTGGCAGTGGTACAGATACACTCCCGTATAATTCTCGAAGCGTACAAGTACCCGAACGGTTTCACCAGGCATCACCAACACGGTATCCTTCCAGCCGTCGTCCACGAAACCGCCGCTTAATTCCTGATATGCGGATTCGTATCCGCGTGCGATCTGACGCTCCAGCACCTGAAACTGCACGCCATGCATATGCATGGGATGGGGCATATCCATGTTCATCATGCCCATGCCCATTCCCATGCCGCCTCCGCCGCCTTCGAGATTGACGAACTCCCAAACTTCCAGGTCGCCCAGCCGCACGATCTCGTCCTGCGCCACCGCATCCATTTCGAACAGGCGGTCGTTGATGGTGTGAACCATGCCCTGCATCGCCAACCTGAATGATCGCGGATTGTTTCGATTGACTGCATTGTTTACAGCATGTCGTTCAATCGTGGAGAGTTGCGACGGCAACGGCATTACATCCGCGCCCTTTTCGCCGATTCTCAAACTCACGATATCGAGCAACGTGCCGTTAGGCAAGCCAGCCCCACCCATCATGCCGCCCATCATTCCTCCGCTGCTAAAATCGGTGAACGGCAGGCTGACCAGTTTCATTTCACTGCCCGCACTTTTTCCGCTGAAATCCGCCCACAACTCCACACGTTCCCCAGGTCCCATCGTGATGTACTCGCGGGTCACGGGTTTCTCCAGCAAGCCGCCGTCGGTGGCGATCACAGTCAAAGGCGTGCCATCCTGCCAGGCGAGTTTATAGATGCGCGAGTTTGAACCGTTCAACAAGCGCAAACGATACGCGCTGGCTTTCACGTCCACGCTGGCGTTGGGCGCTCCATTGACCAGAATCGTATCACCCAGAAAACCGATCATCGCATCCATCATTCCGTTTGCCCCATAGACCATCTGGTTTTGCGAATCAAAAATACGATCCTGTATCACCATTGGCAGGTCATATTCGCCCGCAGGCAAACCCAGCGCGACTTCCTCTTCGTCACTGACGATGAACAAACCAGCCAGCCCGTAATACACCTGGGGTCCCGTCAACTGGTGCGGATGCGGATGGAACCAATACATGCCCGCGCGGTTGATCACCTGAAAATCATAGTCATAACTTTTCCCAGGCGCGACAGCATAGCGCGGATGCCCGTCCATCTCTTCTGGAATTTTTAAACCATGCCAGTGGATGATAGTCGGATCAGGCAGTTCGTTATTCAACCGAACCTGGATTCGCTGCCCCTGTTTCACTCTGAAGATTGGACCCAAATATGAGCCGCTTAATGTCTGGAGGAATTCCCCGCCTCCTTCCTTGACCGAAGCCTGATACCGCAAAATGGACGTTTCCCTCCCCGAAAAAATGGGAAGCGTGCCGCGCCCAGCCGTTAACTCTGCAGATAGAATCGGTAGATCAGGCAATCGGGTAAGTGGTGTTGGGGTAATGGGAACCATTGTCGGGTTGGCTGAGGCGGATGGGAGAAGTCCGCAGGCGCTGAGGAATAAACCTCCAGCGCCAAGTCCCATTAATTTAAGAACGTCCCTTCGAGAAATTTGATTCGAGTCGGTCATGGTTTATGCTCCAATTGTCAATTCAAGTTAACAGTATAGTTTGTGCCTATAAAGAAAGTGTGAAGAATTCAAAAAGAGAACATCAAGAACGACACCCGAAGTCACCTTCGGATGTCGCTTGAGGAGAAGAGATGCGCCGAACGAAGATTTACTTTTTCTGGAAGACCAACCCAGGTTGCCAGGGTGTGCCGACCTGTACAAGGAGCCAGCGGTCCAGTCCAATCCAGCCTGCGGTTTTCCAGGCAAGGATCAGCAGGATGGAGAGGATCAGGAAGACAGGATTGACAGAAGCCGAACCCGCCATCATGAAGTTCCAGTTCATGAAACCGCCGACAAAGGCGGAGAACCAGACGAAGATGCCCAGGATCAATGCCGCGCCCACCAGCAATTCGCCCACCGCCACAAGTTTGGCGAACCAGACGTAGTTGCCGCTGTCCAGCATAAACTGGATAAAATTGCGATACCAGTCGAAGGCGATCAATGGGCGGGCAGGCGCATCGGGAATTACGATGGCGCGTTCCCAGAAGCCCTTCAGCGCCTCGCCACCCTGCATCCAGGCAGGATTGGTAATCTTGCCCCAGCCCGATTCGATCCATTGGTATCCCAAATACAGGCGAATAGCAAGCCAGAGCCAGGCAAAGGCTTTGCCTTCGAATAGGGTTTTCGTAAATGGAACATCAGCGAGTTGATATTCTCGGGATATGGTTTGAGTAGTCATTTTTTCTCCTTTGAGGATGAATTTTGTCTTGCTTTGAACTCATCTTACAACCCCCATGAAATAATCAACAGCGCATTTCCACTTGTTTTGAAATGCGCTGTTTTGCTTATGATATTTATCAGGTGCAATTACCTGATTGTCATATTGACGTTACTCAAGAGGATGTTCGATTTCACCCGCCATGAACGGATCAGGATTCAATAGAAATACCTCCAGACAAGCCTGTGTGCAAAAATATATCTGTTCACCACGATACTCTACGCTGGGATATTTGGATGGATCCTTGATTTTTCCTCCACAGGCAGTTTTATATTCTGGCTGCGGGGGAGGCGAGTGTGTTTCGTCGGAATCCAGTGTCATTGTTTTCCCTTTCCATGATGTTGCTTTTCATTTCTGAGCCAGAAGAGAGTCACGGCGGTGGCGGCGCCAATCATGCCAGCCAGAACCGCCAGACCGGATGCTGAGCCAATTAACATCCTCCATAATACGGCGAAAAAGATCACGCCAATGACAAATGCCGCGATGTAGGAAAGATTTGCCATGTGGATATTTGTGTGTTTCATGTTTTGAATCTTCCTTTCAACTTTACTCTACAATCAACTTGCCACGTAACATTCCCATCTGGCATTGGAAGCCATATTCGCCAGATTGTTCGGGGGTGAATTCCAGTGTCACTTGTTCGCCCTCTGGCAGCAAAGCATTCTGATTGAAGTCAGGGAACAACACTTTCTCAGAACACGCTGAACTTTCCTGGCGTGTGAACGTCAACCGCACAGGGCGTCCTTTTTGCACAACGATCACATCGGGAGTGTATCCGCCCTTCACTGTGATTGCCACCTCCTGTGCGCCAGATGCAGATACCGCAACACGCGTCTGCGCCTTGGGGGCAAACCAGAAATACCAGGCGATCAATACGGTCAACGCGATTCCCGAAAGAATCACAAAGATTTGGATTTGAGTCATATCAAGTTCCTTTCATTGCTTGGATGATGGATAACGGACCGAACACCGTGACGAAGTTCTCCGCTTCTTTTACAGACCCGAAGCCTGCCTCTGCCACGAAGCGCGGGATCAAACCGTCGAAGTTATCGGCGGTTTCCTCGAGACGACGCATGTAGGTCGTCATGAAACGTGTCGTTGAAGAATGCGGTGCGCCAAAGTCAAGCATATACAATTCTCCATCTGGTTTGAGCACACGATGGATTTCCTTGAATGCGAGTCGTTTATCATCCGTGATGAGGTGGTGAATGACCAGACTGGTGACTACTCTGTCAAAGGTGGAATCAGGATAGGGCAGGGATGAAGCGATGCCTTCATCCCATTGAATATCTGAACCGCGAGATTTATCTAGCGCAATTTTCAACACATCAGGGTCGCCATCCACGCCTGTAACCTGCGCGTTCGGATGGATTTTTTTGAGCATAATGGTGAGCGTACCTGTGCCGCAGCCGAGATCGAGAACCTTCATGCCTGGACGAAGGTTCGCGTGTTGGATCAACCTTTGTTTAAAAGTTTCCTCGCGCATGACCCATTTGAGCAGAGGATCATACAATGGCGTGAGCCAGCGAAAGCTCAAGGCAGGGATATAACGTTTTTTACCAGATGCTTGCCTCATTTGGTTCGATCCTTTCCCATTGTCTCAACAAGACAATGCAAATAATAAGAACAAGCAACCCCATCACTTGCGCGGCGCGATAACCATCCAGCCAGAGTACACTGTCGCCGCGGAAGGCTTCGAGAAAGACTCGCGCCAGCGCGGAAAGAGAGACGAACTGCGCAAAGCGAATTCCTGGCGCGTGGGCTGGAAGAACTTTTGGAAGCACGAGTGTAAAGATCGCCAGCGCAAGAAAGATTTCATAAAGTTGCGTTGGGTGACGATAATCAGACCACACGTACATTGCCCAGGGGACACGAGACGGCGAGCCGTAGGCATTTCCGCTGAGCAGGTGGGAGACACCAATTGAGATCATGAAGAATGCCAACCCAGGCGTGAGCGCATCCAATGATCGGCGAAACGGAAGTTTCTGACGATATCCATATATCAAGGCTGTGGACATACCGATTAGAAAACCCCCGATGGGAGAAAGCGTGCTTGTGCTCGGCGAGAACAAGCCCAATGGGTTTGCCACATAAACTGAGGCGTATTGCGCAGCATAGACAAGCCTTGCTCCGAGAATCCCGCCGAGCAATCCGTACCCAATCAGGTTATTGATTTTCTCCTTGTTTAAACCAAGGCGGGGGGCTTCACGCTCGGTGAATGTTGAGCCGATCCAAAAACCAATGAACAACATCAACAATGGCATTTGAAGCAGGAAGGGTCCAAGTCGAAGATAAGGGAACATTACTCGCCCTCCCGTAATAGCTCTTCCACCTTGGATTGAATCAATGCCTCGCTCATGGGTCCGCCGACCACAACGGAACGAATCACACCCTTGCGATCAATGAAGTACGAAGTCGGCAGGGCAGTGATGCGATATAGGTTCCCAATCGCATTATCGCGGTCGAGCGCAATGGGAAAAGTCAAACCGATTTCTTTTGCAAAATCAGCCGCGGCTTGTTCTGAATCCTGGGCGGTGAGGTTCAAGCCGATCACCACAAAGCCAATGTCCTTGTAACTTCGATACGCTTTTTCGATGGCTGGCATTTCCAGACGGCAGGGTGGGCACCACGATGTCCAGAAGTTGACCAGCACCACCTTGCCGCGTAAATCGGAAAGCGCAACTGTGCTGCCGTCCAACAGGTCGAGGGTGAAGTTGGGCGCAGTGAAGCCTTCTTTGGCAACTGCATCCTGCTGCGCTTTAGGCTGGTCGGGCGAGACGCGCGAGAAAACAGTCCAGAACATTCCGAGAATCAAAGCCCAGGTCATCCATGTGATAAAGCGGGAGTTTTTCATTATGGTGTTCCAGACAGTGATTGCAGTTTTTCCCGCAGCATATGGACAGTGGGAAATCCCTTGACGCCTTCAGGCGTGGAATAGACGCGGCAACTCATCGAATACGTTTCGCGTTCCTCATGCCATAAATCCATACCATCAACACGAAAATGAGGGGAACCGAGGAATTTCAAACGCTCCGCATCTTCATCGGTCTCTACTTTCACCATTTCCACAGAGGCGGAGATTCCCTCCTCTTGTAAAGCAGTCCGAAGACTTTTCAAACCAGCTTCCCAGGAGGGACAACCATCGAAATAGAGAAGTTCAATTTTCATAACAGCTCACTTTACACTAAACTTCGGTCTGAAGCCTCGCAGGCGGTTGGCATTGCCAACTACGGTCACGGATGAGAATGCCATTGCTGCCCCCGCGATCAATGGGCTGAGCAACAATCCAAAGAACGGGAACAATACGCCCATAGCAACAGGGATACCCAACACGTTGTATATAAAGGCGCCAAATAGGTTTTGGTAGATGTTGGTCATGGTAGCGCGGCTGACTTCGATGGCAGTCACCACACCTTTGAGACTGCCCTTGATCAGCGTGATGTCCGAGGCTTCGATGGCGACATCCGTGCCTGTTCCGATGGCGAGACCGACATCCGCTTGTGCGAGCGCGGGGGCATCATTGATGCCATCGCCAACCATCGCGACTTTTTTGTTTTCCGCTTGCAACAGGTGAACGTTGTTTGCCTTATCTTCGGGCAATACTTCCGCCAGCACGCGCGTGACCCCAACCTTGCGAGCAATCGCTTCAGCGGTGCGGCGATTATCGCCGGTGATCATCACAACTTCAATGCCCATACCTTGCAGAGCTTTGATCGCTTCGGCAGAATCTTCCTTGACCGTGTCTGCCACGGCAACAATACCAGCGGCTTTGCCGTCAATTGCAACGAACATTGGGGTCTTGCCATCGTCGGCGAGCGATTTGGATCTATTCTCCAACTCGCCCAGCGCGATGTTCTCTCGGTTCATCAACTTGAGATTGCCAATCAGGATATTTCGTCCTTCAACCTTCGCGGAAACGCCATGTCCAGGGATGGCTTCAAAATCCTGCACATCGGTCAATTCCAGTTTTCGCGCCTGTGCTCCGTCCACAATGGCTTGCGCCAGGGGATGTTCACTGACCTTCTCAACGGATGCCACCAGGCGCAACAACTGATGGCTGTTACCATTCATGGAATTGGTAAGGATGACATCCGTTAACTCAGGCTTTCCCTTTGTAATCGTGCCCGTCTTATCCAACACCACGGTTTGAATGGCTCGCGCAGTTTGCAGGGCTTCGCCAGAGCGGATGAGAATCCCATGTTCCGCACCTTTGCCAATGCCGACCATCAAGCTCATGGGCGTGGCAAGACCCAAAGCGCAGGGGCAGGCAATGATGAGCACGGTTACACTGGTAACGAGTGCATATACCAATTGCGGTTGAGGTCCAATCACGAACCAAATGACGAACGTCCACACGGCGAGAATCATCACGATGGGTACGAAATAACCAGAGATGGTATCGGCAAGACGGGCAATTGGTGCTTTGGAATTTTGCGCGTCCTGCACCATCTTCACGATCTGCGCGAGAGCCGTATCCTTGCCGACCTTCGTGGCGCGGAATTTGAACGCGCCTGTCTTGTTCAAGGTCGCTCCGATCACCTCATCTCCCTGTTTCTTGGAAACTGGCAACGACTCACCCGTCAGCATCGACTCATCCACGGCAGAACTGCCTTCGACGATAACGCCATCCACGGGTATTTTCTCACCGGGACGGACCTGGATCACATCGCCGACCAACACTTCTTCTACAGGCAGATCAAGTTCTTTTCCATTGCGAATCACGCGGGCAGTCTTCGCTTGTAGACCCAACAATTTCTTGATCGCCGCGCTGGATTGTCCCTTGGCGCGTAGTTCAAGTGCCTGCCCCAACACAACCAATGCAATGACAACTGCAACTACATCGTAAAACGGCTCGGATGTCCCTTCAGGAAACACGGACGGAAATGCAATGGCAAACGTTGAATACAACCATGCCGCGCCGGTACCGAGCGCGATCAAGGTGTTCATGTTGGCTGAGCGATGTTTGAAGGCCGCCCACGCACCTGTGAAAAAGTCATACCCGGAATAGAACAACACAGGTAGTGTTGCAACGGCGGAAAGAACCCATGACCATCGGATGGTCTCCATTGACAAATCCCGGATGCCGGGAACGTATTGCGGGTATGCGAATAACAACACCGGAATGGAAACAATTGCCGAGAACCAGAACATTCTCATCAGCCGGATGTATTCACGGGCATGTGCCTCTTCTTGTTTGTCTATTGGCGCGCCAGTCAGCGCAGGACGTGGCTTGTATCCCCAAGCCTCAATGGCTGCATTCAATTGTACAAGGGTTGCCTTTTGGGGGAGATAATCCACGCTCGCTTCCTGTGTGGCAATGTTGACCGTTGCGCTTAATACGCCATCTGTGGACTTCAGTTCATCCTCGATGAACTTCACACAGGAGGCACAACGCAGGTTCTCGATTCCGATTTTGAGATTCGACCCGCCAGGTTGAAACCCCGCCAAGCGGATGACTGCCGCCATTTGCGGAATGTTCACCTTTTTGGAATCATATTCCACCTGCAACACACCCGCACCTGCATTGGTGGTTACTTGATGAACGCCCTCCAGGGCGCGCAAACCAGATTCCAGGGCGGTGACAGGTTTGTAAAACGGCAGATCGGCGACGGGTAGTTCGATGCGGGTGAGCGTCCGTTCGGGATTAAAACCCGTTGTTGCCGAAGTCATCACATAATGGTGCGGGTCGATATCGAACTGTTCCACGCAGGATTGTGAGCAAAAATACAACGTCTGCCCCATGTGTTCGCGCTCGGCGAAGGCACTTTGGGGTTCAATTTCCATTCCACATACAGGGTCACGGACAGTCATGGTTGCCTACCTTTTATAAAGATGCCAATAGTGTATATCCAATAGACGATGGCAGGGAGCGGATTTCAGCCTAGTGGTATATAAGCAAAATAGCCTATCTTCCGACAGGCTACTTTGAGAACGCGAGGTTACTTTACTTCAAGGAATTGCCGCAGTAGGGGCAAGTCTGCCAATCGGCTTGGGTGCCCTTTCCGCAGTTGGAGCAGGGCGTCAGGGATGAGGCTTGGGGAGGATTTCCTGTATTTCGCACCAGGGATGCGACACCAAACCCAATGAGCACGAGGATGCCGATGGGGATGAGCCACATGAAGATCATGCCCAATCCCATTCCGAACCAGCCGAAGGGAGAGTAGCCCCAGTTACCCATCATGCCATAACCGCCCATCATGCCATATCCACGGTTGCCCCATATCATGCCGCCTCCGAAAAGGAACAGAGCAGCAAGAACAGCTACGATGCCAACGATCCACCAGTTACCTTTTTTCATTTTGACTTCCTTTCATAAAGTTTGTCCGCAGTGCGGGCAGTTTTTCCAGTCGTTTTGCGCAGCCTGTCCACATTTGTGGCAGGTACGGCTTGCAACGGGCTTGAGCGCATTGACCAGATTATTGCCAGAAACGCTGTAGACGATCAAACCGACAAGTACTAAAGGGACGATCCACATGAGAAACATACTGTACTCCTTTCGATGATCCAAGAATACCCGGCATGATTAAAGAATGTGTAAAGGCACGGCAAAGAGTGATTGAAGATTTTGTTTCGGCAAATTGTCTAAAATAAAATAACCTGCCCAGTGGGCAGGTTACCTGAGGAGAAGAGGATGGAATTAATGATGATGCGCGTGTTCATGAGTCTTGCTGAGATACTTCTCGGGATCGGCATCAAACGCCTTCTTGCAGCCAAGCGAGCAAAAATAATACGTTTGCCCCTTGTATTCGGATGTGCCGGCAGCAGTAGCGGGGTCGATATCCATGTGGCAAACGGGGTCATGTACAGTGGTTGTCATAAGCTGGTCTCCTTTCCTTTGTATTATGCAATTAATAGACAGCCTCAACGAGAGCCATATTACTGAGGCTCTTATAGGCAATTCTGCCTATTCTATTTCTCGATTTCGCGTCCTGTCTGTTCCCATGCCACCATGCCGTCTTCGAGATTCCAGATATTGGTATACCCGAGCGAAACAAGTTCCTCTGCCGCAATTGCGCTCATGCGACCACTGCGGCAATACAGAACGATCCTTGCATTTTTATCCGCTGGCAACTGCGCCAGATTTTCCGGCGCACTGATCTGGTCGTAGGGAATGGACAGGTCTGTATCGGCAATGTTCCCTGCGAAAGGAGTATGCACATTGACAAGGATAAGATCCGTGTTCTTCAACATCGTGTCCAAATCGACAGGAGTGATGTTTTTATAGGAACCGTCAACGGTTGTAACCTCTTTGCCCGTAATCTCTTCGACGCTGCTCTGGCAGGCGGTCAGTGTCACAAGCAGAAACAAGGATATGAGGAGTATCTGTTTCATGGAATTTTTCCAGCCAACTCAAGATCGATGATCTGTTTGAACGCTTCAAGAGGTTGCGCGCCAACGATTGCCAGCCCGTTGATGAAAAATGTTGGGGTGGATTGAACGCCAAGGTTGAGCGCAAAATCCATATCCTGTTGGATGGCGTCCTTATATTTACCTGAATTGAGACACTCCTCGAAAGTGACTGCATCCAAATTGAGGTCAGCGGCGATCTGCAGGTACAACTCACGCCCAAGTTTGTCCTGATTCTCAAAAATCCTGTCATGGTAATCCCAGAAGGCCCCCTGTTCGTTGGCGCACATCGAGGCTTCCGCCGATGGAAGGGCTTCGGGATGAATGGATGTCAGGGGAAGATGACGATAGACAAAACGGATTTGACCGGGATACGCCGCCAGCAATTGTGCAGCCGTCTCATCCTGGAAGCGTTTGCAGAACGGGCACTGAAAGTCGCTGAACTCGACAATTACGATGGGTGCATCCACCGGTCCCTGGCTGGGAAAGCCTTCGAATGGGATTTCATAACGGGTGAATTGCGGTGCCTGTGTCGCTGCCGGGGCTTCGACAATGGGTCCCTGGGCAACAGATGGATTATTGACAATCGCTTGTTGTGAACGGGGGGCAAGCCCCCAGACAACATAACCCGTCAATATGCCGATGGCAAAAGCCAGTATCACCAGGACCGAATAAAAATGGGTTCGTTTAAAGGTGATGGTATCTTCCGAATTAATGGGGGAATCCATAAGGGTATCTTCTCTAAAAATATTATGATCTTTGTATCGTGTGCCCGCTCAGATAACCAAGATAGGCAGGCACGAGCGGCAGGACGCAAGGTGAAAGAAATGACAATAGACCGGCAAGGATGGCGGTGAAGTATGTCGGCGCGGCAGAGAACAGGGTAAACTTTTCGATATATAGACCATTCTTGAATGCCCAGATCGCTATCAGACTCATTGTGTTCGTAAGAAGCAGAACACCAATGGCAATGATGAAAACACCGCTGGCAATTTTGAAATACTTTTGATAGGGTCGCATGCGTTTGATCCAGCCTGAAGCGCGCTCCAAACCAAGCGCCATCGCCAGGAAGGGAAGCCCCAAACCAAGCGAGTACCCTGAAGATAGCCACATCGCCTGTCCGACCGTTTGCTGGCTGAGCCCCATTGTTAGGATTGCGCCCAGTGTGGCACCAATGCATGGGCTCCAACCTGCTGCAAAGAAAATGCCCATTAACGCCGAGCCACCATAGGTTCCGCGCTGACCTGTGTATTCCGTCCGGGTATCATAATAAAACCAGGGAAGGCGAATTACATCCAGAGTCGCCAGTCCGAACATGATCACGATCACGCCGCCTAATTGCGCGATAACCCGTTTGTATGCGCCGAACAATTGACCCAGCGCCGTCACCGAGCCGCCCCAGCCGATTACAAACACCAATGAGAAGCCGAGGACGAAGAGCAGCGCATGTAAAAATATTTTCAAACGTTCTGTTTGGGATGGAAAGGGGGGAATCGCAGTATCAGAGGTCATGAGTCTTCCTTTTCAATAAGGATATAACATCATGATACGCAAATCCCCGCCCCTGCATGAGCGCAGGATGGCGGGGAAATCGGTAGGCAAAATGGCCTATGACCTTTATCGCTTTACAAGCGAATTTCGATCCTGGTTCCCTGTCCTTGGGTGGACTCAATTCCCAGCCGTGCCCCGATCAGGTCCGCACGTTCATGAATACCGAGCAGTCCAAAATGCCCGTTGGGAGCAAATTCCGTCGGGCTGGCAGGAGCGACAAAGCCGTGGCCATTATCAGAGATCATCAGTGTTATTTCCGAATCAGAATAACGGATGGACAAGTCGGCACGAGTCGCCCCGGAATGTTTAGCCACATTATTGAGCGCTTCCTGCGCAATGCGATATAGCGACAATTCCACCTCGCGCGAGAGACGACGTTCGTTACCGGTTTTTTGAAAATCAACGATCAGAGAATTAACCTGGCTGATCTCCCGCGCCAGCATTTCCAACGCAGTGACCAGTCCCAGATCTTCGAGATAAATGGGACGCAGCGCCCGTGTCAGGCGGCGCAGGTTTTCGATGGTCTGCTCCGCCAGATTTTCGAGTTCCTTAAGGGATTGTTTTCCATTTTGATCCTTGACCGATCTCTGCGCCAGTTGCACCCGTTGTTTCAATGCAATGACCGCCTGAATGGTGTCGTCATGCAGTTCCCGCGCCAGTCTGGCACGTTCTTCTTCCTGTGCCGAAGTGATCGCGCCGATGTAATCGTGCAATCCCTCCTGAGCCGCCTGCACTTTACGCGACATTTCGGTCAATTCCATTTGCAGGTGTTGGACCTCAGATATGCCGCCAACTGACTCCTTTATGGCTTCGAAATCCCCCCATGCCAGCGCCGCCGCCTTGGACTCAAGTTTTTGCAGGGGCTGGACGATCTGTTTGGCGCCGAACCAGATGGCAATCAATGCCAGGATGAAGGCGGGCACCATTACCAGCGGAGCCATCTGGGTCAATTGCAGGGAGGGGCTGATCACCATTTCCCATTCCTCCTCCGTGATCAATGCCCAGCCTGCAGTTTCAATGGGGCTATAGGCGACTACATGTTCCGTCGCTTCCTTTTTCACATACAGAACGCCACTCCTGCCTGCCAGAGCTTCCGCCACTCCAGGATGGTCCGCATCCAGGCTTTCGCGTTCGAGCGCACCGCTGACGAACAAAATACGGCGGGAATTATCCAATAGATAGATGGTCACGTGACTGCCCGCCGGGTAGGTGGGTGTCAGGGTTTCGGACGCGAGTGTCTCGGGTGAAAACGCGCCGGCGACAATCACATCGCGGGAGTCAGAATAGGCTGAGATGATGACAAAGAGTTGGTTGGAGTTTGGATCCAGGGTCGGGTCGGAGAAAACAAGTTGAGGGCTGGATGAAGAAGCGAGTTTGATCGAGTAGGAGTTTTGGGATACCCATCCCCAAAATCTGTCATTCCCCGTTTTCTCGATTAAGTGCCCATCCGTATTTAGAAAGGCAATCCCCCCGTTGAAATCCTTTGCCAGGTCGGTGGTGGTGGCAAATATATCCTTGAAGGAAATATCCTCGGATGCCAGCACCGCCATGCTCGAAACAGTCGCCATGCGATGATGAAGTTCGGATTGCAGCGCTGCGGCGGCGGACTGCACGGCGCGTTCGTCACGTTCCCCGACCAGGGTGCGCATGTCCTGCTGGTGCATGTTGACCCCGCCGAACGCAATGAACAATAACAAAAGCGTCAGCGGCAGAACCGTGACGGCAAAGAGTTGCGTCAGACCGCGCCAGCCTGGCAGGATTCGTTTCATTCTTCTGGAATATTGCCCGAGCTTTGTGAGATCAACCCCAGCGCCACCCCGCGCATGACAGCCTCGGTGCGGCTGTTGGCTTGCAGTTTGGCGAAGATGTGCGCAAGATGTCCCTGCACGGTGCGGTCGCTGATATTCAGTTGCACACCGATGGATTTGTTGGTGAACCCCTTCGCCGCGAGTCGCAGCACATCCAGTTCACGGTCAGTTAATGGTTCGACGATCTTTTTTTCCGGTCCTTTGAAGATGGTGGACATCAACTTGCTGGTGATGGATGGATCGAGTGCAGACTTACCTTCATAGACATCACGCACCGCCTGGATCAGCTCATCCGCCTGCCCAGTTTTGAGGACATAGCCATTTGCACCTGCCTGCAAAACCGCCATCACGTAGGGATCATCGTTATAAGCGGTCAGGATTAACACGCCCACTTCGGGCAGATGGGCACGCACCCATCGTGTGACTTCAATACCGCTGGCTTTGGGCATCTGAATATCAAGCACGGCAACATCCGGCTTGTGTTTTTGGATTAAGACCTGCGCCTCCTCCCCGTCTCCTGCCTCGGCAATGACCTGGAGGTCGGTCGCACTCTCAAGCAGTTGTCGCACCCCTGCACGGACGATATGGTGGTCATCCGCCAGGAGAATGCGTATTTTGGTTTTTGATTTGCTCGATGACTTTGGCATGGCTTAATGTATCCAATTGCTGATTATAAACTTGTGATTGATTAATGAACGGGAAGGCAAGCCAGACAAGACCCAGCCCCGCCAAAAGCCCGGTAAGGAAGCGCATGAGCGAGTTGAACGATCCCAGCGCATCACCGGCGTAAAACGTTGCAGGAAAGGTGTTGTTTGTCAACACTGCCAGCCATGCATTTGTATCACGAAATCCATTTCCGATACCGGCAAAATCGCTGACCATGTGTGTTCCACCATCCAGCGCCATCGGCAGCAGGAGCAGAATAAATCCCCACCAACTCAAAGTCTTTATCGTGTGTCGGAAGGGATACCACAATGCCGCAAAAAGCCAGACGCTGGTATAGAACGAGATCATGCGATCCGACCACGCCACCTTCCAGCCCATCGGTTCGTTGCCGATGAATTGGCGCAGGATCATGGGATTGGATGTGTTCTGCCAGACCGCCTGGATTTCGCCCAGGGAATACATGGTCTTTTCGCCGAACCAAAAGAGGGAGCGTTCCGGGAGTTGGTGGCAGAAGAACGAGTAAATGAAGTAGACCGCCCTGCCTGCACCCGTCCAGCCGATCTGCATGAAAACCGGCGCAAGGAAGGGAACAAATACCCAAACACCATAGATGGTCAGAAAAACGGCAAACCAATGAGTGCCTATCCACTGAAAGGCATTCGTTATTTTAGGGGCATTCAAGGTGGTTGTTGACATTTTATTCCCTCATGGGGCGTTTGGTTCAGGGGCGCGATTGAGGTTGGCGCGGTAAAAAGCTTTGGCTAAATCCATGTCGAAGATCTCGAACCTTTGAATCCGCCCCCAGGAGGTTAATGCGACCGGAACATCAATGGAATTCCAGGGATAGGCAATCAGCTTCACTCCACCCAGGTCGTTAATGACCGTGCGGATCTGTGATTTCAACTCCGCGCATCCCGTCTCATTCAGCAGGTCGCAGTTGTACCAGATGATCACATACCCGTGCTCCAGGTTATGGACAAGATAAGCAGCAGGATATGTATAAATATTCTCTTCATAAAACCCCGCCTGGGCTTCGGTTGCATAATGCAATCCGGATGTTGGCGGGTCGGAATTATATTGTCCCGGGTCAGAGTCGGTGGGGAGATGCGGATCGCTCTTCATAATGGCAACTGCCTCCCCTGCGGCTGGTTTAATCCCCTGCCAGACCATGACTCCAAGGATCACCAATACGGCGAGTCCGGTTCCGCCCCAGATGATGCCTGCGAGCAGTTTTTGTTTTCTATTTCTTTGTTGAATGTGTTGTCGTCTTTGTTTGTTGTTCATGAATTCACTCTGCCGGCTGGAAAGCAGGCGTCACATCGGGTAACGCCTGCCTTCGACGGCTGATTATTGCACTTTGAACTCGATATCTTCCTTGTAATCCAGACCATCCTTGCGGACATACACGGTAATCTTCCAATTGCCGCTCATGCTGAAGTTGGCATTGATGGAATAGCGCCCTTCACCCTGCTCGGTGGCGAGACCGCTCATCCCCATGCCGGTCATGTCCGTGTGGTCGGCAGAAACATCCACAGTCGCACCCTCGATGGGCTTGCCATCTCCATCCGTGATCGTCAGGATCAATTCCATGTCGCCCATCATGGCAGGATTGGGATTGGTCTCCACCTGGATATTTACCGGACTCGATGATCCTGTCTCGACTGGTGCAACAGGCTGTGCGGAACCGCCGCAAGCCGCCAATACACCTGCCAGCAAAACCAACATACTAATAAAGAACATCTTTCGCATTTTTACTCTCTCCTTGAGTATTTTATTCAACGACTTCGATCATCAACATCAAACCACCTGGTTCAACATTGTCGTTGGTGGTGTGGTGCAGGATGTGACAGTGCAACATCCATTGTCCGGTCTCTGTGGCGACGAACTCAATGTCGTAGCGTTCTCCCGGTGCGACACTGACCGTGTCCTTGGTCAACTGTGCCACCTCGGGGACAGGATGCCCATCCGTCGCCACGATCCTGAAGGGTACACCATGCAGATGCATCGGATGAATGAATTGACCAATCGCGATGAAACGCAGCCGAACCAGATCGCCTTTCTTGACAGTGATGGTTTCGGTGGCAGGGAAGGACTTGCCGTTGATCGTGAAGTAATTGGGCTCCATCCCACTCATGGGCATGGCGGCATACGTTCGCCCATCCGTCATACGCCATTCCGAGATCATCAGGGTTTTATCCACAACGGGTGGATTGGCATCCGGTTCCTTTGGGTCAATGATGAAGGGCGCATAAAGCCCGGCGCCAACCTGCACATCGCCCTCATAATGCGAGTGATACATGAACGTCCCTGCCGGCTTGGCGGTGAACTCGTAAGTAAACGTCTCACCCGGCTGGATCGGATCCTGGGTAACGCCCGGAACGCCGTCCATTGCATTTGGGACTTCGACTCCATGCCAGTGGATCGTAGTTGGATCGGGTAATTCGTTCTTTACGATCACCCGAACCTGATCACCTTCCGTAACGCGGATCATCGGTCCGGGAACGGTTCCGTTATATGTGAATGCGGTGACGGTCACTCCATCCAGTATTTCCCATTGAACAGCCTTGGTGGTTAACTCAAAGACCTTGACGCCATCTTCCAGGCGGTATTCCAAGGGCTGTCCGCCATCAGCTTCGGTGGCAGGCTGGACGTTGGGAGCCGTGATCGGCTCCATCATATGAGCCGCTTCGGGGTTTTCCATCATCATGCTGCCCGGGGTGGGCGTCCCATCCGCCATACCTGAATTGTCATTATTCATGGGCATGTCCCCATTGGAGGCTGTGGCTGGCGCGCAAGCCGATAATATCAAAGCGAGACTCGTTATTGTAAAAAATAAAATCTTCTTCATTATGGTTCCTCTGCAAAGTTGGAATAGTGCTTGAATATAAGGATTTCCCCTTGATCCATCCAGCGCAATTTGACGCGGGAATCCATAGGCAATATTGCCTATGTGAATATCAGAAAGAAACTGCCGCCCTGATATCCAATGCCTCTTTGATGGAGGCGACCAACTTTTTATCTATCCGTTGGGATGGGTCATCGGCAATGGAGAAGCGCGTTTGTCCGTCACTTCCGTGCAGGATCAGTGGGACAGGTTCAGCAGACTCCCCATAAACCATTAGAACAACCATCTGGCAATCACAGTCCGCTGTGCCATGATGCGGGCAGGGACAATCCTGCTGGGTATGTCGCGCGGTATGCAGGTCAAAGGTTTGCAAAGCCCGCAAACCACCTTGCAATAATTTTTTCTTCGCTGCCTGCAAAGCCATGTCGCAGGGCAGATCAACAATCAGGAAGGAAGATGTGGTCATGGAACGCCTCTATCATTTGGATGTTCTCCATTGTAGGTATGTTTCCAATCGAATAGGAGAGCCGCGTGGCGTATTCGGGCTTAGGCAATATTGCCTATAAGAAATCCCCTGTCATTGTGTACCGACAGGGGATTTCTTGGGCTGCAAACTTCAGATTCTCACGGCATGGGCATATTCATGCCACCCTCCGGGATTTCAAGTTGAATTTCCGCAGAGACATTCCCCGGCGCGGGAAGCGGCGAGAAGCTAATGCCATTGGGAGCCATGCCCGTTGGGACGGTGGCGACAACCGCCATTTTTTCCAAGTCAATGGCCGATACCGTGTCTTCATAGATATTCGATATGTAGGCGTATTGGCTCGATGGATCAATCACGACTCCGTGTGCGCCCTGCCCTGTTTCAATGGTTGCAATCACCTGGAAAGTCGCGACATCCACAACCGACACAGTGGTGCTTGGGGTATCCTTTGTCCCCTGATTGGCGGTCAGAACAAACTTGTTGTTGGGGGTCACAAAAACCTGGATCGGACCTCCGCCCACATCCACCTTGCCGACCAGTTTCTGCGCAGCAACGTCCACCCTGCCAAGGGCGTTTTCACCGTTGAGGGAGAAGTAAACAAACTCACCGTCGGGCGAAAAGCCCACTTGAACAGGACGCTCGCCAACTTCTATATCGGCGACCTTCACATCCTGCGCGGTGTCAATCACGCTCAGAGTGGTGGATTTGGCATTGGCAACGTAAACCCACATCCCGTCGGGGCTGACGCGCAAACCGTGAGGATACTCGCCGACCGGGATCGTGGCAATGGCAGACATCGCTTCCACATCAATCACAGTGACCGTATTATCCCCGCCGTTCGTGGCATACGCTTTTTTGCCATCGGGTGTCAGCACGATATGTGCGGGCATCATCCCGGTCGGCACGACACCATGAATCTCAAAAGTGACGGCATCGATCATGATCGCCAGTGAGTCGTGCCCGCTCACCGCCCAAACAGTTTTGCCATCCGGGGCAACCTGTAGGTTGTGGGCGCCCTCGACTCCGGTAAGCGTGGTCAGGACTTGATTCGTCGCCGCATTGATCACGGTAATGCTGTTGCCCTCCTCGTCTGCCACCCAAACTGTTCCATCCAATCCTGCAACGGGTTGATCCGGTTGGGTCTGGGCGGGTTGTTCGGTCATTTCAGGTTTCGCCGGCGCGCCACATGCACTCAAGACAACCGTGGCGATGATCAGCGCGGGCATAATCTTCCAAATCAAAAACTTATTCATATGGTTCAACTCCTTCTGGTTGGATCGAATATCGTCCGCACTTATACAGCACCCACCCTCAAGTTGAACATACGCATTTTTGCCTAATACGTCATGCTTTATCTAAATTACTCACAAATTCGATTTCAAACTTTATCTTCTTCAATTCGAACATATTGATCGGGAATACGTTCAAAAAGATGTTTGCAGACCTCGGAGCAAAAGTAATAAGTCCTCCCTTTGTGAACAACCTGAAAGGGCGGGTTCTTTGGATCGACTTTCATTTCACACACAGGATCGATTTCAAACTCCTGCCCGGTCGGATAAAATTTCCGCATATTAAAACTATTCATGATACTTCTAGTCTCCTATTGGCTCACCGCATGAAGAACAAAAGCGAGCGTTCGATTCGTTTTGAGTTCCCCTCGATCACACATGGAAACTACTTAACGGCTGAAAATCCTACCCGATGAATGTAAAAAACACATGAAGAATTATTGAAGATCAACATAGGCAGTTTTGCCTACGCTTTGTTCAGCCACTTGGCGCAAGACGCCGCCCACTGCAAGCGCTATGATGACGCAAAAGGAATATTTTCGATGAAACGATTCTTCATTCCACTTGCGGCATTCCTGCTCGGCTCGGCGCTGATCGCCTCGTTCTACATCGGCATCCTCACCTGGGCGCAGGGCTGGGACTACGCCTCATCTCAATTCATCCGTGACCGTTGGTATGTCATCCCGATCATCCTCGGCTTTGGTATCCAAGCCGCGCTCTATTCCATCCTGCGATTCCGCCTGTTCATTCCAGTTACATCCACAGGACATGCCGGCTCAATGATAGGCGCGAGCGGAGGCGCATCCGCCACTGCGATGGTCGCGTGTTGCATTCATCATGTCACCGATGTTTTACCCATTCTTGGTTTGAGTGCGGCGGCAAGTTTTCTCACCCGTTATCAACGCCCCTTCATGCTTATCGGACTCGCCATGAACCTCATCGGAATTGGCGTCATGCTCTTCGTGCTTTATCGTGAACGACAAAAACTTCAACCTGTACTTCTGGAGACAAAATGAAACGACTCTTACTTCCCGCCCTTATTATTTTGACTTTTGTTATCACAGCCTGTTCAGCGACTTTATCCCCGCTTCCAACCCAGCCGCCATCTGATCCTGTTTCGACGGTATCAGCCTCCCCCGAATTTGACTCTGCCTCTCGCATGGACGACCAGGGAGCGATTATCTTTGAAGTCACCCCACTTAACTTGGACTCAGCGACTACCGAATCTGTTGAGTTCAATATTGTCCTGACCACCCATTCGATTGACCTGAGCATGGATCTAGCCGCAACTGCAACGCTCTTAACCGATACAGGAGTCAGCGTGAATTCAACCCTCTGGGATGCGCCGCGCGGTGGTCATCATGTGGAAGGAAAATTGATTTTTCCAGCGGCGCAGGATGGTAAATCCATTCTGGATGGAGCGACAAAGCTCACCCTCACCATTACCAACGTGGATGCCCCCACCCGCATCTTTGAATGGGAGTTGAAATAGCAAGAGGAAGAAATGGCGCACAAAACAGATATCAGCCGTCGTGACTTCATCAAATCGGTTGCCGGATTCGTCGGAATGCTCATCGGCATTGGGATCGGTCTTCCCTCCATTTTGTATCTTCTTTCGCCATCGCTTGAAAAAACGCAAGACGATTTAATCATCGATCTTGGCTCGCTTGAAAGATATCCGATTGGCATTCCAACCCGGTTTGAATTTACCCGCACCAGGGTCAACGGATGGGAACGGACGGCAACCAACTATGGCTTGTTCGTTCTGCGTAAGAGTGAAAGTGAAGTAAGGGTATTCTCTAACATTTGCACCCACCTTGGCTGTCGTGTTACCTGGCATCCTGACCAGGGACATTACATCAGTCCCTGCCATGACGGTCATTTTGATATGGTTGGTAATGTGGTCAGCGGTCCGCCGCCGCGTCCTCTGGATGAATTCACTGCTGAAATAAAAAATGGCAATCTCATTGTTTCCCTTCCGCCTGTAAAGCGGAAAGGGTAAAGGAAGGTTCACATGAATAAACGTCATATCTGGATCATGCTGCTTGGCTGCTTGCTTCCCATTCTGGGTCTGGCAGCTGTCCTGCTCCTGAAAGTCCCCGTCAATACAGTCGTCTATGTGGGGCTGGCATTGCTTTGCCCGCTGGCTCATTTTTTCATGATGGGCAACATGCACAATCACAACAGCCAGCCGGACCAGCATCACGATCATTCCGTCCATGACAAGACATCCACTCACTCGCCGTGATTTTCTAAAGATCGCCGCATTGGGCGCCGGCGCACTTGCCTTTCGACCATTTACCTGGCAGGGGATTTCAGAATTACAACAGTCGGAACTGTTGGGGCGTATCACGGTTGGCAAGGTGGATGTATATGCGCGCCCAGATGGGAATGAACAGATCGTGGGCGCTCTGTATGAGGATCAGGTTATCCCCTGGATTCGGGAAGTGGTTGGAACCATGCCCGGCAGGATCAATCAACGCTGGGTCGAGACTCCCTATGGTTATGTGTGGGGCGGAAACCTGCAACCCGTGCGCAACCTGCCAAATTCGCCAGTGTCCACTCTGCCAAGTACGAGTCTGGGACCTGGCATGTGGGTTGAAGTCACCGTTCCTTATGTAGACTTGATTCTCGATAATCCGCCATCGCGCGCACCGTGGCTCCAATACCGCGAATCGATTGGGCTGCCGGCGCGGTTCGTCTATAGTCAGGTGGTCTGGGTGGATCAGATTCGCGCCGAAGCGGATGGAAGAGTCTGGTATCGGTTGAATGAACGCTTTGGATCCGGCGACCTGTTCTGGGGTCCGGCTGAGGCGTTTCGTCCACTGACTGCGGATGAAATCGCTCCCGTTAACCCGGAAGCGGAAGAAAAAAGGATCGTGGTCAATATTGATTATCAAACCTTATCGTGCTATGAGGGAAAGAATGAGGTGTATTTCGCGCGTATTTCCAGTGGCGCACTGTACGATGCATGGGGCAATCCTGTGGATGCATGGGCGACCCCGGTAGGCGAATTCCCGATCTGGCGGAAGGCGATCTCCTTGCCATTAAGCGGTGGAAGTGCATCAGCAGGCTGGAGTCTGCCGGCTGTTGGGTGGGTCAGTTTATTCGTTGGCTCCGGTGTGGCAATCCATTCCACCTATTGGCACAACAATTATGGTGAACCCTCCTCACGAGGATGCGTCAACGCCAGCCCGGAGGATGCAAAATGGATCTTTCGCTGGTCTCAACCACTTGTATCTTACGACCCTGGGGATGTTACCGTGGAGATGCCAGGTGGAACCCGGGTGAGCGTTGAAAAGAAAGAGTTTTAGCCTATAGCATGAAGGGATAAGTAGGAGCGTTCATGCTGAATTAATTTGACTCGGTAATCTGAGATTACTTCCAGGCATCTTCATAATCTGTTACATATTGCCTGAATGTGATCGGGCTAATCCCAGTTAATCGCTCGACTTCATCTGTGATCGGTTCCGCCATTCCGAAACGTGTGGATGTGTACAAACCCGTCATCACCAGGGCAAACATGAAAGGCGTACCCCTGCGTATCGTCTCGATCAGGAAATAAAGCGGGTTCGGGTTGCGGTAGGTGATTCTTCGTCCCAATACCTCGCTCATGATCCTGGCTGCTTCCCAATAATCCAAGCGTTCACTGCCAGTCAGGTCGTAGTTCCTGCCGACATGTCCATCCTCCAGCAAAGCCACCGCCGCCACCGCCCCGATGTCGCGCGCATCGACAAAGGCGGTTTTTGCCTTTCCCACCGGCACAAAAATCTCATTTCTTTCCTTGATCTCACGGCGATGGGTGGTATTCAGATTCTGCATAAAGAAACTACAGCGTAAAAAGGTTGTTTGCATGTTGATTGCCTTCAAATAGGTCTCCACCTTGTAGTGGGGGACATATTTTGTGTTCTCGATCCCGATCAGGGAGAGAAACACGGCATGGGTTACACCCGCGCGTTTGGCGGCATCCATCGAAGGAACCATATCCCGCTGGATGTTCGTGATATGCGGTGGACGCATGTAGAACATCTTCTGTACGCCCTTGAATGTTGCCTCGTAGGTGGTTGGGTCGGTAAAGTCAAAGCGAACCGCCTCGACTGAATCGCCAAGGCGCTCCCTGAGTTTGTTCACATCCATATCCGCCGCACGGACTTTCCCACCTCTGGCGAGTATCTGCCTTACGACTTCCGTGCCGATATTGCCCAGCGCACCGATTACCAATATGGGGGATGACATTCTTTCGCTCCTAACTTGACTGTATATAGACCAGTCGTTATAATAATTCAATAGTCGCAGTTTGGAAAGATGACAAAAGACATTTTTTGGACGGAGATTAATATGAGCAATGCCCGCGAACAAATCCTGCAAACCACCTGCGCCCTGCTGGAAAAGCAGGGTTATCACGGCACCGGTTTGAACGAGATCATCAAGGAAAGCGGCTCCCCAAAAGGATCGTTGTATTACTACTTTCCAGAGGGCAAGGAACAGATTACGGCAGAGGCGGTGCTTCAATCCGGAAAACAAACTGCCGAGCGGATTCGCCAGGGATTAACAGAGAGTTCCAACGCTGCCAAAGCAATTTCTGACTTCATTCTGAATATAGCAGAACATGTCGAACGATCCGGTTTTGCGGCGGGCAGTCCGCTGACGGCTGTGGCGATGGAAACCGCGACCACTTCACCACGGATCAATGCAGCCTGTCACGAAGCGTATCAAATGTTGAAATCCGCCTTCCATGACAAGTTGATCGAATGCGGGTACTCAAAAACAAAAGCCGATGAATTGGCGACCTTTATTGTTTCTGCCATCGAAGGCGGGATCATCCTGAGTCGTACATCGCATACCGCCGACCCGCTGCGCCTGGTGGCAAAACAATTGAAAGTCTTGTTGGCTTCATAACCATCATTAATAAGAAACAATTTCAAAGGAGTCTTATGAAGATCGTAGTATTTGGTGCATCGCGTGGTGTTGGTTTGGAAGTAGTCAAGCAGGCATTGAAAGCAGGGCATACTGTGACAGCCTTTGTGCGTTCCCCAGAGAAATTGGCTGTCACCCATGCCAACCTGACCGTATTCAAGGGCGACTCGATGGATGCTGAAGCTGTTGAGAAGGCGATTGCCGGGCAGGATGCGGTCATCAGCGCGCTGGGACCGACCCGTCCGCCCGTTCCCCACATGATGGAAACTTCAGCCAAAAACATTGTTGCCGGGATGAGGAAACATGGTGTGCGCCGGCTGGTCTCCACGACTGGCGCAGGAGTACGGCAACCCGAAGATCAACCTAAATTTATTGATCACTTCATCGGATTTCTGCTCAATCTATTGGCAAAAGATGTGGTGCTGGATTCGGCTGCCAACGTGAAGGTGATTCGGGAGTCTGATTTGGATTGGACGGTAGTGAGGTATCCGCGCCTGATGGATGGCGAACACAAAGGTAAGTATCAGGTCGGGTATGTAAGCAAGAGTTCGGGTACGCAACTTTCCCGTGCCGATGGCGCAGACTTTGTCTTGAAGGAACTGACCGAACTGAAGTGGTTGAAGAAATTACCAGTGGCAAGTTATTGACCTGAATTGGTCGGATTTGACTTTCCTTGATTGAAAGAACAGCGCCCCGACATGGGGCGCTGTTCTTTTTTTCTTTTTTTTGTCCAGTTCTACGTCCATAATTGGGCAAAACCAGCCTTGCGGTAACCATATACGGTGTTCCATTATGACAACATAGCGAAGGCGATGTTGGGATGGGCGATGGCAGTGACAGAGGAAGTATTCATAGAGTTTTTTATAAAGAAAGGATGTTTTGAAAGAATTTTAGCCTAATTCGGAGTGTTCGATGAAAACAATATGGCAACCTGTATGAAATGGTGAGCAGAGTCAGTTTACCACGGTCATGCTAATTAGTTTGTTTTGTGCAAACCCATCTTTACCATTTCTTGATATTCCCGCTTTGCCTCTTAACCCTAATTTGACCCACAAGTGAATACACTCCCTCAATGGATGCGTGGCGATATTTTGTCCCGCAGGCAGGGTAATGCCGTAGGTTTGGCTGTTGGTCAGGGTATTTGCGGAAGTCAATACCTGCTCGTAGGTTGTGGGAAGCGGAAGCCCCGCCTGCTCGAAGAGGTCTTTACGCACCCACAGCCCATACACGCTGACGGCATAGGGAACGGCATAGGTATCCCATTTTGTTGGAAGAGACTGCCTTCCACAAAGTCATCCGCGCCGATGGTTGCGACTATATCATCGAGCGGGATGAGATACCCCGCATCTGTCCACTGGAGGGAGGGTTCGATCTCGAAGATGCCGAGGTCTGCCCTGGAGACGAGGAAGGTCAACAGCTGCGTTCTGCACGAAGCGGGAGAGGTGATGAGCGATTGCAGGACAGTGAGTTGGTCGAGGTTGCTTTCGGTGGTGAAGAACGGGATGATTTTCGGGGTGGATGAAACTGTCGAAACGGAATCAGGCGTGGGCGGGGTCTGCGGCGGCGGACGCGGGAAGGGATGTCAAAAATTGTTTAATTTCTGCTCATCCAACTCTGGTACACTTTCCCGAATGAAAAAAAGACGTTTATTGTTTGTGAGTGCAGGCTTGTTCCTGCTTGCAATCCTGATTTACCAACTTCCCGCGGTCAACAGCCGTCTTTCCTGGCGCATCGAGGTGGCAAGGACTTATATCAAGAATGTGTTGAACCCGGTCGGTGACGTGCCGACGGCAATCCCAAACACACCCATTCCGACAAGTCAAGTTACGGCAACGCTGCCACCCACATCGACTCCTGAAACTGTTGAGACACCCATCCCGCCCACTCCCACATTTCCGCCTCTCCCGGCGCAAACGATGCTCCCCTCCCCGCCATACGAGAAGCAGACCGCCAACAACTGCGGCCCCGCCGCGCTCTCGATGATGCTGCACATGTTCGGCTGGACCGGCTCACAAAAGGATATCTCCGACGTTATCAAGCCGGTCAATGGCGACCGCAACGTTAACCCCGAAGAAATGGCGTTCTGGGTGCGCAATTATGCAGGCTGGCTCGCCATCGAATACCGCGTCGGCGGGGACATCGAAACGCTCAAACGCCTGATTGCCGCTAATTACCCCGTCATCATCGAGGGCACCACATCCCTCAATCCCGACGACACCGGCTGGCCCGACGACGACCTGTGGGCGGCACATTACCTCCTGCTGACAGGCTACGACGACGCGACCCAGACCTTCACCGTCCAAGACACCTATCGCGGACCTGACAAAACCATTCCCTACGGGCAGTTCGAGACGGAATGGAAGCCTTTCAACTATCTGTACATGGTCGCCTACCTTCCCCAGCAAGAACAAACTATCCGGAACATCCTCGGCTCGAACTGGGATGCAACCCTGAATCGGCAAAACGCGCTGGACTCCGCCCAAGCCGCCACCGTCAACGATCCCACCGACGCGTTCGCGTGGTTCAATTTGGGAAGTAACCTCGTCTACTTCGAGCGCTACGCCGAAGCCAACGAAGCCTACGACAAGGCGCGTGAACTTGGTCTGCCCCAGCGTATGTTCCGCTATCAGTTTGGCCCATTTCTTGCCAACTTCCACGCGAACCGCATCGACGACCTGCTCGCTCTCACCGAGTATGCCTTGCGGCGCACCGAAATGTCCGAGGAGACCTGGCTCTGGCACGGCTGGGCGCTCTATCGTCAGGGCGACACCAAGGGCGCAGTCGAAAACTGGCGTAAGGCGCTCTCCATCCGCCCAGGATACGAGGATGCCATCTACGCCCTCAACTTTGTCGGCGTACAGCCGTAATAAAATCAAGTGACTGTCACTTTCTGACAATTGGGCAAATCCATGAAACGATTCATCCCGCTCATTCTTTTTGTCCTCCTCACCGCCTGTGGAACAGGAACCGAAATTCCAGAAACTGAATCAACCGCGACCTCGCGTCCCCCTGGCGCACCGACGGCAATCCCAACAATCAGCCCAACTGCAACCATCGAAACTGTTTCAACCCCCACCTCCGCGCCGACAGAGATACCCATTCGCTTGCGTGTTTCAACCGTCGACGGCATGCCGCAGGTTCTTATTCCGGCGGGCACCTTCCGCATGGGCGGCATGGATGTCCACGCAACGGATAATGAAAAACCTGCTCATGAGGTGACTCTCGACGCCTTCTGGATGGACCAGCTCGAGGTCACCAATGGTATGTACACACTGTGTGTAGGCGCGGGAATGTGTGAGCCGCCATATTCATTCAACTCCCAGCGGAGAACCGAATACTACGGACTCACCGAATTCAAGGATTACCCTGTGGTATATGTCAGTTGGGGGCAGGCAAAAGCCTATTGCGAATGGGCTGGTCGTCGCCTGCCGACCGAGGCAGAATGGGAACGAGCCGCCCGCGGCGATGACCTCCGCACCTTTCCATGGGGCGAGGATAAACCCGACGGCAGGTTCGCCAATTTCAATTTCATGGTCGGCGATACCACCCGGGTGGGAACCTATCCTTTGGGAGCCAGTCCGTTCGGTGTGCTGGACATGGCAGGCAATGTGGCGGAATGGGTCAACGATTACTTTAGCATTACCTATGCCGATGCGGAGACTTTCAATCCGCAGGGGCCGGCGGAAAGTTACACATACCAACGGGTTGTGCGCGGTGGAAGTCTGGGTGATGCAGAGATAAACATCCGTCTGGCAAAACGCTCGGCGGTACAGGGGCCCAACCCCAACGCGCCATACGGTTCGACCGACCTGATCGGCGCCTACTCTCCGCGCATTGGCTTCCGTTGTGTGGAGGATGAATGATATGCCACGACAAGCCGCTTTTTGTCGAAACAATCCTCTTACACCTGATACAAGTATGGACATGACACGGGTTTTATTAATTGACTCATCTTTTTGCCTGTGGTAATATCCCGTCACAATTCAATAGCCCCGCAAGGCGCTCTTATCCAGAGAGGCGGAGGGAACGGCCCGACGATGCCTCGACAACCTATCAACACCGGTTCTCATTAGACCCCGTTGAAAAGGTGCCAATTCCGACAGACGGATGTTCTGGGAGATGAGAGGGCTTCTCATAGAATCTATGCAATTGCCCTTTCTGCTCGTCTGGAGGGGCAATTTTCTTTTCTTTAAGGAGAAACACAAACCATGAGCAACACCTTTATGACCTCCAAGCAACTGATGTTCACATCGGAATCAGTGACGGAGGGACACCCCGACAAGCTCTGCGATCAGATTTCTGATGCAGTGCTGGATGCCTGTCTCGAACAGGACCCGCGCTCACGCGTCGCCTGCGAAACCGCCACCAAGACCGGTTTTGTGGCGCTGCTGGGCGAGATTACCACTCAGGCGCACATCAACTACGATGAACTGGCGCGCAAGGTGATCACCGAGATCGGTTACGACTCGAGCGAGAAGGGTTTCGACGGCAATTCCTGCGGCGTGCTGGTCGCCATCGCCAAGCAATCGGGCGATATCGCCATGGGCGTAAACCACGCCCTCGAAACACGCGACGGGCATCACCTCACGGACGAGGAAGTCGAATCCATTGGCGCGGGCGATCAGGGCATGATGTTCGGTTATGCCTGTAACGAAACGCCCACCTTCATGCCCCTGCCGATCTACCTGGCGCACAAGTTGACGCGTCGGCAGAGCGAACTTCGCAAAAACGGGACCATCCCCTGGCTTCGTCCCGATGCGAAGAGTCAGGTCACGATCGAGTATTCGATGGGCAAGCCGAAGCGTGTCGACACCGTCCTTATCTCCACACAGCACGCGCCGGATGCTTCGCAGGCGGAGATCACCGAGGTCGTCACCGAGCAGATCATCATGCCGACACTCCCCGCCGAGATGGTGGACAAGAACATCAAGATTTATGTCAACCCAACCGGGCGTTTTGTGATCGGCGGACCGATGGGCGACGCAGGCGTGACCGGGCGCAAGATCATTGTCGATACATATGGCGGCATGGGACGGCATGGCGGCGGCGCGTTCAGCGGCAAGGACCCCACAAAGGTGGACCGCTCTGCGGCGTATGCGGCGCGCTATGTGGCGAAGAACATCGTCGCGGCGGGTATCGCCGACCGCATCGAAGTGCAGGTGGCATACGCCATTGGCGTGGCGCATCCGCTTTCGGTGAACGTCGAGACCTTCGGCACCGCCAAGATCTCGGATGACCACATCGCCGGACTCATCACTGATCACTTTGACCTGCGCCCCGGCGCGATCATCCGTGACTTGAAGCTGCGTCAGCCGATCTATCGCAAGACCGCCGCTTATGGTCATTTTGGACGTGACGATATCGAGTTCCCCTGGGAACGCACTGACAAAGCCGAAGCGTTGAAAAGCGCCGCTGGATTGTAGATTCCATCCAAAACAAAAAGAGGGCCGCCCTTTTGGGCGGCCCTCTTTTTCATCCCCATTACAGGAAGGATGCCCGTGAAAATATTATGAAAGTTGTGGAGAAAATCAAGTAGGTTCTGTCACGTTTTTCACTTGACCCATCCTCTCTCCCGTCCTACAATTCAAAGTGTCTGATAGATCAAAAACTCTCTCAAGGAGATCATAATGCCCGACTATCTATTTCGCGGAAACCTTGCCAAACTTGACCCCGACGTTTACGCTTTGACTCAACTCGAGCAGGAGCGGCAAGCCCGCAAGTTGATCCTGATCCCCAGTGAATCGACCGCGCCGCTGGCGGTGCGCGAGGCGCTGGCTTCCGCCTTTCAGAACATCTATGCTGAAGGCTACCCCGATGAAGAGTCGCGTTGGATGACCGAAGATGAGATCCTCGATTACCCAATGCGACTCGCTCATTATCGCCGCAGCGGTGACCCGCGCTACTACAAGGGCGTGGAATATGCGGATGTGGTCGAAGCGCTCGCCCGCAAACGCGCCGCCCAGACGTTCGCCGCGAACGGATTCTCCGCCGACCAGATCTACGTCAACGTGCAGGCGCTCTCCGGCGCGCCCGCGAATAACGCGGTGTACCAAGCGTTGATTCCGCTCGGCGAGACCATCATGGGACTCAACCTCCTGCACGGCGGGCATCTCTCGCACGGCTCGTCGGTCAACCGCAGCGGGAAGTGGTTCAAGGCGGTGCATTACACCGTGGACGCGAACGAACGACTGGATTACGACGCCATCCGCGCGCTGGCGCTGGAGCATAGGCCCAAACTCATCATCGCGGGCTACTCCTCGTATTCGTGGGTTCCCAATTGGAAAAAGTTCCGCGAAATTGCGGATGAGGCGGGCGCTTATTTCCTGGCGGACATTTCGCACATCGGCGGGCTGGTGGCGGCGGGAGTCGTCCCCTCGCCGATTGGCTACGCCCATGTGGTGATGTCCACCACGCACAAGAGCCTCGATGGTCCGCGCGGCGCGGTGCTGTTGACGACGGATGCCGCCATCGCGAAGAAGATCGATAGCGCAGTCTTCCCCGGCGAACAGGGCGGACCGCACGTCAATGTATTTGCGGCTCTCGCGCTGACCTTCAAACTGGCTCAGACCAACCAGTTCAAGCAGTTGCAAACGCAGACCATCAAAAATGCCCAGGCGATGGCAGACCAATTCACCAAGCGCGGATTGCGCGTCCCGTTTGGCGGCACAGACTGTCACATGCTCAACGTGGACTGCACAACAGTTAAGGGAGAAGATGGCACAGCTCTGAGCGGCGATCAGGCGGCGCGGATTCTCGATATTGTCGGGATCGTCGTCAATCGCAACACCATCCCCGGCGACAAGAATTCAAAGGACCCGAGCGGCATCCGCATTGGTACGCCGTGGATCACGCAGCGCGGTTTCGATGAGAAGAAGACCCGTCAATTGGCGGATATTATGGCAGATGTCCTGCTCGCCTGTGCCCCGCACAGCGTGGATACCGTCCGCAAGGGCAAACAGCGCCGCGCAAAACTGGATTTCAAGGTATTGAACGATGCCAGGTTAAAGGTTAGAAAGTTGGCGGAGTCGGCGGGCATCGATTTCAAATACAAGAAGAGCGGATATCCACACTTCTATTACATCGATGACAAGTCGAAGGCGAAGGATGTGGCGGTCTATGAGTTGAGCGGTGACCGTGTGCGGCAGATGCTGGATTATGTCGTTTCGTCGGACCTCTCGGCGTTGAAGCCGGGCATGAGTCAGGCGACATCCATCGCAACACCGAAGGGAACGATCAAAGGCACGTTGAAGAACGTGGATGATATCTTCTTCCAGTTGGCGGTGCCTGCGGCGAAGGCTGGCGTGGCGGCGACCTGGCTGCGCGACCTTTCGGATGGATACTTGTCCTTCAACCTGGATGGCTCGAAGGATTTCAGCGCCAGGCGCGTGCCGGGTCCGTTCACGGTCAACGAGACCAAGGATAAGGTCGCGGCGGTGACGGGCAAAGGTGTGGATGAAGGGAAACCCTGGTTTATTGGGATCAGCTCGAATGGTAAGGGTGAGGCGCCATCGTCCCCGAGCGTAGCGAGTGGGATGCCGCCCTTTGTCTGGAATGAAGTCGAAGACGAGTTGAAGAAGACGGCGTTGAATCAAGTCCATCGGGAGATGGGCGGCAGGATGGTTCCATTCGCGGGTTGGGAGATGCCGGTGCAATATACGGGCATTTATGAGGAACATCTGGCGACGCGCAACGCGGCGGGTTTGTTCGATGTGTCGCACATGGGCGTGTACGATGTGCGCGGCGCAGACGCGGCGTCGTTCCTCGACACGGTCTGCGGCAACGACTGCGGCGGACTGCAACCGGGCGAGTCGCTGTACACACATTTCCTCACGCCCGATGCGGATGTGATCGATGATACGCTCGTCTACCGCCGCGGCTGGGACAATTATCTTGTGGTGGTGAACGCCTCGAACGATGACAAGGACCGCACCTGGCTGGAAAGCGTGCGTGACGGCAAAGTGAAGATCGACAACGCGCGGCCGTGGGTGCGGACCTACGGCTACAACGCTGAGATCCGCAACTTACGGGACCCGAAATCTGGTTCCGATATGAGAGTGGACATCGCCCTGCAAGGACCGAAGAGCCGCGACATTCTGCTGGCGATGGGCGTGGATGATGAGACTCGTGCACGCATCATGAAGTTGAAGCGCACCGAGTTGTGCGATGCGGTGGTCGGTGGTTTCGATTTAATTGTTTCTCGAACAGGCTACACCGGCGAGAAGATGGCATTCGAGTTATTTGTCCACCCCGAGCGCGCCGTGGATTTTTGGAAGACTGTCTTGAAAGCCGGGGAAGCGTTCGGTGTGAAAGCCATCGGTCTGGGCGCACGAGATTCGCTGCGCACCGAGGCGGGACTTCCGCTCTACGGTCACGAGATGGGACTCGGTTCTGGCAAGTTTGGCGAGCGCGATTTAGGCGTGGCGGAAGGCGGATTCGGTTCGTATGTGAAGACATACAAGCCGTGGTTCATCGGACGGGATGCGTTTGTGGCAAGAGAGAAGGAGCGTAAGGGCGTAGTCATCCGTTTTACGTTCGACGAGCAGCGCGTACGCATGGCGCACAACGGTGACCCTGTGATGAACGCGAATGGCGAACGGATCGGTTTCGTCACCTCCTGCGCCATTGACGGGGCACGCTTCATCACCGGTCAGGCGTATGTGGAGAATGCCTACGCCAAGGAAGGCACGCCGATCTTCATCCACCAGGGTAGCGTGATGGATCGCCCCGCCAGCGCAGCGAAGGTGGTGAGCAGGTTCGCGAAGTTGTAATTGGTAAGCGGCAAATGGGATTGGGATAGCCCGGCTGTTCTCGATGAAGAGGGCTGTCCCAGTTTTATTTTAATTCTGCCCGCTTTTCGAGAATTGTTCGGTGCATCTCGCTTCCCTTCGCTGAACAGGTACGAATAAAGTGAAACGATCGATAATCCATCGAAATTCTTGAATCAGGTATCATCGGACAAAACAAAGGAACAAAATATGGAATCGATTCTACTTATCATCCTCATCGGCCTCGCGGGCGGGATCGCGGTGGGACTGCAAAGCCCGATGGCAAGCATGATTACACAGCGGCTGGGGATTTTCGAGAGCGTGTTCATCGTCCACGCGGGTGGAGCGGTCATCGCGTTAATTCCGATGTTGATTTACGGAAGTAAATTGAGTCAATGGCGGAGCGTGCCGTGGTACGCGCTGGGCGCGGGGATATTCGGTTTGGTTGTGATCGCGTCGATCAGTTACATGATTCCGCGCGTGGGAGTGGCGGCATCCATCACCACGGTTGTGGCAGGTCAACTGCTCGTGGGAGTGATCCTTGACCATTTTGGTTTGTTGGGCGCCTCGGTCAAGCCGCTGGATGTAACGCGCGTCATTGGCATGGCGATTGTTCTGGTGGGTGTCTGGCTGACGGTGAAGTAGGGGCGAGATCCTCTCGCCCTTTACAATCTATACGTCAAAGCCGAATAGAATTCTTTCAAAAACCGTGATGGAACTTTTGCCAGCAAACGCGGCTCGGTGAAACCTGCTTTGAGAGCAAGTGTTGAAAACGATTCAAACGTCAACGGATACGGAACCCACAAGTTCCCCTTGTCCACGTTGTATTCGACGAGCAGAAGCGCGCCATTGGGTTTGAGGAACGAACGGACGTGTTTCAGAATTTTTTCTTTATCTGTGAAGAAGTGCAGTGAGTTTGCCATCACGATCCCGTCGAGGGGAGGCAATTCGAAAGGCTTTGAAAAATCATTCGGAAGCGGAATCAGATTCCCCGTCGAAGCGAAGCGGGCGCGGTGAGAATCCTCCAATTCTCGCAATGACGATTTATCCTTGTCCACCGCGTAAATTGTCGCATCCGATCCCACTACTTCACGCAACGCCAACGTGAACGCGCCGCTCCCCGCGCCGAAATCCGCCCACATGCCGCCTTGATACAAATTGGCGGGTCGCAATAAATTGACGTGATCGTTGTGATTCATTCTTTGCGCACCACGCCCTCGCGCCACGCATATACCGCCGCTTGCGTTCGGTCTGCAAGATGCAATTTGCTCAGGATGTTGCTGACGTGCCCTTTGATCGTCTTTTCGCTCAGCACCAGTTTCGCCGCCATCTCCGCGTTGGACATGCCGTCGGCGATCAACTTCAACACTTCGAGTTCGCGCTCGCTCAATTCTGTAAACGGATTCGGCGCGTCTGCGCGCCTGCCCTGCAATTCTTTGATGACGCGCGCCGCCACACGCGGATGGAGAACTGCCTCGCCTGCCGCGGCTTTCCTCACCGCCGACGCCAGTTCCTCCGCGCTGATGTCTTTGAGAATGTACGATAACGCGCCCGCCTTCAACGCGGGGAAGATGTGTTCGTCCTCGTGATACGAAGTGAGCACCACGATCTGCGAACGCGGGCTGACCTGCTTGACGCGCCGCGTGGCTTCCACGCCATCCATGTCGGGCATGATTAAATCCATCAGGACCACGTCGGGAATGGATTGCGCCGCCAATTTGACTGCTTCCTCGCCTGAACCTGCCTCACCCACTACAGAAATATCTGGCTGTGTTTCTAAAAATGTTCTCACGCCCGAACGCACCACCGCATGATCGTCCACAAGCAAAACTGAGATCGTTTCTGTCATTGTGATTTCCTCACGGTTGCAATAACTCTCGTGCCTAGAGATTGGATGCTTGAGATTTGCAACTCTCCATTGACGGCTGCCATCCGTTCTTTCATCGAATCCAAACCGATGCCTTTGGCGATTCGTTCCGCGTCATATCCAACGCCATTGTCTTCAATCATCAACAGGATGTTCTCGTTATCCGACTTCAACGTGATGGTCGCTTTGCTCGCCTGACTGTGCCGCGCAACATTGGACAGCGCCTCCTGAAGGACGCGAAACAAGGCTTGCTCGGTTTGTAAATTCACAGCAACATCTGAATCTATTTTTATTTCGGCTTCAATTTTATTTTGCCGCGACCATTCCTCCACATGCCCGCGAATCGCATCAGTCAATACCCTCCTCTCCAAACCTGGCGGACGCAACGCATTGATCAGTGAGGTCAACTCCGCGCCGGCCTGCTGCGCGAGGCGTTCTGCCTCCACTACGGATGGATACGCCTTGTCGGATTCTGATAACGCCGTCCGCGCCGCGCCCAGTTGCATCGAGATGGCAAAGACCTGCTGTTTCACCGAGTCGTGCAGGTCACGCGCGAGGCGATTGCGCTCCTCCAGAACTGCCAGTTCCTGCAATTTCTGTTGGGCTTCCTTGAGTTCATCCAGCAATTGTTGATTGCGTTCACTGGTCAACTCGGTCTGCTGGACGGTATGCCCGAAAATGCCGCAAACAACAAATGCCGCCAGGTAGAAAAAGACGGCATATATCCCCTCCAAGCCGCGGCTGAGTATCACCACCGCGCTGGCGATCACAAAGAACCCAGCGATCCAAACCGCCGCCGTACGCGCCTGCAACACCACCGTGGCATGGACCGTCAAAATGTAGAAGAGAAAATTGAAAGCGTCGTTGGCGTCTGACCGCAGCAGGAGCAGAATCGTCAGGATTACGGTTTGGATCCCAAAATAAACCAGCGGGTTTCGTTCATACCAACCCGTGCGAAACATGAAGCGGTACAGCAGGGCGAAGGTCAGGCATAATGCCAGCGCGATGACCTGAAGCAGAAATGTGGGCAGCCCGCTGATGCCCAGCAATGCCATGACCCCCGTGCTGATATACGTGGACGCGTCCAGCAAAAACGGGTTGCGAATGTGTAGCACGACCTTGCTCTGCATCATGGCATTGTACTCCCGATTATTGCAAAGGTTGACCCGGCTGGAGGCGGCCTCCAGTCGGGTTCAGAGTCATGGATGTTGCGATGTGGCGGTTCGGGCGGCGGTCAATACATCCAAAATTCCAGCCGTGCAGACTTGCGCGTCGCTTTCGCGATATGCCAGCGACATGTGCGTCGCGCCATCCACGATTGTGTAACTGCCATTGGTGGAAAGAGACGCCATTTCGATATTCGCCTGTGACCATACACTACGGATCGCGTCGTCAGGTTCGTTTGCGGTCAAAACCAGAAGCGGTATATCTCCCAACGAGGTGATCGCATGCTCTTCCTCGAGAACAATTTGCATTGAATCACTTTGAGCGAGTACGGCTTGGAAGAAACGCGACGAGGCGGCAAAGGAAGCGCTTTCGCGGCGGGCTTCTTCGGGCAGATCGAACGTTGGAGATACCATCAGCGGTTGCATCAGGCGGGTAAGCCCGAAAGGAGCCAGCCAACGCGCAACGCGGAGCATCTGATCCTCCGACTCCGCCTGCGAGTGCAATTCTGGTGGATAACGCGGATCGTCGTACAGGATGCCCGCGTCCATCAACACCATGCCTGTCACCTCATCTGGATACGTCGCGGCATAGACACGGCTCACACGCGCTCCATAGGAGTGTCCGACCAGAAGATACGGTCCCTGCTCATTTGCGCCTCGCAGAAGTTGATGCAATTCACGCACCTGTTGCTCCAGCGTGCGCGGCGCGGGACTGAAATCGCTCCAGCCAAACCCCGCACGATCATACGCGCAGACCCGGGTATGCTCCGCCAATTTAGGCTGGATCAATGCCCAGTCTACAGAGGAACCACCGCCCACGTGATCGAGGATGATCGTTGGGTTTCCCTCACCCATACAATGGATGTGCATCTTATACCCATCCACATTGACCAAAACGCCGGGCGGAGGAAAATTCCTCCTGTCCGCTTCGGTGGCCGCGGTCTGGTAGACAGTCCCTGCGATGGCGAGGACCAGGGCAAGGATGATCAGGCGCAGCGACGCGCGCTTGAGAAAGTTCAATACTTTTTGATAACGGGATTGGGTTTTCACATTGGGTTTCCTTATTGAAAGTAAATTGGCTGATTCGTCTTGAATTGAGACTTCAGAACCAGAATGAGCGAGAATAAAGTCGCCGCTGCCATGAACAGCGCACTATAGGCGGTGTGTTCTGCGCCTGTGAACAGGGGATAGCTGAGAGAGCCCATGAGGTTGGACACGAAATGGAGCACCATCACTGTCGGAACGCTTCCGCCGCTCCGATACAATACCCAGGCAATGAGCAACTGGAAGGCAAAGCTGAAGATGAAGATATCGAACCAGGGCATGTGCCCGTACAGGAAGAGCGGCAGATGCCAGATGCTCCGGAACAGGCCTGTGACTAATGCCGCAATGAGCGATCCGTTTGGCAGGTTGGCAAACCGTTCCTTCATTTTGGGCAGAAGGTAGCCGCTCCAGCCGGGTTCCTCCCACAGCCCGCCAACGAACAGGAGCATGAGAAATGTTCCCGTCGAAAGTTGAGGCGGGCTTACCAGCTGCGCGCCTAACAGAAGATTGATGACAAATCCAATCGCGTGGTAGCCGAGGATGACAGCCGGACCCGCGAGATACCAGACAAACGGAACGCGCCAATGTGTGACGCGCCGCCACCATTCGCCGAGTCCCTGCTTTCCAACCGCGAGTCCCAGCACGATCAACGCGGCCAGCGCAGGACCATGTGGGATGATCCGCCCTTCTGCGAACGGCACCGACCACCAGCTCAGGGCATAGGTCAGTAACAGAAATAGCGGAAGTTCATATTTTTGAATGAGACTTTGAGATTGCATGAGAAACTCCTTTGGTTGTTCACAGGATACGCCATCACCCCGCCAAAGGGATGAGTCTGGAGACCGTATTCGGGCGAGCCTTTAGGCGGTGTTTGTTTGAGCGTATAATCTGCATCAGCCAAAGGATATTCAAATGAACAACAAACAACTTGCCGACACGTTCACCCTCATCGCCAACTTGCTCGAGATCAAGGGCGAGATCATTTATAAGACTCTCGCCTATCGCAAAGCCGCGGAGAGTCTCATGGGGCTGGGGCGCGACGCGTCGGAATTTTGGAAGGAGGGCAAACTCGAGGAAATCCCCGGCGTGGGCAAAGCCATCGCGGAAAAAATTGACGAGTTGTTGAGCACCGGCAAACTTGAGTTTCTGGAAAAACTCAAAAAAGAAATCCCCGAGGAACTCGCCTCGTGGCTGGCTGTCCCGTCGCTTGGACCGAAAAAAGTGGGGATGATTTGGAAGACGCTGGGAATCACGAGTCTTGCGGACCTTGAGTCTGCCGCCAAAGCGGGGAAGCTGCGCGGCCTCCCCGGCATGGGCGCCAAGTCTGAGACTGCGATTCTCGAAGGGATTGCCTCGTTATCCCGCAGATCGGGCAGGATGCCGCTGGGACGCGCTTACCCGCTGGCGCAGAGCATCATCGCGCAACTCAAAAAGGTGAAGGGAGTCGTCGCCGCCGAACCCGCTGGAAGTCTGCGAAGGATGCGTTCCACCGTCGGCGATCTCGACATCCTCGTCGCCGCGAAAGATTCCGCCGCAGTGATGGAAGCGTTCACGAATCTTCCCAATGTGAGCCGCGTGTTGGGGAAAGGCGAATTCAAATCGAGCATCGAGTTTGGAGACGGCGTGCGCGCGCAGGTGTGGGTGCATCCGCCGCAGGAGTTTGGCACCGCGCTTCAATACGCGACCGGCTCGAAAGACCACAACGTGAAGATGAGACAGCTCGCATTGGATAAAGGCTTGTCGCTATCGGATCATTCGTTCAAGAAAGTAAACCCTTCGACAGGCTCAGGGCGAGCGGCGGAGAAGGAAATCTTTTGCGCGACCGAGGAGGACGTGTACAAAACAGTGGGCTTGCCGTGGATTCCCCCTGAACTGCGCGAGGACCGCGGCGAGATCGAAGCCGCGAAGGCGAACAAACTGCCGAAGTTGATCGAACTCAAAGACCTCAAAGCCGACTTGCAAATGCACTCCACGTGGAGCGACGGGAAACTTTCGATGTTGGAAATGGCGCGTGCTTCTGCGAAGCGCGGCATGAAAGTCATCGCGTTCACCGACCATTCGGCGAGTCTCGGCGTGACGGGCGGATTGACCATGGAAGATCACAAGAAGCAAGCCGCCGAGATCAAGAAAATCCAAAAAGAACTCGGCGATGAGATTTTGATCCTGCACGCGTCGGAAGTGGAGATTAAAGCCGATGGTTCGCTTGATTATCCCGATGAATTTTTGGCGAGCCTCGACCTCGTGCTGGCTTCGATGCACACGTCGCTGAGACAGCCGCGCGACAAAGTGACCGATCGCGTTATCAAAGCCATCCGCAACCCGCACGTGGACATCATCGGTCATCCCACGGGACGGCTGATTCCCGACCGCGAAGGCGCGGATTTGGACATGGAAGCCATCCTGCAAGCCGCCTCCGAAACCGGCGTGGCGATGGAGATCAACGCCAGTCCCTACCGCCTCGATCTCGACGATGTGTACGCCCGCCGCGCAAAAGAGTTGGGCATCCCCATCAGCATCAACACTGACGCGCACTCCGAGGAGGATATGGACATGCGCTTCTACGGCGTCGCAGTCGCCCGCCGCGCCTGGCTGACGAAGAATGACGTGATCAATTGTTGGTCAACGGATAAGTTGTTGAGGTGGTTGAAGAACCGAGGAAAATGATATGAAGAATCCATTCGGCGACCAACAAGTCCCCGGGGCATATCACAACCTGAAAGAGCGGATATACAAAAGGGTTTCGGCGGGTGTCAATGACCGGATATTTGGAATGGCGCAAAAGGCGTATGAACATGCGTTGAATGAAGAAAACATTGTCCTGAGCCGCCCGGAAAGAAAACGGTTGTTTTCACAGATCCTGAAACAAGTGTTGGAGGATGTACTGAAGAAGGCAGGTGGAACGTGAACGAGCCGATATCCAGGCGCAAACTTTTTATCATTGCCAGTGCCATCGATGTCCTTCTCAGCGGCATCGTACTGTTGATCTATTTCGGTGTTCTCCCCGTCGATATTTCGGGTTGGGGCATTCCGCGCTGGGTGGTCGGCGCGGTCGGCGGGATATGGTTCCTGTCTGCGTTCGTCGTTCTGGCTTATCAACTCACACGGACGGACGGCTCCGAATAATATGATCATCTTCAAATCCCTTTTATTCCTGGTCTTCGTCCCGGGCGTGATGGCAGGATATGTTCCCCTTGCATTATTGCAGAGGGGTCAACAAATCGAAACGGGGATATTCGCCTGGTTGGCGTTCCCTCTCTGGCTGATTGGTGGAGCGATCCTTTTATGGAGTTTCTGGAACTTTTTCGCGCAGGGACGCGGCACACCCGCCCCAATCGACCCGCCCAAGGAATTGGTGATGGTGGGTTTTTATCGTTACACCCGCAACCCGATGTACGTCGCTGTGCTCAGTCTGATCGTGGGTCATTTTTTCTGGTTCGGATTCTGGAACTTGTTGATCTACGCCGCAATCATCTTTCTGGCATTCAACGCCTTCGTCGCCTGCTACGAAGAACCGACCCTTCGTAAAAAATTCGGTGTGGCATATGAGGACTACTGCAAACGCGTGCCGCGCTGGATTTCACCCTTCAAATAATACTTCTCAATACAAGGACATCCTGTTATGAACTTCATTGGCGAGGTCGCCGCGTTGGCGACATCCTTTTTCTTTGCCCTCACATCCGTCATATTTTCAACGACCGGTCGCATGGTCGGTTCACAGGTAACAAATCGCATCCGCCTCCTGTTTGCGTTGACCTATCTTGTCATCCTGAACGCCATGCTCTTCCGTGAGCCTCTGCCCTTCTCTGCCGAATCTTCCCGCTGGATCTGGTTGAGCCTTTCAGGGATCATCGGACTATCCCTCGGCGACACCTTTTTCTTTCAATCACTGACTTCGCTGGGACCCCGCCTCGGCAGCCTGCTCCTGAGTCTGGCTCCGATTTTTGGCTCGGTCATCGCCTGGGTCTTTTTCGGCGAAACTCTGACCGTCTTGCAGATCACGGGCATCGTCCTCGCATTGGTTGGAATCGGCTGGGTGGTCATGTCTCATGAAGAACCACCCGATACCCCACACGGGCATACCAAACGAGGCGTGTTCTTCGGAGTATTGGCGGGACTCGGTCAGGCAACGGGGCTTGTTCTCTCCAAGCAGGGCATGTTCGGGGAATTTTCCCCCTTCCAGGCGAACGCCATCCGTATGCTCGCAGCGGCGCTTTTTATCTGGATATGGACATTTCTCGAAGGAAAGACAGGTGCCACCGTCAATGCCCTGCGCGGAAAACCGCGCGTCATCGGTCTGATCGCGCTGGGAGCCCTGGTGGGACCATTGCTTGGCGTGTCGTCATCCCTGCTTGCGGTGCAACACGCGGAGATCGGCGTGGCAAGCACACTGATGGCATTGCCGCCGGTCATCGTTCTGCCCATCAGTTATTTTATCTTCAAGGAAAAAGTCGGCTGGCAGGCAGTTGCCGGGACGATTCTTGCCATCGCCGGTGTGGCGGTCCTGTTTCTCGCTTAATCGGGTCAAACGCCATCTTTCAAATCCCCGAAAGTCAGTGTAAGATGAGCCTATCAACCAATATCGTAGTGAGGAACCCAGCATGACCCATTCCCCCATCCCGGCAGAGGAAGTCCGTTTTTTTAGCGGCAGTTCGAACCCGGCGCTTGCTGCCAGCATCGCCGGTGAACTGGGCGTCCCATTGGACGACACTCATATCACCCGTTTCAGCAACGACAATCTCTACATCCAACTCGGCGCCACAGTACGATACCGCCGCGTGTATATTGTTCAGTCGCTGACCCCTCCGACCAATGACCATCTGATGGAACTGTTGATGATGCTCGACATCGCGCGCGGCGCGGCCGCATCGGAGGTCCACGCCATCATCCCTTACTATTCGTTCGGTCGCTCAGATAAGAAGGATGCGGCGCGCATCTCCATCACCGCGCGTCTCGTGGCAGACCTGCTCAAGACGGCCGGAGCCACTCACGTCATGAGCATGATGTTCCACTCACCGCAGGTGCATGGATTTTTCGCCATGCCGACCGATCCGCTCAGCGCCCGCCCGGTCTTCAAGGATTATCTTGCCACGCACGACCTGTCCGATTACATCGTCGTCGCCCCGGACATGGGGTCCGCCAAATCCGCCGCCCGCTTCGCCAAAAGCCTGAACCTGCCCATCGCCGCCGGAAACAAGGAACGCATCTCGGACACGCAGGTCAAGATCAGCGGGCTGGTCGGCAACCAGGTACGCGGACATAAACACGCCCTCGTCTACGATGACGAGATCGCCACAGGCGGCTCCATCCACGAGTTGAGCCGCGTATTGATCGAGGAAGGTGTGGAGAACATTCTTGTAGTCTGCACTCACGGCGTTTTTACCCGCGGCGGCTTGGAACGCCTGGCGGATGTGCCGCAGATCAAAGAGATCATCACAACCGATACAGTCTATCTCCCGCCTGAGAGACGGCATCCCAAACTGAAAATATTATCGGTTGCACCAGTCTTTGCCGGAGCGATCCGCCATAATCTGCATCACGAATCGATCAACGAACTGTTTGTGTTTGGTGAATGATTTCCGTAGGGGCGATCCGGCGGTCGTCCCTGGTCATGATCGTGTTGGAAAATTTAAGATCCCGCGCTCGTGTACTCAAAAATGAGGCTTTTGCCGTATATCTGGCGGCAAAGGATCCGCGCACACCGTGGTACGCCAAGGCATTGACCTTTTTCGTTGTCGCGCATACCTTCAGCCCGATTGACCTGATCCCCGATTTCATCCCGGTGCTCGGCTACCTCGATGACCTCATCATTACCCCGGGCGGATTGTGGCTGGCAGTACGGATGATCCCGCCCGAGGTGTTGGAAGAAGCCCGGAAAACGATGGCAGCCCAGGGTGTGGAAAGCTCGCATCGAGTCTTGTCGAGACGAAGCGTGGGCTACGTGGGGGCGGCGGTCATCATCATCCTGTGGATTGTCATCCTGATTGGCGTTGTTTATCTTATAATAAAAGCACGGAGGCTCCCATGATTGGAAAACCCATGCAAGATGCAATGAACGAACAGATCAACAAGGAACTGTTTTCGTCGTATTTATATCTCTCGATGGCAGCGTACTTTGAAGACAAGAACCTGCCGGGCTTCGGTCACTGGATGCGCGTGCAGGCAGACGAGGAACGCGAGCATGCCATGAAATTCTATGACTTCATCCTAGAACGCGGCGGCAAGGTGCTGCTCAAAAGCATCGACGCGCCGAAGACCGAGTGGAAGTCCGCGCTGGAGGTCGCCGAGGAGGTGGCGGCGCACGAAGCAAAGGTTACCGCGTCCATCCACGCGCTGTACGAACTGGCGCTCAAGGAAAAGGACTACCCCGCCCAGGTGATGCTGCAATGGTTCATTACCGAACAGGTGGAGGAGGAAAAGAACGCGGCGGAGATTGTCGCCAACCTCAAGCTTATCGAAGAACGCGGCACGGCGGTTTTGATGCTCGACCATCGGCTTGCCAAACGTAAAGGCGAGTAGCACCCGGACAATTTTTCATGTTGTTCGGGCACGAGTAGTTTACAATTAGGCCCTGAGGAGAACCCAGGGCCTTTTTATTTTTGGAGATAGATGAACTATACCATCCGACGCGCGACCCTCGAAGACAAACCGGAATGGCTCCGGTTGCGGCAGGGACTGTGGCCCGACACCCCACTGCACTACCTGACCTTTGACCTGGATAAATTGCTCGCGGACCCAAATGCCGGCATCTTCGTCGCTTCAGACGCGGACGGGAGGCTGGTCGGGCTCATCGAGGTGGGACTCCGCGGCTACGGCGAAGGCTGCGAGACCTCGCCCGTGGGTTACATCGAAGCCTGGTACGTGGATCCGCACATTCGGGGGCAGAAGCTTGGGCGGGAGCTCATGCGGACAGGGGAGGAATGGGCGCGCGAAAAGGGCTTGACCGAGATGGCATCGGATACATGGCTCGAGAACGAGGTCAGCATCCAGGCACATTTGAAGATGGGTTACCACGAAGCGGAGCGGCTGGTGCATTTTGTGAAACGGTTATAAGGTTGGAAGGCGTGAAAGTTCGAGGTTCAGCCAATTGAAATGAAAAACTTCCTCATCTACGGCTCGTACGGATATACCGGTCAACTCATCGTGGAGTTGGCAGTGAAAGAGGGGATGCATCCCATCCTGGCAGGGCGCGATGAGACAAAACTACGCGCACAAGCGGAGAAATATAACCTTCCGTATCGCACCTTTTCCCTCGATGAAACCGCCAAACTGGACTCCGCCCTGCTCGAAGTGGACGCCGTCCTGCATTGCGCCGGTCCGTTCGTGTTGACATTCCGGCAGATGGCGGAGGCATGCATCCGCACAAAGCGCCATTACGTAGACATCAGCGGCGAGATCGAAGGCTTCGAAGCGCTGGCGAAAATGGACACTGAGGCAAAACAGGCGGGCATCATGCTCCTGCCCGGCGGCGGATTCGACGTTGTTCCTTCCGATTGCCTCGCGGCGCATTTGAAGGGTCGTTTACCGACAGCGACTCATTTCCGCCTGTTCATTCAAGGCGTGGGCGGCGGCGTCTCACGCGGGACAGCCGTTTCAGGCATCGAAAACATGCACCGCCAGGGACGCATCCGCCGCGACGGGAAGATTGTGCAGGTCCCGCCTGCCTGGCAGGTACTCGAACAGGATTTCGGGCGCGGTCCGAAGAAAGCTGTATCCATCGGCTGGGGAGACGTATCCACGGCGTATCACAGCACGGGCGTGCCGAATATCGAGACTTATTTTGCGGTTAAGTCGTCTGCGATCAACCTTTTGCGCCTCACGCGAGTCATCGGACCTTTGCTCTATACCCGCCTCGCGCGGAATCTTCTACAATGGATCATCCGTTGGGCGAATCCGCACGGACCTTCGCCCGAGAAAAATCGAAACGGGTTCAACCTCATGGTCGGAGAGATGCGGGACGCGGAGAAAATTGTCCGCACCAAACTGCGAGTCCCCGAAGGCTATCGACTCACCGCGTTGACCACCGTCGAGATCATGAAGAGAATCCTGAACGGCGACCCTTCGACAGGCTCAGGACAAGGTTACAAACCTGGTTTTCAAACTCCTTCGCTTGCGTACGGAAAAGATTTCATCATGCAATTCGAAGGAGTCGAACGAGAGGACCTGCCATGAAACAATTGACCTTTTGTTGTATGATCATGATGGCGATGCTGATTTCGGCATGTGGAGCATCGACGCCGACTTCCGCAGTCATACCCGAACCGGTCATCGCCGAACCGGCGACATCCGTACCAGCGCCAACCGAACCAACGACCGAACCAACCTCAACGGAGGCGACCATGTCCCTTCAACTCACCAGCGACGCATTCGCGAACGGGCAATCCATCCCGGCGAAATTCTCGTGCCTCGGCAAGAACATCTCCCCCGCCCTGGCATGGACCGAACCGCCCGCGGGCACACAATCCTTTGCGCTCATCGTCGATGACCCCGACGCGCCCGGCAGCACCTGGGTGCATTGGGTGCTCTACAATATCCCCGCTGATGTACGCAATTTGCCGGAAAGTTTTTCAGCGCAAGATCCGGTATCCGTCGGCAAAAACTCGTGGGGCAAACTCAGCTACGGCGGACCCTGCCCTCCGAGCGGCACACACCGCTATTACTTCAAACTCTACGCCCTCGACTCGACCCTCAGCCTTTCGCCCGGCGCGAGCAAAGAGCAACTGCTCAAAGCCATGGAAGGTCACATCCTGGCGCAGAGCGAACTGATGGGCACCTTCAGTAAATGACGGCGTCCAACTCAAAGATTTTGCGCGCCCGCGCATCGGGCAACCCGGTCATCGACGGGAATGAGGCGACCTTCTTTTGGGAGGGAAACCACGCGCCGCAACTAATGAGCGATTGGAACGGCTGGGACGCCTCCCCGCGCCCGTTCAAACGCATCTCTCCCCGGCTTCAAGCTGCCACCGCCAAATCGGTCTGGTATTGCACCTTGTCGCTGCCGCGCGACGCCTACATCGAATACGCCTTGTACGACCCGGTCACACAAAAGCGATTCCTCGACCCGCTCAACAAGCGAACTGTCAACAACGGCGTGGGCGGACGCAACAACTACTTCTACATGCCCGAGACCATGCCATCGCCGTTTGCCCTCCGCCGCGCGGACATTTCCCTCGGCGCGTTGACGAGTCACAGCGTGGAAACAAAATGGCTGCGCGACGATTACGAGCGCGAGATCTACCTGTACCGCCCGCCGGTCAAGGAACCTGTCCCGCTGCTGGTCGTCTACGACGGGCAGGACTACCTGCACCGCGCCAAACTCGCCGTCATCGTGGACAATCTTATCGCAGATAACCGTATCCGCCCCATCGCGATGGCATTCCTCCCAAGTGCGGGCCGCTGGCGCAACGTGGAATACGCCTGCTCCGACGGGACACTCCTGTGGCTGGACCAGGTCATCCTGCCGCTGGCAAATGAGAAGTTGAACCTGCTCGACATCGAGAAACATCCCGGCGCATATGGCGTGCTCGGCGCCTCCCTCGGCGGGACGATGGCGCTCTACACTGGATTACGCATGCCCGATGTGTTCGGCAACGTGCTCAGCCAATCGGGCGCGTTCATGATCGAAAGCCGCGATTTCGCCCCCGTCGATCTGGTCAAACATAGTCAATCAAAGGATATCCGCATCTGGATGGATGTCGGTCAATTGGATTTTCTACTCGAAGACAACCGGGAAATGCACGCTCTCTTACAGAAAAAAGGATACAACATAGCCTACCGCGAATTCGTCGCCGGTCACAACTTCACTGCCTGGCGCGACGATGTCTGGCGCGGGCTGGAGGCGATGTTTCCGGCATGATCCTCGCCACCCTCTGCTACGTCAAACATAACGGCAAGACCCTGATGGTCCACCGAAATAAAAAAGCCAACGATATCCACGAAGGGAAGTGGAACGGGTTAGGCGGCAAGTTCGAGCCGGGCGAATCACCGGAGGAGTGTGTCATCCGGGAGGTATTTGAGGAATCCGGCTTATCCATTCAAAAGCCGAAACTGTGCGGTCTGTTGATGTTCCCAAAGTTCAAGGGCAGCGACTGGTATGTCTTCGTCTTCACTGCAACGAAATTTACCGGCAAGTTAACCGAATCCTCGCCCGAGGGCAGGCTCGAATGGGTGGACGACGACAAGTTGATCAGCCTCAATCTGTGGGAAAGCGACCCGGTCTTCTTCCCCTGGATCGAAGCGGGGAAGTTCTTCTCGGCAAAATTCAAGTATGAGGGGGATAAAATGCTGGGGTATGAGGTGGTTTTTCATTAATCCATGTCATCGCAAGGAGGAGTCGCTGGTTGCGTAGGGCGAGTGGTCTTCCCGCCCGTATCAAAACCAGGCAACCTCAAATCGATCCTGTTTAGGGAGATTGCTTCACCCTGCCATGCAGGTCTCGTCATGACATTCTGCGAAATCTTGGCAGTATAATGAGCCCATGTCTGTTCTAACCAACAAACACATCCTCCTCGGCGTGACCGGCTCCATCGCGGCGTACAAAGCCGCGGATCTGGCGTCCAAGCTCACACAGGCGGGCGCGCAGGTCGATGTGATTCTCAGCGCGGCGGCGGAGAAGTTCGTCACGCCGCTCACCTTCCAATCGGTCACCGGTCGGCGCGCCTACAACGATGCCGATTTATGGGGTAACGAAGCGCACGTCATCCATGTGGGTCTCGGGCACAAAGCCGACCTGCTCGTCATCGCCCCCTGCACGGCGAACACCATCGCCAAACTTGCACATGGGCAGGCGGATACGCTCCTTACCGTCACCGCGTTGGCGGCGCACTGTCCGCTCATGATCGCGCCCGCGATGGACGGCGGCATGTACGACCACCCCGCTACGCAGGAAAATCTCGATACGCTCCGCAAGCGCGGTGCGACAGTCATCGAACCCGCGGCGGGGCATCTTGCCTCTGGACTCGTGGGTGTGGGACGCCTGCCCGAAACCCATGAACTGCTCGGACACATCCGCCTCGCCCTCGGACATACCGGAGTGCTTGCCGATAAAAGGGTCGTTGTCACTGCCGGGGGGACTCAGGAACCGCTCGATCCGGTCCGCGTGCTGACCAATCGCTCCTCCGGCAAACAAGGCTATGCACTCGCCCAGGCAGCGCTCGACGCGGGCGCGCAGGTCACGCTTATCACCACCCCCACCATGTTGACTCCACCGGTCGGCGCGCAAGTCATCCAAGTGGAGACGGCAAAGCAAATGCTCGCCGCCGTGTTGAAAGAAGCCGAGGGAGCCGACGCTCTCATCATGGCGGCGGCGGTGGCGGATTTCCGCCCGAAGAACGCCGCCAAGGACAAAATCAAGAAGGAAGGCGGGATTCCGCAGATCGAATTCGAAGCCACAGAGGACATCCTGAAAACGGTATCCGCCTCCGGCTTCGGCGAAGCGGGGAGGCGTCCGCGCGTGGTGGCGGGTTTTGCGGCTGAGTCTCAAAGCCTATTGGAAAATGCGACAAATAAGTTAAAATCCAAGGGTCTGGACATGATTGCGGCGAACGACATTTCTGCCAGAGATGCAGGGTTCGCCGTCGAAACCAACCGTATCACGCTGTTATTCAAAGATGGGCGCAGGGAATCGTTATCGTTAATGAGTAAGGCTGAGGTGGCTGAGATCATCATCGAACGTATTGCGGCTTTGCTGGAGTAGAATGCGCATTCTGGTTATCTCCGATATACATGCCAATTACACCGCCCTCGAAGCGGTACTCAAGGATGCGGGAGAAGTGGATGAGACCTGGTGCCTGGGCGATATGGTGGGATATGGTCCCGACCCGAACGCAGTGGTCGAGGAGATCCGCGAGATCAAGAATCTTACCTGTCTGCTCGGCAACCACGACGTGGCAGTCATCGGCAAGATCCCCTTCGAGGCCTTCAACGGCGATGCGCGCCGCACACTGGAATATCATGAACGCGTGCTGACCGCCAGTAACATGGACTTTTTACGTTCGCTCACCTCCAACCTGAAGGTGCGCGAGGATGCCAGTCTGGTACACGGAAGCCCGCGCGATTCGGTCTGGGAGTATATTTTGAACACGCTGTCGGCGCGGCTGAACTTCGACCATTTCACGACGCCCTGGTGTTTGGTGGGACATTCGCACCTGCAGTGCATGTTTCATCTCGATGAGCAGAACGACCGTGTGAGTCTCAAGCCGATCAGGGCGGGGGAACGCATCCAACTTCAGCCGAGGCTGATCATGAACCCCGGTTCGGTGGGGCAACCCCGCGACCGCGACCCGCGCTCCGCCTACGCCATCTACGACAGCGAATCCAAAACCTGGGAGCCGCGCCGCGTGGAATATAACATTGCCGAAGTGCAGCGGCGCATCCGCGAAGCCGGGCTGCCGGAGAAACATGCCGTGAGGATCGCCGAGGGGTGGTGACTCTCGTCCTCCCCCAACTTCCAACGAATTTCAGTTGGAAGTTGGGGAGAGTTTTCGGGAGGGGGATAGGAACTTTTCAGGAAGCGATTCGTCTGTAAGGTGAAATCATCTTACGTCGAATGAAGGAGTCAAGACTATGAAACGCCCATTAATGATCATCTTTTCGGTGGTTGGAGTATTTTTGCTCATCAGCTTTTTGTTTATGAGCGCCCTGGGACCCAGAGTTGGAAATACTTTTAGTAATGTTTCGCGCGATCTTGGATATGGCGGTGGCGGAGCAGCGCCCGAATTGTATGCCGCGGAAGAACCCGCAGCGGCCCCCATGGTTTACAACGACTCCGGTCAGTTTGTAACCAGTAACGATGCGGACATTGCCCAACAGGTGGAGCGTAAGGTCATCAAGAACGCCGATCTGGCTGTCGTGGTGAAAGACCCGGAAGAAAGCATGAAATCCATTGCCGCGCTCGCAGAGAAATTGGGAGGCTATGTCGTCTCGTCGAATCTGTACCAGTCCAGTTATGGACCAAACAACATCCCCGTGCCGGAAGCCAGCGTTTCCATCCGCATCCCTGCCGAGAAACTGACCGAGGTCCTGGAAATGATCAAAAAGGATGCTGTCGAAGTCGAGCATGAGAACATCTCCGGGCAGGATGTCACAGATCAATACGTGGACCTGACTTCCCGCCTGACCGCCAAACAGGCGGCTGAGAAGAAATTGCTTGAGATTCTGGAACAAGCCACCGAGACCGAGGATGTACTCGCCGTTTACCAGCAGTTGCAACAAATCCAGAGCGAGATCGAAGTGCTGAAAGGACAGATCAAGTACATCGACGAATCCGCGGCGATGTCGTCGGTCAGTGTACGTTTGATCGCGGACGAAACCGTCCAGCCCATCGAAATCGGCGGCTGGAAATTGCAGGGAACCGCCAAGGAAGCCATCGAGGACCTCGTCTTCTTCACGCAGAGTTTTACCCGCTTCCTGATCCGCTTTGTGATTTACATCCTGCCTTCGTTGATCTTGATCGCCATTCCGCTGTATCTGGTCTATCGCGGCGGGCGCGCCCTGTTCCGCAGGTTTGGCAGGGCTAAGACGGCAGAGTCCGTGAAAGAAGAAAAGAAGTAGCCCCATCTTCAGCATGAGACCTGACAGGTTTCCAAAAGGACCTGTCAGGTCTTTTGATTTACATCACACCGAGCAAGCATGTATAATTCCAAACAATGGAAAAACTCATCCACGACGCGCAGGCATTGTTCAACATTCACATCACGGGGAGACAGGTGATGTCGCTCATCACCTACGAAAAAGAATTGCTGGAATGGAATCAAAAATTCAACCTGACCGCCATCCGCGATGTGGAATCCATCCGCACCAAACATTTCCTCGATTCGTTCTCGTGCGTGCTGGCATGGAAAACCTCGCCGCCCAACCATCTCATCGATGTGGGCACAGGCGCGGGGTTTCCCGGTCTTCCCTTGAAAATTCTTTATCCAAACATGAAACTGACGCTGGTCGAATCCGTCGGCAAGAAAGCCATGTTCTGCCAGCACATCGTTTCCGTGCTGGGGTTGGCGAATGTGGAGGTCATCCAGGCGCGTGCCGAGGTGCTGGGGCAGGAGGAAAGTTACCGCGAAAAATATGACTGGGCCGTGGCGCGTGCCGTGGCAAACTTGAATGTCTTGAGCGAATTTTTACTGCCGCTCGTCAAAATGAACGGTGCAATGCTTGCCCAAAAAGGCGAAAACGGCCCTGCTGAAGCGCAGTCCGCGGAACATGCCATGAAATTATTGGGTGGGAAATTGAGACAAGTGATCCCCGTCAATTTGCCGGGCGTGGCGGATGAGCGTTATCTCATTCTCGTAGAAAAGGTCGCGGCGACGCCTCCCAAATATCCGCGTAAGCCGGGGATTCCAGGGAAAATGCCATTATAAATTTTTGGGTAATTCATCGAATCTCCCGATTCAACAACTATTTTCATCCACAATCGTGATCTTGTCTTCCTTGTTGGGAATAATGCACAGGAACTCAAACGGCTCGTCTCCCGTGTTCTGATATGAATGAACTACGCCCTCAGGGATGAAAACAACATCCCCTGTTTTGACATGATGCGTTTCACCGCCGATGGTGATCGTCGCTTCACCGCGCAGGACATATTGCTCGTGTTCGAGCGTGTTGGTGTGACGCGGCATTCCGCCGCCCGGCTGCATGGAAAACTTCCGCAAGGCAAAGTTGGGGCCTTCCTGCGAGGAGATCAGGACCTGGATGGTCGTGTCCTTCCCGGCAGCGACATTTTTCGCTTCGACATCGGCCGAATGTTTGACTGGCATGGTAATCTCCATTTCTCCGTGGTTGCAAGGGCAGTGTCCATCCGCCCGAAGGCTTCTCCTCGCAACGACATCAAGGGTTAACTGTATTCGTAGGCCACGGCGTATAGGTTGGGGCGACAGGCAACGGTTCCGCCGTGGCAGTCGGGAGGGCGGGTAAAGGAGACTCCGTCGGTGATGGGAACGGAGTCTCGGTAACAAGTGCAGATGGAAGAACGGTCGGGGTGAAGGTGGAGGGCGGGTTCCGCCTCATCAGGCTGAAGGTCAGGATGGAAGCGGCGACGAGGACGAACATCAATCCCGCCACGCCTCCGATCACCCATGGAAGCCAGTCCGAATCCTTTTTTTTTGTCTTCAATTTGAAATCGGACGGCACCGAGATCAGGATGACCGTGATGTTGTCGTGACCGCCGCGCGAATTTGCCAGATCGACCAGCGCACGCGCCGCTTCCTTCAAAGTGGGTTTGGCGCGCACGATTTCAAGAATCTCGTCGTTCCAGACCAGGTCGGTCAGCCCGTCGCTGCATAGCAACAACACATCGTTCGGCAGGAGTTGCGCCCCCTGATTGCCGTCGGCATTCCGGTCGCCCTCACCGTCGAACCACTTCAATCGGAAATCCGGGTCGGGCGGGACGGGCGATCCCAAATACCGGCGGATGACATGCACATTCGGGTGTTCACGCGCCAGTTCGGGGGTCAGGATGCCCTTCTCGATGGCCTCCTGCACCCACGTGTGATCGGTCGTCAATTGCTGGATACGTCCGGAGCGCATGAGGTAGATTCGCGAATCCCCCACGTAACTGGTGTACAGCCTGTCGCCGATGATCCACGCCGTGGCGCAGGTCGAGCCCATGCCTTTCAGATCGTCGTTCGTCGCGGAATGCGCGGCAATCGCCTCGCTGGCTTCCCCCACCGCAGTCTCCATGGTCTGGCGCGTGTGCTTCCCGTCACTCTTCGCGACCGCCTGCATAATGTAATTCACCGCCAGTTCCGCCGCCACCTCCCCGCCGCGGTGCCCGCCGATGCCATCCGCCAACACGGCAAACAACACCGGCATCCTATCCTCCAGCATGAACGAAGCCACGGCATAGCGATCCTCGTTGTTCTTGCCCGTCATGCCGGGGTGCGACTGGGCTTCGACGTTCAGGTGCGCGCGCGATACACGATTCATAAAGTGGATGATTTCTTGACGATGACCTTCGGTTTGGACTCAGCCGGAGGCTGGCTCAGATTAAAACGATATGCCAGCTGCCCAAAATGGATTCTGTCTCCGTGCGACAGGCGGCGTCCCTCGCGGGTGACGGGCTCATAGTTCACCCACGTACCCGCGACCGAACCATGATCGTAAATAATGAAAACACCGTCATCCATCTGTTTGATACGGGCATGCAGAGGCGAAATGGACGGGTCATCCAGCACCCGCACCGATTGTACCGGGTCTGTTCCGAAAGTCATATCCTTTTCCAACACGGGAATGGGCGCAGTACTGGCAGGTTCGCCTCCATTCGTCAGGCGGATGAGATAGGCTGGGGCTTGCGGCACACGAGCCTGTCGGGAGGCAAGCCAACCCATGCGGCGCGGCTCCGTTTTGCTCTTCTTTTTAGCAGAGTTGACGGGCTCCGTCAATGCCACAACAGGCTGGGTAACCGGGTCTTCGAAACGCTTCTTTTTCTCGCGTCTGCGCCGCCCAAGCCGGGCGCCAAGTCCACCGCGCAGGAGGATGGCAAACAGGGCAAGCCCCGCCAGGGCAATTGCCCCCAGGACGAGTTGGGAACGGTAACGCGCCAGCAAAGCCTGCACGCCGCGCGGCGGCTGGATCACGGTCAGTCTGACTATAGTACCCATGCTCGATTTTTTCAAACCGAGCACATCCTCCGCTTCCACCACAATGGTATGTTGACCGCTTTCGTTATAGAGGCTCAGGTCCCACACGAACCGGTCAAACGGTGCGGATGTGTTCTCAGCGACGAGTTGACCGTCCACATACAGGGCTGTGCGAGTCAGGTCGCGTTTGTGCCCGTCGGGAAATTCCACAATGATCCCAATGGGCTGTTCCATTGGTTCCAGGGCTTCCGCGTTATACGGGTCCTCCGCGGGCGGTTGACGCGTGATCTGCAGCGGCGGCGAAAGGAAGATCGGGTTGGGCGGCTGAATATCCACGCTGAAGGTTTTGTCCAGCGCAGGGATCTGCCCATCGGGAGTATCGACATAGATGCCAAGGGTGTGATCGCCGGAAGTCGAGAGCGAGGATGTGTACTTCACGGCATAGATATGCCGCAACGGAGCGAGATACAGGTTCGGGTCCGGGAACGGCTCCTTTCCTGAAAACGTGAAGAAAGAGCCGCCGGATTGTTGTGCAATGGATTTGAACGCGTTGGCGCTGGCGGAGACGAAAAAACTCTCTGCATCCACAAACCAGACAAAGACACGAATCTTCGAGTCGACGGCGCGCTGGATAAGCGGCGCGATGTTGTTGTCGATGTTCGGGTCGTCCATGTGAGGCGTGACAAACAGGACCGCGCGTTTCATCCCGGGCTGCGGCGTGGATGCGCTGACCGTATCCAAGGCAATGGCAAGGGTTTGCAGATTGGGCACCGTGTTGCGGAAATCGGGCTTGAACGAGTTGAGACTGACCGCCCAGTCATTGGCGCCCGCGTGACTGATGAGCGCACCCGATAACGAGACCAGGCTCAGGTCGTCGTTCGAATCCTCCGGCAGGGAGGTGATCCACTGTGTCAACGCCTGCGTCACGCGATCCATGCGCGGGGTGCCTGTGCCATCACGCACCGCCAGCGGCGGTCCCGGATTGATGGCGACCACAATCTGCACCGGCAGAGGAATCCGCGTCACCGAATCGACCATGCGGGGCTGGCTGTCTTCGTAGGCAGTCATATCGGCGGGTTTTAGTCCATCGATAAACTGACCATTCGCGTCGTACACATCCACGAGCGCGGCGATTTGCGGGAATCCGCCTGCGTCAATGGAGGCAATCTCCGCGTATGCCGCGGCTTGAGCGCGGACAGAGGTTCCGGGCGCGGCAAGCAGGCAAAGGCTGAGAAAGAACGCAAGGAATCTACGCATTTGCCTCGGTCGCCAGTACGGGGGTCTCCTGTGATTTTGTCAAGCGCATATAAGTGAGAGTCCATGCGGATTGCATGAAGGTCAGCAAGACGCCCTGGAAAACGGCATACAGCGGCGAGAAAGCCAGCATCCACAAGGTCATAGTTCTGTATATTTTGCTGAACGCTTCAAAATCCGGTTCGGTGCCTATGTTGGAGATGAAGCTGAACATGGGAATCATCATGGGTATAGAAATGATCATACCCACCACCATCGCCCCCAAATAGATGATGATGCTCATGAGCGCCATGATCCCCAGATTCTTTTTCACCAGTTCCCAGGCGCGGCGTAGAGCATCCATTACGCTCAGGTCATCCACGATGATCGCGCTCATTCCGGTCTCCATGAGCGAAAAGACCAGAATCCCTATCGGGATAAAGAGGAAAAACAAAGGAAAGGCGCAAAGGACACCCATTCCCATTGTAACCACACTTAAAACGGCTATGCACGCCATGAATACCATCACAAACACGAACATACCCACCCACACCAGCAGGTACATTCCCAGGACCCGCCAGAAATAGGAAAAGGAATCGCGAATCAATCCTCCAAACGTCAAAACATCTTCCCCCCTTTCCACGCGGCGCGTCGCCAGCGATGGAATCGACATTCCAAGGATGTAAAAGGGAATGGAGACAATACTCAATAGAAGAATCAAGCCATTCGCCAGCAGGATCGAGCCCATTTTCTGGTTTATTTCCGCCGGGTCGCTCACCATGAACGACATGGGATCATTGAAGAGCAGGCTGATGGGCACAGAAAGCAAACCGAAAACAGCGATAACAATACCGGAAAGCCATAATATTTTATACTTCCAGGTGATCTGCCCGGCGCGGGTTAAAACTTCCCCAAAGTTGAAGTTCATGTTCCAATCCTTTCCATCTGAAATCGTTATTCCCATTCGATTGTCGCAGGCGGTTTGCTCGTAATATCATACACCACGCGGTTGATTCCCGCCACTTCATTGACAATACGGCTCGAAATCTTTGCCAACAGGTCGTGCGGCAGGCGTGCCCAGTCGGCGGTCATGAAGTCGTCCGTCGTCACCGCGCGGATGGCAGCCGCCTCCTGATACGTCCGCTGGTCGCCCATCACACCCACCGAACGCTCCGAGAGCAGCACCACAAACGCCTGCGAAAGGACCGGCGGCTCCACCTTCAACGCGCCCGTGGCAGGGGTCCCTCCGGAATAGCGCCTGTTCAACAGCCCGGCATTGGATAATTCCTCCAGCAGGATGGCATCCGCCGCCCGCAACCGGGACACGCGCTCACGCGTCACCTCCCCGAGACAGCGCACGGTCAAACCGGGACCTGGAAACGGTTGCCGCCAAACCAGCGCTTCCGGCAACCCAAGCGCTTCGCCGACCGCCCGAACTTCATCTTTGAACAGATAGCGCAATGGCTCGACTAGTTCGAACTGCATATCCTCCGGCAACCCGCCCACGTTATGATGCGTCTTGATCTTGTCAGCTTTGTTCCGGTCCGGCGCGGACGATTCCACCACATCGGGATAGATCGTCCCCTGCACGAGAAACTTTGGCTGTCCCAATTGCTTTGCCTGCTTCTCGAACACGCGAATGAACTTCTCACCGACGATCTTGCGCTTCTTCTCAGGGTCGGTGATTCCCTTTAAGGCAGAAAAAAATTCGTCCGCGGCATCCACGGCGATCAGTTCGGCATGCAGATTGTTTCGAAATGCGGAAGCCACCTGCTCCCCCTCGTTCTTGCGCAACAGGCCGGTATCCACGAAGACCGCCACAAGCTGATCGCCGATGGCGCGATGCACCAGCGCTGAAGCGACCGACGAATCCACGCCGCCGCTGACCGCCGCCAGGACGCGTTCGTGTCCCACCTGCTTTTGGATGCGTTCCACCGCCTCATCGATTATGGAGACAGGTGTCCAGTTGGGTCGAACGCCGCAAATATCGACGACGAAGTGCCGGAGCAGTTTGTGCCCGTTGGGAGTGTGATTCACTTCGGGGTGGAATTGCACGCCAAAGTATTTGCGTTTCATGTCGCCCATCGCCGCAAAGGGACTGTTGCCCGTGCGCGCCAGCGCAATAAACCCCTCAGGCATGCGCGTGATCTTGTCGCCATGCGACATCCACACCTTCGAGATGGCATCCAGCATAGTACCGGGAAGCAGTTTCTCGATCTCGGCATATCCATACTCGCGGCTGGAGGAGGCGTACACCTCCCCGCCCAGGGCGTGGGTCATGGCCTGCATCCCGTAGCAGATGCCAAGGATGGGAAGACCCGTCTTGAAGATGAAATCCTGCACATAGGGAGCACCGGGCTCATAGACCGAGTTGGGTCCACCTGAGAGGATGAATCCCTTCGGCGCGATGGAGAGAATCTTTTCCATGGGCGCATCCCAGGGAAATAACTCGCAATAAACCTGTGCCTCACGCACCCGCCGCGCAATGATCTGTGCATATTGAGAACCGAAATCGAGAATAGCAATGGAGTCCATGATTTATATCCCTCACCCCAACCCCTCTCCCTCGGGAAGAGGGGTAAGGGGTGAGGGCGATATCAAATGAAAATGCAATTGCGGAAAATCCTGATACTCCCCGCCGTTGACGATCAGCCGATAGGCAGGGAGATGAAATTCATCCACCAGACTTTGCACGGTGGCATACAGATCGGTGAGAAAAGCAGAGTCGGCTGAGTCCAATTTACTCAACGACTCAACCGACTTCTTCGGCACCAGCAATATGTGAAAAGCATACGATGGTTTAGGGTGGTGAAATGCCATCAATGTTTTCGTCTCGCGCAGGCGCTTCACAGGAATGGCAAAATTCATATGCTCAAACATCCAGCCGATGAAACGCCTGAACCACGGATGCCATAACCATCTCCGCACATTAACCTTCCAACCCGCGAACCTTCAACTGTTTATGAAGGTTCGCCAAACACAATTTTGTCATCTTTCATCGCCGTGATGCACGCCAGCGAATGGATCGGCACGCCCAGCGGCTTGAGCGCCTCGCGCCCCCCCTCGAAAAGTTTCTCGATCAACGCGCCGATACCCACGATCCTCGAGCCGGATGCCTCTGCAAGCCTTGCCAGTCCTAGAATGGTCTGCCCGCTGGCAAGGAAGTCGTCGATGATCAACACTTTTTCGCCGTTCGCCAGATATTCCGGTGAGACGATCAACTCCACCATGCGTCCCTTCGTGTGCGAGGGCGCCAGGGTCAGATACACCTGATCCGGCATGGTGATCGGTTTATGCTTGCGCGCATACACCACCGGCAGCCCCATATGCACCGCCGTTGTCACAGCCGGGGCAATACCCGAAATCTCGGCAGTCAGCACTTTCGTCGCGCCGACCGAAGCGAAAAGCCGCGCAAATTCCCGCCCGCAGGCATCCATCAGTAGAGGGTCCACTTGATGATTGACGAAGCTATCCACCTTCAAAATTCCCCCGCCCAACACCCTGCCGTCCCGCAGGATCCGTTCTTCAAGTTCCTTCACAGCCGCCTCCATGAATAGAATAGACAAATTTTCATGATTCTACAACCTCTGCCTCTGAATTGCAAACTCACTTTTGCTTAATGCTGGCTGTGTTAGAATCCTCACCCGTGAACCTGATCCTGGCATCCAACTCCCCGCGCCGCCGCCAACTCATTGGCCTGACCGGTTGGGAATTTACCGTCTCCGTTTCGGATGTGGACGAGAGCACGCACGAGAACGAATCGCCCGCCGAATACGTCTTAAGACTTGCGGAATCCAAAGCCCGCGCCGGGATGAGCCGCGCTCATGAGGATCAGTTCATCCTTGCAGCAGATACAACCGTGGTGGATGGATCGCACATCCTCGGCAAACCCATTGACGAGGCGGATGCGATGCGGATGCTGACTCAATTGCGCGGACGGACGCATCAGGTCTACACCGGACTGGCCCTGCTCCGAATGAGCGGTGGTCTGCTCCTGAAAGACCTCTGCGTCACCAATGTGCCCATGCGCGACTACTCCGATGAGGAAATCCGCGCCTACGTTGCCACCGGTGACCCGCTCGACAAGGCTGGAGCGTACGCCATCCAGCATGCGCAATTCCGTCCCGTCGCCCGCATGGACGGTTGCTATGCCAGCGTAATGGGACTCCCGTTGTGTCATGTGGTGCGCCTGATGCAGAAGATGGGCATCGAGCCAAAAGCGAATGTGCCGGATAACTGTCAAAACTTGTTGGAATATGAATGTCCGGTTTTCGAGTCGATATTAAGTGAATAATGTCATTGCAAGACTTGCGAGCCTTAAGGCAAGTGCATATCGAAGCAATCTCTCCTCAACAGGAGATTGCTTCGGACGAGCGAACGCCGTCCTCACAATGGCATGAATGAATCGAAAGGCAAAGAATGAAATTTCTTCGTTGGTTAAACGTTATCGTCATCCTTACTTTTATCTCTGCCTGTAGTTCTGGAGGGATCGGCAATTCAGAGGTCCCCACCGAAACGCCCCTCCCTCCACCGGTTGTGGCAGTCACATCCGTGCCGGATGTCAATGCGGCGATCAGCGCTTACTTCGAGGCGTTCAAAATCGAAGACTATAACCTGATGTACAGTCTGTTGAGCAGGGACGTGCAGGCTGGTATTGCGCTGGAGGATTTCGCCAGACGCAACCGCGATGCTCTGAACACAATGAGTGCCGGTTCCTTCGATTACGAGGTCCTTTCGTCGCTGGTCAACCCCTACTCGGCAGAGGTCGCCTTCCGCATTACCTATCACACCGCGTTGGTCGGCGATATTCAGCGCGAGATGGTTGCCCGCCTGACGCTTGAAGACAGCCAGTGGAAACTACAATGGAATGATGGACTCATCCTGCCCGAATTGGCGGGCGGTAATATTCTCAAAATGGATTACGAAGTGCCGTCACGCGGCGAAATCTACGACCGCAACGGCAATCCGCTCGTGGCGCAGTCCGACGCGAACGCGTTTTACATCCTGCCCGGCAGTGTGACCGACGAAAGCTTGGGCACCCTGCTTTCCGAGGTCTGGCGGCTGTGCGGCATCAGCCAGGAAGAACTTGCGGACGAGATCTTCAACACACCGGCGCAATGGCCCATCCCGCTGTGCGAAGCCTCAAAGGATGAATCCGAGCGGATCACCTCCATCGCACCCAGCGGCTTGTTCTGGACCGAGTACAACGCGCGCTATTATTTCGAGCAGGGCGTCGGCTCCAACATCATCGGTTACACCCTCGGCATCGGACCGGAGGAACTGGATAAATATCGCCGCCTTGGTTACGCGGGCGACGAGCGTGTGGGGAAAGCAGGCATTGAACAATGGGCGGAGGGATATCTCTCCGGTAAGCGCGGCGGTACCCTGTATGTCTTCACCCCGGACGGTTCGCAGATCGTCACCCGCATCGCGGAAAGCGCGCCAAAACCTGCTGATTCCGTGTATCTCACCATCGACCGCAACCTTCAATATTACGCCGAACAGGCCATCAAGGGTTTTACCGGCGCGGTCGTTGTGATGGAGCGCGATACCGGTCGTGTCCTTGCCATGGCGTCCTCGCCAAGCTTCGACGCGAACGCCTTCCAGCCCACCAACCCGAACAGCCAGAATCAGATTGCGGCGCTGAACCAGTTGAATTCCCCCCTCGTCAACCGCGCCGCGCAGGGACAGTACCCACTTGGTTCGGTATTCAAGATCATCACTATGGCGGCGGGCATGGAAAGCGGATTGTACATCCCTGAGACAACATTCGATTGTCAGTATGAATGGACAAAACTGCCGGACCGGGTCCGCTATGACTGGACGTGGCAACATTGCCAGGACCGGCTTGCGGCTGGGCTGGAATGTAACACCAGCGACAGCACGCCGTCGGGTGTGCTCACACTTTCCGAAGGGCTGATGCGCTCCTGCAATCCATTCTTCTGGGACATTGGCTACACCCTCTATCAAAACAATCGCCCAAACGATATCGCCAATATGGCACGCGCCTTCGGACTGGGACAATTGACCGGCATCGAACAGATTGCCGAGAACCCTGGGCAGATCAATGATCCGAACAGCGACCCAATCGAGGTGGTCAATCAGGCAATCGGTCAAGGGACGGTACAGGTCACGCCGCTGCAAGTCGCGCGTTTCGTTGCCGCCATCGGTAATGGCGGCACGTTGTTCCGTCCGCAACTGGTAGAGAAAATTCAGCCCGTTGAAGGTTCCCCGACCATTCTCTTCAAACCGGAAGCCCAGGGGACCCTGCCGCTCACGCCTGAACGGTTAAAGTTCATTCAGGATGCGATGATCAGCGTGGTCGAGGATTCGCGCGGCACTGCTAACTTCCGACTGCGCGGATTGAGCATCCCTGTGGCAGGCAAGACCGGCACCGCTGAGTCGGGCGATGTCAGACCGCATGCCTGGTTCGCGGGGTATACCATGGCGAGTGAAAACACCGGCCTGCCTGATATCGCCATTGCCGTTATCCTCGAGTATGCGGGTGAAGGTTCGGATTATGCCGCGCCGGTCTTCAAACGCATTGTCGAGACTTATTATCTCGGCTCACCGCAAACGTTCTACTGGTTCGAATCGAACTTTGGCGTGACAAAGACCCCCACTCCGTTCGGCGGCATCCCGACCAGAACACCGAGGCCCAGATAGACCATCCGCCACAGAAGTGCAGGCAGGAAATGCTCTGCATCGTCTGTAATTGGAACGATTGGAATTTGTGACAGATTCTTTCACACGCGGTTTAATCATCAAAGCCCAGTCCGGTTTCTTCACCGTGGAGACCGGATTGGGTCTTATTGTTTGTCAATTGCGCGGCAAGTTGAAGCAGGGACGCGCCGCTGGAGACATCGCAGCCATCGGCGACAGGGTCGGCATCACGGTGTTGGCGGATGGGAGCGGGGTGATCGAAGAGGTCGAAAAACGGAAGCAAGCCATTGTCCGGCTCGACCCGAGACCTCAGGGCGAGTACCAACAAGTCCTGCTGGCAAATGCCGATCAGGCGGTTTTTGTCTTCGCGTGCGCGCATCCGAAACCCAAATTGAGGATGCTGGATCGTTTCCTCGTCATCGCCGAGAAACAACATGTGCCCGCCGTCATCGTGGCGAATAAGATCGATCTCGTGAAGGATGCGAGGAAAATTTTCGGCTTGTACGAACCGTTGGGGTATCGCGTGATCTACACTTCGACTCAAACCGGCGCGGGGATCGAGGAGCTGCACGGGGTATTGAAGAATAAAATTTCCGCCCTTGCCGGACCGAGCGGTGTGGGCAAGTCAAGTCTGCTCAACGCCATCCAGCCGGGGCTGGGACTCGCCGTCAATGAAATCAGCGCGGCGATGGGCAAGGGCAAACACACCACCGTCACGCGGCAAATGTTCCCGCTGGCGGGCGGCGGTTATGTGGCGGATACGCCGGGATGGAAGTCACTGGCGTTGTGGGATACCGAACCCGAGGAGATGGAGGCGTATTTCCCCGAATTGCGCGATCTCGTGCAGCACTGTCAGTTCAGCGATTGCACACACACGCACGAGCCAAAGTGTGCGGTGATTGCCGCGGTAAAGGATGGACGTGTGCATCCGGAGCGATTTGATTCGTTCCTGCGATTGAGAGCGGGACAGGAATAGATGTACGATTTACGGTTTTTGATTTAAGATTCATCCATGGATTCGAACTGGAACTTAATCGGGCATGAGTGGGCGGTGGACATGTTGAAGAAGCATGTCATCCACGAGACGACGCGCCATGCGTATCTTTTCTCGGGACCTCCAGGGCTGGGTCGCCGTACCCTGGCCTTGCGTTTCGCCCAGGCGTTGAACTGCCAGACTCCCGTTTCGGCAGGGATTCCCTGCGGGGAGTGCCGCGACTGCAAACAGATCGAAGCCATGCATCACGCAGATCTGTCGGTCATACAAGCCGACTCCGAAGGCGGTATTCTGAAAGTGGACCAGATCCGCGAGGTACGCAAGACGCTTACCTACAAACCGTATCAATCGAAATACCGCGTGGCATTGTTCCTGCGTTTCCACGAAGCCAACGACAACGCCGCCAATGCCTTGCTGAAAACACTCGAAGAAGCGCCTTCGTATGCGGTCCTCATCCTCACCGCCGACAACCCAGAACAACTCCTGCCAACTATCGTTTCACGCTGCGAAGTGTTGCGGCTGAGACCGTTATCCATCGCAGAAGTGCAAAGAGGATTGGAGAGTAGGGGAATAGAGGAGAGGCGGGCAAAATTGATTGCGCACATTTCAAGTGGAAGGTTCGGATACGCACTACGCCTGACAGAAGACGATGCCCTGCTCGACAAGCGCGAGGAACGCCTGAACGATCTGCTGACCCTGCTCCCTGCCTCGCGCGTGGAAAAGTTCAAATATGCCGACCAGTTGTCGAAGGATAAGGATGCCATGCGGCAGACAATCCTGTTCTGGCTCGCGTATTGGCGCGATGTGATGCTGCGGACGGCTCAGGCGGCCAGCCCGCTCGTCAACATGGACCGCAATGTGGAAATCGAAGATATTGCCAGCCGCATAGACCTCCCATCCGCGCGGCGCGTGGTCAGCGGGTTGGAAGAGGCGCTGGAAAAGATGGAAAAGAACGTCAATTCAAGGATGCTGGCAGAGGTCTTATTGTTGGACCTGCCGAAGATATAGGAGTCCCCCCCATGTGCAGAAGCATCAAACAACTGAGGAACGCCGAAATCCCCGCCACAGATGAGGAGATCCGCGCCGCGGCGTTGCAGTTTGTGCGGAAAGTCAGCGGCTATCGCAAGCCATCGAAGAGCAATCAGGAGGCGTTCGATCGGGCGGTGGAGGAAGTGGCGGAGGCGACTCAAAAGTTGCTGGGGAATCTCGCCTCGCGGACTCCGTCCTGACCATCAGGACCTTATTAAATCCAGCGGATTCTCTCCGAGCAGGATTGCGCGTCCATGCAAGTACAGACCGAACTGGGATAGACCGAACCAGAGCAGGAAGATTGTCAGGCTGATCGAAGCCCGGTCGATCCAGGTGGGAAGATGTTTAATCAAGTCCGCGATCTGTCCGCGCCAATCTGTTATTTTTTGTTCGTATTCCTTGATCGCCGCCAGGAAATTTTGCAGGCTTTCACGCGTCTGGGTCAGGTCGCCGCCCAATAGGTAGGAGGTATCGCTGACAAAGGTCGAAGCCTGCCGGGCAATTTCCTCCGCGTTGGCGATCTCCGCGTCCATCGAGTCGGCGGAGTCGATCAGGTCGGTCACAATTTTTTCGGGCGCGCCCAGGTCCAAACTGGGAAGAAATCCGGCGATTCCCTCAATCACCGATTGCAGGTTTTCCAACGCCACGCGGGCGGAATTGATCCGCTCACGCGTCGTTTTCAATTCGGGGAGCAGTCTGTCGTCCAAGGCGCTCTGAATGCCGCCCAAAATGTTTTCCGCGCTAGCGGATTGTTCCGTCAATTTCTCGAGCACCTTCTCGGTCGCGTCGACGATGCGCAGGGCGCGCTCCAATTCGAGGCGCGAAGACTCCAGCGCGGACTGCGCCAGCGCGAATTCCCTGTCCACCTGTCCAAGCCGGCTGATCGCTTCGCGCGTCAATGGCTCGTTGTACATCCATGCCGCGGCAATACCCATAACGCTCAATAACAGGAAGAACGAACTCAGGACGATCAATGTCCATGCAAGGATTTTTCGAGCCATGACGCATTTCCTTTCCCGGGCGAATCGACACTCTTGCCTTCAAAAAATTATACCCTGCCCAACTGGGCTATAATAAGCGCACCGCGACCGATCAGAGAGGAGGATCGTCATGCTCGTCGTCATCAGTGACCTTCATCTCGGGGACGGCTCCACCGCCAGTTCCATCCCCGCCAACGCCTTCCACTTATTTGCAAACCGCCTGCGCGAAACTGCATACTTCGCCTCCTTCCGCAAGGATGGGACCTACAAGCCCATCGAAAGCCTCGACCTGTTGCTGATGGGCGACATCCTCGACCCGCTTCACTCCACGCTCTGGCTGGATACCGCTCCCGGAGCGACGGGCTACACCCGCCCGTGGACCAGTTTCACCAGCCCATTGTTCTCCGCCAAACTCGCACAAACCACACAAGCCATCATCGATGAAAACAAAGAGTCGCTCGAAGTGTTGAGGCGTTTCGCCAGCGGCGAGACGATCACCATCCCACCCGCCAATGCACGCGGCGAGCCAGACCACGAGGCCAGGGAACGCGTTCCGCTCAAGGTGCGCATTTGGTACATGGTGGGAAACCATGATTGGTACTATCACGTCCGCGGCGCAGCGTTCGACGATATTCGCGGCAACATCATCACGGCGATGGGACTGAGCAATTCGCCCGATATTTTCCCATACGACATCAACGAGGACCACCAGCTGAGGGATGTGCTCGAAAGATACCGCGTCTTCTGCCGTCACGGCGATTACTTCGACCGGTTCAACTTCAACCCCAAACAGGGACGCGACCACAGCGCCCTCGGCGACGTTTTCACCATGGAAGTGCTCAACCGCTATCCGATCGCAGTCCAGCAGCAGATCGGCGATAAACTCCCGCAGGGATTGATCGACAGCCTGCGCCGACTCACGAACGTCCGCCCGGCGCTGGCGACCCCTCTTTGGATCAGCGGGCAGCTCAAACGTCACGCGGGAAGCGCCGCCCTCGAATCCGAACTGAAAAAAGTGTGGGATGGCATCTGCGAGGAATTCCTCCAACTCCCCGTCGTCCGCGAACAGGACAAGCCCTTCGCGCTCGACACGGTCGATGCCATGCAGTTCGCCATCAAAATCGCCAAAGGCACATCCTTCGGGACCATCAACGACCTGGCCTTGTGGATCCGCAGCAAGGTTTCCGAAGGTGAACGCTCGTTTGCCGAACATGCATTGGAGGAACCGGCGTTCATCAACAAGACCGCCAAATACATCCTCTATGGGCACACGCATCACCATGAGGTCATCTCCCTCGACTCAGACGGCGAGCCGTTCGAGGTGCACGACCAGATCTACATCAATACCGGCACCTGGCACACCTATTTCGACCTCGCCACCAAGGACCCGAAACAGCAAAAATTCATCCCCTACCAGACCCTCACCTATCTTGCCTTCTATACCGACGGAGAGCGCGAAGGCAGGCAGTTCGAGACCTGGTCCGGAACATACGCCTGAATTCCCAGCATGGATCGCGACATTATCATTGTAGGTGGAGGTCCCAGCGGACTCTCCACTGCACTGCATATCCAGCGGATCGATCCGCATCTCGCGCCCCGCGTCTTGATTCTTGAAAAAGCGCGTTACCCGCGTCCCAAATTGTGCGCGGGTGGACTCGTCATCGATGCGGAAGTCATTCTCGAACGTCTCGGTCTCGACGTGAGCGAAATCCCGCATGTGGATGTGGAAAGCATCCATTTCGATTTCCACGCGAGGGGTCTGGAAATCCGCATGCCGAAACGGCACGCCCTGCGCGTCATCCGCCGGGATGAGTTCGATACCTGGCTGGCAGAAAAGGCAAAAAGCAGGGGGATAGAGATTAAAGAATCGATTTCAGTGAAGAATATCATCCCCGATAAAGACGGTGTCACTGTCGAAACAGATAACGGTACATTTCATGCTCAAGTCGTTGTCGGCGCGGATGGCTCGAATGGGATCACGCGTCGCTGTATTTTCCCCCATGCCCCAGTGTACACCGCGCGGGCGTTGGAGGTGATTACCCCATCCCGGTCTCCCCGGAATACGAAATATTCCAGGGAGGCGCCCAGAGGACAGGAAGAAGCCTTTTTTGATTTCTTCCCCGTTCCCGACAACATCGCCGGTTATGTCTGGGGTTTCCCCACACAGGTCCACGGAGAGCCAACGCGCTGTTGGGGCATTTACGACACAAACCTTCTTTCGAACGAAAAGCGACCACAGTTGAAAGAACCGCTTGCCAAAGAGATGTCGCGCCGGGGATTCGATTTGGATAATTACGAACTCAAGGGACACCCCATCCGCTGGTTCAGCCCGGATAACCCGATGTCGGCTTCGAGGGTTTTGCTCGTGGGCGACGCCATCGGCGCAGACTCAATCTTCGGTGAAGGTATCAGCGTCGCGCTGGGTTATGGCAGACTCGCCGCACGTGAACTCAAAAGCGCTTTTGAGCAAAACGATTTTTCTTTCGACAGATACAAAACCCACATACTGATGAGTCCATTAGGACAGGCGCTGCTTGCGCGCTGGTTCATCACCTACATCATCTATTCCCTAAAATGGAAATGGTTTCAGGTGCTCTTGTGGAGAATCATGAAACCAATCGTCCTTGTTGTGGCGTGGATTTTTGTGCTGAATTGGGGGAGGAGAATGCAGAAATTGTAGCGGCACGGCGTGCTGCCCCTATTCTTTGATTTTTTTCAGAAAGCCTGGTGTATTCAACTCGCGTTCGAGCAGATACGTGAAATATCCCTGCATGAGGATTTCGGTCTCTTGTTGCACATCGGGGGTGGGCCGGGCGCGCGTCGCTTCGGCGTAACTGCTGCGCTGGAAATGGCGCAGATATTTCAATGCTTCGACGGAAATCGCATGCAGGTGCTTCAATCCCTGCCCGCAGCGCGGACAGATCACCCCGCCCGCGCTGAACGAGAAGAACTGGTCTTCGGGTTTGATCTCGCGTCCACAGTTGGCGCACTCGAAGAGCTGGGGGCGGAATCCCACGTGGTCGAGCAGGCGCATCTCATAATATCGGATAACCAGCCACGGGTCCGCGTGGGAGGCGAGGCGGGAGAGGGTGTCGGTCAACAAACGGAATGTGGACGGGTTTTCGGTGTCGTCTTCGTAGGTGAAGCGGTCCAATAATTCCAGCACATACGCGGCGTGACCGGTGAGGGTCAGTTCCTCGCGCAGAGGCAGATACGCATCCACGGTGTCGGCTTGTGTGAGGATGAACATATCCCTGCCTTTGGAAAGTTGAAGCCGGACATGCGTAAACGGTTCGATGTGACCGGCTTTGCGTGAGGCGATCTTGCGGGCGCCCTTGGCAATGGCACGCGTCTTTCCAAGCTGACGCGTGTACAGCGTCAACAGGCGGTCAGCTTCGCCGTAGTCGCTGTGACGAAGCACAACGGCGTCCACGCGAAAGGAACGGAATTTGGTTTCGGGCATGGAATGTTACGGTTTCAACTTCTCCGGCGTGAACGCCTCAGGCAGTAATTCACGCACCGTTGTTTCTTTGATCAGCCTGCCATCTTTGTCCGCCATGAGGACAATCGTATCGAGACCAAACTCCGCCAGCACTTGACGGCAGCCGCCGCAGGGCGAGCCGCCGTTATCGGTTGCCACGGAAATGATTTCGAATTCCCGCTCCCCCTCCGAGACAGCTTTGAAGACCGCCACGCGTTCGGCGCACATGGTGTGTGGATACGCGGCATTCTCGATGTTTACGCCGGTGAAGACCCGCCCGGTCTTTGTGCGGAGCGCCGCGCCGACCTGATACTTGGAATACGGCGCATATGCCCGCTTACGAGCCTCATTTGCCAAATCGATCAACGATTGTTTTTCTTCCCTGGTAACGGTCATGGAAAACCCTTCCCAGCCACGGAGAATTGAAATTTCTTTATGCCTTTGTGACTCCGTGGCTATTTTTTCGTTTTTCGTTCCAACCTTCGGATAGCGCGTGCGGGCATGCCGACAACCAAAGTATCTTCGGGCACGTTCTTGGTGACGACCGCACCGGCGCCGGTACGCGCGCCGTCCCCCAGTTTGACCGGCGCCACCAGCATCGTATCCGACCCGATGAAGACATCCTCGCCAATCTCGGTGGGATGTTTCTTCTCGCCGTCGAAGTTGCAGGTGATCGTCCCGGCGCCGATATTGGTGTTCGCTCCGATATTTGCATTGCCGATGTAGGAGAAATGCCCCATCTTCACGCCTTCGTGTAGCGTGGAGTCTTTCACCTCGCCGAAATTACCCATGTGGACGTGACTCTTCAAATGCGCACCCTTCCGCAACCGCGCGAACGGGCCCATATCCACGTCATCTTCAAGCGCCGCGCCTTCCAGCACAGAAGCCAATACTTTGCAGCGATTTCCAATCTTTGTATCGCGGATGATTGTGTTGGGTCCGATGATATTCCCTTCGCCGATTTCCGTTTCGCCATGGATGTACGTGTTCGGCAGGATGGTCGTATCTTTGCCGATCCTCACGCCTGCTTCGATATATGTGGATGTCGGGTCCATCATGGAGACGCCATTGAGCATGTGCCCGCGGTTAATGCGCTGGCGCATGGCGGCTTCCGCTTCACTCAAATGGACGCGCGTGTTGATGCCGATGGTCTCGATAAAGTCATCGTGCACCACCGCCTGCACGGGTAAATTATCTTGTACGGCGATCTCGACAATATCGGTCAGATAGTATTCGCCCTTCTTCGGATTCTTCTGAATGCGATGCAGTGCATCCCAGAACCAATCTGCTTTGAAGCAGTAGGCGCCGACGTTTAGTTCCCTGATCTTCTGCTGTTCGGGTGTGGCGACATATTCCTCGACGATGGCTTCCACTGTCCCATCGGCTTTACGCACGATCCGCCCGAAGCCGCGCGGGTCCTCTGCGATAACGGTTAGCAGGCTGAGGGGTCCGGGGTTGAGGTGCTGTGTTTCCACAAGCCGCTTGAAGGTCTCGCCGCGCAGCAGAGGCATATCCGCATAGGTCACGATGATGTAATCCGTTTTATTCCGGAGCAGGGGTTCGGCTTGCATCGCCGCGTGTCCCGTACCGAGCTGCGGTTCCTGCAAAACGGTCTGCGCCGACTCACCGAGATATTTCGTCACTTCCTCAGCGCCATGCCCCACCACGACAACCGGCTTCTCCGTCGCGGCTTCTTTTAAGGCTTCAAGCACATGCCATAGCATCGGCTTGCCACATAACGGATGCAGTACCTTCGGCAGAGAGGATTTCATGCGGGTTCCCTGACCCGCCGCCAATAGAACAGCAGTAACTTTCATTGCATCTCATCTCCTAGCCCCACCCTTCCTTCCCCATTTGTCGACGAATTCCAGTCGAAAACGGGGCGGTGCCCATAATCGTTCCCGCATGGGGAATGGGCGGAGGGGGTAACAAAAACAGGCTCACCGCGTGATGTCAGCGAAGCCTGTTTAGAAAATAAGCCCCGCCTTCGCGGGATTTTTTGGCAGGGGCGCCTGGATTCGAACCAAGATCCACAGCTCCAAAGGCTGGTGTGCTGCCCTTGCACCACGCCCCTGTAAGGCGCATATTGTATCACAGCGAACGATGCCGGACAATGTCACTTCTTTTTCAGCGTGCCGGTGGAACGGAGCGGGATGGTCTCACCCTTGCCGGGATTCAACCCCAGCTTGCGCGCTTCCTCGAAGGTGATCACATCCGGGTTGGTCGGGATATTCGCCGTCTTTTCCACCGCGCTATCCCAAAACGCATCAATATCCTTGATCTTCGATTTTTTACCGGCGGATGCGAACAACGCGTCGACATCCACCTCCGGTTCCGGCTCGGCGGAGATGGACATGGTCACAGGTTCACCCGCTTCACCCTCAGGGACGGCTGTTTCCGTCACCGCGGGCGCAGGCACCACTCCAAGCGATTGCAGGATGTTTTCCACATCGCCGCGCACGAACAACATTGCCTCCACGGTTTGCATGATGCGGTCCGAATTGGCAAGTCCCTTGCCTGCCAGCAACAAGGCATGCAGGGAATCGATCGGGATGAGGATCAAGTCATGGTCGCCGCCGCGAAAGACATGGTAGTTATCCAGGTGTTCCTGCCGGATGATGCGCGAGACTTTCAACCCCGCAGCATAGATGCCCATCAACGCCGAAAGCAACGAGACTTCCATGCTGCTGTCATAGAGATCGCCAGCGCGCGCCAGCACGCGTCCCCGGTCGCTGATGAGGAAAACCGCGTCCGCCTTGATCTTCTGGCGAAATCCAGCCAGGAGTTCGGAGAGGGATTGCCTGTGTTCCTCCGCCTCCTTGCTTGTTTCGGGCGGAAAGATCGTGCGGACCAGCCCCAGGCTGCGTTCGACCGCATCCAGGAAATCCGCCAGCGGGATGGGCTTGTCGAAGATGGCAATCGCGCCTGCGCTCAGCATTTCATCGCGCGCCTTGCGTTCGGTCATGCCGGAAATGAAGATGACCTTCATCTCCGGGTTGCGGACGCGTATCTTGCGCATCAATTCCACGCCGGAAATGCCCGGCAGGAGATAGTCAGCCACCAGCAGGTCGACTTTGCGCCGGGAGGCTTCCAGTAACGCCTCCTCACCCGAGGGCGCGTCGACAATATCCAATTGATGACCGAGCGTTTGCAGGGTGGAATGAAGCAAACGCACGATATCGCGCTGGTCGTCAACAAGGAGGATGCAAGGAACGGTCATGGTATGTCAGTGGATCCTTACTTCGCAAGCCAGCAAGCCACCCAATGTTCGGGACTTACCTCGAGGAATTGCGGTTCCTCCTGTGAACACTTTTCGACCGCCACCGGGCAACGCGGGTGGAAACGACAGCCCTTTGGCGGGTTCAACGGGCTTGGCACATCGCCCTTCAACACGATGCGCTGTCTTTTTAGGCGCGGGTTGGGCACTGGTATGGCGGACATCAATGCCTGCGTGTACGGGTGCATCGGGTTGCGGTACAGTTCCTCGCGCGTAGTCAATTCCACCATCTTGCCGAGATACATCACCGCCACACGATCTGAAACATGCTCGACGACCGAGAGGTTGTGAGCAATGAACAGATAAGTCAATCCAAATTCCTTTTGCAGATCCTTCAAAATATTCAGCACCTGCGATTGGATGGAAACATCCAGCGCGGAGACCGGCTCATCGCAAATGATGAAACTGGGACGAAGCGCCAACGCCCGGGCAATACCGATACGCTGTCGCTGACCGCCGGAGAATTCGTGTGGATAGCGGCGGGCATGATAGTCTTCCAATCCCACTTTCTTGAGAGTCTCCAGCATGATATCCATGCGCTCTCTCGGGGTGCCAATCCGGTGGATGTGCAACCCCTCCATCACCGATTCACCGATGGGCACGCGCGGGTCGAGCGAGGCATACGGGTCCTGAAAGATGATCTGCATATCGCGGCGGACATCCTTCAGCTCCTTTCCCTTCAAGGCAAGCACATCCTTGCCCTGAAAACTGACGGAACCTGAAGTGGGCTCGATGAGCCGCAACATCGACCGCCCGACGGTGGTCTTGCCGCAACCTGATTCGCCCACCAGCCCGAGCGTTTCACCCTTCTTCACCACAAAGCTGACATCGTCCACTGCCTTGACCTGATTGACAACGCGCTGTAACAAACCAGCCCGCACCGGGAAGTATTTGACAAGATTCTTTACTTCTACAAGGGTCTCCCCTTTGTTTTGCGTATTAGTTTCCATGTAGTTGCATGCTCCAAAAGGGGATCAGTGTACTTTCAGCGGGGCGGAATGCCCGTTCGCGCTTTGGTATAACCAGCATCGCACCTTGTGACCGGGCTTGATATCCTCCAGCTCAGGTTTCTGCTCTGTGCAAATGGAGAGGGCATGTTTGATGCGCGCCTGGCACCGGGGGGCAAAGCGGCATCCCGGCGGCAGGTTGACGAGGTTCGGCACCGAACCGGGGATGACATCCAGTTTTTCCTTGATCTCGCCGAGGACCGGTATTGACCCAATCAAGCCCTGTGTATAGGGGTGCAACGGTTCATCGAACAGGCGGTTGACATCTGTCTGTTCGACAATTTCCCCCGCGTACATCACCGCCACACGTTCCGCCATTTCTGCCACCACACCGAGGTCGTGGGTAATGAGGATGACGGATGTTCCCATCTCCTTGCGCATGTCGCGCATCAGGTCGAGGATCTGCGCCTGGATGGTCACATCCAGTGCAGTGGTGGGTTCATCGGCGATAAGCAGTTCGGGGACACAGGCGAGCGCCATTGCAATCATGACGCGCTGCGCCATGCCTCCTGATAGCTCATGCGGATACGCTTCTGCGCGTCTTTCGGGATCGGGCACGCCCACCATTTTGAGCAAAGCCACCGCGCGGTTCCAGCCGGCTTCCTTGCCCATGTCCTGGTGAACGTTCAACACTTCCGCCAATTGATCACCGACCTTGAACACCGGGTTCAAGGCGGTCTGTGGCTGTTGGAAGATCATCGAGATGCGGTTGCCGCGCACCTTGATCATTTCCTCTTCGGGTAATTTCAACAGGTCTTCGCCATCCAATAAGATTTCCCCCGCATCCACTCGGCCGGGTTTGGAGATCAGCCGCATGATCGAAAGCGATGTGACACTTTTGCCGCAACCGGATTCACCGACCAGACCCAACACTTCACCGGGGTAGACTTCGAAGCTCACGCCATCCACCGCGCGAACAACACCGTCTTCTGTGTAAAAGTACGTCTTAAGACCTTTCACTTCCAGCAAAGGTTTGTTGTTGGTCATTGCAGACTTCTCCAATTTTCAGGAATGGATGCATTATAGCAAAATATCGCATCGATGGGACATGCCATTCATGTTTGTAAAGCAGAGCTTGATGCGAACATCATCTTCAACGGTGACAATCTCGAGTCCGGCATGAAGCGAAGAATGGATCAAGGCGTGCAGGATGGTCCGTAGTCGAATTCTTCGATGTTCGCCAGCGAATAGGATGATGTCGGGTCGAGCGCAAACCCGCAAAAGTCGGGACGGGTCGCGGCGATCTTGAGACGCAGGTACAGCGGGATGGACGGGAGGTCTGCCGCGAAGATCGCCTGGGCCTCCTGGTGCAACGCATACTCCGGCTCATCCGGCAGGGATTGCAACGCCTGCTGGCAGGCGGAGTCGAACGCGGGATTCTTGTAGCCGCTGATATTGGTGCCGACCCAGTTGTTGGCTTCATTCGGGATCTGTGCGGAGGTGAACCAGCCGCATTGTGGTTCAAGGCTGTTCACGCCAATGGCATATTCGGCAAGGTCAAACTGACGTCCAAAGAGCGGACCATCCGGTCCCGGCGCATACAGGTTCACGGCGGTTTCATACACCGGGTTCAAACCGATCCCGCACTGCGCCAGGGATTGGGTGAAGATGTCCACCACCTGGCGGCGTTGAGTCGCCGAAGAGGTGACGTAATTGAGCACCAGAGGAGTACCGGTGGGAACATTCGTCACTCCGAAGGACGTGCGTGGGGTATCCGGATTATTATCCTGGTCGATCCATCCCACCTGTTGCAGGATCTGGTTCCCCGATGTGGGGTTGAATTGGTAGGTCTGAATATTGCCGTTGTGCAGGGGATGGTCCGCCGGAAGGTAGCTATCGGGAACTTGCGAAAGACCAAAGAGAACGGTATCCACAACCTTTTGACGGTCAAGACACAAGGCAATCGCCTGACGCGTACGCGCGTCTGCAAAAATATCGGGACGGTCCTGTTTCGACGAGGCATTGTAGCCGTTGTCGTACGAAGCGGGGACAATGCCGATGCCGAGCCATTCCATTGTGCTGGTTTGCGCGGTCAGCAGTTTCGCCTGGTCGTCCTCCTGCATTTTTTGCAACAAACCCACCTGCCCATCCAGCCGGATGGAGGGGTCGAGCAGGTCACATCTTCCGTCCGACAGGGCCGTCAACGCCGCATTTGTATCGGGCATGAACAGGAATGTCAGTTCGTCGAACTTGGGCAGGTCACTATCGGCGCGGAAATAGTTGAGGTTCTTGATCAGGTGGATGCTTTCTCCCGCCGTCCATTCGTCCACGATGTATGGGCCCCACCCCAGCGGCGTGCGCGAGGAAATTTCCGCCCGCAACAGATCGGAGGCGGATAGTTCGCCCCAAGCATGCCTGGGCAGAGGCATCCAGAAATTGGTGAAATAATCGGGGTCAATGAAACCGGGTACGCCCCACCATTGCACGGTGAGATCATCGGCAGCTTCGTAACTTTGAGTCCGGTCGATCAGGAACTTTGAGACGGGAGTGTCATTCTCCGAAGCCACTTCAAAGGAAAAGACCGAATCGTCGGCTGTCAGGGGTTCGCCATCGGACCAAAGGAGCCCCTCGAGGAGAGTGAAGGTAACGACCATCTGATCCATTTGCAGACTGCTGGAGCCGTCATAGGTGAGCACACAACCTTCCTCGCGGCATTCGTTTGGGCGGATCTTCACCCCCGCTTCCAGGACGACAAGATTTCCTGTGGAATCGATCACCCTGTCTCCTGCGTTCACAGTCACCGGCACGAGCTGCGCGTCTTCGTCCTCGATGCTGGGAACCTTTTCGAGGATGACGGCTTGGTATCCATACTCAACCACATCCATCGGTCCGTCGTAAACGGCGGAAAGTACGCTGCGCGCGGCGGAGTTCAAACTTCCGTACGGATAAAGAGTCTCCGGCTCATCGCCAAGACAAACCGTCAATGAACGGGAGGCAGGCGTCGGCGTGACAGGAGGCGGGGGAGTCCCGGTGGGGGTTTGCGGGGCGACCGGAATCTCCGTCTCGCGCGGCGAACAGGAGGTCACAGTCAAAACCAGTAACAGGCATAAAGAAAGGATTTTTTTCATAGGGTTCATGCTCGCATCCCTTAGTGGTGGATTAGCCTATTATACAGTCAAGCCGCCCATGCAGCGGCTCGATGATTCAGGGTGAACCCCTGCGAAACCGTCGCAGCAAAATGAACAGAAGAAGGATGAGAACGAGAACAGGGAACAGGAGCCAAAGCGAAACGCCGGATGCCCGACTCGTACCCTGCGGAGGGGTGGGAGACGCTTCGACCTTCCTAATCACAACCTGCTCCGCGTTGGACGCGTTGAGTTCCACCCGGGCATCCCACAGACCATTCTCGCGCAGCAGGAAGGCTGTGATGCGCCAGATCTCCTCCTGTTTCAGGCTGCCCGGATCCCAATAAGGCATGGCGGCAAATATGTAGGATTGCAACACCGCCGCGTTGGCGAATTTTTGCAGGGCGTCCTCGCCGATGACCGCCGGGATGACCATCGGAAGCGTAAACCCGTTCTCGTAGGGGCGCTTGCCATGACAGCCCGATTGCCAGCAATCGACCTCGCCCGGGGGGTATGTTTCCCGGAATTCCTGGGTGAGTCCCTGTCCGCGGTCACCGTGGCAGGGAAGGCAATACAGCCAGTAATCCTGCGCGCCCAAATCCGCCTGGGATGGTTCGGCAGGGACTGTCGGCTTGGCGAGCCGTTCCAAGGGCGAGAGCGTGCCGGTGGGAGTGGCTTGCTGGTTCACGGATGCCGCCCCGCCATCGAAAAATAGCCCTGCCATGAGCAGGGCTATTCCTAAAGCGATTGTACCGGTTCTAACCAGGAGTTTTGCGTACACAGAACTAGGTCTTGCCTCGCATGCGTGGGTCGAGAACGTCGCGCAGGGCATCGCCCAGCAGGTTCCATCCCATCACGAAGAGTACCAGCGTCAGACCGGGCCAGACCACAATGTACCAGTATTGGTTCAGGCTGATGATCCAGTTGCGGGCGAAGGACAGCACCTGTCCCCAGTCGGCATAGCCGATCTCTGTACCGATCCCCAGGAAGGACAGGGCGGCAAAGGAGAGCACCACGTCGCCGATCGCCAGGGAAGCCAGCACCAGTGTGGGGAAGATGGCGTTGGGCAGGATGTGGCGGAACAGGATGCGGCTGTCTTTGACGCCGATGACGCGCGCCGCCATGACATAGTCACGTTCCTTGGTGGAGAGGATGTCGCCGCGCACGATACGGGCGTATCCCATCCACCCGAACGTGATCAGGGCAAGGATGGAGGGAACCAGGCTCCTTCCTATCTTGGGCGTGAGAACGGCTGCCAGAATCAAGGCCGCGAGCAGGAAGGGAAGCGTGAGCATAATATCCACGATGCGCATGAGGATGTTATCCACGACTCCGCCGTAGTATGCTGAAACCGACCCGATGACCACACCGATGAGGAAGGTCGAAATCACCACGATCATGCCGGTGGTGAAAGCGGTGCGGGTTCCCCAAATCACCCCATAGAAGACGTCGTACTGTCCCTGGGATGTGCCAAAAATGTGGACCCATTGATCCGTCTTCATGATAGGCTTCCACCAGAACGGCAGTGGAGGCTGGTTGCGATTCCAAGGAGATCCCATCGGCTGGGGATCTGCCTTGAAACCATCGCGCGGGATCTTATAAGGATCATTGGGATTCAAGGGCGGCGCAATGACCGGGGCGGCAAGCGCAATAATCACAAAGAACACGATCAGCGAAAAACCCATGATGGAAGCCGGGGTCTTGAACATCCCCATGAGTACGCGGTAGTTTTCCGGACCCAGAAAACGTTCCAGCCGCCCGATCTTGCGCATCGCGACGGTTTCGCCCAGTAGGGAGTTATCCCCTGTTGGTGTATGTGTGGTCATTCCGTCCTCCTAGGACAACCGTACGCGAGGATCGACGGTCGCGTATAGAATATCGACAACGAGGTTGGCGACGATCAGGATCAACCCGTTAAAGAGGGCAAAACCCAGTACCGTCACCACATCCAATTGACCTGCCGCCTCCGCCGCCGCTTTGCCGATGCCCGGATAGTCGAAGACCGTCTCAGTGATCACCACGCCGCCCATCAATCCGACCACCGTAAAACCAGCCAGGGTGATCACCGAGATCATGGCATTGGGCCTGGCATGCTTGTAGACCACATCGCGTTCGGGCAGACCTTTGGCGCGCGCCGTGGTGACATATTCCTGGCGCAGGGTCTCAAGCATCGAGGAACGCGTTACGCGCAGGAAGGTTGCCCAGTTGATGTAGGAGAGCGTCAGGATGGGCAGGATCATATGCCGCAAAGCGTCGAGGAACACGTCGAAACGTCCATTCAAGAGGCTGTCAATTGTCAGGAGCGACGTATACGTCTTGAAGCTGTCCGAACTTACGACTGCCTGCATGTCCGTCGAGAGCCTGCCTGGGGGAAACCATTGCAGGTTGGCATAAAAAACCATCAGCATCAACAGACCAAAAACAAAGGTCGGGAAGGATGTACCGACGATGCTGAAAATGCGACCTGCCTGGTCGATGAAACCATTGTGATGAACTGCCGCCTGGACCCCCAACCAGATACCGACAAGAATCACCGGAGCAACCGCCCAAAGGGTTAGGTCGAGCGTATTGGGGAAGCGCGTGGAAATCAATTCTGCAACAGGCTGGGAACCGGTCCGCGACCAGCCAAAGTCCCCGAAAAGGATACCGCCCGTCCGCTCGCCAGTGACCGGGTCAATTGTACCCACCAGCCAGCGCCAGTATTGAATGTAGATGGGTTTATCCAAGCCGTACTTGAGGATGATCCCGTCGACCTGTCTTTCGGTCTTGGGAATGTCACGGACGTACAACGCGGAGCGCTCGACCGGTGTGAGGAACTGTAACATGCCAAAGATCAGAATCGTCACGCCAAATAACAGCACCGGCACGAGCAATAACCGCCGAATAATATAAGTGACCATTTTGCCGTCTCCTTCAGATTATGTCATTCGGAAAGCGGCGAAAGGGTCAATTCGTCGCATTCCGCAGAACAAAATCGAATGATTTTGAAGATATGGGGAGGGGCGCTCGGCGCCCCTCCCCATAAAAGGTTCTGCTTACAGGAACATTCTACTCTTCGTACATCGTGTAGTAGTAGAAGCCGCTGTAGTTCTGGTTGTACTTGATGCCCTTGACGTAGCGGGGCATGAAGCCATGGCTGGTCGCCAACACGCCGATGATACCGGGCGCGTTGTCGTAGACCAACTGGTTCAATTGTGTGTAAATTTCATGGCGCTTGGCAGGATCGCTCTCGAGCACACCGGCGTTAATCAACGGGACGAACTGGCTCTTGATCTCAGCGGGGATGCTTTGGCGGCTGGCGTAGAAGGTCACGAGGTAGGGCACGTACCAGTTGTGCGGGTCGTGAATGTCCTCATGCCAACCAACGAAGAAGAGCGGGGCGAGCTTGGCGTTGATCGAGCGCAGGAAGGCGGGCCAAGGCAGACCGACGGACTCAACGATGAATTTCTCATTGATCGAGTTGACGTTCGCGGAGACCATCTCGACGAGGGTCTGGCGGGTGGTGTTGCCCTGGTTGTAGGTGCCGGAGAAGCGGAAACCAACGGTCCAGATATCGCCTTCGGGATCCTCACCAGCCGGGATGCCGTCTTTGTCGGCGTCAGCCAGTTTGAATTCTTCCTCGCACTTGGCGGGGTCGTAAGTGTAGACGGGATCGTCATCATTCCAGCCGGGCATGTCTTCGATCACAAGGCTGGTGGACTGGATGGCTTCACCATTGAAGATGTCATTGATGTAGGTCTCCCAGTCGAAGCAGTAATTGAAGGCTTTGCGGATGTGGACATCATTGAAGAAGTCCGCAGGAATACCGTTGCCATCCAACTTGCCGGAACCGAGGTAGGTGTTGCTTCCGTCCGGATTGCCAACATTGAAGTTGAAGAAGATATCCGAGCGGGTGTTGCTGGAGCGGCCCAGGGTTACGCGGAACGGCTTGCTGTCATCTGTGACTTCGCAGACATAATCGACAGCCGCTTCATCCCAGTTACAAACTTCGCCGACCAACGCATCCATCTGCGAGCGGTTCTCGGGCGGGACAGCCACAAAATCAGCATCGCCGGCTTGCATCATGGCAAAGCGGGTGCTCCATTCGTCCACTTGCTGGAAGACGACGCGCTCGAGCTTGGCGGGTTCGCGCCAGTAATTATCGTTGCGGACCAAGACGATCTCTTCGCCGGCGGTCCAGTGATCGAGGATGAACGGACCAGTGCCATTGGCGGTGTCATAGATCGGGTCGTTCTCAGGCTGCATGGCGTAGAAGTTCTGCCAGGTATCGCAGGAGCCATCCCAACCGCCCTGAGCGGCCACCCAGTCCTTATCCATGGCGGAGCTCCAGTAGCCCGCAATGGTGGAAATGAAGGGGGCCCACGGCAGAGCCAAGGTCATGCTGATGGTGCCGGCGGCATCATCCACCACAAAGCGGGAATAGAGGTCTTCACAGACGCCCTTGAGGATCGCCGGGTCAACAGCCTTCATGCCTTCGACATTGTCATAGAGTTCGTACGGGATCCCGCCGATTTCCTCGGTAGAGACGCCGTCAGCAAGAGCCTCGAGTCCGTAGACTTGGGCAACTTCGACGATCTCAGAGATGTCAGAGGTGCCAACGCCGTAGAACGGTTCAACAATCAGGAATTGGGGCGAGGAGCCGCCGCCCTGCAACAGACCACGAACGAACGAATAAGCCACGTCCGAAGCGGTCAGGTCGGCGCCATCGTGGAACTTGATCCCCTGATGAAGCTGGAAGGTATAGGTCTTCCCATCATCAGAGAGCGTCCAGGATTCAGCCAGCAGGGGTTCGAACTCGGAAAGGGAGTTGCCCTTGTAGGTCACCAACGTCTCATAGACGTTCTGGAGGATTTCACCACCGGCGGTTTCATAGTCGAGGGCCGGGTCGAGCAGGTCGGGTTCACCGAAGGAGGCCGATACAAAGGTGGTCGGGTCCTTCGACTTGGGTCCGGTAGCGGCCGGTTCCTCGGGCGCGCTGGTGGCAGCCGGTTCTTCAGGGGCGGTCGTAGCCGCAGGCTCTTCAGGAGCCGAGGTCGCAGGTGTGCCACCGCAGGCGGCCAACACCATACTGGCAACCACCAACAGGCTTAGTAAAGCAAACAGTTTACGCATTTTCTTCTCCTCACAAAATGTTGAAAGGTTTTGATTTGACACGTACAGTAGAACTGACACTTACTTCTATATCGGCTGGGAACCACCTCCTTTCAAAAGGGGACTCTATGTACCTTTGCCTTTTATATGAATCTTTCAGCAAAAAAACAGGCGACAAAGTGACCTGGTTTTATCTCGCGGAACTCAGGACGTGATTCGGCGCACTGCGCCTCGGCGATTGGACACCGGGTGCGGAACCGGCAACCGGAGGGGGGATTTGCGGGTGAAGGGACGTCACCAGTAAGGATGGTTCGCTTCCGCTTCGCATCCGCGACCGGATCCGGGATCGGGACGGCTGATAACAGCGCCTGGGTGTACGGATGAAGCGGGTTGGAATACAAGGCATCGCGGTCGGCCAGTTCCACGATCACACCGAGGTACATGACCGCCACGCGGTCACTGATATGCTTCACCATCGAAAGGTCGTGGGCGATGAACAGATAGGTCAGATTGAATTGCTCCTGCAACTCCTCCAGCAGGTTGACCACCTGCGCCTGGATTGAAACATCCAGCGCGGAGATCGGCTCATCACAAATAATGAAGGATGGCTGCAACGCCAGGGCGCGCGCCACCCCGATGCGCTGGCGCTGTCCGCCGGAGAATTCGTGCGGGTAGCGGTTGGCGAACGACGGATTCAGGTTGACCAGTTCGAGCAAATGCTGGACGCGCTCGGAAATTTCCTTGCCAGTCCCAACATTGTGCACCATGAGCGGTTCGCCCACGATCTCGGCGACGGTCATACGGGGATTCAAGCTGGCATATGGATCCTGGAAGATCATCTGCATCTTGCGCCGCATCTTGCGGAGTTCCTCCCCTTTGAAATGCACAAGATCGACTCCCTCGAAATGGATGGAGCCTGCCGTCGGGCGGTACAACTGTAAAATGGTGCGCCCCGTTGTGGACTTGCCGCAACCGGACTCGCCAACCAATCCAAGTGTCTCGCCGCGTTTTACATTGAAGCTGACACCGTCCACCGCGCGCACAGCGCCAACCTGACGCTGGAAAACGCCGCGGCGAATCGGAAAGTGCATCATCAGATTTTCAACCCGGAGCAGGATTTCGTTGTTTGTACTTTGAATGCCCATTATCTTGGTCTCCCGGTCTTGGTATCCACCCAGCAGGCAACACGGTGCTCAGGCGCAACCATCTCGAGCGTGGGGTTTTCTTTCCAGCATCGCTCCATGGCCCATTTACAACGCGGAGCAAAAGGACAGACGTTCGGTTTTTCGTATAAAACCGGAGGCAGTCCTTCGATTGAATACAGTTTGGAGCGTTCCTTCTCATCGACACGCGGGAGACTGCCGAGCAATCCAATCGTATAGGGATGAGACGGATTGGCGTACAGGTCGTTGACCTGCGCTTCTTCGATGATGAGACCACCGTACATGACCGCCACGCGCCGCGCAAGTCCCGCCACAACACCCAAGTCATGTGTGATCCAGATGATTGCCATACCGAGTTCGTCGCGCAGTCTCTTTACCAGGTCGGTAATTTGCGCCTGGATGGTCACATCCAGCGCGGTGGTGGGCTCGTCGGCAATCAGAATCTGCGGACTGCAGGACAACGCCATGGCGATCATTACGCGCTGGCGCATACCGCCGGAGTATTGGTGGGGATAATCGTTCAAACGTTCCTTGGCGTTTGGAATGCCCACCATACCCAGCAGTTCAGCCGCGCGTTCGCGTGCCTGCTTCCGGGTCATACCCACATGGATCATGAGCGGCTCTTCAAGTTGACGTCCGATGGTCAACACAGGATTCAACGATGTCATTGGATCCTGAAAGATCATGGCAATCTGTGCGCCGCGTATATGTCGTAATTCTTCTCTGGACATCTGGATGAGATCTTGCCCGGAAAATATCGCTTTCCCCGCAATGATCTTTCCGGGAGGGGAGGGAATCAAGCCCATGACCGAGAGCATGGTCACACTCTTGCCGCACCCGCTCTCACCAACCACCCCTAAAGTTTCACTTTCTGCAAGCCCGAAGGAGACACCATTTACTGCGTGTACCACTCCATCCGGGGTCTTAAAAGTCGTTTCAAGCCCTTGCACATCAAGTATGAAGTCGGGCATCTACGTATTTCCTTTACAGCAGTGGAGTATTAGAACATCCTGTTCTAGAGTGCCAAGCAGACCGAATTATACCTAATTCTCCAAGTGCGTCAACAGTAGCGCACTCGTAGGGCAATCATAGGGCAATCGAATCACAAAAAACAGTTCTAGAGAACTGTTTTTTACAACACTCCAGCAGGATGACAGGGCAGCGATTGAAGTTGCAGGGATATACCGTCAAACGTTTCCATATTCGTTGACATCCCCTTTTCCAAACGGTAGAATACATTTGGACACGATATTTTTCATCTGGAGGAGGTTTTCATGCTGAAAGAATTCAAGGAGTTCGCCATGCGCGGCAACGTCATGGACCTGGCAATTGCAGTAATCATCGGCGGCGCGTTCGGAAAGATCATTGCCTCGCTCGTCAACGATGTGCTGATGCCGTTGATCGGGCTGTTACTCGGCGGACTCGACTTTAGCGGGCTGGCGATCACCGTACGTGACGCGTCCATCAAGTATGGTTTGTTCATCCAAGCCATTGTGGACTTCATCATCGTTGCTTTTGTCATCTTCCTGTTGGTACGGACAATGAATAAGATGAAGAAACCGGCTCCTGCGGCGGAACCCACCACCAAGGATTGTCCACACTGTTTCACCGCCATCCCCATCAAAGCCACACGCTGCCCGAATTGCACTTCGCAATTGTAAATTTCATACCCAACAGCATGAAGTAGAGAGTAGGTTTGTGATAGACTACTCTCTACTTTCTATTTCAAAGAGCGTATTTGACGTTCTCTACCGTCAATGTTGCGCCAGGTTATTTCATGGACTTTCTCGATAAACTCAACAACCAACAGCGCGCCGCGGTCACAGCGGGGAACGGACCCGTTTTGGTCGTGGCAGGACCGGGGTCCGGCAAGACGCGGGTGCTGACCCAGCGAATCGCCTACCTTATCGCAGAGGAGGGCGTCCGCCCCTGGCAGATTCTGGCGGTCACCTTCACGAATAAAGCAGCCAGGGAAATGGGCGAGCGCGTCAAAAAACTGCTCCCCGACCAAGCCATCGAGGGGATCATGCTTGGCACCTTCCACTCGATCTGCGGGCGCATCCTGCGGCGCGAAACGGAATACCTGCCCATCCAGTCGAACTTCGTCATCTTTGATACTGACGACCAGGAACGGATCGTCAAGAACGTCATCCGTGAATTCAATATCAACGAGAAGTTGTACCGCCCCGCCAGTGTGCTGGGAGCGATCTCGCGCGCCAAGAACGAGTTGATCACAGCGGACGACTATCCCACCCAGACCTATCGCGATGAGATCGTGAAGCGCGTGTACGCCGAATATCAAAAGCGGCTGGTTGCCAGCAACGCCGTGGACTTCGACGACATGCTGATGTACACCGCGCGCCTGCTGGAGGAAAACCCGTCGGTACGGGATAAATACGCACAACGCTTCCGCCACGTGTTAGTGGACGAGTTTCAAGATACAAACCTGGCGCAATACGCACTGGTCAAGCAGCTCGCTTCCTTTAATAGGAATATCTTTTGCGTGGGCGATCCCGACCAGTCGATTTATGCCTGGCGCGGCGCAGACTGGCGCAACGTGCAGCGCTTCGAGCAGGATTTTCCCGATGCACAGACGATTTTGCTCGAGCAGAATTATCGCTCGCGGCAGACCATTCTCGACGCGGCAATGGGAGTAATCGATCGCGCTCACAACCGGCGCAAGAAAAAATTATTCACCGACCGCGGCGAAGGAGAGAAAATCTTCTTTTACGAAGCGCCCGATGATTACGCCGAAGCATCGTTTGTTGTGGATACCATCGCACAACTCGTCGCATCACGCCAGTTCGAGCCGGGCGATTGTGCGGTGATGTATCGAACCAATGCCATGTCCCGCCTCATTGAAGAAGCGTTCTTGCAGGCACGGCTTCCCTATCGTCTGGTCGGCGCGCAGCGATTCTATGGGCGCCGCGAGGTCAAAGACATCATCGCCTTCCTGCGTCTCGTCCACAACCCTGCCGACGAAGCCAGCCTCGACCGCGTGATCAACGTCCCGCCGCGCGGCATCGGTGACAAGACACTGACCACTTTACATTTGGTTGCCCGTCAGAACAATCTGCAACCCGGTCATGTACTTCTCGATCTGGCACGCGGTAAAGAATCCCCTTATTGGGAATCGTTTTCAGGTCGCGCCGCGCTTCCTCTGGCTGACTTCGGCGGGATGCTTGCCACCTGGCGCACCGCTGCATTGTCGCTCACTGTGCCCGAGCTCTTCGACCGTGTGGTCAAAGACCTTGGGTACAAGGAATACATCGACGATGAATCCGAAGAAGGCGAAGACCACTGGGAGAACGTGGATGAATTGCGGCGGCTCACCCTCGAGTATTCCACCCGCACGCTCGACGAGTTCCTCGAGAACATCGCCCTCGTCTCCGATCAGGACACCATCACCGAAGGCAACGTGCCCACACTGCTCACCCTCCATGCTGCCAAGGGCCTGGAATTCGGCGCGGTCTTCATCGTCGGTCTCGATGACGGCATCCTGCCGCACAGCCGTTCGTTCGACGAGCCCGAAGGCATGGAGGAGGAACGCCGTCTCTTTTATGTGGGCATCACGCGCGCCAAAGATAAACTTTATCTCATCCGCTCCATTCAACGCGGTGGGCGCGGCTCACAAGAGGAAACCTTCCCCTCCCGCTTTTTGGACGATATTCCTGCAGACTTGCTCATTGGTAAAACGCGGACCGGACGCGCCATGCGAGGCGCGCCTGCCGAGACAAAATGGGCGATTCACACCCGAACCCAATCTGCCTCCGTTATCGAGACCCAATTCCGCGCCGGGACGCGTGTCAAGCATTCTTCCTGGGGCGAGGGCATCGTGCTCGACAGCAAGATCCAGGATGACGACGAGATCGTGGATGTGGTGTTTAACTCCGTAGGCATAAAAAGACTTTCCGCAAGTCTGGCGAATTTGAAAATCATCTAGTGGCGTGTCATGCTGAGCGAAGCGAAGCATCTCTACGACCATAAAAGAGACTCTTCGCTCCGCTCAGAGTGACATATAAAGAAGGAAACATTATGCAATACACAAACCTCGGTAAAACTGGAATGAAAGTTTCACGGTTGTGCCTCGGCATGATGAGTTATGGCTCGAAGAATTGGCGTGAATGGGTATTGGATGAAGAGGAAGCCAAGCCCTTCGTACGATGCGCGCTGGATGCGGGTATCAACTTCTTTGACACTGCTGATGTCTATTCACTCGGCGAGAGCGAGAAAATCACCGGCAACCTGCTCAAATTCTTTGGTGTGCGGCGCGAGAATGTGATCGTCGCCACCAAGGTGAATGGGCAGATGAGTGACGACATCAACGACAAGGGACTCTCACGCAAGCACATTCTGGATTCCATCGACAAATCCCTCAAACGCCTGCAAATGGACTACGTGGACCTGTACCAAATCCATCGCTGGGATTACGAGACGCCCATCGAGGAGACGATGGAAGCGTTGAACGACATCGTCCGCGCGGGCAAGGCGCGCTACATCGGAGCCTCGTCCATGTTCGCATGGCAATTCTCCAAAGCGCAGTACACAGCCCAACGTAACGGTTGGACACGGTTCGTTTCCATGCAGAATCACTACAATCTTGTGTACCGCGAAGAGGAACGGGAGATGATCCCGCTGTGCATCGATCAGGGAGTCGGTCTCATCCCCTGGAGCCCGATGGCGCGTGGCTTCTTCGCCAAAAACCGCACACGGGATGGTGGCGGAGAGACGGCGCGCGCCAAAGCCGACCCCTTTGCAAAACAGTTGTACTTCCGCGAGGAGGATTTCACCGTTGCCGAGCGCGCCAATGAGATCGCTGATGCGCATGGCGTTACCGGTTCGCAGATCGCGCTGGCATGGCTGTTGAGCAAACCGCACATTACCTCCCCCATCGTCGGCGCGACCAAACTGGATCACCTCGAACAAGCCATCGCCGCGCTCGAGATCAAACTTTCGGAGGAGGAGATCAAGCGGCTGGAGGAACCCTACAAGCCGCATCCCATCCTGGGACATTCGTGACATCCACCGCTCCCTTCGGGACTTGGGCCCGAAGGGAGCTTTTCTTTGAACCATCGAAACCGTGAAGGGAACGGTAACGAACCCTTACTGTTTCCCGTCTTTTCATTGGTACAATACGCTGGAACTGAAATCAATCCTGGAGGACCCCGTGTCGGAAACCTTCAAAATCGTGATTCCCATGGCAGGCTGGGGCACGCGCATGCGTCCCCACACGTTCAGCAAGCCCAAACCGCTCGTCAGCGTGGCAGGCAAGACCACGCTCGAACACCTGCTCGACATGTTCAAGACCATGCCCAACCCGGAGAACCTTGAATATGTTTTCATCCTCAGCCCGTTCCTCGGCGAGATTCAGATTCCTGCGTTCATCAAAGAAAAATATCCGAACATCAAGGCTCATTACGTGGTGCAACACGAGATGAAGGGACAGTCCCACGCCCTGTGGCTGGCTCGCAAATACCTGCATGGACCGATGCAGATGGTCTTCTCCGATACGCTCATCGAAACGGATTTCTCGTTCCTCGCGCACGAGACGGCTGATTCCGTTGCCTGGGTGATGCCTGTCCCCGACCCGCGCCGCTTCGGCGTGGCGGAACTTGGCGGGGATGGATACGTGAAGCGTTTCATCGAGAAACCCCAGACGATGGAGAACAATCTCGTCATCGCCGGATGCTATTACTTCAAGGAAGGAAAGGAACTGGTCGCCGCCATCGAGGAACAATTCGAGCGTAACATGACCCTCAAGAACGAATTCTTCCTGGCAGACGCCATGTCCATCATGATCGAACGCGGGACGAAGATCCGCACTCATCAGATCAGCACCTGGCTCGACACCGGGACCATCGACGCGACCCTCGAAACGAACAAAATCCTGCTCGAACGCGGCGCGGCAAACGTCATGCAGGATGAGAACCGGGGCACCATCCGGATTCTGGCGCCCTCCTTCGTGCATCCCAGCGCGGAGATCAGCGAAGCAGTAATCGGACCCCACGCCTCCATCGGCGCAAACTGCAAGATCAGTCAGGCGGTCGTTCAGGAAAGCATCATCGAAGAAGGCACGGAACTCAAACGCACCGCCCTGACCCGTTCGCTGATCGGGCGCAACTGTTATGTGGAAGGACAACCGAACAAGGAAGAGCCCATGTCGTTGAACATTGGCGACAGCAGTTCGGTGATTGCAAAATAAATGAACACGGTCGAGTGCCGCTCCGACTCCACCTTCGCGGAACGTCCGCTCTCCCTCACTTGGGGTGGCGTCCGCTATGAGATCGCGGAGATCGTGGCACGCTGGCGCGGACCCGGCGAAAAGGGCTTTCGCGTGAAGACCACGGACGGACAGGCTTTCGATCTCACCTATCGGGAACTTTCCGATGAGTGGTTGATACAACCAATCTAATGTTATTGCGAGACATGCAGAGCCGGTTGAAGCAATTTCCTCACCAAAGTTGGGATTGCCTCGCTCGCTACCGTTCGCTCGCAATGGCAAAAAATTAATGGAGGCATCATGCAGGAAGTAACAAGCGTTCAACGACTTTCCAAACGCGTGGCTGGTCTCAAGCCTTCGGGCATCCGCAAATTCTTCGACATCGCCGCCACCATGAAGGATGTCATCTCGCTCGGCATCGGCGAACCGGATTTCACCACACCGAAGCCGATCCTCGACGCAGGCATCCGTTCCCTGCAAAACGGTGAGACGCATTACACATCCAATTGGGGCAAACTGGAACTGCGTCAGGCGATCGCCGATAACCTGATGAACCGCTACAACGTCAAATATGACCCGACCAACGAGATCGTCGCGACCGTGGGCGTCTCTGAGGCGCTATACCTGACTTTCACCGCCATCCTCGACCCCGGCGATGAGGTCATTATCCCCACTCCATGCTTTGTATCGTATCAAGCCGAGGTCATTCTGGCGGGCGGCGTTCCTGTGGAAGTGACCGCGCGTTTTGAAAACGATTTCGCCGTCGACCCCTCTGACATCCGCAAAGCCATCACCCCGCGCACCAAGTGCATCTTTATCGGTTACCCATCCAACCCCACCGGCGCGGTCGCTACGCGTGAAACATTGCTCGAGATCGGCAGAATCGCCGAAGAGTATAACCTGCTGGTTGTCTCTGATGAGATCTATGACCGCCTCGTCTACAACTTCGAGCATGTCTGCTTTCCCTCATTGAGCGAGGACTTGAAAAAACGCACTGTCCTGCTGGGCGGTTTCTCCAAAGATTACGCCATGACCGGCTGGCGCATCGGCTACGCCTGCGGCCCCGCCGACATCATTCAAGGACTCGTGCGCGTGCACCAATACACCATCATGTCCGCGCCGACCACCGCGCAGGACGCCGCTCTCGAAGCCCTGAAAAACGGAAATTCCTACGTGGAGGAGATGGTCGCGGAATATGACCGCCGCCGTAAACTGCTTGTGGCGGGACTCAACCGCCTCGGACTACGGACCTTCGAGCCGCGCGGCGCGTTCTACGCCTTCCCCAACATCCAGGCTTCCGGCATGGACGACGAGACCTTCGCCGAGAAATTGCTGCGCGAAGAGCATGTGGCCGTGGTGCCGGGCAATGCCTTCGGCCCCGGCGGCGACGGGTTCGTGAGAGCCTGTTATGCCACGGAATACAGCAAGATCGAAGAAGCGCTGCATCGTATGGAAAAGTTCATGAATCGATACGGATAAAGAAGTCCGCTCCGGCTGACAACGAGGCGCCTCCAAGCTTGCGAGACGCCCTTCAATTGCAGCAGACTCTCCCTATAATGACGACAAAAATCCCCAAGATGTATCCTGGGGATTTTTGTCGTTTGGTGGTCAATTAGCCAACGATGATAACGTTGCTGGCTTGCAGTCCCTTGGGTCCCTGTTCGACAGTGAACTCGACCTTCTGGCCTTCCTGCAGGTTCTTGAACCCGTCAGCCTGAATGGCTGAGAAGTGGACGAAGACGTCCGGTCCGCCGTCACGGGCGAGAAAACCATAGCCTTTCGTTCCGTTGAACCACTTGACTGTACCGTTGATACGTTCCGACATTTTTGCCTCCTTGGCAAATAAGAAATATGGAGGGTACTTCTGGTATTGCATCGGAGCCGCCTCAACGGCGGTAAAACAAAGCGGCTCACGGACGATCCGTGAGCCAACCTGGTAAATCCAAAGCAACTACTGGTATCCTACAGGGCTTAAGATAACATGAGAAACCATCGGTGTCAATGAGGATATTCCACCGCCAGCGGGGAGCAGGTTAGAATTCAACCACAAAACCAAAGGAAACAGACCTGATAGATGAACACGACCTCGCAACCTGGATTGATCTGGCAAGATTGGCAAAACAAGCTTATGACCGGACCCGGGCGGAGGCGGAATGAACAAAATTCCCGTATGGACAATGAACTCCATGAAGAATATGAGTGGATCGTTCCTGAAGTGTTGAGGGAGTTCATGGTGTAGGAGAAAATTCTGAAAATTGAGCAAAACTCAAAATAATAGTGGAGGGCACATGACAGACTACGACACCATCGTCATTGGTTCGGGTGCGGGCGGGTTGACCGCCGCCGTCGCGCTGGCGCAGGCAGGCAGGCGCGTGCTGGTCCTCGAACAGCACGACCGCCCCGGCGGATGGACGCATTCCTTCACGCTTGGCGGCTATCGCTTCAGCCCCGGCGTGCATTACATCGGCGATTTGCAGGAGGGCGGCGGTCTGCGGCGCATCTACGACGGGCTGGGCGTCTCGCAGGATTTGGTCTTCTGCGAACTCAACCCCGATGGCTACGACCACATCGTCGTTGGCGAGAAGCGCGTGGATTTCCCCAAAGGGAAGGAGAATCTCATCGAGCGGCTGAAGAGTCACTTCCCGCGCGAGGCGCAGGGAATTGACGGCTACTTTCGCGACCTGACCGCCATGATGGACGGTCTGCGCGCGCTTGGCAGGCTGGAGAATCCACTCGCCGCGGCGAAGGGCGCGGGGAACGTCCTGAAGTGGATGCGCGCCACCGGCGCAGACCTCATCAACGCCCACGTCAGCGACCCCGTGCTGCGCGGCGTGCTGGCGGGTCAGTCGGGCGACCACGGTCTACCGCCCTCGCGGGTGAGCGCGTTCATGCACGCGGGAATCACCCATCACTACCTCGAAGGCGGATACTACCCGCAGGGCGGCGCGTTCACCATTCCGCGCGCCTTCGTTCGGGCGTTGAAACGCGCGGGCGGCGAAATCCGCCTCAAGTCACGTGTGAAGCGGATAATGATGGAGGGGAGAAAAGTCTTAGGCGTGGAATTGGAATCGGGGGAGGAAATCCGCGCCGGAGTCGTCATCTCCAACGCCGACCCCGAAGTGACCTTCGGCAAGTTGATTGGGCGCGAGAATCTCTCGCCGAAGTTGCGCCGCAAACTGGACGGGCTGACGTATTCGACCTCCTGCCTGAGCCTGTTCTTTGCGACGGACATGGATCTGCGGGGGGCGGGTCTCGACTCGGGGAATTTCTGGTACTACGACCACCCTTCGACAGGCTCAGGGCAAGCGCCTGACGTTGACCGCATCTACGCCGACGGGCTGACGGACGCGCTCTTGCGCGAAGAGACGCCGCCCGGCATGTTCCTGACGGTGACGACGTTGAAAGACCCCTCGAAGATGCACACGCACGGCGCGACGGCGGGACATCACACCTGCGAGTCGTTCGCCTTTGTGTCGTATGACGCTTTTGCAAAGTGGGCGCACACGCGCTATGGGACGCGTCCCGCCGACTACGAGGCGATGAAGGAAGACCTGGCGTGGCGCATGGTGCGCGGGCTGGAGAAGCGCATCCCCGGCTTGAGCAAACACATCGTTTTCTGGAGTCTCGGCACGCCGCTGACGAACGAACATTATCTCAACGCGACGCGCGGCAATCTCTACGGCATCGAGAAGTCGCCGGGTCAGGTGGGTCCGCTGGGCTTCACGGCGCGGACGGAGTTCGAGGGGCTGTTCCTGTGCGGGGCGAGCACCACCAGTCACGGCGTGGCGGGAGTCACCGCTTCGGGCATCGAGGCGGCGAAGGCGGCGCTGAATTGTCGGACGAGGGATTTGCTGCGCGAGGGCGGCGCGGGTCCCAGGTTTCTGCCCGCGGAGGATTTGTCCGCGTGGGGGGAGGTGAGGGGGGTGGAGGAGGAGTGAAAAACAGACAGGCTGCTCGACGGCAGGACGTGGGACGAGATGCCGCGAGAGGTCAATTTGGCGAGGGCGTAAACGAATCGGCGGCGGAAGAGCCGCCGTTTTGTCTGTTCACCCTCCTGCAATCTTCACCCGATACCCTATCCGCTCCAGCACAGCCGCAATCCTCTCGCGGTGCTCGCCCTGGATTTCGATCACGCCGTCCTTGACCGTCCCGCCGGAGCCGCATTCCTGTTTGAGCGTTTTGGCGAGAGACTTCAAATCATCTTCGGCGAGCATCAAATTTTTCACCAGCGTCACCACCTTGCCGCCGCGTCCGCCCTTGTCACGGTGCAGGTAGGCGGTTTGTTGCTGAGGCGGGAGCGACGCCCCTCTCCTTGTAGGAGAGGAGGCGGGGGTGAGGTCCTTCTTGCGCAGGTCGCCCTCATCCGACGACCAGACGGTTCGATTATTTGACATGGCAGCCATCCATCATTGAAATCGAAAATAGTTTAGATGAAAGGAAGGGCGATGTCAATGTTATACTACCGTCATGGAATCTGAGTACAAGCCGCTCGTCCGGGAACGCATCCTCCAGCGCAACAGCCTCATCCGCGCGGTGTTCACCGGCGAACAGAAAGGCGCTTCCCTGCCGTGGATCAGGGTCACCGTGCGACCGGTCGAACTCAAGGGACAGGTGCATTGGCAGTTCTCCTACTTCGACGAAAAGAAGGACATCACCCGCAACCACCTCGACGACGCGCCCGCCAGGGTGGACGAACTGCTGGCGCTTCCCTTTCGTAACATCCACATCGAAAGCGCCGACGGCAACGTGCAGGTCAATTTCACGAAGAAGGGGAGACCTCTCATCAGTAAATCCAAACCTTCGCACAAACCGACCGATCTCTCGCACGACCGTCACAAGGACAGACTGCTCAACGAAACAAACGCCGCTCCGTTCCTCAAAGCCATCGGCGTCATGACCGGCGACGGACGCATTAAAGCAGACGTGCGGCGCAAGTTCAAACAGATCAACGAGTTCCTTCGATTGGTGGAAGAGACCGCCTCGTTCCGCGACTGGGGTGGGACTCCGTTAACTGTGGTGGACTTCGGCTGCGGCAGCGGTCACCTCACCTTTGCGGTGTACTACTATCTTCGGGAGATTCTAAAACTGGATGCACACATCACCGGCGTGGACATCAAACAGGAGTTGATGGATCAGCTTCAGGCGAAGTCTGAGGCGCTGGGTTGGGATGGAATAAATTTCCAGACCGGTTACATCTCCGAATACGAATCCGACATCCGCCCCGACATCGTCCTGGCCCTGCACGCTTGCGATACCGCCACCGACGACGCGCTTGCGAAAGGAATCCGATGGGACAGCAAGGTCATCGTGTGCGCGCCGTGCTGCCAGCACGAGTTGCAGTCTCAAATGGCGCGGACCGACTTGCCGAAACAGTTATCTCCCGTTTTCCAACATGGCATTTTCTTCGAGCGCATGGGCGATATTCTCACTGATACCTTTCGCGCCAGCATCCTGCGCATCATGGGCTACCGCACCGATGTGACGGAGTTCGTGCCCATCGAGCATACCGGCAAGAATCTGATGATCCGCTCGGTGAAGACCGCTCCCGTTGGCGAAACGCGTTGGGTCGAGGAATATCGCAGCCTGAAATCATTCTGGCGCGTTACGCCGTATCTGGAGAAAGTATTGGGCGAAGAGTATGCCCGTTTCTTGTAAACGAACCTCCCGAAGGTTTTCGAGATTTATCCATGCAGGCCTTCGGGACGATCCATAAACATCAGGAGGTGTCTCATGCAAGTGCTTGGCATTGACGTGGGCGGCTCGGGCATCAAGGGCGCGCCCGTCGACACGGAGACCGGTCAACTGCTGGCGGAACGTCTGCGCATCAAAACGCCAAAAGGCGCCGAACCAGAACCGGTCGCAAAAGTGGTGGCGGAGATCGTGCAGTCCTTCCAATGGAAGGGCCCCGTCGGCATCGGTTTCCCGGCGCCAATCAAAAGCGGCGTCGCCATGATGGCGGCGAACGTTTCGCAGAAATGGGTCGGCTTGAACGCCGACGACCTGTTCACCAGAATCACCGGCTGCGACTGCACGATGATCAACGATGCCGACGCCGCCGGGCTGGCAGAGATGAAGTTCGGCGCGGGGCAGGGTCAGCCTGGCACGGTCATCCTGCTCACATTGGGAACAGGCATCGGTTCTGCGATCTTTTATCAGGGCAGATTGCTTCCCAATACTGAGTTTGGTCATATGGAGATGAAAGGACAGGATGCAGAATGGCGCGCCTCCGATGCGGCTCGTCAACGCGAAGACCTCTCCTGGAAAAAATACGCCAAACGGCTGGACAAATATCTTACCGCCATGCAAAAACTGTTCTGGCCCGACCTTTTCATCATCGGCGGCGGCATCAGCAAGGTTGCCGATAAATATATTCCCCTGCTTACTATTGAAACACCCGTCATTCCGGCGCAGTTTTTGAATGAAGCCGGAATCGTCGGCGCAGCGCTGGCGGCGAGAGGCGTGTCGTAACGTCATGCACAAATGCACAGTCCCTGTAATCGGGGACTGTTTCATTTTAGTGAGCCTTTGCCAGGGCAAACTTTTCTTTTCCGATACGGTAGTTACCGTTCTGTTTCATCACCTGCTCCACCGCATCCTCGGGAATATCCACAAACGTGATGCGGTCCTCGATGCGAATCTTGCCGATGGTATAACCCGGGATATTGGCATGGTAGGCAATCGTGCCGACGATGTCGCTCGGGCGGATTCCATGCATTTTGCCCAGGTTCAATTTCATGCGCACCATCCCTTCCTCATGCGACTCGGCTCCTCTTCGCCGCCGTTTGTTGTCTCCCGTACCGGGGCGTTCGCGCCGCTCGAGGGATTCCCGCTTCCCGCCTCGTTCATCCTTGCGCTTCTGTTCAACCTTCACTTCGCTGATTTCCGCAATCGGACGCTGCTTTTCATCCGCACGCGCGATCTTGATGGCGGCGGCGGCAATGTTCAGCGGGTCGTAACCGGCAGCGATGAGTTCCTGCACCATTTCGAGTTCACGCTTGTAACGTCCGCGCCCAAGCCAGATCTTCATCTTCTCGACCACTTCATTCTCACGGTGACGGACGATCTCCGCCGGGGTGGGAATTTCCATCTTCTTGATGGGTTGCTTGGTCAACGCCTCCACTTCGCGCAAGCGGCGTTTCTCGCGCGGCGAAAGCAGCGTGATGGCAATGCCGGTCTTCCCGGCGCGCCCCGTTCGCCCGATGCGATGGACATACACTTCTGCGTCGTCGGGCAGGTGATAGTTGAAGACGTGCGAAATGTCTTCGATGTCCAATCCGCGGGCGGCGACATCGGTGGCGACCAGCACCTTCAACTGATTGGCGCGGAACCGTCCCAATACGCGTTCGCGCGCGTTCTGGTCGAGGTCGCCGTGAATGGCTTCGGCAGGGATGCCGCGTACGACCAGTTCGTTGGCAAGCGTGGCGGTTTCGGCGCGCGTGCGGGCAAAGATCAGCGCGCTGTGGATCGGTTCGATCTCGAAGAGACGCGTCAGGGCGTTGGTCTTGTCCGATTCATGGACGAGGTAGTAGCGCTGTTCGATGGCTGAAACGGTAAGCGTATCTCGTTTAATGAGAACAGATTTTGGGTCACGCATGAAGCGGTCGGCGAGGGAACGAATGCGCGCAGGCAGGGTGGCGCTGAATAACGCTGTCTGCCGCTCGGTTGGGGTTTCCGCAAGGATTGTTTCCACTTCTTCGATGAAACCCATATTGAGCATTTCGTCCGCCTCATCAAGCACGACAGTTTTAATCCCACTCAGGTTAAGCACTTTGCGCTCAAGCAGGTCGTTCAAGCGCCCCGGTGTACCGACGACGATATCGACGCCGCGTTTGAGATTGCCAATCTGCGGACCATAGGGCTGCCCGCCATAGACGGCAAGCACGCGCACGTGAAGATGCTTGCCATATTCGATCATCGAATCGGCGACCTGCAAGGCAAGCTCACGCGTGGGCGCGAGGATGAGCGCTTGCGGTTGTCTTTGCGGTTGAAAGTTTTGCAAAATGGGGAGGGCGAACGCGGCGGTCTTGCCGGTGCCGGTCTGCGCCTGACCAATCACATCGGCCCCGGTGAGCATGATGGGAATCATGGCGGCTTGAATGGGCGTAGGCTCGGAGTAGCCAAGCTCAGTGATGGCCTGCATGATCTCGTCGCGCAGGTTTAGAGAAGTAAATTCGGTTGTCATCGTTTCCTTTTCTTGATGTCATTGTGAGCGGAGCGAAACCATCTCCTGTTTCGTGGAGAACTCTTGTAACGGGCAATCCCATTTAACAGGAGATTGCTTCGTCGGGCTAATGCCCGCCTCGCAAAGACATATATACAGAACGTTTCGATGACTCCGTTTCCACTTCCTTCCTGCCAACAAGCCTCTCTTTCCAGATCGGCCCGCCCAACAAAAAAGCCCGACAAACCTTCATCGGGCGTTCTTCGGAGAGATCAAAACAATTCCCAGATTTCAGCGCTCTTACTGAGCGGCGGGAGTATAACACGGTTTCCCCGAATTCCGGCGGGGAAAATCCATCAGTTTCGCAAAGGAAGATCGAAACCCACCTGGTTTATAATTTCCATTCGAAGATGCAATTCAAGTTCCCATGATTGAATGTAAAATATAGATACTGGCATTAATGTTTTTTCAACCTTGAGGAGAGCGGCATGGATAACAACCTGCAACCCGGGCAGATGCTCGGTCCGTATCGCATCATCAACCAGATCGGGCAGGGCGGCATGGCAAGCGTTTATAAGGCGTACCAGCCATCCATGGATCGGAACGTGGCGATCAAAGTCCTGCCGGGTCAACTGGCGCAAAGTGCGGAGTTTACGGCGCGCTTCCAGCAGGAGGCTCGCATCATCGCCCGGCTCGAACACCCGCACATCCTACCAGTCTTTGACTACGGCGAAAGCGATGGCATCTCCTACTTTGTGATGCGCTATCTCGAAGCAGGAACGCTCAAGACCAAAATGGAGACGGGACCGTTATCCCTGCGCGAGATCGACCGCCTCTTCACCCAGCTCGCTGAAGCACTCGGCTATGCCCATGCACGCGGCGTCATCCACCGCGACCTCAAACCCGCCAACGCCCTCATCGACGAGCAGGGTAACCTCTTCCTCACCGACTTTGGCATCGCCAAACTGCTCGAAAGCGCCTCCCCGCGCCTCACCCAAACCGACGCCATCATGGGCACGCCCGCCTACATCAGCCCTGAACAGGCAAAGGCGATTCAGGTCGACCAGCGCTCCGACATCTACTCCCTCGGCATCATCCTCTACGAAATGGTCACCGGGCGCGTGCCCTTCGTCGCCGATACACCGCTCGCCGTCATCCTCAAACACGTCAGCGATCCCCTGCCCCTGCCCTCCGCCGTCAAATCAGGCATTCCCGAATCCATCGAACGCGTCATCCTCAAAGCCCTCGCCAAGGAGCCGGATGACCGCTACGCCACCGCCGCGGAATTCCTGTCAGCGTGGAAACGCGCCCTGGAGGACGCCGAAACCGTCCTCCACACGCCCGAGCCGACTCCCGCACCCATCCCTCGCACACAGACGGTCGCCGTTCCGTCCCAGCCCAAGCCTGTCACCGTTTCGACAACCGCTTCCAAACCCGGAACCTCCACCGGCTGGATCGTCGGCTGTTTCATCGGCGCGTGCCTGCTGCTCACTGCGGGCGGTGTCATGGTGTTTGGCACGGGCTTTCTCGCCGCACTCGGTCAGGACACAGAGACTCCCTTCCCGACCGCCACAGAGGCGTCCATTCCGCCCACGGGTACTCCCATACCGGGACCCACTTCAACCCCTGTCAGCGTCGTCAAAATCCTCCTCGAAGATGATTTCTCCGACAGCAGCCAGTGGGGCACACTCACCGACTCGGACAACTCCATCGAATATGACGGCGATACGTTCCGAATGCAGATCTTCCGCAAGAACTGGTTCGTGTGGAGCACGCCCAACCTTGAAACATACCGGAACATTCACGCGGAAGTCACCGTCACGAACAACGATGGGGAATCCACCACATCGTTCGGAATCATTTGCAACAAACAGCCCGATGTCACTTCGTACCACTACCTGGCGATGGCATCCGACGGCGAGTATGTGATCGGCCGGGCAACGGAAGGAGAGGTCGATGTCTTCCTCACCAACAACGACCAGTGGGCATTTTCGGATTTGATCGAGCCTGACCTCCCCTCGTATCGCGTCGGCGCGGACTGTGCCAACGGTACGTTAACTCTCTACGTCAACGGCGAGGTAATCGCCTCAGTCACCGACACCACCTACACCAGCGGCGGTGTGGGACTCTTCGCCTGGAGCGGCGCCAACGCCACCGCCGGGGACGTGACCTTCGACGATTTCATCATGACCTCGTTGGAGTAGTCCACTCCAACAAACAGACACTGGCGGCTTGAAAGCCGCCTTTTTCATGTCATTGCAGACACAATCTCCTCACAACGACATCTTGCCCATCTGTGGTTATAATTTCCGTTGATGGACGCTAAAACCCTGCAAGTTCTCGAATACCCGAAGATCCTCGAGCGGCTGAAGACCTTCTGCGATTTCTCCGCATCGATGGAACTGGCGCTTGCTCTCGAGCCGACCGATTCGTACGATCTCGCCCTTGCCCGTCTCGCCGAAACGACCGAGGCGCGCAGGCTGTTTTCCGTGCAGGATGTGGGCATCGGCGGCGCGCACGACATTCGCCCGGCGGTGGACCTCGCCGCGCGCGGTGGCGTGCTCGACCCACAACAACTGCTGGATGTCAAATCCACGCTGATTTCATGCCGCGAACTGAAGAAATCGCTCGAGCGCAAAACGGACGAATACCCGCGTCTCGCGCAACTCGCAGCCGGACTCCCCGAATCGCACGGCATTGTGGATTCGATCACACGCGTGCTCTCCGACCGCGGCGAAGTGCTCGATTCCGCTTCGACAAAACTTGCCACGCTCCGGCGTGAGATCAAGACCGCGCACGACCGGCTGATGTCGCGCTTGCAACGCTATCTGACGGAGTCCGCCAGCAAGCTGCAGGAGCCCATCATCACCCAGCGCGACGGGCGTTACGTCATCCCTCTGCGCGCCGAATTCAAAGGGCAGATCAAAGCGGTCATCCACGACCAATCCTCCAGCGGCGCGACCCTGTTTGTGGAGCCGCTTCCCGTCGTGGAACTGAACAACGCCATGCGCGAATTGCAATTACAGGAACGCGATGAGGAGCGGCGCATCCTGTACGAACTGTCCGCACAGATCGGCGACCATCACGAGGAACTTAAATATGGCGTGGAAAATCTCGCCATGCTCGACCTCATCTTTGCAAAAGCAAAGTACGCGGAGGAACTCAGGGCATCAGAACCAATCCTGCATGAAATGAAAGAAGACAGAGGAAAGAAGAACCCGGCGCGTCTTTCTTCTTTCATCTTTCGTTTAATCCAGGCGCGTCATCCCCTCCTCGATCCAAAAACAGTCGTCCCCATCGACGTGGACCCCAAGCCCGGCACACGTGCCATCGTCATCACCGGTCCAAACACAGGCGGAAAAACCGTCTCATTGAAAACCGTCGGTCTGCTCGCGCTCATGGCGCAAAGCGGATTGCATATCCCCGCGCAGAGCGGCTCGGAATTGCCATGCTTCCATGCCGTCTACGCCGATATCGGCGACGAGCAATCCATCGAGCAATCGCTCAGCACGTTTAGCGGTCACATCACGAACATCATCCGCATCCTCAAGCAGATCGACGCGCGTTCGCTGGTCATCTTCGACGAACTGGGCGCGGGAACCGATCCACAGGAGGGCGCGGCGCTGGCGCGTGCCCTTCTCAGTCACCTGCTCGAAACCGGATGTACCGTCCTTGTGGCAACGCATTACCCCGAACTCAAGACCTTCGCGCATTCCACGGAGGGGGTGGTCAACGCCTCGCTGGAATTCGACATCAAGACCCTGCGCCCGACTTATCATCTCACCATCGGACTTCCCGGACGTTCCAACGCGCTGCTCATCGCCCAACGGCTCGGTCTGCCCCAGCCGATCATTGAATCTGCCAAAGGAGAGATCAGCCCTGACGATCTGCGCGCCGACAAACTGCTCGATGACATCCGCAAGGAACGTAACCGTACCTCACGCGAACGTCAAAAATTGGAAAAAGCGCGCGACAAACTCGAGACACAAAATGCCGAGCTGCAAAAGCGGCTCGAGAAGCTCGAGGATGAACGCCGTGAAGTCCTTGCCAGAGCGCGCGCGGAAGGTGAACTCGAGGTTGCCATTCTGAAGAAGAACATCGAATTGCTGAAGGCGCAATTGAAGAAAGCACGACAGCCGCTGGAGGCGTTGCAGGCAATCGAGGAAAAGGTGGAGGCGATCGAGGAAAAAGTGGAAGCACCAGTGGACCGCAGGAGCGATCAAGTACCAATTCCCAATTATCAAGCGCTCAAATTGGGCGAACGCGTCACTGTCAGCACGCTGGGGGCCGAGGGTGTGGTGACGGCCCTGAGCGAGTCCGACGCGGAGGTGCAGATTGGGAGTCTGCGCGTGAGGGCGAGGTTGTCCGAATTGAGGAAGAAAGGTCACGAGGAGGAAATCCCGGAAGGAAAGAGAAAAGAGGAAAGACTGGAAGGCAGTCATCAGGTATCAGTGAGCAGTAAGTCGCCGGGGTTGGAATTAAATCTGCGCGGCAAACTGGTGGACGAAGGTCTTGACGAGTTGGAAAAATATCTGGAGCGCGCCTATTCGGCAGGTTTGCTGTTCGTGCGCATCGTCCATGGCAAGGGGACGGGAAAGATGCGCGAGGCAGTGCGCAATGCGTTGAAGAGCAGCCCGTATGTCTCATCGTTCGAGGAACCGAAGGACAACGAGGGCGGCGCCGGCGTGACCGTTGCGAAGATGGCGAAGTAATATTTGTCGCTGCGAGGCCTGCTCCGCATTTCTCGCAGCGATATGCAAATTATGAGCTAGTATCATTTTGCTGGAGCGATTTATGACACTGGATGATGCGATCAAACAAATGACCGACACGATCAAAGCCGCAAGCGGGAGCGCTGAAGTGAAAATCGTCAAGATGTCTGATGAAGAGGCGCGCTTGAGCGTGTACGCACCCGCCGGGGACATCCAAAAGATCAAGGATGCGACCTTCCAGCCCGCCATCGGCCTGTTGAACAGCGACGGGCTGGACATTCAGGTTTTTGTCTACGACAAGGATGCACCGCCGTTGAAAGGTTGAAGGCTGGGGATGAAGAATGAAACCAGTTTGGTATCTTTGAGCCGGCGCGAACGAGAAGTTGTTGGTTTGCTGTTGCAAGGTCTGAGCAACAAGCAGATCGCCTTGTCTCTGGGGGTTTCTGAACGCACGGTTGAATTTCACCTGAGAAATATTTACGCAAAAGTGCAAGTTGCATCACGAGTCGAATTGATTCTCAAACTGGGGAAAATACCGGATGGCAATTCGCAAAACCCGGTGGAATCCACAGTTGTGACCAACGATGGAAACATCCATAATGACAGCCAAACCATCACACGCGGACGATGGGCACATTCCTTGAGAAAGACCCTTTCTCTTATTAAACAGGAGGTTGTCATGACCACACGTATCACTGTCGAAGATCTGGGAAACTATTTGCAGGAGCGTCCGTTGCTCTTTGCCTTGAGCCTGTTTCTGGCGGCAAGTTTGACAACACACCATGTCCTCTTCAATATTGGATTGTTCTACTGGGTATCCTACGTTCTGCTGGGAATCATCCTGGCTGCAGCGAGTCTGTATTTCGGCGTATCGTGGAAAAAAGTAGCGGACGGAAAATTCCTCCCCCGGCTCCATCCGCTGATCCTTCTTTTCATGGCTGCTTTGCTGCCCATGATCCCGACATTCCTCGACCAGCTCTATTTGCACACCTTCCTCAAGAATACGGCATCCATCTCGTTTCAACTCGGCATGCTTTCCACGAAAGCCATGTGGATGGTGGCGCCAGAGGGATACTCCTATCTGTATACGGAACGTCATAATTACTCAGACGATCTTTGGATTCTCGCGAACATGGGCATAATCCTGTTCTTTCTCGCCGGGATCATCTCCAACAAATGGTTCAGAAAAAAAGACCTGGTTCCGGCATGAGTCAAATGGGTAAACGGGGCGGCAGGGACGCAGCGACGCTGTGTCCCTGCTTTTATGCTACACTTGCGGACTATGACATATCAGGGACTTCTTCACAAATACGGACATCTTCTCGACCTCCCGGCTCATTCCCGCACCGTCAGCCTGCTCGAGGGCAACACGCCATTGATCCGAGCTGACGCGTTATCCCGTCAACTCGGCGGCGGATTCGATCTCTTCATCAAATATGAAGGACTCAACCCGACCGGTTCTTTCAAAGACCGCGGCATGACAGCCGCCGTGAGCGAGGCGCTGGGGCGCGGCGCAACGACTGTCATTTGCGCATCCACGGGCAACACCGCCGCGTCGGCGGCGGCATACGCAGCGCGCGCGGGGATGAAGTCTATTGTGCTGATCCCGCGGGGAAAAGTTGCGGCAGGGAAACTGGCGGGCGCCATTGCCTACGGCGCGCAAGTGATTCAAATCGACGGTTCCTTCGATGACGCGTTGACGATGGTCGTGGACATCACGAACAAGCATCCCATCTGCCTGGTGAATTCTATTAATCCCTATCGCATCGAAGGGCAGAAGACATCCGCTTTCGAGATTTGCGATACGCTCGATTCCGCGCCGGATTGGTTGTGCCTGCCGGTGGGGAACGCGGGCAACATCACTTCCTATTGGGCGGGATTCAAGCAATACCACGAATTGAAATCCACCGGTTTACCGCAGGTTCTGGGGGTGCAGGCGGCGGGCGCAGCTCCGCTGGTGCTGGGACATCCCGTCGAACACCCGGAGACGGTCGCCACCGCCATCCGCATCGGGAAACCGGCGCGCGGCGAACAAGCTTTGCAGGCCGCGGAAGAATCCAATGGGCGTATTATCGCCGCCACCGATGAACAAATCCTGCACATGCAGAAGATGCTGGCAAAACTCGAGGGCATCTGGGTGGAACCGGCATCCGCCACAGGATTGGCCGGACTGGCAATCCAAATCGAAAGTGGAAGGATGAACGTGAAGGGAAAACGAGTCGTCGCCATCTGCACCGGTCATGGCATGAAAGACCCCGACATCATCACGAAGGATATGCAAAAGCCGCTAATCGTGCCGCCGAAGTTGGAGGCGTTGGAAGAGGTTATATTGAGATAACATGTCGTTGCGAGGAGCGTTCCTGCTCTTTGCGACGAATCAATCTCCTCGAAACAATCGTTTATTGGTTATCAGAAGATTGCTTCGCCGCTTCGCGGCTCATAACGACATAATTAACTATGAAATTCACCGTCAACGTCCCTGCCACCTCTGCTAACCTTGGACCCGGATTCGATTCCCTCGGTCTCGCGCTGGACCTGTGGAACGAGACCACGGTTACACCCGCGAACGATTTTTCGGTGAGCGTCACAGGCGAAGGGGCGGATCGGCTCGCTTTGAACCGGAACAACCTCATCCTGCGCGCGGCGCAGACTCTGGCGGAGCACGCGGGCAGGTCCCTGCCGCCATTCCATGCAGAGTGTGTCAACGCCATCCCGTTATCGTCGGGGCTTGGGTCGTCCGCCGCGGCGGTTGTCACAGGCTTGCTGGCAGGGAACCTCCTGCTCGATAACCCGTTGTTGAAGGAAGAAATCCTGAACCTCGCCTCCGAACTGGAAGGTCACCCCGATAACGTCGCGCCGGCGTTGTTGGGCGGGCTGGTCGTCTCGACCATGCACGCTGGCAGGGTCATTGCGCGTCCCATCCCGGTGGACATGGATATGTGTATCACGATTGTCCTGCCCGATTTTCACATTTCCACCCGGCAGGCGCGCGCGGCGTTGCCGAAGAAGATTCCCATGCGGGATGCGGTGCACAACATCAGCCGCGCTGTGCTGGTGACAGAGGCGCTCCGGGACGGGGACCTGTCCTTGCTCGGCAGGGTGATGACTGACTCCCTGCACCAGCCGTACCGACTGCCGCTGATCCCCGGCGCGCAGGAGGCGATGGATGCGGCGCGTCAGACGGGGGCGGAGGCTGTCGCCCTTTCGGGAGCGGGTCCCAGCCTGATTGCGTTCTCGAAAACGGAAACAGGCGCGGGTGAGTCCATGAGGCGTGTGTTCGAGGCGGCGGGACTTCAGGCAAGAGTATTCAGTTTGAGGGTATCCGGTCGGGGGGCTGAAATTCACACGGCATAACGCGCCACGTTCCACTCTTTTGCAAATTTCAAGATGCGCGGTTTGATGTAATAGGCGTACGGGTCGGCGACCTCGCGCCGCTCGGCAATCAATTTCATCGCCGCGAATGGATCAAAACCCTGCGCCACGAGGATGCAGGCGCCCATTGCCACGCTGCGGTGACGCCCGTAGGCGCAATGAGCGTAGACTTTGCCGCCGCTGCGGATGGTCGCGAGCGCGGCTTGCGCACCACGCATCAACTTGTGAATCGAGATCGGAAAGAATGGGTTGTCGAGCGAACGAAGCCAAAGCGTGGCGATGGGCTCGTGGTGATGATCGGGGCGGGGCGGACGTGAGAAGCGCATGTTGATGATAAGCCGCACGCCCAGTTCGCGCAGTTGATCGTAATCGCTGAGGGATGGCATGTTGCCGATAAAGAGGTCGTCTGTGATTTGCGAGTAGTTCATAAGGGAATGGTAACACAGGTACGAGCCAACGAATTGTTGGATGATACAATCGAAATACTTTTTCAACCAAGAGGAGAATTATCCCGTGAACGATACCGCCCCACATCCCAAACGAACTGGGTTGCTTATCTGGATGATCGTATCGCAAATTCTTGCAGTCGTATCGCTCGTCCCGTGGCTTCTCATGGCAGGACTCTCCGTCATGGCATTCGACCAGGGTTCCACCCCCGAAGCATGGACGTTCGTTATTGCGGTCTGGTCGTATCCGATCATCCCCATCATTCTGGTCATTGCCGCGTGGGTTGCTTATGCAAGGCGTAGGAATCGCGCCGCAGCAGTGCTTTCAGGATTTTCATTCGCGCCGCCGCTTTTGTGCATTGTCGTGATCTGGTTCTCGAACGCGTTGTGGTTCGTCCAAAACGGCGGGTTTGACGCTTTCAGACCATGACGCCATGCGCTTTTTTGAGCGCACTGTTTCTTGTGCCAAACTCTTGACAACAGTCCCCAATCTCCAGTTTCCAATTCTCAACCTCTTCCAATTACCATTTACCAATTACTCAAGTTATGGAAACCCTCTCAACCAACATCAACCTCGATAGCGAAGATTTCAAAGCCAGCAGCCTCCACCACCACGCCCTCGCGAATGAATTAAAGCAGCGTCTCGCCGAAGTGCGCAAAGGCGGCGGCGAAAAATACCGCAAACGACACGAAGAGCAGGGCAAACTCTTCGTGCGCGAGCGCATCGAACGCCTGCTCGACCCCGGTTCGCCCTTCCTCGAACTTTCCCCCCTCGCCGCCTTCGGCATGTACGACCTCGAAGCGCCGGGCGCAGGTATCGTTACCGGCATCGGGCGCGTGAGCGGACGCGAGGTGATGATCGTCGCCAACGACGCCACCGTCAAAGGAGGGACGTACTTCCCCATGACGGTCAAAAAACACCTGCGCGCCCAGCAGATCGCCGAAGAGAATCATCTGCCCTGCCTCTATCTCGTCGATTCGGGCGGGGCGTTTTTGCCGCTTCAGGATGAAGTCTTCCCCGACGCGAATCACTTCGGGCGCATCTTCTACAATCAGGCGCGCATGTCTGCCAAAGGGATTCCGCAAATCGCGGCGGTGATGGGAAGTTGCACGGCGGGCGGCGCCTACGTCCCTGCCATGAGCGACGAAGCGGTCATCGTCAAAGGCACAGGCACCATCTTCCTCGGCGGACCGCCGCTCGTCAAAGCCGCCACAGGCGAGGATGTCAGCGCGGAGGAGTTGGGCGGCGCGGACGTTCACACGCGGCTCTCCGGCGTGGCGGATCACTTTGCGGAGGATGATGACCACGCGCTTCAACTCCTGCGGGACATCGTCGAAACCTTACAACCTTCAGACCCTCAAACGTTCTTACGCGGACTTGAAGTTACTCCCCCCGAAGAACCTCTCTACCCCGCCGAAGAAATTTATGGCATTTTGCCCACCACCTTCCGCGAGACCTACGACGTGCGCGAAATCATCGCCCGCATCGTGGATGGAAGCAAATTCCGCGAATTCAAAGCCCGCTACGGCACGACCATCGTCTGCGGGTTTGCACGCATCCACGGTTACCCTGTCGGCATTATCGCCAACAACGGCGTGCTGTTCAGCGAGTCCGCGCTCAAAGCGACGCACTTTATCGAATTATGCGACCAGCGCGGCATCCCGCTCCTCTTCCTGCAAAACATCACCGGTTTCATGGTGGGACGCGAAGCCGAGACCGGCGGCATCGCCAAGGACGGCGCGAAGATGGTCCACGCCGTTGCCACAACCCGCGTCCCCAAACTGACCGTCATCATTGGCGGCTCATTCGGCGCTGGCAACTACGCCATGAGCGGACGCGCCTACGGCTCGCGCTTCCTGTGGATGTGGCCCAACGCCCGCATCTCCGTCATGGGCGGGGAACAAGCCGCCAACGTCCTGCTCACTATCAAACAGGATCAACTCGCCCGCGAAGGCAAACCTCCCATGACCCCCGCCGAAGCCGAGGAATTCAAACGTCCCATTCTGGAAAAATACGAGAACGAAGGCAACCCCTACCACTCCACCGCGCGGCTTTGGGATGACGGCGTGATTGACCCGGTGGATACAAGGCAGGCGCTGGGGTTGGCGCTGTCGGTGGTGCTGAATTCACCGATAGAAGAACAAAACTTTGGAGTTTTCCGCATGTGAAATGAAAGAGGAAAGAAGAAAGAGGAGCGCGAGGCATGAAATATGCTGAATGGCTTATGGAAGTTCCACCGGAAATCACCAACGACCCCATCTGGAAACTGGAAGTCTACCGGCTTGCGTTATTCGCGGGCGACATTGGACGGGAGGATGTCTATTTGCTCGCAAAACAGCCGCTGATGTTGAGCGTCGCAGATCAACTTCATCGCTCGCTCGACTCAATGAGCGTAAATCTCACCGAAGGATACTCCCGAAGCAAAGGACCCGACCGCGCACGCTTTATCGAAGCCTCGCTTGGTTCCGCGCGTGAAAGCCGCGAGTGGTACTACAAATCACGGCATGTTCTCAAACCGGAGGTTCTCAAACATCGTATGGGTCTCACAACGCGCATCGTCAGCATGTTAACCCCGATGATTCCCCATCAACGCAAACACGCCATCCGCGAGGAACAAGCCGAATACCACATACAATCATCAGTCTTCTCGCTCGACTCGGACGTGCCTTTCCAATAACACATCTTTCATCTTTCGTCTTTCTTCTATGGCTCCCTTCTCTAAAATCCTCATCGCCAACCGCGGCGAAATCGCCGTCCGCATCATCCGCGCCTGCAAAGAGTTAGGCATCAAGACAGTTGCCGTTTACTCCGATGCCGATAAAAACTCTATGCATGTCCAATATGCCGACGAAGCAGTTCACATCGGCGCGGCGTCGCCCAAGGAATCATATTTGAATGCGGATGCCTTGATCCGCGCCGCGCTCGCCTCTCAAGCCGACGCCATCCACCCGGGCTACGGCTTCCTCTCGGAGAACGCGTCTTTCGCCGCCGCAGTCGAATCCGCAAACCTGACCTTTATCGGTCCCTCAGCCGACTCCATCCGCGCGATGGGCGACAAGGCGGAGTCGAAGATTCGAATGAAAGAAGCAGGCGTCCCGACGGTGCCCGGAGCCGAGGGATTGCAATCGCTGTCCGAATTCGAAAGCGCCGCCCGCGAGATCGGCTATCCCATCCTCGTCAAAGCCTCGGCAGGTGGCGGCGGCAAAGGGATGCGCATCGTTTGGGAGGCGGACGACCTGCCCGAGGAGATAGACGCCGCGCGCCGCGAAGCGCTCCACGCCTTCGGCGATGACCGCCTGCTCATCGAAAAATACATCCCCGACGCGCATCACATCGAGTTTCAAGTCTTCGGCGACAAGCACGGACACATCGTCCACCTCTTCGAGCGCGAATGTTCGGTGCAAAGACGCCATCAAAAAATTATTGAAGAGACACCGTCTCCATTGCTCACGCCAGAGTTGCGCGTGCAAATGGGAGAAGCGGCATTGCGAGCAGCGAAAGCAGTTAATTACTTCAATGCTGGAACTGTAGAATTTATCTTCGATCCAAATCTTTCCTCCCTTCGACACGGCTCAGGGCAGGCTTTCTTCTTTCTCGAAATGAACACCCGCCTCCAGGTCGAACACCCCATCACCGAACTCACAACAGGGCTTGATTTGGTTCAATGGCAGATTCGCGTTGCGGCAGGCGAACGTTTCCCCTACCAGCAAGAAGAACTCACCCAGCACGGACACGCCATCGAGTGCCGCATCTACGCCGAAGACCCCGCCAACGGATTTTTACCCAGCACCGGCAAACTCCTGCGATACATCGAGCCACGCGGACCGGGCATCCGCGTGGATTCGGGCTTTCGCGCTGGCGACGAGGTGACTCATTTCTACGACCCCATGCTGGCAAAGTTGATTGTCCATGCCGAGAACCGCCAAACCGCCATTCGAAAGATGCAAACCGCATTGCGAGACTTCGTCGTGCATGGCGTCGTCACCAACCTGGATTTCATGCAGGCGGTTTTGGCGCATCCCGATTTTGCCAATGGCAGAGTTTCCACGCGCTGGGTGGAAAACGCCTTCGACTGGGAACCACCCTCCGCCCCATCTTTTGAATCCCTCGTTGCCGCCGCACTCGCGGACATTGAAATCGCAAATCGCAAATCTGAAATCGTAAATGAAGTGGATCCTTACAGCCCGTGGAAGACCCTGAACGGATTTCGCAACTGATGAAACTGACCTTCGATAACGCCACGCTAGAAATCCTTCTCACCGGCAAATCCTACCGCGTCACGCTGGGAGATAAAACCGCCGAAGCCGACATCCTCCACGCCGACGCCGAACGCGGACAAATCGAATTTCTCCTCGGCGGCGAACGCCTCACTGCTTACGTCTCCTCCGACCATACCAAACGCTGGGTGACGGTGAACGGTCAAACCTTCGTGCTGACCCGGCAATCCGGCTCGCGCAAACGTGGAGGCGGTCACCTCCATACCGCCGGCGAACTGACCGCCCCCATGCCGGGGCAAATTCGCGCCGTCAATGTCAGCGAAGGAGAAACAGTGACAAAGGGACAAACCCTCATCATCCTCGAAGCGATGAAAATGGAGATTAGAATCCAGGCGCCGATGGATGGGACCGTGAGCAAGTTGTTGGTCAAGCAGGGGCAGACGGTGGAGAGGGAGCAGAAGCTTATAGAAATCGTGGACAAGGTGGAACGTTAGAACGTTCAAACGTTTCGACCTGCCCACATTCAAACGGAGGTTATATGACCGGAAAATACTTTGACGAACTCGAAGTGGGGATGAAATTCCAACACGGCGGGCGCACCGTCACTGAAATGGACAACGTCCTCTTCTCCGCGCTGACGATGAACACCCAGCCGCTTCATCTCAACGAGGATTTTGCCTCGAAAACCGAATTTGGTCAGCGGCTGGTGAATGGCGTGTTCACCTTCGGGCTGGTGGTCGGGCTCACCGTCCCCGACCTGACCGAAGGCACGATTGTGGCAAATCTGGGATACGACAAGGTTGTGCATCCCAATCCCGTTTTTCACGGCGACACCATCTATGCCGAGAGTGAAATCATCGAAAAGCGGGAGTCCAAGTCAAGACCCAACGTTGGGATTGTGCGAATTAAATGCCGGGGCAAAAAACCCGACGGTACAATTGTGGTCGAATTCGAGCGGACGGCGATGTTCCTCAAACGTTCACAGGTTTGAAAGTTGTAACGTTCACACGTTTAACCAGCCAACTTTCAAACCTTCCAACCTGAAAACGGAGAACAAATGCATTCTCGTAGAGCCTTGTTATATATGCCCGGTGACGACCGCCGCAAAATCGAAAAAGCAACCACCCTCGGCGTGGATTGCATCTGCATGGATCTGGAGGACGGGACCGCCCTCAACAAAAAAGCCGAAGCGCGAGCGATCATTGCACAGGCAATGAAGGAATTGGATTTTGGAAACTCCGAACGGTGCATTCGCATTAACAGCATCGGCTCGGGCTTCGAAAAGGACGACCTCGCCTCCGCCCTGGCGGCAAGACCGGACTCCATCGTTGTGCCCAAGATCGAATCCGCCGAACAGGTGAAGTGGGTCAGCGGGCAGATTGAATCCTTTGAACTCGCAAATGGGTTGGCTATTGGAGCCATTCGCATATTGATTGGCGTTGAAACCGCAAGAGGCATCCTGAACCTGAAGGAAATTGCCGAAGCCGACAAACGCCTCGAAGCCATCATCTTCGGCGCGGAGGATTATGCCGCCTCGGTAGGCGCACGGCGGACGAAAGAGGCAAACGAGGTGTTGTATGCGCGTTCGGCGGTCGTTGCGGCGTGTGCGGCAAACGACCTGCAGGCAATTGACATGGTGTACATTGACTTCCGCGATCTCGAAGGTCTGCGCCGCGAGGCGGAGCAGGGAGCAGGATTCGGCTTCAGCGGGAAACAGGTCATTCACCCGAATCAGGTCCCGGTCGTGCAGGAAGCGTTCACTCCATCCGATGAAGAAATTGCATACGCCAAACGAATCGTCGAGTCGTTCGAGGCGAGTCAAAAAGAGGGCAAAGGCGCCTACGCGCTGGACGGCAAGATGATTGATATGCCGCTTTTGAAAAACGCGCAAAAGGTGTTGGAACGCGCAAAGGCAGGCGGGAAGATATGACTTTTTGCAAGGAAATTGGTGACTTCCAAAAAGCAGGAGCGACTGATAATTAGGTATTCTTTTTTGGAAGGGATTTATGCATAAATTCGTTCAATCGGCAATCGATGCGGCAAAACAGGGCGACAAAAACAAGGCGATGAGCTTTCTCAAGGAAGTTCTCTCCGCCAATCCCAAGGATATAGACGCATGGCTGGTGCTCGCCGCCGTGATGGACGACCCGCAGCGCAAACGGCAATGCCTGAACCGCGTGTTGACACTGGATCCCACCAACAAACTGGCGCGGGAGGAACTGCTCGAAATGGATCGCGCTGCGATGGGCGCCACGCCTCCTTTCGTGCCAGAGGAGGTTCCCATTCCTGAGTCGAGTCCCCGGACTCGGTCGCAGCCGTCCATGTCGCTCGAAAGCAGACCGCTCACACAACCCGCTCGTCAGCAGGCAACGCACGTCTCCCTTCCCGACTGGGCGGAGGAACCTCCCAAGGCAAAACTGCAAGCCGCTTCCCAGCCCGGATCGTCTGCAAAGCCACGCGCCGAAAAGCCGATGGTGTTCAAATATTCCACCATCAATCGTATCGCCACCTATTTCTTCGCGATCCTCTTTGCCTGCCTCGGGCTGGCGGTTTTGATCCTATTGCAGAATGTAATGGTGATGGTTGTTCCCTGCGGCTTGTCTTTGTTGTTGCTGCCTGCCATCTGGATCGTCTCCAAACAGGTGGAGGTCAGCGAGAAGGGCATTCGCACCTCGCAGTTCTTCGGATTGATCGGCGCGGAGGTCGGATGGAACGAGATTGCCCGCATCCAGTCAAAGCAAAATAATCTGGCGCTTGTGACAAAGAAGGGCAACACGGTCAATGTCACCAAGCAAGTGATCGGATATCCGACCATTGTAGAGACCCTGCGCCAGCGACGCCCCGACTTGTTCGGCATGGCTCAGTCAGCGTCTGTGCAAGGCGACAGGGCCGCCTCCACCTACGGAACCGTGCCGTCGATGGGTTATGACATTCCCAGCGCCGCGCCGTCATTCTCCGGCACACGAACCTTCAAGAAAAACTTCTTCAAACAATACGGGATCCTCTTCCTCGTGATCCCGTTCTGCCTCGTTGCCCTTTGGACGATCTACGCTGAGCCGGAACACAGAATTGGTGCGATCCTCGCGGCGATCTTTTGCCTGATCATCATGATCCTGCCTTTCTTCCAGGTTGGTCTGGTCAAGGTGGAGCCGAACAAGCTCAGCATCGAATCGTTTTTCGAGCAGAAGGAATTCAGCGGGCGCGATATCCGCGAGATCAAGATGCAATCGGTACGTGGACGGTATGGACGCGTGACGAACTACGTGGATATTGTCACTGTGGCAGGCAAAAACTATCCTGTGCAGGGATTTTCCGACGGCGACGAGATCATTTATGGAATCCTGCATCAGTGGTGGGAGGCGTATCGAAATCGATAGAGATCACAGGACAACATCCTTTATAATCCCGTCACCCTGCTGTCTTTCAGGGTGGCGTTTTTATTTCCATCCAGTTCATCGAGGAAAACATCTTGCTCTCACTCTCCATTTTCTACGGCATCTTATCCGCGCTCGTTTGGGGGGCGGGCGATTTTGCCGGCGGGCTTGCCACCCGCAAACTGGGCGCGTACCGCGCCGTATTCTATGCCGATTTAATCGGTCTGCTGGCGTTGATTGCCGTCGTCATCTTCTTCCCCGAACCGCTCCCGCCCCTTTCATCGCTCCTCATCGCCGGGTTGGGAGGCATGCTCGGTTCGGTGGGGCTGATAACCCTCTACTACAGCATGGCAAAGGGACAGATGAGCATCGCCGCGCCTGTCTCGGCGTTGTTTGCCGCTGCGCTCCCCGTACTGGTCAGCGCGTTCACCGAAGGACTGCCCACGCTCGTTCAATTCATCGGGTTCGGATTGGCGCTCAGCGCAGTCTGGCTCATCTCACAAGGTGACGCGTCCCACCGCCTCCATCTGGAGCGGCTCTCTGACCTGCGCCTGCCGCTCCTCGCCGGACTGGGATTTGGTTCCTATTTCATCCTCATACACTACGCCACTGACGGAATCACCTCCACTTTCTACCCCATGATTGCCTCCCGCACCGCCGGGACGATCATGCTATTTGGATTTGTCCTCGCATTACGGCAGGGATTCGGCGTTCCGCGCGAGGCGTGGGGCGTGGTGTTCGCCAACGGAATGCTCGATGTGGGCGGCAACTTTTTCTACCTGCTGGCGTTGCGCACCGGCAGGCTCGACATCTCCGCAATACTCAGTTCGCTCTACCCCGGCGCGACGGTGATCCTGGCGTGGGTGTTCCTAAAGGAGAAGATATCCCGTTCACAATGGATGGGCATTCTCCTAGCACTGGCCGCCATCGCACTCTTCTCTTCGTAAGACCATGATCGAGATCAAACCCATCCGGACCAGACGCGACCGAAACTTTTTTCTCACCTTTCCGTGGACGATCTACAAGGGCGATCCGCTATGGGTGCCGCCGCTCCTCACCGAAAAGGCAAAAGTCATCAACCCGGCTCAGGGATTGTTCTTCAAGGATGGTCTCGCGGAATTCTTCATTGCCTGGAAGAACCGACAACCTGCAGGCACACTTTGCCTTGCGGAGGATTTCAACAATACGCGTACCAGGGGTTTCCCGGAATGTATGTACGGCTTTGTCGAGTGCATCGAGGATTTTGACGTGTTTCGAGCCATGTTCGACCACGCGGAGAAGTGGGCGCGTTCACGAAACATGAAGTCGTTGTATGGTCCCTACAATCTGGACCGCGAAGACTCGCGCGGCATCCTCATCGACGGGCGCGACCGTCCGCCTGCGATCCTGTGTGGGCATCACCCGCCGTATTACCAAAAGTTCTTCGAGCGGTATGGGTTTCAAAAAAATGGCGAGGATGGGCTTGCCTACGCCATCGACCTCGACTTGAACAATCCCAAACTTCAGCGTTTGTCGCGGCTGGCGGAACAGGTTCGAAAACGGAATCCAAATTTCACGGTGCGCGGCGCGAATTTGAAGGATAAAGAGAAGGAGATCGACCGCATCACCTTCCTGCAAAACGAAGGTTTGAAGCATTTCCCCGGTTTTGTCCCGTACACACGCAGGGACATCGAGGCGATGATCGATCCGCTCATCGAACTGGCGGACATGGATCTGGTGCTCTTCGCTGAAGTGGATGGTAAACCGGCGGGCTTCTTCCCCGGTGTGCCAAACTTCAACGAAGTCTTGATTCATTTGAATGGGCTTCGTCATCCGTGGGATTATCTGCGTTATTTGAAATTTCGCAACATCAAACCCAAATGTCTGGCTGTCAAAAGTGTGGTCGTCACGCCCGAGCATTGGGATACCGGCGTGGCAATCCTGTTGTTCGATGAAATGGCAAAACGCGCCGCGGCGCGCGGCTACACCTGGGCGGACCTTTCACTCACCGGGGAAGAAAATCCCGATACCTGGCCTCTCGCGCATCACATGGGGGCAGTCATTTATAAACGTTACCGATTTTACAAAAAGGACATTTAACGCGGCAGGAACTTTCAGGGGGATTGCCTCGTTTATGAGAAAGCCATCCCTTTTCGGTTAAAATCGCACCATGTTCCAACACACCGCCATTCGTATTCTTCGTCCCGCCTTCCTCCTGATTTTTTTCCTCTCCTCTTGTTCCTCCCCTGCGACTCCTTCCCCCATCCCAACAGAGACAGAACCCCCGACATCCTCCCCTCTGCCGACAGAGACGGCTCTACCCACCGATACGCCGGCACCGGTTCCCACAGCGGCCCCTGCGCTGGCGCGTCCGCAGTATGTGATCGACCTGAGGCTCAACTACTCGACCCATGCCGCCTCCGTCACGCAGACCATTACCTACCCCAACTGGAGCGGGGAAACGCTCAACGACCTCGTGCTTGCCGTCCAGCCAAATTTCTGGCAGGGCGGATTCGCGGTCAGGTCGCTCTTAATCGAAAACCAACCCGTTTCCACTTACACGCTCGACGGTCAAAAATGGACCATTTCCCTGCTTCAGCCCCTGCCGCCGGGGGGGACGCTTACCCTCGTGATGGAATACGATCTCATCCTGCCAAGAATGCAGGCATACGCCAACCCCGACGAGGTCCGTCCGCAAATCTACGGCTACTCTGACCGGCAGACCAATCTCGTGGACTGGTATCCGTTCATCGTGCCGTACAAACCCGGCGAGGGCTGGATCCTGCACAATGCCTGGTTTTATGGCGAGCATCTCGTCTACGACCCGGCGGATTTCGATGTGACAGTCACCTTCACCGATGGGACGACTCCGCAGGTCGCTTCGTCAGGGGCGGAGGTGCCCGCGCCAACGGCGAACAGCCGTCGCTTTGTGCTGGAGGCGGGGCGCACGTTTGCCTTTTCCATCAGCACAGTATTCAAGGTCGCACAGCAAACCGTCGGCAATGTGACCGTTTTCAGTTATTTCTTCGCGTTCTACGATGCGCCCGGCGAAGCCATGTTGCAGACCACCATCGAAGCCTTGCAGGTCTACAGCCAGCGCTTCGGACCATACCCGCACAAAACGCTCACCGCTGTGCAGGGCGATTTTAATGACGGCATGGAGTTTTCGGCGTTCTATTTCATCAGCCGCGATTACTTCAACCTCTACGATGGCACGCCGAAGAATTATCTCGTCATCATCGCCGCGCACGAGACCGCACACCAGTGGTGGTTCGACAGCGTCGCCGATGACCAGGCGCTCGAACCCTGGCTCGATGAAGCGCTCTGCACCTACAGTGAACGCATCTACTATGAAAGCGTTCATCCTGACATGGTCTCATGGTGGTGGGGCTATCGCTACTTTGAGTTCGAAGAGCCCGGCTTTGTGGATACGCCCATCTACGACGGCGGCGGTCAGCGCCCGTATTGGGACAAAGTCTATCTTACCGGTGCGCGCTTCCTTGAAGAACTGCGCGCCCGTATCGGTGATGAGACGTTCTTTGCGTTCCTAAAAGATTACTACACCCAATATGCGGGTAAACGCGCCACCGGCGCCGATTTCTTCCGCGTCTTGCGCGAACACACTGCCGCCGACCTCACCGACTTGATGACAAAGTATTTCAAGAATACATACTAACCATGTCATTGCAACCTTCGGGAAGCAATCTACAACTCATGAGGAGATTGCTTCGCCAAAGTACGGTTCGCAATGACACGAATATTTATGAATAAAACCCTCGTCATTCTCTGCGCGCTCTGTGGCATCCTCCTCTCCTCCTGCGGGATGACGCCTTCGGCGCCGCTTCCCGCGCCGCTCGTGCTTGTCACCGCCAACCCGGACGCATCCCCCACCCCCACGCCGTTCCAGCCCCTCGCCGCGACCCCACTCCCGCTCGAATCGCCGACCCTCATCCCAACCTTTACCCCGGAACCTCCGACGAACACACCACCTCCCACCCTTGAATTCACCGCCACGCCCCTTGTCTCGCCCACAACTCCTTCACAGACCGCCCGAACCCAATACACGCTGTTCGCCCTGCTCGATTATGCCGGCCGCCAGCTCGCCGTGGATGAGACGATTCAATATACCAACCAGACCGGCGCAACCTTGAATGAACTCGTGCTCGCCGTCCAACCGAATCTCCGGTCGGGCTTTTTGCTCGAAAACATCCTGTTGAACGGCAATCAACTGACCTACGACCTGACCGGGCAAAGACTCACCGTCTATCTTCCCCAGCCGCTGACAACCAACGCACAGCTAACCCTCGCCATGCGCTTCCGCATCAACATCCCGCCCAAGAGCAACGATCACCCATATGGCTACGCCAGTAATCAGGTCAATCTCACAGACTGGTATCCGTTCATCGTGCCCTACAAAGGCGGCTGGGTGTTGCATGACCCGTCGGGTTTGGGCGAGCATCTCGTCTACGATGCCGCCGATTTTGAAGTGAACATCCGAACAACGGGAGATACTGTCACCATCGCTGCCAGCGGGCTCGAGGAACCCAACGGCGAATGGACGCGCTACCGGCTCAGCGGCGGGCGCACGTTCGCCTTCTCCGCCAGCGACATCTACTCGATGAGGGAATCAGCCGTCGGGTCGGTGGTGATCCGCTCCTATTATTACGAGGGATACGACGGCGCAGGTCAGGGCATGTTGAACGCGTCGGTCAAGGCGGTTGGTCTGTTCAAAGACCTGTTCGCGCCGTATCCGTATGCCAGCCTGAGCGTGGTCCAATCCGACCTGCACGACGGGCAGGAATACGATGGTCTTGTTTTTCTGGCGACGAAGTTCTACGACGAGTACAACGGCTCGGAGCGCAGTAATCTGGCGACCATCGGCGTGCATGAAATCGCGCACCAGTGGTGGTTCGGGCTGGTGGGCAGCGATCAGGCCATGGAACCATGGCTCGACGAAGCCCTCTCAGTGTACAGCGAAAACATTTTCTACGAATACATCCACCCGAATTACGGCGACTGGTGGTGGAACTTCCGCGTGAACTATTTTGGACCCTCGGGCTGGGTGGATACGAACATCTACGAGGGCGGGAGTTTCCGCGGCTACGTCAACGCCGCCTATCTCAACGGCGCAAACTTCATCGACGAACTGCGCTGGCGCATGGGCACGCAGGATTTTCTGAGTTTTCTCAAAGAGTATGCCTCCCGTTATGCACACGGTCACGCCACTGCATCCGACTTCTTTGCTGTCGCGCAACAGAACACCACCGCAGATATTTCCGACTTGATCCGCGCGTATTTCAAGGGATCGTATTAATGCAGAAAGCGGATGAAAACCGCTTCTTTCTCAGCCGAAAGTTGATTCCGCTGAATAAAGGCCGATCCAGCGCCTGCATGAAATTTTTTAGAACTGTCAACAGAACGGAATCGAAGCAACCGTTTGGAAGGAAACACCCATGACAAATCACCACGACTATTACGCGATCATCATCGGCGCGGGGCACAATGGACTGGTTGCTGCCGCGTATCTCGCCAGGCAGGGTAAAAAGGTTCTGGTCCTCGAACGCCGCGCCATCGTCGGCGGTTCGGTGGTGACCGAATCTTTTGGCGACGATTTTTCTGTCGATTCGGTTTTCACCGGCGGCGCCCTCCGCCCAGACATTGTCAGAGATTTGAAACTGCCGTTACCTGCTGTCAAAGAGAAACCTGCTTTCATTTCTCTACAACCCGACGGCAACCACCTCATGCTCAATGCCGAATCCATCAGACGCTTCTCTGAAAAGGACGCGGCACGCTGGGGCGAGTTCCTGCGCTTCATGAACAGGTCCGCGGAGATTCTCGACGTTGCCTATGCCACCATCATGCCGCGTTTACCCATGAATTTCGGTATCCGCGAGGGGTACGGCTTGCTTGAACTCGGTCTGGAACTGCGTCTTGCCGGTCGAAAGGATATGCTCAACTTCATTCGCTCCCTGCCGATGACCGCACAGGAACTGGTCGAAGAGTATTTTGAATCTGAAACGGTCAAAGCCGCCGTGGCATCGCTTGGAATCCACGGCTTCACGCTCGGACCGATGGGCGCAGGCACTGGTTACACCCTCATTCATAACTGGATGAACCGCGGCGGCCTGGCGCATGTCAATGTGGGGAAGGCTGGCGAAATCACATCCGCGCTGGCGAATGCGGTGAAAGCTTTCGGCGGCGAAATCCGCACTGAGGCGGAAGTCTCCAGCATAAAAGTGGAAAATCAAACCGCCAAAGGCGTTGTGCTGACAAATGGCGAAGAGATTTCTGCCGATGTAATTCTCTCCGCTGCCGACCCGAAGCATACCCTGCTCAAACTGGTTGGTTCGCGTGAACTGCCGCCGGAATTTATCTGGCATGTACAATCCATCAAAATGCGCGGATCCATGGCGAAGATTCATTTGCAAACCGATGGCAGGCATGGCATCCCGGATGGAACCGTCGTCCTTGCCCCATCCATCAACTATCTGGAAAAGGCCTACGATGCCGCCAAATACGGCGAAATCTCCAAGAACCCATATCTGGAAATAAATACATCAGGCAACGTAGTTTCAGTTCATTTCCAGTTTGCTCCCTATGCTTTGAAAAATAGCAATTGGAAAGTTGAAGGTTTGGAGGTTGAAAAATTGGCAATTGATACTTTGGCGGAATATTTTCCCAATCTACAATCTTCAATCAAAGCTGCAAAGACAATTACTCCAAAGAATTTGGAAGAAATCTATGGCTTGACCGAAGGTGATTTGAATCATGGTCAACTCATGCTCGATCAATTCCTGTTCATGCGCCCGATCCCCGGCTGGTCGAATCACAAAACGCCGATTGACAATCTCTACCTGTGCGGAAGCGGCGTCCACGGCGGAGGGGGAGTCAGCGGCGCGGCGGGACGGAATGCAGTGAAGATTCTGAAATGAAAAGAGCAGGTCGCGTCTGTGACGCGACCTGCTTTGTTATTTGATAGTTCCACTCAGCGCCACTGCCTGCGGCTCACGCCCGAAGGCGAGACGTTTCGCCCAGGTGGTGGGAAGACTACGCAACAATCGGGATTCCATCCAGCCCGGCTCATTCATCCGCCAGCCCGCTTGAAGCAGGTTATCGTAAATTTTCTTTGCTCCCGTTTCGAGGACCATTCCGGCGTCCGTCAACGCGCCGCTATTCAGGTGCAGTTCGATAGAAGCGTTTTCATGCGAAATGGCTTCAAGTCCGCACATCAGTTTAGAATCCCCTGTTAACAGACTCTCCAGCAGACTACCCCACGGAAAGTTGATGGTGATGTGCGAGACCAGTCCATTTAGTTCACGCGGCAATTCTTGGGCGTTGGCAATGACGAAGAGGGCATTGGGTAGTTTTGCACGTGAATGTTTCCGCAAATTCTCGCGGCACGAGTCCACGCCGATGACGAACCAGCGTGGATTCCTTTCGGCGAGATGACGCACATAGCGTCCGTCACCCGTTCCCAGGTCCAGCAGGACGCGGGAGAAATTGGCAAGTCGATCATTGAGTCCGATTAAATCCAAATCGAGGGACATTTTGCCCCGAATTGTTTCCATGAGAAACCTCCAATCTGTCAGTTAGGTGAATGAGAGACAGATCGGAGCGGGGAGGTCCGCGCGCGTTGGATTTAAATGAAAACAGACGGTTGCGCCGCTGGCTGCGTCAGGCACCGTCGAGATCGTCGGGTGTAGGTTTTTTACGAGTTAAGGGGAATACAAAACAGACCCAGTAGTGGGTCTTGGCGAATCGTCTTGCCCAAATATGGACTTAGCAGGGAGGTCGTGCGGTGTTCATGGTGCAAAAATTGTAGCATGTTTGGTCGGGACTGTGCATTAGAGTTTCATATGTAAGCAAAATGGCATGAAGCAAACACCCGAAACCTTTTTGATTTCGGGTATTTCATTTCAAGATTTGGAATCTATTTTGCAACCCGCAGGATGACCCCATTCTGTGACGGATCATAGATCATCAATCCTGCCTCGGTCTGATTCGACGGGATGCCCGCCGCGTCGACCCGAACCACGACTTGTTCGTAGGCTTTTTGATCGGGCAGGTCGATGGTGAAATACCGAAGTCCAACCGCATCGGGTGGAGGGGGTGGCACGCCGCGTCCCTGCCAGGTATTCAACCCGAGGTGATGATGGTATCCGCCTGCAGAGACGAATCCCATCTGGAATTGCTTCGAGACGCCCATGATGTCAAAACCGATGATGCCATGATAGAAATCCACCGCTTCCGCCACATCGCGGACGTGGAGATGCACATGCCCAATTTTCAAATCAGATGGGATGGGCGCATCGAGGCGATCGTCATCTTGGAGATGTTTGAACAGCGCATCCACGTCCAGCGGTTCGCGTCCATCGCTCCATGAGCCATCTGCACGGCGGGCTTCGAATCTGTCATCAGACATGGTCCATGTACCATCTTCAGGCGACTCGCAATACAACTCGATGCCGTTCCCTTCGAGGTCATCGAGGTAGGTGGTCTTGGTCATGATGTGATCGGTCGGCGAGTTGGGGTATTTCAACGCAAAGAGACGCGCCATGGCAATGGCAAGTTCGCGCTTGTTTGGAAAAAGGTACGCCACATGATAAAGACCTGTCACGCCGCGATACTTTTTGAGGTTCGTTCCTTCGGTGAGCAGGAGAAAATCCGCTCCGCCCGCGCCGAGTCCAGCTTTGTTACCTTTACGCCAATGAAGTTTGAAGCCCAATGCCTGCTGATAAAACCTCAACTGATTCTCCAGATTGACAACCGTCAGAGAGATGGCTCCCATTTGGGTCTTGGGGTGGATGGAAAATTCCGTCCTGGTCTCTGGATTCGATGCAGTATTCATTAATTGTCTCCTAACTTTAAAACTGAGTCAGAGTGCGGATCAGTAAATACAAAAATACAATGATGATGGACACCGCCCCCCATTTTAATATGGCTCTGTATTTCAGAAGCCACCTGACCACTGTCCCGCTGTTCCGGTGTGGATATGGCTTGCCCATGGGGACCGGCACTCCAAGAAAGGCACACAGCGGTTCCCAACCCTGTCCGGCTTCAAAGACCAGCAGCCGTTCCCTTGGCACGATGCGCTTCACCTCTTCGATATGTTCGTTGAAAACCCTGACGGCATGACATTTATCTTCCACTCTGTTTTGAAAGATACCCTGCCAGACCACTTTTTCCATCCCATTCAGAAACTGGTGCAATGGCGGGATGAATTTCGTGAAGCGGTTAAATCTTCTGCTGACCTGGTACAGCGTATTCATCACACTGGTATGCCAGCCTTCGGGCTCCCGTACTGTGAGGATGACCCTGGCATCCGGGTAGACGGTCATCAACTCCTGATAATAGGCGGCTGTGGGCCAGTCGGTCGCCGCTTGATAACCATGAAACAACGCCTCCCAATCGGATGCGCCGCCTTTCATGACATCCGCCCATCGCTTCAAATGGCTGGGATGTTTGATCACTTCCTCCATGTGATAGCACTTCTCAAATCCGAGTTCTTCCAGTGCATATTTGAGCGATCGGGTTCCCGTCCGCCCGAAACCGGCTCCGATGACCTTCAATGCCATATAGTCTCCCGGGACGATGAGATGATTACGCAGAACATGGTGCATTATATTTGTTTTTTAAGACCCGGCTCCTCCTTCACCATTGACAGACACCATAACCGCCATCGGTCACGATCTGCGCCTCTCCAACTTGGGCGTCCGCGTTGTCGCTGGCGGCAACGACATCCGCCCCGCGAGAAGCGCACCGATGCATCCACCCATGTTGCCTGCGCCAATAATTGTTGTTTTCATTTTTGCTCATTGATTGAGTTTGATTTCTAGATGCTTACCAGCGACCAGCGCCCAATGACGACAAATACAGCGAACGAGAGCAATATGATATTGAAGGGAATCACGTTATATTCCTTCTTGGGCAGATGCTCTGTAAAAATTGCCAGCAACTGAATCAACATGAGTCCAACCGCCGCGAGAACCGTCAGCCACGGCAGGATGCCCGTTGCCAGAGGCAGAATCAGACCCAGCACGCCGAGCAGTTCCGAGGTCCCAACGAAACGGACAAATCCATCTGAGCGATTCTTTGCCCACGGCAACATTTCCTTCGCCCTGGCAGTCTGGAACGTTTTCATGCTCCCAGCCATCAGGTAAAGGGCGGCGAGCAAGCCTTGTACAATCCATAACGCGATATTCATTCTTGACTCTCCTTGAAGCGGGTGATAATATACAGTTGTATTGTAAACAACAAGTGTTGCGTAATTTACTAAAACTTCTCGCGCAGGTCAACCATCAACTTTTGAAATTTGTTGGATAAACAACACTGGAGCGAAAATGTTGCCCAAGCCCAAAGAAAAACTCGACCCCCGCGTCAAACGAACCCGCAGCCTGATCCTGCAAGCCTTTAGCGACCTCCTCGCTGAAAAGGGATTCGAATCCATCACCGTGCAGGACGTGACCGACAAGGCACAGGTTAACCGCGCTACCTTCTATGCTCACTTCGCCGATAAATACGCCCTGCTTGATTCCTTCATCAGTCAACTGTTCCGGCAGGAAATCGAAAAACGCACACTAAACGCCTGCCATTACACCCCGGAGAACCTAAAGAATTTAATCATTGCCGTTTGCGAGTTTTTATCCACCACGCACAGCAACTGCGCCCAGCCGCACCAGCAATTCGAGTCGCTGGTGGAGGGGACGATCAAGAATCAAATCTTCGAGTTGTTGACTCTGTGGTTGCAACAGACCAAAACGAAAATCTCCACCGACATTCCCGCCACCGTCGCCACGTGGGCAATCTACGGACTGGCATCCCACTACAGTCACCACAAAAAGCGCCCCGCCCTCGAAACCTTTGTGGATGAGGCGCTTCCGCTTGTGGCAATCAATTTGGAGCAGTTTGCATAAGGTACAATAACCATCCGAAGGCTTAAAGCCTTCGGATGGTTTTATCCAAGGAGGACTCATGAGCGGAAAACTGGCAGGGAAAGTAGCGATCATTACCGGAGCAACGTCGGGGATCGGGAAGGCGACCGCTCTCCTTTTTGCGGAGGAGGGCGCACAGGTGGTCATCACGGGACGCCGCGTGGAATTGGGTCAACGCGTGGAGAGCGAGATCAGGCAAAAGGGAGTCCGAGGCGTCTTCGTCCAGGCGGATCATTCCCAAGCCGGGGATTGTTCCCGCGTCGTCGAGCGGACTCTGTCCGAGTTCGGTCGCGTGGATATTCTGTTCAACAATGCGGGCATTGTCACCAAGGGAACCGCTGAGACCACATCCGACAAAGTGTGGAATGATACAATCTCGATCAACATCACGGCTGTGTGGCGCATGTGCAAACTGGTGATTCCCGTCATGCGAGCGCAGGGCGGAGGCGTGATCGTCAATAATGGCTCCGATTGGTCAGTGGTGGCGGGAAAGAACGCCTTCCCGTATGTGATGAGCAAGGGCGCAGTGGGGCTGATGACCAAGGCGATGGCGCTCGATCATGCGCGTGAGAACATCCGTGTGAACGCGGTATGCCCCGGAGATACGTTTGTGGACCGCTGGCTGGAGCGCGGCTATTTCGAAGCTTCCGACCCGGTCAGCCTGGAGGAGGCGATCAAAGAGTCGAGCGCCTACATTCCGATGGGACGTTTCGGGAAACCGGAAGAGATTGCCAAAGCGGTATTGTTCCTGGCTTCGGACGATTCGTCGTTCATGACCGGGCATCTGTTATTGGTGGATGGCGGGAACACGGCTCAGTAAGGTTGCAAGTATGATTTTTCAATCCAATAGGAAGGCGGTTTGAAAACATGACATCCGATGCGATACGTCAGACTGGCAGTGGAACAATACCCTACAGACCCAGCTTCCTCGACAGGTTCATGGATTCTGTTGAGCGATTGCCCGTCCCCTACTGGCTCACCTACCTGGGACTCTTCCTCGTGGAGGTAGCCCTCCTCCACATCCTGGCATGGGTGGACGGATGGATACCCTTTTACACGTTCAAACCGATCATACTGGTTTTTCCGATCTGGTTATGGGTGCCCATGACGATCATGACCTATCTGGATTCGGTCTCGCTTAAGGCTTTGTCCATTTTTAACTCGCTCCTGGATATAGACGAGGAAGAGTTAAAAAGGTTGAAATATGAGTTCACGACCATGCCAAACCGAGGTGTGATACTCAGTGGCGTTTTTTGGGGAATTAACTATCTCATCCTGACGTATTTGGGCTACGAGACCTTTTATGTGAGCTATGGGCTTGGATCTCTCCTCTCCGCGGCAGTATTTTTTACCGGGTTGGTCAGTTACCTGACCGGGAGTGCGATTTATTATCATTCTTTTCGACAATTAAGTCTTGTAAACCGGACGGTGAAGATGGTCAGGCAGTTCAATCTGTTTCGTCTCGACCCGGTATATGCTTTTTCCCGGGTGACATCATTGATCGGTGTGTCCTGGATGCTCATGCTCACTTTAACTTTATTGACTCTTCCGATCCAACTTGCGACCGGGCTGGGTCTGGCGATCATGGCTGTGCAGGTAGTGCTGGCAATCGCTGCATTTGTGCTCCCTCTGTGGTTCGTACATCGCCGTCTTGTCTCTGAAAAACGCAGACTCATTGCGGAACTCGATCAGCGGGTCGAGTCGACGTTGGAAAGATTGCATCATGGTTTGGATAAGAATGAACTGGAGGATGTGGATCACTTCAGCAACGCCATGATGGGAATGGGCGCTGAACGCGAAGTGCTTGTGAATATTCCCACCTGGCCCTGGCGTTCCGATACGCTTGCCGGGTTTCTATCTGCCGTCGTGTTGCCGATTGTGCTTTACTTGATACAACTCTTGATCGAGAAGTTGATGAGTGGGTGATCATTGCAGCCTTGTGCCAAATGCTCAGGCAAGCCTGAAGAGACCGTCAAGACAGCGCTATTCTTGGCTTCGAATGATCCGTCCGTTCATGACTGGTCATTTGCTGCTGGTGGATGAAAGAATGACAATACAGTAGCATGGACAATATTAATGGCAATTGATTTTGATATCCTAGTGGTTTGCTTGTTTAGGCTATTTGCCCGGGGATATGTCGCGATTAGTCAAAGGCTGAAGATCCGAAACAAAGGATTACCTTCTTACGTATATGAGGTATCCAGTCAAAACTCAAAAGAGGTGATTCAATGAAGAAACTTATCAGCGCAAAACTTGCCGAGAATGTCCTGCTTGTCGCTTTGGGATTGTTGCTGATCTTCCATGTTCTTGTGTTGCTGAAGGTTCTCCCCGCTAATATGATCTGGGGCGGGCAAGCCAACGCGGGCAACCTCCTCATGTTGGAAAGCATTGCCTTGGTTGTGACGATGCTCTTTGGTCTCACCATCGCTGCAAAAACAGGATACGTGAACGCTGGCAAATTCGCCGGGGTAGTGAATGTCCTTGTCTGGCTGATTTTTGCATTCTTGTTGTTGAATACGCTGGGAAATCTCGCCTCTGGCGTCTCTGCTGAGAATTTTATCTTTGCACCCATCACCTTGATCTTGGCATTTTGCGCATTCAGGCTGGCAATCGAAAAATAAATCAAACCCCTATGGAGAGAGAACATGTCACCCATCGTTGAAACATCCACACCACCCAATACTCCAGCACCGATCGGTCCCTACAACCACATTGCCAAAGTAGGCTCATTCATCACCATTGGCGGCACGGCGGGAGTGAATCCTGCCACGGGTCAACTTGCCGGGGATAATGTCGCTTCGCAGACCAGGCAGATACTTGACTCGTTCAGGGTGATGCTTGAGTCGGTCAATTCCGATCTGGAGCACATTGTCCACATCAATATCTTCCTCAAGAACATGAACGACTTCGAGGAGATGAATCAAGCGTACATCGAGAAGATGGGCAACCATCGCCCCGCGCGGACAGTCATCGGCGTGAGCGAACTTCCCAAACCCGGAGTTCTGCTCACGATGAATCTAACCGCTGTTACAAAAGAATAGGGGAACACTCAATGACACAATCCGGATTCACGTTGAACGGTCAGGCGGCGCTGGTCGCCTCCTCCAAGGGAATCGGCAGGGCGCGCTGGCATGCTGATACCCAAATAACTTTAAATTAACGGGCAAAAGCGGCAAATTTCAGCCGTTTTAACCCTGCATCTTCATATTGTTCGGGCACTAGCGCGTCAAAGGTGACAACTGATGCGGCTTGAACAGGTCGCGCAATAACAATATTCCACCGATGCCCACAGCAACAATTGCCAGTATATAGGCGACCAATCCCCCGATGACCAGCATCCATTGCCAGCCTCCGATCCCAACCGAGCCATCCGCCAGCCCGGTGATCTCAGCAAGCGCCTGCGCGCCAATGATCATCACAACCGCGATGCCAAGCCCCCAGGCGATGAGTTTCCAGTGCGAGTGAGCGCGGAACGCCGCCACTAACAGCAAGATCCCGCCGCCGAAAGCAAATAGTCCCAGTTCAGCAGGCATGAGATAGTCAAAACGGAAGACCTGTCGTTGAATGAACAGCACAGCGGTAAGGAGAATCGGCGCTAGGATGGGAAACCAGACCAATATTGCCCCTGCAACAGCCAGAACTTTGGTAAGAACGCCCTTATTTTCCATAGTTGTACCTCCTGGAAGTGATAACCAGGAACCGGGCGGTGAAGGTTGAATCCCTTCACCATTTTCATTATAGCACCTATGTCAACTCCTATTTTTTCGCCCCAGCCAACGCGGTTGTGATCCCCAGACCGATGTAGACCAGTCCGGCAAAATACCGTCCTCCTTTTTGGAAACTCTTATTTCCCGCCAGTTTTTCCGCCAGTGAACTGGCAAGCAATGCGTACAGGCTATCCGTGATGATCGCCAGCCCAACGAAGATGGCGCCGAGCAGAAGATTCTGACCGATGACGTTTCCCCTGGCGGGGTCCACGAACTGCGGCAGGAAGGCAAAGAAGAACAACGCGGTCTTGGGGTTGAGAATGTTGACAAAGAAACCCTGCCAGTAGATGTGAGACAGGCTTTCGCGTTTGACAACTTCGGCCTCGGCTCCGTTGTCGGGCGCCAGCAACTTGCGGACGCCGAGATAGATCAAATATGCCGCGCCGAGATACTTCACCCCATCGAACGCCAATGCGGACGACATCAAAATGGCTGAAAGTCCCAGCGCCGCCGCGACCGCCTGCAAGAAGTTCGCTGTTTCGATGGCAAGCACCGACACGATGCCCGCCATGCGTCCCTGCGAGGCGCTCCTTGCCGTGATGTACAGCACCGCCGGACCGGGAATCAAGAGCAACACCAGCGCCGCTCCGGCAAAAAGATAAAGCTGTGAGGATGCGATCATAATGACTCCTTGTCAGGTGCGAAGACCAATGAATGCCATTTCTTACGTTGGCGTATGCGTTTGTTATCCGCATACAAGCGATTATGAATTTTTCTCCGCCTGTTCGATCCGGCTCTTTGCCAATTGTAAGTACTCCTCGCTCAGTTCAAAGCCCACATAACGGCGACCAGACTTGAGCGCGGCAAGAGCCGTCTGTCCGCTACCCATGAACGGGTCGAGCACCACTTCGTTCGAGTAGGTGTACAACTGGATCAAGCGATACGGCAGTTCCACCGGGAACGGCGCGGGGTGTCCCACCTTCTTCGCCGACTCTGAGGCGAACGCCCAGACCGATTTCGTAAATTCCAGAAACTCTTCCTTTGAGATCGTGTTTTCGCGTCCATCGATCTTTTCGCGTTTGAATGTCCCCTTCGAGAAGACGAGAATGTACTCGTGCGTATCACGCAGAGTCGGGTTGGATGCCGATTGCCACGAGCCCCACGCCGTGGAGGTGCTGGCGCTGGCGGCTTTGTCCCAGATGATCTCACCGCGCATCAGGAACCCGAGGTCGATCATTTCCCTGGCGATCAATCCGTTTAACGGGATGTAAGGTTTGCGTCCGAGGTTCGCCACGTTGACACAGGCGCGCCCGCCCGGCACCAGCACGCGATAGGTCTCTCTCCACACACGGTTCAGGAAATCCAGGTATTCCTCGAGTGTCAGGTTGTTGTCATACTCCTTGCCCACATTGTATGGCGGCGAAGTGACCATGAGGTGCACGGAATTATCGGGCAATTCCTTCATCTCTTCGGAGGAGTGGTTATGGATGACATCCAGGTCCGCGATTTGATTCTCGACGTACGGTTCGGGCTCCACTGTGGGCTGGTCCGCATAGAGACGCGTCCCGTAGAACGACGAGGAATCATGTCCCTCGCGTCCCGGTGACCCGAACGAAGTGGTGGCGGTATTTTCCGAGAATTTACGTTTTGGCATTTTCCGTCATGTGGACTGAGCATCGCGAGGGGTCTCCCGCTCGATGAGGAGTATCCTCGCGCCGCTCAGAATGATTTGTCTTTGTCTAAAAACAATTGTACCGACTCTTGCGAAAGACCGGCGGCCGTTTTCTCATATTCGATGACCGTCTTCTTGACGGCGGCTTGCATGGCGTAGTCAAATTTGAATCCCTGCTCCGGGGAGTCGAGATTCATCCAGGCATGGGAATCGCGCGGCAGCCAGCGCAGGGAAAAGGCGCGGGTGACGCGGACAAAATACAACAATTCAAACGGATAATACACCCTGCCGGAATGCAGGTCCGGGCTGTGGAGCAGGCCGGGGTCAATGGGATCGATTTCTGGCGGGGGAGGAAGCGCCTGCCCGTCGAAGCGGGAAACCCACAGGGTGACGTAATTCGAATGGGCGTAGAAGTCCTGCGCGGTGTGGAGCATCCTCCCAAAAGCAGACCAGGCGGCGTTCGCGTCGCTCCTCTGCAGGGAGGAAACCGTCAGCGCACGCTGTTCCTCCATGTAGGCATAGGACTTGTCGAAGGCGTTGTTATCGAAGTGAAACTCGTCATGACCGAACTGCCCGGCGAGGCGGTCCTGGCTGATATTCGCCTGAATGATGGTGGACAGGGCGCGCGGGCTGAAACGACTTCCGAGCGAGGTGAGCAGGATTTCGACGTGATATTGTGTCAACATACTTGCCCGATTATACCCAGTGGGCAAGCCATAGGCGTTATAATGCCCGCATGACTTTTTATACATCCAAAGGCGACGACGGCACGACAAATTTGCTGGGCGAGGGACGGGTGATGAAATATCACGCCCGAATCGAGGCGGTGGGGACATTGGACGAATCATCCGCCGCCCTGGGGCTGGCGCGCGCTCAATGTCTCGATCCACGCTCAAGCCCGGTCCTGCTCGAAGCGCAACGCGACTTGTACAAACTGATGGCAGAGGTGGCGGCAACGCCCGAAAACGCGGAACGCTTCCACTTCATCGACGCAAGCCGCGTGGCATGGCTCGAAGAGCAGACCGACGCGTTGAGCGAGGTGGTGGAAATGCCGAAGGAATTCATCCTGCCGGGAGATTCGCTGGCGGGTGCAGCGCTTTCGCTGGCGCGGGCGATCATCCGCCGGGCGGAGCGGCGCGTGGTGGAGTTGCACGATGAGCAGGAAGTGGTCAACCCCGACCTGCAACGGTATCTGAACCGTCTATCTTCCTTGTGTTTTGTGCTGGAACTGCTGGAGAACAAAGCCGCGGGGCATCAAACGACATTGGCAAAACCGTAAATTTGCAAGGGCGACCAGACCGGTCATCCCTACGGAAAAACAATCATGACAGGCACACTTCTCAACATTGTAACGGTCATTGTCGGCGGTCTTATCGGTCTGACGTTTGGCGCGCGGATTCCCGCTAAATTAAAGGAGACGGTCATCGCAGGGATGGGGCTCTTCACCGCCGCCATGGGACTGCAAATGTTCCTCAAGACGGAAAACCCGCTCATCGTGCTGGGCGCGTTATTGATCGGTACCTTGCTCGGCGAGTGGTGGCGTATCGAAGACGGCTTGCACAACCTGGGGAAATTCCTTGAACGACGATTCTCGAAGGAAGGCGATGATGGTTCAAACAAATTCGTGCGCGGATTCCTGACCGCCTCCCTTTTATTCTGCGTGGGACCGATGACGATCCTTGGCTCCATTCAGGACGGTTTGACCGGCAATTTCGAGTTGTTGGCAGTCAAATCGGTGCTGGACGGGTTCGCCGCGATGGCGTTCGCTTCCACGCTGGGAGTGGGTGTTCTGTTCTCAACGATTGTGATCTTCGTTTTTCAGGGCGGGATCAGTCTGTTCGCGGCACAACTGAACGCAATCATCACCGCAACCATGATGAATGAATTGACAGCCACCGGCGGCGTGATCCTGTTGGGTCTGGCAATCAGCAGTCTGCTGGAGATCAAAAAGATCCGTGTGGGGAATATGCTGCCGGGATTGGCAGTCGCTCCGTTGATTGTGTGGATTCTGAGTTTGTTTTAACGGCGCTGGTACCCGAAGTTATCAAATAATGAGGTCGCCTGTGCCTGCTGCGTAGAGACGGATATGGCGGTCGCTGTCTCGTTGGCGGTTCGACTCATTTCATCAAAATCGCCGCATTTACCCAAAGACCGCGATGATCAGAATCCCCACAAAGATGACCATTGCGCCGAGTACACGGATGCCACCCATCTTTTCACCGAGGAAACGCCAGCCAAGGAACGAGCCAATCACCACACTGACCTCACGGATTGCACCAGAGTAACTGAGCGGTGCAAAAGAATAGGCGAACAGGGCAAGCAGGTATGCCAGCACCCCGAGGATGGCGGCGGCGATTATGGGAAAACGCGGTCCGTTCCACGCCGCGAGGAAACGTTTCCAGCCAAACCGGCGGACGTTATAGGCGGTGGTCAGCACCGGGACGAACATGAACATGGTCAGGGCGTAGGGAAGAGCCGGTCCATTCTTGACGGCGGTCCCATCGATCAGCGTGTAAAGCGAAATGATCAGGGCGACAGACAATGCCATGGCAACCCCCTTGAAGTGGAATCTGCCGCCGCGGTTCTGGATCAGGCTGGTGGCGCCGATAATGACCATCCCGCAGACGATCATGCAAATGCCGAGGATCCCGCCGGGGGTGAGTTGTTCACGCAGGAACAGGACCGACCAGACCATGAGCAGAGCGGGCGCCGTGCCGCGTGCGATGGGATAGACCAGCGAAAAGTCGTGGTCGCTGTAGGCATTCGAGAGCAGAATGAAATACACCGCCTCAAGAAACATGCTGATGAGGGCAAACAGCCACATGGAGCGCGGCGGCAGACCGGTAAAAAGCAGGATTAGAAAAGCAAAGACCCCGCTGATGGCGACCTGCCAGCCCATGGCGATGTATTTTTCCTGTGACTGTTTGAGCAGCAGGTTCCAAATGGCATGCAGGGATGCGGAAGCGAGTAGAAGAAGAATGGCAACAATTGGCATGGTGGCTGGGAATGTACCACAAAATAGCAGATGAAGGATGATGGTGAAAGGAAGAAAAACACGCCGCCAAGATTGGCGGCGTGTACTTACCCCGTCAAATTCATCCTAAAAAAGCGGAATTCTCGCGCCAGTGATCTTGCCTGCCTGGTCGGAGAAAAGATATTGCATCGCAGCGACGATGACATCGGGTGTGGCGCCGGTGCCTTTATTTTCCACGTCGATGGCGCGAACCTGGATGATGTTGGCGGTCACGCCTTGGTCTTTGAGTTCCGCCGCGAGGGTAAGGACGAGCGTTTCCTGTGCGGCTTTGGCGGCGGTATAGACGCCGCGTTCGGCGGGCGGATTCTGCACAGTAGACGGTGAAATTGTGATGACCCGCCCCCATCCACTGGCGGCGAGTTTCGGGGAGAAAGCCTGGAACAGGTTGAACGTTGTCCATACGTGCTGGCGAAGCATGGACTCCATGTCCGCTTCGGGGGTGTCGGCGAGGGACTTGCCGCCGGTCCAGCCGCCGACGAGATGGATGAGGGCGTGGATGTCCCCAAATTTGGCGGAGACCGCCTCGGCTGAATCTCGAACCGCCTGTCCGTCCCGCAAATCGACGACGGAGGCGAAGAGCCGCTCTTCCGGCAGGTCCAACTCGCGGACGAGGGCATCCAGCCTGGGTTGGTCGTTGTCAAGCAACGCCAGGGAATGTCCGAATTCTGCGAAGGCGTGTGCGGTCTTGTTGCCGAGGGCGCCGGTGGCACCTGTAATGACAATGGTTTTATTCATGCCTGCACCTGAAACCATTCCACAGGGGGTCAAACCCTGCGGAAATAATCATTCAAACATCGCGCCGATCTGGCTCACGTTCATGCCCGCCACGATGGGACGGTCGCCCTGCTCGGGCAGGTGTTCCTTGCCGTGAAAGTCGATCATGTGACCGGACTTGGCGGCTTTGGTTTGCAGGTAAAAGCGGTTGTGCTCGTTGGGCTGCATGATGTGAGGGATGCGGTCGCTGACCTGAATGCCGTATTGTCTCAACTGGTCGATCTTCTTCGGGTTGTTGGTCATCAATTGCACTGAGTCGATCTTGAGCGCCTGCAGCATCTGCGCGGCGACGGCGTAATCGCGCTCGTCGTCGCGGAAGCCGAGGGCGTGGTTTGCTTCCACCGTGTCGAGGCCCTGATCCTGCAGGCTGTAGGCGCGGATCTTGTTGGTCAGACCGATGCCGCGTCCCTCCTGGCGCAGGTAAAGCACCATGCCTCTTTCCATCTGTCCGATGGCTTTGAGCGCAGCTTCGAGCTGGTCACGGCAGTCGCAGCGCAGCGAGCCGAGCGCGTCGCCAGTGAGACATTCCGAGTGCAGGCGCACGGGCACATCGCGGGCGCCGATCACATCGCCCTTGGTGATGGCAACATGCTCCTTGCCGTCGTGATTGTTCTCGAAAGCAATGATATGGAATTCACCGAAACGTGTGGGCAGTTCAGCCATTGCCACCACGCGCACAGAGACTTTTTCCCTGCCAAACGGAAACCGATCCTGCCCCAGCAGGACTTCGAATTGCTCATGCAATGTTGCGTTCATATTCACCTCTCAAGTTGATACTTCAATAACACCCCACCATCCTCATGGTTTTCCACATGGATCAATTTCAGCGGGATGGCTGCGCCTCTCTCCAAGCCGGAACCGGCCACCATTGTCGGAGCAGATGCCCCGCCGAAGATCATCGGCGCAATGTATGCCGAGACCTCGTCCACCAGCCCGAGCCGCAACAACTCGAAATTGAGCGTTGCGCCGCCCTCCACCATCAGACGATGGATGCCAAGTTCCTTCAGCTTCGCAAGTGCGTTCGGCAGATTGACTCTCTCCCGGTCATCTACGTACACATCCGCGCCTTGCGAACGGAGAAAAGCGAGTTGCTCCTTAGATGTTTGATGTGTTGTGAATATTACGACCTTTGCCGGTCCCTCGTGTAAGAATTTTGAATGAATTCCGATGTCCGCCCTGGTAACGACGCCCACTTTGACGGGATTCGGCGTCAACCCGCGTGCGACGCGTTCAGCGCGCAACCCCTCAGATTTGACCGTCAGTTTCGGGTCTTCATCGAGCAGAGTCCGCCCGCCGACCATGACCGCATCCGCCTGGGCACGGAGCCGGTCCACGCGCTCCTTGTCGCTCGGCGAAGAAATCGCCGATCCCTTTCGTTGGAAGGTATCGATCTTGCCGTCGGCGGTCATCGCCACGTTGATGAATACAAAAGGTCTATCCATCCTACGATTGTAAATGCGTTTTCAAGAGCGGAGGAAATCGTCCATGAGGAGGTATGCGGTGGCTCTCAGCTCACTGCGTGCCACGCCGATGATGATGGTGTCGTAGTGGCTCATAGCATACCGTCCTTGAGAATTTCTTTTGCTGCCAACATGCCGGGCGCGCCCATCACGCCGCCGCCAGGGTGCGCGCCGCTCGCGCCGAAGTAATAGCCTTTGAGCGGGGTGCGGAAGTCTGCCCACTGCGGCGTGGGACGCAGGAAGAAGATTTGATGCAGCAACAGTTCGCCGTGGAAGATGTTGCCGCCGGTGATGCCCGCGATGCGTTCGATGTCTTTGGGAGAGATGACCTGTATGCCCACAATGCACTCGCGGATGTTCGGCGCATATTCTTCGATGGTCGCGATGACCGCTTCGCCAATCTCATCACGTTTGGCATCATCCCAGCCGCCTTCGAGGTCGTAGGGCGCATATTGCACAAAGCAAGACATCACGTGTTGCCCGGGAGGCGCCATGTCGGGGTCGATCATCGAGGGGAAGATCATGTCGAGATACGGTCGCTTCGAGATCTGCCCGTACTTCGCGTCGTCGTAGGCGCGTTCGATGTAATCGATGCTCGGGCTGATTGAAACCGCGCCGCGATGCAGAACCGAATTTGCACCATTGCCCGTGTATGGCAGCGCGGTGAAGTTCGGCAGTTTGCTCAAAGCGATGTTAACCTTGCCCGACGAGCCGCGCGTGCGGAAGTTTTGGATCGAGGTGACGAAATCATCGGGCAGATGTTTCTGCTCGACAAATTGCAGGAAGGTGCGCTTCGGGTCGGCGGCGGACATCACGACTTTGGAATCGAGTTCATCGCCATTTTCGAGGATGACACCCACAGTGCGTCCACCCTTGACCTTGACCTGATGCACGCTCGCGTTGACTCTGACATCCACCCCAAGCGCTTTCGCCGCGTTATAGATCGAGCCGCTGACTCCGCCAGAGCCATTCTTGGCAAAACCCCAGGCGCGGAAAGCGCCGTCGATTTCGCCCATGTAGTGATGAAGCAATACATACGCTGTGCCGGGCGAGCGCGGACCGAGGAACGTGCCGATGATGCCGCTGGCGGCTTTGGTGCCTTTGAGCGCGTCAGTCTCGAACCACTCTTCGAGCATGTCCGCCGAAGATTGCGTAGCAAGTTTGGCGATCATATACAACTCTTTTTCGGAGAGTGAAGCCGCGTATTGACCGACTTTGAGAAGTCCCATCAAATCGCGGATGCTCATGGAGGAGGGATCGGGCGGGATGAGGTTGATGATTGGCTTGATGGCTTTCGCCGCGCGCGCCATGACGCGGGCGTACTCGTCGTACGCTTCGGCGTCTTTGGGCGAGTGACGGTACAACTCGCGGCGGGTCAGGTCATGGTCGTCCCATGAGGCAAGGTAGTCGCCGTTTTCCATAGGCGTGAAGGTGGAAGGCAGCGGGAGGATTTTGAGTCCGTGCTTGGGCAGTTCCAAGTCGCGGATGATCTCCGGGCGCAAGAGGCTCACCACGTACGAGAACTCGGTGAACTTGTAGCCGGGGAAAATTTCCTCAGTCACTGCCGCGCCGCCGACGATGGGTCGGCGTTCGAGCACAACCACTTTCTTGCCTGCACGGGCAAGGTACGCGCCAGCCACCAGTCCGTTGTGCCCACCGCCGATGATAATTGCGTCGTATATGTTGGATGTCATGAATAATTCCTTCTATGTCATTGCGAGCTGTTCCCTGGCAAAGCAATCCCATGACTAGTTGGAGGTTGCTTCATTTCACACCGCACTGCGTTCGGTGCAGTGAAGAGCAAGAGCGCTCCTCGCAACGATGGATGTACGCGCTTTTACAGCGATTATTACGTGAAATCTTACGGGGAAAGGAATGATGCGTCAAGGACGGTTTATGAACCAGACAAAAAATCAGGGCAGGCTGTGTTGCCTGCCCTGCGGTGTTCATGGTGTGAACGTAATCGTGTTTGTCACGCATGTACCATTCAAACCCTTGTTGGAGCACAATGTGACCGTGGCTCGAATCTTGTTCCCGGTGGGATCGTAGTCGAACGCGGGTGCGCTCACAACGCGCGTACTGCCGGGATTCAACGTTTCCCTCGTCGCCGAATCGAGACAGCCATCCAAGTCCGTGAAGCCATCCGAAGACAGAGACAGGGTCGTGTCTGTAACCGTATCCTTTACGGTCACAGAAACCGACCTGAATGTGAGCCCGCCGGTGTTTTCCAATTCCAGATCCACCCACCAGCCAGCGCAGGTCTCCAGCCCGTCGTAGTACATATCGAAAGCGGGCGAGGGGGTGGGTGTCGGCGGCGGCGTAAATATCGGCAGGGCGGTGAAATTCCCGGTCACCGTGGCATATTCGCCCCACAGCCAGCAGAAATCATTGGGTTGGTCCGGGTTGCGGATGTACCAGTAATTCCCGGTCGGGTCGCGCCCAACCACCTCGGCAGTCTCACCGACCAGCAAGGCTCCCACCCGGTCGTAGATCTTCCCCGGACCTACACGGCAATTCGTCGGCACGGAAACGCTGACCTTCGGCACGAGCGGCGTGGACGTAAAGATGGGGGTCGGCGTCAAGGTGGAGGTTGGAGTGAAGGTCGGGGCAAAAGTCTGTGTAATGGTCGGGGATGGGCCGACGCCAATGGGGGTGACGGTCGGCGCAGACTGGGTCAAACCGGCAGCGACCGTTTGCGCGACCATGGTACCGATAAAGTTTTGCTCCGGTGTGGGGGTTGCGCCCGGCAACGCGCAGGCAAGTGACGCGATCAATAAAACCGCAACCGATAAAAGGATTGGGGTCAGCTTCAGCATGGTTCCTCCTTTCGGTCAACAACTGAAACAATCAAGAATACAAGAGTATCCCCTCATTTGTAAGACGCCCGTCGGGCGAAATTGTTCCAATCATCCCTCCGGTCTCCAGATCAGGTACCCCCTGGTCAGCCATTTCCGCTGAATGGCGACCGCATACCCCCGCTCCGCCAGCCGTTCGGCCGCGGCAATAAACCATTGTCTTGCCCCGTAGTTTTTCGTGGCGGAGGTTTCCGCGGTGCAACGCTTCCATGCCTCGAAAAAATCGTGGATCGGCTCTCCCGGTACGACGCGGTGAATGAGATTCTTCGGCAGGATGGTCTGAAACTCCTCCGCGTCGAACCCCAGCCGGAAGTTGGTGCTGAAAATCAAAGCTTCCATCCTCCACCCTTCGATACCACTCAGGGCAGGCGTTCCACCCTCCATTCTCCGGGCAAGATTCGCCGACCAGAGTTGACCATATGGCGTGGATGTCCCCTCGATCATCAACCCGCCGGGAAGCACATACTCGGCAAGTCTCTCGTACGCCGGAGCGAAATCCCTTTCCTCATACTGGCGCAACACATTGAATGCGCGAATCAACCGGACATGCTCCTCTTCTTTCAACGGTAGGTTGAATCCGCCCAGCCGGAAGAAGGTCTTTTCATCGGCAAAGGGCAGCGCGGCATTGACCCGTTCCCTGTCGATCTCCACGCCGAGGATCTTCAGATTCGGATTCACGCGCCGGAAACGGGAGGCGCTTTCGAGCGTGGTGCGCGCGTCGAACCCGTAGCCGAGGTCGACGAACATCGAATCGGCGAACGGTCCATCGGTCCGCGTGAGAAGCGACGGTTCATAGAGCAGGATGAAATTGTCGACGCGGCGGAGTCGGTTCGAAGCGGTCTTTCCGCGGGTAGGAAATCCCTCCGGTTTTTTTGAAGCACGAACGTATGGCATGAGGATATTTTATCCACTAATGGGGATGTCGTTGCGGCGGTAACTTAGCGATGAGAGTTTACCGTTTAATCGGAGATCGCTACATCGGGAAGATCACCTTCCTCACAATGATATATTAAGAAATACAAAGAGCGACCCTGTCGGATCGCTCTTTGTCGTATTAGTCAGCCGCCGAGGCGTCTGAGATCTCCGTCCATTGCGAGGAACTGCCATCGCCGCCATCGCCATCCTTGAAGCGACCCTGGGTGAAGCCCGTCCCGGCAGGGATGAGCTTGCCAATGATCACGTTTTCCTTCAAGCCATAAAGCGGGTCGGTGGTGGAGCCAATCGCCGCGCCTGCCAGCACCTTGATGGTGTGCTGGAAAGAGGACGCCGAGAGGAACGAATCGGTGCTGAGGGAGGCTTTGGTGACGCCCAGCAGCACTTCGGAGAACTTGGCGGGCTGTTTGCCTTCCGCCAACAGTTGTTCGTTGATCTTGCGCAGTTCGAGGCGGTCCACCGCATCACCCGGCAGGAATTTGGTATCGCCGGGGCGGGTGACCTGCACCTTGCTCATCATCTTGCGGATGATGACCTCGAAGTGCTTGTCGTGGATGTTCTGACCCTGCGAGCGGTACACCTTTTGGACCTCGGTGAGCAGGTACATCTGACAGGCTTCGCGTCCCTGGATCTTCAACACACGGTGCGGGTTGAGCGAGCCCTCGGTCAGTGGACGACCCGCTTCGATCTTTTCGTTGTTCTTGACAAGCAGACGGGACGTGGTCGGAATCTCGTAGGACTTTTCTTCGCGCTGGTCATAGGAGACGACCACCTTACGCGCCTTCTTATCCACGAGGACACGCCCGGCATGCTGGGCAACGATCTTCGCGTCGTCCAAGGTTGCCAGCACATCTCCGGCTTTGACCTCCGCCTCATCTTTGACAGCGAACTTCCACTCTTCGGGGATGCTGTACTCGTCGCTGACGAGTTCGCTGTGTTCGATGATCACTTCGCGCAAGTCGGCATACTTCTCGGACTGGTTGATGTGGACCGTGCCGCTGATCTCCGCCACGAGCGCTTCGCCCTTCGGCTGTTTGCGGGCTTCAAAGAGTTCCTCCACGCGCGGGAGACCGGTCGTGATGTCCGCTCCACCCGCCGCCACACCGCCGGTATGGAAGGTGCGGAGGGTGAGCTGGGTGCCCGGCTCGCCGATAGACTGGGCCGCCACGATTCCGACGGCGGAACCAAGTTCCACCATGGTGCCGCGACCGAGGTCGAGACCGTAGCACTTGGAACAAATGCCATGCTGAAGTTCGCAGGTCAACGCCGAGCGGACCTTCACTTCAGCCACACCGGAAGCGGCGATCTTGCGCGCCAGTTCCTGGTTGATAATATCGTTGTACTCACCGATGACCTCGCCGGTCTGCGGGTCGATGACGCTTTCTGCCAGCAGACGGCTGTACAAGCGGCTGCTCATCGATTGCCCGGCAACATCATCCTTGCGGCGGATGTAGACGCCGTCATGCGTGCCGCAGTCATGTTCGTTGATGATGATGTCCTGGGCGATGTCCACGAGGCGGCGGGTGAGGTAACCGGCATCGGCTGTACGAAGAGCCGTGTCTGCCAGACCTTTGCGCGCGCCGTGCGTCGAGATGAAGTATTCCTGCGCGGTGAGTCCCTCACGGAAGTTCGAGCGGATGGGCATGGGGATGATGCGCCCGGACGGGTCAGCCATCAGACCACGCATTCCCGCCAACTGCGAAATGGTGGAGAAACCACCCTTCGTCGCGCCGGAGGAGGCCATCGTGGACAGGTTGCCGTCGGGATCCATGTGCTTCTTGACCGCATCTGCCACCTTGTCGGTGGTACCCTGCCAGATCTCGATCTCGCGTTCGTTCTTTTCCTGTTCGGTCAACAGACCGCGGCGGAAATCGCGCTGGACCACTTCCACCTGCTTGAGGGCATCTTCGATGATACCTTTGCGCTCCGGCGGGATGGAAATATCGGCTACGGCAAGCGTGGTGCCGGATTTCATCGCGTATTCGAAACCGAGCGTCTTCACCCGGTCGGCAACCTCGGTGGTCTTTTCCTGTCCGCAAATTTCATACACCTCGGCGATCAGGTCCTTCACGCCGCCCTTGTCGAGCTTCTCGTTGACGAACTGCACCTCTTCGGGCAGGATGCGGTTGAAGATCACGCGCCCGACGGTCGTGTCGATGATGCGGGTGACAGGTTCAGGGAGGCGGTCGCCTTTATCGTCATACCAGGTGGTGGCGCGCAATTTGATCTCGGAATGGATATCCACCTGTCCGAGCGCGTAGGCCATCTCGACCTCATCAAAGTCGGAGAAGGCGCGTCCGTCGCCCTTGTGATCCGCCTTCTGTTTCATGGTCAGGTAGTACACACCAAGCACCATGTCCTTGGAGGGGGAAATGATCGGCTCGCCGTCGGCAGGCTTGAGCAGGTTCTTGGAGGCGAGCATGAGATCGCGCGCTTCCTTGACCGCTTTCTGCGAAAGCGGGACATGGACCGCCATCTGATCGCCGTCGAAGTCCGCGTTGAAGGCGGTGGTGACGAGCGGGTGCAGTTGGATTGCCGAGCCTTCGATGAGGATCGGCTCGAACGCCTGAATACCAAGACGGTGCAGGGTGGGAGCGCGGTTCAACAGAACGGGGCGTTCGCCGATAACGCTTTCGAGCGCCTCCCACACTTCGGGGCGGTTGCGTTCGATCAAGCGGCGCGCGCCCTTCACGTTGGCGGCGTAATTGTTTTGCACGAGGCGGGCAATCACGAACGGGCGGTACAGTTCGAGAGCCATGCTCTTCGGCAAACCGCATTGATAGAGTTTAAGTTGCGGACCAACCACGATGACCGAACGCCCGGAATAGTCCACGCGCTTGCCGAGCAGGTTGCGGCGGAAACGTCCCTTCTTGCCTTTGAGCATGTCACTCAGGGATTTGAGTTCGCGGCGTCCGCGGCGGCTGAGCGCCTTGCCGCGCTGGGAGTTGTCAATCAGGCTGTCTACCGCTTCCTGCAACATGCGCTTTTCGTTGCGGATGATGACATCCGGCGCGCCGAGTTCGAGCAATCTCTTCAAACGGTTATTGCGGTTGATGACGCGGCGGTACAGGTCGTTGAGGTCGGAGGTGGCGAAGCGTCCGCCGTCGAGTTGTACCATCGGGCGCAGGTCGGGCGGGATCACTGGAAGAATTGTCAGAATCATCCACTCGGGGCGGTTGCCGGAGCGGCGGAAGGCTTCCACAACCTTGAGGCGGGTGGTGGCTTTCTTGCGCTTCTGTTTGGACTTGGTGGTCTTGACCTCGTGCCAGAGTTCTTCCGCCAGTTTGTCGAGGTCGAGGCGTTCGAGGATGTCAAAGAAGGCTTCGGCACCCATGTCAGCGCGGAAGACCTGTCCCCAGCGCTGTTTGAGCTCGCGGTAACGCATTTCACTCAGGAAGGTGAAGGGGCGCAGTTCAAGCAGCTCGTCGCGCATGCGCGAGGATTGATTGGAGGAAGCGGTGGTCTGATCCTCCAGTTGAGAGCGGAGGGCTTCCATTTTCATATCCGCATCGGCTTTGACGCGACCCGATTCCATCTTGAGTTCTTCGAGTTCTTTGGCGCGCTGATCCTTCAGTTCGTTCTCCAGCGCCTCCAGTTTCTTCTGGACGATCTTCTGCACCTGAGTCAGGTGTTTGGCAGCCACCTTGTCATTGGCATCAATGATCTTTTCATCGGTCAGTTCGAAGATAATCGTCTTCTTGGCGGGTTCACCCATCTGACTCTGGAGCAGTTTTTCGAGCTTCTGCCCCTCCTTGATGACCGGGTCAAGCTTTTCAGCAATGACCTCGTCGTAGCCTTGCTCGAGTGCGGCGATCTTCTGGTTAATCTCAGCCAGGGTGTGGTCGCGCTTGGTCTTGATTTCGGCGATCTTGGAGTTGATCTCGGTTGCCTGTTCCCGTTCAGAGACGGAGATCTCGTCTTCGATGCGCTTCAAAGCTTTGTTGCGCGCTTCTTCATCCACATAGGTGACAATGTACTGGGCAAAGTACAACACACGGTCAAGGTTACGACGCGAAATATCGAGCAGCATACCGAGGTAGGACGGGATGCGGCGTGTATACCAGATGTGTGCGACGGGTGTGGCAAGGGCAATGTGCCCCATGCGTTCACGGCGCACGGCGGCGCGGGTCACTTCCACGCCACATTTGTCACAGACGATGCCTTTATAACGGGGGTTCTTATATTTCCCGCAGTAACACTGCCAGTCACGTTGGGGTCCAAAAATGGCTTCACAGAACAACCCGTCTTTCTCTGGTCGCAAACGGCGATAGTTGATGGTCTCTGGTTTGAGCACCTCACCATACGACCACGAAAGGATCGTTTCCGGGGAGGCTAAGCTGATGCGGAGTGCGGTCAGTCCCTTGGTTTCCACTGGTCCTCTCCTATATAAGGAAGATAACAATATTTGAGCCAGTCTCTGTACAGCGTATAGTCGGCTAGTACAAGAGACAAACAAAGGCAAGCGCTTCGAGAGTTTTTCTCAAGCGCTTGCAATGTTGTGCTCGTTTTTCTTTACATCCAACAGGTTGATTATACGCGAATCAGAAGAAGAGTCAAGCGCGTTTTTGCTTTGCTTCTCGAATTACAGGGAGGATACGGTCTCTTTAAATTGTATATACATTTTATTTACCGATCATCTCTTTCACCTGCTCCACATATGCCAGGCTTTGATGCCTGAAATACGTGTTGTACAGCACGGCGTAATGCCCACCCTGCGCGAGCAAGCCTTCGTGGTTTCCCTCCTCGATAATCCTGCCCCTCTCCATTACCACAATCCGATCCGCCGCCTTGACGGTTGACAGGCGGTGAGCAATGAGAATGCTCGTCGAGTTCTTCAGGATGAGATTCAATGCCTGTTGAATCTGCCATTCGGTGAACGGGTCAATGCTGGCGGTGGCTTCGTCGAGGATGAAGATGGCGGGCTTCTGCATGAGGACGCGCATCAACGCCACGAGTTGACGCTGTCCCATCGAGAGGCGCCCGCCTCTTTCCCCGACCTCGGTCTGGATTCCGTTGGAAAGGGTCTCCAGCCACTCCCCTTCCCCGATGCGGCGCGCCATGGCGAGAATCTCCGCGTCGGAGACGTTCGGCGCGGCATAGCGGATGTTATCTGCCACCGTGCCGGAGAACAGGAACGGCACCTGCGAGACGATGCCCAACTGCCGGCGGTATTGCGAAAGGTCGAACGTGCGGATGTCGTGACCATCTATGAGCAGGCGTCCGTGCTGGAATTCGTAGAAGCGTGCGATCAACTTGGCGATGGAGGACTTCCCCGCGCCGGTGTGTCCGACCAGGGCAAGAGTCTCTCCGGGTTGGATGACCAGGTTGAAGTGAGTCAGAACCGGTTCATTGTCGGTGTAGCGGAAGTGTACGTCCTCGAATTGGATGAGTCCCTTGAGCGGCGGCACGTCGCGATTCTCCGTCTGCACCACGTTGGGGTCGGCGTCAATCAGGGCGAAGACGCGTTCGGCGGCGGAGAGTCCGCTTTGAATCTGCGCCCAAAAAGCGGAAAGGTTGAGGACGGGGAAGAAGAACTGGTCGAGGCTCATGATGAAGAGATACCACGCCCCCACCGAGATGACGCCCTGCGCCGCGCTGAACCCGCCGACATACACGAGGATGGCGGTGAAGATGCCGCCCAGCGCGTTGAGCGTGGGAAAGACCAGCGAAAGCACGAAGCCGCGCTGAACATTGACGCGGTAGGACTGCTGGTTCGATTCGTCGAACGCCTGAAAGATGCTCGCTTCCTGACGGAAGTTCTTGGCGATGGAGATGCCGCTGATGGTCTCTTTGATGGCGGCGTTGACATCTGCCATGGCTTTCATGCCGCGCTTGGTGACGCGGCGCGCCAGCGTGCGAAAGAGTGACGCCACTCCGAAGATGACCGGCAGGAACGCCACCAGCATCAGCGAGAGTTTCAGGTCGGTGCGGAAGAGGACCACGCCGAGAATGACCGCCTGGACGATTTGCGCCCCCACGTCGGTGACGATGACGATGAGTTGTCCAAAGTCGTTGGTGTCGGAGGTGATGCGCGAGACGATGCGCCCGGAGGAAAACTGGTCGTAGAAGGAGAGGTCGTGTTCGGCGGCGGCGCGAAAGGCGCGCGTGCGCAGGTCGAGCACGGCGTCGCCGACAGCGCGCACGACAAGACTGCGCCGCGCCCAGTTCAAGCCCCACAAGCCGATGCCGATGAGCAGCACCACCACGCTGACGAGGCTGATGGCGGTGAAGGATGGCTCGCCCTTCAGCAAATTGACCATGTTGCTGACCACCACCGGCAGCGCCGCGCCAATGCCCGCAATGACAATGACCAATGCAGAAACCGCCGCCAGGCGTTTCGCCTGCGGTTTGAAGTAGCCAAGGATGCGCCGCACCAATTCACGGTCGGTGTATTGGCGGTCGTATTTTTCGTCGTTGAGTCCGGCAAAGAAGCCCATGTTGAGTTATCAGTTATCAGTTATCAGTTATCAGTGAGCAGTGAGCAGTAAGTCAGCGGTTATTCTCGAAAAATCCTCGCATACGCCTCTGATGTTTTCATCAATTCCTCGTGCGTGCCGATGGCGGCGATGCGTCCCTTGCGCAGAACGATGATGAGATCCGCCCAGCGAATTTGGGAGAGGCGGTGGGTGATGATGAAGGTGGTGCGTCCGCGGGCGGCGTTGGCGATGGCGCGCTGGATTTTGTCTTCGGTGGCGGAGTCAATGGCGGAGGTGGAGTCGTCGAGGATGAGGATGTGCGGGTCGGTGAGGAAGGCGCGGGCGAGGGCGATGCGCTGGCGTTGTCCGCCGGAGAGGGTGACGCCGCGCTCGCCGACGATGGTGTCGTAGCCTTTGTCGAACGCGCGGATGAACTCATCTGCCTGAGCCGCCCGAGCCGCCGCTTCGATCTCGCTTTGGGTTGCTCCCGGTTTCCCAAAAGCGATATTCTCGCCGACGGTGCGCGAGAAGAGGAAGATGTCCTGCTCGATCATGGAGATTTGCGAACGGAGCGAGGCAAGATTCCAATCGCGCACGTCCACGCCGTCCACCAGCACCTGCCCCCCTGTGACATCGTAGGTGCGGTTGATGAGTTTGACGAGCGAGGTCTTGCCGGCGCCGGTCTGCCCGACGATGGCAACGGTCTGCCCGGGCTTGACTTTGAATGACACACCGCTCAAGACGCTTTCAGATGTCTTTCCTCTTTCCTCTTTCATCGTCGGATAAACAAAGTCCACATTCCTAAACTCAACCTCCCCTCTCATCGGTTCGGCATACCCTTTTGCATTCTGGTCGAGGTTGGTCTCGCGGTTCATGAGTTCGAGGATGCGGCGCGCACCGGAGAGACCGAGGGAAATTTGGGAATAGGCGAAGGTGGATGTGAAGGTGGGAAACTCCAGCAGGCGCAAAAGACCGAAGTACGCCACCACGTCGCCGAGGTTGAGCAGTCCGCTGCGAAAAAGCACAAGAGCATGAAACAGCCCGAAGGCGTAGGCGGAACCGAGCAGAAGCATGGCGACGTAACGTCCCTCCAGGTCGCCTTGTTTGACGAAGGCATCGCGCACGCGGCTGGCGTTCATCACGAACTTGTCCACTTCGGCGTTTTCCTGCGAGGCGCCCTTGACCACTTCCACGCCATCCAGCGATTCAGAAAGGTGCGTGTTCATCCTGCCAAAGGAGGCGCGCACTTCATCGGTGACGGGAGCGAGGGTCTTCAGGTAGCGGGAAAGAAAGTAAAAATACAAAACGATGAAGACCAGCGGGGTGAGGATGAGGGTTGAGTGGTAACGTCCCGCCACAAAGATGGGCATAAGGATAAAGATGAACGAACCCACCACGAGGTTGATGCCGGGACTGAACATGAAATTGACTTCGCGCACGTCGTTGGTGGCGCGCGCCATCGTGTCGCCCACCGGCTGGAGGCTGTGGAAGGTCATGCTCTTGCCAAGCAGGGAGAGGTAGAGTTCGTCGCGCACCTGCCGCTCCAGCCTTTGCGCCAGCAGTTCCGCGCCGAAGTTGCGTCCCAGTTGCAGCACACCGCGGATGATCTGCGAAATGCCGATGGTGAGCGCCAGAGGAAGCAGGACGCTGGTATCGGGAAGCGGCTTGAGCATGGCGTTGAAGGCGTCGCCGGTCAGCACCGGGACGACCGCCGCCAGTGCGGCATTGCCAATCGCGCCGATGATCATCATGACGATGATCCAGCCGTGGCGGCGGGCATGCGACCAGATCCAGCGCACGGGACCGGTGCGGTCATAGACAACGGGGCGTTGCAATGAAAATTCAGCGGGGACGGAAAGTGTGGTCACAGGCGTTTATTCTACACCATTCGGAGATGCGAGATTTAGAAGCCCTCGCAGGCGATTTCTTACCTTCGCCCCAGTGTGGTTTGTCGGCTACTCTACACCAATCGCCGCGAGCAATTCGTGAATCTTAGTGAAGATTGATGGACTTTTGCTGCCCCCCTTACCCTTTCAAAAATAGGACGCGGATTGACACGGATTTACGCTTAAAACGAGGAAAAACAAAAATTTTGAACAGATTAGTGGAGATTAGCGAGGATTGTGGAAAAAGACCCACCGCCTCACACAGGGAACAACTTGTCGAACACCTCCGGGCAATACTTCTGCACCATCTCACTGGTGAGACCGTTCTCTTTGCAGATTTCGGCATACAGGTCCGCGCTGGGGCGTTTCGTCCGCTTTTGGGTTTCGAGGTCCAGCGCCCAGAGACCGAAGCGCTGAGTCCAGCCGCGTTCCCATTCGAAGTTATCCACCAGCGACCAGTGGAAATAGCCCTTCACGGGGAAGTTGAAATTGACCGCCCGCCAGACCTGATGGATATGCTGGGCAATGTAACGCGGGCGCATTTTGTCCTCGGCATCTTCCACGCCGTTCTCGGTGATGAGGATGGGCAGGTTGGGGTACGTCCGCACCGCCCATTTGATGGAGTCGAAGATGCCTTCGGGAATGTTGGCGATGAACTTCGTCGTGCTCAAATCGGAGTCCGCCGGATAGTACCGCCTGCCGAACATTTCGTTGGGATTCGTGATGTCGAACTTGACCGTATCCACCGAATAGTAGTTCAGACCGAGATAATCCTGCGTTCCCTTCGCTTCGGGGATACGTACACTGCCCAGCGGCGACTTCATCACGCCCGTGCTGATGGCGCTGGGGAACGCCATGTTGATTCCGTTATATTGGATGTTCCGCATCCACACATCGAGCGGAGACCAGGCGTTCTTCGCCTTCATCGGGCGGTAATGCAGGGCATAGCCCACGCGCGATTCGGGCTGAATTTCGTGAATGGCGCGGTACGCCGCGGCATGCGCGCGCAGCATGTTCGCCTGTACGCGCATGGCAATATTCAGCCCCTTGTTACAGGCAGGAAAGGTCCCCGCCACATAGCCGCTCAAGGCATAGACGTTCGGTTCATTGATGGTGCACCACAGCGTGCAATATTCCTTGAGCGCACCCACCACCTTGCGCACGAACTTCTCGAACAGCGGAATCACCGCCTCCGTTTCCCAGCCGCACTGCTCATACAGCCACAGCGGGTCGGAAAAATGATGCAGGGTGACCAGCGCGGTCATGCCGCGTTCGCGCAATCCGCGCAGCATGAGGCGGTAATGTTCGAGCGCGTCTTCATCCCAGGTATCGGGCGTCGGCTGGATGCGGCTCCACTCCACCGACATGCGGTGTGCGTTCTGTCCGCCCTCGGCGGCGCGGTCGAAGTCCTCCCGCCAGCGTCCACCCCACCAATCGCAGGCAAGACCAGACGTCCCGTTAGTATGACCCGTCTGTTCCCACTGCCACCATTGATTGTTTGTGTTGTTGCCTTCCACCTGATGGGCGGCGGTCGCCGTCCCCCATAAAAATCCACGTGGGAAATGATAGGATGCTTGAACCATGGTAGTCTATAGTCTCCTAGTCGCCAGTCTCTAGTCTTGTGAGGTATGCCAGATACAATGCCACCGAACCCGCCGCCGCCGCGTTGAGGGACTCGATTTGTCCGCGCATGGGGAGTTTGAGGACGATGTCGCATTTGGCGCGCGTGAGTTGACGGATGCCCTCCCCCTCGCTTCCGACCACGACCGCAACTGCTCCTGTCAAATGACGCCTTGTCTTCGCCCCGATTGTTTCCCCGCCCTGATCCAGCCCCACCACCCAAACATTTTCTTCTCTCAAAGCCTCGATTGCCTGCGCCAAATTCGAGCGCGCAATCAGCAAATGTTCGCTCGCCCCCGAGGAAGCATTGACCACCGCCGGCGTGACCTCCACCGTGTGCGCCAGCGGAATGACCACGCCATGCACGCCCACCGCTTCCGCCGTGCGGATGAGCGCGCCGAAGTTTTGCGGGTCATTCAGGGAATCCAACAACAACACGAACGGCGGTTCGTTCCGTGCGCGGGCGTTCTCCAGAATATCAAGCAAATCCACATACGGATAGCCGCTCACCTCCGCCGCGACGCCCTGATGGTTGGCGTGAATTTTGTCCAGCCGCGCCCGCGGCACGCGCTCCACTTGAATCCTTTGTTGCCTTGCCAGTTTGACAATGTCCGCCACCCGATCCTTCTCCTGCACCCCTTCTGCAACTTGAATTCGAAAGACCTGCCTGCGCCTGGCGCGGAGAGTCTCATAAACGGCGTTGCGGGAGTAAATGAATTCTTTCATATTTCCCCATTATAAGAGACTTCCAAAGTCTGCATTACCGTTCCACCTTCACCTCAACAATCCGATCCAGCCGAAAATTCCGCTCCGCCTTCCGCAGATGACAATACGCCTGCAAATAGACGTAGTCCGCCAGCCCAATCACCTGTTTGGGTGTAATCCAGCGTTCGGTTTCGTTGCCGTCCCCATCCACATAACGGATAAATATACGCTTGTTGCTGTAAATCGCCTCGCCCAGTTCGGTGGGCAGTTGAATGTCGTCGTTGGGCCAGGCAGGCGAGTTGTAAATGCCGATGTACGCATCGAGCGGATGGTTGAACTGCTTCAACCCATCCATCATAGCAAAGAAAATGCCGCGCAATGTGCGGGCATCATCGAGGGCGCGGTGCACGGCGCTCATCGGCACATGGAATGCCTCCGCAATGGAAAGAAGGCTATACGAAGGCAGATCATAGAATTCACGCGCCAGTTTCAACGTGTCAATCAGGTTGGGAATTTGCAACTCATGCCCCAGCCGTTTGAACTCGCTGTCCAAAAACTGAATGTCGAACTGGGCGTTGTGACAAACCACCACCGTATCGCTCAACAACCCCAGCACTTTGGGAGCGACTTGCTCGAACAACGGCGCGGACGTCAAATCCCGGTCCGACAATCCGTTCGTGGAGGCGGCGCCCGGCGAAAGCGGACGTTCGGGATTCACGAGGGTCTGATACTGTTCCCGGATGCGTTTCCCTTCGCTGATCACAATCCCCACTTCGCAGATGCGGTCGCCGAACCAGGGCGAGAGACCGGTGGTCTCCAAATCCAAAAAGGCAAAGCGCGCGCTGGAAATATCGAACATGGGTGCTATTTTAACCGATTGTCTGTCCCCCTCCCTCCAGCAGAGTAAACGATGCTCCGCCGGAATGCGTGAACACTCTGCCCGCCCGGTAGATTGTCACGTTGCCTGCGCCGTGCACCGTCCATGTATGAACATCACCCTCGTCCAACATGCCGGTCTGTTCGTCAACGCCGAGCAAAATCACATTGGGCATCTCTTCGGTGAGCCGCGCCGCCCAGGTCTTCCCAAACGTGTTGTGATGCGGCAAGAGGAGCGTATTGGAAATGAGGTTCAATCCTTCGTGGATTTTCCCTTCATAAGGATCGTAATACCACTGACACATGACCATCGCCCCCGCGCTTGAACCTGCAACCACCGCGCCGCTGTGATACGCCTCCAGCACGGCGCTCCAAGCCAGACTGCCCTTCAACGTTTGAGCAAGGTAATGGGGAAAGCCGCCGAGCAGGTAACTCAATTTCGCCTCGCGCAGGGACTTGGCAATGCCCTCGTCGTTTGCGCTAACACGGTCAACCAGAGGCAGGGAGACCACGTCCCTCGCGCCGATGCTCCGAAACCAGCGGACTCCGTTGTTTCCAGCGTGGATGTGGTTTTGGTCCGGCGCGGCAGCCGTCGGCAGGATGCGAAGCGGAGCGTCGAATCCACCAGCCAGTTCAAGGGCGCGCAGGTCGGGTTCGCGCATCCGCCCGCCGAATTCCGCTCCGCCTTCGAGAAGCAAATATCCCATGTGGGGGATTGTAATTGATGTCCGAAATGTCCACTGTATAATGGAAATATCCCGCCCAAGGAGAATATCATGTCGAATGAGCATTTTGAGAGTCTTTTTGAATACGCTCCCATCTCGTTGTGGGAGCAGGATTACAGCGGCATCAAAATCTTCCTGGATGAATTACGCGCGAGCGGCGTCAGCGATCTTGCCCATTATCTCGAAGAACATCCCGACGAAATCGACAAAAGCCTGCAACTCATCAAAGTCAAACGCGTCAACCGCGAGACGCTCCATATGTTCGGGGCAAGGAACGAAACAGAACTGCTCGCCAATCTCGATAGGATATTTCGCGATGAGATGCGCGCGCACTGGCGTTCGGAGTTGATGGCATTGTGGAACGGTGAGAACCAGTGGTCCGGCGACGGGATCAACTACCGGCTGGATGGCGAAGCGCTCCACATCCGCCTGCACTGGCGTATTTTGCCTGAATGCGAGACCAATTGGGAGTGCGTGCTGGTGTCCATCGAAAACATCACTGCGTTGAAAAAAGCAGAACAGCGGTTTCGGAATCTGTTCGAACATGCGCCAATCTCGTTGTGGGAGGAGGATTACGCCGCGCTGAAACAGGAATTCGACCGCCTGCACACGCAGGGGGTGACGGACTTGAAATCGTATCTCACGCGGAACCCGGAGCTGGTGAACCGTTTCATGGGCATGATCCGCGTCCTGGACGTGAACCGCAAAACGCTTGAATTGTTTGGCGCCAAAAACAAGGAAACCCTGCTCACGAATCTCGACAAGGTATTCCGAGATGAAATGAGCGCTCACTTTGCCGGCGAACTGGTGGACATGTGGAACGGAAAGACCCACTATGAACGCGAAGGTATCAATTACTCGCTTTCCGGCGATCCGGTGAACGTGCATTTACACTGGAAGTTGATGCCGGGACACGAACACGACTTCAGCTGGGTGCTGGTAGCCTTGCAGGATATCACTGCCCGCAAAAAGGCGGAGGAATACCTGCGGTACCTCGGCACGCACGATGTGATGACAGGATTGTACAACCGCGCCTTTTTCGACGAAACCTTGAAACGCCTCGAAAGCGAACGCCGCGACCCGATCAGTGTAATCATTATCGATTTGAATAATTTAAAAACGACGAACGACCGTTACGGTCATCAGGTGGGCGACCAGTTGATCCGCCGCACCGGAGAGGTGCTCAAAGCCAGCCTCGAGGATGAGTATCTGGCAGCGCGCATCGGCGGCGACGAATTCATCCTCATCCTGCCGAATACCAACGCGCAGACGGCAAATGCCATTATGGAACGCGTGGAATCGCTGGTGCGAATGAACAACAAGTATTATCGTGAACCCGAGTTGAGTCTTTCCCTTGGGACGGCAACCAGCGAGCCGGGGTTATCGCTCGAAAAAATGATCAGTGTGGCGGATGACGCCATGTACAAATACAAGGGGCAATACTATCGCCGCCGCAAAGAGGACCAGTAGCACGGCTACCATCCAAATTCGTCAAAGCGAATGCCGTTCAAATGATTTGCGATGCACCGTCTCACATATTCCACTGTGTTTTCCGGCAGTTGCTCGATATGTACCCAGCGTAAATCGTCGCATTTTTCAGGTTCCGCGTTGAAGGGTTCACCCTCCCATTTGCGAACCTGAACAAAGAAGTCGACGCGTTCATCATCTTCGATGCGGTGCATGACCGTGGAGAAAGACAGATCCTCCGCTGCGATCCGGACCCCGACCTCTTCTTCCGCTTCCCGAACTGCCGCCTGCAGGACAGTTTCTCCGCCATCCAGATGCCCCGCTGGGACGCTGTACTGTCCATCGGCGTAACCGGTGTTGAATCGTCGCAGCATCAGGAGCTGATTTCCGCGAAAGAAAAACAAGTGAACGGTCACAGGAAAACGAGCGCGGCTCATAAAAAATATTTCTCCCATATCCGTTTCTTCTTCTCTTCCGCAATGAACGAGGCTTCATAGGCAAAACGATTGCACATGGCGATATTTTCCATGCTCATGCCAAGCACTTCGTGTGCAATGCGATATTCATTGTTGAGGTTGGTTTCCAGCACTTCGGGGTCATCAGAGTTGATTGTCACTTTTACGCCCAGGTCAAATAATCTCTTGAGCGGATGCTCCTCGATGGTTCGCACGGAGTTGGTCAGGTAATTACTCCACGGGTTCACTTCCAGCGTGATATTGCGTTCCTTGATAAGTCCCACCGCTCGCATATCTTCAATGGAATGAATGCCATGCCCGATACGGTCCGGTCGGAAGGTGTTGATCGTATCGATCACTGCTGAAGCGGGCGTATCCTCCCCGGAATGGACTGTCACTTTCAGTCCCGCCTCTTTTGCTTTGCGCATCGGTTTCACAAAATCACTCATTGGGTGAAGGAGTTCACCATCCGCCAGATCAACCCCAAGGATATGTTCACGATGACGGATCGCCCAATCCACAGTCTTGACGCATGAGTCCGCACCCATACCGCGTGAGGTGATGGCGATATAGCCAATCGCCATGTCGAATTCCTGCTCGGCCCGAACCTGGGCGCGCAACAGACCATCGAGGCAGGCATCCCAATCCAGGTTGTGTCCGTGGAAAGCCCAATCGGGCGAAAAACGGACCTCGAAAAGTCTGATGTTTTGTTTTGCCGCGTCTTCGAACAACTCCCATGCGATCCGTTCGACGATTTCCGGGGAGGTGATACTATCCTGGAAAATACCAAATGCCTCAAGCACGGTTTCCAGATCCCGCATCTGGTCATGGACTTTGACGTGCCTGTCCAATTCGCTGACTTCATAAGCGGGCAATTTCAAGTCGTATTCTTTGGCAATATCGATGATCGTCTGTGTGCGAATCGAGCCTTCGAGATGGATATGAATTTCGGTCTTGGGAATGGAGTTGTATGTCGGGTCGAAGTTTTTCATGGAAACCTGCCTGATCCTTTGATTTTACACGTGTGAAAGAAACATTATTCGAAAAAGTCCATCCATTTGCCGACCTATGAGGTCAATGACAGCTACACGATTGTCAGGGCGTAGTCTTATGAAATTTTCAGACAGACATTGGCACAAATTCTGAATCAAAAAGACTGACGAGCGTCAGCCTTTTTTGTTTGCCAGGGATTCCAAGTCAATACCCACGACCAGCGCGGTCCGCGCCCAGTGGCTGAAGGAACGTCCCACACGCCACTGTTCATATTTAGTTGCCAACATCCTGCGCGCCTTCATTTCCTCCTGTTCGTCGGTCACAAATCGCGCCGTTCCATTGAAATTCTTCTTTGCAATGCGGACTTTGACCTTTGGAGTTTTCACCAGGTTTTTGACCCAATCCGATTTTTCTCTGCCCTCGGAAAGCAAATAGATGGTGTGATTATCGAGTCCAAACCAGATTTCGATCTCGTGCGGCTTCCCGCTGACGCGTCCGGTGGTGGTCAGGTAGCAGTATTCCTCTTTTGCCAGACGGTTGAGGGTCGTTTCTTTGACAGGAGCAGGGTCATTCATTTTCCGCACCTTTCGGTTCATTGGAAAGGAAATAGGTTTGCGCGGGGAGCAACTGGTGTTTGCGGGTGTTTGTGGTGTGTGTGGTGGTACAGCGTGAGCGCGCCAGCCGTTTGATCAGGGCGGAATCGTACAGGATGATGGTCTTGTCTGTCACGGCCTCGATCACCGTCCAATGATCATGGAAGCCCTGCAATCCCAGGATGATGGCACGACCGGGCGTCCCGTCCAGAAAAGCCTGCATCGAGTTCCAGAACGTGGTCAGATCGGGGTTCGGAACGCCTCGCCAAGGGATTTCCACACTCGAAATGCGCTGTTTACCGACCACCTTGTCGAGGATCATGAGCATTTGGGTGTGGATGATGCCGCCGATCAGCACCTTGCTCAACAGTCTGCGCCGGGAGAGGAAATGGACCAGATCGTCGAATAACTGCTGGGTTTCGTCGTCTGAGGAGCGGTTGATGATCCGTTCGGCGTTGATGATGCTGTAGAGTCCGCACAGGGAGTCGAGTCCGCCCTGTTGGAACGGAAGCAGCCCCGTGCTGTGGCGTGAAGCGTAGGTCATGGGGCAATTGTACTCAGAATCCCGGCGCGGCTGGAACGATGAATCCGCCCTGGACATGAGACCGCCCGGGAAAACCTTACAGTTCCCCACGTCATGGAAAAACAGTTCATTTGTCATTTGCGCAAGAACGGAAAATTGTGTAAGATAAAGGTGCCATGATACAAGTTCTGGCAATCATCCTTCGTGACATGCTCATGTCAAGGAGTCAGCGAGCCTGACGGGTACCCATGTACCTGCCGGGCTTTTTTTATCCCATCCAAAGGAGTTAGAGAATGCAAACACCCTGGGAATATCGCTACGCCCATCGCATGCAGAACATGAAGAGTTCGGTCATCCGGGAATTGCTCAAATTGACCGAGCAGCCGGATATTATCTCGTTTGGAGGCGGGCTGCCCGCCCCGGAGGTCTTTCCGCTCAAGCAGTTCCAGGAAGCCTGCAATTATGTGCTGGAAAATTTCGGACCTCAATCCCTGCAATACAGCACGACCGAAGGCTATCGCCCCCTGCGCGAGATGATTGCACGGCATACTGCCCGTTACAGCGTGGAGGTGACTGCGGATAACATTCTGATCACGTCCGGCTCACAGCAGGCGCTGGATTTCATCGGACGGCTGTTCCTGAACCGCGGCGATTATATTGTGGTCGAGTCGCCCACCTACCTGGGCGCCTTGCAGGCGTGGAATTCCTACGGCGCGCAGTATATCCCGGTGCGCGCAGATGAAGATGGGATGGTGGTGGATGAGTTGGAGGCGGCACTTCGCATTGGACCGAAGTTCATCTATGTGCTGCCGAACTTCCAGAACCCAAGCGGCTCGACCCTCAGTCTCGAGCGGCGCAAGAAACTGGTCGAATTGGCGGACAAATACGGAGTGCCGATCGTGGAGGACGACCCGTACGGGCAGTTGCGCTACGAGGGCGAACACATCCCCTCGGTTGTTTCGCTGGATAGCGAGTATCGCGGACCCAATGGCGGGCACTACTCCGGCAATGTGATCTATCTGAGCACCTTCTCGAAATTGCTCGCGCCAGGTTTGCGGCTGGCGTGGGTGATCGCGCCTCCTGAAGTAATCCGCAAACTCGTCATGACCAAACAAGCCGCGGATCTGCATACCGCCTCATTCAACCAGTATGTCGCCTACGAAGTGGCGAAAGGCGGCTTCCTTGACGAGCACGTCAAAACGATTCGCGCCACCTACAAGGAACGCCGCGATGTGATGATCGAAATGATGGAGGAGGTGTTCCCCGCCGGGATGCGGTGGAGTCATCCAAAGGGCGGCATGTTCCTGTGGGGCATCATGCCGAATGAGATGGATGCGGCGGAAGTGCTCAAGCGCGCGGTCGAAAAGAAGGTGGCGTTCGTGCCAGGCGAGGCGTTCCATGCCACCGGCGGCGGGAAGAACACCATGCGGCTTAACTTCTCCTATTCCTCGCCGGATACGATCCGCGAGGGAATCGCACGACTGGGCGAAACGCTGAAGGAACTGATGGTAGAAAGAGTGTGAAACCTTCGCCGCGAATAGAATCCAAAATTTGCGGTTGATGATGCAAAGAAACAGGGACGACCCTGATGGTCGTCCCTGCCATTTAACCTTCGGTATATGGAACGTATTCGGCGCGGGCGATGCCTTGTTTGATGGCAGTCTCCGCCACGGCGCGCGCCACTTCGTGATGGACTTTTTTATCGAGCGGGTTGGGCATCAACTCGCCCGCAGGGGTCATGCGCACAAGCACTTCCATGGCGGCAATCAGCATCTCGTGCGTGATGCGCGGCGCGTTCGAATCCACGGCGCCGCGAAAGATGCCGGGGAATCCCAGCACATTATTCACGGACTTTCCATCCGCAGCGAATGCCGCGCCGCTCGCCAGCGCCAGGTCCGGGTCGATCTCGGCATTGGGATTCGAGAGCGCAAAGATGATCTGCCCCTTGCGGATCATCTCGGGCTTGATGAGGCGCGGGGCGCCGGTCGTTGCAATGACGACCTCGCATTCGGACATAATCTCCTTGAGGGTGGATCGCCTGCCGCCCTCACGTTCGAAGCGTGCCATCGCATCTTCGTTCAGGTCCGTGCCCAGAACCTGGTTGCCGGTGAGACGCATGATCATCTTCCCAATCGCGTTCCCCGCGGCGCCCAAACCGATCTGCCCGACCGTGACCTTGCCAATATCCACATGGGCGCGGTTTGCCGCGACGGTCAACGCGGCGGTGCTGACCACCGCCGTGCCGTGCTGGTCATCGTGCATGACCGGGATGTCGAGTCTCGCCTGCAACCGTTCCTCGATTTCGAAACAGCGTGGTGCGGAAATATCTTCGAGTTGAATGGCGGCAAACGTCGGGGCAATGGTTGTCACCGCCTGTACGATCTCATCGGGATCCTTGGTGTTCAACAGCACCGGTACGCCGGACAGCCCGACCAGTGTTTCCATCAACATGGCTTTGCCTTCCATCACGGGCATACTCGCCAGCGGGCCGATATCGCCCAACCCCAACACTGCTGTTCCATCTGTGACGATGGCGACCATGTGACTGACGCTCGTGTATAACCGCGCCAGAGCGGGATCGTCGGCTATCTTCAAGCAGACTTCCGCCACGCCGGGAGTGTACACACGCCGCAAGGTGGCGATGGAATCGATGGGAAACCGTGAGCGGATGGCAATCTTGCCTTTTTGGTGGAGCGCCAATACCTCGTCGCGGATTTCTAGCACGCGCGTGCCTTCGTTCGCGCGCATGGCCTCGATGACCTTGTCCATATGCTCGGCGTCGTCGGCATAGACGGTGATATCGCGCACTACGCTTTGCGCGGTCTCGGTAATCATATCCATGCTTCCGACGCTGGCGTCCAGGTTGGCAACGGCAGTAAGCAGGCGCGCCAGTACGCCCGACCTGCGTTCGTTACGGACGCGCACGGTCCGCATCATTTTACGTTCCCATGCCATAAAACAGTCCTTTCGTAAATGATCGACAGTCGCTTAAAAGCGACCATCTCTTATCATTATATGCTTTTGAGAACGGATTTCAACTCATCAAAGGAACGGATTGTGGCGCAGTCCGCTTCGGGGAAGATGATGTCCGGGTCGTAGAGCACAGGTCGAAGTCCGGCGCGACGCGAGCCAACCACATCTGCGAAATAGTTATCACCCACATATACGGCTTCCTGTGCGGAGAGTCCGGCGCGTTTCAACGCGTGTTCGAACAGTCCGGGATCGGGTTTGAAAGAGTCCACTTCGCCCCCGGCGAGCGAAAACGAAAAGAACTCGCTGATGCCGTGGCTTTCGAGCGTTTCCTGAAAAGGCTTGTCGCGGTTCGAGAGGACCGCCATGAAATATCCCGCCTGCTTGAGTTCGGTGAGCGCCCGGCGCACATCGTCCGGGACGATGCTGTCAGGTTTGTAGAACTCGCCCATGTGCGCCGAGACTTTCGGCGAAAGTTCGACCGCCCAAGCGGGGGAGGCGCCCAGCGCAATGAGTCGACGGCGGCTGTATTCCACCCAGAAATTCTCGGTATCGCCGGAATGAGCAAGCAGATCGTCGCGCAAGTCGGCGGAACTCGCCCAGTATAGATGTTCCCAACGAATGGCGCGGATACGATCTTCGGGGTTCACGCGCAAACCGAGTCTGGCAACATAATCGTTGAACACTTCGCCGCCCGATGGAACACTATGACGAAGCGTGCCGTCGAGATCGAAGAAAATGGCTTTAATACCGTTGGATGAAAGCATAGACCTCCGGGGTGAATGGTTGCAATGAAATCATGCTGTCACTGATCTGTGGGCATGATCGGATTAATATTGGGTTTGGATAGGAGGGATGCGAGCGTGGATCTTCATCCTCCGATATGCGACATCTCCACTTTGGGCAGGGCAACCGTCTTTTCGGAGCGCAATTCGGAATAGCGGTCGCTCCGCCTGCCCCATAGGCGGGCGATTGCCTGCGATATGTCCTCGTCGGTTGCGCCGCCGCGCAGGAGTCCGCGCAGGTCGTGCCCTTTGACCGAGAACAGGCAGGTATAGAGTGCCCCCTCGGCAGAAAGCCGCGCCCGGTTACAGTCACGGCAGAATGCCTGGGTGACGGAGGCAATCACGCCAATCTCGCCGCTCCCATCCTTGTATCTCCAGCGCTCGGCCACCTCACCGCGGTAATTGGGATCAGCCGGTTCGAGCGGCAACTCGGCGTCGATCATCTTGATGATCTCTTTCGCCGAAACAACATCGTCCATCCGCCAACCGTTGGTGTGACCGACATCCATATACTCGATGAAGCGCAGGATGTAACCCTTCTCGCGGAAGAAGCGCGCCATCGGTAGAATGCTCGACTCGTTCAATCCGCGTTTGACGACCATGTTCACCTTGATCGGCCCCAGCCCGGCGGCGGCGGCGGCATCCATGCCTTCGATCACCTTCCAAACCGGGAAATCCACATCGTTCATCGCCTTGAAAATTTCGTCGTCGAGGGAATCGAGACTCACGCTGACGCGCTTCAGCCCCGCCTCTTTCAACGCCCGCGCCTGTTTCGCCAGGATCGAGCCGTTGGTGGTCAGGGTCAGGTCGAGGTCCGGGGAGATCGCCGAAAGCATGGAGACGAGGACCGGCAGGTCGTGGCGAACGAGCGGCTCGCCGCCAGTCAGGCGAATCTTGCGGATTCCGTGTGCGACGAAAATACGCGCCAGCCGCGTTATCTCCTCGAACGTCAGGATCTGATCGCGGCGCAGGAACTGGTAGTCCGAACCAAAGATTTCCTTTGGCATGCAATAGGTGCATCGAAAATTGCATCGGTCGGTGACCGAGATTCGCAGGTCGCGCAGGGGGCGGTTCAAGGTATCTCTAAGGTTCATATCATCCGGGGCAGTATTCAAGGATATGGTTCATTATAACAATTTTATTAGAGGGTCGGATTCTTGAATTGACTACGCATCCCAGCCATGCTATGATGATGATATTATTTCTCATTATTCTGCACGTTACAAAGGAGTTATTGATGAGTACTGAATTTATTTTTCGCATTATTGGCATGATCATCATGGGAATTCTGGGGTGGATATTCGGGGGATTTGCTTCCAGGATCGAGCCGTTCATTCCCGAACAGATTTTGCTGTATGAAATGGTATTTGGTCTCGTCGGCGCGCTGGCAGGGCTTGTCCTCACACCGTATCTAACCACCCGTCCCGCGCGCGCCATCCGTAACAAACTTGGGCGTCTCTCCGCAGAAACATTGTTCGCCGGGCTTACTGGCTTGATCGTCGGTCTGCTGACTGCGGCATTGCTTGCCTTTCCCTTCTCGCAGCTCCCCGCTCCGTTTGGCCAGATCCTGCCATTCATCGGCGTGGTGATCTTCGCCTATCTGGGGGTGTCCCTGTTCGTGATGCGACAGGGCGACCTGATGGGGCTGATGAGCTCCCTGAGCGGGCGCGGCGGGGAAAGTGGATCCTCCTCCTCGTGGACGAACCTCAACCGCACCATCTTACTGGATACGAGTGTCATCATCGACGGACGTGTTGCCGACATCGCCAAAACGGGATTCCTCCCCGGAACGCTTCTCATCCCACGTTTCGTGCTGAACGAGCTCCAATATATCGCCGACTCCCCTGACGGTCTGCGCCGCCAGCGCGGACGCCGCGGCATGGAAGTGCTTGCCGAACTGCAAAAACTGCCGAACGTACTGGTGCGCATCAGCGACATCAACGCCGAGGGCGTGCGCGAGGTGGACGATAAACTCGTCGTGCTGGCGCGCCAGTTGAAATGTCCGATCCTGACCAATGACTATAACCTCAACCGCGTCGCCGAACTGCAAGGCGTGACCATCCTCAACATCAACGAACTTGCCAACGCAGTCAAATCCGTGGTGCTGCCTGCCGAGCGTATGACCATCAACATCTTCCAGGAAGGCAAGGAACATGGTCAGGGTGTGGGGTACATGGACGACGGCACCATGGTCGTAGTCGAGAACGGACACGATTATATCGGCGAATACAAGGAAGTGGTCGTCACCAAGGTCCTGCAGACCGCCGCCGGTCGCATGATCTTCGCCCGTGTGGAGGATGAAAACGGGAAAAAGAAGAAATAATTGGAATGTCATTGCGAGTGGTGTTTCAACATCACGAAGCAGTCCCCTGTTTTCAGGCAAGTATTGTCCGAACGAGCCGGGAGATCACCACTTCAGCCGTTCTGCTCCTTCGCAATGACATGAGGTAATCATGATCAAAATTTACAACACCCTCACCCGCAAAAAAGAAGAATTCCAGACCCTCGAGCCGGGGCACGTCAAAATGTACGTCTGCGGCGTGACGGTCTATAACGACGCACACGTCGGTCACGCCATGTCCGCGCTCGTGTTCGACATCATCCGCCGCTACCTCGAATACCGCGGATACACCGTCAAGCACGTCATGAACTACACCGACGTGGACGACAAAATCATCAACCGCGCCAACGCGCTCGGCGAGGACCCGCTCAAACTGTCACAGCGCTACATTGAGGCTTATGCCAACGAACTCGCGAGTCTGAATATCCTGCCGCCCACAGCGACTCCACAGGTCAGCAAGACCATGCCGCTCATCATCGAGTTCATTCAGGGACTTATCCGCAAGGAAGCTGCCTACGCCGCGCCGAATGGCGACGTCTATTTCAGCGTCCCCAATGACAAGGAGTACGGCAAACTCTCCGGCCGCAAGATCGAGGACATGCAGGCGGGCGCACGCATCGAAGTCGGCGAGGCCAAGAATCACCCGATGGACTTTGCCCTCTGGAAAGCCGCCAAACCCGGCGAAATCTCCTGGGACAGCCCCTGGGGCAAGGGTCGCCCCGGCTGGCACATCGAATGCTCCGCCATGAATCTTGCCGAACTCGGCGAACAGATTGACATTCACGGCGGCGGCAACGACCTCATCTTCCCGCATCACGAAAACGAGATCGCACAGAGCGAGTCGTACACTGGCAAGCCCTTTGCCCGTTACTGGATTCACAACGGCATGCTCCAACTCGGCGGCGAAAAGATGTCCAAGTCGCTAGGCAACATCGTCAGCATCAAGGACTTTCTCAAGAAGCGCGGCGCCGATGTCATGCGGATGCTCGTGCTGATGGGATCGTATCGCGCACCTCTCATTTTCAGCGACGAAACCCAGGACGCCGCGGAAAAATCCCTGGAGCGTCTCAAGACCGCCCTGCGGCCTGCTTCCGCCTCCTCAGGTGGACTCTCCGCTGAAGTCGCCTCCGCCCTCGCATCCCAGGCAGAATCCACCAAGCAAGCCTTCATCGAAGCCATGGATGACGATTTCAACACTCCGCTTGCCCTTGCCGCCCTCTATGAACTTGTCAAAGCCATCAACACCGCCCGCGACAATGGCGCAACGGATGCACAACTCCAGCCCGCCCAATCCACGCTCCGCGAATTGACCGGTGTCCTCGGTTTGCAGTTAAAGGAAAAACAAGGTTCCAGCGAAGACGAAGCAAAGGTTAATGCGCTCATTACAGAACGCAACGAAGCCCGCAAACAAAAACAATGGGCGCGTTCAGATGAAATCCGTGACCAACTCAAAGAGATGGGCGTGACCATCGAAGACAGCAAGGACGGCACGAAGTGGCGATGGAGTTAGGTGTTGGTAAATCATAATTGGCTATTGAAGACTTCCAAGGTTTTGCTTTGGAAGTCTTTTTATATGTCGTTTTGAGCAATTGAAAGGAACGAAAAACGATTTCCCCATCATGGTCATCTTCCACGTTCGCTTACGCGCCTGTTGGGGGTAAACGCCCTCGGCAGCGCCAAGTACGCAGACAGGAATTATTGCCGCAGGGCGGCGAGGAGGGAGGCGATGGTGGGGTGGTCGCTTTGTCCTTCGGGTGTGGTGAGACGCCAGTGATGCGCGTCCAGGACATCCACGTGGACGGGGTGACGGACGCCGTTGTTGTGGACTTCGTAGCCGATGCGTTCGAGGGCGCGCCAGGTCCAGGCGGTGGCGACGCCGTCCTTTTCACCGTGCAGGCTGATGGGTCCGCAAACGGGCTGGTGGACTTTGAAGGCGCCGCGGGCGTGGTCGAATTCCACGCCTTCACTTTGGAAGACGCGGGCAAGCGCGCCGTTGAGAGCGAGTTCTTCGGGCAAGCCGATGTGCAGTTCGCCGTGCGAGGAGAGCAGCCAGAGTTTGTCGGCGATGCGCAGGGCGAGGTCGAGGTCGTGAGTGGAGAGCAGGACGGCGCAGTTGGTCTCCCGCGAGAGGCGTTTGAGGAGCTGGAGGAGTTCCACGCGGCGGGGCAGGTCAAGGAAGGCGGTGGGTTCGTCGAGGAGGAGGACGGTGTCCCTCACCCCCGACCCCTCTCCCAAAGAGGGAGAGGGGAGGATTTGGGCGAGGGCGCGGGCAATCATCACTTTTTGGCGTTCGCCGTCGCTGAGTTCGTGGATGGGACGGGCAGCGAGGGCTTCGCAGTCTGTCAGTTGCATGGCGCGGCGGACGGCTTCTTCGTCGCGGGGGGTGAGACGTCCAAGCCAGTCGGTGTAGGGATGACGCCCCAGCGCCACAAGGGCATAGGCGGAGAGGTTGCCCGCTTCGACGCGTCCCGTGAGGACGACGGCGAGTTGTTTCGCCAGTTCGAGGGCGGGGATGGAGAACAAGTCGGCGCCGCCCAGTCTCACCTTGCCTGAGAGCGGCTCCTGCATTCCCGCCAGCGTGCGCAGGAGGGTGGATTTGCCCGCGCCGTTCGGTCCGATGAGACAGACCATTTCGGCGGGACGCAGTTCGAGGTCGAGGTCCGATGCGATGGGTCTGCGGCGGTAGCCGATGGTGAGGGAGGAGGTGGTGAGCATGTTGGTAATTGGTAACTGGTAATTGTCACGAGAAACGCAATTGGCGCTGGCGCAGGATGACCCAGAGGATGACAGGCACGCCAAAGAGGGACATGACGACGTTGAGCGGCAGGACGTATTGGCTGCCCGGCGACTGGGCGATGACATCGGCAACGAGGGCGAAGGAAGCGCCCATCAGCATGGAGGCGGGAAGCAGGGCGCGGTGGTCGGCGGTGTTGAGCAGGGTGCGCGCCACGTGCGGCACGGCGACGCCGATAAACCAGATGGGTCCGCAAAAGGCAGTGGAGACTCCCGCCAAGATGGAAGCGCTCAGGATAATCCAGAAGCGGGCGCGGCGGACGTTGAGTCCGAGCGAGCGGGCGTAGTCGTCGCCGAGCAGAAGGGCGTTGAGGGGTTTAATCATCACGAAGCCGATGAACAAGCCCGCAACGGCGACGGGAGCGAAGACGCGCATCTGGTTCCAAGTCACGCCGCCGAAACTGCCCGAAGCCCACAGGCTGAAGACCTGCACGCGCTCCGGCTGGCTGAAGTAAATGAGCAGGCTGACGACGGCGTTGGTGAGGTAGCCGAACATCAAGCCGAGGATGAGCAGGGTGACGGTGTTTTGCACGCGGCGGGAAACGAGCAGAACCGCGCCGAGGACGGTCCCCGCGCCCAAACTGGCGGCGAGCGCCAGGCTGAGGTCGCCGAAGGTGTTCAAGCCCGCGATGAAGGCGGAGGCGCTGCCCGCGCCCGTGCCAAGAATCACCAGCGCCACGCCCAAACTCGCACCTGAACTAACGCCCAGAATGAACGGGTCTGCCAACGGGTTGCGGAAGAGGGTCTGCATTTGCAAGCCCGCCGCCGAAAGCGCCGCGCCAACCAGCAGAGCAGTGATGGCTTTGGGCAGGCGGAACTTGAAGATGACGTCCGCCCAGGAGGCTTTGTCGGGTTCGCCGCCAGTCAAAATCCGCCAAACCTGTTCGGGCGGGATGCGAACCGACCCCAGCGTCAGGCTGAGGATGAACGCCGCCGCGAGGATGACCAGCAGGAGGACGACAATCCAGGCGCGGAGACCGAGTTTGGGGAAGGGGGAGGACATGGGTGATTGGTAAGTGGTAATTCACCCTCACCCCTGTCCCCTCTCCCGTTGGGAGAGGGGTGAAGGGGCGAGGAAAATTTTATTTCAACTGCCGATAGTACACCAACTCATGGTCGGGGAGCAGGTCGGGGTGGAAGATTTTGATGAGGTCGGCAAGGACGATTTCGGGATGGGCGACGGCGCTTTCGTAATAGTCGTTGCCGCCTGCGGGGGAGGTCTTGGCGTCGTTGTTCCAGACGTTGCCGTTCTTGTAAGCGGCGAAGTCAGCGTAGCGCGCGTCGGCGGTAAGCACGTCTGCGAGGGTGAAGAAGAAGCCGACGTTCACCCAGTAGTCCGCGTCTTTGGCTTTTTCAAAGACGGCTTCGAAGGCGAGGGGCAGACTGCCGGTGGAGGTATCGTCTGCCCAGAGGTAGTCCGCGCCGGCGTCCTTGAGGAAAGCGGCGGCAAAACTATTCCCGCCCGGCACGTTCCACGTTCCCTGATAGGCGGAGCCGGTGAAGACGGTGGGTTTCTCGGTCACACCGGCGGCAAGGGCTTTGAGTTCTTCGTATTTTCGCGCCTTTTCAGCGAACAGGGCTTCGGCGTCCGCTTCCTTGTTGAAGAAGGCGGCGATGAACTTGCCCCATTCGGCGCGTCCCAGCGGGGAGGTGTCCATCCATTCGGCGTTCAGCGCCACCTTCAGCCCCGCTTCGATCAGGACGGGGTGGGCGTCGTAGTCCGGCGCGCCGGAGCCGTAGGTCATGATGAGGTCGGGGGCGAGTTCGAGCGCTTTTTCCACGTTGACGCCGGAACCGTAGCCGAGCATGGTCAGTTTGCCTTCTTCCGCCATCTTCAGCACAGTCGTGTTGCTGACGTAAGTCGCGTCGTCCAGACCGACGAGGCGGTCGAGCAGACCGAGTTCATCGAGGAAGGGCAGATAGGAGGTGGACATGGTGACGATGGTCTGCACGGGGACCTCGATGATTTGCTCGTCGAGGAAGCCATCGGGCGCGGGCGTGCCGCACTGGACGAGGACGTATTCCACCGATTCGGCCGCGCCGGGGTAGGGCGTGGCAATGGTCACTACTTTGTAGTTGTTGAAGTACTCAATGCTGAAGTTTTCGGTTTGGGCGAGCGTGGCTTTTTCGGGGAAGTAGTCAATCGAAGCATCATACTCACCTTCCGCGACGCAGCCGTCGGTGAGGTTGTGTTCGGGCGCGACGGCAACGGGGGCTTCGGTGGCGGGAATTTCTGTTGGAGCAAAATCAACTTCCGGCGTAGTCTGAGGCGCACAGGCGGCAAGCAAGGCGATAAGCACTATCAAAATCAAGGTCTTGCGTAACATGGTTTCTCCTAGGTGTTTTGCATAGAAGTATTTTGCGTAGAAGGCGTTCTCTAGCGCCAGTGCGGACGTTAGAGAACATCCGCTACGCAGGGGTGAGAATCAAAATCCCCAGCCGATGATGCTGGGGAGGTTGGAGAGGCAATCCGAGCAAGCCGTCCTCCACCTCCTTTCCGCGAGAGTGTGGTAGAACCGACCAGAGCGGGCGACCTGACTTGTGCCAGTAATCAATTTTCAGCAATGCTGGCATTCACAGTTGCGCGACAGTGCCGGACTTTCACCGGCTTCGCCGCTGACTGGTCGTATGAAATTATGCAGGCATTGTATGCTTTTTATACAGCCGAGTCAAGATGGTAAAAATCACGGCAAGCGCACAGACCAGCAAAACAACATTTCCCGCGCGTTCGAACAGGATGAGTCCCGCCCACGGCAAGAGGAAGACAAGCGCGATTGCCAGCCAGTCCATTGTAGTGTTGGCGCTGCCCGCCAGATAGAACAACGGAACAAGCGCGAACGAAAAATCATAGTTCAACAAATACGGATTGACCAACAACGGGACACATACGAAGAAAGCGACAAACGCTTCATCAGCCAGCCGATGTTTGCTCCCGATAAATAGAGCGATCCATACGAGAAGCATAATCCCCGCCACTGGCGCGGACTGGTCGAATCCCAATCCGAAGAGGCGGCCGACCGTCAACGGCAGGCTGACACAGATCTCACATTCGGAGACATTCTTGAAATTAAGCAGTGATTGAGGATAGGTGATGATCCATGCCCGATCTGCAATGAATCCAAGAAGAAAGAGAGAAATGCCGGCGAGGACTGTCCACCAAAACGCACGGCGACCAAAATCGTCGCGGCGCATCAGCAAATGAACGAGCACCGCCAGCAGGAGGAAGATCCCGACATGCGGCTTGAACGTGATCAGCGCCATACCCAACGCAAGCCATCCCGCCCGCTGACGTTTCAAGGCATGGACGATCAACGCCATACCGAGGATGGATGGAAAGACATACTGTCCCACGATCAACGCGCCAAAAACGGGAAGGAATAAGAACGCCGCGATGAATGAATACAATCGTTCGCGCGGTTTCCAACCATCGGTCAGCAGCCAAACAGACACCAGCAGCATGGCAATATTGAGCAGGAACCACATCCGCACAGCGACCTCGATGGGGAGCAACGCCAGGGGCAGGGTGAAGACCGCGTACCAGGGTGGATAGGGGAACGGCAGGATGAAGACTTTATCTACCGAAACACCGAGATCATCGGCTACGCGTTGCGCCTGTGCTGCCTGATCGTAGAGCGGAATGCCGTGCAAAATGCCGACATCCGCGCGGTGGAGAACCTGGAAATCGAGGTAGGGGTCAAGGGGGATGGGGAGGTAGGTCGCGAGGGCGAGAAGAATGAGGGTGAGGAGAAAAATGGAAAGTAGAGAGATGACTATACGTTTCATGATTAAGTGCTTTGCCTGGTGACCTTCCGAAATAGTGAACGAAATCTCAACCGGTGAAATGGGTAGAGCAGAAACCAGTAGAGGAATCCAGAGAGTCCTCGTGGACAGAAGTAGAGGGTGCAGGACAAAATTCCATTTTGTTCTGTGTGCCATTCGAGCCACTCGTTGCCGAAAGGATGGACGTTCTCTATCACCCCGCCACCATCATTCCCAAAGGGGGGGGCGACAGGAAATGGGAAATGCGAGCGAGAGATCAAGTGATGCAAAATAAAACACCCCTCATGCTTGAGAAACTTGAAGCCCGCCTGTCCATCATCCCAGACGCGTTCGATGTGGTCGGGATGGGTAAATTTGAGCGCTTTTTGGGTAGCGGAGTCGTAATCAATCAGTTTGACTTCGGGAAAGACTTTCAGCGCTTCGGGATGTTTGACAACACTATCCGCTGATAAGCCGCCGATCAGCGCATAGGCGATGGGATAGGGGACAGGAGTCATCAACCCTACGCCAAATGCCATAAACCAGAGCGGGATGGCGGGAAGCAACAACATGCGGCGTTTGAGTCCGCGGGCGCGGGCATAGCGGACCATCAGGTCACCGTAGGTGGTAATTTCGGGACCTCCGATCTCGAAGACACCGCCATGTCCGTTCAGGTTGGTGAGCGCCGCCAGGAGGTAGTCAATCACGTTTTGGATGGCAATGGGTTGTGTTTTGTTCCTCATCCACAGCGGACCGGGCACGATGGGGAATAACTCTGTCATGAAGCGGATCATTTCAAAGGAGATGCTGCCCGAACCGGTGATGACCCCTGCGCGAAATTCTGTGACCGGGACTTTTCCTTCTCGTAAAACCTTCCCCGTTTCGATGCGCGAGCGCATATGCGGGGCGATGTGCTGTTCCGGGTCCGCCAGTCCGCCGAGGTAGATGATGTGTTCCACGCCCGCTTTCTCCGCGGCGGAAGCAAAGGCACGTGCACTATCGAGTTCGAGGGAGGTGTAGCCACGTCCGTGGGACATGTTGTGGATGAGATAATAGGCGGTGTGAACTCCGTCCATGGCGGCATCCAGCGTTGACGGTTCGGTCACGTCCGCCTGGACAACTTCGACATGACGGGACCAGGCCCGCCCGTGGAGTCGACGCGGGTCGCGGGCGAGGGCGCGGACGCGGTAGCCCGAGTCCAACAGGCGCGGGATCAATCGGCTGGCAATGTATCCGGTGGCGCCGGTGACGAGGATGAGGGGAGAGTCCAAAGAGTCTACTTTCCGCTTTCTACTTTCCACAAGAAAGTGGAAAGCAGGCTAATGAGCCAATACTTTTGCACGCGAAGCAAGCCTGCGTGTTAGTCCATCGAAGATGAAGCGATGGGGAATCCACATTGCATACCAGTAAAGGAAACCGAAGAGACCGCGCGAGGCAAAGTAGGCGGTGACAGTGAAGAGTGTTTTGCCGTCGCGGGGTTCCGATTTGAATTCAAGCCAGGCTTTGCCGGGTAATTTCATTTCGGCGCGCAGTCGCAGCAGGCGATTCTTTTCGACCTCCTCAACGCGCCAAAAGTCGAGTGACTCGCCGGGGCGAATGTCATCGGGATGACGGCGACCGCGCCGCAAGCCCACGCCGCCGACGGCTTTGTCCATCCAGCCGCGCATCGCCCACAACCAGTCCATGTACAGCCAGCCGCGCGCGCCGCCGATGCCGGTGTAGGCGCGAAAGACCGTCTCTGGCGGCACATCCAGAAGAACCTGGCGAGTCTCCACGTACATGCCATCGGCAACGGTGAATTTATACGGCTTGATATCGCCTGCGGAGGTAACCAGCGCGTCGCTCCAACTGGTCTCGACGTTGTCGCGCTGGATGCGTCCCAGCGCCAGATGGACGGCGGTGCGGAAATCGATGGGCTTGATTTGCGGGAAGAGTTTCTTCGCCGCATCATCCCGGACGATGAGGCTGGCTCGCAGACCCTCGATCAACGGCAGTACGACACGCCAATGGATGGGTGTGACCATGTGCACCCAATAGGCGGAGAGGCGCGGCGCGTTGAACGGCAGGCGGATGAGGTAACGTTTGAGGTTGCGTTCCTTTGCATATTCGAGCAGCATCTGGGCATAGGTCAGGCGGGTGGGCCCGCCGATCTCGATCAGGCGTCCGTTGCTTTCGGGGGTCTCCAGCGCGGCGATGAGATACGAAAGCACATCGCGGATGGCGATGGGTTGCGCTTCGGAGAAGAACCACGCCGGGCAGCTCAAGACCGGTTCACGCTCCGTGAGATAGCGGATCATCTCGAATAAGGCTGATCCTGAGCCAACGATCATACCCGCGCGAAACTCGGTGACGGGCACACCGCCGTAACGCAGGATATACCCGGTCTCATGGCGGGAGCGGAGATAGGGGGAGAGGTCGGAGGTAGGATCGACCAGTTCGCCGAGATAGATGATACGTTCGATCCCTGCCTGTTCCGCGGCACGGGCAAAATTGCGCGCCACGGTCAGGTCGCGGTCGGCATTGTCCCTGCCGCCCTGCTTGCCGTGGATGAGGTAGTACGCCACGGAGACATCTTTCATGGCTTCGGCGAGGGTGCCTTCGATGAGAGCGTCACCAGCGACCACTTCCACCTTGTTCAACCAGGGACGTCCCTGCAACCGTTCGGGGTCACGGGCAAGGACGCGGACGCGGTAACCGGCATCGAGCAGGCGCGGTACGAGTCGTCCGCCCACATAGCCGGTGGCGCCGGTGACGAGGATAAGTTTGGCTTGCGGCATTGATAAAATTGTATCCTACACACCCAATTCTATGCTATGATGAAAGGCAATATGCAGGCGGCGAATCCCTCATTTCTCAATCGGATAAAAGAGCAATCGGTCACACAGCCTCCGCTGATGTGGTTTTCGTTTGTCTTCCTTGGGGGAATCGCTCTGGGCAGGTTGGCAAATCTCCCAGTATGGATATGGGTGGCGCTGGGTGGTCTTGCCATTGTTTTCGCCATCCTTTCCCGTCCACTTTCCGCACGCCTGCCGCGTTCTACTTTCTCCTTGCTACTCCACCCTTTCGCCTTCATCCTTCTTTTCGCCCTCTTCCTCGGAGCGGCGCGTTACCAACTCTCTGTTCCCAGGTTCGATGCGTTTCACATTGCTTTTTACAACGACCGCGACTACGACCTGCTTATTACCGGGGTTATCGTCGAGCCGCCCGATTACCGCGACACGTACACCAACCTGCGCGTGGACGTGGAAAAAGTGGACACCGGTGACGGTGACCTGTCTGTTCATGGCTTGATCCTCGTGCGAGTCTCCAACAACCAGACATTCGAGTATGGGGAAAAGATTCGTCTACGCGGCAAGTTGAAGACTCCGCCCGAGAACGAGGATTTCTCTTATCGTGATTATCTTGCGGCGCAGCACATCCACTCGTACATGTCCAGCGCGGAAGTGACCGTGCTCCCCGGTGGGGGCGGCAATCCGATTGTTGCGGCGCTGTATAAGGTCAAGGAGAAATCGCTGGCGAACATCTATCGCATGTTTCCCGACCCGGAATCATCCCTGCTGGCGGGCATCCTGCTCGGCGTGGATACAGGTCTCACCAAAGAGTTGCAGCAAGCCTTCAAGAACACGGGCACGGCGCACATTATCGCCATTTCTGGATTCAATATTGCCATCGTTGCCGGTGTCTTCTTTGCCATCTTCAGCCGTCTCTTCGGCGAGCGGCGCGGCGCGCTCCTCGCCATCATCGGCATCATTCTTTACACCTTCATCGTCGGCGCGGAGGCGGCCGTGGTGCGCGCCGCCATTATGGGCAGTCTGGCCCTCTTTGCAAGACAAGTTGGCCGCAGACAGACTGCGCTCAATACCCTGCTCGCGGTTGCGATGCTGATGTGTTTGTGGAATCCGCTCTACGTGCAGGACGTCGGCTTCCAACTTTCATTCTTCGCCACGCTCGGACTCATCCTCTATTCCACGCCGTTCTCCGAGGCTGCGAATCGCCTCATTACAAAATATATTCCAACCTCCGCGGGAGAAAAAGTTGCCCAATTGTTTTCAGAGTTCGTGCTTCTCACGCTGGCGGCGCAATTGACTACAATCCCCATCATGGCATATCACTTCCAGCGTATTTCTCTTGTTTCGTTTATCGCGAATCCGTTCATCCTGCCGGCGCAGCCGGCGGTGATGATCATCGGCGGGCTGGCAGTGCTGTTGAGTCTTGTCTGGTTGCCGCTCGGTCAGGCGGTGGCGTGGATTGCGTACCCGTTCGTTGTCTACACCATCCGTATGGTGGAATGGTTCGACCGCGTGCCGCACGGAACTTTGTTTCTCGGCGACCTCTCCGTCTGGATTGTGATCGGGGCCTACGCGGCGCTCTTCGCCGTGACGTTTGGCTGGTCCGGTTTCAGGGAGTGGATCCGCTCCCTCGGGCAGCGGGCAGGCATGGTCGGAGTCGGAAGCGTGATCGTCATCCTGACCATCGGACTGTTGCTGGTCTGGCGCGCGGCGGTGTCCATCCCAGATGGGCTTTTGCATGTCACGTTCCTGGATGTCGGCTCTGCGGATGGGGTGCTGATTAAAACGCCCTCCGGCAAGAACATTTTGATCAACGGCGGCGAAAGCGTCACAACCCTTTCCGATGAGTTGGGCAGGCGGCTTTCGGCGTTCAATCGCAAGTTGGATTGGCTGGTGATTGCCGGGACGGATGAGGAGCAGGTTGCCGCGCTGCCGCGCGTAATCGAGCGTTATCCGCCCGGCACAGTGTTGTGGAGCGGGAACAAACAGGCATCGTTTTCGTCCCAGGTGTTGAGCGAATATCTGACACTGCAGGGGATTCCAGTGATTGATGCGAAGGCTGGAGAGGTGTTGAATCTGGGCGAGGGCGCAACGCTGACCCTGTTGACGGTGGGTCCGCGCGGCTCGGTGCTTTTGCTCGAATACCAAAACTTCCGCGTGCTGCTGCCGGTCGGTATGAGTTTCGAAGCGCTCGATGAATTACAGGGCGGCGCAAGCGTCGGACCGGTGAGCGTGCTTTCGTTGGCGGATGCCGGGTATTCTGTGTCAAACCCGCCAGAGTGGATCGCGAACCTGAACCCGGAACTGGTCGTCTTGAGCGTGGCGGCAGGCGATGAGAACGGCATGCCTGACGCGGATGTGATGGAACTAGTCAAGGATTATGCCGTGTTGCGCACCGACCGGAATGGCTGGATCGAGGTCTCGACGAACGGTCAGCAAATGTGGGTGAATGTGGAACGTCAGACCGTCAATGCAACACCGGAGGAATGAGAATTCGCCCGGCGAGGCATTGCTTTTTGCTTCTGAACCTTTTATAGTTAAGGCAAGTCAAAGGAGCCTGTATGAGCGTTCTTGAGATCACAAGTTCACAGATCCAGGGGGATGTCTCCGCGACCATCCTGCACCTGAACGGTTCGCTCGACCGGAACACAGACGATCAATTCATCGACCGCGCCCGGCAGGCCCATGAGGATGGCGCCAGATATCTTTTGCTTGACCTTTCGAACGTGGACATCCTCACCAGCTCGGGGCTGCATGCCATCCACACCATTTTCCGAACGTTCACCCCGCAAAGCGACCTGGATATGATGCACCAGCACCGGGATAAACCGTATAAGTCCTCCTACTTCAAAATCGTCTGCCCGAACCCGCAGACATATTACATCCTGAATATTACGGGGTTTGTGCAAAACATTTTTGTCTACAATAACATGGAGGAGGCGATCAAGTCATTTGACCGTCAATGAGTTCACGGCGGTTACGAACGTCTCGACCATCTTTTCGATATTGATCTCCTCCTTCACGATCCGGTACGACTCCTCCCCCATCCTTCGCAGGCGCGCTGCATCCGACAGCGCGTCTTTCATTGTCGAAACCAGCGCATCGAAATCATCCGGCGGAATTAGCCAACCGTTCCCCTCGCGCACGAGGTCATCCTGCGTGCCGTCCCCCTGCGCCACAATGACGGGCAGTCCGTAACTCATCGCTTCGTGGACGGCAAGCCCTCCAGTTCCCGGCAGGACAAAGAGGTCTGCTTCCGTGAAATAGGGCGTCAGCTCCGCCCCATGTTTGGCTCCGAGGAATTCCGCGCTCGGATAAAGCTCACCGGCAAGCGCCTCAAGCGCCTCGCGCTCTGGTCCGTCCCCGATGATGACCAGGCGCGGCTGGGATTCCATTTCGGCGCAAGCTCCCAGCAACAAATCCACGTTTTTGCGCGCTTGCAGACGTCCCACGAACAGAACGCAGGGACGCCCCGTGTATGCCCCCGGGCGGACTGGCATGGACCATGTCGGCGCTGGAGAAACAGAGTTGTGCGCCACAAAAAGATAGTCCAGCGGGAAACCGAGGGCGGCATATTCGTCCGCACCGCGCTGGCTGTAGGCAATCAGCGCGTCGAACTGACGCAGGAAATTGATCCGCCCCCGTTCACGGAACCGGCTTACAGACGGCGCGCCCAGCCCCCAGCCGATGACCGGTCGGTCACGTTTGTGCATCCAGTCCATCGCGGAGGGCGAGGAGATGTAACGCGGGTTGGCTTCCATGATGAGGGCATCGGGATTTGTTTCTTCGAGCCAGTCGATGAGTCCCTGTTGGTAACACAAATAGAAACTGCCGCCGAGCAAATGTATATTTTTCCCTACCCGGTAACTTGCAACCTGTAACTTGTCTGTCGTTATGATGCCTTCAGTGGGGCGCGGCAGTCCCGTGAACAGACTCATCCCTCCGTCACAGGCGGAAGCGAGCAGGTCAAAGAACGGGGCGCGATACCTGGGCAGGACGCGCTGTTGTACCGCGAGTCTTCCGGGGAAACGATTCATGATGGGATATGCGGAGCCTGATAGGCAGGCGACTTATGCACGTGGACAACCTTCCACGCACCATTACATTTGACGATAACGCGGCTCTCATTGTGCGAAGCAACCTTCACGCCTTCGGACGATGCCGTGCTGATGAGCAGGGTGTAACTGGCAATGATTGTATCTCCGTAATTCTGGATGTGCATATTCGAGAGATCGAATCGCGTCGGCGATTTGGCTTTTCCCTCCGAACCGAAGACTGTTCCGCGCTCGGCATTAGAGGTCATCATGAACTCATGGAAGGGGAGTCCGTCGATGCGATGCGGGGTGATCCACCATTCATAGAGGGTTAAATCCCCGGCGGTGGTCTCCCTGTAGGTTTGGATATCGTTATCCTGAATGGATTGCAAGTGTACTTTCAAGAATGCGATGATCTCATCGTTTGTCATGGGGTTTCCTTTGTTCTTTATATCACCTTGAGGGAACGCAAGCGACCGACACCCTCACCTGGCACAAGTACAGGTGAGGGTCATCATCACGCAGTAGAGATACCTCGCTACACTCAACATGACATGATCACAACAACACCTTCAAATACTCATCCACCATCCTGTCTAATCCCAGTGTATTTTCCGCCTGTTCGCGTGCCGCTTTGCGGAAGCGCGGCTGGTCGTCCAATACTTCCTCCGCGGCGCGGACAAGGCCGGAAATGTCCGGCGGCTCCAGTTTCCAGTGATCTGCCCCATACGGCGCGAGACGACCGGCGTCCCCCTGTACGATCTCGGAAAGCGAGCCGGTGTCGAAGCCGACGACGGGCAGCCCGCACGCTAGCGCCTCGATGACGGAATTCGGACAGGGAGGATTCACCTCGGCGGAAAACAGCAGGTGCGAGGAGCGCATCAACCACGGAATTTGCTCACGCGGAACTGACTCCATGAATTGGATGCGGAAGGGATATCGATCCCTCAGCCTGCCCTGTGCGCGCTTGTCCACGCGGCTGACGACGAACAGTTCGACTCGCGTCTTTTGCGATAGTTTCTCTGCCAGCCTGACCGCGCTGTACAAACCTGAGTCCAGGGCGCCGGAGAGACTCCCCTCCACCAGCAGGATGCGAACGTGACCGGAGGGGCGTTCATGCAAGCCGCTGGGCGAATACTGGTTCAAGTCCACGCCGTTGAGAATGACCGAGGCGGGCACACGCGCGGGACGATACCAGTCATCCCACCAGGCTTTGATGAACTGGCTCTGGTAGATAACATGGTCTGCCAGACGGTTGCGGATGAAGGACAGGTTGGCGTTGCCGTACACGGCGCGGACGGTGTAGCGCACTCCCGCCCAGCGTACGCGGTGCACCCAGTTGACGCCGTCCAGCCGCTGCACGATGCGCTGTCCGCGGCGGCGAGCCTTCCATAACGGGAGCAGATGCCGGGTCCCCGCGAGAACGAGCACTACATCCGCCGGCTGGTTGAGGTCGTGGGTCACGTCGATCCCGCGGGCGCGCAGTCCGTCTTCGAACTTCAGCCGAAAAGAGGTCACGCCGCCGAGTCCCTGCACGTAGGGTACGATGCAAATGCGAGGCATGAGGGTATTATAAGCGTTGAATGTCATTGCGAGCGAGCGACGGGAGCAAAGCAATCTCCTGGCACTGTCGGAAATCGCTTTGCGGCGCTTGCAACGACATGCAGTGAAGATTCTGTGGTTAAATTGATACGGAGGCGAACATGCCCAATCCCGATCCCGATTTTGTTGCGTTTCTCAAAGCCTATCCCGCCTATCCCACGACACACATCATCGACGACTTGCGCGCGGTCGAATATGCGCGGCTCGATGCGGGCGGGCACATCTATCTCGATTACACGGGCGGAGGGTTATATGCTGATTCGCAGCTGCGCCGTCACAATCGTTTGCTCGCCGAGCATGTGTTCGGCAACCCCCATTCGAGCAACCCCACGTCACAGGCGGCGACGCAGCTTGTGGAACATGCGCGTGAGTATGTGTTGAAATTCTTCAATGCCGACCCCGACGAATATCTCGCCGTTTTCACGCAGAATGCCAGCGGCGCGTTGAAACTGGTCGGCGAGTCTTACCCCTTCCCAAATGGGCGTTACCTGCTGACGTTCGACAATCACAATTCGGTCAATGGGATTCGAGAATTTGCACATGCACGCGGCGCACAGGTGACGTACATTCCCGTCGCGCTGCCCGATATGCGCGTGGACGCTTCTCAACTGGACCGGGAATTGTCCCAGCCTTCGGCGAGCGGACATAACCTTTTTGCGTATCCCGCACAATCCAACTTTTCCTCGGTCAAGCATCCCTTGGAGTGGATCGAGCAGGCGCACAACCGCGGCTGGGATGTCCTGCTCGACGCGGCGGCATTCGTCCCCACCAGCAAGCTGGATCTGAGCGTAGTCAAACCCGATTTCGTTCCAATCTCGTTCTACAAGATGTTTGGCTATCCAACAGGAATTGGCGCGTTGATCGCCCGCAAGGAGGCGCTGGCAAAACTGCATCGCCCCTGGTTTGCGGGTGGGACGATCACGGTCGCTTCGGTGCAGGGCGACAAATATTACATGGCAGATGGCGCCTCCGCTTTTGAAGATGGCACGATTGACTACCTTAACATTCCCGCTGTCGAAATCGGACTTAAGCATATCGAATCCATCGGCTACGATGTCATCCACGAGCGCGTCTACGCGTTGACCGGCTGGCTGTTGGATAATCTGACCGGGATGAAGCACAGCACGGGAGTCCCGCTGGTGCGTGTATATGGTCCAACCCAAATGGTGGGACGCGGCGGCGCAGTGACGGTCAACTTTTACGACAGGGATAACAAAGCCATCGACCATCGCTTCATCGAACAAAGGGCGAATGAAGCGAACATTTCCCTGCGGACAGGCTGCTTCTGCAATCCCGGCGCGGGCGAGATTGCCCTCGGCATCTCGCGCGTGGAACTGGATGTGTGTTTCACCAGCCCCGGTCACGAGAACCGTCTGTCGGTGGATGACTTCCGCCATTGTATCGACGGCAAATCATCCGGCGCGGTGCGCATTTCCGTGGGCATGGTGACGAACTTCAACGATGTGCAGGGATTCTTGGCGTTTGCAAGAGGATTGCTGGAATAAAAGAAACTTTGGAGAAAAAAATGAATATGGCATCTATCAAACAAGGACTCGAAGCATTAGCAAGGGCATTGACAGCAATCAAACAGGCAAAAGACTTATTGCCTGATGAAAAGATTAAGGATGACGTTGTTGTTGCCATAGAAAACGCAGAGAGAGAAATGAAAATTGGCGAGTCGCAGACTGCCTATGAAATGGGATATGAACTATGACGAGATCATTTTTCTCCAGAGATAATGCTCTCGGCCGATGATCAAAAATGGCAGGTCGCTATCGGCGAGAATACACATCTATGAATGGACAAAAGCGCGCAGACATCAAGCCAGGCATGACCGTGTTGATCGTCCTGAAACAGGACCAGCCCACAGGCAAACTGACCAGGGGCATCGTCAGGGATGTTCTCACCAAATCGCCGAACCATCCTCACGGGATCAAGGTCCGTTTGGAAAATGGGGTGGTGGGACGTGTAAAAGAGATCGTAGCGTAGCCCTGACCCCATCAAAAGGAAATTCCATGAAAAAACCGAACTGGTTTACGTCTCGCTTCGAGGTGATCAATGCCATCCTGATCGCCCTGGTCTCGTTGACCACCGCCTTTTCCGTTTGGCGGACAAACATGGTCGGTTCGTTGGCGGCGGACGAAAATCGCGCCGGGTTGATCGACGCAGTCAAGAGCCAATCGTACGATAACGAGAATTACCGCAAACTGTATCAGGAGGCGGGCTTTTCGTATCAGTTCGCAGTAAAGGAGGCTGAGGTACAGGCGCTTGAAGCGGGGGATAGTCTCGAAGCGCGCGACCGGGCGGCAAACATGCGTCAATATCTCCTCCCCAACATGCAATTGCTTGCCCAGCCGCTGGCAACCGACGAAAAATACCGCAAGGCAGATGGAACGTTCGACCTGCAAAAGCGGTTCGCCGACATGCAGAACGAAGTGCAGGACGATCCCGACCCGACTCTGGCATTTGCGCGCGCCGATTCGTATTTTTCCGAACAACGCTGGCTTGTGGTCGGAAGTGTCCTGCTGGCAATCAGCCTCTTCTGGCTGACACTGGCTGAAATCGGCAACGAGCGACTGAGAATGCTGGAATTTGCCATTGGGCTGGGCGTATACCTGTTCGGCGTGGCGTGGTTCCTGGGCGTCGAGATCGTTTTCCTGTTTTTGCGATGAGGTGAATAATGAACGAACCAGCGGCATCCCCCGTTAAAGAACCCGAAAACAAGGAAAAATACAAAGGCCTCATCATCGTTCTGACCGTCCTCACGACTGTGCTGGCGGCGATACTTGCCGCGTTGCAGGCGGATGCCAGCATCCGCGCCGACATTGCCAGCCGCGAATCGCAGTACTATGCCATCCAGATCTCAGGTGAGCTGCATCGCGTCGGATTGGAGACCAATTACGAGTTCAACGTCTACGGCGAGTACCTGACAAATTTGCAGGAAGCGACCATATTGGAATTGACCGCGCTCGAACAGGAACAGGATGGGAATACCAAAGCGGCTCAGACCTCCCGTGAACTGGCTGCCGTCTCCCAGGCGCGCGCAACCCTGGGAGAGAAGTTTTCCATCTTCCACACCGACCCGCGCTACGCGCCGAAGAACGAAGGCGACCTGCCCAATGCAGAGCAATATTTGATCGACCTGAACAAGAAAATGACCGAACTCCTTGCCAAACAAAACGAAGCCGCCGACATCTACGACAAATGGGACGGCAAAGCGGATTCCTACGTCACCGCGCTGACGATCCTCGCTGTGGCATTCTTCCTCTTCGGTCTGGCACAGGCGGTAAAAAATGCCCGCATACGGCTGGCGTTTACCGGGTTTGGCACCGTGGTTATTCTTTTCTCATTAATGGTCACCTTCATCACCCTGCTCGGATGAACATGGTCAATTTCCTCATCCCTGTGCTGGGCTACCTTGCCGGGTCGCTCCCGTTCTCCGTTTGGGTGACGCGCCGCGTCAAAGGCGTGGATGTGCGGGATGCCGGCTCCGGTCATGCAACCACAACGAACACCATCCGGCAGGCAGGCTTTGGTTGGGGCGCGCTCGTGCTGACACTCGACATCGCCAAGGGATTCATCCCAACCTGGCTTGCCCTCGAACTCAGCGGTGAAACCTGGGTGATCGCCCTCACCGCTGCATGTGCGGTTATCGGGCATTGCTGGCCCCTCTTCGCCCAATTCCGGGGCGGCATGGGGCTGGCAACTTTTGGAGGCGCGTTGCTCGCGGTCAATTGGTTCGCGTTTGTCATCGGTCTGGGTCTGTTGCTTTTCCTCACCCTCGTCATCCATCACGGCGCGCGCGCCAGTGTGATGACCGGTATCCTCATTGCGCCCGTCTTCTGGCTTTTTAACCTGCGCGGACTCGAACTCTGGATCGCCGTTGCCGGCGGGCTTGTCATCGCCTACCGTTTTCTCATCGACTGGAACCGCAAATACCGCGAACTCTGGCTCGACCGCGAGAAAAAACAATGAAACTGGGCATCGTCACCGACTCCACCTCCGACCTCCCCAACTACCTTATTGATCAGCACGAACTGGAAGTGATCCCTTCGCTCGTGGTCATTGATGGGAAGGAATATACCGACGGGATCGGCATCACGCGCGAGGAATTTTACAAACGACTGCCATCGCTTCGCACCCCGCCGACGACTGCCGCGCCCTCGATTGGCGAATTCGCCGCCCGTTACGACGCCCTCCTCCGCCGCGGTTGTGACCACATCCTCTCCATTCACGCCGCCCACCAATTGACGACCATCATCAATTCCGCCCGACAGGCGGCAAAAGAATTCCCGGACAAGGTCACCTGTGTAGACAGCACTTCCCTCTCACTGGGCATCGGCTTTCAAGTACTCGCCGCCGCCGAAGCCGCCGAACTTGGCTTGCAAGCCGCGCTGAACGCCATCGAATCCACCCGCAAGCGGCTCCGTGTCTTTGCCGCGTTGGACACGATGGACAACCTCCGTCGCAGCGGACGTGTCCCGGCCGCAGTGACGATCCTGGGCGGGATGCTGCATATCAGACCGTTGATTGAACTGATCCATGGAGAAGTCAAACCGATTGGTGCCCTCCGCACCACAAGACAGTCCAACGAACGAATGCTGAACCTGCTTCTGCAGGAGGGTGAACTCGAACGACTGGCCATTCTGCACACCGGAGCAGAGGCGCGCGCCAAAGAATTCCTGAGCATGGCGATGGAAAAAGCCATCCGTTCCATGCCGCGCGACATCTTGATGCTGAATGTCACCCCAACCATCGGCACGCACGTCGGTCCGAACGGGCTGGGATTCGCCTCGATTGCAAAAACGGGGAAATGACTTTACCGTTTGGCGCTGGAGCCGCGTGCGATCAGTGTTCCCTTAAGAATGACGGTCTTGGGAGAGCGAGTCGGGTCTTTGATCCTCTGGAAGAGCAGTTCGGTGGCTGTACGCCCAATCTCTTCGGTAGGCTGCGCAATGAGCGAAATCGGAGGGTCGACCAGCGCGCCCCAGGTCGTTTCATCGAAACCGACCAGCGCAACATCATCAGGAACTTTTAATTTGCAGCCACGGATCGCCTGAAGAGCGCCGGCAGTTAGCAGACTGTTACTGGTGAAAATGGCATCCGGACGATCAGATTGATTCAGCAACGCGAGAGCGGTATCGTATCCCTGTTTGATCTTTGGGGGGATGGCATATTCCGCAAAGGGCTTTAATTGGTGTTCCCTTAACGCTTTCAGCCAACCCCGCCTGCGTTCCGGCGCGGTCGTGCTGGCATTGCCAAACAAACCAGCTATTTTACGGTATCCATTTTCAATCAAGTGATTGGTCAAATCATATCCCGCTGCAACGTTATCCAGCAAAACCATGTCAGCCTGTTTTGTGTTCACAACGCGGTCGATGATTACGATTGGGATGCTGGTATCGAAGGTGGAAAGTTTTGCGCCAAATTGCTGGGTGGGGGAAAAGATAAAACCTGCCACGTTTTCATCGTGCATCAGGTTGATATACATTTCCTCTTTTTCGGGGTTCTCGTCCGTGTTACACATCAGCACCGAATATCCCTTTTCGTAGGCGGCATCTTCCACTGCGCGGCCGATCTCGGTAAAGAAAGGATTGCGGATATCGGAAACGACCAGCCCGATCTTGGCGCTTTTTTGCACGCGCAGGCTGCGGGCAATCAGATTGGGGCGATAGTTAAGATGTTCCACGGCATCCATCACCCGTTGGCGCGTCTCTTCGGTGACCTTTGCATTGTTTCCAAGCACACGTGAAACGGTTGCGGTGGATACCCCGGCGATTTTAGCAACATCTTTGATGCTGGGCATGAGCAAATTATACCACTTCGGTAAAAGCGATGAAAACGATTTACTAAATTCAACGTTAAACAAGATTAAAGAAATCAAATGCTTCCGAAAACTACGAAAAAGCATTTTTATTTTGCAGGAAAAAGCAAAAAAATGACCACAAAATCCGTCAAGTCTTGACAAACAAAATGTAATCGATTACACTACCGCACATTGTAGTACCAAATTCCTATAAAGTCCATCAGAAACGAGTCAGGCGAGAGGTCTCATGTTGGAAGCAACTGTACAATTGCAAGCCCCACTCAGCATTCCAACGGAATCGGTTCGGCAGAATGTTGCGTCGACCCGCGTTGTCTTGCCCGGTTTACAATCAAGTGTTGCGGTTTTCAATCATTCCATGACCTGTTCTGGCATGGGATTTTCTGTCCCCACCGCCCCGGCATTGGCAGGTGTTTTGAAACGGGATCAGGTTCCGGCTTCGGCCTGAAGCGGAGACTGATCCCGTTATGTATTGGCTGCCCTGATCCTTTCCATTTGGTTACCAGGTGACCCAAATGTCACCTTCGTAATTCGGGAGGCTACCATGGAGTCGCCCGACCGAAATAGTGCCTGATTATCTCAGGCGAACCCTCACATCTTGAAAGGAGAAGCAAGAAAATGAAAGAGAGATTGCAGCAATTTGGTGGATTTTTGGCCGGGATGGTCATCCCCAACATCGGCGCATTTATTGCTTGGGGTTTGATCACTGCGTTCTTCATCCCGACCGGTTGGACTCCGAACGAAACGCTTGCCAAACTCGTCGGTCCAATGATTACTTATCTGCTCCCCTTGTTGATCGGGTACACCGGCGGTAAGTTGGTGCATGGCGATGTGCGCGGCGGCGTTGTTGGGGCAGTGGCTACGATGGGTGTCATCGTTGGCGCCGACATCCCCATGATGCTGGGCGCCATGATCATGGGCCCGCTTGGCGGCTGGCTGATTAAATTGATCGACAACGCGTTTGAGGAGAAGATCCCGGTTGGCTTTGAGATGTTGATCAACAACTTCTCGGCTGGTATTCTTGGGATGATCCTCGCCCTGTTGGGCAACGTGGCTATTGGACCGGTCGTGGTGGCGTTTAGCAATGCCGCGGGCGCCGGTGTGGACTGGCTTGTCAGCGCCAAGCTTCTGCCTCTGGCAGCGATCCTTATTGAACCTGCCAAGGTATTGTTCTTGAATAATGCCATCAATCACGGCGTTTTGGGACCGTTGGGCGTGGCGGCGGCGGCGGATACCGGACGCGCCATTCACTTTCTGTTGGAGACCAATCCGGGTCCTGGTTTGGGATTATTGATCGCCTTCTATGTTGCCGGAAAGGGTATGCTCAAAGAATCCACACCCGGTTCCATGGTGATTCATTTCCTCGGCGGCATTCACGAGATTTACTTCCCCTACGTGCTGGCTCACCCCATCATGATCCTTGCCATGATCGCTGGCGGTTTCTCTGCCGATCTGTGGTTTACGCTCACCAGCGCCGGGCTGGCGGCGACTCCTTCGCCCGGTTCGATCTTCGCCTACCTCGCGGTGACTCCTCCCGGACAGCATTTTGCGGTTCTAACTGGTGTGTTGATCGGCGCGGTGGTCTCCGCTCTCGTGGGCATCTTTATCCTGCGCGTCCGCCCGGTGCCCGAAGAGAAGGCTGAATAGCAGATTATTGCTGTCGGTCCGCAAGACCGATTGAACCTGCATATGCATAATAGAGGAAAGCGGCAGATGTGATCGCGCTATAATCATTATCGTGCCCGTCACATCTGCCGCTTCCTAAAAGGAGAAAAATAAAATGTCCAAATCCATCTCCGCCGCCCAGGTTAAGACCGTCATTTTTGCTTGTGAAGCTGGAATGGGCTCCAGCTTGATGAGCGTCAATTCCCTCAAGAAGAAATTAAAGGCCGCGCAGATCGCTGATGTAAGCGTTGTGCACAAGCCGGTGCGCGAAGTCCCTGCCGATGCGCAGGTGGTCGTCGTCCACAAGGGACTGGCGAAGTCTGCTGCGAACAAGGCGCCGAATGCGGTTGTGATCGCATTCAACCACTTTTTGAACGACCCCGTGTTTGATAATTTAGTCAAAGCCTTCGTTGACAAGGCCGATATCGTGGGCACGGATTTGTAAGACCATGTCCATTCTTTCCAAGGAACGTATCCAGCTCAATGCTGTTGCCTCCGACCGCACGGACGCCATCCGCAAGGCGGGCGATTTACTGGTGAAATCAGGTTGTGTACTGCCTGAGTATGTGGATGGCATGCTAAAGCGTGAGACGACCATGTCCACGTATTTGGGGAGCGGGGTTGCCATTCCGCACGGTGTGTATGAGAACAAGGAACATGTTTTGCAGACGGGCATCTCCGTGCTGCAACTGCCCCAAGGCGTGGAATGGGACGAAGGCGGCGAACCAGTTTACCTGGTGATCGGAATCGCGGCATCTGGAGACGAGCACGTGGGAGTGCTGGCGAGTCTCGCGGAAGCCGTGGAGGATGAAGCCCTCCTCTACGAGATGGTCCACGCCACCGATCCGGAAGTCATTTTGAAACATTTGGGTAAGGAGCCTGCTGCTTGATTGTGAAGATTTAGTGGTTGATGGAAGGCCTTGCCGCAGAATGGAGTTTCGTCATGAAGCAATTGGAGATCACAATCAACAACGAGACGGGGCTGCATGCGCGACCGGCGAAAACGCTGGTGAATCTTGTCAAGCAGTTCAAATCGAACATAACCATCTGGCATGGGGAAAAGAAGGCAAACGCAAAAAGTCTAATCTCTGTGTTGACGCTGGGGGCATCGAAGGGCAGTCAGTTAAAGATCGAAGTGAATGGTGAGGACGAGGACATTGCGCTGGCTGAGATCGAGTCAGCGATCCTCTCCGGATTGGGCGAAGGGGAGCCGGTGAGTGAACCGGCGGCAAAACCAGCATCACCTCCCGCGCCGCAGGAGGAGGTTCCTCCTGTTGAAGAAAGCAAGCCTGTCAAAGCCAACGTATTGAAAGGCGTTGGCGCCGCGCCGGGCATCGCGATCGGTCCCGTATATCAATTCCAGCACCAGGAGATTCCCATCAACGAAATATCAGACGGGTTGATCCTTGGCTGGGAGAGTTTGCAGGACGCGCTGGCGCGGGCACGCGAGCAACTCAGTAAATTGAATCATCAAATGGTCGAGAAGGGACTGAAAGCCGAAGCCGCCATCTTTGACGCTCATCTCGGCTTGCTGGATGACCCTGAATTGACCGAGGCGGTGCATGATCGCATCCAAAAGGGACAGGATGCGCTGAAAGCCTGGAAGGAAACCATCGAAGACAGTGCCGTAGTCGTTGCCGCGTTGAATGACCCGATCCTTTCTGCGCGGGCGGATGATCTGCGCGACGTGGGCAGGCGCGTGCTGAGAATCATGGTGGGCGCCGAGGACAAAGCCGATTCGCTGCCAGATAAACCGGTTGTTGTTGTCGCTCGTGAACTTTCCCCATCCGACACCATTTCTTTCAACAAAGATTTCGTGCTTGGTTTTTGCATTGTCAATGGCGGACCGACGTCTCATACTGCGATCCTGGCGCGGGCGCTGGGATTACCCGCCGTCGTCAGTGTGGACGAGTCTGTTTTGAAATTGGAAAATGACTCATATATTATCGTCAATGGTATCAATGGCTCCGTGATGTTCAATCCCTCACCGGAGGAACTCCAGGCAGCTGAACAGGAAAGAAATGCCTGGCTGGAAAAACGCCGCCTCGCGCTGGAACAGGCAAATGTTCCCGCCATCACCGCGGACGGTCATGAAGTGGAAGTGGTCGGCAATGCGGGGTCGCTGGCAGATGCCGAAAAAGCCCTGAAGATGGGCGCGGCAGGCATCGGCTTATTAAGAACCGAGTTCCTGTTCCTTGAGCGAACAACCGCTCCTTCCGAGGCAGAACAATTCGATGTGTATCGTCCCATTGCCGAGACGATGGGTAAGTTGCCGGTCATCATCCGCACATTGGATGTGGGCGGGGACAAACCTCTGCCATACATCGAGATGCAACACGAAGAAAACCCGTTTTTGGGCGAGCGCGGAATCCGCCTGTGTTTGAATCGACCGGAATTATTCCGCCAGCAATTGCGGGCAATCCTGCGGGCTGGGCAGTATGGAAATTTGCAGGTTATGTTCCCGATGGTGGGCGATATCGAGGAATACCGGCGGGCGCGCCTGATGCTGGATGAACTGGAGATCGAATTGAAGGTCCCGCGCATCGTGGCGGGAATCATGATCGAGGTCCCGTCTGCGGCGTTGATGGCAGATGTACTGGCGAAGGAAGTGGATTTCTTTTCCATTGGCACAAACGACCTGACGCAGTATACGCTGGCAATGGACCGGGGAAACCCCTTGCTTTCCGCCAAACAGGATGGGTTGCACCCGGCGGTGCTGCGCCTGATTGCAAAGACCATCGAAGGAGCGCACAAACATGGCAAGTGGGCGGGCATCTGTGGTGAACTCGGCTCAGACCCGTATGCCGTGCCGATTTTGATCGGTCTTGGCATCGATGAGTTGAGCGTGACCATCCCATCGGTGCCGCTGGTCAAGGCGCAAGTCAGGGACCTGAAGTTCTCGGATTTACAGCCTCTTGCACAGCAGGCATTGGAATGCGCCACCGCACGTGAAGTGCGCGAGCTGGTGAAGAAACAGTTGAATATGTGAAGTAAAAAGATAAATCACGGTTGAGCGGCCCCAAGCGGTAGCGAAGGATATATCGAAACTACGAAACTTTTGTTGGAAAGAATTATCTTGTTACTTGTTGGTTTCGATACGTCCTGCATAGAACCTGCGGAACTATTCAACCAGCAGAGTAGATTGGAAAGGAAGAACCTAATGGGCGAAAAATATCAGAAATATCATGCGGCAAATTATAAATTGCCGCGGCAAAGTTACGCTTGGAATCTTTACGGGGCGGGCATGGAAAGCATGGGCAAGGATGGCAAGCCCGAACCGTTTGCGATCCCCGAACCGAACGATGATCAATTGCTCGTGCGCATCGACACGGTCAGTATCTGTTATTCGGATGTGAAGATTCTCAAACAGGGCGGCAGTCATCCCAAACTTTACAACCGCAATCTCGCCGTTGAACCTACGCGTCTCGGACACGAAGTCGCGCTCACCATCATCAAGGTTGGCAAAAATCTGGCGGATAAATACCGCCCCGGTCAGCGGCTCGCCGTTCAGCCCGACATCTATCAAAACGGCATGAGCACTGCCTATGGGTACACCATTCCCGGCGGATTGGTGCAGTATCACTGCATCGGCAAGGAAGTGTTGGAAACGGATGCGGGTGCCTGTCTTCTGCCTGTGGATGATGACATGGGATATGCTGAATCAGCCTTGTTGGAGCCGTGGGGATGTGTGGTCGCCGCCTACACCCAGCGCCGCAGGCTGGACCCGAAACCTGGCGGCACGATGTGGATTATCGGTCAACCCGGCGACTCTACCGAATATACCTTCTCCAAAGGTTTGGATGCTCCCGCTGTCATCGTCCTGACCGATGCGCCCGCTTCGGTCAGAAAGTTGGTCTCTGCCACGAATACAAAGGTCATCGAACGGAACGGTCTTTCGGTCAACGACTACGAAGCGCTCAGCAAGGAATTGACCGAAAAAGGCTTCGATGACATCGTCATGCTCAACCCGACTTCGGCGGAAGTGGTTGGTCAGGTGGCGCGCTTCATCGCCCGCCGCGGAACGCTGAACATCGTCGGCACCAAACCCCTCGATGGATTGACCTCTGTAGATTTGGGGCGCCTCCATTATGACTACATCGCCTTCGTCGGCAACAACAGCACGGACATTGCCGCTTCCTATGGAGAAGCACGCAATCGCTGTGAACTGCGCCCCGGTGGTACGACCGTTTTCATCGGCGCAGGCGGACCAATGGGACAGATGCACGTCCAACGCGCGCTCGAATTGCCGGATGGACCCAAGTTGGTGATCGCCACCGAGATCAGCGATGAACGTCTGCAAACATTGGTCGATATGTTCACGCCTCTCGCTGAGAAGCAGGGTCGCAAGCTGTTGATCTTCAATCCGAACACATCCAAACAAACCTTCCATGATTTCGTGATGCAGGCAACGAACGGTCAGGGCGCGGACGATGTCGTCGTCAGCGTGCCGGTCGCTTCGTTAATGGAAGAGGGCGACACGGTTATGAAGCCGGATGGCATGATGGTCTTGTTCGCGGGCGTGCCCAATGGCACGATGGGCAGGGTCAATCTCAGCAACGTCTATCTTTCGAACGCACAATACACCGGCACATCCGGGTTGACGATCCACGATCAGGCTTCCGTGATGGAAAGAAGAATCGCGGGGACGCTATCGCCCGGTCGTTCGGTGGCAGCTATCGGCGGGATCAAGACCGCGGCGGATGCCATCCAATCCGTGATGGACAGCAGGTATCCGGGCAAGGTCGTCATCTTCCCGCAGATTCATGATCTGCCGTTGACGAGTCTCAAGGAGTTGAAGGACCGCATCCCTGAAGTGGCGGCCAAACTGGGACCGGACCAAATGTGGACGAACGAAGCCGAGGAAGCGCTCATCGAAAAGTTCTGGCAGGAACCTGCGTAAGTCGTCGCTGAAGACATCGGAGCCAACATGATTTACACACTCACGCTCAACCCGGCGATCGACCGCGAACTGACGGTTACTGAAGTGCAATACGACTCGGTGCTGTCGGCTGTCAAGTCGCAGGTGGATTTCGGCGGCAAAGGCTTCAACGTGTCGCGCCTGCTCAAGTCGATGGGCATGCCCAGTACCGCCCTCGGATTCATCGGCGGACGGACTGGCGACAGGCTTCGCTCCGGTTTGCAGGCGCTGGATATCGCGACCGATTTCGTCGTGATCTCCGGCGAGACGCGCACCAACATCAGCATTGTCACCGAGAAACACGATCACTACATCAAGGTCAACGAAAAGGGACCGCTGGTGGAGGAGTCGAGTCAGCGTGAACTGCTCGATAAGATCGCCTCGATTGCCGGACCCGGAGACTGGTGGGTGCTTGCAGGCAGTTTGCCCCCCGGCGTGCCTGACTCGTTCTACGCCCAGATCATCGCCATCCTCAATGAACACAAGGCAGTGACAATTCTCGATACCACCGGGGAAAGTCTGCGGCTGGGATGTGAAGCCAAACCGTTCCTCATCAAGCCCAACGCCGAAGAGACTCACAAGCTGACGGGACTCCCGGTGGAAACCACGGCTCAAATTGTCCTTGCCGCAAAGGAGCTTCTCAAGATGGGCGCGCAGAACGTGGTCATTTCGATGGGCAAGAAGGGCGCGCTCCTGCAAACCGCCGATGAAAGTTGGCTGGTTCACAGCCCGAAGATCCAGGAGAAGAATCCCATCGGCGCCGGTGACTCGATGGTCGGCGGATTGGTCTGGGCGTTGTCGCAGGGATATTCCCTGAAAGAGTCGCTGGGCTGGGGCGCTGCCAGCGGAGCCGCCACCGCTTCCATGAGCGGCACCGAAGTCGGCTCCCGTGCCTTGATCGAGGAATTGTTTCAACAAGTCACGTATGAAGCGTTGTGATTCGTCATTGCGACCTACGGGAAGCAATCCCTTGCCAAGTTGGAGATTGCTTCGCCCACTCGGCGTTTGAGCCTCGGGGTCTCGCAATGACGGAATAAGAAATGGAGACTAACATGCCATTCGAAGTCCATCAGGAAAAAGCATACTCTCAGGAACGCGGCAAGGTCTATGAGGCCGCGAAAAAATCCGTGGAAAAGCTCAAGGGGCAGATGTTGAAGTCCAAGCCGGAGGAGTTCCAATTCGAAGTAAAATTCGACAAGACCCTGCTCGGCAAAGTGCTCGGTGACCGGACACAAATGACCTGCGTCATCCAGGCGGATGGCGAAGGCAGTAAACTCGTCATGGACATCTATCCGCTCGACGCGGTGGGGCGTAAGTTGATGTTCGGCGCGCGGAAAGGTGTCTCGGAAGAAGTGCTCAGAATGTTTATGGAAAATTTGGAAAGTAACTTGTAAGTGGATACATAAAAATCCGGAAGCCTGCTGGGCTTCCGGATTTTTATTTGCTGTTGACACGTTATTTGCTCACATCTCTGGGGATGAAATTCCTCCCCGCCACCCACGCCCCGACCATTGTCCCCAGCACACATAACAGGAAACTAAACAGGATGATGGTTTCAAAGCGGCCAATCACCAGCGCATCCAGCACAGGCATTTCCTCCGTGCCAGCGCTCATCAACACGGATTTGGGTATCGCCGCGCCGACAACTCCGCCGATGACGGCGCCCAATCCCATGCCGGTATAAGCCCCTACGCTTACGCCCTCGGTCGTCCTCGCCGTGCGGACGGTCAACGCTGCCACCAGGACGCCATTCAAAATGCCAAGTGCAAATCCCGCGCTCGCGCCAGCCAATACCCCGTTCAGGGTTGTGGTAATCGCTCCCAGACCGGCACCGATCACCGATCCTAAAATTGCACCGACCAAACCGCCAAAGAGAATACTTTTCTGCAACATTTTGTTTTTTTCCTTTTTCAAAATCGAGTTCGGAAAGTATAAACGAAAAAAAGCGCCCTCTTTCAAGAGCGCTTTCGACTGACTGCTTTTACCGTCTATCCCATATGCTTGATGATCGCATCGCCAAACTCAGAGCATTTGACCTCGGTTGCGCCGTCCATCAGGCGGGCAAAGTCGTAGGTGACGGTCTTTGCCGCGACCGCGCCTTCCATGCCTTTGACGATCAGGTCGGCAGATTCGGTCCAGCCCATGTAACGGAGCATCATCTCACCGGAGAGGATGACCGAACCGGGGTTGACCTTGTCCAGGTCGGCGTATTTCGGCGCGGTCCCGTGAGTCGCCTCGAAGATGGCATGACCCGTTACATAGTTGATGTTCGCGCCCGGGGCAATCCCGATTCCGCCCACCTGTGCCGCCAGCGCGTCGGAAAGATAGTCGCCGTTCAGGTTCATGGTGGCGATGACATCGTAATCCTTCGGGCGGATGAGCACGAACTGCAGGGTCACATCGGCAATGGAGTCTTTCAACAGCAGTTTGGATTTCCATTTGCCGTCGCCGTGGGTATCCCACAGTTTCAATGCTTCTTCCACTTCGGCTTTGATCTCTGCCTGTTGCGCAGGACTCATCATGTCAAAACCGGGGTCGATCATCTTGGCATTGTCTTCCACCGAGAGATTCGGATTCTTCTCTTTGTTGCCCAGGATCCAGCTTTCGCGTTCGGTCACCACATCGTTGCGGAATTCCTTCTTGCCCACCGCATAGCCCCAATCCTTGAAGGCGCCTTCGGTGAACTTCATGATGTTGCCCTTGTGGACGAAGTTCACGCTCTTGCGCTTGTTATCCAGCGCCCAACGGATCGCAGCACGCACGAGGCGGGATGTCCCTTCTTCAGAGACCGGTTTGAGACCGATGCCGGCCGTATCGGGAAAACGCATCTTTGCGTATTCCTTCGGAAAGGCTTCCTTGAACAATTCCTTGAACTTTTTGTTCTCTTCCGTGCCATTGGCAAACTCGATACCCGTATAAATATCCTCCGTATTCTCGCGGAAGATGACCATATCCACATATTCGGGATGCTTCACCGGGGAGGGCACGCCGTTGTAATAGCGCACCGGACGCTGGCAGACATACAGGTCCAGCAACTTGCGGAGGGCAACATTCAATGAGCGGATTCCGCCTCCGATGGGAGTGGTGAGCGGTCCCTTGATTCCAACCAGAAACTCCTTGAACGCCTCGGTCGTCTCATCCGGAAGCCAGTTTTGGAACAGCTTGAACGACTTTTCCCCTGCGTACACCTCCATCCAGTGGATCTTGCGTTTGCCTCCGTACGCCTTCTCCACCGCCGCATCGAACACCCGCACCGATGCGCGCCAGATATCGCGCCCGGTCCCATCGCCCTCCACAAACGGGATGATCGGGTTATCGGGAACTTGCAGCTTACCGTCTTTGATCGAAATCTTTGCCCCACCTTCGGGGACTTTGACATTTTGATATGCCATATGTGCCTCCTAGCGAAATGATGCATGAGATTATACCCCCGTGACTTGACTCACCTTAGTGACGAACATCATGAGATTTGTCCACGATTCCTTCGAAGCCGGAAACTGATCCCGTTATATCGCTCATCACCCTCTCTTGACACTCTTTGAATTTGGCGTAATATTCAGCCCCATATTCGGGTATCTTCCTAGCACATCCCTTTTTTCGAGGAATTGAACAAATCGTTTAAAAAAGGAGCTACATGAAAGCCTCTCGGATCATCCCCTTTCTTGTTTTTGCCCTATTGATATCATCTGTCGGCCTAGCCTGCACAAGTAGCACATCGAACACAACCCCTGCCGACACAGCCGTCGTCATTCCATCGGCTGCTCCTGCCATCGTTACTGAAACTCCCACATCCCAGCCATCACAACCCTTGGATTTCCGCCAGGCGATGGATGTTGTCTTGGTGTCTGACCCGCAAATTCCCAACACGCTCTATATACAACAATCCAAATCGGATACTTTCCTGTATCAGAGTTCAAACGGCGGCACTTCATGGTTAAAGTTGGAGGGTGCAGATATTGCCGGGACTCCTCCGGAGGTCTTAAACCAGTTTCTATTGAGGGCAACTCCAAGTTTTCTGCGTTCCATTTTCACTCTAGACCGCGAGACCTTGATGCTGACTGTCAACCCTTCAGATCCCAACACCCTGTACGCTGTGGACGAAACTGGCAGCAATCTGATCGTCAGCCGGGACCGCGGCGTCACTTGGGAGTCAGCAGGCGTACTGCCTAATCCCGCTTTTCCGGAAATGTCGGCGCTGGCGCACAATCCGTTGACGCCTGATGCCTTATATCTGGTAACCGGCTTTGGTCTCGCTAAAAGTACGGACAATGGCAAAACCTGGCTTGAGATCGGCACAGGCTTTCCGAAAGCCGGCCCTGCTCCCTACTATTACCCGACCTTGATATTTGACCCGACCTCCTCAAACACGCTTTATTTCAACGATCCTTTGTATGGTGTCTACAAAAGCGTTGATAACGGCGAAAATTGGGTCGAACTCCCCCGTCCCGAACCACAGGAGGTTGTTTGCCTGTCCATTGATCCGCAAAATCCAGACACTCTTTACATGGTGTTCAAATATGGAGCGGGGATTTACCAAAGCACAGACGGTGGAAAAAACTGGACAAAGACTGCCCTCAACTTGCCCGGCGCAGATGTTCACTATCTGACCTTCGACTCCCAAACGCTCGGAACTCTATACGCTGTTATGGGAAGCGGTGATGTGAGCGGATTTTACAAAAGTGTGGATGGCGGTAGCACCTGGAGTGAAATCGTAACGGACCTTCTACCTTGAACTATAATCATATAAACAAGCCCGTTCTAATCTGCATGAAACGATTTCCAGGACCTTGACACATCCTCGAATCGGCGTAAAATTCGGCGCAATGTCTGGACATTCTCACCCCAAACGATTGATCCGCCCGCATTTCATTGGAGTGCCTGTTTCTTTTTTCAAAGCCCTGAGAGTCGCTTTTAGCGGCTCTCTTTTTTTGCCCCGTGACTCCCCTCTCCTTGTCAGGAGAGGGGACGGGGGTGAGGTCTGAACCCATGTTCAAACTCCCCGGCCTGATTGACCCGCACGTCCACGTCCGCGAACCCGGACAGATCCACAAAGAAGATTGGGACTCTGCCACCCAAGCCGCGCTGGCTGGCGGCGTGACGATGATCCTCGCTATGCCCAACACCAAGCCGCCCATCTTCGACGCCTCCACGCTGGACCTCGCGCTGGATTCCGCCAAACGAAAAGCCCGCTGCGACTACGCCCAATTTCTCGGCGCGGGTCCCGATAACGCCGATGCCGTCGCCGCCCTTGCACCCAAAGCCGCCGGCTTGAAAATGTACCTCGACTCCACCTTCGGCGAACTTCGTCTGAACGATATGACGTTGTGGATGCCCCACTTCCAAAAGTTCCCAAAGGATTACCCCATTGTTTTGCACTCCGAATCGCGCACAATGGCTGCCGGGATTTTGTTTGCCACCCTCTACGACCGTCCCGTCCACATCGCGCACGTCTCGCTGAAGGAGGAAATCCTGCTCATCAAAGCGGCGAAGGAGCGAGGGATAAAGGTCACGTGCGAGGTTTGTCCGCATCATTTATATCTGACTACTCCCTCACCCTTGCACCCCTCTCCCAGCGGGAGAGGGGATGGGGGTGAGGGCAGACTCGAAGTCCGCCCGCGCCTTGCCACGCAACAAGATGTGGACGCCCTATGGGAAAACCTCGATGTCATTGACTGCTTCGCCACCGACCACGCCCCGCACACCCTCGCGGAAAAAGACTCCGAAAATCCCCCGCCCGGCTTCCCCGGACTTGAAACCCTGCTTCCTCTCCTCCTCACCGCCGTTGACTCGGGACGTTTGACTTTAGACGACTTGATACAAAAGAGCGTCATCAACCCTCGCAAAATCTTCCGCCTTCCCGAACAGCCCGAAACGTGGGTCGAAGTGGACGAAACCGCCGAGTACGAAATCAAAGCCGAACATCAATTCACGCACTGCGGCTGGACTCCCTTCGAGGGCTGGAAGGTCAAAGGCAAGGTGAGAAAGGTTGTCCTGCGCGGCAGGGTCGCGTTTGAGGACGGAAAAGTACTGGCTGAACGAGGCTATGGAAGGAACGTAAGGTCATAAAAGATGCAAAACTTCACCGACGTCAAACTCGAAATCTTTGTCCCACAAGACCACGCCCTGAAACTTGCCGACGCGCTCTCTAAGATCGACGTAGGCGTGATTGGCAACTATGACCACTGCGTCGCGTTGACCCCCGTGCGCGGATTCTTTCGCCCTCTGCCCGGCTCCAATCCCTTCGAGGGCGAGGAGAGCAAAATCAACGAGGTGGCGGAGTACAAGCTCGAAGTCAATTGCAGGCGCGAGTTGGTAAAGGACGCGATTGAAACGATAAAGCGCGTGCATCCCTACGAAGAGCCGTTGATCAATGTCATTCCTTTGGCGAATCATCTGTTTAGGTGAGCGTGAGGAATGAATTACACTTACCCCATGAAACAACAAAGCACTTTCAGTGAGCGTGAAAAAGAAGTAATTGATCTTCTCTTGCAAGGCAAAACGAACAAGCAAATTGCCTTGTCGCTTCGTATTTCTCGAAACACGGTTGAATATCACCTGAAAAGTATCTACAAAAAACTTGGCGTGAACTCCAGAATCGAGGCGGTTTTGCAATTGGGGAAATCCGTAGGCAGTGCCTCGAACGAGTTAGGGAAACCCATAGTTGAAGTAAACACCGAGCCCTCCAATAATAGGGACAAACCCATTTCACGGAGGATTCCCATGAATAAAATGTTTTACATTGTTGGCGGTGGTTTACTCACAACCACATTAATAGTTATGCTGGTAATGTTTAATTTTCCGTCCGACAATGCAAATGTGTTCGAACATAACGTAATACCCGACAATACGCTGACCCCTGCGCCGATTACTGAAACTTCACCCTCACGGCAAGATTCATCCAGAGAATATATTTTGGAGCAGATCCGTCAGTTGGCAGCGCAATACGATCAGGCTGTTCAAGCAGAGAAACAAACGGGCAAAGTTGAATTTAGCAAAGACCCAAGTACAGGCGAGGATGTTTTTTTCTTCAAAGACGAGTCTTATGAGAAGATAATTGATCTTTACTCTCAATTTATGTTGGAAAAAACTCGTTTTGAGCAAATTTATACTCAACTGTATCGAGACGAAATATCCCCCACGCCATTTCCACGTCAATCATCCGCAGAGCAAGACAAGGCTTATTATGATTTGCTGGCAAGTCAGGCAGACATATATTGCTCCCTGGAATCTTGGCAAAAGGACAGCAATGCGGATACTGTGGTTGTTTATGATCCTGATGAAGGAAAGTACATCCCCATTTTTATGGGTGAGGTTATTGCGCGTTGTAACATTTATGGTCAGATGCTTGAGGAGTTTCGCCTTGCCCCACTGCTGGCTAATGTAAATAAAGACCTGGATATGGCAACCATCCGCGAGGTTGTCGGCAAGCCCGATTTGCGCCTGATTTTCCAGACTATACAGGGTGTGACAAATGCGCCATGGCGAAATGCGGCGCTGTATGTAGATGACACGGGGACACGCTATTATATAGACTTGGAAACGGCGCGTCTCGTTCAAATCGAACCCAATTTCCCGACCCATCCCAATATCCCTGACAATGAGAAGAAAAGCATCGAAGAATTGCGGGCAATCGCGGAGCAATTTGCGCTTGCCAATTCGCCGCGTTTGCGGGAATTGAAATCTGTTCTTTTGTATGAGGAAAACAGCAAGGGAGATTTCTATTTTTTCCGCTGGGACTATCGCAATAAGGATTGGAGTGGAACGGATTGGATGATCATGCCTCCATTCTTGCAGGTCGGTCTGCTTGCAAATGGCGATATAGTGATTTATATCAATACGCTGGATTTGATCGAATGACCATCTGAGTAAAAATGCTCATCGAAACCGAATCCGCCTCACCCGAAGAAAGAAGCGTAGTCTCGATGCGTCCCTGCAAAAACCGCTCAAGGCTGTTCAACCATCAGTCCCAAATCTCTAATTCGCCAGCTCTTCAACTTTCTATTCATCGAATTACGAATTACCAATTACCCACTAAGGAGTAAACATGCCAACTCAATCCTCTTCCCCCTACCTGCCCTTCGGCGAAAATAAAAACGCCTCATGGTATGGCAAGGACATCATATCCGTCAAACAGTTCAACCGCGCCGACCTCGAATACATCTTCGGCGTGGCACACGAAATGCGCGGCATGGTCGAGCGCATCGGCACGTTTGACCTGCTGAAAGGCAAGATTCTTGCCAACCTGTTCTATGAACCGTCCACGCGCACCTCGTCATCGTTCACCGCCGCAATGGAACGGCTGGGCGGATCGGTCATCCCCATCAACGAGGTCAAGTATTCTTCGGTGACAAAAGGCGAAAGCCTGACGGACACCGTCCGCACGCTCGAATGTTACGCGGACGTGATCGTGCTGCGTCACCCCGAAACGGGGTCGGCGGCGATTGCGGCGAAGGCGGCGCGCAAACCCGTCATCAACGCGGGCGACGGCACGGGCGAACATCCCACCCAGGCGCTGCTCGACCTGTTCACCATCTTCGAGGAACTCGGCGTCGGCGTGGTGGATGGGCTGACTGTGACCATGCTCGGCGATTTGAAATATGGGCGCACGGTTCACTCGCTGGCGCGTCTGCTTTCGCTGTTCAAGGTCAAATTGAATTATGTCTCGCCCGACATTTTGCGGATGCCAAAGGAAGTGATGGATGAGGTCGCGGCGAAAGGCATCCCACAAGCCGAGTTCAGCACGCTCGAAAAAGTCCTGCCCGAAACCGATGTGCTGTACGTCACGCGCGTCCAGAAGGAACGTTTCGAAGACCCCGCCGAGTACGAGAAGGTCAAGGGCGCGTATGTGATTGACCCCCAAATCATGAAAGCCGCGAAACAGGAAATGATCGTCATGCACCCGCTGCCGCGCGTCACCGAAATCAGCATGGACTTCGACGATGATCCCCGCGCCGCCTACTTCCGCCAGATGGAATATGGCTTGTACGTGCGCATGGCTCTGCTGGCGATGGTGTTGGGGAAGGCGTAAGCGTTTACACGTTGAAAGGTTGGCAGGTTTGAACGTTTTAACGTGCCAACCTTCAAACTTTTGAACTGGAGACAATTTGGAAACCTTCTTCACCCTCCTCGAAAAACGCGTCGAAGACTCTTCATCCCTCCTCTGCGTTGGACTCGACCCGCACCTCTCCGACCTCAAGGAGCCTTCGCCCGCTTCTGCCCTCGACTTTTGCCTGACTCTCGTCCGAGCGACCGCTCCCTACGCCGCGGCTTTCAAACCCAACGCGGCGTTCTTCGAGGTCTTTGGCGCAGAGGGGTGGACGGCGCTCAAGCAGGTCATCGAAGCCATCCGTAAAGAGTCGCATCAGCTTGGCTCGAAGATTCCCGTCATCCTCGACGCGAAGCGCGGCGACATCGCTTCGACGGCGGAAGCGTATGCCAAATCCGCTTTTGAAAATCTCGGAGCGGACTGCATCACGTTGAATCCCTATCTCGGTAAAGACTCCATCGAGCCGTTCATCCAGAATCCAGAAAAGGGCATCTTCCTGCTGTGCAAAACATCCAACGCGGGTTCGATGGACTTGCAAAATCTCCTCGTCATGCCGATGGGATCGGATATGCCCATGCCGCTCTACATTTACGTGGCAAAACTCGCGGAGCAATGGAACGAGAAAAATAACGTCGGCATCGTGGTCGGCGCGACGCACCCGCAGATTATGGAAATGATCCGCGCCGCCGCGCCCAGCCTGTGGTTCCTCGCGCCCGGGGTGGGGACTCAGGGCGGGGAACTGGAGACCACTCTTAGGTCTGGCTTGCGAAGCGACGGGAAGGGAGTGCTCATCCCCATCTCGCGCGCCATCTCGCGGGCGGCAAATCCAAAACAGGCTGCGGCAGAGATTCGGGATCAGATCTTGAATATCAAAAGAGAAATGGGACGCGGAGAACGCGGATAGACGCGGACAAATGCCGAAAAGAAGAAATCCGTGTTCATCCGTGTAATCCGTGGCATCCGCGTCCAAAAAGGATTTATCCATGACTCAACTCGATTCTCGACTCTCATCCCTCGCCGACGAACTGCTCTCCGCAGGCTGCATCAAATTCGGCGAGTTCACCCTTAAATCGGGACTCAAATCTCCCATCTACATTGACCTGCGGCAGATCATCACATATCCAAAACTGCTCGCACAAATTGCCGAAGCCTACCTTCCTATCCTGCATCGTCTATCTTTCTCGCGTATCGCGGGCTTGCCCTACGCCGCCATCCCCATCGCCACCGCCATTTCCCTCGCGGGGAACTACCCCATGATCTACCCCCGCAAGGAAGCCAAGACCTACGGCACGAAAGCCGAGATCGAGGGCGAGTATCACGCCGGCGAGACGGTCGTGGTCATTGACGATCTTGCCACCACCGGCGGGAGCAAATTCGAAGCCATCGAAAAACTGACGGGCGCGGGGCTGGTCGTGAAGGATGTCGTTGTGCTGATTGACCGTCAATCGGGCGCGAAGGAGTCGCTGGCGCAGGCGGGCTACTCTCTGCACGCGGTGCTGACGATCACACAGATGCTGGATTATTGGGAGGAGACGGGGAAGGTTGAGAGGGATAAAATCGCAGAGACACGGAAGTTCCTGCAAGGGCAATAGGGAACAAGAATCTTGTCTGTTCCCTCCTGGCGGAACTGGTGGAAGAAATGATCACTGGACTCAGTATGCGCTTCGATATTTCCCTCGGATCCAAACAATTGACCTTCGACTCCGACTTGCGCGGATTGCGCATCCGCGGCGTGGATTACCTCTCCGGCAGGGATGGCACCCTCATCTACGACAAGACCCGTGATGTGGCCGCTGACCTCGTCGAGTTGCAGATGTCCACGAATACAAGCACGTTGATCCCGGCGTTACGGGCGCTGGGGATTCCGTATGCGCCTTATTTCGATGAGCGCCCCGTGGTGGACTCGCAGAACGACATCGCCTTTTACTGGAAGCCTTCCCAACTGGCGGCGTTCTACAACCGCTTTTCCACTGATGAATTGGACTACGCCGGGCGCGAACCGGTCATCCGCCGCGCCGTGGACTTCATCGTCTCCAACCCTGAAACACTCCCCCTGCCGGAGGAATTCTTGAGCCGCATGTCGGAACCGTCTCGGCTGCTGGGCTTTTATCAGGGCTTCCCGATCTTCGACGGTTCGACCGGCTTTGCCAGGCTCCAATCGCGGCTGGGCATCCACGTGGACACGGAGACGGTCATGATCTCCACACCGCTTGATAAATATGAAACGGACGTGTACGAGCTTGCCGAACACCTGGCGAAGGAAACAGGGATGGAGTTTTCAAAGAAGAAAAACAGGGTGTTGTTTCTCAAAGAAGAGAAATTGCTTAGGGTGCTGGGGATTCAAGGGTAAAAGAAACAGCTAAAACAGACCTCCGAGTTCTTGAAAACTTGGAGGCCTGTTGAACAATTTACTTCTTCTTTTTCGCAGGTGCTTTCCCCTTCGAGGACGATCCCCGCTTGGGGGATGATGTCTTCTTCTCTTTCGAGGACTTCACTTTAGCCGGAACTTTTGACTTTGTCCTCGCCGCAGGCTTCTTTCCTCTTTCTTCTTTCCTTTCACCCACAAACTTCTCCACCGTCCATGCCACGTTGACGGAGAGGGCCTCCTCGCCGGGTTTCACTTCCACGACCAGGTCGCCCTTCGCCGCCGCGCGCTTGCGGACGGCGACCGCATCCAGCCGCGTGGACTTCGGCGCGCCCTTGCTCAAGTGGATGGTCGCCATGTGATTGGGCTTGCCGCTCACTACGCCGACGAGTTTCTCCCTGGCGTGCAGTTCCCAGGCAATGACGCCCTTGCCGTACCGTCCCTGCGTGGGGAAGTCCTTCTGGTCCACCCGCTTGGCTTTGCCATCGTTTGTCAGCAGGAACATTTCGCCTTCCGCGGGCAGGATTTCCATGCCAACCACTTCATCAGCATCGTCCAGTTTCATGCCGTTGACTCCCGCCGCCACAAGACCCATCGGGCGTACGTCATCTTCCTTGAAGCGGATCGCCATGCCCGCCGCGGTGACGAGCAGAATTTCTTTCCTGCCGTTCGTCAATCCAACCGAGATCAGGCGGTCGCCTTCGTTGATTTTGACCAGCGCAAAGGTTTGTGACGAGGGTCCGGGCAATTCGGTGACGAGACTTTTCTTGATCATGCCGAAGCGTGAACAGGTGATGACGCAGGTCTCTTCGGGCAGGTCCGATTTTTTGGAGGGCAGGGCAAACACCGCCGCCAGCGAATCATTCTCCTGCAAAGGCGTAACCTTGTAGAACAGCGAACCCTGCGAGAGCTTGTCCGCTTGCGGGAGGATGTGCACCGCCACCGCGGCAGCGCGCCCAGATTTGGCGACAAAATAAATGGTATCGGTGGTCGAGGCTTTGACGAGCCAGCGCGGCGCGTCGTGACCGGAGTGTTTGGGCTGTTTGTCGTCGTGCGTGCGCGAGACCAGTCCGTCCGCGGTCACGCCAATCCAGATCTCCTGTTGCGGCAGGACGTCGCTGGCGGTCAGCGCCTTGCCCGCTTTGCCCGCCTTCAAGTTCGCGATCTGCGTGCGGCGGCGGTCACCGTACTGTTCCTTGACCTTCAACAGTTCGTCCGCCACCACGCCGCGCATCAACTTGGGCGACTTCAACAGCGCGGTCAATTCCTTGATGAGCGCCGAGACTTCCTTGTATTCGGTCTCGATCTTCTTGCGTTCCAGGGCGGCGAGTCGGCGTAGTTGCATGTCGAGGATGGCGTTCGCCTGCAACTCTGTCAGCTTGTAGCGTTTTATTAAACGGGAGCGGGCCGCGTCCACGTCAGAAGCGGAGCGAATCAGTTCGATGATCTCATCCAGATTCTTCAACGCGACGAGGTACCCCTCCAGGATGTGCGCCCGTTGTTTGGCTTTTTCCAGATCGAATTCAGCGCGTCTTTTGATGACCGTGAGCCTGTGCTCAATGTAGACTCGGAGTGCCTGCTTGAGGGTGAGCGTGCGCGGCTCACCGTCCACCAGTGCCAGCAGGTTGATGCTGAACGTGGTCTGCATGGGTGTGCGTTTGTAGAGCTCACGCAGCACGGCTTCGGGCTCGGCGTTCTTCGTCATCTCGAGCACGATGCGCATGCCCTGACGATCCGACTCATCGCGCAGGTCGGAAAGACCTTCGAGATAGCCGTCGCGCGCCAGTTCGGCGATGCGCTCGATCAGGCTGGATTTGTTGACCATGTAGGGCAGTTCGGTGACGATGATGCGGTTCTTACCGCGCTCCATTTCTTCGACGTGCGCCTTTGCCTGCACCGTGATACGACCGCGCCCCGTCCCATACGCGGACTCGATGCCCTCGTCGCCTTTCTCCTGTACGATGATGCCGCCCGTGGGGAAATCGGGTCCCTGCACGAACTCCATCAGCTGTTCGACGTCGATGTCATCGAGCTTCTCATAACGGTTGAGCATGTAGACAAGCGCATCGACGATCTCCCCGAGATTATGCGGTGGAATGGAGGTTGCCATACCAACCGCGATACCGGTCGCGCCGTTCACTAAAAGATTGGGGATCGCCGCGGGTAAAACAGTGGGTTCTTCAAGTGTGTCATCGAAATTGGCGCCGAAGTCCACGGTGTTTTTGTTGATGTCTTGCAGCAGGTCGAGCGCGGGCGAAGCGAGGCGCGCCTCGGTGTACCTCATGGCGGCGGGCGGGTCGCCGTCGATGGAACCGAAGTTTCCCTGTCCATCCACGAGCAGGGTGCGCATCGAGAAATCCTGCGCCATGCGCGCCATCGCTTCATACACTGCCGAATCTCCGTGTGGATGATATTTACCGAGCACCTCACCCACGATTCTCGCAGACTTCTTGTACGCCGAATCCGGGCGGATGCCCATGTCGTACATCGAATACAGGATGCGGCGCTGCACGGGCTTGAGTCCATCACGCGCATCAGGCAGGGCACGCGCCACGATCACCGACATGGCGTAATCGAGGTACGCCTGCTGCATTTCATGATCAATATCGATTTTTCTGATCAGACCAAGTTCCATTGAAACTCCATACCGTCCTCACCCCTTGCCCCTCTCCCGCTGGGAGAGGATTGGGGTGAGGGGAAAATTTGTTCTAAAGCGGGGGTAATCTTACGGGGAAAGAGAGGATGCGTCAAGTGCGGGCAGGATATCCCCAGTTAAAAACCCGGCGGGGGAATCATCGCCTGATGACAAATGACACATGGCATGGGGGATTGGGAATCGTATACTGAATTAACCGTTTGCCGTTTCCTGCAATAGCACAACCCCATGAAAAACCGATATTCAACCCTGTTCATCCAGACGCCGTGTTATGAATTAATGGATGACCGCCTTGAGCCGCCGCTGGGACTGTTATACCTGGCGACATGGCTCAATCGGCACGGACACGAAGCCCGCGTCCTGGACATCTCCTCAGTCCCGCCGCACTGCTGGGAACAAATCATCCCGCAGGCGGATGTGTACGGCTTTTCCACCTACTCGACCAGTTTTCACCGCACCCTCGACATCCTGACACTCGTGAAGCGAATCAACCCCTCTGCCGTGACGGTGGCGGGCGGTCCGCATGCAACCGCTCTGCCGGAGGGCGTCAAAAAGCATTTCGATTACGTCGTCATGGGTGAGGGGGAACAGGCAATGCTCCATTTAATGGAATCACTTGAAAAGGGTGAAGAACCGCCTCCCATTCTGCACGGGGAGCTTGTCCCCAATCTGGATGACATTCCTTTTCCCGATTACTCCCTCGTGGATGTCGAGTCCTATCACCGGGTGGTGGATGGCTCCTCCAGTTTGAGCGTTCTCTCTTCGCGCGGCTGTCCGTATCGGTGCGTGTTTTGCAACAGCATCGTTCTGGGGAGGACTGGCAGGATGCGGTTCAGAAGCGCAGAAAATGTGTGGGAGGAAATTCACCGGCTCAAAACCGACCTGGGAGTCACCTCCTTCCGCTTTCAGGACGATAACTTCACGCTCAACCGCCCACGGCTCCGAGAGATGACCCGTCTCTTTGAACGGGAAGAGATTCGCTATCGCTGCTTCGGGCGGGTGGACCGCTGTTCGCGGGAGGTGACCGATCTACTTTTCCGGGGCGGCTGCCGGCACATTGCCTTCGGGATCGAATCCGGTTCGGACGCAATCCTGCGCGGAATGCAAAAAGACCAGACGACCGACGACATCCGGCGCGGCATCTTCAATGCCAAAGCATCGGGCTTGGCAGTGCGCGTCTATCTCATGGTTGGCTTCCCCGGCGAAACCTGGGAAACGGTCCAGTCAACCGTGGATTTGATGCTGGAATGCCTGCCCGACGAATTCTCCGTATATCCGTTGATTCCCTATCCCGGCACGCCCATCTACCAACAGCCGGAAAAATTCGGCATCACGGACATCAATCCTGACTTCTCACAGTATTTTCAAGTGCGCCGAGGGCGGGAGAGTGGATACGTCTTCCGCACCGACAGCCTGGACGAGGAGAAGATCGCTTCCATGCGCCAGTATGTCATCGAGCAATTGGAACCGGCGATCACCTGGGCGGGCGACTCCAAACTGAACAGGTAATGACAATGAACCATACCATGACCGCAACCACATACAAAGAGAACGCCGCACTGGTACCGGATTTCCCCAACATTGTGAACGTCGAAGTCTATCGGGGAAGTTGTCCCTGCCGGTGTGTCCATTGCCCGGTGGGAGTGACACCTCCCAGCCAGCGGAAACAGGTCTTCGGGGAGGGTGGGATCGAGTTACCCCTGTTCAAAAAGATCGCTACGGAGATCGCCGCACACACGACCCCGGTTCTGCGCATCCATTCGACGGGGGAACCCCTGCTCTGGGAGGATCTACCCGGCGCCCTGGATGTTCTGCGCGAAACCGGCGTCAAATCCTGGTTGTTTACCAGCGCGGTCACCACGAATAAATCCCTGCTGCGCGCCATCTGCGAGGCGGTCAGCATCGTGGAGGTCTCGGTCAACAGCACCACCCGTGAGGATTATCTCGCCACCAAAGGGGTGAACGCGTTTGCGCTGGTGGAGGAGAACATCCGGTACATGCGGAGCATCATCCAGAGAAACGCACCGTTGCGGTTGATTGTCAGCCGGGTCGAATCAGGCAACAAGGAACTGGACTGCGAATTCATCCAAACCTGGAAGTCCTCCGCGCTGGTGGACGACGCCTTCGTGCGGAGCCGGCATACCTATAACGATCTCCTGCCGGGGTCCGCGTGTGATCCGGCGCCGGTGGCAAAAACGGGGCCCTGCCTCGTGCATTGGGCGCGGTTCAATATCGGTCTGGACGGGCGGGCGGTCGTCTGTTTCAATGAATTGTTCAAGGAAGAAGTCCATCCGTCGCTGGTGCTGGGCGATGTGTGGATCGAGTCAATTGCAGAAATATGGAAAGGCTCCCGGCTATCCGCAATACGCCGGGCCGAATTGACAGGCGACTACTCCGATCTCCCCGCCCCGGAGGCGCTGCCGTGCCGGAAATGTATCTATTGCCAGCCGCTGTTCAACCGGGAAAGGCAAACCAGCGAATATCAGATCGAGCAGGCAGGGTAGGCGCATGATCCGGCTTTATCACGAGTCCCCTGAATTCGACGAGTACACCCGCTTCGACACCCGGACGGGAACGCTCGTTCCCATCCCAGCCGACGAATTTCAAGCGGCTTTACCGGAAGGGATTCCCGCTTCCACCGGGCAATATCTGAACAGGACGGACGGCGACGGTGTGACAGCCTTCACTGGCGAAACCCCTGGGACGCACACGCGCTTCCCAAGAAGGCTGTATTTTCAGACCACGCGCAACTGCAACCTGCACTGCCCGGCTTGTTTCATCAAAGCGGAAAAAGGGCTGGCGCATGTGCCGACGGATTCCATCCGGGAGGTGGCTTCATTCATGGGGCAAAACGGGCTGATGGAGGTCAGGCTCACTGGAGGGGAACCCACCTCGCACCCCGATTTCTTCGAGATCCTGCACAGCTTCCAGGAACGGGATGTGTACGTCTCCGTCGCCACGAACGGAGTCTTCGATGCCCGCACCCGCGACGCGCTGGCAGAGGAACGGAATATCTGGCTGATCTGCTCCATCGACGGCAACCGCGAGACCCACAACAAATACCGGGGAAACACCTACGATGCCATCTTGAAAAATCTGCTGTTCCTCAGGAACAGGAACCCTTCCCTGCGGCTCAGGATCACGACCGTCCTGACCAAGGATAACAAGGGTCAAATGTTCGAACTGGGGGAAATGTGCCGTTCCGTCGGGGCGGAAAGCATCACGATCATCCCGCTGCGACCGCAGGTGCGCGAACCAGAAACAAGGAACTGGATGGTCACGGCAGCCGAGTTCAAATCCGTGCTCGACGATCTCGTCGAAGCCAGGCGGCAACTGGGCATTCGGTTCACGACCACCATCGAAACGGACTACAAGTCGCTTATTTACAAGGACCCGGTCTTCACCAAACGCTCCTCCTGCGCCGCCGGACGGGAGGGAACAAATCTCGATTACGACGCGGGGAGGGACGAGTTTCTGGTCTACGGCTGTTCCTACTCCCCCGCCTCCGACCTGGATGCCCTGCCTGAGATCCGAAAACCGTTCCTTGCCGGGACTTTCAAGAGGGATGATCCGGAAAAATTCCTCGCAATCTGGCGCGACGACGACCGATGGACGCTCTATCGTGACCTGTCACTGAAGTCGGATGAATGCAGGCAATGTCTCTACTTGGAAAAGAATCTTTGCACGGGTTCCTGTCCCATCCAGAACATCGACTATGACTCTCTGCGCGTCGATGGGAATGTGCTGGAGCAACTGCGAAGGCAGGTCACCTCCACAGGGGAGTGGTATTGCTATAAAAGAATCGAAGGGTGCGGGTGGAAAGACTTCCTTATTTCCCGTCAACCGACTTGAAAAACTCCAGTAGCTCTCCCATCGAATGGACAGTGGTGTGCAATTCCCCCATGTACGTTTCGTCCGTGCGTTGGTTGAACCACACGGCAAAGATGCCCAGTGAATTGGGAATTTGCACATCCTTTTCAAAACCGTCACCGACCATCACTGCATCCGAAGCAGAGATTCCAAGGTCGCTCAAAATGTGACGGTAAAATGCCTCCCCTTTGGGCAGATTGGTATTCTTGAAACAAAAAATCCGCGAGAAAAACTGATCCAGTCCGCCGCGCGCTAATGCTCCGCGAATTTGACCCTCATCTGAAATGGAAGCGCTGGTGGCGAGGACAATGTATCTGCCGCTGGCACGAAGATATTTGAGGACCTCCTCGATCCCCGGCACTACGCGGACCGTTTCCCATTCCACCATCGGGATCGTCGAGGCGGGATCGTCGTACATGACCGTGTCGCCCCAGTCAAACAGGATGGTCGGGTAACGGAGAGAAACCAATGGCATGACAATTATCCCTTTCGATGGCAAATTGTACCGCGCCATGTCTCCCCATTCGGAGATAAATTATCTCCCCATGATAAAATACCTCCATGCAGACTTCATTGGAAAAATTACGAAAATTCTTCCGCCTCGAACACGAGAACGGATACAGCAACAACGCTATTATCGGTGGGCTTGCCAAAATGCTCGATTTTTGGGAGGGGGAAGCCCGCGCCGACGGCATCCAGGAAGAGGTCATTCAGGCTGTCGTGCAGAGACTCCGCTCGTATGACGGGCTCAGCCCCCAGTCCCGCGCCGACGCGTTGAAAGGGCTGTGGAAACGCATCGGGGACACATATCCCGAAACCCAGCAGAAGACGCGCGTTCCTCCTGCCAAAGGTGAGGGACAGACGCAATCGCGTCCTCCCCAGCCGCCGCCGGATTCCGCATCCAAGCGTGAGACTCCCCGGCACGAACCGCGTGAATACAAACCGCGTCCCCCTGCCACGCCGCGTTCCGAGAACGTGCCGGGCGCGAAGACTTCCGCCACGCCCGCCGCGCTCGACGCCAAGTTGACCGTCCTTCAGGGCGTGGGGCAGCGCCATGCCGATACACTCGCCCGCCTCGGTTTGCACACGCTTGGCGACATGCTCTATTACTTCCCGCGCCGCTACGACGACTACACACAGCTCAAACCCATCAAGGAATTGTTCTACGGCGAGCAGGTGACCGTAATCGGCACGATCCAAAGCATACATTCGCGCCCGATCCGCGGCGGCAAGGCGAGCATCATCGAGGTGGTCATCAGCGACGGCACGGGGGGGCTGCGCCTGTCGTTCTTTAACCAACCCTGGCTCGCGAACCGCCTCAAGTCGGGCGATGCCATCTCGGTCTCCGGCAAGGTCGATCAATACCTCGGGCGGCTTGTGATGAACAGCCCCGATTGGGAACCGGTGGATGTGGAAAGCCTGCATACGAACCGCATCGTACCGGTCTATTCGCTCACCGAACGCGTCACCCAAAAGTGGCTCCGCAACCTGATGAACCAGGTCGTCACCTACTGGGCGCCCAGCGTGGTGGATGCGTTGCCCGAAAGTATTCGCACTTCGGCGCGGCTGATGCGGCTGGGGGAGGCGCTGTTGCAGGTGCATTTCCCCGATTCGCAGGAAAAATTGCAAGCCGCGCGCGAACGTCTTGCCTTCGACGAAATCTTCTACCTGCAAATGGGAGTGCTCCGCCAGAAGCGCGATTGGAAGTCGGTGGAGGCGCGGCGCTTCTCCGTCCCGGACGAGTGGATGAGCGCGCGCTTAACCAGCCTGCCCTTCACCCTGACCTCCGTCCAGCAGAACGCCGTCAAAGACATCCGCGCGGACCTCGACTCGGGCAAACCGATGAACCGTCTCCTGCAAGGAGACGTGGGTTCCGGCAAGACCGTTGTCGCGGCGCTGGCGGCTGGTATCGTCACAGCCAACGGCGCGCAAGCCGCCATCATGTCGCCCACCGCCATCTTGGCGGAACAACATCACCGTAACTTCACGAATCTATTGAAGGACATCCTGCGGCCCGAAGAGATCCGCCTGCTGGTCGGTGATACGCCCGAATCGGAAAAAGAGGCGATTCGCGCCGGACTGGCAAACAACACGGTCAAGATCGTGGTGGGCACGCATTCCTTGATCGAAGACCCGGTCCAATTCGCGGACTTGCAGTTCGCAGTCATCGACGAACAACACCGCTTCGGCGTGGAACAACGCGCCATGCTGCGTTCCAAGGGAAACAACCCGCACCTGCTGGTGATGACCGCCACGCCGATCCCGCGCTCGCTGGCTCTGACGCTCTACGGCGACCTCGACCTCTCCATCATGGATGAGCTGCCCGCTGGTCGCAAGCCGATCCATACCTACGTGCTCCGCCCGCAGGAGCGCGAGCGCGCCTTCACGTTGATCCGCGGGCAGATCAAGGACGGCAAGCAGGCCTTCATCATCTACCCGCTCATCGAAGAGAGCGAAAAGATCGATGCACGCGCCGCCGTGGACGATTATGAGACTCTCTCGAAGGAAGTCTTCCCCAATCTGAAACTCGGTCTGTTGCATGGTCGCATGCGCCCCGACGAGAAGGACGAAACCATGCTCAAATTCCGCGACAAGGCATACCACATCCTTGTTTCGACGACTGTCGTCGAGGTGGGCGTGGATGTGCCCAACGCGACAGTAATGCTTATCGAAGGCGCAGACCGCTTCGGGCTGGCGCAACTGCATCAGTTGCGCGGGCGCGTCGGACGCGGCGCAGATCAATCCTTCTGCCTGTTGATCCCCACACACGAAGACAAAACCGAGAACGACCGTCTGCAAGCCATGGCGGAATCGAACGATGGCTTCTTCCTGGCAGAAAAAGACCTGCAATTGCGCGGTCCCGGCGAGTTTTTGGGGACGCGCCAGTCAGGCTATGCGAGCAGTCTGCGCATGGCAAGCATCACCGACGTAAAGTTGATCGAGAAAGCCCGCTCCCAAGCGCAGAAACTATTCGAGCAGGATGCCGATCTGTCCCAGCCGGATCATGCCCTGCTGGCAGAGGCGCTCGGTCGCTTTTGGGGGGAGGGCAAAGGGGACGTCTCATAAAAATACAACATCCGTCATTGCGATGAACGCCCGCTGCAACCTCATCGCGACACATTGGAGATTGCCCCGCCCGCCCGGCGTTTGAGCCTGGGGGCCTGCAATGACGGGTATGAGGAGAATACATGGTAAAAGCACTATTCCCCGGCACATTCGATCCCATCCACTACGGGCATATGGACATTGCCTCGCGCGCTTCACGCCTGTTCGATGCAGTGGTGATGGCTGTCTACGACAAGCCATTAAAATCGCTGATGTTCTCGCCCGAGGAACGCATGTCGCTGGTCAGGGAGGCGTTCAAGGACAACCCCAAAGTCATGGTCACAGGCTACAGCGGACTGACTGTTGAATTTGCACGGAAGATCAGCGCACAGGTCATCGTACGCGGCCTGCGCGTGTTCTCGGATTTCGAGTTCGAGTTCCGCATGGGGCTGGCAAACCAGCGCCTCGCCAGTGACATCGAAACTGTCGCGTTCATCACCGCCGAGGAACACACCTTCCTGTCCTCAAGCACCGTCAAGGAGATCGCGTCCCTGCATGGCAACGTCTCCAGCATGGTGCCGCCGCATGTGGAAAGGGCGCTCCAGGCAAAGGTCAACGACCTGGGCGATGGACATTCCCCGCCCAACGCGTTGCGCGATTAAAAATGCGATAGAATTGACATCATCCGTTCAACGGAGGCGAGCATGGACATCCTGCAACTGATCGACCGGCTGGAAGAACTCTTCAACGAGAGCAAGAATTTCCCCTTCACGAAAAACGTGATGGTGGATGAAGACCGCATGTTGGATATCATCGACCAGATGCGGATTGCCATCCCCGAAGAGGTGAAAAAGGCACAGCAACTGCTCGGTCAGCGCGACCGTGTGCTGGCGCAGGCGCAGGAGGAGGCGAACCGCACCATCGAGATCGCCCGTCAAAAAGCCGACCAGATGGTGACCAGGGATGCGATTATGCAGGAAGCCCAGCGCCGGGCGGAGCAGATCGTGGCGCAGGCGCGCATCGATGCAGAGAATATCCGCAGCGACGCGGACGAGTACGTCATCGACAGCCTCACACAATTGCAGGCGGAACTGGAGCGGATCATCAACCAGGTGAACAACGGCATCCGCACTGTGAAGGATGAACAGTCGAGACGCGCGTCCGCGTCATAATGATGAACCGTTGAGAAATGAAAAATCCCGCTTGAAAGCGGGATTTTGTTTTGTCAGCCTACCCTGCAAATTCAAAGGTGGGCATTCCCTCGACGTCCGTCTCCAGCCGGAACACGCCGCCCGTGAGCGGATATTCCGCCAGCGCGATCTCGTCCAGTCCCTTGCGGGCGGAGGTGAGATAGAGTTCGTTGCGGTTCTTGCCCCCGAATACACAGGATGAAACGTTCTTCGCCGGGACCGGGATCCGCTTCAGCAATTGACCGGAAGCCGGGTCCCATTTTGTGACCTGCGCCCCGCCCCACATGGCGATCCATAGATTGCCCTGCATGTCGGAGGTCATACCGTCGGGCCAACCCAGCCCGTCGATTACTCGTATGACAACGCGCGGGTTGGCGATGGCGCCCGTTTCCACATCGTAATCGAACGCTTTGACTTCACGCGTGGGCGTGTCGATGTAATAGAACGTTTTGTGGTCGGGACTCCATGCCATGCCATTCGAGATGGTGACGCCTCCCAGCAGTTTTGTGATGGAACTTCCATCAAAAGAGTAGAGCGAGCCAGTCGGGTCGGTTTCGTTCAAGTTCATGGTCCCGGCGAGGAAGCGCCCGCGCGGATCGCATTTGCCGTCGTTGAAGCGGTTGGTGGCCGGTTCGTCGGCCGGGGATGCGAGCGGAGTCAATTTGACGGGCTCAACTTCGAGGCTTGCGAAGCCGAAGCGTGTCGTCAGCACGAGTCCGCCATGAACGCGCGGGGCGATACATCCGATAAAGTCATCCAATTGGGCAAGAACGTTTCCTTCCGCGTAGACACGTTTTTCGAGAATGTCGATCCAGTACAACGTTTGTGTGCGTGCATCCCAGATGGGACCTTCGCCAAGCAGAGCCTTTGCGTCGAAGAGAAGTTCAGCTTGCATTAGAACCAATCCCGTTTGTAGAAGATGAAGGTGGCGATGGCGGTCATGAGCAGTGCGATGCCGAAAACGGCGACAAACGCGAGCGGATGCCCCTCTCCGGGCAGCGCCACGTTCATGCCGAAGAAGGCGGCAACCGTGCCCGGCAGGCTGACGATGATCGTGAGCGCGGCGAGCGCTTTCATCACGCCGTTGAGGTTATTGGAAATGATCGAGGCGAAGGCATCCATCATGCTGGAGAGGATCTCGGTGTTGATGCTGGTCATCTGGATGGCTTGTTGATTCTCAGTGAGTACGTCCTCAAGCAGGTCCTGATCTTCTTCGTAGTAGTTGAAGATCTGCGTGCGCTGGACGCGTTCCATCATCACTTCGTTCGAACGCAGGGCGGTGGCGAAGTAGGTCAGGCTCTTTTGATATTTGAGCAGTTCCAGCACTTCGCGGTTGCGCGTGGATTTTTGCAGTTGGTCTTCGATTGCCTCGGTCTTGCGGTTGATCTCGCGCAGGTGGGTCAGGTAACGCGTGGCGGTTTCCAGAAAGATATAGAGGGCAAAACGATAGCGTTTACCGGTTTTCAATAGACGGTATTTCCCGTTCGCAAGCACCTTGAACATTTCCTTGTCGTGTTTGCAGATGGTGACGATCATGTTCCCCTTGATGAGGATGCCCAGCGGGATGGTGATGTAGGGGACATCGCTGTCCAGCTGGCTGTGCGGGATGCGAATCAGGATGAAGGTGTAGTCTTCATCCCGTTCCATACGCGGCATTTCATCGAGATCGAGTGAATAATTGATGTAGTCGGCGTCGATCCCCCAGTCGACAAGCTGCTGGACTTCTTCCGCCGTCGGGTCGATGGCTTTGACCCACGTCCCATTGGCAATCGAGTCGAGTTGTTCGAGTCCCTGCTCGGTGGTTTTGTAGATGGTGAGCATGAATGCCTCCTGCACGTGTGGAATCGTCACACAGGAGGCGCGCTCACCTCCCACGTGACGTCATTGATGTGATCTTGCAACGCGTACCGCGCCCGATCATTTGCACGGACCCCGGCGCAGTTTGGTGGGGTACTGGGCGGTTGACTCTCGGTATTTCCTGAATCGCTTTCTTCTTTGCGTGACATCATTAATCCTTGCCGTTCCAACGGCTTGTGTATTGTACGCCCGATAACGGGATTGCACAACCATCATAACGATGCAAATTCATGATGGGCTGTACCGTCCTTGTTCATCAATCCTTTTTGCAGAAGTACCCAAATGCGATGAGCGCATCCCGTGGAGCCGTGCAGATGCCCTTGCCCACCTGGTCCGCAAAACGCACGCCCAGCACATTGGCAAGAAAGAACGGGATCAGATTGACGAGCATTTCCGAGGAGGCATTAGTGAGGAAGGATGTGACCGTAATCACCCATACATTGCGCGGCAGTTTTTGGAGAGTTGTTTTCTTCATGATTTTTTAGATTCAAAGTTGATTGCGAATTAACAATTAAACCGAGCCATCCGATAAACCCATTTTGAACCGCGAAGACACTGGGACACTGAGCTTTATAAAAGGTTTTCTCCGTGTTTTCGTGTCTCCGTGGTTCGGCATTGGGTCATCCAGATCAGATTTATTGTTCGGTTATTTTGGAAAAGTACAATAAACTTTCGACTCATTCCTTGTAAGATGATACAGACTAGCATAAAGCGTTATACTGTCGGTATAACGATATTATTGCCTGACGCGATCATATAGAAAGGATATTATTTATGGTTCAGTCCATTCCATTGAGCAATCGTGAACAGGAAGTGGTAAAGCTTGTGCTGGAAGGGAAAAGCAACAAGCAAATTGCAGCCTCTCTTGCCATTTCTGTGAGCACCGTAGAATTTCATTTGAAAAATATCTACGCCAAACAGCAAGTGACTTCCAGAACAGAGCTGATTTTGAAGCTGGGAAGCACCACAGGCGAAAAACTAAGGCGATCCACAGTTGCAGAGGAAGGCGAAAATGCTGAAAATAGTGGCGGACCTCATTCACAGAACTGGGTCACATCTTTAGGAGAAGCCGTCTCAAATTTCGGCAAGGAGTTCAAAATGGAAGGTTCTATAGATTCAAACACCCGCAGCGATGGAAAAAGCATGACATTCTTTGAATCGATCCGCGTGTGCCTGAGAAAATACGCAGAGTTTAATGGACGAGCATCACGGTCAGAGTTCTGGTGGTTCGCTCTGTTTATTACACTGGTTTCCGCAGCACTGGTGTACGTGAACGAAAATGTGTATTACATATTTCAGATTGCTGTGTTACTGCCCTTTCTGGCGGCAGGATCACGCCGGCTTCATGATATTGGCAAGAGCGGATGGTGGCAATTGTTCCTCCTAGTGCCGATTGCAGGTATTGTTGTGCTGGGGATTTGGTGGTCGCTCCCATCAACAAGTGAATAACCTGTCGATAGATTATGACACGAAAAGCAGAAACGCCCTCGTCAGGAGGGCGTTTTCATTTGGGAGATCTGACAAACCTGCTTTGTTCAATCTTTCTTATTCCCCAAATACCCAAAAGCGATCAGCGCCGCGGAAACGACCGCGATAGCGATTCCGATCCGCATCAATTCGGAGGCATCCTTCACTTCGACCAGTTTTTGCAGGAATTTGACACCCATAACCAGCACGACCATGCTGCTGAGTTTTCCCTTCAGTTCATACAGGTTGTGCGCCAGCATCCATTCCGGGACATCGATCCCGCCGATGAACAGTTCGTACAGGCTGACAGTGAAGATGAGGATGGCGGTGGCAATGAGGAAGGTGTCGATGATCTCGACGAACTCGATGGTGATGGCGGCATCCGCGCCGAGGGATTCGATCACCAGCATGACCGCGTGGATCGTCCTGAGCGTGCCCCAGGCAAAGGCGGCGACCGCGGCAATCAGCAGGGAGATGACTCCGACAAGGGCAAGATAACGGGATTTTTCGAGGATGACTTTCAAGGTTGACTCCGCATGGAAGGATTTGTCCCATTATACAGAAGATGGGCGGGATGTCTTTGCATGATTCCAATGTTTTCCCCTTGTGCTATAATTTTCTCAGGCTATTTTAATCTGCGACGATACCATTCACCGATCTGAGCATCAAGCAGTTGTAATCTAAAATGATGACCAAGAAAAGTGCAATGAGTATTTCAGACACAAACTCCAAATCTGGAATCCCAAGTTGGACAACTCATGCCGGCTGTTTGGGTAAAATCGGCTTCGTTTTGGCGTTCTTTATTGACTTCTATCGCCATTTTTGCAAGGCGTTAGAGTCTCTGCCTTATGAGTACGAATCCTCAAGAAAATTCCTGGGTTTGCCATTGCTCGCCATCAACCTGGGTTTTGACAATCCTCATGGAAAAATGCGCCACGCACGCGGCGTCATTGCGATTGGCAATCAAGCCACAGGCGTCCTCGCGTTTGGTATTTTTATCGCGCGTGGCGTCTTTACTGTAGCGCTCCTCGCAATCGGATTCGTGTCGATAAGTGTAGCCAGCGTAGCCGTATGCTCGGTCAGTGTGTTCGGGCTTGGTCTTGTATCTGTGTCTGTTCTTGCCATCGGGTATTTGGCCGTTGGCATTCTAGCAATAGGATACAAGTGCGTGGGAATTACGTCAATTGGACAAAACGTGGTGGGAATCGTTGCAATAGGGCAAAGAGTTCGTGCCGTTTTTTCACCCTGAAATTTAAGAGAATGCTGGTTCTCGTCTAAAATATACCGCTTTTTGTTGCCTTCTTGATAAGCTGCTTACTCATCCCCCTCGTCGCTGGCAACGCCGGGCTGTTCCACCTTGAGCACTTCACCGTGAACGTTGATGATGATCTTGAAGCCGGTCATGCCCATGTAAGCGCGCATATCCTCGGGGATGCCCGCCTGCATCAACTGGTCGAACTGTTTGTCGATGTTCTTCAACTGCTGTTCGATGGCGGCTTTGGTAAACACATCCTCCTGCCCGAGCATTTTGGCGGTTTGCTCCGAAATGAGGTCCTCGCTGCCCTTCATCAGATCGGCGATTTGCATCAGCACGGCACGGTCCACCTGCTCGGAGGGGATGTGACGCCGGAATCCGAAATCGTCCACCACATAACAGGGTTCGTCGCCAACCAGAGCAATATCGGCAGGGCGTCCCAGTTCGTCAAAAACAAGCCCGGCAAAAAGAGGTTGGCGCGGCATCAGTCGCTCTGTCTCCCCTCCACAGCCGCGAGCAGAATCCCGGCGGCGATTCCGAGACGTCGGTCCAGACGGTGAGCGGTGTCCATGCTGAAATCCAAGTTCAGTTCGTAGCGGAAGAGATTGAAATTCTGCTTGAGGTCGGCAACCCGCGTCCCGCCGAGGGTCATATCATAGTTCTGGGGCAGCAACGAGCCCAACAGGAGGCGGCGCATGAGCGCCAATCCCACGCTGTCCTCGAAGAGCATGCCGATGACATTGTCGGACGCGTCGAGCACCTCCCACTCATCGCGCAGGATGGAGCGCCAGCCTTTGCGCCTCAGCGCGCCGACTTTTTGATTCATCTCCGTGTCCATCACATCGTAGGCGGCGGAAAAATCGATGATCTGCCGCGCCTGAATGCTCAGCACTTCGCGCATTTTGCTTTCATCGGCATACACGCGGATGTCCTCGCGCAGGCGGAACATCTTCTGCTCGCTGAACATCACAAGGTTGCCCATTGGGTCGTAGAAACGGAATTTGCCCGTCAGCGCGATGGCTTGCCGTCTGAGAAGATAACTGGAGTGTTGAAAAATGGGGTTCATCTTTCTCCTCTAAAATACCTGGACTTTTGTCCCCTCGCCCGGCAGGTGGAGGTATTCCGTGTCCGGCGGGACATTGGGTCTGGTCCAGCGATAAATGAATTTTGCCGCCTCTGACGGCAGGTTCACGCACCCATGGCTGCGTGGACGTCCATAGTCGTTGTGCCAGTACGTGCCGTGGAAAGCGTTGCCGATGCCGGTGAAGAACGTGCACCACGGCACGCCGGGCAGGCTGTAGACCGATTCTTCCTCTACCGCGTCGCCTTCGTTGGTCATGTGGATGGAGGCACCCTTATGATAGGTACGAAATTCACCCTTCGGGGTTTCGGTCCCCTTGCTGCCGCTTGAACAGCGCTGCGAAAAGACAAGTCTCTCGCCCTCGAAGGCAGTGACCATCTGCGTGGACAGGTCCACGACAATGTTTTTCTGCTCCTCGGGCACTTCCGGCGAGAGCAGGGTCAGTTCCTCGTTCGGGATCAGGCGCATGTCATAGGTGGGGACGTAGAACGATTTCTTTAAATGGAAATCGTAGATCTCGTACCAGATGCTCTTCTCCTCGCGCGTGACGACAGCCCGCTTCACCCAATGGGTGCTTCCGTAATACAGGCGGTAGCCGCGTTTGGCATACACATACGGCGCGAGTCTCGTGTCACTGAACGGGACAGTAATTTCTCCAACCTGCCCCGCGGCAGGAATCGTGAAGACCGGCTTCTGGTAGTTTGTCTCGACAGGAATCACATAACCGGAATAAACATATCCAACATCGATCTTGTACCATGTACTGTTGAACGGATTCCCCTGTTCTCCCTCTTCCTCCAGTCCACTGATCTTCACTACTTCGTCCTTGCCAAAGGCGTGGATCTTGTTGGCCAAGAAGGCAGGCGCATCATAAAGCGGAATACCGCTAAAAACGATTCGTCCCTGGGTGGGCACAGATGCGGCGCGGACGCGGTCCACGCGTAAATCTTTCAGCGCGAAGGCAAGCATCCCCGCGCTGACGAGTTTGAGGAAATCCCGGCGGGTCAATTGAGGGTCCAGCATGATGGTAGTTTAACTGAAAAAAACAGGGTTTTGTTCCGCTATTACTTTTTTCTTATACATTGATCACCACCTTCGTCCCCACATAGCCATATGCAAATTCCTTGCCGGGCGGCACGGTGGGGCTGGTCCAGCGGAAGAGCCATTTGGCGGCTTTTGGCGTCAGGTTGATGCAGCCATGACTGCGCGGACGACCATAGTCATTGTGCCAATAGGTGCCGTGGAAGGAAATACCGCCTTCGGTGATGTAGAGGACCCAGGGCACGCCGGGTAGGTCGAATCCGCTGGCGGTGATGTCGCCGGCTGCCATGTGCCGCGTGGGACGTTTGTGAAAGGTGACGAAGTTCCCGGTCGGTGTGGTGTAGGTTCCACTGCGCAGGATGCCTCCGGAAGCGATACGCGTGGCAAAGACGACATTCCCGCGTTCGTAGGCGAGGAGCAACTGGTCATCGAGGCGCACTTCGATGAGTTTTTCCTCGTCGGGGACATCTGGAGATAACGGAGTCAGTTCCGAGTCCGGGATGAGGCGGAAGTGTTCCGCGGGAGCGTAATAGTATTGCTTGAACTTGTCATCCAACAGGTAATACCATTTGCTTCCGTCCACCTGGCTGATGGCGCTGGCAGTAATCCAGTGGACGGTCTCGTAATAGAGGCGGTAGATGACTCTGGAGTTGGGATCCGCCGTTTCACGCGCGTCGGTGTACGGCACACTGACCTCCCCCAGCGCGCCCTTAAGCGAGATCATCTGCGGTTCGTTCAGGAGCGTGTGCACCGGTTGGACGCTGCCCGAATAGACATATCCGCCCTCCTCGGTTTGGTACCAGACACGGTTGTATGCAGACTCGTCCTCGCTGATAGTCGTGTTCATGATGGGGAGAATGAGGTCGTGCCAGTATAGTTTTACGCGCCCGGCTTTCGTGCTGGGGGCGTCGTACGACCAAAGGATGCGGTCTGTGACGCGTCCCTGCAAGGGCACAAAATTGTCCTGCCGGGGAAGAGCCAAAGACAGGTCAGGCAGGAACATCCCCATCAAGCCGTAACCGCTTAGCTTGAGAAAATCACGCCGCGAAAAACCAGACCTGCTCATGAGTGGTTCGCCTCTCCCAAATGGAGAGAGCAGGGTGAGGAAATCAATAATGCACGTTCACCAGCGTGCCGACAGATGCCCAGTTGAACAACCAGGCCGCATCGCTGGTGGTCAAATTGACGCAGCCATGGCTCATCGGGGTGCCAAAATTGTTATGCCAGTACGTGCCATGCAACCCGTAGCCTTTATAGAAATACATAATGTAAGGCACATCGGGCAGGTAATACCCGGGGCCAGACATTTTCGCCGAGCGATATTTCACGTAGATTTTGTACTGCCCGGTGACTGTGGGCGTCCTCCACGTGCCGGTCGAAACGATGAATGAATTGACAACCGTATCTCCTTCGTAGGCATAGACGCGCTGGTTGGTCAGATCCACATCGATCCAGCGCACGCCGCTTCCACTCACGGCGACATCCGGTTTGGGCGCAGAGGGATTCGGCGGGACGTAGGCACTGGTAGGAGTATCGGCAACAATCTCCATCGCCATCGTGCCGGGAGTTTCAGTCGCTTCAGGAGTGGAGGTGGGCGCGTCGGTCGGCACGGCTTCCGGCAGTTCCGTGGGGACTTCGCTCGGAGCCTCCGTCGGCGCGGCAGTGGGAGGGATCATAGTCGGTTCGGGCGCGGCAGTCTCTGCCGCTTCGGGAACGTCAAACACGCTCACATCGATCGGCGTGACCGACGGCTTGGGAACGTTCACCGATGCCCACAGGTCTTCCTGAGTCGGCGCGGGCGAGTTGTTCAAAATGGACGCAAAGACCGGGCTGGAAAACGCCGACCACGCCGCCACCGCGAGGACGGCACAGATCAGCAAGCCGAAGACCGAGGCATATACCCAAGTCCGGCGTTTGGGCTTGGACCCAGGAAGCGAATCATTTTGTTGCGGACGGACAAACGGAATCGCCGCCACGGCATTCTTTTGGGTCATTTCCCCGGAGGGAATCGCTTCCTTCTTAGCCGGAGCCTGTTTCGCTCTCCCGGCTGCCCATTCCACCGCCCGGTGAGCGCGGGGGCTGTCGGGCTTCAACTCGAGGGCTTTGCGCGCGTATGCTAATGCATCCTCCGGGTTGGGATCGGCCGCGGCGAGAATGAGCCAGGCATCCTCCAGGTCCGGCACAAGCAGGGCGGCTTTTTCGCCGAGGTCCTGTGCCGCTGCCTTATCGCCGCGCCGCAGGGCTTCGCGCGCTCGGATAACGTAATCGTGGGCATTGATGTATTTTGTGTCCATGAGGGTACCTGTAATTTTAAGACGACGGTTACCAGCGGATTTCCACGGGCGTTCCCAATTCCGCCCAGTCGTACAATAATTGCGCCTCATACGATCCGAGGACCACACATCCATACGAGACGGGTCTTCCCAGAAAGCCGGCCCATAACGTCGAGCCGTTCGGCAAAATGGGCAGGGCATGGATGCCGTTCTCCAGCCCGCCCGCCCAGTAGATGCCGAGCCAGCTGGGCATCCAGATATTCCACGTCGAGCCGTAGGCGTTGGGAATCTTGCTCTGTACGTGGAACAAGCCTGTGCGCGTGGCGTTGTTCATCCCTGTAGAGGCGACAAAACTATAGATCAGCGTGTCGCCTTCATAAACATACATATGCTGTTCTGAAATATCCACGAGGATGTATTTCGATCCACTGTAAGACGAGTCGGACGCGTATCCCGGTTCCACCGCGACATATTCCGGCGTGGGCGTATTCTCGACGATCTCCATCACCATTTCGCCGGGCGCTTCCGTAGCTGTCGGCTCGAGGGTGGGGCTCTCCGTCGGAGTTGATTCAAGCGTGGGGATGGGTGTCGGCGAGGCGATTAACGTCTCCGTGGGGATGGAAAGAGGCGTGACTGTTGGCGCCGCCCTTGGAATGTAGGCATACGCCCACAGGGCTTCCTGAGTCGGCGCGGGCGGAGCAAAAAAGGATGCCCCTGCCGGGGATGCCGCGAAAAAGAAAAGGGCGAGTCCGATGCCGACGAATGACAGGATCAATAACAGGCTTGGAAAGATGCGGATACGGGTTTTCATGGATTCAAGCCAGGCATGGGGGTCGGTTCGACATTCTCGTTATTGGAAAAGCACAGGATGCCCTGGACAATCCCCTCTGCGACCTGGTCGGTGTTCTTCGTCAGGATCTCGCGGTCGAGGTTGAGGAATCCGGTTTCGATGATCGCAGCAACGGTGCTTGGGTCGATCTCACGGAAGGCGTGATATTCGCGCATGTCGGAGGTGATGCTCCCGGCATGGAAGGTGAGATTGGTGGCACGCTGGTAACGATCCACGAGGCAGGCGGTGAGGCGATTGGCGCGGTTGAGGTCGTTTGTGTTCAGCGCCGCGGCAACTTTGAAGCCGGTGGCTTGATCGTTGATATACTCGCATGAGTCGTTGTGGATGGACACAATAGCCAGCGCGCGGTAGCCGTTGAGGCGCGTATCAAATTCGTTCAGGAGGTCAACTTGAAAACCCGCCTGTTTTAGTTGCTGCTCGACGAGGGCGGCGATTTTGAGGTTCACATCCGCTTCGGTGAGAGTAACCTCCCCGTTGCCATCGTAGCAAACCGCGCCCGCGTCGTTACCCAAATGTCCGGCGACAATACCGATGCGCAATTGCGGTCTGGAGGCAAGCGGCGCGCCATCGGCGGATTGCGGCGTGAGGATCATGCTCAAGCGCTGGTAAAAATCGCCTGAAACCAGACCACGCGAGGGCAGGGCGGTAAAAAGCGTCGCCAGCAAAATGGCAATGCCGAGGGTGGTCTGGAAGGCGCGGAGGGGGTGGGTGCGCTTTTGAGGGCGGGGTGAAGCAGATTCCATGGGCTTGCGTGTAATAGTACCTTTTAAGGGGCAACCTCGCAAGAGTAAAGCAGGGGTTTTATCTGACCGAATTCAGCCTGTACACCTGCCTGCCGGAGACGGTCTCAACCATTGTATAGTTTTGTGCAATAAAGTCAAAGACCTGTTCCAGATTCGCTGGAGTATGAATCAAGGTGAATCCGCTGTCGAATTGCTCCCGGCGTTTTTCACCATCCAATGATGGGAATTCGAGCGGGTCGCTCATATCGACGATCAGAACTGGCGGATTCGCTATCAGATCGTGCAAGAATTGGTCGTTGAGTTTCGTGGATACGTCCGAATCCACATATAGCGGGTAGAAGAGCGCCCTAGTCGGCGCGTCTCTCCTCGACAAAAAGTTCTCAGATGGATATGCGCCCCAGAACAGGACGAGGTCATCAGGCTGGGTATGCGAACGGACATACGCCGCAACTGGAGACCGGCGTTCGACCATCCATTTTTCGTCCGTCCGATAGCCAACGACCGCGTTGATGTATCCCTGTGCCCGGTCGGTTTGGAAGAAATACAACATTGCCGCGGCGAGGAGAAGAAAATACCCACCAAATTGATAGACGGATGAAAGTCTGATATTCGAGAATACTTTTGTTTGAATCAAGCGCCAAAACGCCACACCAAGCAGAGCGAGGAAGGGGAGCAGGCTCATGAAGTAGTGTGGATAGAACCGCTTTGCCGGGTCATTGACGTAGATCAACAGCGGTGTGCCCAACAGGAGGTACAGGTACACAAAACGGTTATGCGCATCCTTTTTAAACAACCAAATCGCAGACAGATACCCACCTAGGGCTATCCACGCGGCGCCTCCCAGGGTGTTGAATCCGGCTGCGATGCGGGGACCTTCGTTGAGCGGCGTCTGGCTGTAGGCAAAGTTGTACGTAAAGACCGCGTCGATCAAATCCTTGAACAGCCCCTTCGCCCCGAAATATCCGGCCACGAAGAGGATCGGGAGCGCCGCGCCAATTCCAACCCGGGTCAGAAGCGGAAGGATGTCCTTATATCGTTTTTGCATCCACGCCGCGATCAACAACACAAATCCCATCAATATCTGAATGGCGGCAATATTTGGTCGGAAGAGGAAGGTCGCCGCAAGCATGACGCCGAGTAGAAACTGAAAGAGCCGATGAGCGGGTTGCTCAAGCAGGCGGATAAAAAGAACCAGCGAGATGAAATGCAAGGCAAGCGGATATTCCTCGGTCAGGTTACCGCCTTGCAGAGTGGCCTCCAGCCCATACAACCAGAGAGATGTCCCTGCCAACGCGGCGCTTGTTCCCCATAGCCGGTTTAATGAAATATATGAAAAACAGACGGCAGTGAAAAGGAAAATAAATTCCACCAGCCAGACACCCCAGCGCGAACCTTTGCCGATCCACAGGGCGAGGGCATTCAAATAATAAATGGCAGGAGGTTTGTGATCCCAGACATCGCGATAGAGCATTTTGCCGTGCAGGAGCTGGTCACCGATGTAGAGGTAAAATCCCGAATCGCGGCGGATACTGCTCGTGCCGGGATTTGCCTGCGCCAGAACAATCAGCGCAAGGACTGCGAAAAGAACGGCCAGCAGAAGAATCTCAACCGCCGATGGCAGACGATGGGGTTTTGTTTGCATGATGGTTTGTGGGAATTTTATCAGGGAAAGGGCTGGACTTTTCACCCGGCAACCTGGTTCCGTAAGATTTCACTGCCTGGGTTGTTCAAATCACGATGACCGTTGTAACTTCGGGAGGTGTTTTTTGACTTGACGCACTCCTCCCGCATCGGTATGATGAAAACCCATTGGAGAAACATGACACTCGATTCCGAACAACTCCGCCGCGCCATGCGGGCATGGACGACCGGCGTAACCGTCGTAACTGCGAAATTTGAAGACCAGCAATATGGCATGACCGTGAACTCGTTTACTTCGGTCTCGCTCGAGCCGCCGCTGGTGTCGCTCACTCTGAAACGGTTGACCCATACTCATGAACTCGTGGAACGCTCGGGCGAATTCGCCGTGACGATCCTTTCCGCCGACCAGAAGGACCTATCCGACCGCTTCGCCGGGAAATTTCCCGAAGTCAAGGATCGCTTCGAGGGGGTGCCCACCGAGACCCTCACGTTGGACGCCCCATTGATTCGGGGCGGCATCGCGTATTTCAACTGCCGCGTGGTTCATGCCATGCCTGCCGGCGAGAACACCCTTTTCGTGGCGGAAGTCATCGCTGTGCGCGGGGAGGGCGAAGGCGATCCTCTTGTGTATCACAATCGGGTGTATCATAAGCTTGTGAAGTAATTCCGCCAGTTCAGGGGAGGAGGTCGCGATGACCGTTGAACCGTTGACCGATGAGGAAAAAAGGATATTACTCCGCCTGGCGCGCGAGGCAATGGAATGCGTCGTACGCGGGAAAAATTTACCGCCGCTCGATAAAAGTTCCCTGACGAAGCATTTGCTGGAGGACGGTGCATCGTTCGTCACGCTGACAGTACGCGGTCAATTACGTGGATGCATCGGCGCGCTCGAAGCCTACCAGCCGCTGGTGGATGACGTGCGCGAACACGCCGTCGCCGCCGCGCTCGAGGATCCGCGTTTTCCTCCGGTGAGGGAGGATGAATTAAGCGGGATCAACCTCGAGGTCTCGCGCCTGACGCGCCCCATCCAGCTGGAATACAAGGACGCAGACGATCTGCTGTCCAAACTCCGCCCGCACATCGATGGCGTCATCCTGAAGGATGGCTTCCGCCGCGCGACGTTCCTGCCCCAGGTGTGGGAAAAAATCCCCGACCGCGCCTCCTTTCTGAACAACCTGTGCTACAAAATGGGGGCACGCGATGATTTGTGGCGGGTGAAACACATCGATGTGTTGACCTATCAGGTGGAAGAATTTCACGAGTGAGTAGGGTAAAATCAGCGCATGGCTGACGATGCAATCTTTCAGGAAGCGGTCGATGCCCTGCGGGAGGGGAATAAAACAAAAGCCCGTGAATTGCTCACGGGTCTGCTGAAGACTGACCAGAATAACGCAACCTATTGGATTTGGATGAGCGCCGTGATGGATACCGCCAAGGAGCGCATCTATTGTCTCCAGACAGCGCTCAAACTGGACCCTGAAAATGCCACCGCCAAACGTGGCTTGGTCCTGCACGGCGCGTTGCCCGCCGATGAAACCGTCCAGCCGTTCCCCTTAAATCGTCCACGCGCGTGGGAGGAAAGGCTCCTGCTGGCACATGAGAAACCGAAGCCCAAGGGATGGGCAGCTGTCAGAGCCAGCCCGGTCTTCCGGCTGGGGATGGTAGTCCTGTTGATCGGCTTGATCGCCTCAGGCGTGATCTTTGGATATGTCATCCCGAGCGCAAGCCAGACTTCGCACCTGCCCACGAACACACCGGGACCATCTCCCACTTACACGCCGACGCCAACCTCGATCAATGCAACCGGGGTGCCTGTATTATCCGGCACAGACAATCCGCTTTCGGAACTGCTCGATGTGCCATACACTGCCACACCCCTGTATGTGAATACCCCGCGTCCACCTGAATCGAACGACATCTATCGCGCCATGAAACCCGCCTACGAAAAAGGTGACTGGGACGAGGTCATCCGGCTGTCGAACGATGTCCTGCGTGTCGAGCCAAACGCGGCGGATATCTACTACTATATCGGCGAAGCCTATCGCTTCAAAGGCGATGCGGCGCTTGCTATCAACGCCTTCCAGGGCGCGCTCGGCTTGAACCCGGATTTCGGCGCGGCGTATGTAGGGCTGGCGCGCGCCCGCCTGCTTGGCGACCCGAATGCAAATGTGCTTCCGCTGTTGGAAGAAGCGATTCGCCTCGACCCGAACTTTGGCGAAGCCTACCTTGAAAGCGCCAAGGTCAAATTGCGCGATAACGACATTCAAGGCGCACTCACCAGTCTGAACGAGGCAAACAAACACCTGCAAAATTCGCCTCTGGTCTTCTATTATCTCGCCTTGGCGCGCCAAAAGGAGGGTGAGATTGATCTTGCCCTCGAAGCCGCCAAACGCGCCAACCAACTGGATGTGACCCACCTGCCCACATACCTCCTGCTTGGTCAACTCCATGCGGAGGCCGGCGAATACGACGCCGCGAATGAAATGCTCGACATTTATCTCAAGTATCAGGAAGGTGATGCTGAGTCATTCCTCCTGCTCGGGCGGATCCACTTCAACAAGAGCGAATATGCGGAAACGATCCAGCAGATGAACAAGGTCATCGCGTTGGACCGTAACCGCCGTGAGCCATACCTCTATCGCTTCCTCTCGAACGTGGAATTGGGCAACGGTGATGCCGGCGACGAGGACATCGACCGCATCATTTCGTTCTACCCTGACCGGTTCGATGCCAATCTGGCGATCGTCCGCCTGCACTATCTCAACGAGCGTTTTGGGAGCGCCGAATTGGCTCTAGCCAAGACCGAGTCGCTGGCGGAAACGGACGAGGAAAAAGCGCTGGTCTATTACTGGGCAGGTCTCGTTTACGAAAAACGCAATAATCCGAGAAAAGCGGCGGAATACTGGCAGAAACTACTTGCCCTGCCCGAAGAGGCATCGACCGAAAACATGCTGACAGAGGCAGAGGAGCACCTGCTTGCGGTACAAACTCCCACCCCCACCGTCACGCCGGGAGGCAAAACAGCCACACCGACGAGGACGCCAACCCGAACGCCATCACCAACAGCGACACAATGAAAAAAACAAAGCGGCTGAACATTCAGCCGCTTTGTTTTTAACACCTATCTCATTGAGTCTGCACTTACAGATATGTCGAGACCTACTCTTTTCCCTCGGCTTTGCTCACGCGTGATGCTTGCATACTGACTCCCGTTGGTTGTGTGGCGCGCGCAAGCGCTGCATCCTTCACCGCACGGACCAGATGCTTCACCATCACCGCCTGGCGCGGTCCGGATTTTGCGCCAAGATCGGCAAGCACAGGTTCCAGCCACGCCTGATACGAACGAACGCACACATACACCGGTCGATTGCGGCGGTCGGGCAGGTTGCCGATCAACGCAGTCAGCTTTGCGCTGACATCCGTCGCTTCAGGGTGGATGAGCGGCGTCAACACAATGCCATACACTCCGTGCGTCACACTGACATAACACTTTGCGCCCTCGTTACACACCCAGCCGGCAGCGTCTCGAGGTTGCGGCTCCACAGGATGCAGCAACGGCGGGACGATCTGATAATAGAGACTTTGGATCATTGGGAGATTGACAGACCGCACACGCGTCCACCCTGCGCTCGAAGTTGATCCCACTATCGCAGAGACATCCCACATCCTCTGCCACGCATAGACGGAAAATCCCGACCGGCGCAACGGAACGAACGCGTCACTGATCTCATCCACCTCCGCGAGGACATGGAACGCGCCCCATTCGCCTGCCTGCATCGAAAGGGATTCGATCAAATCAGGAAGTTCAGGATGGCCCAATTGAGATAAAGGGGCAAGATATAGAAGTTTGGCAAAGGTTTCATCGCGGGTATGGATAATCCCCCCAAGGACAGACTCGCTCTCTCCGTTTGCAATTGCCGAATAAATATGCCGCGCCGGGTTGACATATGCCATCAACCCCACTGCGCCAAGCGGGTTCCCGCGCGTTAATGTTCGTGCAGTATCCAACCCGATGGCTTCCTCGCGAAAACCGTAGACAAAAGGCAGGTCAAGAAGAGCAAGGGGGCGAATGGACATGGTACTTAAATTATACGTCATTGCGATGGCATTTGCCCGCAGCATTTTTCAGACATAAGAACATTATCATTTTTGAAAATTACGCCACAATGACATAAACCGTCCCGAAAGCTTTTGTGAGGCAGGAGAAACTTGCTCAAAAGTTTCGGGACAGTGTGGAATACCAATTAATCAGCGAGAGAAAGGAAATACTCGTGGAAACGCGTATCGCCTGTCAGCTCGGGGTGAAAGGATGTCGCGAGGAGATGTCCCTGTTGCGCGGCGACAATCCTCCCGTCGGGAACAGAGGCGAGGATCTTCGCATCGCCACTCACCGATTCGATGATCGGCGCGCGGATGAAGACCGCATGATACGGCAAAGTTGATCCGGTGGCTAGTTTGAGTTCAGGAATGTCGAGATCCGTTTCAAACGAATCAATCTGACGACCGAACGCGTTACGCTTGACCTTGATATCCATCAGTCCGAGCAATGGCTGGTCGCGGCTCACATCCTTTGAAAGGAAGATCGCACCCGCACACGTGCCCCAAATGGCGTGACGCTGACCAAACTGCTTGAGCGGCTCCATCAAATTATATGCCACAGCGAGTTTGCCAATCGTCGTTGATTCACCGCCTGGGATGATGAGACCGTCCAATCCGTTGAGGTGCTCTGGCAGACGCACCTCTGATGCTTCGACATTTAACTTCCTGAGCATGGCAATATGCTCGGCAAAATCACCTTGTAACGCCAATACACCGATTTTCATAATTTAGCTTTTAGCAAATAGCAATTAGCTTGTCGCTGGCTGACTGCCAAACGCTAACAACTGGAGTCTACCAGCCACGCCCTGCGATTTTGTCCGCTTCCGGCATCTGCGACACGTTGCGCCCGACCATGGCTTCGCCGAGGTTCTTGCTCACTTCCGCGAGAATGGAGGCGTCTTGATAATGCGTCACCGCTTTGACGATCGCTGCCGCGCGTTTGGCAGGGTCGCCGCTCTTGAAGATGCCCGAGCCCACAAATACACCATCCACGCCGAGTTGCATCATCAACGCGGCGTCCGCAGGAGTCGCTACGCCGCCCGCAGCAAAATTGACGACTGGCATGCGACCAAGTTCCTTGGTCTCTTTCACCAACTCATATGGCGCGCCATTGTTCTTGGCAAATGCCATCAATTCTTCATCGCCCATCGTTTGCAATTGACGGATCGAACCCATTACCGCACGCGCATGACGTACCGCTTCGACCACATCGCCTGTTCCTGCCTCCCCCTTGGTGCGGATCATCGCCGCGCCTTCACCGATACGGCGCAACGCTTCGCCGATGTTGCGGCATCCACACACAAACGGGACTTTAAAGTTATGCTTCAAAATGTGATGTTCTTCATCGGCGGGGGTCAACACTTCGGATTCATCGATGTAATCCACGCCAATCGCTTCGAGAATTTGCGCCTCGACGAAATGTCCGATGCGGCATTTCGCCATCACGGGGATGGACACCGCGTCCATGATTTTCAAAATCAAATCCGGGTCGCTCATGCGAGCCACACCGCCATTCGCACGGATGTCGGCAGGGACGCGCTCAAGCGCCATCACAGCACAAGCGCCGGCATCTTCCGCAATTTTGGCGTGTTCTGGTGTCACCACATCCATGATGACACCGCCTTTCAACATCTGCGCCAAACCCTTTTTTTCAGTCCAAGTACCAGTCTTAACTTCCATTTTGTTACTCCATAGTTTGATGATTCAAATTTTGCCTCGCTTGTTAATTCATCCAATGATAAATAAACATGCGAGACGTTTCTACAGCAGTTAATTGTAGGGAGAAATTGGCTTATGTTAAGAGCCAATAAATCCAAATAAATTACCAGCCAATTGGGGCGATTTTTAGGATTGACGCGGAATTGTATCTGCCGATTTATTCGTTAAAATGATATATTTACCATGCCAATGTGCACGGAGAATAAAAAATGCGCATCCCGCTTGACCGGCAAAGTGAAACCCCGCTATATCAGCAGATTGAATCCTATCTGCGGCAGGCGATCCTTTCGGGAAATCTGAGTGCAAATACCCGCCTGCCAGCCTGCCGTCAACTTGCTCATGATCTGGGGGTGAATCGATCGACGGTTGAAAATGCCTATTCCGCGCTGGAAGCCGACGGGTTGGTCTTCTCCCGCATGGGAAGTGGTACATACGTGCTTCAACAAGAAATTCTTCCCGGTACTCCAAGTCAAAGTATTCAGCACCACCTACCCCTATGGCAACAAAGTCTCCACACACACAATAGCATCTCCACATCTGAGATGGTGGAAGAAATGCTGAAGACTGGAGGACATCCACACCCGATCAATTTTGCCAGTGGTGTCAGCGACGTTCGGGAATTTCCGGCAGAGGAATTTCGCAAAACACTGCAAACCGTGATGCGGCGCGATCAAATCGACGCCCTGGAATATGGGGAACCCAACGGATATGCTCCGCTACGCGAGGGCATTGCCCACATCCTTGCCAGTCAAGGATTACAGACCCACCCGGAAAGTATTCTCATTACGGCCGGCTCACAACAGGCAATATTTCTAACATCGCAAGTATTGCTTAAACCGAACGATACGATTCTTGTGGAGAACCCCACATACTCTGCAGCCATAGACTTGTTCCGCACATTGGGGTATCAGATTGTTGGCGTTTCCATGGACAATCAGGGCATGCAGGTTGATCGGCTGGAGAAGCTTTTACAGCAACATCACCCCAAGCTAATTTACACGATACCAAACTTTCATAACCCGACAGGTACATGCTTGAGCAGTATCCGTCGCCGTCAGTTGATTATGTTGGCAGAACGATATAACGTTCCAATTCTGGAAGATGATTTTGTAGGTGACTTACGTTATGAAGGTCATGCCCAACCTTCCCTGAAAGCCCTGGACCCGGGCGGACAGGTGATCTATGTTAGCACCTTTTCCAAGATGCTGGTGCCGGGGTTGCGCGTGGGTTTTATCGTTGCAGATGGGCCTGTCTATGAGAGTTTGCTCAGTTATAAACGACTGAGTGATCTTGCGACGTCCACCTTGATCCAACGTGCATTGGACGCATTCGTTACCGTTGGCAGATACCAGACATATCTACATCGTTCCTGTCAGGTTTTTCGCAAAAGACGCGATGCCATGATAAAAGCCATTGAGCGTCACCTGCCATCCAAGGTCTCTTTTGATATACCCAGCGGCGGATTGTTCGTCTGGCTGCAACTGCCCAACGGCATATCAGCAAATGAATTACTGCCAATTGCCTGTCAAGAAGGCGTCGCGTTTATTCCTGGTAACTTTTTTTTCATTGATAACTTACAGGGGGAGGGTTGGATGCGCCTTAATTTTGTATCGCAATCCGTGGAAGATATTGAAGAAGGCATCAAGCGGCTGGGGGCGGCGATTCGCAAATTGAGGACACTTAAATAATTTATCTCATGCAACAGGCGCCTACAAGCGTCTGTTCGTTTAAAAAGCATGCTCGCAGGACCCTTGACAAAACGAATTATCTGAATACAATTATTACAATGATACAATTATTACAATGATACAAAGAGACATTTATGGCGCATCAGAAGCTAATACTTCAAATAGATTTTCGCTCGGGACTTCCCATCTATACACAGATTGTCAATCAGATTCAGGCTCAGATCGCCAGTGGCATACTCAAACCAGGTGATCAACTTCCGACCGTGCGGGCGCTTGCTGAGGAATTACGCGTCAATTTCAACACGGTGGCACGTGCATATCGTATTTTGGATGAGGCTAGAATTATTTCCACGCAGCAAGGGCGCGGCACATACATCACAGAAATTCCACCGCCGCATATTAACGAGAAGCTGCGCAAAGAAACACTGGAGGCGCTGACGCATCGATACATCAGTGAAGCGATGAGGTTGGAGTTCTCAAAGAGTGAGATCCGCCAAATGGTCAGTGACCAGATCAAAGTTTGGAATGAAGCGGATAAGTCCGAGAATGAATAGAAAAGGAGAATGAATGGATACTAAATTTATTAAATCTGCTTTGGAAAAGAAAAAGAGTCAGAAAGCAGATCAGCATATTCCAGCAATCGCCGGCACTATCTTTGGGATCATGCTGGTGATCGCAGTTTTGGGAGCCGTCTTTGGAAGCGGAAGGTACAGTGATGTTGTACTCGGTACATGGGTGCTTGGCTGGACGTTGATCGGCACCTATATTCTTTTTGCCTTGAAAGTTGCATCGCAATGGGAAAAGGCGGTCGTGCTGCGACTAGGTAAATTCCACGGCCTGAAAGGACCTGGAGCGTTTTGGATTATTCCAATCATAGATACTACACCAACCTGGATCGATCATCGTGTGATGGTCACGCCATTTGCAGCGCAAAAAACGCTGACAAAGGACACTGTGCCTGTGGATGTGGATGCCGTGTTGTTTTGGGTTGTGTGGGATGCCGAAAAAGCCGCTCTCGAGGTAAAAAACTACGAAGCCGCCGTAGACTGGGCGGCACAAACGGCCCTGCGCGACATTATCGGGCGCATGATGCTGGCAGACATCCTTGTTGGGCGCAGTTCACTGGATAAGGAACTGCAGCAGGTCATCGACGAACGCACCACGCCCTGGGGCGTGACCGTGCAGTCTGTGGAGATTCGCGACATCGTCATCCCGCAGGAGTTGGAGGATGCCATGTCCCGTCAGGCACAGGCGGAGCGCGAGCGACAGGCGCGTGTGATCCTTGGCGAATCCGAAAAGCAGATTGCCGAGTCCTTCGCCGAAGCGTCAAAAGCCTATTTGGACAACCCGACCGCCTTACACTTGCGAGCCATGAACATGCTCTTCGAGGGTTTGAAGGAGAAAGGCGCCATGGTTATTGTTCCAAGTTCCGCGGTTGACACGATGAATCTTGGCGGACTGAGCGGCATGATCTCGCTGGCGCAAAATAATGCGCCGAAGGAAAATAAATGAAATAAGATGCCGTTTTCCATGTAAAGGAGAATGAAATGAATACCCGCACCACTATCATTATCGTTTTGATCTTACTTGCCACGGCCGTGCTTGCAGGACTCCTGCTTTGGAATCGACTGCCAGCCCAAATGGCTTCCCATTGGAACGAAAACGACCAGGTGGACGGCTACATGCCCAAATTCTGGGGCGTGTTTCTCATGCCGCTCGTGACACTGGGATTGTTCCTGCTATTTCTGGTCATCCCAAACATTGACCCGAATAAAGCGAACATCGCCAAGTTCCGCGAGTCGTTCAACCTGTTCATCGTGCTGTTCGTCGTCTTCATGCTATACATCCACGGGCTGACGCTGGCATGGAGCCTCGGCTACACGGGTTTCAAAATGAGTCAGGCAATGTTGCCCGCCATGGGCTTGCTGTTTATCCTGATCGGCTCGATGTTACGCCAGGCAAAGCGCAATTGGTTCATCGGCATCCGCACACCATGGACATTGAGCAGCGACGCTGTCTGGGACAAGACACACCGGATTGGCAGCGTACTATTCATGTTCTCCGGTGTGCTGGCATTCATTGGCAGCTTCTTTGGCGGGATGCTCGCCTTCTGGCTTCTCTTCGTACCACTGATAGGTTCGACCCTCTTCCTGCTTGTATACTCGTACGTGATGTACCAGCGCGAAATGAGGGCATAACCAAACACGCATAGGCTATCTGCTTTGTTTCACATGAAACATGGAAAGGCGGAAAATGTCCATCATCGAAGTCAACAACCTGCGACGCACCTTTAGCGAACATGTCGCAGTAGACGAGATGACGTTCAATGTCGAATCTGGAGAAGTCTTTGGGCTGCTCGGCCCCAACGGGGCTGGAAAAACCACCACAGTTCGACTCCTTAACGGAATCCTGCCTCCGTCCAATGGCACGGCGCGCGTCTTTGGGCTTGATCCCGCGACACAAGGTGAGATGATCCGCCGCGGGACGGGAGTCTTGACTGAAACCCCGGCTCTGTACGAACGATTATCTGCGCACGAGAATCTGAAATTTTTTGCCACACTACAGGCGATCCCCGCAACGGACATAAACCGCCGCGTGGATGAGATACTCGAATTCTTCGACCTGTCATCCCGCGCCAAGGACAAGGTTGAGACGTTCAGCAAAGGAATGAAACAACGCCTGGCCTTGGCACGGGCGTTGATCCACAAGCCTCCGCTGTTGTTTCTCGACGAACCGACGTCGGGACTCGACCCTGAAGCCGCACAACAAGTCAACGACCTGATCTCCAACCTCAGCCGCGCCAACGGGCAGACGGTGATGCTGGCAACACACAATCTCGTTGAAGCACAGCGTTTATGTGATCGCGTTGCTGTGATAAACAAAGGCAGGATTTTGGCACTGGGGAGTCTTAATGAACTTGCGCGCAAATTATGGCCCGTCACATGGGTAGACATCACGTTTCACGTGAAACCAAGAGGCGATATCGCAGGGAGCCTCAAGTCCAGCCGAGGTGTGATCCGGGTGTCAATGGAGGACGAGTCGCTTGCAGTTCAAGTAGAAAACGCAGACGTGATTCCCGAAGTTGTCCGTCATCTGGCAAATAAGGGTGAATCTATTTTGCGGGTCAACCCAAGGGACTACACGTTGGAAGATATTTATTTCGCATTGCAGGCAGGTGAAGCATGAACTGGCGCTCGATCTGGGCGATTGCCCGCAAGGATTTGAACGAGGTACAACAAAACAAAATGGCATGGGGCCCGGCAATTGCGTTGCCATTGATCTTCGCCATTCTCATGCCGATATTGTTTTCGACGGTCCCTCAATTTGTCCCGGTGGAAAATGTGCAACGCGAATTAGGGGATATTGAAGCAATGTTAAAAAATCTACCACCAAATATGCAGGCAATTTTTAATGGACTGGAATTAGAACAAATGTTCGTATTATATATGACAGCATTTCTTTTTGCACCGCTGTTCCTCATCATGCCCTTGATGTTTTCTTCAGTGGTTGGAGCAGACTCATTTGTGGGCGAACGCGAGCGCAAAACGATGGAGGCATTACTCTACTCCCCCGCCACTGATATGGAACTCTTCCTCGGCAAAGTGCTGGCAGCAGTGATCCCGGCCATCATCCTCTCTTGGTTGACATATTTCGTATATATCGTCGTGGTTAACATTGCAAGTTATGGATTGTTCCAGCGCATCTGGTTTCCATTACCCACCTGGTGGCCCCTGATGTTTTGGTTGACGCCCGCCTTTGCAGTACTGGGTATTTCAGTGACCGTGATGATCTCAGCACGTGTCAAAACCTTTATGGAAGCATATCAACTCACCGGATCACTGGTAGTCATTGTGCTTGGACTGGTGCTTGGGCAAATCTCCGGAGTCTTATTTCTCGGCGTAGGTACGGTAATGCTGATTGGCACGGTGATTTGGATTGTGAATGCGGTCCTGATCCATCTGAGCATCCGCAATTTCAAGCGCAGTTCACTGATCGCAAAATTATAGGAGGACGAAATGGCAGATGAAATCAAACAATGGGAATATCGGGTTCAAACTATTGGCAGTATCTTCGGCACAAAGGATGAATTGATTCAGTCCACCCTAGACGAATGGGGGATGGAAGGCTGGGAGGCGGTCAATGTCTTCACTCCTGAAAATAGCGGCAAGATCACCATCGTTGCCAAGCGCCTATTGACCGACCGCATACGCCGTATGAGGTCAATACCCTCATAGCAGAAGGAGAAGAAAATTTAACGGAAACAAATCCTCACCCGGAAGGAGGCGAGTTGTCATCCGCCCGACACACAATGGTCAGGCGGATGATTTATTTTTTTTATAAAATCATAAACCTCCAACATCCATTCACGATACAATTGCATCATGCGTACCTTCCGTGATCCAATTTTGACCATTATTCTTCTTGTAAGTGTGGTTTTTGGCACCTTGACGCTCACCCGCGGACATGATTGGGGTGACGATTTTGCTTCGTATGTCGGACAGGCAAAAAGTATTTGGAATGGCACAACAAATGAGTTCGTCGAACATAACCGTTTTACAATCTTTGAATCGTCAATCTTGCTCGGCCCGGTCGCCTATCCATGGGGATACCCGCTGATTCTGGTCCCATCATATGCATTCAAGGGATTGAGCCCGCTCGTATTGAAATTGCCAGGGCTGGCTTCTTATCTGGGATTTCTGATCTGCCTCTTTATATTAACGAAGGACCGTTTCACACGGACTGAGAGCCTGCTTCTCGTTTCCCTGTTCGCGTTCAATCCTCTGCTCCTGGATTTTCTCAACCAGATCACTTCCGATATTCCCTTCCTTTTCCTTTCCACGTTTGTGCTGCTGCTAATGACAATAAAAAAGATGCGCAAACCGTTCGATCTTGTGATACTCGGGACATTGATTTCGTTTGCTTTTTTCGTACGTACACAAGGCATACTTCTGCTCTCGACCTTCCTGCTGGCGGAAATCATTCAACTCTGGAAAGACCGGACTGACCGCGAATTGACAAAAAAACGAGCATGGAATATGTTGATTGTGTCCGGCAGTTTCACTCTGTGGTGGGCGATATATGCCATGATCTTTCCTGGCGGAGGAGAATCATATCTCGTTCAATATCGGGATTTTAGATTGGAAACAGTATCCGGTTTCGTTAGGCTATATTTTTGGGTGTTCAGTCTGTTCTTCGGCCAAACAACAGCTTGGGAATATTTATATTACTTTGTGTTTGTCTTCTTTTTGATCGGAGTATGGGTCAGGCAGAAAGAAGATGACATATTCATTTTCTATTCCCTGCTCTGGATGCTCCTTATCATCACCTGGCCCTCCTGGCAGGGACCACGCTTCATCTTCCCGCTGCTGCCAATATTCATGATATTTGCTTTTCAAGGAATGAAGACCGTCGCACAAAGACTAGCCGGGAAATGGCAAATGGTCGGGCAGAAAGTCATTATGGCCTTTTGGGTTATTATCACCGGTGTATTCTTATTCACCTCCACTGCCAATGCCTACAACAACATTTCGACTGACCGCGTAACAAACGGTCCATATGACCTGCAAAGCACAACCATGTTCGATTACATCAGGGAAAAGACTCCGCCAGATAGTATCATCGTTTTCTTCAAGCCGCGTGCCATGCGACTGTTCACCAACCGCGATTCATTCATGAGTTTTGAATGTGAAAGACTCCCCTTGGGTGATTACATCGTCCTCAGCAAAAAAGCCGAGAATAGCCAGATCCCCGTTGAACAGATTGGTTTCTGTAACCTGCCCTTGGATGACGTGTACGAGAATCGCAGATTCCTCGTGCTCAAAATCCTGAAATAGGGTCTTGAATCCCGGGATTGAAAATAGTACACTACTTTCATGACAAAGACAGGACAACTTCGAGACCTTTCGCTAAGACATCAACAGCTTCTACGGCTTGTTGAGTTGAGCGTTATCCTCAATTCGACACTCGACCTCGACGAACTGCTCCAGCAGATTACCGCCACCGCCACCGAACTTCTGGAATGTGAAGCCGCCTCCATCCTGCTGTACGACGACAAAAATCCGCGCCTTTATTTTGCTGCCGCCACCGGCTCAGACCCGGCAAAGCTGGCTGAAATTCCCGTTCCAATGGAGGGCAGCATTGCCGGGACAATCTTCCGCACCAACCAGCCGTTGATTCTCAACAATGTGGAACAGGACCCGCGTCACTTTTCGCAGGTCTCCGACCACATCAAATTCAAAACGCAGACTCTCCTCGGTGTGCCCATGCCCATCAAGGATCGCACCGTCGGCGTTCTGGAAGCCGTGAATAAACGCGAAGGAGTGTTTACCGAAAGCGATGCAGCGCTCCTTTCCGTGACAGCCGCACATGCCGCCATCGCCATCAACAATGCACGTCTGCTGGCAACCACGCGTCAGGCGTTGGAAAAGGTCAGGGAAACGAACAGCATCAAGAGCAATTTTCTGGCACTCGCATCCCACGAATTGCGCACCCCGCTTGGCATCATCATCGGATATGCCACCTTTTTGCAGGAGGAAGCAAAGGGGGAACTTTCTGATCACGCCCAACAAGTGTTGAACGCCGCATCGCAAATGCGCTCCCTGCTCGACCAAATGAATAACCTGACCCTGCTCCAGGCAGACGAGATGGAGATGCGCCCGCAGAAAATCTCTGTTCAGGATATTCTGAACTTTGCCTGCGATGAGATCAAATACTTCGCCGCACGCCGGGACCTCAGTCTGGTCTACGCCTTCGAGGACACCCCCATCTACCTCAACGTGGACCCGGAAAAAACGACACTGGCGTTCGTCAACCTGCTCAATAACGCGATCCGCTTCTCGCCGGAGGGAAGCGAGATTGTCATCGGCGCGGTGGAGGATGGGAACAAAGTCATGGCATGGGTGCAGGACCACGGCATCGGCATTCCCACCGATAAACTACAGAAGGTATTTGAAGAGTTTTACCAAATCGAACCGCCCAACACACGTCGCTATGGCGGGCTGGGAATCGGACTCACCATTGCCAAAGGATTGATCGAAGTGCAGGGCGGAGCCATCTGGGCCGAATCCGAAGGAGCGGGCAAAGGTTCAACCTTCAAGGTAGTATTGCCAAAAGCAGAATAAAAAAGCGGCGGACAACATCCGCCGCAAACTTTCCAACCTTCAAAATCGTTAACCTAAATGCATTGGCATGATCACATGCAGGAACTGTTCATCGCCGACAGGTTTGATTACACCTGGAGCGTTCGGCGCAGATGTTTCCAAAGCGACGTTCGGGGTGCGGATGACTTCCAATGCTTCGCGCAGGAATTTCACATTGAACGCGATCAGCAACCCACCACCGTCCACGGTCGCTTCGACAATGGTCTCATTCTTGCCCGTCTCTTCGGATGTGGCGGAAATTTCCACTTCACTGGGCTGCATTTCACCCTGTGCAGATTTGATATTGAAGCGCGCCACGTTCGAACCTTCGCGTGCGAAGATCTCGGCTTGCTTGCACGCCTTTAACAGAGAGGCGGTTGAAACCAGCGTGCGCGATTTGTATGAGCGCGGGATAATCTGCTGATAATCGGGGAAGGTGCCGTCGATCAATTGCGAGACGACTTCCACATCTTTCACACGAAAGACCACCTGTCCGCGTCCCTTCGGCATAACCATGTAGATTGGTTCCTCACCGTCGGTTGCGACGCGTGCCAGTTCCTTCAATGCTTGGGCAGGAACGATCGCGGAAACGGGGGCAGGCGCGGGTGTGGAAAGAACCGCCTTCCGAACGGAGAGCCTGAACCCATCCGCCGCTGCCATCGTCAACTTGTCCTTATCCACCTGCACGAGCACGCCCATCAACACGGGACGCGCTTCATCGGAGGACGCCGCGAATGCAACCTGATGGATCATCTCACGAAAATCACCGACATTGATCTGGATCGCACCGTCGAAATCAGGGACGGGCAGGGGTGGGAACTCCTGCGCGTCAATGCACTTGATGTCGTTCGTGGATGTGCCGCCGCGCACGTTCAAGGTTTGTGTCTGCGCGTCGAGTTTCAACAGAACCTGGTCGCTCGGCAATGTGCTGATGAGGTCGCTGAACGTTCGCGCTGGCACGGTCGTCGAGCCTTCGTCGTCGATGCGTGCCGGAATCCAACAGGTGATTCCCAACTCAAGGTTTGTCGCAGACAGACGCAGGCGACCTTCATCGGAAGCGATCAAAATATTTGCCAACACCGGCAAGGTGCTGCGCGGCGAAACAGCCTTGGATACAATGGCGAGACCACGGGCAAGGTTTTCTTGAAGGACAGTTACTTTCATATCGCGTCTCCTCAATCTACAATGAATGTCGCAATTTTACATCATTAATAAAAAATCCGACGGCATGACCGTCGGATTCCAACGCTATCCTACAAGGAGCGACATCGCCAGTCCGAACAATATCAACAACAGGATCAGCCCAAACAGCGCGGCAAAGATGTAGACGACGATCATCCACGGTGAACGTCCGGTTCTTTGCAATCGGACTTCCTGACCCTCCGCTAGCATCTGCACCGACTGCGCCGCCTGCACCGCATCGTCTGCCCACACAATATTTTTCGCTTCATTCTGGATAACGACCCTGCTTCCGCTAAACGAGCGGATCCACTCTGGCGCGTTGACCGCCAATCCGCCGCTCAAGACAACGGCTTTGAACTCGCCTTGTGGTTTCTCCACCGAAGTTGTGACGGTAATATGCACCTTTGATTCCAGTTTTGTCAATGCGGCACGGACGGAATCCGCAAATCCGTTTTCCGAGTCAATGACCAGTATCGAGAATTCGCTTTGTTTTTCCGCCAGGGCATCTGAGATGGATTCTCCGTCCGCCCGCAGAACCTTCAGATGATAGATAAGCACCACGCCAAACAGGAAGAGTAACTGCGCCATGTTCAAAATGCTGTTTAGAAAATCGCTCCCGACATTCCCGCTCAACAAGGTACTGATAAGTTCGTAGACCAATCCCACGGCTGTTCCCATTCCTCCGATCACGGAGGCGAACAGGGCAAGATATAAATAAAACTTGCGAATCACCGACCTGCGCGCATGGTTGCCCAGTTCTCCTTTTGCAAGTGCTCCTGCCTGCATTGGTCGCCAGGTCATTAGCCAGAGGGGTAGACCGACAACGAGCGATGAAATGGAGGTGGTGAGCGTTTCGCGTATGGCGACCCTCGACAGGAGACCTGAATTCGTCAATACTTCAATAATGAACGAAAACAGCGCATTCACCCCCACAAATGAAACTGCCAGCCCAATGAATGCAAGGATGTAGAAATACAGCCGTTTCATTCCCGCTTCACGGACCTTGTCTCCGGTGGCTTCGATGTGCCTTCTGAGCCAGTAACCGTAATATGCCCACACCATTCCCAACGGTACGCCAGTGGAGATCGGTCCGCCAATGTCGCGGATGAAATCACGAAAGGAGGTCATTCCTCCCAGCAAGCTAGTGAACAAACTATTCGCTACATTCCACGCGGCGGTAACGACGGTAATGACTCCGCCGAGAGCAAGCAGGTAGAGAATGCCAAGACGGAGAGTCGAGTTCATTTCCGCTGAATCAGACAGCGAGTTCTGAACGACGCGCCAAGTGTAAAACCAGACCGGGGTCCCGACAATGAGGAGCGCGAGTCCGTTGATCAGCACTTCGCGCCCCAACTCTCCCAGGACATCGCCGGGAATGTAAAAGAGAAAACGCAGAACCTGTTGTCCACCAAAGACCACCATGAGCAATCCATAAAGCATCCAGATATATCGATACAAACGGCGGACATCAGAAAAACTTTCCTTGTCGGGCAAGGTCAGCCATTCGTTGCGCAGAATGTTCCAGAAATATGCCGCGACGATCAGGTTCATGACAATGGCAATCAGGTTGTCGGCAAGGGTTTGTGTTCCGCCAACCAGCGCACGAAATTGTTCGATGCGTGCCACACCGATGAAGGAACGGTTGATGAATGCCAGCACATTCTGCACGACCGGTATGAGCGTGGCGAGCAGAATGGCATAGAGGAACACCGCACGAAGCCCGGCGGTCTTTTCCTCCTCTTCGCGGGCGGAGGCGCGCTGCGCCCACAACCAATGGATGAGAAAGATTGGCACACCCACCAGAATCAGGGCAATCGCCTGTGCCAGCGCCTCCGCCCCGCCAGAGACGGTATCATCAATGATTGAGCGGAGTAGACCGATCAACCCCCAGGTGACTACTTCGATGCTGATAAAGGCAACGAGATAAAAATACAAACGACGAATGGATTTCATAATGGATGTCCTCGTCAATGTGAGGGCTGACGAAGCAAATCTGTGAGTACAGGAGATTACTTCGTCACAGCGCTGCCGCTTCCTCGCAATGACATGCTATTTCGGCACTTCCTGATACCAGCTATATCCCCACAGATTGTATTGCGGCATTAATGTCAACTTCCATGCGCCATTCTGTTTGATCAAGGTGGCGTAGGAAACATTTCGATACCCTGTCGAAAAGGGGTCGCTGGGTCGATAAATGAGCGCAATCTCCACAGTGGCGGTATCGCTGGTCATCTCGCTTTCGCCAATGTCCACGGCTTGACCCTCTGGATTCACCTCGCCATTCAGAAAGGAGCGGCGGAATTCTTCGTAGGTCGGTTTATACTCCAGGTCTGCGAGATAGCTGTATGCCTTCTCATAGTCCCTATCCAACACCGCCACCACATAATTATGTACCACCCCCTCCGGCGTATCTTCCGCAATGTAGGTTTGGGCTTCTTTTCGAACAAAGAACATGGTCAGGGCAACGATGATCAACAAGCCAATTCCGATTAAGATACCGGTCAAAAAACGATCCTGTTTCATGGAACCTCCGAATTGTTCAGCTCATTGTATTGGGTTTATGACGAAAACACAAGCCGGATGGTTTCCCAAACGGTGTCTATCGTTGACAAACCCTTCCAGGGTGGGGGGACATGGGTAACTGAATTTGATATACTTGCCTCACCGCATTCAAAAAAGGAGTTTACATGACTATCTCTGCCCCGCGTTGGGATCTCTCCAACGTTTACCCATCCCTCGACTCTACGGAATTTAAAGCCGCGGTCGCCGATTATAAGAAACAAGTCGCCACATTGGAAAAGTTTTTCAAATCCAAACTCAGCAAAGCCGACGCCAAAACTAAGACGAAGGAACTTGCTCCATTGGTGGGCAAGGCCCTGGACCAGATCAATTCGATCCAGACCCTTTCCGCCACCATTGTGCCGTTCATTTATTCCTACGTCACCACCGATTCGCGCGACAAACTCGCCATGAAGACCCTGTCTGAGTTCGAGCAAGCCAGTCTGCCCATGGATAAATTGATGACCCAGTTCAAAGCGTGGCTGGGCAGGGTCGCGCCGAAACTGGACAAGGTCATCGAACAGAACGAAACCGCCAAAGCCCATGCCTTCATGTTGAAGGAAGCCGCCGAACAGAGCAAATACCTGATGAGCGAAGCGGAAGAAGCTCTTGCAGCAGAACTCTCTCTGAGCGGAGGCAACGCTTTTGGCAAATTGCAGGGAACGGTCACCTCGCAACTTTCCGTGGATTTTGAACTGGACGGCAAAACGGAAAAGCTGCCCATGCCCGCGCTGATCAACCTGCGTTCGCATCCCGACGAAGCCACGCGCCGCCGCGCCTACGAAGCCGAGAACAAAGCCTGGGAGTCGGTCAAAGAGACTTTGGCGGCGTGCCTGAACGGGGTCAAGGGTGAAGCGAATACCCTGAACAAGAAACGCGGTCGCAAGGATGCCATCCATTCCTCACTTGAAGCCGCGCGCATGGATCGCAAGACCCTCGATGCGATGCTCACTGCCATGCAGGATTCCTTCCCGATGTTCCGCCGGTATTTCCATGCCAAAGCGAAAAAGATCGGCAAGGAAAAACTCGCCTGGTGGGACATCTTTGCCCCCATGGGCAAAACAGACAGGGTCTATTCATTCGAGGAAGCGCGCGATTTCATCCTCGAGAATTTCGGCAAATTCTCGCCCGACCTTGCGGCGTTCGCCAAACGCGCCTTCGATAACCGCTGGATCGACGCCGAACAACGCGAAGGCAAACGCGGCGGCGCCTTCTGCATGGAGGTGCAGGGACTCAAAGAGAGCCGCATCCTCTCCAACTTCGACGGCTCGTTCGACCAGGTCAGCACGTTGGCGCATGAACTGGGTCACGCCTTCCACAATGAGTGCGCCTATCAGGCAGGTAAGACTGTCCTGCAACAGCTCACGCCCATGACGCTCGCTGAGACCGCCTCCACCATGTGCGAGACCATCATTACGGAAGCCGTCCTCGCCTCCACGACTGATCCGCAGGAGGAATTGGCTGTCCTCGAAGCGCAGATCCAGGGCGCCGGGCAGGTGGTGGTGGATATTTATTCCCGCTACCTGTTCGAGAAGGAGGTCTTCGAGCGCCGTGACCAGGCGGAACTCTCTGCCGACGATTTCTGCGACATCATGGAACGCGCCCAGAAAGCCACCTATGGCGATGGACTCGATGAGCGATACCTGCAAAAGTTCATGTGGACGTGGAAACCTCACTACTATTCGCCCAGTTTATCGTTCTATAACTACCCGTACGCGTTCGGTCTTCTGTTCGCCACGGGACTTTATGCCATCTACCAACAGCGCGGTGAGGCATTCGTTGAGGATTACAAGAATCTGCTTGCCTCCACCGGCGAGGAGACCGCTGCCAAACTCGCCAAACGCTTCGGCATTGATATTACCAAACGCAAATTCTGGGATGACAGTCTTGCCCTTATCGGCAGGCGTATCGACCGATATTGCGAGCTTTAGCGCCGGTCTGGGCGGGGTTTGATACCCCGCCCAAACTTAATCAGGCAAAGATGAAATTCCATTTTGGAATCTTTTGCTTCCTGCTCTTGACCACAATGGCTTGTAACGCGTCGACAACGCCAACTGTGGAGCCGATTCCCACCGCGGTCATCGAAGCGCCTTCCACACCGACAGAGAACAGCGTCATTCCACTCACTGAAGCCGATGTCCCGCGCATCTCACTGGAGGAGGCGTTGGTCGCACATGCCAGCGGCGCGGCGGTCTTTGTGGATGTACGCGTCCCGCAATCCTATGAGCAGAGTCACATCCCTGGTTCGCTCAACATCCAGCTTGAGAAATTCGAGAAGGACCCAATGGGCTTGGAACTCGATAAAGAGCAGTGGATCATCACCTACTGCGCCTGAATGAATGAGCATTCGAGCGCCCGTGCGGCGTTTTTACTCCTGCAAAATGGATATACCCGCGCCACCACTCTCCTCGGCGGATTCAACGCGTGGACCAAAGCGGGATACCCCATCGAACCATAACGAGCAGCCATGACCATTCTTGCCATCGACCATGTTCAACTCGCCATGCCCGTCGGCAAAGAGACTGAAGCGCGCGACTTTTACGTCAATGTATTGGGATTCGTCGAAGTCCCCAAACCGCCGGAACTTTCCTCGCGCGGCGGCGTATGGTTCGAATCGAACCACGTAAAGTTGCACCTCGGCGTTGACCCGGACTTTCATCCCGCGCACAAAGCACATCCCGCCTTCCTCGTGGATGATTTGGATGCAGTCGTTGCCAGGGTGGAACAGACACACTATAAAACCGATACATCCCAGCCGCCATTGGATGGATACAAACGCGCACACATTCTTGACCCATTTGGAAATCGAATCGAGTTGATGGAAAAGCTATGAACACGCCTCTTGTCACCCCCTGGGCTGATTCTTTTCCCCCAATCCGATCCACGCTCTGGCGCCTTATGACGGAGGATGGGCTGAGTCCCTATTCCTGGTCGAACGGACCGCACGATATTTATCCGGCTCACTCGCATTCCTATGACAAGGTCATTTATGTGGTGCAGGGGAGCATTACGTTCGGTCTGCCCGAATCAGGGCAGAAGATCACCCTGAAAGCGGGCGACCGGCTTGACCTGCCCGCCGGCACGGTTCACGATGCTGTGGTCGGTGCGCAGGGTGTCCTCTGTCTGGAGGCACACAAAGATTGATATAACGGGGGATACCTCCGGCTGGGAATGAGGCGGAGTATCAAAAAGGATGCATCCGATTTGGATGCATCCTTTTCATTCGCAAAGTATTGTTTACCAATTACCACGTTGCATTCAACCAGCCGCGCAGCTCCATGGCTTTGACGACGCGTGAGATCGCCACCATGTATGCCGCGTCGCGCATGTACACGCCCTCTTTCTCGCTGGTCTCGAGCACCGCCTTGAACGCATTTGTCATCTTGGTATCGAGCTTCTCCAGCACTTCGTTCTTTGTCCAGTAGAAGTTCATGTCGTTCTGGACCTGCTCAAAGTAGGAGGTCGTTACGCCGCCGGCGTTGCAGAGGAAGTCCGGGATGTTGAAGATCTTGTTGGATTTGAAGAATTCATCCGCCTCAGGGGTACAGGGACCATTCGCACCTTCCGCCACGATGCGGACACGGCTCGACATCTTCTTGACGGTGTCACCGTTGACATGACCTTCGATCGCGGCCGGGATCAGCACATCGGCTTCCTTGGTGATCCAGGCGTCGCCGTCTTCGATGACATAACCGGCTTCTTCGGCGGCTTTCTTGTCAATGGTGCCGTATTGATCCACAATGGTGAGCAGGAAGCGGGGATCGACACCCTGTTTGTGGCTGTACGTGTAGGATTTTTTGTCATGGCGGTCCCAGCAGGAAACGCAGGCAACCTTGCCGCCCAGTTGCTCCACGAAACCGACGGCAGCATACTGAGCCACATTGCCAAAGCCTTCAATGGCCGCAACAGCTTTTCTGGAATCCATCTTGAGGTGCTTGAGAGCTTCGCGCACCGTGTAGATTACACCATAACCGGTGGCTTCGGTGCGTCCCTCGGAGCCTCCGCTGCCCAATGGCTTGCCCGTGAACACACCCGGCGTGTACTGACCAACAAGGCGTGAATATTCGTCCATCATCCAGCCCATCATCTGGGGAGTGGTACCGACATCCGGGGCGGGCACGTCGTTGCGAGGACCGATGTTTTTCCACATCGCCTGCACCCAGCCGCGGCAGATCTGCTCCTTCTCATTGGAGGACAGCGCCGCCGGGTCGCAGACCACGCCACCCTTGCCGCCGCCCAGTGGAATATCCGCCACGGCGCATTTCCAGGTCATCCATGTGGCGAGGGCGCGCACGGTATCGAAAGTTTCCGCCGGGTGGAAGCGGATACCGCCCTTGTTGGGACCGCGCGCATCGTTGTGCTGGACGCGGAACCCCTGGAAGACGCGGATCGAGCCGTCATCCATGCGGATGGGAATGCGGAAGGAATACTCCCGCATGGGCCAGCGCAGTACTTCGCGCACGCCGGGGTCGAGATTCAGTTTCTCGGCGACGCCGTCGAATTGTTTCTGCGCCATTTCAAAGGCATTGATTTGTCCTGACATTGAAGGTTCTCCTGAATGAGGTTTGGATTTAGAGAAAATATAAGCGGGCATCCCGGATCGGGAGCCCGCTTTTGCTTCGGGTTATGTCATGCACTGATTCATCTCGTTTATACCCAATAAATGTCTTACATCTTAAGGGTATCAGAGACTCATGTGCCCGTCAATATGACAAAAATCCACGAATCGAAGCAAAACACCGGACTTTCGTCCGGTGTTTTGTTATTCCATGCTGTCCTCGTCGGATTCGTCTTCGCCCTTATCGAACTCATATTCCACTTTGTCGTGGTCGAGATACACCCAGAGCAGGAGTACGTGTCCATCGGGGGTTTCCACGTTGCGCGCTGCCAGGATCGGCGCCGATTGTTCGACCCCCACATCGTTGCGGTAATGTAAGTGGATGGGGGACTTGGTATTCCACGCCCGGTAACAACGCTCCACGAGCGCAGGTCCGTTAAATGTCCGCAAGCGGGTCAGCGCGGGGACCGATAAACGTGACCCTTCGTTCAAGCCCAAAGCCCAGCCGTCGTTTACGGCTTCAAAAATGGGAGGAGGACCTTCAATGATCGTGATTTTTTCGTTCATAGTGCCGCCAATATACCATAAAAGAGTTTTTTTCAACCTTGCGAATTTGTATTCAAACTGATTTGGATATATGTCATGACGTGCCGTACCCCATTTTTGTTTCAGGATACAAGCTAGCCTGATTTGGCAATCAAGTTGCATCTCTTTATGCTTGCGTACAAGGTATACGATGGGTATACTATCGAATATGCAACCTGAAAAGATTGGGCGATATGAGATCAAATCCGAACTGGGGCGCGGCGGGATGGCGACCGTCTACCGTGGGTATGATCCGCGTTTCGAGCGCGAGGTTGCCGTAAAAGTTCTCCCGCCGGAACTACTTCATGCCGACCCGCAATTCCGGGTTCGCTTCGACCGCGAAGCCAAGATCATTGCCCAACTCGAACATCCAGCCATCGTCCCCGTGTATGATGTGGGCGAGGAGAACAACCAGCCATATTTCGTCATGCGGTTCATGACCGGGGGATCCCTATCCGACCGCATCAAGAACGGTCTGTTTACCATTGCAGACGCGACCAAGATCATGGAGAAGATCGCCCCCGGCATGGATGAAGCGCACGCCAAGGGCATTGTCCACCGCGATTTCAAACCCAGCAATATCTTGTTTGACCAGAAAGGCGAGCCGTATATTTCGGATTTCGGCATCGCCAAGGTCACCCAGTCACAGGCCGGCAGTGTGACGGGGAGCGCCATCATTGGCACCCCAGCTTACATGGCTCCCGAACAGGCGCAGGGCGACAATGTGGATGGACGCGCCGATATTTATGCGCTGGGAATCATCCTCTACGAAATGCTGACCGGCAAACAACCCTATGAGGCGGATACGCCCATGGGCGTTGCCATCAAGCATATCACCGATCCCGTCCCACATATTTTGGACGCCAACCCAAACCTGCCTTACGATATCGAGGCAATTATTCAGAAGGCAATGGCAAAGGACCGGGAGGATCGGTATGCCACCGCCCAGGAATTAGTGGACGATCTTCGCGCCCTGGCGAGCAATGTGACTACCAGTCCAGGTGCGGCAAAACGTACCACCGTGGAGCGTCCGCCTGCCAGACAGAAGACAACCGTTGCCCAACAAAAGGAGCCGGTACAAAAACGATTCAACGTATGGCTGGTGATCGTCCCGCTGGTCATCGTCATCATTGGGGGAGGAATATTTCTCTTTAACGGAAACAACAACCTTTTGGGCGGCGAAGCGACATCGACTATTCCGGCGCCGATTATTGAGGCGCCATCATCCTCCACTGCGACCGAGGCGCCTCTTCCGACCGAAACCCTGCCGCCTGATGAACCCACCGCCACTCCCGCACCTCCCACGCTGACCCCGACCGCCACCCAGCCGTCGTTACCCGTCGTAGGCGGCGCGGACCAGATCGCCTTCATCAAGGATAACAACATCTGGTTGATGAACATGGACGGAACCAACCCGCGTTCCATCACCAAGGATGGGGCACCTAAGTTCGGCTTGCAATGGCTGTCCGATGGCAAAACCATCCTCTATATCACCGGCAAGACCGTCAAAACGATCAACACTGAAACCCGCGTCGAAGAGATCATTACCAATTTTGCATCGTCGCAATATTTCGAGGCGTTTGAAGTCTCGCCCGATGGGAAGCGGGTCGCCATCAGCCTGCAGCGTCAGTTGCACATCGTACCGTTCGATCTCGAGCAAATGAAGAATGTCAGCAGAAAGAGCGACCTGCTCGCGCTAAACGGCTGTTTCTTCGACGAGGCAACGCTCAAAGCCGGAGTGATGGATGTTCTTTGGTCGAAGGGCATGGACCTGGTGGCGATCAAATTCCTAGCACCGGTCGGCAATGCGCAATCCGAGACCATGCGCATCATCGATGTCCATTTGTGCAATGAATCGATCCCGCTGAGAAAAGACGAGTTCCCCGCAGAACGCTTCCCGTTCAAAACGAACATCATGAGCATCGACTGGGATGGCGATGCGCTCTTCCTGCTCAACAGCAACGAGCGTAACGGCGGATTTGGAAGACTCTACCTTTACAACACCGTCACACACCAATCTGAAAAACTCAACATCATCGGGGATTGCTGCTACCGCGACGCCCGCTTCACCCCCGATGGAGACTTTGTCTATTTTGCCTTTCAGGATATCAACAAGGTGGACGGCATCATCCGTTTCTATTTCGTCCCCACCGGTTCGCTCTCAGTGCCTGCCAACCTGGAGCCCCTGCCGCTGGGCGACGATTTCTTCACCAACCGCAAAGAATCGCCACAGCCGGCTTTCCGCTCTGTGCAAGATTGAGTTACAAACTACTTACGATCTGCTTCACAAGACCCGGACCGGCATAGACCAGCCCCGTATATACCTGTACCAGACTCGCCCCCAAGGCGAGTCTTCTTTTTGCATCGTCCGGGGACATGATACCGCCGGAACTCACGACCGGGATCTTCCCATCCACACGTCGGATGATCTGACTCAACACCGCTTCACTCCTCGCCGCAAGCGGACTCCCGCTTAAGCCGCCTGTTTCTCCCCGCCGCGTTGACCTGAGTCCCTCACGCGCCAGCGTGGTATTCGTGGCGATGACGCCATCCATGCGCGTTTGCAGGATCACCTCGATGGCATCGTCCAACTCCGATTCAGCGAGATCAGGCGCAAGCTTGACGAGAAGCGGAAGACGCTTTCCCAGTTTCTGTTCCTCAAGTTGACGCTGCGCGTGCAATTGGGTCAGCAAACCGCTTAAGGCATCATGTCCCTGCAATTGGCGCAACCCAACCGTATTTGGCGAACTGATGTTGATGACAAGATAATCAGCATGGGGGGCGAAATCCTGTAATAACACCAGATAATCCAGCACAGCTTCCTCGTTGGGAGTCTCCTTGTTCTTGCCGATGTTGATGCCGAGGATGGCACCGCCCACACGTCGTATATGGCTCAACCGTTTTTGAACATACTCGGAGCCTCGGCTGGGAAAGCCCATGCGGTTGATGACGGCTTCATCTTCCACGAGGCGGAAGATGCGCGGTTTGGGGTTGCCGGGCTGGGGACGCGGTGTGATCGTACCCACCTCCACATGACCAAAGCCCAACGCGAAGAGACCGTTTATCGCGACCGCGTCCTTGTCATAACCGGCGGCAAGCCCAACCGGGTTCCGAAATGTCAGCCCGAATGCTTGCACCGGTTTCAATGGAGGACGAAACAATTGGGAGACGATCCAGCGTGAAAGCGGAAAAATGCCCGCGTAGCGTATCACGGTCAGGGTGAGTTGATGCGCCGCCTCAGGGTCGAGGCGAAAGAGGAGCGGGCGGATGGATTTATACATTTTCAATCTCGATGATCTCCCTGATCTCTGCCCGGGCGATACGTTCCAGATAGAATTGCTGCCGCGGCAGCCCGGACCGATCCCGCAATTCGTACAGTTCTTTTCTGGTGGGTTTGTTTTCGCCGTGCAGGGTGAGTTCCTGCCGCACAACGATGCCATTGATACCGCGAATGGCGTCTTCAATGCGTTTACGATGCCCGAAGAGCAACTCCTTGGGTAACTCGTCGAAGGGAAAATAAGCCACATCCACCGTTTCGCCTGGCTGTACTTTCAAGGACCCGCCAATCGGGCGCGCCGTAAACAGGACTGCATGTACATCGTTCCACATACTGCCGAGCCGCGAATAGACTCCAACGAGGCGCGTCAACTCCACATCAATGCCGGTTTCCTCCTTCGCCTCCCGCATTGCGGCTTCCGCTAGCGACTCCCCGTCCTCCACGCCGCCGCCCGGCAAACACCACACTTCGAAGTCTTCGCGCTTGGTAAGGAGTACTTTTCCGTTTTCAATGATGGCAATGATTGCGGCAAGTCCGGGCATGATTTCATCCTTCCGTTCTTTGATTGTCTCGCTAGAAATTCGATCATCGGGACAGCGTAAGCAAGTCGTTTTTGGGATTCTTTCGAACTGTTTTCGCGTTCGCGTTTGAGTTCGGTCGCGTCGCGCTTGAAGATGAATGGATCATCCCACGCCAGCACAGGTCTCATTATTCTTTACGTTGCCCGCTTTTAATCAAAAAGTACTGCACCACTTCCTCTTCGGGATGCGGCACATCCATCAAGGTGAACATCGCCGCCAATTCGCCGCGATGATGGGTATTGTGGTTGGGCACGTGCGCCATCATCTGCCAAAGCGGCAGGGTGAACGTCTGCCCTTTGGGATTGGTATAGGTCACATCCCGCAAAAGCGACCCTTCGGTCTGCTCCGCGAGAAACCCACGCATGTTTTTTTCCACCTCCACCCAGGTCTCACGTATGGATGCGACCGTCGGGAAATCCTTGGGGTCGAGGAATTCGCCGTTCCCGCCGCGCCAGCGCTGCGGCCACATGCGCTCGGAACTCATCATATGCACAAACACGGCATGGACGCTATCCCAACTGTGTCCCTGTTTGCGGAAGAGTTGCTCTGCACTGAGCATTTCGGCGACGGCAAGGTAACGTTTGTTCGCCCAATAGTTATAGTCGTACAAATGCTGGATGTATTCCTTGAGCTGCATAAAACCTTCCTATCTGGAAAAGACCAGGCAATAACTGTGGTTATAACCGTAGCCGTATTCATCCCAACAAAAGATGGTCTCACCTTCGAAATGAAAGGTCTTTGAAACCTCGCGCGCAATATCCCATGCCAGTGTGGTGACCTGCCCGTCCTTTTTCAAATTGGAAGCCTCGATCACCAGCCGGGCGGAGGGTCTCATTTTTCGAGCCACCTGCAAAAAGATGTTGCCCATCTCCTGCAAATAGGAGGGATAGTCGAATCCTTTCTGTCGGTAATCGACGAACGGGTTTTCGGTATCGCTGGCGTTTGTGTACGGCGGCGAGGTAAGGCACAGGTCGATGAGCGGCAAGTCATACTCCGCCAACTTGCGCGAATCGCCGTGGATCAGCCGTTCGGGATGCTTGAGCAACCCCTGCACGTAATCCGCCTTGCTCTTGCTGTATTCGATGCCATAGCCGATGCGCCCCAATTCCTCGGCAATGAACAGCATGGTCCCATATCCCGCAAACGGATCGAAGACCACCTGTCCCTCTTGTGAATATTCTTTGATGCAGTATTCAACAAGGCTATCCGCCGCGCGGACATGTTGATCGCGATGGAACCTCGATGGCAAAACAAGCTTATTTCCCCTCGGCAGGTGCAGCCACGTTTGTACCCGTTCGGCTGTTTTTTCCCGATTCATCCTGTTTGCATACTTCAACTGTTGCGACAAGGTACTTTTTCCGCGTCTTTTCATCCTGCCTTTTTCCCCTCCTTCAACATCTCGATTGTCTTGACAATACGGTTTCGGCGCGTCTCCTCCTTTTTAGCTTCATTGATCCAGTTGACATACTCGCGCCGGTGGGTATATGTCAATTTCTCGAAAATCGCTTTGGCTTCCTTATCGGATCGGAAAGCCCGCTTCAACTCCGCAGGGACGGTGACAACCCGCTCTTCGGCATCCGCCTCCACTGTGACCTTGATCTCATCCCCGAACGTCTTGCCGATCTGCTCACGGATGGACTTGAGCACCAGCAACAAATGCCCCTCCGTCCCCATCCGCACCAGGGTGCCCCGATATGGGACTCCCTCGATCAGTGCCTTGACCTTCGGCCTTTTCGAGCCGAATGCCTGCTCCACATCGAACGGCACCTCCACAAACGCGCCGCCTCCGCCTGCGTTCTGGATGACGGCAGTAAAGGTATGTTTTTTTGTCATGGGCGTATCCTTTTCGACATGTCTGTAATTGTATCCGAAACAACGAACAAAAAAACAGGGCGGCTCTTTGAGAGCCGTCCTGTCATTAATCCGCGTACACGTCCCATTTGCCGTTCGTCCCAGGCAGGGACAACTCATCCAGCCAGCCGGGATCATCCCAATATGCCGGGCGCCAGATGTTATTCCCGAAGGGATCGCATTCCGCGATCACAAAGTCGATGGGAGCAATGTCCGAGAACGGGCATAGGGACGCGTCAACCGGCTGGTCTGTCACACCGCCAAAACTGCCGCGCGAATTGCGGAGCCCGGGGGTCGGGTAACACAATTCGAACCAGTCATCTGCGCCGCCATCGTCCGGCAGGCGGCAATATGCCTGGTCGGGATATCGTACCGTGGTGTAATTGAAGGCATCCATCAATTGACCGTTCGGTCTGAGCAGACGCACACCATCCCCGCCATCGCTGAGCAGGAGTCCGGTCTCACTGCCGTAAAAGACGAGGCGTTCTCCAGGTTTAATGGTAACGGACGGGAGTTTGAAAGGCGTCGAACCGATATTGGCTTCATCGTCAAGGCTATAACCGTTCAGATTGACATTGATCACGCCATGATTGATGATCTCGATGTACTCGTCGCCGGTGTTGATCTCGCCGTCACCGTTCCAATCGTGACCGGGGCGCGCTACAAACTCATTGATCGCCACCAGCGGCGGCGGGGCAACCGTGGGTCTGCGCGTGGGCGTGCGGGTCATGGATGGTGTGCGGCTTAACGTGGGTGTGCGCGTCCGCGACGGGGTGCGCGTCATGGTTGGGGTGAGGGTCAGAGTCTGCGTTGGGGAGGGGGTGACAGTTACCGTGGTGATCCAGTTTCCCTGTCCCGGCGTCCCTCGCACACCATTCCCATTCCGGTCGTGGGCAATAGGGACTGTCCCGGCATAGGTAGCCCATGCGGCAGGTCCATCCACTACAACGCCCAGTCGTTCCATGGTTGCATAGGTGTAAGTACCAGTGCCACCGGTTCCAGCAGACCAGGAACCGCCATCTGAATTGGCCGTGTCGATTTGAGCGCCACCCGAATCGAGCAGATATAGGACTTCCCCGCCATTGTCAAAAGTGCCGGTTGAATAGGTCAGGTCGACTGTTACATCGTTGAATACCGCCGCGTAACGGGCAACGACAAAATAATCGCCCGGCAGGATCGTCCCACTTAACGGGATGGATGGATTCCCATCCTCCGATGTCAGGCTCCAGCCGTTCAGGTTGATGGCTGCCGCACCGGGGTTGTACAACTCGAACCATTCATCGGTGCTGGCGGCAATCGTCCCACCCCAAGCGACTTCGTTGATGATGACTGAAAGTGGAACATTGTTGGTCGGCGAAGGAGTTGGAGTATCAGTTCCCGCAGACGTGTTCGTTGGTGTAAATGTATTAATACCGGTGCAAAAAGTCAACGGACTTGATGAATTTTGAGGAGCACTAGTTGTGATCAAAGTAAAATCGGCTGAATTATCGTTTATATCTTCACAATTACCTGATACCCCACCAAGCCTCCGCTCATATCCTTGGTCTGTGCTTGTCGTTAGAGACGCAAGTGGTGTTCCTTCGAAAAAAGCAGACCCTGCACTAAGTCCAACCGCATCGATAATCGTATTATCAGAGAATGTTAATGCAACTCCTCCATCATCTGTAATCCCAGTGCCATATGTGACATCTGGAGCAACACTATCATTATAAGAACTGTTTGCAATTAAGTAATGCTGCCCAGGAGCTAATAAAACATCCGCCGTAAAGACGTATCGATCGGATACACTGCCAGCGTTGTTTGACCCTCTAATTTTCAAACCATTTAAATTTACAGTTCCACCAGTTGTATTAAAAAGTTCGATAAACTCATCAGCACCACCACCCGACCCCCGAAAACGGAATTCACTAATTACCACTCCTGTGGCCGCCTGCATCGGCGGAGCCGCCTGTACCTGCGACGGCACGCGTGAAATCCCCGCCAGCCCGGTCAACAAACAAACCAGCAGGAACGAAAAAAAGAACAGGCGCAGGAGGTACTTTTGTCTCTTCATCAGCCCGGTCAAAAAACAAACATCACCAAGGCGCATCAGGCTCACACAACCTGACCCTGCCCTGATGAAACTTATTATACGCCACCCTCATTCAAAGTGCGAAGGATACCCTTGGGCTAGCGGGGTTCCACCACCAGCTTGATGGCGGTCCTCACCTTGTCATCGATGGTCACATCGGCAAATTCGGGTACGCAGACCACATCAATGCCGTCATTCTTGAGGTATCCAATGGCAAGCACCAAAGCCTTCACAGCCTGGTTGACCGCTCCGGCGCCGATTGCTTGCACTTCCGCACGTTTATGTTCACGAACCACACCTGCGATTGCCCCGGCAACGGCAGAGGTACGGGAGTTGGCTGAAACTTTGATCATCTCCATGGCAAGCCTCCCAACAATGAAAGAGGGTCCGATGTGAGGATTGTACAGGATTTAGGGATTCAATTCAAGCGTTTTATTTAAATAAGATATGAGAATCGTAACCGTAGTAGGGGTTGTGGATATTGTGGATAACGCCAGCAGGAACCTACATATGGGAGACGAACTCCGCCTCCCTCCGGATGTGGGGCTGCTTCCGTTAGCGGAGCCAACTCACCCTGTGGAAAGAATCGGGAGGAATTCCTCCATATTGTATCCACAGAAAACGCGTTTTTCCCCACAAATCCATATCTTGGAAAAATTGGGGTGTAACATCCCATATATGGGGGGAATAACTTGTCGGTCTGCTGAAAGGTAGCGAAACTTCTCCACATGGAAGGTTACTTATCCACAGATAACCGCGACTTATCCACAAAATCTTGTATAGACAATAATTTCGACTGTAAGTGAATCCCCTAAATGTGGTAGCCTTTTTGTACCATATTTGGCATGTATAGCTGGCTTCAGTCCACAAAAATAGGCTCAGGATCCCCCAAAACCGGCACTGGGTTGCTGACATACACATCCAGGAACGCCCCCACTGTTGCCAATTGTTCGCGGATATTCCAGATCAGCAATGGGCGACCCCAGGAGAGCCGGCTTACCGCCTCCACCCCAACGGCATCGATCCCCAAGGCATGGCAGGTAAACAAAGCACGCGGCAGGTGGAATTTTTGCGTTACCAACAGAGCATTTTCCACGCCAAAAATGGCTTTGGTGCGATAACAGGTATCATATGTACGCCTGCCGGCGTAATCAAGTACGATGGCTTCATCCGGCACCCCCAGCGATAGGGCATACTGCCGCATCGATTCCGGCTCGTTGTATTCGATGAAGCGGTTATCCCCGCTCATCAGCAGTTTCTCTACCTTATCGCTGAAATATAGGTCGGCGGCGGTTTCCACCCGGGCGCGCAAGATGGGCGAGGGAGTCCCATCGCGACGAAGTCCAGCCCCAAAGACGATTGCCACCCGCTTATTAGGAGCATCTTCCTTCTGGTAAATCTTGTTCACGGAATAAAAGGTGGTGATGAGGCGCGGTAACAACACCCCCAGCACCCCCACTGCAGAAAATATGGCAACCACCCGCCAAAGTGCCCGTAGAAAGCGTTTCCACATGGACATGATTGTACCGGATGCAGGTTATTTTTAGATAAGATGGACTCCTTTAATGAAAAACCCACCAAAATTACAGGCTTGTCAGCTAACAAGGATGTAAACAATAAGGATACGATAGGTCTTGAAACTTTCCATGGGACGGGTACAATATGAATAGTTCTGAGGATGGTCCTCAGGTAAACCCAAATTATTCAAGAAAGGAATTACATTATGTTATTCGCTCCCAAGGAAAAAGGTCAAGGTCTCGTTGAGTACGCCATCATCCTCGCTCTCGTCGCCATCGTCGTGATCGCGGTCATGCGTCTGCTCGGACCCAAGATCGGCAATACCTTCAGCACCATCAACAACTCCCTTCTGTAAATCATCTGGCAAAACAAAGAAGTCCCGTCGCAAGACGGGACTTCTTTGTTTCCTGTAACATTTTCGGCGCTGGCGCATCTTGATTACATACTAAAATCCGAGGAGGTACTCGGATGCGGATGTTTTTTATCTTCGGGATGTTTTTATGTTATTTCTTCCAAAAGAAAAGGGGCAGGGACTGGTGGAATATGCCATCATCTTTGCCCTTGTAGCGATCGTTGTAATCGCCGTTGTGCGCCTGATGGGACCCAAACTGGGCGACACATACAGCACAATCAATGCCTCTCTGCCATAGCGTGGGCAGTACAAAAAGACGCCGTCATTTGACGGCGTCTTTTTTGATTTCAGGTCAATCGTTTTCGAACCTCGGCGCTCAGGAAATCCATTGCCCAAACGACGATGACAATCGCCCAGATGGCGGTGCCTGCCCGGTCATAATGGAACCCATTGATCTGCTCGCTGAGGTAGAAACCGATGCCGCCGCCGCCCACAAAACCGATGATGGTAGAGATACGGACATTGATATCCCAATGATAGATGATGAACGAGATGAAATCAGGCACGATTTGTGGAACAACCCCGTAGACGACCGTCTGCAACTGGTTCGAGCCGGTAGCTTGCAGCGCCTCGATGGGACCCGAGTCGATGCCTTCAATGGCTTCCGAGAATAACTTGCCGAGGGAGGCAATGGTCACGACGGTCAGGGCAAGAAAGCCAGGGAAGGCGCCGAAACTCAGCCAGAAACCGAACACCGAAGCCATCAAGAGCGGGTCATAGGAACGCATCAGGTTGAAGAAGGATCGGAAGACGTAGTAGATTGTTGTACCGGCCACCCCCTTGCGTGTGATGTTGCTTGCTGCAAAAAAACTCAGCGGAGCGGCGACAAAGGTGGCAATTGTAGTCGAAAGCAACGCCATGAAGATGGTCACGAACATGGCATCGACAACATCCTTCAGCGCCTGGCTGGGCTTCATTCCGCCGACCGGCGTATTGGTATCTACTTCCAGTTGGCTGGGTTTGCCATCCTTCGTAGCAGCGATGGGACGCGCCTCCACTTCGGATGTGAAGTAACCGTTCGCATCCGTCTGAGTACGAATGGCTGTCATCGTTCGGTCGTCGGGAAGGTTCCAGCGGATGATCACTTCTGAGTTGGGCTCGAGGTCGAATCCTTCAAGCGTAAACTTTTGACGCTCGTCTGCACAGTTGACGCTTGGGACGAGACGCGGTCCGCTGGCGGGGACTTCGCTTTCGGCGGGGGCGGAACCGCATGGAATAGGGAAATCGATCTCGATGGTACGGGTTTCCATCTCGCGGGTGAAAACATCCGGGGAGAGAAATTCCCTCAGTATGGGACCACCCTTGGGCAAATCACGAAACAAGCGCGGAAAGTCCACGCCGGTCACATTGTAGGAAATTCCGAGCGCCGCAACGATAAGGGCAATCAAAAAAACGTTTCGTATAATGCGGGATCGTTGCATGTTACACCAGCCTCTCCCGCAATTTTGCACTGAGATAGTCGAGGGTCACAACAACCAGTGCAATGGCAATGAAGACCGAACTGAGACCACGCATGTTATTTACGCGGGTAAGTTCAATGATCAGAAATCCAATGCCACCGCCGCCCACAAAGCCGATGATGGTTGCTGAACGTACATTGATATCCCAGCGATAGAGGGTAAACGCCGTAAAGGGAGGAATGATTTGTGGGATGACAGCGTAACGAACGGTCTGCACCCAATTTGCTCCTGTGGAGCGAATGGCTTCAATAGGACCCGGGTCGATGCCTTCGATCACTTCGGAATAAAGTTTTGCAAGGGCGGCAATCGAATGGACGGCGAGGGCGAGGGCGCCCGCGAATTCTCCCAACCCCACGATGACTACGAACACAATGGCGATAATCACCGATTCGATGGAGCGCAGGATGTTCAATAATGTGCGCACCACTACATAAATGGCATACGTAACCGGGTTGCCGCTCATCAGATTATGAGCCGCAAGGAATGAAATGGGAATTGCAAACAGCACGGCCAGCACGGTGGCAATGAGCGCCATAGCTACCGTTGCGAGCGCTCCTTTCAGCACCTCGTTACCAATGAAGGATAATTCGTAGCCGCCAATGGGGCGATACTGATCGAAATACACGCGGTGTAATTGCGGGAGGGTGGGATCGGGTGCGGCGACGAGCGCCGTGGTGGGCACGCGGATGGCCGTGGTGAGCGAGCCGTTCTCATCGGTGGTTAACACCAACATGGAAGTCTCACCCTCGCCAAGCATCATGGAGTTGCCGATGGGGTTTTGCCAGACCACATTTGTTTCTGTATTGGGCCACATGCCACTCACCGAAACAATGATGGTCTCACCGACTGGTCCACAATCGGGGATGGCTGTGGCTTTCTTGCCGCCATCTTCACGAACAGCTTTGGGCGGCTCGGGCGCGCAAGGTACCTGCACAGGGACCCACATGGTATTTCTCTCGCGGCGCTCCTGGATGAAATCGGGTCTCAACATTGGGCGCACGATCATTCTGGCGCGGTTCATATCCGCCTTGCTGAAATCGATTCCCACCACGCGCCAGCCGATACTGTACGCGGCAAGCAACCCAAACAACACGGGCAGCAAGATGGAACGCTGGCGGGCGCTTGCCGCGTCCCAAACGTTCCACAACCAGATGGCGATGGGCGAGGCATACCAGAGCGGATTCTTATACCAGACCACCGTGGCCAGCATCACCAAAAAACCAAGCAGGATTGCCACCCCGCGATAGCGCTGTCCGCGGACGAATTGCCCCAAGCCGGGAATCACTGCGGATAAAAGACCGCTCAAACCAAGCCGGGAATTGGTCACCGTTGATTGTTCCATATCATCCCCTTACAATGACGCAGCGCGGACTTCCTGCGCTTCTTCCCCATAGATTTCCTTGAACTTGGCGCGGTCGATCTCCTGTGCGGAACCTTCGAAAACCTTGACGCCGTCCTTCAAAGCAACCACACGCGTGGCATAGCGATGGACGAGATCCAAAAAGTGCAGAGAACAGATGACGGTGATCCCCTCTTTGTTAAGTTGTTCGAGATACTGCAGGATGGAATGGGACAGGACCGGGTCGAGGCTGGCGACTGGTTCATCGGCGAGGATCAGTTTTGGGTCCTGCATGAGCGCACGCGCGATTCCCACGCGTTGTTGCTGTCCGCCGGAGAGGGCGTCGGCGCGGTTGTAGGCTTTGTCGGCGATCCCTACGCGTTCGAGGGATTGAAGCGCCTTTTTCTTTTCCTCCTCGGGCCAAATGCCCACCAAACTCAGCCAGGGGTTCACATACCCAAGCCTGCCCGACAACACATTTGTCATCACACTGGAGCGTTTGACGAGATTAAACTGTTGGAAAACCATGCCGATCTTGCGGCGAATGTTTCGCAGCTCGGCGGGAGATGCGATGGTGATATCGGTGTTGTCCCAGAAAATCTTGCCTTCGGTCGGGTCGATCAACCGGTTGATGCAGCGGAGCAAGGTCGACTTTCCTGAACCCGAAAGTCCAATGACGACCAGGAATTCCCCGTCTTTCACATCAAAGGAAACATTTTTGAGCGCCTGTGTGCCGTTGGGATAAGTTTTGGTGACATTTTGAATTCTGAGCATGATTGTCCTCCATTCAGCCCTCACCCCAACCTCTCTCCAATTGGGAGAGGGGCAAGGGATGAGGGTGGAATGAAAGAGGGAGGACATTTCGTCCTCCCTCTTTTTTGTAGGGCGGTTTACTTGAAGAGTGTGGTGGGGTCGATGCCGGAGGCTTCGAGGTAGACGCGATAATCGTCGTAGAAGGTGTCATCCACGACCTCAAGTCCCTGAATGCTGTAGCCGCCATTCTTGAGCAGGGTGATTCCCTCTTCGGTAGAGGCAATTTCAAGCAGGGCCTGGGTGAGTTTCTCGCGGATTTCATCGGGCACGTTGGAAGCGTAAGAAACATTGTCGTTCGGGATGAACGGATCGGAGACCCAGATGATCGACACTTTGTCGTTGACATCGGGGAAGTCGGTGGCAACATTCGAGCGGGCATCGATGAAGGTGGCGCCGAAGTCGCAAATTTCGCCCTTGGGGCTGAGGTACACGGACTTGATGACGGTCGGATGTCCCTGAACCCAGGCGCCAGCCTTGACTTTGACACCATTCTCGGTGAGCAACCCGTAGGGCAGGATGTAGCCTGAGGATGATAGCGGGTCGGTCCAACAGGGCTTCTTGTCGGCGAACTGGGCGAGAGCGGTGGCGGCATCGGCGGTGTTCGTGCCGGTCGCGGGATCGTAATAGGAGGTGAAGCCAGCCGCAGCGTTGGCAACGAACTGGAAGCCGTAGTGGTTGGAGCCATTGCGGATGGTGGCGAGACCGACATCCGCATAGCCCTTGCCGTGGGCAACCACATACTGAGTCGGTGCCAGCCAGCCGATGTGCGCATTGCCAGCGCCCATGGCTTCGATCATGGCGGCGTAGTTGGTGGGAACGGTGACCGTAATGGTGTAGCCGGTCAGTTCACTCAACTTGTCGGCAATTGCCTGACCACCGGTCTGCAATTCTTGGGTGGTGGCGGAGGGGGCCAGCGCCATGATGAGCGGGTTCTCGGCGGTTCCCAACTCGGGGGCTGGCGCTTCAGTGGCGGGCGGCTCCGTGGCAACGGGCGCTTCGGTGGGCGCCTCAGTAGCCACAGGGGCTTCCGTGGGTGCCGGGGTGGCGGGCGCACAGGCAGAGACAGCCAGTACAATGATCGCCATCACGGCAAAAAACATGTGGAGGGACTTTTTCATTTTTTCTTCTCCTCTAAAAGGTTGAGATTTGGGAGGATTCCCAGACCCGATGATAATACAGCGAATGATAGATTTAAACAAGTGACGTTTGTTTAAAATTATTCTCACTTGTCTAACAAGCCGGAAAGATCGACGCCAGATGCCTCGACATAGGTCCTAAATTCTGCATAGAACGCGTCGTTTACAGGTTGCAGGGCTTCGATGGTGTAGGCGGTCTCGAACGCGGTAAAACCTTCATCGGTCTGCATGAGAGCGGGGATTTGGTCGCTAAACAAGTTGCGCATGCCCTGGGGCATGTTCGATGAAAAGACAAAAAGATCATATGGAATGATCTCCGGGATGCGCCAGACAAGAATGACCTGTTCTATTAGATCGGGAAATTCACTCTCAAGCGAAGGGAATGTGCGCGCGTCAATGTACGTGCCCCCGAAATCACAAATGCCGCTGGCATACAATGAACGAACCACGGTCGGGTGTCCCTCCACGAATGCAGGGGGACGCGTGGAGATATTGTTCGCCGTCAAGTATCCGGCTGGGATCACATAGCCCGATGCGGAGGTTTCGTCGGTCCAGCAGGGTTTCTTGTCGGTGAATTGCAGGAGCGCTGTGCGGGCATCGGCGGTATTCTCCCCGGTGAGCGGATCGACGTAGGATTTGAATCCGCCTTTGCGTGTGGCAATGAACTGCGCGCCGTACAGGTTGTCACCGTCATTCAATGTGGCGAATGCCGCATGGACCAGCCCTCTTTGGTAGGCGAGAGTGTAGGCATACGGATTCAGCAGGGCCATGTGTGCATTGCCCGCTGCAAACGCTTCCACAAGCGCCTCATATGAATCGGGAACGATTGTCACCACGGCATATCCTGTCCGTTGGATGAATTGATCGGCAATGAAACGCGCGGCGGCAATCTGGTCTTCCGAGTTGGCGGCGGGAGGCAGGGCGAGGATGATGGGGTTTTCCACGCGGCCCAGCTCCACCGTGGAAAGAGCCGGAGGCGTTTCCGTGGGTGTGACCGGGGCGGTTGAAACTGTCTGGGTTGCCGTCGGTTCCGGCGTGCTGGCAGATGGGAAGGAACAGTTTGCAAGTACGATGGAAAGAACGATCACCAGAGCAGGCAGGAAGGATTTGTGATTCATGTGTTTCCCATTGAGATTATAATACGCCCATGAAGAATAACGGCTTGCTCTCCCTGCTGATCCTGGTCGTGATCGTGGCGGCGGCGTACATGATCGTACAAACCGTGCGTGAGACCTCGCAGGCGGCGACGGCTCCATTCCAGTCGTTGAACGAACAGAACCGCGCCCTGCAAACGCAAATGGCGAACCTGTTGAACCCTACACCGACCATCATCCCCGACCCGATCACGTACATCAACGAGATCCGCGCGCTGGCGCGGCTGGAGACGATCCAGTACAGCGTGGAAAAAGTGATCACCGGTGAAATGGGTGCCGGCACGTTCGATACATTCTTTGGGGACAAGATCCTGTTCGTCGGGCACGGCACGGTCATTGCGGGCATCGACATGGAGAAGATCCAACCGGAGCACATGCGCTTCGAGAACGGCGTGTTGTACATCAACCTCCCTCCCGCCGAGATTTTCATTGCAACGCTCGACAACGAAAAGTCCTATGTCTATGACCGGCAGACGGGCATCCTCACCCAGCCCGACCCGAACCTCGAAACACTCGTGAGGCAAAAAGCGGAGGAGGAGATCCTCAAGGCCGCGCTCGAGGACGGAATCCTTGAACAGGCGCAAACAAACGCCGAGGTTTATCTCTTCAAGTTTTTTGCAGCGCTTGGTTTTCCGAACACGATTTTTGTGGATGACCCGACCTAACACCCGGACATTAGACGCGTTCGGTCCATGATGGGTGATCGTATTTTTCCCCGATCAGTTCTTCTGTTCGCCTAAATTCGGATTCGGATAACTCCCCTCTCTGAAAATTTAATCCCAGTTGCGCTTCGAACGCGTGGATGAATGCCTGGGCAGCCGTTTCCCAGCCGATTTCCCGCCCTAAAGCAGATTCCACAGTCGTTGCCCGTTCCAACAGCCGTTTCGACGCGTTCTCGCGCGCCGATTCGTTTTCGAACTTCAACGCCTGACAAATGCGCGCCAGGTCGCCGGTGAGAGGAAGTGATCCGTGCTGGAGCACACCTTCCTTTTTACGCGCCTGCGCCGAGCCGATCAGTTTTTTCCCGTTTACGGTGATCTCATAGGTCGAGGGCACTTCAAAGCAGACAGGGTTGGGCGTGGCGGAATCGTTCGGTTTCCCTTCTTTCATTTCCACCGGAATTCCCAATTTTTTCACTGCCAGCAATAATGCCTGTGCAAGACGGTTATAACTTTCGAGCACACTGCCTGCGACGCGCGGCTCGTCCGCGGGAGCGATGACCGAATAGGTGAGTTCGTCGGTATGGAGGATGGCGCGTCCGCCCGTGGCGCGGCGGACGACCTCCCAGCCGCGTTCTTTGAGCCGGGCGGTGTCCACGTCTGCAAATGGCTGGGCATGCCCCAGCGAGAGACAGACTGGGGTCCACGCGTACAGCCGAAGGGTGGGGAGCGAAGCGCCGCGTCCAATGTGCTCGAGGATTGCTTCGTCCACAGCCATGTTCCACGCGCCGCGCGCGGCAGGAGTAATAAGAAGTCGCCAGTAGGACATACGGGTATTGTACCAAGATGGAGGGTGGCTGGTTATAATCCTGTCACTTCACTATGAAAAGGGATAATCATGACAATTTTTGCACGGATAATGACGATGTTTTTGTTGTTCAGTTTATTGGCGGGATGTGCATCGGCAACGCCGACCTCCGAACCCATTGAAATTGAAAATACTCCTTCTCCGGTTCCGTCTGCCACCCGTGAGCCGACAATAACCCCGGAACCCTCCTCAACAACAGACTTGATCGAGAGTCCCGTTCCTTCGTCCACCCTTGCCACGGGGCAACACGCGTTCTTCTCGGAGGCGGCGGAGAGAAATTACCTGCTCTTTCTGCCCGCTGGGTATGGCAAGGATCCTCAGAAACAGTGGCCATTGATCCTGTTTCTGCACGGCTCCGGGACAATTGGCACGAACATCGACATCCTCAAGTACGAGGCTTTGCCGCAGATTCTTGAGTTTACCCCCGATTACCCGGCAATTGTTCTATCCCCGCAGTTGACTGGCGAGGATGGGGAGGAATTCTGGACTCGCGAAAAAGTGGCAGAGTCTGTGTTCACCTTGTTGGATGAGGTGCAATCTGCCTATTCTGTGGATTCCAAACGGGTCTATTTGACCGGGGTCAGCCTCGGCGGATATAGCACATGGGCATTCGGGTTGCAATACCCGGAACGTTTCGCCGCGCTCGTGCCTGTGATGGGTTTCTTTGGCGATTTCTCCGGTTTCTTCGTCCCCGATACTATCTGTAACTTGAAGGATGTACCTGTTTGGGCATTCCACGGGGCGCAGGACCCTATCGTGCCGCTTTCGGCGGAGGAGGACGTGGTCAATGCGTTGAAAGCCTGCGGCGGCAATGTTCAGTTCACCGTCTACCCGGACGGCGACCATGACATCAGCGGGCGGGTATATAACCATAATCCCGAACTGTTGGAGTGGCTGTTGGCTCAATCGTTGGAATGACGGCCTGAAAAAATTCTGAGTAAATAACCTTATATTTGAATAAAGAAAGAAGGCAGGGATACGGGAATACCGTGCCTCTGCCTCTTCAAAATGTTCCTCGAATCTACTTTACGATCGTTTTGCCTCCCCCAATGTGATCTGAACCTGCATTTTCTTTCCATTTCGCAGGATCGTCAGCGTGATCTGGTCGCCAGGCTGAAAGGTGAAGAGAGTGTTGACGTACGAGTGGGTTTCGTCCAATGCCACATCGCCAACCTTGACGATGATATCGCCCTGCTGCAAGCCCGCCGCGCTGGCAGGACTGTTCTCCACAACCTTCATGATATAAACGCCCCACTCTGCGGGTAGGTTGTACCGGGCGGCGATGTCAGGGGTGATGGGCTGGAAACTGATTCCCATGTACGGGCGGGCGAAGTATCCCTTTTGGATGATTTGTTGGGCGATGGCTTGCGCTGTGTTGACGGGGATGGCGAAGCCAAGTCCCTCCGCCACATCGCCGCTGTTTGTGCTGCGGACGACGAGGGTGTTGATCCCGATCACCTCTCCGGCAAGGTTGACGAGCGGTCCGCCCGAGTTGCCGTGGTTGATTGCCGCGTCGGTCTGGATCAGATCTTCCATTTGGTATCCGTTACCGGTGTCGATCGAACGCCCGGTTGCACTGACCACCCCCACGGTCACGGTGTTCTTGAAGTTGCCGAGCGGCGACCCGATGGCGATCACCGATTCGCCCGGGTCGAGCGCATCCGAATTCCCCAGGGGAGCGACCGCGGGCACCGCCCCGTCTGTTTTCAGCACTGCGATATCGGAATACAGGTCGGTGCCGACGATGACGGCCTTTTGCTCAGTGCCGTCTGAAAGGATGATGCTGACTTCCTTTGTGCCCTCCACCACGTGGTTATTGGTGAGAATGTAACCCTGGTCGCTGATGAAGACGCCGCTTCCACTCACGGTCTGGTCGCCGGTGGGACCGAAGAATGTCATCTGACCTGGAATCGTCCCCACGACGGTTACGACCGCCGGCCCAACCCTCTGCACAGACTGGGTGATGGCGGTTTCGATATCCGTGTTGTTGAGGACAAACGTCTGGTCGGTGCCCGTATTTTCGGCGGGGAGGATCTCCTGGATGGGTTCAGGCAGGCTGTTCCTTTCCTGGATGGCGCGGTACACTGCCGCGCCGCCCGCCACCGCTCCACCAAGAGCCGACACACCGGCGACGATACCGATAAACAGTGTGTACAAAACTTTTTTCAATGACATTTGTGCCTCCTTTATTCCGAAAAAATTCTAGCCTCAGAGTATGACAGGCAAATTAAAGAATTGTGTATAAACTGTGTTAAATTTCTGAATCTAAACTTATAATTGAGGCTGGTAAAAGGATGGAATCACCCGATGTGGAGTATATGTCATGAGTACCTTTCTGAGTGATCTATTGAACAATGATTTGTCGGTTATCCTGGCAGGTGTATTGGGCGGTTTTCTTGGATTGCTTTTGTCCTATAAGCTGATTGGCAAAATGATCCGCATGATTGGGACTGCAACCGGCGAAATTTCGTCATTCCTGTCGGAGGAACGGGTCGAAATCGCCGGCAAAGCCGATGCGCAGACTACCATCCAGAGTCCCATTACAAAGACCTCGTGCGTGTTGTGGCAGGTCGCAGTGGCGGAAAGACGCAGTTCCGGGAAAAGTTCCCATTGGGTCACCGTGTTCAGCGATACATCTGTGGCGCCTTTCGACGTGTACGATGGAACTGGTCGGGTGCGGGTGTACCCCAGCCGGAAAATGGAAATCTTTCTGAAGGACGATGTGAAAAAATCGTCCGGCGTTTTTTACTCCCTCGACGAACAGACCCAGACGGCGTTGAGCGAACTGGGCGTGAATACAAAAGGACTCCTGGGGCTGAACAAGTCCATGCGCGTGCAGGAGCGATACCTCCAACAGGGCGACCAGGTCTATTTACTGGGCAGGATCCTGTCGAATAGGGAGGGAAAGGTGATGGATACCGACTCCCCCTTGGTCGTCAGCGATCACAGCGAACTTCGGTTGTTGGGCAAATTTGCCGGACAGGTGTTCCTCAATGTCTTGATCGGCATTGTATCCGGCGCAGCATTGGCGTTCTTTTTTATCAACCGATAGATTGGGAATTCCCGGAGCAATTCATCCAATATGTTCATCACACTCGAAGGTCCCGAAGGTTCCGGCAAGACATCGCATATCCCTTATCTTGTGGAATATCTGCGTGAGAAGGGATATGTCGTTTTTCCCACGCGCGAACCAGGCGGCACATCCATTGGCGAGCAGATTCGCGAAATCATCCATGATTTGAAAAACGTGGAAATGCACCCGCGCACAGAGACCCTGCTTTATCAGGCGGCGCGCGCCCAGATCGTGGAACAGGTCATCAAACCGCGGCTGGCGGATGGCGAGATCGTCATTTCAGACCGCTATTATGACTCGACCATCGCCTATCAGGGGTACGGTCATCAACAGGACTTGGAGCAGGTCCGCGCATTGGTGAAGTACGCCACGGGCGGCTTGGTCCCGGACTTAACGATCCTTCTTGATCTCGATGTGGAAATCGGGCTGGGACGAAAGAAAAAGGACAATGAGTGGAACCGCCTCGACGCCTACACCGTGGAATTCCACAAACGCGTCCGCGCAGGATATTTGGAAATGGTGAAGCAGGAACCGCAACGTTGGGTGACGATGAACGCGGAACAGAAGTGGGATATTGTTCAGGAAGAGTTGAGGAAGGTCATTGTGTCAAGGCTGAAATGACCTTGTATCTCTGAAAGGAAGTGTATCATGGCTGATGAACAATGGATACCCGGAAGCAAAAAAGAGTTAATGTCTGCCATCGAGCGCGAATGGAATGCGCTCATGGGTGTCGTTGCCAAACTCGATGAAACACAGATGACCGCACCCGATGCAGGCGGCTGGAGCCCGAAGGATAACCTCGCCCACCTTGCCGAATGGATGAACGTGCTCATGGGCTATCATATCGACCGTCGCCCGGCGCATGAAGTGCTGGGCGTCCCGGAAGAGGTGACGAAGGGCTGGGATATGGAAGTCATCAACCCAGTGCTGTTCCAGCGCAACCGGGACCGTTCCGCGCAGGATGTGCTGGACAGCCTGAAGCGCCTATACGGCGATTTGACCGCCAAACTGGACGCCATGTCGTTCGACGACCTGCTCACGCCGCGCCATGCCGATGACCCGGAGAAACGTCCCTTGTTGTTATGGGTTGTAGGAGATACTACGGAGCATTTTGCCGAGCATCGCGCAACCATCGAGAAAATGCTTTAATATCCCGTTCTACAAACAACTGATCGAAGGAGTAAAACATGGATCTCAGCAATATTTCGACCATCATCGGCGTTTTGGGCGCGTATTTTGCGGTTGTTTTTGTGTTGGCTGTCAGTGTGGAAACGATCCTTGAGCCGTTCACTTCCATCCCCTGGCTGCGGAAAAAGCCAAATCCCGACGATATCCTCAGCGATATCAAGGAATGGCTGCCCGCTGGTTCCGATGCGGATGCGAAAGCCGCCGCCATTCAAAATTTGACGGCGGAATATAAAGCCACCGAGGAGTCCTTGCAAAAGAATGTGCAGGACCTCAAACAGATCGCCGACCAAGCCATCGAGGCGCTTGGGCCCGACAGCAAGGTGACGCAGATTCAGAAGGACCTTGCGCTGAAGTTCGCCTCCCTGCGGAGGCAATATTCGCTGAGCGAGAAGCGCCGCATCACCATCCTGCGCGTGATCGCTGCCGCCATTGGAATGTTCATCGCCTGGGAGTTGCAGATCGACACCTTCGATATTCTGGGCGAGTTGTTCCCGCCCGCTGTGCGCGACATCTTAACCCAGCCCAACCTGCAACTTGGCGGGTCGCTGATCACCGGGCTGGCGGCGAGCGCAGGCAGTTCATTCTGGCATGATCTGCTCTCGCGTGCGCGCAACCTCAAGGAAACAGTCCAGCAGGTGAGCAGGTAGAAATTTGCAGCACGATGAACAACCGCCCTTTGCGCGAAGGGCGGTTGTTGTTTAATCGTCGTTGTTCGTGTCTGCATTACCCAGGTCGGGGATTTCTTTTTCGATCTCTTCGGGGGTTTGTCCCTTTTCGAGCCGATCCACCACCTCGTTGAATTCCGGGGGAAGGTCCTCCCCCATTTCCTTTCCCATTTTACGAATCACCCTGCCCATCGCTTTGGGGTCGTCCTCCATGCCTTCGAAGTCGGAGAAATCGTCCGCCATGGATTCGATACGGCTCTCCTCCGATTTGGCGATGCGCACCTTGGTCATGCGGCGGCGGACGTTCCTGCTGTTGCAGTGCGCACACGTGACGGCCTTTTTGCCGTACTCGCTGAAGGTCAGGAACACCTCGAAGCGCTGGGCGCAGTCGTTGCAGATGAAATCGTAGGTGGGCATGGCACAATTTTAACGGAATCAGCCGCAGGTGTGGAGAGAGGCGAACTCGCCCGTCTGGTAAAATTCAGCCATGTCTCCCTCCCCCGATTCCGAATTCAATCTCCATCATCCACAACCGTTGCTGATTGTGATTTCAGGTCCGTCCGGTGCGGGCAAGGACACGGTGATGCAACGCATGAAGGAGCGCGGGCTGCCCTTCCATTTTGTGGTGACAGCGACGACGCGGCCGAAACGCGCCAACGAGACTCACGGCAAGGATTATTTTTTCGTCTCGAAGGATGAATTTGCGCGCATGATCGATGAGGATGAGTTGATCGAACATGCCATCGTCTACGGCGATTACAAGGGCATCCCGAAACAACAGGTGCGCGAGGCCTTGGGAAGCGGCAAGGATGTGGTGATGCGGCTCGATGTGCAGGGCGCGGAGACCGTGCGGAAGCTTGCGCCTGAGGCATTGCTGATCTTCATCACCACCGAGAGCGAGGAGGAACTTGTGCGCCGCCTCGAAACACGCAAAACCGAGACCGCCGATTCGCTTGCCATCCGCATTGCCACGGCGCGCAAGGAGTTGAAACGTGTGGAGGCGTTCGACTACGTGATCGTGAACCGCGACTTCCACCTCGACGAAACGGTGGATACGATCCGCGCCATTATCGATGCGGAGCATCATCGTGTGAAGCCGCGCAAGGTGACGTTGTGAATCAAGAGCCGCCTCCCACCACGCCGGGATCTGCTTCCGCTCCACAGGTGATTCGCGTTTCCCTGCCGGTTTCCGCCCCCTATGTGACGTATGCCATCATCGGGGTCACGGTGTTCGTTTATGTATTGCAACTTGCCTCCCAGGCTTACTTCCAATTCGACCTCCCGGCGGCGCTCCTGCTCCGGTCAAACGAATTGATCCGCTCCGGGCAGCTTTGGCGTCTGGTCTCCTCCGCTCTGGTGCATGGATCGCTGGTGCACATCGGTTTCAACATGTATGCCCTGTTTTCGTTTGGCGCAGCCCTTGAACGAACCTTTGGACACGGACGGTTTCTGTTATTGTACGTGGTCGGCGCGTTCACCGGGAATGTGGTCTCGCTCCTGTTTTCGACGGTGAATTCGCTGGGCGCGTCCACGGCGATCTTTGCCCTGCTCGGTGCGGAGGCGGTCTTCCTGTTTCAGAATCGTCGGTTGTTTGGCGACCGGGTGAAGAGTGAAATCGGGAACCTGGTCTTTATCGCGGCATTCAACATTTTCATCATCGGGTCGATGCCCGGCATCGGGAACTGGGGGCACATCGGCGGTCTGCTCGGTGGGCTGATGCTCTCGTGGCTCATCTGCCCGTTATGGGATGTGGAACCGGGCAGGGATGGCAATTATCATTTTGTGGATCGTCGTCCCAGGCAGGAGGTAATCGCCGGCGCAGTCGCGGTGGTCTTGTTCTTTGGGGGGGCGGCAGTATGGGGGATTTTGAAGTAGAAAATAGCGGGTGGAAAATTTATCAGCCACGGTTTCCAAAAATCCGTGGCTGATTTTTTACGGCTCGATTTTAAACACCGTGCCTGCACTAGTTCCCTGCACTTCAGGGAAGAAGGATTGCCAGGCGTGGGCAGGCAGGACGCGATATTCTCCCGCCTGCAATGGGGCGAGGGTGTAGGTCAACGTATAGGTCCCGGCGGGGAGGTAAGTGGCGGTGTAGAGGATGCCATCATCGCGTATCTGCGGGTCGTTGAACAACCACCAGCCCCAACCGTTGGCAAACGGATACTTGTTGTCAAATTGGACTTCCACGCTGCCCGCATCGACCCCTTGCTGGCTGGTTTTGAGCGTGCGATTCAACACTTCCATGCCGGCGGGGATGAAGTCCTCGACCAGTACGTAGTACGCGTCGTGAGGCAGAGTCAACGTCAGCCGGGCGGTGATTGTCTTATCGGTACCAAGTTTGAGCGTGGAAAGAGGCGTGCAGCCATCCGGCTGTGCCGGGTCGCAATAGACGCGTTCGATCTGCATCCCGGCACCCAGCGGTTCGACCTCCTCCACCGGGCGGTTGAGCCTCAAGACCGCGTTGTAGTACAGCCGACCCGGCCCGTCCTCGCGCGTGATGGTCAGCAGGTTGGGCGAGTTGGGCGCGAGATATTCGATCGGCACCTGCGCTTTGACCGGCGTGAGCACCTGCGCCCCGGCGACATCTCCGTTCGCAAGCGGGCTGCCGTTGAGCGCGGCGTTGAACGAGAAGTCGGCGCTGAGGTCGCCAAAACCGACCATGGCGTTGTTGAGCGCCATCATTGCCCAGGCGTTCTCGTGACCGATGCCCCACAACCCGTGTGCATCCCGGTGTGCGGTGAGGTAACGTACCGCGTTGAAAACGATCTGGTTTGCCGGGTCGAGTTGCGCCAGCACATACACCACGACGGCGGTCGTGTACACCGGCGAACCCCGGCTGAAGAGATTTGCCTCGGGCGTTTCCCAGTGTGCGCTTGAGGATGTTTGGATGGCGTTGGCTTCGAGATTCGAGATAAGGTCATGAATGCGCGGGTCGGCGGGGTTGATTGTGTTGAAGACGGAAGCCAACAGTGCCGCGCTCGCCGGGCTCAAACGGTCACGCGCCTCGTACAGCGCGTTGAGCGTAGTTTCGCCGGAACTGTTTGCCTGTGCCAGCACGAATTGGATGAACACGAGGTCGTCCAGTTGCGGCGCGCGCGTGTCGTTATTGACCGTGAAATCCAATTTTTGCAAATAGACTCCCGCGCGTTGCAGTACGCCGTCGTCCACGGCAATGCCCGTGCCGCGTGCGCGCAGTAGCCCGAAGAACACATACGCAGTGATGTACGCGTCGCTTTGTTCGCCTTTCCCCCACCAGCTCCAACCGCCATCCTCGTTTTGCAGATGGATCAAACGGCTGATTCCCGCGCCGACATTCGTCGTCACGCGCTCGGTCAATGCTGGATCGCTCAAGCCTGCGTTGGTCAGGGCGCGATAGACTTCCAGATTTGGCAGGAGGTACGAAAGAGTCGCCTCCGCGCTCAGCGACACTTCCGGGATTTCCATCGCCTCCAGCCCGGATAACAAGCTGCCAGCCAGCGAGGGACTTAATTCCACCTCCAAGCCGCCTCCTGCGGCGGGCGTGAATGTGCGTGGAAACGAAATGATTTCCTGTTGCGACGCCGCGCCGCGCAGCGCCCCGCCCGAGACGAATGCCTGCGGCGCGGTGTACTGCAAAATGGGAAGCGCCCCCCAGACCGGGCGCGCCGAGTCCTGCAAAGCGGGCGAGCCGCTCGTCGAGGCGGAAAAGACCAGGTCGGCTGTATCCGCTGGGCCCGCCACGCCCCACCATTCGACGCGCGCACGTCCATTGGCGGGGAGACTCACCTGCCGCGTGGCTTTTTCCGGTTCGTCTAGCACAAAGCCCTCGCCCTGCAAATTGACGCTGACGCTCAACGGGCCGGACGTGTTGTTGTTGACGATTGCCGCCATCAACACGTGGTCGCCCGTCACCAAAAAGCGCGGCGTCACCGGGCGGATGAGCAGTGCCTTGGTCGAAACGATCTCCGTCTGCGCCTGCCCAACCTTGGTGTCGGTGGTCAAACCGCGCACGTCCACCTGCCAGGTGGTGAGCGAATCGGGCAGGGTCATCGTTGCCTGACCGCGCCCTTCCGAGTTGGTGATGAGCGACGGGTTCCAATAGGCGGTATCGGGGAACTCCTCGCGCACCACTGTCACATTCTCATCACCGCCGCCGCCCAATCCGCCGGGGAATAGCAGGTTTCGTCCGCTGTAGACGGCAAGCGAAAGACCGGTCTCGATGCCGAGCGGTTGGTTTTTGTAAAACGCGGGCAGGATGTCCTCTGCGTTCGGGTCCGCCAGCGCCAGCACGGATTTGTCCACGACCGCCAGCGAGAATTCTCCCTGCACCGGTTGACCGGCGCTGTCGGTCACCAGTACATCGAAGGTGACGTTGTCGCGTGGTCCCGCCTCGGCGGGCGTGGAAAGCACCTGTACATTCAATTTCTGCGCGTCCGGCTCAACCGGGAGGTTCACCAGTCCCTGCCGGAAGTCGTTGCCCTGTCCCATCACCGTCACACTGACATAGACATTCGGCGCATCGTCGGCGGTCAACGGCAGGGAGTATTGTTTCCCGCTCCCGTTGATGAGCAGGACCTCCGCTTTTGAAACGGTGCCGCGCTCCACGGTCACTAGCGCCAGCGAATTGGTGGGGAACGGGTTTGGGATGAAGATACCAGCGGTCTCGCCCGCTTTATACGACTCTTTATCGGCGGTAAGTTCGAAGCGCTGGTTTGGCAGGTCGGGCCACGAGGCGGAACCTGCTCCGCCCACCCAGACCAGTGTCTGCGTACGCGCGCCGTCGCCGGAGACCTCCAGCAGGTACGTTCCCGCGTTCGGCGGGACGAACGACAACCGCGCCTTGCCATCCGTTCCGGTGGCGAGGTTGCTGCTGCTTACCGGCGAATACACAGGTTCGTATGTCGGGAAGCCAAACTTGTCCACGGTCTTTTCCCAGCGCACCTGTTTGAATACAGCCACCAGCTCCCGCTCGCCGGAGGGATTCTGCGCCCAGTCCACGGTGAGGACCTCGAAGCCAAGCGGAAGGTTCGCGTTGCCGGTCCATTGATCGGGGCGGATGCCGATGTAAAAATCCGCGGGGTGGACGCGCATGGCGGCACGCGCGCTGACTGGCAGCCCGGACTCGTCCTTTGCAGTGACCTCCAGTGTGACGAGTTGCGTCGATTCGCCTGGCATTCCCGAAGGGGGCTCAGGGATGGCTGGCAATTCAATGGACAGGATTCCCTCCGGGGTGGTTTGAGCCATTCCCTCTTCGAGGAGTTTTCCCAAATACCCGGAATCGGACCCCGGGAAATGGAACGCGTCCAGCCAGGAGTCGTCCAGCAAGCCCGTGCTGTAACGCGGGAAATGGAAATGATCGGGTTTGGTGTAGAGCGCCCAATGCACCTCCACGTTCCCGGCGGGCACGTCGAAGAAGTAACGCGCCTCCACATTCGCCTGCGCGGCCTCGCCGAGTTTGATCTCCTCGGCAGAGAGGTCCACACTCAGTTCGATCTCCGGCTTGCGGTATTCCGCCACCTGGAAGGATAGATAAAACTGGAGGACGCTGTTCTCGAACGTGTAATACCCCGGAACGGCATCTTCGGGCAGTTTGAACTGGCCGTTGAATGTGCCATACGGTGAAAGCGGCGCGTTGAATGTCGTGAGTTGCGTGCCATTGGCATCCTTGATGTTGATGGTCACTTCGTTAATCGTTGGCAGTTCATAGCGACCGTTGAACGCCTGCCGCACCACGCCTCGGAAATATATCGTCTGTCCCGGGCGGTAGATGGGACGGTCCGTGTACATGTAGATTTCGTTGTGCGGGGCGCGTACATCCTGGGTGTAGCCGAATTCCCATGCACCGATGCCGTTCGCCCAATTGCTTACTGCCAGCCCGAAGTCATCCTCGCCCGGCTGGCTGAGTACCGCGTACAACGGACGGTCTGTGGCGGGGATTTCCGTCTTCCACAAGCCGTTCGCGTCGGTCACGCCGGAGACGAGTTGGTTGCCCGCGCCGTCGTAGATGGCGGCTGGCGCGCCCGCAATGGGAGTCTGCGTGGGCAGGTCCACTGCCCAGAGAAGCGCCTCGGTCGCGCCGAGTTTGAACGTCAGGTTCACATGACTTGACGCCACGAGATACACCAATTTCGAATCCAAAGTCAGTTGCGAGGAGGTGATGTTGACGTAGTACAGCCCCGGCACGAGCTGGTTGTTCTGCGTTGCCAGAGATAACTTCACCTTGCGCGTTTCCGCGGGCGGCACATTCAATGCCTGCGGAAAAATGGATTGCTCGGTGGGGACAAATGCCTGCTGGTTCTCGAACGAGCCTTGCAGGGGGAAGAACTCCTGCAAGGTCAGCGGCGCGACGATCACATCCGCATTGACGATGTTCGCGGCGCTGGCGTTCAACACCGGGTCGTCGGGTCTCACGAACAAAGTGTTCGAGCCGAACTGGTTCACATTCACCGTGGTGGTCAGCGGCGGTGTGCGGAAATCCAAAAGGAATGGGTCGCCCAGCGATTGCCCCCACCGATCCTTGATCAACCCGGAGAGTTGAACGACGTAATTCGTGTCGGGCGCGAACTCGCCGCGCACAAACAGATTGAAACCATCCTCCGATTCATCCACGGTAAGACTTTCGAGCGGAGGCGTCACGGTGACGAAATTATCGTACTCGCCCTCCGCAAACGGCGCGTTGAACGTGAACGTGACCTGATTGAAATTCGGCTCCGCCGCGGTCACGGCAAAATTATCGAAGGTGCTCAACACCACGCCGTACTCCTCGCCCAACGTCATACCGCCGCGCGATTGCGCCGCTCCGCCGATATTCAAAATGTAGCCGACGTTACGCTCCAGAAGTTTCTCTGGGACAAAGGTCAGCACAGTACCGTCATCGTTCCACGTCAGCTTTCCGTTCAGGGTGCCTTCCGTGCCGCTGAACAGGAAATTGGTCCGCACGCTGTCCGCGTCCATGGGCTGGTTGAAGGTCAATTTGATTTCAGGATCAAGCGGGATCGGGCTTTCGGTGGACGGTTCCAGCAGGATGACGCGCGGGCGCGAGGTGGTGAACGTCCACGAATTTGCCGCGCTTCCATCCAAGCCGACGCCTGCCACCGTTTTCAAGTCTGGGTTCAGACTGACGGTGTATTCCGTGCCCCCTGCCATTGCCGGGTCGGGATAAAAAATGTACGTGCTGGTGTTGATCCATTCGCCGCGTCCCTGCACCGGCGGGGAAACGGTGAACGCTGCGGGCTGGGAGGACGCGTCCACACCGAGGGCAATTACCGGCTGGTTAAATGAGGCGACGATGGCCGCGTCCACTTCCACATCTTCAGCGTTCGATTTGGGCAGAAGATTCGTTGCGCGCAGATAGTCCGTAACCGGGTAGACGAGGTCGAGCGGCTCCGGCAGAACAAAACCGGTCACCGATTGGATGGAGTTCGCAATCTTAATTCTTAATTTTGAATTGGGCGGGTACGATTCGGAGGGGGTAAAGACGACTGTCGCTTCGTCGGTCCAGGTGAAAATGCCGGGAGGAAATCCGCTGATGGAGCTCTCGACAGATTGTTTGTTCATTACCTGATTAAAATAAAAAGTAATCGGCGAAAGATGACCGATGACGCTGCCGGGAGGCGGGTCGGTTTCGATTAACGCGGGCGGCACGGCCTGAAGGAATTCCGTCGGGGTGGGGATGGCGGGCGTGGAAGTGGGTAATCCCGGCAGGCCGCCGCAGGATGTCAGGAGCAGGGCAATGAGGAGCAAACAATTCAGGGCGGGGATGACGCGGTGTTTTGTCATAAATCCTCAACAGGCTGGATATTCCCGATTCATTATACACGCGTCAGAATCAAAAAGGGACACGGAAGCCCGAGTCCCTTTTTGATGAGAAACAAAAGGATGATTTTATTGTGATGCGGCAAGCGCCAGTTCCACCGCTTCCGCGATCTCCTGGTAGGTGGGGATCTTGCCCGGCTGACCGACTTTGGCGCCGTTCACAAATACGCTCGGCGTGCCGCTGACGCCGATCTCCTGACCGTATTCGAAATCAGCCTGGATCTCGTCCTCGTACTTGTTGGCGTTGAAGCAGCTGTTGAAGGATGACATATCGAGACCGATGTTCTCTGCCATGGCTTTGAGACGTATGTTGCTCAAGCCGCCCTGGTTCTCGCCATTCCAGTTGGCATAGATGATGGCTTTCATATCCCAGAATTTTCCCTGTTCGTTGGCGCACATGGCGGCATTGGCAGACTGGTCCGATTCGCCGCTGCCCGCCGCGCCGGGTCCGTCAATGAAGGGATAGTTGTGAAAGGTGTAGGTGGCCTTGCCCGGTTCGACCAGGTATTGTACGATGAGCGGCTCGATGCTTTCGCTGAAGTACTGGCAGGCGGGGCATTGAAAGTCCTCGAAGACATCGATGGAGACTGTCGCGTTGGGGTCGCCGATGGTCAGCCCATTCGCGTTGGGCAGGCTGACTGGCGACACGGTGATGATGTTCTCGATGGATTTCGTTTGTGTCCATACCACCGCAAAAACCAGCAACGCCGCGCCGGCAACGATCAGTCCGATCATCATCAGGCGGGTGCGTTGTGCCTGGCTGCGGATTTTTTCACGCCTCTCCTGGCGTTTGCTCTTCTTTTCCATGCTCATAAAAACTCCTTGATTTTGTATTCAAAAATGATGCAGTGTGCCTGCATCATTTTACGTGTCAATTCACTGTTGTGCGTTAATCTCGTTCAAAGCCGCTTCGAGTTCCACCTGGAATGTGTTGAACGGCTGGGCGCCATCGATTGTCCTCGATCTTTTCTCGCCGTTCACCGTGTAGGTCATGACAAAGAAAGGCGTGCCGCCGATCTCAACGGCAAGGGCATCGGCTATATCCTGATCCACCTGTTCATCGTACTTTCCGCTGTCGTAACAATCCTGAAAATCATCCATGTTCAAGTTAACGCTCTCTGCGATGGCGCTGAGTCGGCGGTCCGAGAAGGAGCCTCTATCTTCCACATCCATATTGTTGGCGAACAGGGCATCATGCATTTCCCAGAACTTGCCCTGGTCGGCGGCGCAGTACGCGGCGAGGGCGGCATCCCTTGATTCGGTTTTGGGAGTGGCGCCGGTTGCCCGGGCGATATTGTCGCTGACCCAGTTTCCGGCGGAGCGGTACACGAACCGCACCTTTCCGGTGCTGATGTAATACTGCACGAGCAGGGGCTCGGTCTCGTCGAAGAACCGTTCACAGTAAGGACATTGAAAGTCTGAGTACACCACAAGTTCTATTGGGGCATTCGGGTCGCCCATGGTGTTACGGTCGACGTTGGGACGCGGCTTTGCCTGTACGGTGACGATATCAAGCACCGGTTTGAGCGAAGGGTAGATGAAGGCAAAAACGATAAATATTGCGCCCACGATGATCAGACCGATGGTGAGGATACGGCTGAATTTTTCCTGGCGGCGGATCTGCTCGCGGCGCTCCTGACGCTTACTGACTACCTTGTCGGGACTCATAAAACTCCTCGGCGGAAGAGACTGAAGCCGAATTTTCCCATGCCCAAAATTTTTTGTCTAGGAAAAGGTTAGGATGTTCTTAATTTCGGGAAAATCCTTGCGAAAGACGGATGACCTCCGCAAGGGTCACGATCATTTCAGGTGATTATCGAGCCATTCAAGCATAAATCGGATGACTTCTGCTTTCCCCGGTTCGTTATGGATCTCGTGATACATGCCGTCCCATAATTTCAAGGTGACATCGCGGTTCTTCTCGCGCGCCAGACTGACAAAATCCTCGCTCCCGCTGGGATAAGTGATCCGATCCGCTTTGCCGTGCATGAGAAGCAGGGGCGGAGTGAATTCCTTCGCGCGCGAGAAGCACAGGTCGATGGCATTCAACGCCGCTTTGCCGAATCCCATGCTGGTCTTGTCATGCACCAGCGGATCTTCGATGTACGCCTTTATAATCTCGGGGTCATGCGAGAGTGCTTGGGGATCCAGTCCGCTTGGAATGGTCATGGCAGGGGCAAGCGATCCCAGCAGTTTCGCTAGGGCTACTTTTGCCTTTTGCTCCTGCAGGGCGGAGCGGAGCGCCGGACCAGTGACCACAATGCCTTTCAAGCCCTCGCCGTATTGGATGGCATACGTCAGGGACAATAACCCGCCAAGGCTATGCCCGTACAAAAAATGGGGGATGCTGGGGTATCGCTGAGACAGAAATTGAAAGAACTGGCGGATATCCTGCATGTACGCGTCAAGCGACGGAGTATGTCCGCGTGCGCCGCCCGATTTTCCATGCCCGCGCAAGTCGAACCCGATCAGGGTGTAACCGGCGTCAGTCAATGCCCTGCCGACATGGGCATATCGCCCGACATGTTCGCCAAGCCCGTGGACGAGCGCCACGAGGGCTTTGGAGTCGCCGTCCGGTTCCCACCCCTGAACTTGGAATGTAATACCGTCCTTGCCTTCCCACTTCGATTCGATTGGTTTCATGTTATTTTCCAGTTGTGATTTTGAATTCACAGGCATGATGTCCCTGTGCCTTGCAGGAGGTTTCCTCTACGTCATATCCCTGTGCGGTTGCCCAGAAAAGGCTCTCGCGGATCAAACCCTGGGTCACGTAACAGATCGGCATTGCTTCGCGCTGACCGGCGGCGGCGGGAGAGGCGTTGTCAACGAGGAGCAGGTCAAGGTCGAGGGTGTGAACCGTGATGTCGCCGGATTGATTACCGAGGAAGCGCGCCAGCAATTCCAGAATGGATTTTCGCCGTGTGTTGAGGGGTAGTCGTTTGATGACCGCGGCTTGCGCTTTGCCGCCCAATGCCGAGTCATCCAGAAGGTGTTCCCAGAGACGCTGCCCCACGCGCAGGAGGACGCCGCGCGCGCCGCGCCCATAGTAGGAGCGCATCGCGGCTTGCAGGGTCGCATAGGTCTTTGCGGATTCGATGGCGTCGGTCTTTGCGAAAGCTTCGGGTTTTGCCCATTCTGCCGGGAGTTTGGAAAGGGCAAGCATTGCATTGAACTGGTCTGCGCCCAGTTCGAGGGCGACCGTTTCCACAAATCGGCGTAAGATGCGGTTGGAAAATTTGACCTCGCTCACGTGCGGGCTTCTCCCACTTCGAAACGGCAATAATCGTCGCCTTTGGCCATGCAATGCGTTTCGATGATGGCATACTCCTTGCCGGTCGCCCATTGCACCGCCTCGGCAATGGAGCCGACGTACAAGTGGCAGATCGAATCCGTGCTGTGACGACCGAAACAAATCGCGCATGTCGATTCGATGTAGGCGAGCCGTCCGTCGTTGTCTTCGATCCAGGCGTTGACTTCGGGGTTGCTCTTCTTCAAGGCATCTGCCATGCCGTTGAGGATGAATTTGATCTTTTGTTTTTCCGGCAGTAGTTTGATTGCCACGCCCGCCACGCCGAGCAGGGCGGCTTGTTCGCGCACACCATATTGGAAGGATGCCTTGCCGATGCGCCGCAGGATGCCTCTGCCGCCGCGCCCGTAGAACGTCTCGATGGCTTCGTTGAACCTGGCATATTGCGACGTCTGGATGGCGGGCTGGAGATTGTTAGGCGGGAAGTTGTCGATGAATCTTTCCAGCCCGCAGGTACGCAAAACAGCATTCAAGCCGTTATCGCCCATCACCTCCTGGGCTGAGACCAGCGCCTGACGTACAAGTGAATTGATGATCGTCGAATCTTCCCTGGCTGGCATGACTTCCTCCTCGTTTCTTACGGGTAAGCGGACACTGCGAAAGTATACACGGGATATTGTTCTCCCGTGCGGAGAAAACCCATTTTCTGGTACAGGCTCAATGAAACGGAATTATCGCTTTGAGTGTTGACCGAAAGCCGCGGGATCCCGAATTGATTCAATCGTGTAAAGAGATCACTGAGCAAAGCCCTGCCCACACCATGTCCCTGCACCGATGGGTGGACAGCCAGCCGCGCCAGATGCGCACGCGACCTCCCGCCGGTGGAAAGTTGATACCCGACAACTCCCTGAGCGCCCTCCGCCACGGTGGCAATCATCGTCTGTGCATACGCCCTGCGCAAGGTTTCGAGCGGGTTCTGCCATAACGGAGGGAAGGAAGCCGCGTCTGCCTGCGCGACTTCGGGAAGGTCAGACTCCTCCATCTTTCGGACGCGAATCCCCTCCGCTTCGCGCGGCGCCCAGGGTTGATACTGCCATTCGAGCATGACAATGTTCTGACGGTTCTCGAATCCGCTCGCGGCGAGGACGGTCTGGAACCAGGGTTGCATGGCAATCGCCGCCACAGTTGCACCGCCGGCGCGGGCAATTTCATGCCGGGCGGTGTCCCAGAGGATGTTCCATGCATTTTCCGCCGACCAGCGTCCGGCGTAAACAAAGAGCCGCACCCAGGCGATGCCCATTGCTTCGGTCGGGCAGGCGAGCGCGGCTGTGATCTGTCTGCCTTCCTCCAGCGTCCAAAAGAAGGGCGCGCCCAGCCATTCGAGGGGCGTGCGCCAGTCAAGATGGCGATGGAGGCGGGTCTCGAAAAAGATCAGGTTCGATAATTGCTGATGGTCGTTGAGATTCGCCGGACGAACCAAGGTATTAATCACGATACACCTTACGAAAGGCAGACCGTCCGAAGCGGCTGTCGCCTGTATTACCGGATGATTCCGATCCGCAACAGAAATTTCAGAATGCGCTGGGCGAATGTGGGCTTTTCTGTGAGCCTCAGTGAGTCGAGCACATCCATTTGCGAATCGGTCATGCGCCCAAGTTTGAGGTTCAGGTTTGCTGCGGTTTTTCTCACCATGGAATGCATATCGCCCTCACCCGCCTGCTCGAACAAGGACGCCGCGCGGTCGTATTCCGCCAGCGCCTCCCGCCATTGTTTGAGTCCTTCCAGCGCGGCGGCGCGGTTGCCAACAGCCATTGCCTGCCGCTTCAGATCGCCCGCCTGCCGAAAGATTTCCTCCGTCCCCTCCGTAACCTGCAGGGCTTCCTTCGCATTCCCGGATTGCAATAAAGCCACGCTCTGGTTGTTCTTCATCTCCGCCGCCTTCAGTTCATCCTTTGCGGCGGTAAATGCCTGCGCGGCCTGCGAGAACATCCTTGCCGCGACGGCAAAATTTCCCTTTTCATATTCCAGCTTTGCCTGGTCGGCGAGTGATATGGGCTTGACGTTGTTCACGGGGTTTAGAAGGTGATATCGAGCAGGTCTTCTGCCACCGAGCGCAGCTTGTCCCTCGACATGCTGCTCAGTTTCATGGCAAGTTCGATATAGGGACGGTTAACCGGCAGGGCGACGAATTCCCGCAGTTCCACGGGCATTTCAAGGAAGTGCTGAACGGCCTCTTCGCCTCGCATCCACAACCCGATGGGTCCACTCCGGTCAAAGAAGGTTTCGATCCGCCCGCCGAGCGTCTTGACCAACACTTCGAGTTCGGGCAACGGGATGGCGCGTTCACCCAGCTCATAGGCTTTGATGCGCGCGCTGGGGATCCCCGTTTCCAGGGCAAGGCTGCGGATCGAAATGGATGCGTTCATGCGTTCCTGCCTCAAGAGCGCGCCGATCTTGCGTTGGCGCACCGCGAGTAATTTGGGCAGGTCGAGGCTTTCGTAGGGCGGGGCATCGTCTGACTTCACTTCCCTGCCCCAAAAGTGATTGATTGGCAGGTCGAGGAAAAAGACCAGCGATTCCAATTCCGGCAAAGAGGGAGCTCTGCGTCCCGCCTCGTACGAGTTGAACACCCCTTTCTTGACACCGATCGCTTCGGCGCATTCCTGCACACTTCGGCGTGCTGCAAGACGGGCGTCGCGTATCAACAAGCCAAGTTTCTTCGTGCGGATGGTGATCTGGGACTTGATGTCCATGTTTCCTCGGAAACGCTCAACTCGATGGGTCTGCTGGCAATATTATAGCAGAGACCGTGCGCCAATTAACGCCGCTGTTGAGGCTTTCCGGTGGAACTGGGCATGAAGATCTCTCCGCTCAGTTTGAAGCCCGCGGCTTCGAGTCGTGGCGAGAAGATCGGGCGGATGCCGGTTGCCTTGAGTTCGCCGATGATCTTGTTGTCTGGCCCAATGCCGGTCTGTTCGAATTTGAAGATGTCGGTCAAAACCACGGTGTCGCCTTCCATGCCCGCGACCTCTGTGATGGCTGTCACTTTGCGCGAACCATCCTTCAGGCGCGTCTGCTGGATGATGAGATCCACAGCTGAGGAGATTTGCTGACGCACCACTTTGAGCGGCAGGTCCATGCCCGCCATTAACACCATGGTCTCGATGCGCGAAAGCGCGTCGCGCGGGGTGTTGGCATGCAGGGTGGTCAACGAGCCGTCATGACCGGTGTTCATGGCTTGCAGCATGTCCAATGCTTCGCCGCCGCGGCATTCGCCCACCACGATGCGGTCCGGGCGCATACGCAGAGAGTTGCGGACGAGGTCGCGGATCGTCACTGCGCCCTTTCCATCCACGTTGGCAGATTTGGTTTCCAAGCGCAGGACGTGTTCCTGCTGGAGCTGCAGTTCTGCCGCGTCTTCGATGGTGATAATGCGTTCATTCTCCGGAATGAAACTGGAGAGCACGTTCAGGAGTGTCGTCTTCCCCGAACCCGTCCCGCCTGAGATGACGATGTTGAGGCGGGCGATCACACAGGCGCGGATGAACTCCGCCATATGCTGGGTCAGGGAGCCGAACTCGATCAATTGCTGGATGGAAAGTTTATCTTTTTTGAATTTACGGATGGTGATGCACGGTCCATCGATGGAGACCGGGCGGATCACTGCGTTGACGCGGGACCCGTCTGGCAGGCGCGCGTCGACGGTGGGGCTGTCCGGGTCCACGCGGCGCCCCAGGGGAAGAATGATGCGGTCAATGATCCGATTGACATGGTCATCATCGTCGAACGTGATTCCGGTCTTCGAGACTTTTCCGTTTTTCTCCACAAAGACTTTCTTGGGACCATTGACCATGACTTCGCTGACTTCGGGGTCGTCCAGCAGGGGCTGGATGGGACCGAAGCCGGTCATCTCGTCGAGAATTTCAGTATAGATCTGTTTGCGGATATCCTCCGGCAGGTTGACCTTGGTTTGAACGTACACTTCGTTCAGTCGTTGTTTGATGATTTCGGCGCGGTCGCCAAGCTGCAAGGTTTCGCCTTCCAGCGAACGACTGACATTCTCGACGAGGTACCGTTTGAATTTGAGCAGGTCGGCGGAGGTGAGTCGCGTGAAGTTGGATGCGAGCGGAGTTGCCATTAAGCATTCCCTCCATCATCCTTGTGTTCCTCCGGAAGCACCCAGACGATGTGATCGCGTTTTACCGCCAGAAACGGGGATTGAAACAGGGGCTGTCCGTCTTCACCCAGCACGGTTACGTCTGTCAGGGCGAGGAAATTTTCGTGCTGATCGAGTTCGTCCTTGATGCGCTGGTCCCTGCGGACGTGGATGTATCCGCGCATCAAATGTGAAGTAGTCTGGATGGTGGCATATACGGGTTCCTTGGAGATGATCTCCGTGAAGATCTTGCCTTTTTCGTCATATTCGATGGTCATGGTACCTCTCATGAAATTAAAACGTGATAGGGGCGGGCGCCCGCTGCCTTGAATCACGGTGCAAAAACAACGGTCACGTGGGGAGTGTCGTCGTTTTATGCGGATACCTGAGTGTAGTCGAAATGCGCTGGAACGTACCTTTCACTTCCTTTAGGCGGAAATCCTATCTGGCGCGCAGGCGGTGTGCCAGCTTTACCATGTCTTCCGCGGTTTCCTTCAGGATGAGTGATGCGGTGTCGGTGGGATATTTGGTCGTAATGGGCTGGTTAAGGTTGTTTGCCAGCGCAAAATTGCCCCCCATATATGGCATGGCCTTCTGGATGGTCAATCCGATGATTGTCTCGGCTTCGGCTTTAGTCAATCCCTCCAAACCGACTGCGCGGTTTAGGATCGCGTAGACCTTTTGCTGTTCGATGCCCTGGGTCTGCAAGTAGTTCCAGACGGTCTTCGTCAGCTTGACGGTGCTTTGATCGGTGGAAACGACCAGGGGGATGAGATCCGCCTCCTGGATCAGAGGCAGGCTGATGCGTGAGAGGGAACGCCCAATGTCGAGGATGATGAAATCGTACGCGGTGCGGAGTGTTTCCACGATCTCGATGATGCGGTCTCCCCGGAGGATGTTTCCGTGCTGTGGATCGGGGGACCCGGCCAGCAATTGGAATTTCCACAGTTCGGGTTGAGGCAGTTCCCTGTGGAAAAAGTCCTCGTTCGTTTGCCCGGATGGGAGGTCTGCCACGGTAACCAGATTCAGTTTCCCCTCATAGCCAACGATCGGACCAATCGAACCGATGGGCAGGACCAGGTCTGCGACCACCACGCGCTCTTTGGGATGTAACTGCTGGATGTTCATCGCGAGGTTGGCACACAGCGACGAGGTGCCGGTGCCTCCCTTGGCGCTCAGGAAGACGACCAATATGCCTTTTTTTTCTTTCGCTGGAGGGGGAGCTTCGGCAGGTTTTTCAGCCCCAAACAGGCGGGAAAGCGCCTCTTCCAGGGCGGGAATTGCCTGCGAGGATTTGATCAGATATTCATTGACCCCGGCGTTGATGCACGCTTCCTTGCGCACGGGACCGGGGTCGCTGGAAATCGCGATTAATGGCGTTTTGCTCGTGCGCTGGTCGTTGCGTAATTTGAGAATGAATTCTTCGTCGTGGATGTCAGAAAGGACCGGGTCGAACAGCACAAGGTCGGGTTCGTCGCGCCAGGCGGCGATGAGCGCTTCCTTGCCGGATGCGGCTTCGAGCACCTCGAACTGTTTTTCACGCAGCAGGTTTGCAAGAAAATTGCGGCTGGCAATGTTCTCGTCCAGAACCAGGATTGTCTTACCAACCACAGGGGCCTCCTCCCTGCTCACTCTTCGATGGGCGGCATCAGGTATCCCAGCCCGGAGCGTGTGACGATATGTTTGGGGGCGTGGGCGTCATCCTCCAGCTTTTGGCGCAGGCGGGCGATGCTCACCCACAGGATTTCCTTGTCCGTGCGGTATTCGGGCCCCCACACGCTGGTCAGGAGATCCTCCGAGGTCATAATCTTTCCGACATGATGCGCGAATTGAAGGAGTAAACGATATTCGGTGGCGGAGAGGGAGACCGGCGTTTCTCCGCGCCACACTTCGGCGCGGGCGAAATCGATCTTCAAGTTGTCATGGGTGAAGAAGCGCGACTGACCGGCTTCGCTGGGAGGCTGGGCGCGGCGCAACACAGCCCGGACACGCGCCAGCAGTTCGGTGGCGGAGAATGGTTTGACGAGATAATCATCGGCGCCCAAGTCGAGACCGCGCACCCGATCCTGTTCGTCGCCTTTGGCTGTAAGGATAATAATGGGGGTGTTGGAAAATTCCCGGATTCGTTGCGTGGCGCCAAACCCATCCAGTTTCGGCATCATCACGTCCATCAATACCAGGTCAATGGGCTGATTGGAGAAGACGTCCACGGCTTGTGAGCCGTCCTGTGCAGTGACCACCTCGTATCCCTCCGTGCGCAGGTTGGCTTCGAGCAATCGCAGATAACGAGGTTCGTCATCCACTATCAGAATGCGTTTTGCCATAGCGGGCCTCCTTCATGCTAGTTCGATGAGTTGACGGGCAGTTCTATGAAAAACGTGGTTCCCTGTCCGGGATTCGATTCTGCCCAAATCTTACCACGATGTGCCTGAATTATCTGCTTGCAGATGTAGAGTCCCAGACCGGTTCCGGTGACCGTCTTTTCGCCGCGCACCCGATAGAACCGCTCGAAGATGAGCGGCAGGGATTCCCTGGGGATGCCCGGTCCTCGGTCCATGAAGGAAACGATCAGGCTCTTGCCGACCTGGTTGAGGGTGATGATGATTGCCGCCCCCGGCGCATACTTGATGGCGTTGGTGAACAGGTTCTCGAACACTTGCGCCAGACGGACACCGTCCCCGTTGATAGGCGGCGCGGGTTGGAGGTCCATGCTGACGTCGAGGTCCCTGAACCGGGATCGAATCCGCTGGGTGACATCGCGCAGAACGGCATCCAGCCGCAGGGGTTGGAAGCGAAGCGGGAGGGTCTTGCTTTGCAGGCGCGCCGACTCGAGCACATTCTCGATCAACAGGGCGAGCCGGTCTGCCTCCTCGTCGATAATGGTCAGGAACTCGCGCTGGGTTTCCGCATCCCAGTTGGTGTCCTGCCGCAGGAGGCTGGTGCTGTAGCCCTTGATGAAACCCAGCGGCGTGCGCAGTTCATGAGAGATGGTGCTGACGAAGTCCTCCTGCAATTGCATCTGGCGTTTGAGGTCGCGCAATTCCCGGTTTGTCTCGTGCCAGGTGGAGCGTTCAAAGAAAAGGGAAAGCAGGTGCGCCACGAAGGTTGCCATGGTGATATGACTTTGTTCATACGCCGGACCGCCAAAACGTACGAAAATCAACGCCCCTTTGACTGGCCCATCCAGACCCAACGGCAGACCGAGCAGATAGGCTTGGTGCAAGCGGTCGTCTGACGGTGTATTGGGTTTGGGGTCCTGCAATAGAAGTTTCCCCTTGGAAAGCACTTGCCCGGCAAAGGTCTCGCCCCAGGCTGCGTCGGCCTCGGCGTTTTTTGCCCGCCCGACCGCCCGCGCGTAGACCACCTCGAGCGACTGGTTCGCATCATCCTGGAGATAGACCGCCACATTGTCGAAGACGAATTTCTCCCTCACTTTCAAAAGGAACTTCTCAATCGTACTGCGTGAATTATCGGCGTGCGATGTGACTTGCAGCAGTTCCAGCAGGTAGGCGAGGGTCTCTGTGTCCATGAGGGTTACCGTGGGGTGGGCACTGCCAGAAGCGGAAACTTGAACGTGGAGCCGCGTCCCTCCGTGGACTGGACTTCGAGCATCGAGCCGTGCGCTTCGATGATCTGCCGTACAAGCGACAGCCCCAGCCCCGTCCCGCCGTAACGGCGCGTGGGCGAGCTGTCCAATTGATGGAACGGCTCGAAGATATCCTCCAGTTTGGAGGAGGGAATGCCGATGCCCGTATCGGTGACCGAGACGATGACGAGGTTTTCCCCTTCGCGTGTGACGCTGACCACCACGCTTCCGTTCGCGGGGGTGAACTTGATCCCGTTATCGACGAGTTGACCCAGCACCCAGGCGATCTTCTGCGAATCCGCCTGTACAAAAGGCACATCCTCATCGACCACTGCATATAAGTTCACATCGCGTTCCGTCGCCTTGCCGCCATACGATTTGACCGACAGGTTCACGAGGCGCCGGATGTCCACCTCCTCCTGTTTGATGCTCAACTCGCCGCGCGAGGCAAGAGAGACCATGATGAGGTCCTCGATCAACCCTTCGAGCCGATTGGTCGACTGCTGGCTGACCTGCAGGGCATGTTTCTGTTCTTCGGTGATCTTTCCCAGCGACCCGGTGATGAGCAGTTCGAGGTAGCCTTTGATGTGCGTAAGCGGGGTGCGCAATTCATGGGAGATGTTGGAGATGAAATTTGCCTTCAACTGGCTGAGTTCCGAGACTCGTTCGAGCGCCTTCTGCAGTTCCGCAGTGCGTTCCTCCACGCGCCGTTCGAGCGTGCGATTGGCAGCCTGCAACGCGGACCGCAACTGGATGATCTGTTCGGTGACCGCCTGATCGAGTTGCGAGCGTTTGATCAACTTGAGTTCGACCAACGCCTGCCCCAGCAGGATGGTATTCCCTTTTGCGATCTCCTCCTGCTGGTAATCGAGCGCCTTTTGCAGATCCTCCGCCGTGACAAGTCCCTTTTTGACAAGATATTCCCCCATGCGCGGGACGAGCATTTCTGGTGAGAGATGTTGTTGTTCTGTCATACCGCATCCTTATGACTGCCAGACCCATTCTCCATTTACCATTGTAGCCGAGGATTCGAGTGCAAGCAAATCATTTGGATTGCAATCGAAGGGGTCTTTTTCGAGCACGATCAGGTCGGCGAGGTGATTCGGGGCGATCCGCCCGAGGCGGTCCTCCATGGATGCGGCGTAGGCAGGACCGACAGTGAAACCCTCCCATGCCTGGGCGAGGGTCAGTTTTTGTTCGGGGTACCAGCCCTCGGCGGAGGGGGAGCCGTCGGCGCGCCGCCGGGTGACCGCGGCATGCAATCCCAAAAATGGATTTGGCGATTCGACCGGGGCATCCGATCCGAAGGCGAGGCGCGCGCCGAAGTCCAGCTGGGTCTTCCAGGCGTAGGCGAGGCGCGTCCGTTCGGGACCCCAGAATTGGTCTGCCATGAGCATGTCGGAGGTGGCGTGGATGGGCTGCATAGAGGCGATGATGTTGAGCCGGGCAAGGCGTGGGGCGTCGTCGGGATGGATGACCTGCACATGTTCGATGCGATGACGCAGGTGAGGCAGGCGATGTTCAGCTTCGTAGGCGCGGAGTTGTTCGTAGGCGTCGAGCACTTCGTGATTGGCACGGTCGCCGATGGCGTGGACGGTCATGCCCAGCCCGACCTGCGCGGCTTTGCGCCCGTGCTCGAAGAGTTCCTCGCCGTCCATGTTGAGGATGCCGCGGTTGCTTTCCTCGCCGAGGTAGGGCTGGAACATGGCGGCGGTGTGCGGACCCAGCGCGCCGTCCATGAATGCTTTGATGTTCCCGATGCGCAGCATGTCATCGCCGAAGCCGGAACGCAGGCCAAGTTCGAAGGCTTGATCGAGCAGTTCGACGGGCATGTTCTTGAGCACGCGCAGTTTAAGCCTGCCTTGTGCGTGGAGCTTTTGCAGCGCCATGAACGAGTCGCGGCGGTCGAAATCGTGGATGCCGGTCAGTCCCATCTTCCATAAAATCGGCTGCGCCTTTTCGATGGCATCGGCGATTTCGTCGATGCTTGGTTCGGGGATGACGGCGCTTACAAGTTCCATGGCGGTTTCCAGAAGGATACCGGTGGCATTGCCTTTCATGTCGCGCTGGATCTGTCCGTTTTGCGGGTCGGGCGTGGATGCGGTGATGTTCGCCATCTGCATGGCTTTGGTGTTTGCCCACGCGGCATGCAATGACTTGGCGGTGAGATAGACCGGATTATTTGGGGCGACGGCATCGAGTTCGTGCGCGGCGGGCCAGCCCCTCACCCCTGTCCCCTCTCCTGCAGGGAAAGAGGAACTCTGCCACACATTTTGATTCCAGCCGTGACCGAGAATCCATTCGCCGGGTCGGGCTTTTTGTGCGCGTTCCCCCACGCGACGCAGGCATTCTTCTTTTGTGTCTGTTTCGCAGTCGATTTTTTGCAGGCTCAGCGAATAAAATTTCAAATGCAAATGTGCATCGGTAAGCCCGGGCAGGATGACGTGTCCGTGCATGTTCTCGCCCTGCGCGCGGGTAAATCGATTAAATAAGTCATCTGCATGTCCGACCGCGAGGATACGTTCGCGGTCGATCACCACGGCAGATGCTGTCGGCTGCGCCGGGTTTTGGGTATGGATGCGGGCGTTGTAGAGGAGTCTCATGGGTTTTCTCGCTATGCCCTTGCACGGTCATGTCAATTTTTCCAGCAGTGAATCCAGTTCCTCATCGGAGTAATAATAGATGGTAACCGTACCGCCTTTTTTGCCGTGTTTCAAAGCGACCTTGGTTCCAAGGCTGGTTCGCAAACGTTTTTCAATATCGCTCACATTGGCATTGATGGCTGCCCTCTTTTTTGTGACCGGTTTCTGCCCCGTATATTTTCTTGCCAACACCTCCGTCGAACGGACGCTCAGGTCGAGGTTGATGATCTGGTTCAGCAGAACTTCCTGCGCCTTTGCAGAGAGGGACAGCATGGCGCGTGCATGGCCTTCTGTGATACGTCCATCGACCAATGCCTGCTTCACCGCCGCGGACGCGTCGAGCAGGCGCAGGGTGTTGGTTACTGCCACGCGGCTCTTGCCCACACGTTGTGCGATGGTCTCGTGCGACATCTTGAATTCCCTGGCGAGATGCTGGTACGCCTCCGCCTCTTCGATGGGATTCAAGTCTGCGCGCTGGACGTTTTCGATGAGCGCCAGTTCGAGTAATTGTTGGTCGGTGGCGTGACGAATGACGACCGGGACGGTCTTCAATCCCGCCTTGCGCGAGGCCTGCAAACGCCTCTCGCCTGCGATGAGGATGTAGATGCCGTTCTTTCCGGGAGAGACGATCAACGGCTGGATGACCCCATGCTCGCGGATCGACGCGGCGAGATTCTCCAGTTCCTCGATGTCGAATTTTTCGCGCGGCTGACGGGGGTTGCGCTGGATCAAATCGAGCGGGATATGTGCGATACCAGTCCCCTCGCCTGAGGGTGTAATCGCCTGTTGACCCGCCGGGATGAGGGCATCAAGTCCTTTGCCGAGACCGGAGCGTTTTACCATGGATTCTCCTTGCATTATGAGCAGGGGCGCAATATGCTGCGCCCTTGCGTGCATTCAAATTTCATTTTCCGTCGCCTTTCAATAATTCCTTGGCGAGAGCTTCATATGCGTTTGCCCCCACCGATGTGGGCGCATATGCGGAAATGGGAAGTCCATACGAGGGCGCCTCTGCGAGGCGGATGCTGCGCGGTACCACGCTCTTGAAGACCAGACCGGGGAAGTGGTTGTTCACTTCCCGGACGACATCGTTGGAGAGGTTTGTGCGCGGGTCGAACATGGTCAGGATCACGCCGCGCACCTTCAGCCCCGGAAAAAGCGAGGATTGGACGCGCTGGATGGTCTGAGTTAGTTGGCCGAGTCCTTCGAGGGCGAGATATTCACATTGCACGGGAACAAGCACCCCGTCGCGCGCGGCGATGAGTCCGTTGACGGTGAGAAGCCCCAGCGAAGGCGGACAGTCGATCAGGATGTAGTCGTATTTTTCATCAAGCGTCTCCAGTGCGTTCCGAAGCCGGAACTCGCGGCTGGGCTCCTCCACCAGTTCGACCTCCGCACCCGCCAACGCCGGTGACGATGGCAGGATTGCCAGTTGCAGCCGTTCATTGAAAAGGATGTGCGCGGCCGGCGCTTCGCCGTTTAACAAGGCATCGTAGGTGCTGCCCTGCACGGCGCGTTTATCCACGCCGAGAGAGGATGTGGCGTTTGCCTGCGGGTCGAGATCGACGACGAGGACCTTCTGTCCCATCTTTGCGAGGAAAGCGGCGATGTTGATGGCGGTGGTGGTCTTGCCGACTCCGCCTTTCTGGTTGACGAGGGTGTAGATGCGAGTCATTTTGATTTTCGGTTGATGAGTTACGATTTTGGTTGATGATCGGGCAGCCCCGAGTGGTTTTGGATGGTGTATCGGGACCAAGAGTTCTATTTATTGCAACACTTCCATCATGGACGCTTCGATTTCCTGCGGCGTTGGGATTCCTTCCAATCCGATACGCGTCACGGAATGGGACGCAATCAAGGTGGCGAAACGCGCCGCTTCCCACGGGTCACGCGTGCTGAACAGGCGGGTAAAAAACGCCGCGGCGAAGATATCGCCTGCGCCGGTGGCATCGACCTCCTGCACTTTCGGCGCGCGGAAGCGGCGGCGGTCGCCGTGCCAGTAAAGGATACAGCCTGCGTCTGCCTCGGTCACGGCGAGGACGCGGGTATGCCCTGCCATATGTTCGATGATCTCATCGTCGCCGCCCACGTCTTCACGGCTGAGAACGACTGCTCCCGCCTGTTTCAACGCGGGTTCGTAATCCTTCCATCGCTTGGGAGAGACGCGCCCTTCCGAATCCCATTGACGCATCCAGCCCTGTGGGGTGAGCCCGATCAATGCCGGGGAGAAGCCTGCGGGCAACACCGAATCCACTTCGCCGGCAATGGGACCCAAATGAATGATTGAAGCCCTCCTCCAAACATCCGGGACTTTATTGAGGTTGAGACGTATGGCCTGGGCACGGAGGTATTGAATACGTCCGTGTTCAGTGTAGATATTTTCGTAGGTTGTGCTTCTTGGAGATTCAATGGAAATATGGGGAATGTCGTTCAATAGTTCCAGCGATGTTTCAGGACCCGCGGCTGTGACGATCCCCACCCGATAGCCCAGCGCCCGCGCAGTCAACGCAGAGTAGGTGACCGTCCCGCCCAAGCGCGGACCTTCGGGAGTCAGGTCATGCGCCACATGTCCCACCACGAGATAATCCACCGGTTCGAGCAAAGCCAGATCGGGCATGGACGAATTATACCGTGAGACAATCCCCGTTCCCTTTAAAACATCTTTCCTCTTTCGTAGTGCAGTGAAAGAGGAAAGATGAAAGAAAATGTTGAGAAAATCAATCAGTCTTCTTTCGGAAGGATCATCACTTTTCGATATGGTTCTTCGCCGGTGCTTTCGGTCTTCACCGCCGGGTGGTCGCGCAGGGCAATGTGAATGATACGGCGTTCGCCGGAGGGCATGGGCTCCAGCGTCTGGCGGCGCCCACTCTTGGCGACCTGGTCTGCCATGCGCTTCGCCATCTGAATCAGTTGTTTCTCGCGGCGGTCGCGATAGCCTTCCACATCCACGGTCAACTGCACGAATTGCTCCGTCTCCTTGCCGACGATCAACGAGGCGATATACTGGAACGCGGTCAACGTTTCGGAGCGTCGCCCAATCAGCACGCTCAGGTCGTTGCCGCGGATGTCCACGTGAATCGAGCGGCGTCCGTCACGCTCTGCTTCTGTGTAATGCGCGGAGACCTGCGCTTCCAGGTTCAGCAGGTGAAGCATTTTGGAGACGACCGCCTCCGTGTGATCGAGCAACGCGTCATGCTCAGGCTGGGATTCAGCTTCTTTAATGGGAGCAACCTCCGTTTTGGATTCGACACGCTTCGCTTCCGGCTTGGGAGCCGGGGCTGATTCCGTTTTCACGTCCACCGCGCCTGCAGGAGGATTCACCGTTAAACGGACGCGCACCTGAGGCTTTCCCAGACCGAACAAACCTCGGTTGCCCGTATCGAGCACTTCGACGCTGACCGCGTCCGCGGTCAGCCCGAGTTGGGCAAGCCCCTGTGTGATGGCTTCCTCGACGGTGGGAGCGATGACTTCCAGCGTGGTTTTTTCGTTCATGCCCGCCTCCTTGAATTATTTTTTCTGTGCCTGTTGTTTTTGCCTACCAGGCAGCAGGTTGCGCCAGTTGGCTTTACCCTGTGCGGCGTACTGGATGATGCCCAGCAGGTTGCTGGTGATGAAGTAGACCGACAGCCCCGACGGGAAGGTGAGCGCGAACCACCCCAGCATGAGCGGCATGGTGATCGCCATGGACTGCCCCATGGCGGCGCTTTGGTCGTTGGGGTTGGTGGATGGCGGCAGGGTCAGTTTGGATTGCACATAGGTCGTCAATGCGACGATGATCGCCAGTGTGGGGAGGGCAAACCCAAGCACATTCACCGATTCAGGCTGCCCGAGATTCATCCACAGGAACTTGCTGTTGAGCGGGATTAATTCGGATACATCGAGAAACGGGAAGATGATGCTGCGCGAGAGTTTCAACAAGTCCAGCGGTGTGGATGCCAGCGCGCGCGTGATACTCTGATAGAGCGCGATGATGATCGGGAACTGGATGAGGGTGGGCAGACATGAGCCGAAGGGGTTGATGCCTTTTTCACGCTGGATTCGCAGTTGTTCCTGCGCCAATTTTTCGCGGTCTTTGGCATATTTCTTTTGGATTGCCTGCCATTCCTTGTCGTTTTGCAATTCCTGCATGGCGGCGGCGCCCTTCATCTGTTGGGCATTGAGCGGCCAGGTGACGAGGCGGATCAAAATAGTGAACAGGATGATCGCCACACCGAACATGTGCGGCCCATTCCCCAGCAGATCGTAGATCCATAACAGGACATTGGTGAAGATGGAAATGAAATCGTTCCACCGCATAATGACCAACACCAGCAAAACGGTGATTCCCAATGTTTTCAGGAATCCCGAGCCCATACCAGCGGGAAGGGCGGGTGATTGTGGGTTATTGGTTGGGTTATTCATGATGACTCTTTACTCTCCCGGCGTGAAAGGCGACCAGGAGACCTGACGCCCATCGAGACCGAATGCATACAGATACCCCTCGGCGCCCAGGGGGGCGACCAGAATGACATCCCCGGCAACGACAGGCGTTGTGTAGATTTTACCGTCCACCTCTTCGTTCCATATGATTTCGCCTTCGCGGCTGACAGCGAACAAAGTCCCCGGGTCTTCCTCCGTCTTGCCGGTTTCCGTCGCAAACAGGATGAAATCCTGAAGGACCAGCGGACTAGCGGTCACTGCGCCATCGGGCCTGATGGATGCCCAGTTGTGTGTGCCTTCTTTGAAATTGAAGGAATAAAGCTCCCCCGTCAGGTCGGCAAAATAGAGGGTATCGTCCTCGATGGCGGGAGTGCCCCACAACCAGCCTTCGGTAGCCAGCAGGGTGTCATGATTGCCTGTGACAGGATCGAACCGTTCGAGCTTGGAATCGAGAGAACCGACATAGAGCATCCCATCCGTGCCGACGACGGCAGAGCCAGGAATGGCAGAGGTGAGGTCCTCATGCCAGAGGATATCGTAGGTTTCGACATCGAGTGCAACCACGCTGTGGTCGAGTGACGTGACATATACGCGTTCACCGTCTGTTGTCGGTTGCGCCCACAACCTTCCGCCCAACTCGATGACCTGGATTGCCTCCTTGGCGGATCGGTTGTCGCTCAGGTCGAGGATGTACAGATTCCCGTCGCTGTTTGGAGCGAACAATTTATCCCCAACGACCAGCGGCGCAGCGACCCAATGATCCTTCGCGCCGGTGAACGTCCAGGCTTCAACGGGCGATTGGGTCTCAGAGTCGATGTCGGTCGGGTCGATGGCAATCAGGCTGTGGTCGGTGCCGGCGCTGCCAACGATCACAAGTCCATCTGGTGTGATGACGGGTGTGGCGTAGAAAAATTGTTTCGAATTGGCTTTTGCCGGGTAATGCCACAATTCCCTGCCGTTGTTCAAATTCACGGCGTAGACAAAGGAGCCGTCGGCGAGATATGCAGTATTACCGCTTGCGGCAAGACCAGCCCAGGTGGTGCCGCGCATCGGTCCGCCTGCGCATCCGCTGAGGATGACAGCGGTCAGCAGGACCAGGGTCACAAAGATCAGTTTCTTTCTCATTGAAAATTTCATACTCCTATGGAACGGGGTCGTAGCCCCCGGGGTTGAACGGGTTACATCTCAGCACGCGCCAGACCGCCATCAGCGATCCCTTGAGCGCGCCATGCTTGTACACCGCCTGATACCCGTAATGCGAACAGGACGGGTAGAAGCGGCAGGTGTTTGGCGGCAGTCCCTTCGAGAGGGTCATCTGATACAGGCGGATGAGCGCCAGCACTGCAATACGCGGCCAGTTGCCGGGCGAACGCGGCATATCGCGCAAACGCGGCTCATTGGAATAGTCATGTAGATGGAATTCACTCATGGATGGGGGTCAGGATTTGTGCACGCTGTAAGAGGGTAAGCAGAGCCTGGCGGGCATCCTCCAGGGTGGCAGAGGCCAGCCCGGGGCGGGCGATCAGGATCAAGTCCAAGTTTGAGACGATGCTTGGGATCAGGGTCCGCATGGCTTCGCGTAAGAGCCGTTTGGCTCGATTCCGATAAACTGCGGTTCCAACGGTTCTTCCCGCCGCGATTCCGATCTTCAAACGCGGCTGGTCGTTCTTCTGCACTATCAACACAACAAGCGGGTGGGCATAGGACTTGCCAGAACGCCGCACCCGCTTGAAGTCTTCGGATCGGGTCAGCCGGAACTTTCTCTGCACCCGTTACCTCGAACACACTACACTGAACTGCCGCCTACCAGCGGATTCTCTTCACGTGCTTGTTGGCAGTCACCGTCAATTGATGGCGCCCGCGCAGGCGGCGGCGCTTAAGGACGGCGCGCCCGTCGGCGGATGCCATGCGCTGGCGGAAGCCATGCACACGCACACGACGGCGAATCTTCGGTTGATACGTACGTTTTACCATTTTTCGTTCCTCGCTTTGAAAATAATAGCTACTTCCGGTTCTTGCCCTTCAATACAGGCACGACATTATACCGTAAGGGTTCGGATTCGGTCAATTTGGATTCGGCTTTGGAAATCGGACGTGACCGCTTCGCTCCACGCCGGGACCTGATCCCGCTCCTATTCCTTTTTCTTCCCGTTTCGGGTGGGATAGACCGGGTGGGCGAGCAGGTCGGCAAGTCGTTGGGCGCCCTCGGTACTGGCGACCGCGATGATCTCATCGTTTTCCTGCAGTTTGCTGTCGCCGCGCGGCAGGGTCATGACCCCGTTTCGGATGATGGCGGCGATGACGCAATGCTCCGCCAGCCCCATATCCTTGAGTTCAACGCCAATGGCCTTTGCTCCTGCCGGAACCTTTTCCTCCACCACCGAGTAGCGCCCGCGGCGGATCTTGAACAAGGTCATCATGTCACCCAGAGACATTTCTTCTTCGATGAGATGAGCCAGTACATCCGCAGAATTGAGCGCCACATCCACTTTGAACTTTTCGTTAAAGAGCCAGGCGTTGTTTGGGTTGTTCACGCGCGCGATTGTGCGCGGCACTTCGAATACGGTTTTGGCGAGGAAACAGAGTGCTAGGTTGGTCGAGTCATCGCTCGTGACCGCCGCCAACACATGAACCTCGCGGATGCCCGCCACTTCCAAAATGCTCGGATCAACCGGGTTGCCCTCGTAGATTACCTCGGTCGGCAATTCCTGGTGCAGGTGACTGAGCAGTTCGCGGCGGTTTTCGACAAGACGAACCTTGTAATTCTGGTTGATCAATAGATTGGCAAGGCGCGCCCCGGTGCGTCCGCCGCCGGCAATTAGTACGTTCATTTACGCCTCCGCCTGTTTGGAAAGACGCGCAGTCAGCGCGCTGATACCTTCGAACGTGGAACTGATGTTGAGCAGGTCGCCGGTTTGCAGTTTCGTGTCCATCTGCGGCAGGAATGCCCTGCCAGCCCGCGAAAGAGCGACCGGGATGCAGTGTTGTTTGAGCGGGCCGAGCAGATTATCCAGTGTATGACCGTTCCAGCGTTCGGGGATGAGAATCTCGTAAATTTCCACCTCACCATTGCCAGCCGAGTAGACCATTTTTTGTGAGGGGTTCATCAACAGTTCTTCCACGCGCTGGGCGCCCCAGTATGTGGAACCGACGGTTTGCAAGCCAAAAGCCTCGATGACCGACCGCAGGTTGGGGTCATAATTGCGCGCCACCACATTCGGCACATTGTAGAACGTAATGGCAGTGTGAGCCACGACCGCGTTCAAGGTGTCCGAATTGGTGACTGCGGCCAATCCGTCCGCTTCACGGATTCCGGCGCGTTCGAGTACACTTTCAGCCAATCCTTCGCCTTCCAAAGTACGCCCGCGGAAATCAGGGTGTAGACGATTAAAAGCTTCCTTGCGGCTGTCCACGACCACCACCTGATGCCCGCCCCTGAACAGATGATATGCCAGTTCCGCTCCGACGCGGCCGCATCCAACGACAATGAAATTCATGAGTATTGCTCCTTCTCCTGCTTGTGAACGTGGTAGGGAACGTCAGTGACGACAACCCCGTGTTTGGATAATAATTCCTGACGCAACACCTCTGCCGTGCGCATGTGCAGGGCATTGTGCCAGCGTTTCGATGGGATAAACTGCGGGACAACAATGGTTATGGTTTCGTTTGGCTGGCGGTTATCCACGATCTCCTCGATGTATTCCAGTAGCGGTTCAATGAAGAGCCGGTAGGGGGAATCGAGGACAACCAGGCGGGTGCCCTCTCCCCACGTCTTCCACTTCTTTTGGGCTTTTTCGGTCTCAGCCGGTTCAAGCGAGATGTGGACGGCGGTTACGTCGTCGGACAGCAGTTTGGCATAGCGCAGCGCCTCCAGCGTTCCCTGATGGACACCGCTGACCGGCATAATCACGCGGTGCCGGGTATGACGCGCCGGTAATCCGCTAAACTTGTCCAGGGTGAGGTGTGCCGCCAGATCTTTGTAGTGACGATGGATCGTAAAGAAAAGGAAAACCAGGAGGGGGATGATGATGAGAACGATCCATGCGCCCTCACTGAATTTTGTCACCGCGAACACGACCATGACAATGGCAGTACACACCGCGCCGAAACCGTTTACGAACATCTTAAAGCGCCACTTTTTATCGGGATGCAGGACCGACCCGGTCTCAACGAGCTGTTCCCCCTCTTTCAAACGACCGATCTTCCTCCAGCGAAGCGCCATGCCGGTTTGTGACAGGGTAAAAGACAGGAACACACCGATGGCATATAACGGGATCAGCAAGGTCACGCTGGCTTTGAAGATGATGATCAGGATGGATGCAATGATCGAAAGCGTGACAATACCGTTGGAATAGACGAGGCGGCTCCCGCGGAAAGTCAATTGACGGGGCAGGAAACCATCTGCGGCGGCGAGCGCGCTCAAGCGGGGAAAATCTGCAAATGCCGTATTTGCTGCCATGAGAAGGATGACAGTGGTGGCACCAATCGTCGCCAGATACATGGGGCCGCGCCCATCGAAGACCGTCCGCGCCAATTGGGAGATGATTGTTTCCTCCTCCGAGAAAACACCCCCGATCCTGCCAGTCAGGAAGGAAATGCTGATGAAGAGCGTTCCAAGGATCAAAGACATCCAGATCAGGGTAATGCCGGCATTACGACTGCGCGGTTCCTTGAACGCCGTGATGCCGTTTGAGATGGCTTCCACGCCGGTCAGAGCGGTGGTGCCATTGGCAAAGGCATGGAGCAGTAAAAAGGCGGTGATGGGGGCGATTGTTTCGGCGAGGTGGACCTCGGGCGGATCGATGACTGATCCCAGCGAGCCGGTGAAATAACGGAACAGACCCGTCCCCACCGTGATGAACATCATCACGATGAAGAAGTAGGTGGGAATGGCAAATGCCGTGCCTGATTCCTTCACGCCGCGCAGGTTGATAAGCATGATGAGAAGTACTGCCGCCACGGCAATCTCGACGCGATACGGATCGAAATCCGGGTAGGCAGATACGATCTGGGCTACACCCGATGAAATGGAAACCGCAACGGTGAGGATGTAGTCCATCAGAAGCGCCGCGCCCGCCACCTGTGCATAGGATTCGCCGAGATTATCCCTCGAGACGATGTACGCGCCGCCTCCGCTTGGGTAGGCATGAATCGTCTGCTCATACGAAATCGTGACGATCATCAGCAGGATGACGATGGCGATGGAGATGGGAAAGACATACCCAAACGCCGCCGTGCCCGCTACAGCAAGCACACCCAATATTTCCTGCGTGGCGTATGCAGTGGAAGATAATGCATCGGAGGCAAAAACCGCCAGCCCGACGCGTTTTCCGATGGTCTGGTGCGGGGCGTCGGCAGTGGATAAGGGACGTCCGATGAACCAGTGACTCAAAGTACGCGGAGGCTGATAGTCACTCTGCCGCCGCATGATCTCGGTTTGATTGTTGTCAGGGGTTAACATGAATTTCTCTTGCTGTTTACAAAAAGACACCCTCACGAAAGGCGAGGAGTGTGACGATTATAGTCTAAATGAGGAAAATTGGGATTATACCTAAGGGATCTGATAGGGTACGTCGGTAATGACCACCCCGGGCTTATTGAGCAGTTCCTTGCGGAGCATGTCGGCGGTCTGCATGTGGAGCACATTGAAGATTTTTTTGGATGGGATGAACTGCGGCACAACGATTGTGATGGTCTCGTTGGGCTGTCGGTTGGACAAAATTTCCTCGATATAGGCCAGCAGCGGTTCCAGAAAGAGGCGGTACGGGGAATCCACGATGACGAGCCGCGTTCCGCGTCCCCATGTCTCCCATTTCCTGCGGACCTTCTCCGTATCCTCCGGTTCCAGCGACACGTGCACGGCGGTCACATCGTCTGACAACATGCGCGCATAACGAAGCGCGGCGAGCGTCCCCTGGTGGACGTTGCTGACAGGCACGATCACACGATGGCGCGCATTGTGCGGCGGGGGCTCCCCGTACTTTTCCAGTGAAAGCCGCCCTGCCAGTCCCTTGTAATGACGGTGGATGATTGTGAAGATGGCGATCAGGGCAGGGGTGAGAATCAACACGATCCACGCCCCATCTTGGAATTTTGTGACGGCAAAGACCAGCATGACGATAGCGGTGCAGAACGCGCCAAAGCCATTGCTTATCATTTTGACGGGCCAGCTCTTATCGTACCGCAATTCATGTGCGTGCGAGGAAATCGTAGTGCCGGGCTCGAGATGCCCTGCCCGCCACCAACGGCGCGCCATGCCCGCCTGCGCAAGAGTGAAGGATAGGAACACACCAATGGCATACAGGGGGATCAACCGTGTGACACTTGCCTGAAAAATGACGATAAGAAAGGAAGCCACTGCCGCCAGGGAGACGATACCGTACGAGTAAACGAGACGACTGCCGCGGTAGGTGAGTTGGCGCGGCATGTAGCCGTCACGGGCGAGCATCGCGCTCAGGCGTGGAAAACCGGCAAAGGCGGTGTTCGCGGCGAGGATCAGGATGACCGTGGTGCCAGTGATGATCATCAGGTAGAAAATGCCGCGCCCGGCGAAGACAGTACGCGCCAGTTGCGAGATGACCGTCTCGGTCTCGGACGGCACGGCATGGATTTGTTTTGTCAGAAATGAAATGCCCATGAACAGGGAGCCGAGGATGAACGCCATCCAGATCAGGGTAATGCCTGCATTGCGGCTGCGCGGTTCCTTGAAGGCGGTGATGCCGTTAGAGATCGCTTCCACGCCGGTCAGGGCGGCGGTGCCGCTGGAGAAAGCGTGCAGGAGCAGGAATGCGGTCACGCCCGATATGGCTTCGCCAAAATGTTCGATTTCGGGCGGGTCGATGACTGTTCCCAGCGAGCCGGTGAACATTTTGAAAAGCCCCACTCCGATGGTCAGGAACATGATGGCGATGAAGAAATAGCTTGGGATGGCAAATGCCGCGCCCGACTCCCTCACCCCCCGCAGATTGATCAGCATAATAAAACCTACACACGCCACTGAGATGGGAACGCGGTACTCGAACAGGTCGGGATAGGCTGAAACGATTTGTGCCACCCCTGAGGAAACGGAAACGGAAACAGTCAGGATGTAGTCGGTCAATAAAGCCGCCGCGGCGACCAATGCAGGTTGCCGCCCGAGATTGTCAAACGCGACAATATATGCGCCGCCGCCATCGGGATAAGCGTGGATGATCTGCTCGTATGAAATGACCACGATGGCGAGCAGTCCCACAATGACAATGGAAATGGGAAAGACGTAGCCGAATGCAATGGATCCTGCCGCGGCGAGGATGACGAGAATCTCCTGCGTGGCATACGCCGTGGACGATAACGCGTCGGAGGCGAAGACCGCCAGCCCCACGGCTTTGCCGATGGTCTGGTGGGGCGCGTCTGCGGTCTGGAGTGGGCGCCCGATCAGATAGTGACTGATGGTACGGGATGGTTCCTGCTTGGTCGAACGATGGATGAAGGATGTATCGTGATTGTTTTCGTCGATCATGTTGGCATTCAGTGAAGATTTTATATTATAAGCCTGATTTATGTGCGGCTTGATGTGGCGACAAAATCATCATTTCATAGTGGCGGATGGAACAGAAAACCTGTGCGGGGGGAACAAAATGCCCCACTCAAGGTGAGGGGGGCACCCTAAGTGAGGCACTCTTATTATCGCACAAAACAGATCGAAATACAACTTACAGTTTACCGATTTTACAGAATGTCGATGTATGGGGGATATCGCTTGACGCGACGTTTCAAAAGTCAGACGCCCTGTTTTTGTTTTGATTGCACCAGCGGCACCTGCAAATGGAAGATGCTACCTTTGCCCAGTTCACTTTCCACCCAGACTTTGCCCCCATGCCGTTCCGCGATGGATTTGACGATGGCGAGTCCCAGCCCGGTACCGCGCTTGGCGAGCGCCTCGCGATTCGTGCCGCGGTAGAACTTCTCGAACAGGCGGGGCAGATCGCCGGCAGGAATGCCAATGCCGCTGTCCTTCACAGCGAAGGTCAATGCGGATTCGAGCGTCTTCAATTGAATGGTCACCTCTCCACCATCGGGCGTATATTTCAACGCGTTCTCCACGAGGTTGTACAGCGCCTGATGCAGTAAGGCCTGATCGGCTTCGATGGCATGCGGCAGGTCTTTTGGTATTTCCACACCCAGCGAAATGTTCTTCTGCTTCGCCTGCATTTGCAACTCGCCTGTCACGCGCTCGATGATGTCGAGCACCGGGATGCTCTCCACTTGCAGACCCACGCCAAAATCGATGCGCCCGAGGTCGAGCAGGTTATTGACGAGTTTCGCCATGTTATCCACCCCCTGCACGATCATCCGGACATAGTTCCGCTGCTGGTCGTTCAATGCACCGGCCATTTCGAGCATGGTGGCATAGCCGCGCATCAACGTCAACGGCGAGCGCAGATCATGGCTGACGGTCGAGACAAAATCGGATTTCAACGTGTCGATTTCTTTGAGCTGCGACACATCGCGCAGGACGCATACACGCCCCACGGTCTTACCCTCGGCGGTCATGGGCGACGCCATGGCGAGGTAGGTCTTCCCATCGGGCATGCGGATTTCCGCCGACCGCCGTTCTGTGGAAGAGGCCGTCAATAATTCGTTCAGTTCCTTGATTTGGATTGTCTGCTGGAGGTCCGAGCGTTCACCGCGGCGGATGACCACGTTGAAGACGTACACGGCCGCCGGATTGGCCAGAATGAGACGGTCAGACGCGTCGGTCACCAGGACCGGATCTGGAGTCGAGTCCAAAATTGCCTCCAACTGACGGCGACTCACTTCGACCTTCATGAACAAACTGATATTCGCGACCGCCAGTGCAGACTGGCTTGCCAGCGTGCTCATGAAGCGCAAGTCGGCATCGTTGAAGATATGTTGTTCGCGGTATGCCGCCCATAGCACGCCATAATATTTATTCTCATGCTTCAAAGCGATGGCAATCAGCGATTCGGGGTGAGGCAGCCCTGGGTCCAGAGTGAGGCGGGTGCGCGAAATGACCGCCATCACGACGCGTTCCTGTTGTTCCGCCAACGAAAGGACCTGCTGATCGAGGTGCATGTATAGGTCCTTTTCCGGCCCGTGTGAGAAGCGATGGGGCGTCTCGACCGGGGATGGAAGCATTTCACGCACGAGGATGATACGCGCGGAACTGGCTCCACTCGCGACGACCGCCTCCAATACCGGTTGCAGGGCGTCTTTCAGAGTCAGGCTGGATGCAATGCCCTGACTGGCTGTCAACAGTCGATTCAATTCGTCGAGGCGTCCCTGCAAGCTGACGCGCATCTGCTCAAAGGCGCGGCGCAAGTCAGCGAGTTCGTCGGCGCCGTCGGTTGTTAGGGGGCGGTCGAGTTTTCCGGCGGCGATGTGATTCGCCTCAGCCGCGAGACTTTGCAGAGAGCCGGTCACGGCGCGCAAACTGACGCGCAGAGAGATCAGCGCGATCAAACCGAGCAGGACGATCATCAACGAAATCGGGAAGGCAATGTCGATGGCGAGTTGCTGCGTTTCTTGCGCGGGGACCGTCAAGGCAATTGCCCAGGGATGCCCGGGGACCGGTTGGTAATAGACGAACTGCCGGGTTCCGAGGGAAGCGGTCTCGTCGAAAAAGGTGGGCTGATCACTGCGCCGACCCGGATACTGGGTCATCACCTGTTCGGGTTGTGGATGATAGAGGATGATCCCCTGGTCATCCATTAGGATACCCACTCCATGCCATTCCTGCATGCTGTCCAGGTTCTCAATCAACCCGCGCAGGTAGGGATTTGTGCGCAGATCGGTTCGGGCTATTACGGCGCGGGATGTGCCGGGTATGGCGGCGAGGAATGAGACGCGTGCTTCTTCCCCGGGTATTGCCGGGGGGATAGCATACACCTGATTGGGCACACCCTGCCGGACGAGAAGCAATCCCATCTCCTCCTGTTGCGTCAGTTGGGTGGGTAGTTCGGGCGGGTATGCGGCAATGAGTGAATTGGATTGCGCATCCAGAACGAGGACTTGATTGAAATAGGGGATGGACTGGATGCGGTCTGCAAGATGGGATGGCAAATCCGCGTCGGGAGTCTGCGTCAACTGCGGGTCGGATGCAAGGCGTGAAGCGAGATTCTGTCCTGTTTCGAAGAAAAAGGGGACACTTTGCGCCGCAATGCGGGCAGTGCTTTCGAGCCGGTTGCGTAAAAGGTTGCGCGCCGCCGCTCCCGCCACAATCCAATCGCCGAGGAGAAGCGTGATCAGCAAAAGCGAGATGACCGTTCCCGTGCCGGAAATAAAACGCGTCTCGATGCTCCTTTCGGCAGGCGAAGGCTGGAGCATTCCCCATCCGCCCCAACGCGGCGAATATGCGGACGCAATGACCTGCGCCGCCAGCCCGGCAACGAGCATTTCCCCGCCAAAGGCGAGGCTCGCCACGCCCGCGTTGCTCAACGCGTAATCGAGACGCTCCGTTACGGAAGTGGATGGGGAAACCGTAAAGATCGAGCTCAGGACAAAGAACAGTGCATGGACGAAAACAAGACTCAATGCGCTGGCCAGCGGCTGTCGCAACAGACGATAGAGGGGAGTGCGGTATCGCTGCCGGCTGGCAACCGAGAACATCGCCGCCATCAACCCCAGGTCGAGCACCGAGAACAGGCTGTGCGTATCCCAAATGGCGCGTAACAGCCCGCTGAACATGCCCAATCCTGCCGCGGCAAATGGACCGAGCAACCCGCCAGCCAGCGCCCAGGGAATGGCGGAGAAGATCATCATGGTCGAACCGGGCGGTTCCTCCGGCAATCCGGGCACAGGGAGCGCCGAACCGCTGGGAAATTCCAGCCCGAACAACAATGTTGCAAAAGGGGTCGCGATAACCAGCGCCGCCAGTGTCCCCCACAAACGCGGACTCCATTCCGGGTGATACTTCCGCCAGCTGGAAAGCGCCACGCCGAGCAATCCTGCGAACCCAAGCCACACCAACCATCCCGCGATCTGAATGGGGTCGATGTATGCAAGGTTGTCCGTCAGTGTTGCCAAAAACTGCATAGGATGTGATTATAGCCCCATTAACTTTCAGTGGCGAGGAGACCGTTAGTCTGGTGGAACGCGGTCCCTGTATACCCCCCGATAGGATTCCGGCAGGAGGCGCGCCAGGGAGATCATGACCTGCTCCGTCCCGTCCCGCATCGTTTGCTGATGATCGGTCTGCTCCTGGATGAAGAACGGTTCCCCCACCGTGAGCGTGACTGGAATGCGCTTCCACCACTTCCGCTCGTGGACGGTCTTGTTATCCGTCCCAGTCAGCGCGATGGGGACGATGGGCGCGCCCGATTTCACGGCAAGGAATGCCGCGCCCTCCGTACCCTCCTCCAGACCGCCCGTGAGCGATTCCCTGCCCTCCGGGGCGACTGCCACCATGCGCCCTTCCTTCAAGGCATCCAACGCGGCACGGAGCGCGCGCCGATCCGGTTTGCCGCGGTGGACCCAGATGAACCCGTAGGCGCGGAAGACCGGTCCCACCAGCCAATGGTCGTACAACTCAACCTTGGCGATCCCCTCCGCTGCAACTGGAATCGCAGCGACCAGCAGGACGGTATCGGCATCTCCCAGATGATTGAAAACAATGACTGCGGGACCCTTCTTGGGGAAATTTTCCAGCCCCTTGATCACAGCGCGCATGGTGAAAAATGCGAGCAATTTCATCGCGAGGCGGAAAAAGACGCGGAATGCCCGCCGCGCAAAGGTCAATTGCGGCAGGGCAACCAATTCGGGACGCCAGACTTCGGAAACAGGCTTAGACGGGAGGGATGGCTGATTCGGCATATGCACCTCGATACTCCTCAGGCAACAAACCGGCGAGATACGACATGACGAGATCGGCGTTATTTTGTCTCATCTCGTGCCGTTTTTCGCCTCGGACAGTTATCTCAGGGAGCGTGATGGGACCGCCGATGCGCAGTTCGAGCAGGGGTTTTTCACCGCGCCGGGCGCGCTGCCAGAAGTCCTCGGTCGTGCCGATGATGGCGACGGGAACGACGGGGACTCCGGTTTGCTCGACGATGTAGGCGATGCCCGGCATGGCGCGCCGCATGGCGGGGATGTGTGAACGCCCGCCTTCAGGCGCAATCAACAACGGGTGTCCAGATTTGAGGATGGCGATGACTTTGGTGAACAATGCCCGGTCATATTCGCCGCGGTGCACGGGGATGACCCCGTAGGCTTTGAGCAATTGTCCCTGACCGGGTTTGAGGAACACATCCGATGCGCCGATGATCTCCAGCGATTCGGGCCAGAACGCCGCCGCAAACGGAGGGTCGAAGATCGATACATGATTCATCGCGGCGATATACGCCCTGCCGCGCGGGATATTCTCCAGCCCGCTGATTTTCACGCGCCCAAGCACGTGAAAGATGCCGCGGAAGACGGTTTTGAGGACCGGTCGGCTGATTCTGAATCGAAACGGAACGCGATAGACACCCGGGCGGTTCATGCAAACAAAGCCATCACACGCCTGAAGACCTCCTCGGCGTTGATGTTGTTGGAGTCGAGTACAACGGCGTCCTTCGCCGCTTTTAACGGAGCCACGTCGCGGGTCGAATCGATGCGGTCACGTTCGATCACCTTGGCGAGGATGTCCTTATATTCCGCCGTCCCACCGCGCGTGACAATCTCGTTGTAGCGTCTCCTGGCGCGTTCCTCGGCGGTGGCGTCGAGGTAGATTTTCAGGTCAGCCTCAGGCAGGACGACCGTTCCAATATCGCGCCCCACCATGACGACCCTGCCGCGCTGACCGATGCGGCGTTGCTGCCGGGTCAATGCCGCGCGCACGCCTGCATATGCAGAAATCACGGAGACGTTTGCATCCACTTCGGGGAGGCGCGTCTCCCAGGTGATGTCCCTGCCTTCGATGAGGACATCACAGGCGCGTCCATCGGACTTCGAGGCTGGCGCGACGTCAATCTGCACATTCTCCGCCAGCAGGGTGACCGCGCTCTCATCGTGGATGTCGATATCGCGGTTCAATGCCAGCCAGGTGATGGCGCGGTACATCACGCCGGTGTCGAAGAAGAGGTAGCCGAGCGCGTTGGCAATGCTCAGCCCAAGTGTGGACTTGCCCGAGGCGGCGGGTCCGTCAATTGCAATGATGGATGGAAGTTTGGAGGGTGTCATGGGTGCCTTCAATTATATACCGGGAAGCAACCATCCCGAAGGTCTCTTTTGCAAACCTTCGGGATGGCGATTCGTCGTTTACCCCTGACGTTCAGGGTGTGGTCATTGTCTCTCGCGCGTCGGGGAACAGGTCATCGCGCGCCCAGAGGATGATGGTCTCGTTTTCGAGCGGCAGTTTGCGGAATACGAGCCAGGTTAACCGGTCGAGGTTTTGGAGCGTATCCCAGACTGGTCCGCGCCGCCAGATGAAGTCCTGTCCGCGGTAGGCGGCGGGCAGGTTGGGGTCTTCCATGACCGGGGTGACAAGCAGAGGCGGCGTGGACTGCGGGTCGAGGATTGTGACGACATCCACAGGATGGTTTCGCAGGAGCCATTCGAGGGCGGGTGAATCAATCCCCATGACAGTGACCGGCTGCGACCGGTCGTCGCCGGTGCTTAGTTCTGAGACCTGTTCCACGCTGGCGAGCAACAAGTCCGCCTGCAGGGGTTTGGGGTCGAGGTTCCAGAGTTCCACCCCGTCAGGGGTGCGGAGTCCGCTGGCGCCCCATGCTGTGCCCATGCTGTATATGCCGAGGAAGAATGTGAATGCCCAGATGCTTCCCAGCCAGGCAGTGCGCGCAGACCACCCCAGCGCAACCAGCGCAATGCAGATGACGATGATGGCAAACGATCCGAAAAAGACAAAGGAACGCGGGATCGTCACCGCTCCAAAGATCGGCACAATGGCGGAAGCCTGACCGTACGGATTCAAAGCAACGTTCAAAATATTGAACCAGATATAAACCAATAGGAGGATGATAGCGATGGTGACTACACCGATCTCCATGCGTTCGGCGGGTTGGATGTCGAAGGCGCGTGAGAGTTCGAACGCGCCCATCGTGAGCAGGGGGATGACCGCCCAGACGAGCTCCGCAGGCTGGCGGTAGAACACTGCCAGAAGCAGGGCAACGCCCAACCAAAGTCCCAGCCGCAGGGCACGCCTGCCTCTGGTGCGGACGCCGCGAACAATGAAGAATCCTGCCAGGAAGAGTCCGAGCGGTTCGTAGGCGAGGAAGGTCAGGAGGGTACGCGCCGGAGAGGCAAGCGATGCGGAGGTCCAGCCGGTGAGATAAGCGGGCAGGGACGAGAGCCAGGCGCTGAGTCCGTTGGGGGAGACGAAGAAGAGTGTGCCGCCGATCAGGATGGTGACGGCGAAGGCGGTCATGGCTGGGCGCAACTCGATGGCTGATGGGTGAGGACTGGCAATTTGTGATTCTTCCGGGGCAGGTTTCGGTCTTAGTCCCTGAAGGAAGAGCCAGGTGAGTCCCAGCGTCAGCAAGCCGGCCCAGACCGAGGGTCCGGAGAGAAGCGCCAGCCCGGCGAAAATCCCAAACGGGACCGCGAGGCGGTTCTTCCACATCCCCCAGGCGAAGAGGGTGAACGTCACTGCCAGGATGGTTCCACCCGCCTGACGCGAGAGCGCCACGAGGCCGGGGTCGAAGGCGAAGAGGAACGCCAGAATCAACGCGGTGCGCGGTTTGATCCGTTCGCGGAAGAACCACGGGGAAAAGACAATGGCGCTTCCCACGAATGCGGGGAGGAGGCGCGCCATGAAGTTCGTGGCTTCGATGACAGCGAAGAAAAGGCTGGTGAAGAGGATGTAGGCGGGGTGCGGCCCGAGCAGAGGAGCCTTGCCCTCAGCGACGTGCAGTGCCTGCAGGGCGAGCGCGGCTTCGGAGTCGGTCAGCGGGGAGGCGCCAAGCTGGATGAAGCGGAAACCAAGCGCAATCAGAAAAGCCAGCCCATACAGCCAGCCCTCGTTTTTAATCCGGGGAGAATTCATGAGGGTATTTTACCTGTGTTTGTATGATCGTTCTTGAACTATAACGATTCCCGTTATTTAAATCTTCACGGGCTTTTGCCTGTTCTTTTTGCTATGGCACTTCGTAGATCGTAATCGAACCCTGCTGGAAGATCGGCTTCAGGAAGTTTTTGAACTTTTCCTCGTTGACGCGATAGGTGTTGCGTTCAAGGTTGCCCACCACCACGTAACGGATGTCATAACGGTCGATAATGGATTGCGTAGTGACCCAGTCGGGCGCCGAGTACAGCGCGGCGATGTCCTGTTCACGCGTTCCCTGCAGAGCATAATCGCGCCATTGACCCTCGTGACCGGGCCAACCCAACACGGTCGGCATGCCGGTGAAGGTCGAGATGCGGGCGTATTCGGTATATTGTCCGCCGACTGCCTCCGCCACCACCCCTGGCTCCAGATTCTTCATGAACTGGAAAGCCTGATAATCATCGGGCATGGAATTGGCAAGATACGCCGCGCCGTCCAATGTACGCTGTTCGGGATTGCTTGCCTTGAAGTTATCCGTTTTGCTGGGCAGGGCAAAGACCGGGTATGCCAGTCCTGCCAGGAGTACCGCACCGATCAGCGCCGAATACAGTCCGAGCGACCACTTCTTCAAATTTGAGAACATCACTGCCACACCGAACGCCACTGCCAGCGAAAGCAATTCCCAGGCTTGGAAGTAGAACTTGAAAACCGTGTTGATACGGTACGAAAAGTTGTCGCGTAGATACAGAAAATCGGGACCCAGGATGAGGATGACACCGAGAGCGATGAGCAATAAAACAAAGGCGATGGACGGAAGGGCGAGAGATGCAGGCTCCGCCGTACTTTCTTCCGCCTCAACGACATCATTTGACGAATGATTGGAAAATAAAAATGAAAGGGTGGGGATGAGAATGGCAAGCAACGTCAGCAGACTGCCGATATATGACAGTCGGCGCGCCATGCTGTCCACGATAAATTGTGACGCGTCCCGCCCCTGCGATGCCAGCAGAGGCTGGGCCAGGTCCGGTTTGAGCGTCAATGCCAGGAATCCGAAAGTGAGCATGAGCGCGAGCAGGACGAGCACAAGTCCGAGCGATGTCCAGGTCCCTGCGCGCCAATTTGCGGGCGTCCGCCTCCTCCACAGGAAGATCAAAAAAGCGAAGAGCGGGATGAACAGCGTGCCCCACATCACCCACAACTGCGCGCCGCGCGTCGGGAACATCAGACTCGGCAGGACGCCGCCCGCCTGCGAATCGAAACCAACGAAGAACGGCAGGTACAACCCATACGCGGCGATCAGCACCGGGATGCCCAGCAGGAGGACATCCTCGAGTCTTTCCCAGCCCCAGCCTGATTCGCGCACCCGGAACACCGCGTAACTGAAAACGATCAACGCAGCACCGGGGAGGATATCCCACGTATTGAGGAACGCCAGCCCTCCCAACAGCAGCGCGCTGACGAGGAAACCCTCCCGGCTGATCTGTAATTCGCCAAAGTACAAATTTATTTTGCCGCGCCAGCCACCCAGGAAGAGATTCAGGGCGACGGCAACCGCCAGTAACATGAACGGCATTGCCAACACGTGTGGATGCAGGTCTCCAAGCAGATACGAGAAGGCAGGGAACTCACTGATGACATCCCCGGTCCAGTTTCCTTGCAGGTCGTAGTCCATAATGACGCGGGAGGCGCGCCACCACCAGAAGAATTCCTTTGGCGCCAGCGTCAGCGGCTGGGCGGGCGGAGTCCGCAGATCAACGATATCGAGCCATGTCCAGAAGCGGGATGTCGCGGTACCGTCCGCGTTGAATTGCCAGAAGAGTCCCGCATGGTGCAGGGAGTGGAGGAATCCCTCGAGGTTGGAAACGACGAGAAGGAAGAGAGGGGCAAGAAGAGGCGCGCCAATGGACGGTCTGGGGATGGAGACTGAAGATTGGTTTTTGGTAATTTGTACTTGGTAATTTGCCAGCAGGTTATACAGGATTCCATACGCGCCGACCGCGCTCAGGGCAAAGATCAATGAGAGCATCAGGTTATGGGCAACACTGGCAATGGTCGAGGTAAACAGTGCCAGCATTCCCGCCATGACATATCCGAAGTGATAATAGGAAATGGCATAGCCGGAGAGCCACGGGTCGTGCGGAGGAAAGGTGGGTGAATGCAGGACGGCGTTGATGAACGCCACCTCCATCCACTTTTCGCCGCCCGCAGTGAAGGTCTCCGGGTTGTTCGCGCGGATGAATGCCATGATCCCGAATGCGGCGAGAAACAATATCTCGGTGGCGAGGAGCAGGGAAATATTCGATTTCAGGAATTCGAAGAGCTGCGATCTGCGATTTGAGATCGCCCACGCGCTCAACCCGACCAGGATGAGCAGCCCCAGCAGCAAGCCGCCGATGTTGTTCTGGGCGATCCCCAGCGAGGCCAACAGCCAGAAGACGTATCCCCAGCCAAGCAGACCGAAGGCACGCGCCGCTGTATAGCCGCGATCTGCCAGCGCTGGGAAGAGACGAAAGGTCAGCGGAAAGGTGATCCAGCCGAGGAGAGTGATGAGGATGTACCAAGAGAAGAAAGAAAGCATCAGGTTATATGGTGGAAAGTTTGAAGGTCGAAAGTTATGAAGTCGAAAGGGTGAAAGTGCCGTCCGGTCTTAATACCAGGTCAAACACCCTGACGACGGCATCCGGGTTGATGGGGCCGTAGATATGCGGGAATTGGTCTCCGGCGGGCACGCCCGGGGGCGGAGTCCCTCCCGATGGCGGTTCCCATTTCAAGTCGGAGGAAAGAAGCGACGGTTCGATGGCGAGTACGATGAGTCCGCGCCCTCCTTTGTAGAAATTTTCCGCCACTGGCAGGACCTGCGAAAGGGTCGAGCAGTGGATGAATCCCTCGGTTATCAGGCTGTCCGCGCGGTATTCGCCTTTCGCCTGCGCCTCCTCCCAGGCAGCGCGGGAGGTGATGTGATAGATCATGGAAGTCCTCTTCTTTGTTAACGCTTGAACCGTCGATTCCCTTTGGCAGGGTTGCCCGGTTTAAGGAATGACCTCGTAAATGACCGTCGCGCCGTCACGATAAACGGATTTCCAGTACGCGCCGTCGAATTGGTCGAACTTAGCGATGCCTTCGGGGGTGTACGCGGCACGCTCCAGTTGACCGACGATAATATACTGCACATCGTAGGTTTTGAGGAATGTGCGTGTGAAATCGATGTCGAGGCTGTTGTAGAAGTTGCCGACAGCGGCGACGCGTTCCTCCACCCAAGTGGAGGTATAGACGCGTTGCTGGCGCTGGTGCCAGTTCCAGCCGACAACAGTGGGTAAGCCGGTGTAGATGGTCATGCGCGCACACCAGTGATATTCAACGCAGTTGGATGCCTGGACGATCACCGGCGAGCCTGCCACATGATCCTGAAGCCAGCGAATGGCGCGATAATCCTCGCTGAGGTCCAGGCGTTGCCCGTAATCGTCGTAGTGGGCATATTTCATGAAGGTCATCGAGTCGAGCGTGCGCGGGGCTTCGACGATCCAGCGGTCGCGCATCTTGCCGGAGGTGCCGCTCACGGTGAAAAGAAGCGCCCCGGCGACCAGCAGGATCATGGCGGTCTGCCAGAAGGCGCGCCAGCCGGGCAGCCATCGGAAGAAGGCGGGCAGTGTCCATGCCAGCGCCGCGCCGCTGCTGGTCGCCAGCAGGAACCACGCCTGCAAGTAGAACTTGAAGATGGTGTTCTGCCGGCCGATGTCGCCGCGCACGACCACCACTTCCACCACGATGGTGATGAGCAGGGCGGTGCCAATCAGGAACAGCACGAAGCGTTTCATGTCGGGCATGTTCGGGCGCAATAGCAATACACCCGCCCATGCCGCAAGGGGCAATGCGATCCAGCCCACGCTGACGCCTTTGAATTGCAACACGAGCATGGCAAGGACGAAGACCACGAGCGCGCTTTCGAACAGCCATGCGAACGGTTTCAACTTGCGCAGCGCGGAAACAGGCGTCGAAGCCATCCACTCGCGCGTCTCCCATGCCAGCCATGAAACAAGAATGAAGAGAAACAGCCCCCATTGGGTGAAGTAGGAGGCAATGGGTGTGTACGGTCCCTTCCACGGGTCAAGGGCGCTGTATGCCTGGGCGTACCAGGCGCGATAGGGCTGGTACATAAAAAAGGAGAGGAGAACCAGCGCGGCAACCGCTCCGCCAACGCGCGCCAGTCTCTTCGTGGGGGAGGGCGCGTCCGTGTAACGCCAGAGGGCATATCCCAGCGCGGCGAGTCCGATGGGCAGGAAGGTGTACATATCGGATAGATTGGTGGGATAGAGCGCGCCGATAATCAGACCGCCGAGCACGAATCCGGACACCGCCGAAAGTTGATTCCGCCATTGCGCGCGCGCCGCCACGACAGCCAACGCCCAGCTAATTGCCAGCAGCATGATGAACATGGCAATCATGTGCGCGTGCAGGTCGCTGTAGATGAACGTGAACAATGGGAACTCGGTGATCTCGTTGCCGCCGCGCGGAGGTACAACCCGGCTGGGGAGCCAATACCAATCCCCAGTACCGACGATGAAGGGTGTGCCGTTGAAAAGCATTTTCAGCCCTTCGATTGCCCATTTCGTCCGCTGCGGGAACGTGGATTCCCAGGTAAATTCGGCGCCTGCGCCAATCTGCTGTACTTTGTTGTAGACCAGCTGGATGGTGCCGAGGTTGCCGAGGATGAGGGTGAGGAAAGAGGCGGAAAGACCGCTGATCAAGGCTGAAGGATGAATACTGAAGGATAAATTTTGTTCGGATGATCCTTCATCCTTGCTCAACAAATTCCAGCCGATGGAGAATGCGCTGAGCGCGACAAGGGCGAACAAAGTAGGCAGAATGAAGTTATATGCGATGGAAGGGACAATCCCCAGCAGCTTAACCGGCGTACCCACCAGCACAAAGCCGTAATAGTAATAATTGATGTGCCCACCCGCAAACCATGGATCATACGGCGGGAAGGTGGTACTTTTAATGACGGCGTTGAAATAGGAGAAGTCCATCGGGCGTTCGCCGCCGAAACTGGGATGCCACAAATCCGGGTTGGCGATGCGGATGATGAGGTCGATGAGGAAGAAGACGAGGAAAAGCCCTTCGATCATCAGAAAATATTTTCGTTTGGTCATCCACTCTTCGCGCAGCTCCTCGCGTTGGCGGTAGGCAAGTAAAGCTCCGATGAGGAGAATCAACGACAAAGCAATTGCAATGGTGGGACGCGTGTACGGAATCCCCGCCGAACCAGCCAGCCAGGGGAGGTAACCGAGGAGCAGCAATCCCAGCCCGCGGCTGAGAGGGTAACCCTTATCCGCCAGACCGGGCAGGGCAAAGCGCAGGATCGGATATGCCGCCAGTCCCAGCAGGAAGATGAACAGATACCAGATAACCAGCCCCAGCCAGGGATATTTGTTTTGAATCCAATCGTAATCGAACAACTGCGACCATGTCCCGCCAGCGCGTTGCGTAGCGAGCCGCTCCGCAGGGAGCATCAGGGTCGAGTACTCGTCGAACTGACGCGGCAGCAGCCGGACAACCTTGGTCAGATCGACCGTACTGAGGATCGAGAAGACCTCCTCTGCGCTGAAATCCGCGTTCTTTTTGAAAATTAACACCTTCGGGTGGTCATAGAAAGTAAACGCTTCCTCCGCTGCCTGGTCATTGATGACGATGTTGCCCAGCGTCGGATAGGACTCAAAGACCGCCACGAGGTCGAATCCCAGCCTGCCTTCATAGTCTCCCGGTTGTGCGGTGCGATAGCATTCGATGATGTTTTTCTCTGCGGGACAACCGATCAACTCGCGATAGTACAGTGTCATAAGCGGATAACGCTCGGGCACGCGCGTGAGTTGTCCGTATTGATGGTTGGTGGGGATGAGAATGTAGTCGGTCTGGTTGAGGATGTCGATAAAGCGGGTGAGTTTCTCCGGGGTTTCGTCCCAGTAGACTTCGAGGTTCAAGTCACCGCGGTAGATTCCGCCGAATGGATCATAGACTCCCACCCGCAGCGGCAGGGTATAGTCGAAGGTGGTTTCGTTGGCGACGGTGGCGCCGCTGATGAAAAGCGTTCCCGCATCCACTTCGAAGCGCATGAACAGTTGTTGTGTGTACGAAACCTTGATGGGTTTGTCGAGGATGAGGGTGTAGGTATCGCCGCGCGGATCGTTCATCTTCGAGAATTCCGCTGTGACGGATGCGGTGGCAAGGACCCGGTCAGGGGGAGGATTCGGGGTATCGCTCAGGGTCAGTTTGAGGGTCGAGGATGAAGCGAGTTCGTTGTACGCGTGCGGGATGAGAATGCTGTCGAGCGTTCCGCCACTTTGAACGGTGACAACGGTGTCATAGGGCAGTCCGGCTTCGATGTATCCGCCCACGGGGAAGGGCAGGGGCTGATTGTAGGCCTGCCCGCCTCCGGTGTTGATCTGCAGGTTGATGGGACCGGGTACGTTCTGGAAGATCCAATGCGAAGCCGCGACGCGCGACTCCTCGCGGATGTAAATGCTGTGGAAGGCAAACGCCCATATTGCGGTCAATACGACCACGACGATTCCCACCAGATGAATGGAATATTTCAGGAGGCGGGAGGTCGCGGCGCGCGCAGCTTCGAACACCACCCACGCCGCCATCATCGCCAGCAGGGGATAAATGGGGAGCTGGTAGCGCATGGTGGGGTTGAATTGCAGGGACTGCCAAAGGAAGTATGCCGCGGTCCAGCCCCAGAGCAGGGCGTGACGCCACTCTCCTTTGAGGATGCGCCAGCCCATGTACAGGAAGCCGAGCCATGCCAGGATACCGAGCGGCAGACCGAGTCCCCATTTGGTTAGATTCTCGAAGGAATACAGGTGTGAACGGCGCGCCCATTGCAGATTCCAGGGCATGTCGGCTTCGCCAGTGGCTTGCGCGCGCTGCTGTTGGATATCCGCCACCCAGCGCGGGTCGGGCAGGAGTCCGTCGAAGGCATACGGCTGAAAGATGCGGAAGGAGATGATGGCGGCGAGTCCGCCTGCAATGAGACAGGCGAAGACCAGACTCCAATACTGGCTGACACTGGCTGGCGGATGGGGAACTGTATTTCCATCTGATGCGCGGCTCATCCGCCCGCGATCCACGGTCAAATATCGCACGATGAACGCGGCAGGCAACAACACCGCCAGCGGATAGATATTGACCTTGGATGCCAGCGACATGCCGTACGCCACACCGAAGCCGATGCTTAGTAAGAAAAGAGGATTGGAGAATTGATGAAGAGAAAATAGAGACTTGAGACTATGAGACTGCGCCCCTTGCGACTCGCTTACGACCATCTCGCCGTCCGTGCTCTGTTCGTTATTCTCAACCGCTGGTTTTGCTTCTACAACCGGCTCCTGATTTTCTACTGGCTTTTCCCTGTTGTCCAGGATCGTGACGGCGAAATAGATTGCCAGGAACGCGAAGGGATTGACAAATAGATCAGTGGTGAAGAAATGCGATTGCTGAATCTGCATCACCGCCAGCGACGAGAACAACGCCGCAAGCAGCCCGGTGCGCTGACCGTACAACCGTGACGCGATCAGGTACAGCATGAAAATGGTAAACAGGTCCGCCATCGCGGAAGCCTGACGCCCGAATATTTTCAGGTCGGAGATGTTTGCCACCTCCGCCACCACGCGGATCAGCACCATGGGCAGGTCGCCGTACACGAACGAACCGTAGCCGAGGTTGTACGGGTTGAGCGTGGATGACTTACTGTCGAAGTAATCTCCGATGCCAAGCCAGCGTTGCTGCTCAGGGGGGCAGGCGTCCACCGGGGTGATTCCATCCGCACATTTATGGGCGCGCATACTGTAGATCACGCCGCTGAAATGATTCTCGTCGGGATGCTGTCCCGCGCCGTTGCCCCAGTCACTGCCGGTCAGGCGCAAATATCCCGCTAGCGCGAGCACCAGCAGGAGCAGAATATCGTACAACCAGGAATGTTTTTCGCGATGATTCATAAGACTTTCCGTCACACCTGCACTTACGGCAGGTGCAAGTGTTGCGAGGGGATAGCCCGGAGCAATCTCCGTTCAAGCCGAAGATGATTCCATCGATCCTACGGCTCTCCTTACAATGACATTACTGCCCGGGCACAAAAAAGATCCAGAAATCATGCCCGGTGATATCCGAGCGTTGCAGGCGCAACTGCCCGTTTGGATACAACGATTGGAGGACGTTCAACGTTTCCTCATCGTTCCCAAGCGGGTTTGTCGTATCCGCCTTCACCATGAACAGTTTCGGTCCCGGGATGGCAACCGTGGTCGGGAGTTCGTCACGCCACACCGCCATATCCCGATTGGGGATGCCCGCCCAGACCGCCGGCAGGCGCGTATCCACCCAGTGCGGGAACGGCACAATCCACACGGTATCCGTCCTGCCGTAGGTCTGCTCGAATTCCTTGACCACTGCGCCCATATCGGATGTGTTCCACGACGATTGGCGGAACAGGCGGTAATACTTGTTGAAGACCAGATCGTAATTTTGCGCGGCGGATGAATACAGCAGGACGCCCGCCACAATCCAGACCAGGATATTCCGCACCCTTCCACGCCCGAGGCTGGTGAGGAGACCATCGAGCGCCATCGCCCCGAGGAGGAATGCCGGAATGTACGCGCCGCCCGCCCGGTTCAGAGCCGGGTTCTCGGCGGGAAAGGCAATCGAAAGCGTGGAGGGTAATTGCAGCAGCGGGATGGACACCAGCAGAAACAGGTCAAGCCAGTGACGCGTACGGATGTATCGCACCAACACCAGCACCGCGCCGATCACAAACAACGCGGCAGAGACCACATCCAGCGCGGGGCGATGAGGAATCGAATGCACCCAGATTTCGCCGTCGTCGAAGTTAAACATTTTGAGCGCCTTCCACACGTTCGAGGCGAAGATGCTCAAGACCGGCTCCGTGATTTGACTCTCCGTGCTGGTCAGGCGGGTCATGGCGCGGAAACCAAACTCAGAGGGATGCCCCACCCAGTACGCCAGCAGCGGCAGGAAGACAAACAACGAGACCAGGGCGAGCATCGTCAGCCAGAGCGGAAGCTCCCGGCGTGCGCCCTTCGACTGCGAGTGAAGCCAGTACAGCACGAACGCGGCAACGACGATGAACGGCACGATCCGCATGGGACTGTAGCCGTGCAAGCCGAGTCCGAGGAAAAGGCCGGAGAGCAGGAAATCGTTGCGGTTGCGCGTCCGCAGGCCGCGGATGAGGAAGAAGAGCGTGGGCGCGGCAAAGAGGGGATAGAGCGGGAAGCGCAATCCCACCCGGCTGATGACGTTGGGCCAGTATCCGATCCCCGTCAAAATGAAGGCAAACAGCCCAACGCGTTTTCCGCCGATCTCCCTGCCCAGCAGATAGATGAAAGGCAAAGTCAAAAAGCCGAGGATGGCGGTGCCAAGTTTGAGGCTGAGGTACGAAAGCCCGGTGCCGAAGACATTCGCCACGAGCAGGGTCCAATACATCTGGAAGGCTTCGCGCCCGGTGTTGCGCGTGAAAAAGATGGAGGTCTTTCCCTGCGAGACATCGTAGACATCGAGAATCTTTTCCGCCTGGTCGCTGAACGGTTCGGGGGGGACGGCTGTCGTCTGGTGGAACCGGAAGAAGAACACAAGCGCGGTCGCGGCGATGAGAAGGACGGTCCAGTGCGAAATGTTGATCGTCCACGGGTCGCGCTGGAAGGATGCGGCGAATTTCTGAAATCCGTTGCGCAGGCTGGTCTGGTTGAGCCAGAGAGACCCTGTGAATAGTGCAACAGCAATGATCCAAACGAGGAGATTCCCGGCGGTAAAAAGGTTGTCTGTGAAATATTTGAACAGGATGAATGCCCAAACGGCAAAACCCACCCCGAGGATCAGCGCGAGACGGCGATACCTGAGCGGGTCGGTGCCCTCTGCCGTTGCGGCATGGGGGGCAAGGTTCCATTCTTTGCGATGAATTGCCCATCCCAACAGCGAGAGCGCACCGAGATAAAAACCATATCCCAGCGGCGCGTTGGTGATGGACGAGTCGAACAGTCGCTGCCCGATTAGCGCGAGGACGAGTGCAAGGAGGGAACGCCAGGGGAAGGGAGTTGTGGAAGGATGAAGGCTGGGTGCTGAAGGCTGAAGAGGCGTCGATTCGCCAGCTTCGATGGCTTGCTCTTCCTCTACAAACGAGGGAAGCTGGATTTTTTCCGCTTTTCCGAATCGGAATAGCGATTTGACATAATCAAGTACGCTGGGTTCCTCTGGTGAATTGGTCGGTTGCAACTCGTCGCTCATGCTCTCTCTCAATGGATATTCCGAAGATTTCTGTGGAAACTGTTAAGCCTTCGAAATGATGTGTATTCCTGCCTGCTATTCACTGCTTCCTTGCGATCACCAGGATGCTTTCCCCCCAGCGGTACGGTAGAAAGATCCAGCCCGTGATCGCCTGAAAACCGCCGAGCGAGCCAAAGGTCAGTTTTTGAATCTGTTTGGGAATGAGAGGGATGTAGGGCACATCCCAGAATCCGTCGGCGAACTTACGCTGGATTTGGAAACCCGCCTCCTCGATAAGGGAAAACCATTCCGCAGGTCGTTTCAAGGAAATGTGGGTTGGGTCCTGGTAGCCGATCCATTTGTCGCCCTTCCACGGCTTGAGCAGGGAATCGAGATTCGGCGTGGCGAGGATGAGCGTACCGCCCTTCTCGGTCACGCGCCCGATCTCGTTGATGGCCTTCTGCGGGTCGGGCAGATGCTCCACGATGTGTTTGATGATGACTACGTTGAATACCCCGTCTTTGAAGGGAAGTTCCTGCGCGCTGGCAGTCTGCAAACTGGTCCTGTGGATCACCGCTTTGGATTGCTTGACCGCCCAATGGTTCAAATCGAGACCGTAGGTCTCGAAAGTGTCCTCGAGGCTTCCCACAAGGTGCCCCATCCCCGAACCGACTTCCAATAACCGTGCGCCTTTCCTGCCATAGCGGCGCGCCAGCATGGCATTGAATCGATTCGACCACCAATACATGCTGTACTTGGCGAAGGTGATATTGGCGTAGGTGTGCGTGGAGAAATATTTTTCGTCGAAGGGCATAATTTATTGTAGGGGCAGGGTACCCTGCCCCTACTGTTTCTGTGCAATATAAAAGGTAAATGTCCCGTTCTCGATGGCTTCCGGCGAAGCGTACCTGCTCACGTACTTTTTCGTCAGCCACAGGTTCCAATTTGTGCGGGAAATGATCCATTTTCCGGTCAAAACACGGGCAAAAACCGATGGGACGCCAAAATAGTGCCCCCATTCTAACACGCGCATCGCGGCGGGCGAAAAGTAATGCCACCAATGTACCAGCTTGAAACCGGCTTTTTCCAGCCGCGCCTTCCAGACATCCGGCTCATCGGCGTGGTGGACGCGTGAGATCTTGCGGAACCAGTTTTCATACGGCTTGCCCAGCACGCGTGAGATCGAGAGTTCGGAAAAATATCTCGTATTTGGAACACAAAAATAGAAAGGCGCATCCTTTTTTAACACCCGTGCCGTCTCTGCCAGCACCGCGTCGATATGGGGGATGTGCTCCAGCACCGAATTGCTGAATCCACTGGCGAAATATTCCGAGGGAAAGGGCGACTTTGCGCCATCCGCTTCGACCAGCGATTTGTACGCGCCGAACTTTTTTGCCTCGTGGATGGGCCCATGCCACGGGTCGAGTCCCACATCGATTTTTTGGTCGAAGGTCAGTGAAGCGAAATGACCGTCACCGCAGCCCACATCGTAGATTGGCGCGGGCAGCGGCAAATCCTGATAATACGAACTTTCCACCGCGCGCAAAAAGGCGCGAAAATAGGGCAGGTCGCGCAATTGTAGAAATAAAAAGTCTTTTTTCAAGAATTACCCTCTGCCGTAGGTCTGATAATCCAATAAGCAACGGAACCAAGCACCGGGATGGCGCAAATGATCAAAACCCATAGCGCCAGCGGAGTATCGGTCAGTTTTTTTCTTGCCAGGTCGATCACTGAAATGACAGGTAAGCCGACGGTCACACCCACAATAATAAATTGAATTAGTCCGATTCCAAGGTTGAATCCGAGTGGTTCCATTATTTCCTCCTCTTCAATCGTGCGAACAGTTTTTCATATTCTTCCGCAATCGAATCGGGATCGTAGGATTTTTTGATGGATGCAACATCTGCATGATATTTGCCCGGTTCGTCGAGGACGCCGAGGATTGCCTCCGCTAAATCGGCGGAATCTCCAATTTTGGAGACTCTTCCCGCGCCGTGCATGAGCACAGGCTGCCTCACCCCCGGCAAGGCGGAGGGGACGCATGGCACGCCATTCATCATCGCTTCGATCTGCACAAGCCCGAAAGCCTCCGTGGAATTCAACGAGGGAACGGTCAAGACATCGAGATTGGGATAATATGCCGCCATTTGGACGGGGTCGAGATTGCCAAGAAAGGTCCAGTGACCGGAGACTTCATATTCACGAATCTGCGGAGCCAGCCGGTCGAAGTAAGCCTGTTCGCCCATCACGTTCTGGTGCTGACCGGCGTACAAGACCTGGGCTTTTGGATATTTTTTCAAAATTGTGGGCAACGCGCCCAATAATACTTCCACGCCTTTCTCGGAGGCAAAGCGCGTCGCCATGCCGATGACCGGTTTCCGCTCTTTGACGTGATGCGCCTCTGCAAACGCCTCGATGGCGCCGGGGAGTGGAGTCGGCAACTCAACCGGAGGCAGGATCGGGGTCAATTTGGAAGCGTAGCGCGAGAGGTAAGGAGAATTGTCTGCATAGTCCTGAGTGTAAGTCACGATGTGATTCGCCAGCATCCCCGCCATGTTGTTCTGAAAATCCACCACGGTATTGACGACACGGTTGAAAAGTCCGGGCGGGAGCAGGATGTCGCAGTGGTAGGTAAGCACGGTCGGTTTGCCAAAGAGACGCCCGCGCAAGGCAACGCCAGGCGCATCGAATTGCGGCAGATGTAGCTGAACGACATCATGTTGGGCGACGAGCTTTGTGGCAACCCAGCCGAAGGTGGGAGCAAGCACACCCTTGCTGACGCGCGCCGCCACCGGCACACGGATGACCTTCACGCCATCGATGGTTTCTTCGTTTTTTAATGACGGATCATATTGTGTCGTCATTACGGTGACCTGGTGCCCGCGTTTGGCGAAGGCGCGCGCGAGACGTTCGGCATAGATGGTCAGTCCGGAAGTGTGCGGGCGATAATAGGTTAAAACGGTCAGAATTTTCATAAAGCGGAAAGATTATACCCTCTTGGGTACCATGCAAGCCGGAGGTTTAATCGAAAATTAAATTGATACAATCGGGGAACTATGACACGACAACAACTGATACATTGGGCAATGTCCACTCTGCGCGAATCGGCATGGGCGCCTCTGAGCGTGGTGGCTTTCTATTTGATAGGGCTCTTGTTTCATTTTTATGACCTGTTTCCCCCATTGGATATTCCCACACACTTCATGGGCGGTGTGACGATCACTTATTTTTACCGGTCGGCGATCAAAAACTCCCAAAGTTTCGCAGGGAATACACCCCTTCCGATGCAGGTGTTGCTTGCCTTTACCTGCACTGGGACGACCACGATTCTTTGGGAGTTCTACGAGTATTTATTCGACCATTTCTTCGGCACGCACATGGTGCGTGGGCTGGAAGATACGCTGCTGGACATGTTCCTTGGATTGTTTGGCGCATTGACCCTGTCTATCCTGCACCGGCGGCGTTAACCGATCTACTTTTGATATGGCGCATCCGCCTGCTTTAGGCTGGTCTTCAACTCATTGAGCAATTCTGCCGCTGTCTCTCTCTTGACTGCCGCGAGATCGTTCATTTCTTCAGGATCTGCGTTGAGATCGAAAAGCCTGACCAGTCCGTCTCCCGGTGTTTCAGGGTGACCGAAATAGTAATGGAGTTTGTAATTTTCCCTGACTTGGATTAAGGTTCCGATTGTGATAGGGTCATATTTCTTGACTTTGGCCGCCCGCACCACATGGATGCTCCTATCAGGAATTTGCTGTGCCGCCGAATAGGGTGGAAGAATCACTCCCTCTGCCCACTCGGGGACCTCTTTGCCGGTCACATGAGCCAGCGTCGGTAAAATATCTACGGCGCTGGTCGTTTGATGGACATCCATTCCGGTTTCCCGCCCCGGCTCGAAGATCATCAAGGGAATGCGAATCACAGGCTCATAAAGAGCGTCTATATTATGCCCGCTAAAAGCGCGCTCGAAGATCTCTCCGTGGTCGGATGTTAGGATCAGCCAGGTATTGTCAAGAACCCCGGTTCTTTCAAGGATGTCATACAACCGCCCAAATTCTTTATCGCAATACAAAATGTACTCATCATACAGTCTGCGTTTTAACGGCAGATTCTTGTCCTCCTCGCGGGCAAAAAGATCGCGCGGTTTTTCCAGTGGAATATACCCATCATGGAGGAAGGCATCTGTGAATTCTTTTGAAGTGTGATATGGATAATGCGGCGGCATGAAATGAAAATACCCAATAAAAGGCTGCGAAATGGAACCCAGCCGTTCCGTGATATAGGCGGTTGCATCTTCGAGGGTAAAACCATTATCGGAACTGTTGGTGGGAAGCCCGCGCGGAAACAGCGGCTCGATATCCTTGATCTTCTCCTCCTGCAACGCCTTGTATATATGGGATAGGAACAGCGAATACGCATACCCCCCGTCCTTGATCCGCATATTGCGCGCCCAACTTACAGAAGAAAGGTCTTCGTCCTTCCTGAAGAGGGATGCGATGATTTTATCGTAGGAACCCAGCAGGAGTTTTTCCGTTGGGATCAATTCATCGATCTCGGATTGAAATTGCCTTAGCAGGGTGCCCGCCCACTTGTTATGGGTATAGGCGATGCGATAGTGATCCTTAAATGCCCCAAAGATATTTCGGGTTTCATAATAATCCACCACCTCGGCATTGCCCTGCATTGCCCGGCTCGTCCATGGCAGGACTCCGGTTAATAATGTTGATGTCCCTGGCGATGTAAAGTCCCCTCCTGCGTAATGGTTGTGGTATCGGATGGCACGTTTTGCCAGACGGTTAATATTCGGCGTTGTATTGCGTTGATATCCATACAGGGAAATATTGAGCGCAGACCACGCGTCGAAAACAATTACTATCACATTTCTGGAATGTCCCTGTTGGGGAGGTGTGCCAAGCGTCCGCAACAGGCGCGGAGTTGCAAAACTCAGGGGAAGCATCCCCGCCAATTTTAAGAAGTCGCGTCGATTGATTGGGGTACTCATGTTCTACCTTATATCATATGTGGAGAAGTCGTACATTAGCGGACAACCCGAAAGCCATCGTGGAAGGTTGGTCCGCGCATTTCCACGTTCGGGCGGGATGTCGGGATGCAAGGGAAAATCTCATAATTACACTGTCCCTCGTCCACCCGGCAAAACACGGAACCATTGGCGATAGCACATGGCTGGGCGCGCGAACGGAAATAATCTGCGGGCAGTACCAAACGTTGTTTCAATGTTTGTGTGTCGGTGGAGAAGGTGATGACGTACAGTTGAAACACGAACAACGTCACGAAAATCGTTTGTGGGATGAATTTCGAATCTTTATCTATTTTCGCCATCAGGCTTGCGAGAAACGGGGTAATGGCAAGGATGCATACTCCGATTAGAAAACCGTATCCAAAGCGCAAGTCGGGAGCCGAAAAGAACCAGAAGATCACTCCAGCATATAAAATGAAATGCGCCAGGATATATCTCCCAGCGACAATGGAAGTGTATTTGTATCTGGCGGTTAGCAATATTAGGGGAGATATGACGGCGAGCAGGAAAACAATCTGCTGGTTGATGGTTTGTCGTGCAAACCACAACGATACCCACTCTCGAAAGGGTGTACCAGCCATGGAACGCCAGTCCTTGCCGGGGAAACGTGCAAAGTTGAAAATGGCATCTCGGATGGATTCTACCTGGTCAATGGGAATTTTCCAATCGACGGGAAAGAAATCGATTTGCGTCACCGGGAATACAAGATATCCCGACAAGATTACGCTGCGGACGATCCAGGGAAGCAAAATAACCATACCCGCCAGTCCCAGCAAAAGGACTTTTTGCCATTGTCTTTCAAAAATATATAATGTCAAAATAAAACCGGCAAAGCCAAGCAGAGGGATGGCAGATAACTTTATGGTCAACGTAAAAAAGGAAAGGATAAACACTCCAATAATCCGTATTCCTGGCCGCCCTCCGGTCTCAAGTTCTTCGACCCACAGGACGAGGATCACCCATGTGAGAAGCGTTACAGGCATGTCGGTCGCCGGCGATGAGATGTCGGAACTGAGCAAATAGAAACTCAAGGGCAGGAGCAGAACTTTCAGGATGGCAGATGTTGTACGCTTTTTGGCAATCAATGTTTCCAGCCCTTCCGTGAAATAAAGCATACTGCATAGGAACAATATACCGCTCATTAGATGGAATGACTGAACACCCAGGAACGCGAAACTGAATGCCGCGTTGATCACCAGCCAAGAGGAATTGAAGGCAAGCCGATGGTGCAAATTTCCCAGTCCGGGCACCGCCTGATAGGTCTCAAACCAGCGAATGGTCTGTGCGTGATAAAGCGCCGTATCTGAACTGGACGGAGGATGGGTAGCGTTTTCCAGGACAGTTAATGCGATGAATGCCAACAGAATCCATGTCAGTGGATGGCGCGGCGTTTGAAGAACGAAGACTTGCCGGCGGCTGGCAAGCCAACCGAACACCCCTCCTGCCAGAAAAATAACAGCAGAAGCAGCTCCCAATGGAATGAAAACGTTCAAAATGGACGCAAAAACGGTCAAGACGACCAGTCCAATCAACAAAACAAAGGGAAGGCTGACCTCTTCATCCGAATTTTTTCCGAAGACGTACTGGAAGATATGAGTGGCGGCCCGCCCATAGGAGAACAACAACAATCCCGTATATGACCAGATTATCAAGGTCGCTAACATGGAATACTCTTTATTTGCTCATCATTGTGGCGCCCATTTGGGACAAACAGAAAGGACCGATCATACATATGGTTGATTGATCTCAGTCAATTTGGCGCGCAACACGTCGAAAAGCACCTGTGCCACGTCAGGTTTCGACAAGTATAGGTTGTTCAATTCTTCAGGGTCGGACTGGATGTCGAACAATTGCAGGATGTCGCCCTGTGTATCAGGGTATCCGAAGCAATGGACAAGTTTATGGTTTCCCCTGACTAGGGCCATGGAGGCGTTCGTAAATGGTTGGAACTGTCCATTCTTTTTTGCTGTCATCACGTAGATATCCCGGTTCGGGTCCGGGCTGGAGCCGGAATATGGCGGCAGGATGGCGCCCTCCACCCAAGCCGGGACCTTTCGCCCGGTGAGATGGAGAAACGTCGGAAGGATGTCGATCGCACTGGTGGGCGCGTAGATATTTTCCCCAGTTTCCCGTCCCGGCTCAAAGATCAGCAATGGAACCCGGATCAACGGCTGGTACATTGTCGGGTTGCCATGCCCGACCAGACCGCGCTCGAACATTTCTCCGTGGTCGGATGTGAAGATCACCCAGGTATTTTCCAATAAGCCGGTTCGTTCAAGGGACTGATATAGTTCGCCAAAAGCCTGATCGGCATACAAAATGTACTCGTCATATTCCGTGCGGATCTGTATCAGGTTGTTGTCTGCTTTCGCCCCAGCGAACACATCCACGGGTTTGTCCAGCGGATGGAATCCGTCATTGGCAAAATGACCGTAAAAATCGATGGATGTCCTGTAAGGTTCATGAGGCGGTAGGAAATGAAAATATCCTAGGAACGGCTTGGGGACGACAGTGAGGCGGTTGCCAATCCAATCCACCGCCTGTTCCAGCAGGAAGACATTCTTGTCGGAACTGTAGGTGCTTGGGATCCCGCGCGGGAATCGTTTTTTGAGACCTTCGATCCCCCTGTTCTGGATCGCTTCATAAAAATGCGACAGGAAAAGGGAGTACGAATACCCTTCACCGTTGTCTATGTTGCGGGCCCACGCCAGCCCGGAAATATCATCATCGTTATAGAACAGGGTATGGATGAAATCATCGTAGGATTCGAGGAACAACTTTTGTTGCGGTACAAGTTCGTCCATGTATTTTCTGAATTGCCGCAGAAGGATATATGCCCATCCGTTGTGTGTGTACGCGATCCGGTAATACCCTTGAAAAACATTGAAAATATTCTGAGCCTCGACGGCATCGGCGACCCGCGAACCGGGCTGGAAGGCGCGATGAGTCCACGGGTGGGTACCTGTCAACAGGGAAGCTGTGCCGGGGGATGTAAAATTGCCGCCTGCAAAGTGATTGTGGTACACGACCGCCTTTTCGGACAGTTTTGCCAGATTGGGTGTGGTCTTGCGCCCATAGCCGTAGAACGAGATGTTCATCGCCGACAGCGCGTCGAAAACGATGATCAAGACATTCTGTCCCCTTCCCGCCTGTGAGATTGTCGTCAGGTTTCTCATCAGACGCGGGGTGAGCAAACCCGCAGAAAGCGCTCCCGAAAGTTTGATGAAGTCACGACGGTTGATATGGGATTTCATGCCCGCCATCTTTACACGTTACGGATGATGACGATGACCAGACCGACAAGGTCAAAGAACAGATACAACATGCTGAGAGTGGACAGGCGGTCCATGATCTCGAGCATGTTGTGAAGCGCCTTCTTTGATTTCACGAAGGCATAGACCGGCAGGAAGACTGTGGGGACAACGATCGCCAGGCTGAGGATATACAACATCACCAACGGGCGTCCCGTGCTGGCGATGAATTGCATCAGGGGCCAGGGAAGCCAGATATTCCATAGATATAGCAGTTGGGCAACCATCCCCCAGATGGAGGCGATGAACAACAACAGGGTCAGGAAAGCGATCCGCCGGTTCACCTCCCAGCGACCGGGCGTAATGAATCCGACAAGGACAAAGACACAGAAAACGATCAGGCTCTCGAAAAAGGCGAATACCATGGCATAACCGGCATCCCCAATGGCATCCCACACATTGGTGCGTTCGATGAGCCAGGACATGTCCCGGAAGACTAGGATCAATGTCCACAGGTGTTGCGGAAAGACGCACATCAGGAACAGGGACCACAGTCCCTGTTTGGTATACCGGCTGGCGATTGTGTTGAGTATGTTTTTCAAAATGAATCCTTTTATGAGAGCCGAAGCGAAAACCGCAGAGCTAGAGATAGGGTTCATCCACTTGTTTGAGCTTTGTTTTCAGTTCAGCGAGCAATTCCGTGGCGGTCTCCCTTTTGACCGTTACCAGGTCAGTCAGTTCTTCCGGGTCTGATTGGATGTTGTACAACTTGACCAGTCCATCGCCTGGTGTTTGTGGATAACCAAAATAATAATGGAGTTTGAAATCGTCCTTGACCATGATAAAGGACCCAATAGTGAACGGGTCATACTTCCCGTTCTTTGTTGCCAGTACGACATATACATCCCGGCTGGGCGCATCCCTTTCGGGAGAAAATGGCGGCAGGATGGTCCCCTCGCTCCAGGCCGGGATCGGTTCCCCGGTCACATGTGCGAGCGTGGGAAGAACGTCAATCGCGCTGGTGCGGCTGTAAATGTCCAGACCATCCTCACGCCCCGGCTCGAAGATCATCATGGGCACGCGCACGACCGGCTGGTAGAGGGTTTCTGATGCATGACCATCGATGCCGCGTTCGAACATTTCTCCGTGATCGGAGGTCAATACCAGCCAGGTATCCTGAAGCAGGCCGGATTGTTCAAGCGAATCATACAATTTTCCGAATTCGTCGTCACAATACAGGATGAATTCATCGTATAGTCTGCGCTTTGTTTCCAGATTTCTTTCGCGCTCCGCAAAGATGTCCAGAGGCTTTTGGGTGGAGACGAAACCGTCGTTCCTGAATGTATCGAAGAAATCCTTCGATGTATTGTATGGGCTGTGCGGCGGCAGGAAGTGGAAATACCCGGCAAATGGACGGGGAATGGATGTCAGCCGTTCCAGAATGTAATCACGTGCCTGCGCCAGGGTGAAGCCAATATCGGTCGTCGATGTGGGGAGACCGCGCGGGAACAGCGGTTTCAGATCTTCGATTTTCCTCTCTTGCGGCTCCTGTAGTAACCGCGAAAAGAACAGGGAATAGGCAATCCCGTCGTCCTTGAGGTTGATATTCCGTTCCCAGCCCACCGCGGAGGTGTCATTGTCCTCTGTGAACAACCGCGTGATGAAGGTATTCGTGGAGGGGATCATCAGCAATTCACGCGGGATGAGCTCGTCAATATCCCGCCTAAACTGCCTCAACAGGGTGTATGCCCATGAATTATGGGTATAGGCAATGGTGTAGTGATTCTTGAAGGTGGAGAAAAGACTCCGGGTCTCGAAGGGCTTGGAGACGACCCCTTTCAAGTCGAACGCGCGGTGTGTCCACGGCAGGACGCCTGTCAACAGGGATGCAGTGCCAGGCGTCGTGAAACTACCTCCGGCATAATGATTATGGTATCGAATCGCCCGTCGCGCCAGGCGGTCGATGTTCGGCGTTGTGTTCCGGGGATACCCATACAGAGAGACATTGTGCGCGGACCAAGCGTCGAAGACAACGATAAGAACGTTCTTCGCCTGTCTCTGCATGGACGGGGCAAACGTTTTCATCAGGCGCGGTGCGGCAATGCCCAGTGGAAGCATGCCTGCCAGTTTCAAAAAGTCGCGCCGATTGAGTTGATTCTTTATTGACACGTGCCGGTCCGGATCGGATGAATTAAACGCCTCGATGTTTTGCATCGAGGCGTGGATTATAAACTCGAATCATTAAAACAAACTTTTATTTTCCTTCACCCACTCGAACAGCATCTCGATCCCCGTTTCCAGGTTGATCTTCGGCTCCCAGCCGAGTTCCCGCTGCGCCTTGCGGAAATCGGCATAGAAGACGCGCTGGTCGCCGGGACGCCAGTCATCGCGCGCCACTTCGATCTTTTTGCCGAGCAATTTTTCCAGCATGGGACCGAACTCCGCCCACACCGCCAGGATGTTGCGTGTCCCGCCGCCCATGTTGTAGACCTGCCCTGTGGCGGACTCAATTTTTTCCACGGCGGCATCATAGGCGCTGAGCAGGTCGCTCACGTGCAGCACATCGCGCACCTGTTTGCCATCGCCATAGATGGTGATCTTTCGTCCTGTCACTGCCGCAATGATCATCCATGCCAGCCAGCCCTGGTCCTCGATGCCGAACTGACGCGGTCCGTAAATGCACGATTGGCGGAAGACCACCGAGCGCAGACCGTAAATTCGCGCATAGTCGCGCACATACTGATCCCCCGCGCCTTTCGAGCATCCATACGGCGAATGAAAATCGAGCGGCTGGGTTTCAGCGCAGCCATGTTCCAACTCCGCGTAACGCCAACGCGTGGCATCCTCGACCAGTTTCACATCCTCCATACCACCATACACTTTGTTCGTGGACGCATAAATGAAGATGGGATTCCTGTCCGATACTCGCGCGGCTTCGAGCGCGTTGAACGTCCCCAGTGCGTTGGCTTCGAAATCTTCGCGCGGTTTTGTGACGGATGTCGTAACCGCGACCTGCCCCGCCAAATGAACGATGACATCGGCGTCCTTTGCCGCTTCCGCTATATCAGCGGCGCTTCGCACATCCCCGACGATGAGCCGGAACGCGCCCTTCCCGAATGTTTCCTCCAGCCAGGCGACATTGCGCGGCGCGCCCGCCCGGGACAAATTATCGAAGATGGTGACCTTTTCGCCGCGCTGAATCAGCCTGTGGGCGTAGTTTGAACCGATGAATCCCGCTCCGCCGGTGACAAGATAATGTCGCGTCATGTTCACTCCTGTTCAGTACACAAACGTCCCGCAGGTTGGAGGATAGGACGCCAACCCTGCGGGACGAAACACACCGTAATCACTTGTTCGTTTCTGTGTTTTCGTTTGCCCTGAGATTTCGTAATTGGTGATACACGCCTGAAAGAGTCTGACCTTCACGCGCGAGACCGATGCCGCCGATCACACCGCTGTTGATGTAGTTATACAGGCGCATTGCCAGCGCCGCCGCCAGGGCGGTCGATTCATCCGGCACGAAGCGCGTCAAGGCGAATACGATCGCGCCCTCGAAAGTGCCCACCGCTCCCGGTGCGGAGGGAATCGCCCCGCCAAACGCCGCAGCGCCTAGACAAAACATTGCCCAGGTGAGTTGTGCCTCCGGGAAGAAGGCGCGGATGATTAGGTAATAATTGATGATGGCCAGCACCCAGTTCAACGTCATCCAGAACAAAAAGCGGACAAAGAGCCAGCCATCGGTCAGCACACTCAATCCGGCGAAGAACGATTCGAGGAAACGTCCGCCAATGCGCTGCAACGCGGGCCACCGCGCGCTCAGTTTGTGGAAAACGTCCAGCGCCCACCGGTTACTGCGCGCCAGGATGTATAAAAATACCATGCCGGCCAGCACTACCGCACCTACGATGACACCCACCCGTTCGCTGCCCTTAGCACCCACTACGAACGGGATTACCGAAACGAAGATGATCGCCGTGTATACCAGGTCGATGGCGCGTTCGATGACGATGGTGGGCAGGATCTCCATGAAGGTCATGCCTGATTTGCGGCTGAGTAAAAAGGCGCGTCCCAGTTCGCCCAGACGGAACGGCAGGAAGTTGTTGAGGATGTAGCCTTCGCCCACTGTCCAGAAGGTGTCGCTGTAGGATGGCTTGTCGCGCAGAAGCGTGCGCCAGACTTGCGCGCGCACGGCAATCCACACGAAGCCGAGCAATAGTGCGCTTGCCAGCAGGACGTAATTTGCGTTGCGCAGCGCGTTGGCGGTTTGCCGCAGGTCGGCGAAATACAGGATCGCGGCGATCAAGCCGACGCTGATAATGACACCGGGAAGCCAGCGTTTCCAATCTTTCATAAATGATTCCCTTTTCTTCCTGCACAAAGTTTTGTGCCTCTTTGTGTCCTTTGTGGTTTTAAAATTTTATTCCTCGTCCAGTTTCAGTACCGCCATGAACGCGTCTTGCGGGATCTCCACATTTCCGACCATCTTCAAACGTTTCTTGCCCTTCTTTTGTTTCTCAAGCAGTTTCTTTTTGCGGGTGATGTCGCCGCCGTAACATTTTGCCAGCACGTCCTTGCGTGTGGCTTTGACATTGGCGCGCGAGATGATTCGCCCGCCCGCCGAAGCCTGAACCGCCACGTCGAACAGTTGACGCGGGATCAAGTCCTTGAGCTTGGTGATGAGGCGCTGTCCCTTGTGGAAGGCATCCTTCTTGTGGACGATGGTCGCCAGTGCATCGACCGGTTCGCCGTTGACGAGGATTTCCAGTTTTTGCAATTCATCGGGGCGGTATTCCAGGAATTGATAATCGAGCGAGGCGTAACCCTTGGTGCGCGATTTCAAATCATCGAAGAAGTCGACGATAATTTCAGAGAGCGGAATTTCAAAATCAAGTTGCACGCGGTGCGGTGCGGGGTATTCCTGCTGTTTGAAGATGCCGCGTCGCTTGGTGACCAGTTCCATGATAGGGCCATAATACTCGGTGGGCGTGATGATTTCGATGGTCATCCACGGTTCGCGGACTTCGACGATTTTCGATTCGTCGGGGAGTTCGGCGGGCGAATCGACAGGGATGACCGAGTTATCGGTCATCACCACTTCGTATTCCACGGAGGGGGCAGTGAAGAGCACATCGAGGTTATATTCGCGTTCGATGCGTTCCTGAATGATTTCCATGTGAAAGAGACCGAGAAACCCGGCGCGGAAACCGAATCCCAGCGCCTGCGATGTTTCTGGCTGGAAGGTGAGCGAGGCGTCGTTGAGTTGCAGTTTTTCGAGCGCTTCACGCAGGTCGGAATGGTCGTCGGCTTCGACGGGGTAGATGCCGGCGAAGACCATCGGTTTGGGGTGCTGGTACCCGGGCAGAGGTTCGGGAGCAGGTTGTGATGTACGCGTGATCGTGTCTCCGACGCGGCATTCGTGTACGGTCTTGAATCCGGTCGCGATGTAGCCGACCTCCCCGGAGCCGAGCCGATCCACGGGTTTCATGCCGGGAGCGAATATTCCGATTTCGACCGGTTTCATGTCGGCGCCAGTGGCGAAGAGATGCAAAACGTCGGTGGCTTTGAATGAACCTTCGAAGACGCGCACATAGGCAATGACGCCCTTGTACGAGTCGTAGTGCGAATCGAACACCAGCGCGCGCAGAGGAGCGTCGTCCGCATCTTTCGGCGGCGGGATGCGCGTCACGATGGCTTCGAGAATCTGATCCACGTTGATGCCTTCCTTGGCAGAGACTTGCAGTACCTCGGCTGGGTCGATGCCCAGCAGCGAGCCGACATCTTCCGCCACTTCATCGGGGCGGGCGGAGGGCAGGTCGATCTTATTGATGACGGGGATGATGGTCAGGTCGGCGTCGAGCGCCTGGTACAGATTGGCGAGAGTCTGCGCTTCGATACCCTGGGTGGCGTCCACAACGAGCACGGCGCCTTCGCAGGCTTTGAGCGCGCGGCTGACCTCGTAACCGAAGTCCACATGACCCGGCGTGTCGATCAGGTTGATCTCGTATTTTTGATTGTCTTTCGCCGTGTAATACATGCGTACCGCGGAGGCTTTGATCGTGACGCCTTTTTCGCGTTCGAGGTCCATGCTGTCGAGCACCTGTTCGGTCATCTCGCGTTCGGAGATGGCGCCGGTCAGTTGCAGGAGCCGGTCGGCAAGCGTGGATTTGCCGTGGTCCACATGGGCGATGATGCAGAAGTTGCGGATATGGTCGGTCATTTGCGGGGGAAAGTATAACCGAGATTTTTAGCCGCAGAGCGTACGGAGAAAAAATGGGAGTGTCCAAATGGATGGGCTAAAATAGAGAAATGAACAGATGTCCATATTGCCAAGAGACAACCCGCCAGAACAAAGCGGGAACAACAAATGCAGGTTTGCAAAGATATCGTTGTATGCACTGC